>VOFE01000872.1_pt1 | contig 266000 bp, 429 predicted proteins | sample 5384071 | NCBI WGS metagenome assembly VOFE01 (sample SAMN12384724, study PRJNA508395) | human gut metagenome | isolation source: healthy gut D | host: Homo sapiens
ATATCAAATACTGTTTCAGATGTACAGTCAACATTAATTAATAAAGCAGATGGAAGCACTGTGCAAAATTAGAAGAACGTGTAGCTAAGAATGAACAAACTGCGGAAGGGTTTAAACAAACTGTAGAACAAAATTATGTTACGAATGATAAGCTTGGTGAAACTTCACAGACATTACGTTCTGAGCTAAGAGCAGACAGCAGGAACAATACAAGGTCAAATAACTGACCTAAGTGGTAATGTAACTCAAGTAACACAAACATTAACCAATGTTGAACAACGTGTAGAAACTGCACAGGGCGATATATCATCATTAAAACTTTCAGGAGATGCGATTAAATCTGATGTAGAAAATGCAAAAGGTGATATTTCACAACTCCAGCAAACAGCTACTAACAACTCGTCTCAGATAGAAAATTTAAAAGGCGATATAACAAAAGTAGACCAAAAGCAAATGAAATTGTAATTTCAGCAGAAAAAAATATGCCACTAAAGACGAAATGAAATCAGCAATAAGCGTTTGCTTCTGACGATCAAGCTATCCGTCAAAGAAGTAAAAGAAACCGCTGATTCAGCAAATGATAAAATAGATAATTTAGAAATTGGTGGTAGAAACTTATTGCTTAAAACAAGCGAAGAAAGAGTTATCGTCGGAACAGGAAAAAGTAGTGAAACATCAAATGAATATTTGTATAGCGAATACGGCTCTAAGTCTTTACATGGGGAAAATATTCTGTTGCGGCAGTTTCCTATGATTATGTAACTGATGATGCTACAAGTGGAACAATTATCGTTCAATCTTATAATGAGGTAGCCACTAATTTGTCCTCAATAAATTTATCTGAAACTATTAAATCTGGACATGTTGAAGAAGTTTTTAAAATTCCTGACACATGGAGCAATTCTACAAATGTAGGTGTTAAATTTTTATTAAACAATGTTACTGGAACAGTTAAATTCTCTAATCTAAAAAACTTGAATTAGGCAATAAACCTACCGACTGGTCGCCCGCACCAGAGGACGTTCAATCTTCTTTAAATTCTTCCGAAAATAAATCCAACAATGCGTTAGAACAAACATCAGAAGTAAAGATCTAGTCTAGAAATCTTAAAAATTCTATCGAAACTCTTGTGACCGATGAAAATGGTCAATCTCTTATGACCCAAACTGAAATGGATGGACGTTTAATATGGGAGCATATCAAACGATCATTGATAAAGTAACAAGTGATATTACAGATGTAAAGGTGATGTCGATGAAGTAAATCAACTTGCAAATAATGCAAGTCAGCTTGTAAACGATGTTGCTGCAAAAACCGCTTATATTAATATGTCTACAGATGAAACGGGCTCCCCCGTGTATTGAACTTGGTAAATCTGACAATGAATTTAAACTTCGTATTACTAACACTTCTATTGATTTTATGCAGGGTGCTCAAAGAATAGCATATATTACAAATCAGTCTTTATATATTCAAAGTTCTGTTGTAACAGATGAGATGAAAGTGGGGGATGAATCTGGTTATATATGGAAAAAAAGAAGTAATGGAAATATGGGATTACGATATGTAAGTTAAAAGGAGGGATAAAAATGGCAGGTACAGGTAGAGTACAAGTGATATCAAAAACACCCGTTAGCCACAACCAATATGATGTAACTATTAGTTTTGATATTGCATTTGATTGGGGTGGTTGGAATCCAGGTGCATCTTATACTATATATTGCAACGGACAATCATCATCAGGGAACGCCTCATTTTCTATATCCAGTGGTGGAGGAATTGGGTTTGGGGTCATATAGGAACAAAAGACATTCCGTATTACAATGCCTACGAGCGGTAAAAGTCTTCCTATAAGTTTTAGTGCAGGTATAAACACAGGAGTTACTCCATCATATATTGATGCTTATGGTTCTGACACATTGCCAGCTCGAACATGGCAATGGAAAGTATCGTACAATGCAAATGGGGGAACAGGTGCTCCCAGCTCACAAACTAAGACAATCGATGTAGATTTAAAATTATCTACTACTAAACCAACTAGAACAGGATATACATTTTTAGGTTGGAGCACATCAAAAAACGGCAAGTTCCGCTTCTTATTCTCCGGGGGCAACTTATAGTTCAAATGCCGCATTAACTCTTTATGCTGTTTGGAAAATCAATACATGGACAGTTAAATATGACGCAAATGGGGGAACAGGTGCTCCCAGTTCACAAACTAAGACTTATGGTCAGACACTAAAGCTATCTACTACTAAACCAACTAAAAAAAGATTACAATTTTCTAGGATGGGGTACATCAACAGAATCAACCACAATAGAGTACGAAGCGGGTGCAAATTACACAAATAATGCTGCTATAACCCTTTATGCTATTTGGGAGTTGGCATATGTTCCACCTCGTATAACAGATGTTCATATTGACAGATGCGACAGTAATGGAACATTAGTGGACGATGGTAGATATGCAAAAATAGAGTTTAAATGGGCTTCAGATTATCCGTTTGAAGGCTATGCAGTTTCATACAGAATAAACTCAACAAACAATTGGTTCACAGTGCCAACAGGAATTTATACTCCAGAACCAATGTATTCCGGTTCGATATCAAGAGTTTTGGTGGTAATGAGGGAGAACATCTCGTTTCTTTTGACATAGAATCGGAATACGATATTGGTATAACCGTTACTGATACTAATGGTTATTCTAAAATTACAAGAAAACTACCTCCTATGTCATTTATTATTGACATTCTCAAAGGCGGAAAAGGAATAGCTTTTGGTAGACCTGCAACTTTAGAAAATACTTTTGAAGTAGATTTTGACGCTAAGTTCGACAAGCCTATGACTGATAGCTTTGGAGATGCTGTTGAAAACGGCTTGGTAAAATCAATGAACGGAGATCCAGACACTACATTAGAACATGTTATTATAACAAGCACAAATACACCTATCAGTGGCGAAAAAATGTATGTTGCAACGTATTTTTACAATGAAAAATCTACAGAATCAGCTCGTATGCAAGTGGCATATCCATATATGGAAAACGGCTCTCAATATCAGAGATATTATTATTACGGAGCGTGGAGTCCGTGGCGAAGAGTTGTGAATGCTGATGAATTAGGGGTCAGATCTATGACCGTCATGTTTCCAAGTGGCGATAAGGATTTATCTGGTGCAAATGTAATAAATTGTACAACACTGGGTGCTGATACCTCTAATGGTTATTTAACACAATCAGGAGGAGGATCGCCATCGGCAAAGGCGTATCGGCGGTTTTAGTATCTGGCAATGTTTTTGCGTGGTGTCAAAAATAGCATCTAATGGATATATGTGGAATCGTATATCAAGATATAGAGGAAGCGTAGAGACTGAATTATGTGCTAGCATATCTCCTATGAATGCCGGATTATATGCATCGACCGTGTTCTCTCCAATGCTTGTAAAAGTACAACCCGGAGATGTAATAAAAATTAAAAAAATGAACACCGAGAATATCAGAATACGAGGCTTAGGAAATACATACCTAACTGTTCAAGTGGCTGAACTTGAGTAGAAGTTCTTATTTATATAACTACTAAATCATTGAGACATTCTGTCTCTTTTTTTATTTCCCAAAAATATTTTTTAATTAAAGGAGGAAAACAATATGAAAATTGGACTTAGAGGTGGACATTCACCAAACTGTAAAGGAGCTTTTGGTATTGTAGACGAACAGACTGAAGTAAGAAAAAATCTATAATGAAATTGCTGCTATTTTAAGGGCTACTGGTCACACTGTAATTGATTGTAATTCAAGTGCAAGCACAATTTCTGGTGAGCTTGCTGACGGAACAAATAAGGCAAATGCAAATAATTGTGACATTTTTGTTTCTATTCACATGAATGCATTTAACGGAAGTGCAAACGGCACTGAGTGTTGGTTGTATGATGCAACAAATGCAATGATGAACAATATTGCAAGTCAGATTTGTACTAATTTTGCAACAAAGGGTTTTTATAACAGGGGAGTTAAATACACAACAAATTATCATGATCTTAACGCATCAAATATGCCAGCAATGATTGTCGAAACAATGTTCTGCGATAGTAGAAAAGATATTGATTTATATAATGCTTTAGGCGTAAGAGGTATCGCAGAATTAATCGCTAATGGAATTAATAAAAGGATGTTAACAATGGTGCTCCAGTTATTCATACACCATCAAAACCGAGTAATCTTGTCACACCAAGTAAGAAACCGGTTCGAATCAAAACCTTGTATTTACATATGCTGTAAAAGCTGGCGGAAGGATCTTGCCAGAGGTGCAAAATTTAAAAAGATTGGGCTGGTCTTGGAGATGGTACACCTATCACAGATATTGCTATCAAATGTAACTTTGGTACTGTAAAATATCGTGTTCATGTAAAAGGTGGGAATTGGCTTCCGTGGGTAACAGGATATAATTGGTCAGATCATAATAACGGATATGCAGGAAATGGTAGGGCTATTGATGCGATTGAGGTATATTACGATACTCCGGCTGATTATGCTGCTAAATATGGATATCAGAAAGCGCAGTATAGAATTAGTCCTATTAATTCTGATGGATATTATTCTTGGCAGTTTGATAGCGAAACTGAAACGGACAAGATGGATATGCTGGATGCTTTGGTGTTGCGATTGATAAATTCCAGTTATGTTAAAGTTTTATATTGTCTAACATAATATAAAATTAAGGGTATAGAATTAATCTTTACGATTAGTCCTATACCCTATTTTTACGATTTTAATTACAACATTGTAAAATATCTTATTCCGATACATACATTGTAAGGTGTTTTACAATACTGTAATGTATCGAAAATGATAGGTATTAATATTTGATTTTATTGACTTTATTTTGTAGTAATATTGTTATATTTTTCTGTACACCATTTGGAGATTTCTATACACCATTTTACACCATTAAATTTGAAAATACACCATTTTACACCATTTTCGTAAGAAATTATAACAAATTATAAGAAGATATTTTTTGTTTTTATTTTTTTAAAACGCTTGAAACCCTTGTAAATACTGGGTTTTAAGGAGTTTTTAAATGATGCCCCCGTACAAGTCATATGGTGTTTCTTGATATACGTAATAATTAAGCCAGTTCGTATAGAGGTTGTTGGCGTGTGCTCTCCATGTAAGTACCGGTTTATTTTCCGAATCATCATCTGGATAATAATTTTCCGGAATTTGAGGATTTAATCCACGGCTTATATCACGCTTATATTCTGAATCAAAGAGTCATACGGTCATATTCCGGATGTCCCATCACAAATATCTGACGTCCTTCTTTGGCCATACACATAAATACACCTGCCTGAAGAGAATCTGCAAGAATCATGATTCTGTCATCCTTCTCCAAAAGTTCCTGAGGAACTTCCGTATGTCTTGAATGAGGCGCCATAAACACATCATCAAAACCTCTTACAAGAGGAATCTTCCTGTTTCTCACGCGATGTCTGTACACACCGGATAATTTCTTCGGAAGCGCTTTTTATTGATCCCGTAATGATAGTAAATACCCGCTTGCGCTCCCCAGCACAAATGAAGTGTTGATGTCACATTTGTCTTTGTCCACTCCATAATTTCTGTCAATTCCTGCCAATAATCAACTTCTTCAAACTCCATTTGTTCTACCGGCGCACCCGTAATAATAAATCCGTCAAACTTTCTCATTTTAATATCTTCAAATGATTCATAAAACTTATAAATGTGACTCGTTGATGTATTTTTTAGAAACGTGGCTCGTCATACGAACAAACGTCACATCTACTTGGGCGGCGTATTTGAAAGTGATCTTAAAATTTGAAGTTCGGTATCTTCTTTCAACGGCATAAGATTTAAAGTCCGATACTGATTGGACGGATATCTTGATGTGCCGCCCTATATTCATCCATCACAAATATATTTTCATGTTCCAGTATTTCTTTTACAGGAAGATCGTTTTGTACTCGAATAGGCATAATATTATCTCTCCTTTTCTTTAAATATATTTTTATCGGCATGGACATAAGTTCCGTCCGATTCTACATAACTATATTCGTCATAAGCATCTGTCCTGACAGGCAGTTTTTCTTTTCAAGTTTGTTATTAACAAGCATTCCGACAATATAATAAACGACTGCAAATGTCGGAACTCCAAGTATCATTCCGGGAACTCGAACAGACCCCCTCCGATCAAAATCGAAAACACAACCCAAAATGCCGACAAGCCTGTGGAATCTCCTAATATTTTAGGACCAAGCACATTTCCGTCAAACTGCTGTAAGGCGATAATAAAAATAATAAAGTAAATCCCCATCTTAGGCTCTGCAAGCAAAATAAGAATCGCGCTTGGGATTGCCCCTATATAAGGTCCGAAAAACGGAATTACATTTGTCACACCGACGATCACACTGACAAGCATCGCATATGGCATATTCAAAATCGACAGGCCTGCGAAACAAAGAACACCGATAATAGCCGAATCAATGATTTTTCCTATAATAAATCCTCCGAATATTTCATTACTCTTAATAGTAAGATGAAGAATCATATTGGCATTTGACGGTTTAAATATAGCATATGTTATTTTTTAGACTGTTTTGAAAACTTTTCTTTACTGAACAGTACATAGACAGAAACAATTAATCCGATCAAAATATTCATAATTTCACGCATGAAATTCAGCACACCGACTGTCAAACCTGACATAAAATCATTAATGCGTCCAAGCAGATCTGTACGCATCAATTTTGCACAAATGTAGTGGCCTCTTTCATCACACTTTCTACGATATTCCCGATCGTCGAATTTTCTGTATTCATTTCACTTAACTCTCTGATAAAACGGTTCATCTGACTCGGAACATTCATGATCATATCACGAATACTTTTATAAAGTTCCGGTATCATCATATTAAACAGTGTAAAAAAATAATCGTTGCCAATATCACAATCGAAATACAGATTCCTACGGATCTCGACACGCTTTTCGCCTGTTTAAAATTAGGAAATTTCTTTTCCAAAAAAGGAAGGAGCTTCCTGTCTACTGCTTTCACTATCGGATTCAAAAGATAAGCGATTGCCAATCCGTAAACAATCGGCTTTGAAACCAAAAATATTTTCCGAATCACTCCCGATATGTGTCCTGCCCGCAAAAGCAGAAAATAAAAAAAGAATACATGTTAAAGCGCCGACTACGATCGCCACAGTTTTGCCGAACTGCTGTTTTAACCAAGAAGGTTTTCCTGTTCCGAATATCGGCTGTTTCACATAATACCCTGTTTTATTACCATTTTTTCGTTCTTTTTATACTTTTCATCTTTTTTGTTTTCTACATTTTCCTGTTCATCGGTCATCTCATATACCTTCCAGTCTTTTTCGTTTATCAGATAAACTATAATTAATTTATTATAACGCTTTTATTCTTTCAGCGTCAACCGGAATATATCATAACCCGTACCATAACCCCATGCCATTTTGCCGCGCAGATTGTAAGCGATTGCCAAAGTCTCTCCCAAAATTCGTCTTCATTACAAAAATAAAAGGAACCGTCTTTTAATTTAAGACGATTCCTCTGACATTTACTCTGGATATATGATTTTCCTTTTTCTCCGTTATCTTGAATAACTGCTTTGTCCTTTTTCGTTCTTGCTTAACCCTTAAAACATGTTTTTAAACAATCAGCCTATGCATGATTGAAATGTCGCGCACTCTGTTCCCGATGCCTGTTTTGCATCTCCGCCTTCTACGCTGATTTTTCCTGCATGGCATTCACACTCTTTATTATACATACAATTTGTTGCCTTACAATCAACGCAGGAACAATCTGAAGCCTCTTTCATAGAATTTGTGTAACTTCCTTCCTTTCTCTCCTGAAAGCTGTCACAACATGTCTCTTTCGGATTTTTTGCAGATTCTCCTCCTACTGTAATCTCATCAAGATCACAAAGAAACTGTTTGTTGTGTACACACGTCTGAACTGTACATTTTAATTGCGGCATAACGCTACCTCCTTTTATTCAATATCAATAGCATTATGTCCTGACATTACTCATAATATTCTTTTATTTTTCAAAAAAATTGCCAAAACTGCAAAAACTCTCTCACAAGATAATTTATCTGAAAAACATAATTTGAAGAAGCCGATACTGAAAAAACATGAGCATATCCTTCCTGTTCTGCTAAAAGTTTTGCCCTGTAACTATGAAAATTATTTGTAACGATTCCGACCGTCTCATGTTTCGGATCAATAAATCTCCGACTGAAACTCAGATTTTCTCTTGTAGAAACGGACTGATCTTCCTTTCTGATCCGATTTTCCGCAACTCCTTGTTCGATAAGATATTGTTCCATTGCATCCGCTTTGAAATATCTTCTCCCGGCCCCTGCCGCCTGAAACAACTACCATTGTCCTTTCATTTTCCTCTAAATAATGAATCGCTGCATCAAGCCGCCTTTTCAGCGAATCCGTAATTTTCTTCCTCTTACCTGCGCCCCCAATATAATGATCCACTGCGCTCCTCTTTCAGGTTTAGAAAACATACCTCGACAGATTTTAATTTCCACAGTCAGAAAAAAGAATCCATAACCCCAGGCATATCCATCCGAAAACACTTTCCACATATGCAGGAAGCGGCACACATCCAAAAACAGATGTGCGCCGCCGGTCAACAACCAAAAAAAACCGCAAAGGTCGATCGCAGTCTGCGGGAATAAATGACAAGTATTAAATAATACAACACACACAGACTTCCCAAAATCCAGAAATACTCTTTCATTTATGCATTTCTTCCGCAGCACTTTTTATATTTTTTGCCACTTCCACACGGACAAGGATCATTTCTTCCTATTTTCTTTTCTTTACGTATTGTTCCTGAATTTTTCTGCTCTTTGTACAGACGTTTTCTCGTATTTTCATCAAAAATCTTTTCCCACTGCGGAAGTTCATAAAGCCAGTCAGCTCTTGCATCTACCATGTTTTTATATAATTTTTCTTTATCAAATTCAAGACTTACTTCTGTATCCTCATCCATCGTCTCAATCGGATTCGGTGTTTTCAAACTGTCGTTGATTCCGTCAAGAAAACCAACCATCGTCATTACATCCTGACCGTATTTTTCGGCAAGTTCTTTCACTGTTCCTTTTTACCTCTGTATCAGGATCATCCAGAAGCTGCTCGTAAATCGATGTCTCTATTGTAAAATATTTTCCCCAAAAACTCTCTAACTGCTCTTTTGACAGGTTTCTGTCATAAGCCATATCTCTCCATTGATCTAATAAACATTTTTCGCTCATTGTATATTGCTCCTTTATCTTTAAAATCCATCTAAATCATTATATAACAATTTCTGTTTGCCGTAAACTATTATTTTAGGTATAATTACAGCATACCTATTCAGTTCAACAAGAAACTTGATCAAGCTATTTTTTCATGTTGATCGTCAATTCAAAAATATTTTTATAGTAGGAAAGGATTTTATCATGAAAAACATAAAACGTATCCTTGCAGTCATAGGTGTTATCCTTCTTATCGGAATGTATGTCTGCACTCTCATATTTGCTCTGATCGGATCTCCTGCATCAGACGACCTGTTAAAAGCCTCTATAGCCGCTACGATTTTAATTCCGGTTCTGCTTTACGGGTTTATTCTGATCACCCGGCTTTTTAAAAAATAAGAATGATCAGAACGATGATTAATTCATCAATTATATAATAACTCAACCAACTTTAAGGCTGCTGCGGTTTTTTCATGGCATTCATTTTCACCCATGTTGCCGCGCCGCCTTATCGCTTGTCTTTTCTTCAGGTATTCTTCCATCGTCATCATCCTTATTTCTGTCTCTCTGTCATTCCGGCGCATAAAATATACCTCCTCTTCTTGCTTTTTTCAAAACCCGGTCTTATATCTTATGCTTTCTCTTTAAAAATATTACAAAAGGATGGCGAAAACCATCGGCTTACACCATCCTCATTCTCATATATTCACTCTTTATTTCCCCCGGAAACAAAAAGCCTCCGAAAGACAAAATCCATATACCTTTACAAGAACCTTACTTTTTAACTATGAATTAACGGTTACGATAAATAATATCATCTCTTCCCGGGCCGTTACTGATCATTGTAAACGGATATCCGACCTCTTTTTCGATAAACTCTATATAATTACGGCAATTTTCCGGAAGATCTTCGTATTTTCTGATTCCTCTGATATCTTCTTTCCAACCCGGAAGTGTTTTAAGAACCGGTTTTGCTTTTTCAAGAAGATGTGTTACAGGAAAATCTGTCGTTACCTCTCCGTCAATTTCATAACCTACACATACCGGAATTTCATCCAAGTATCCAAGAACATCCAAAACCGTAAATGCAACATCTGTTGTTCCCTGCATTCTGCATCCGTATTTTGAAGCGACACAGTCAAACCAACCGACACGTCTCGGACGTCCTGTCGTAGCACCGAATTCACCGCCGTCACCGCCGCGTCTTCTAAGTTCATCTGCCTCTTCGCCGAATATTTCACTTACAAATGCCCCTGCTCCTACCGCGCTTGAATATGCTTTTACATACCGTAATTACCTGTTTAATCTCATACGGAGGAATGCCCGCACCGATCGCCCCGTATGCGGCAAGCGTGGATGAAGACGTTACCATCGGATAAATACCATGATCCGGATCTTTTCAGGAACCAAGCTGACCTTCCAAAAGAATTTTTTTTCCTTCTTTCAAAGCATTATGTAAAAAGAGCGAAACATCAATCACATAAGGAGCCACCATATCTCTGTATTCCATAAGTTATTTATATAATTCATCAGGATCAATCAATGGTTTATGATAGAATGTTCAAGCAAACATTTTTTTGTTCTGATTACGAACCAATTTCTCCTTTAGTCTTTTCATCGTCAAAAAGTTCCCAAACCTGAAAACCGATTTTTGACATATTTATCTGAAAGAATGGTGCTATTCCTGACTTTGTGGAACCGAAAGGATTTTCCGCCTAAACGCTCTTCCTCATAGCATCAAAATTTTTATGATAAGACATTACAATCTGTGCTCTGTCTGATACTAAAATCTTCGGCATCGGAACACCACGATCCACGATAGACTTAATTTCCTTAAACAAAATCGGAACATCCAACGCAACACCATTTCCGATGATACTTGTTGTATGATCATAAAATACTCCTGACGGCAGATGTATGCAGCGCAAATTTCCCATAATCATTTACGATGGTATGGCCTGCATTTGCTCCACCCTGAAACCGGATAATGATATCCGCCTCTTTTGCGAGCATATCGGTGATCTTGCCTTTTCCTTCATCGCCCCAGTTTGCTCCAACTACTGCTTTTACCATTTCCATTCCTCCTGAACATCGTTGCTTTTAAATAATTATGAGCGGTACTTATGAATAACCGCAGTTAGAATTATACGTTTTGAAACAAAGGAGCCAATAGATTTTATAATCTGCTATTGTAATTGCCCTGAAAAAGTATTAAAATAACAGATACATTCAGGATGTTTCTCCATTATACAGACGGAGCACATCTTCTTACAGAAAGGAGAGTCAACAAATTGAAAAACTTGTTAAATGGTTTAGTATCTTCGCTGTCATCGGAACGGCGATCGGGCTTGCCGTCGCGTATTTCTGCAAGAACAGTTCCGACATTCCAGAGGAAAATGATCCTGCCGAGACCGAGGATGATGACTTTGATCTTGATGCCGATCTTCAACCTGCATCCGACAGAGAATATGTATCTTTAAAAAAGACTGATGATGACACAGATGGCGAATCCGAATCACTTGAAGAAAAATAGTACAGAAATATTCCGTGTATTTACTATTTTATACACAACTAAAACACGCCGGAACATAAGTTTCGACGTGTTTTTCTTTCTCAAAAGCAGAATCTGTTCAAACTGATTTGTCAATTCCCCTCTTTATTCCATGCTTCATCAAGCAGACGAGCCGCATGCAAGATTTTTTCATCGCTCATATTTGCATATCCTAACAGGATTACCGATTCGTTCTGTTCTCTGTCTTTTTTCTCCCACATAATATTCTGACAGTCCGTATACTTTTACTTCTTTTTCTTCTGCCAAACGGATTAACTCTTTTCGCTTCTTCCATCGCAAAATGAAGAAGAAGATGTACTCCTGCATTTTCTCCCGACACTGTAAACTCTGTTTTCATTTCTTTTAAAGTGCTCAGTAAAACATCATGTCTGCTCCGATACAAAGCTCTTGTTTTGTTCAGATGACGTTCATAATATCCTTTTTCTATAAATTTCTGCAAAATAAGCTGATCTACTTTTGATACAGTAGAGCTGATAAATCCGCACTGTTTTTATACAGCGAACATACTCTTTCCGGCAGGACAAGGTAACTCATCCTAATCGCAGGAGCTATAGATTTTGAAAAAGTTCCGATGTAAATTACCTTTCCGCTTCTGTCATATCCTTGCAAAGCCGGAATTGGTTTTCCTTTATAACGAAACTCACTGTCATAATCATCTTCTATAATAAATCTCTTCTTTTTTCCTGCGCCCATTTCAAAAGTTCCATTCGCCGTTTTATAGGCATAACTATTCCAAGCGGATATTGATGCGAAGGCATCACAAATGCGATATCTGCATCCGATTTACGCAGTTCGTCCACACGCATTCCTTTGTCATCCATATCGACAGTACACACTTCATATGACAAATTTTAAACAGACGATACGCCTGCTTGTATGTCGGATTCTCCAATGCGATTTTATGTTCACCTCCTAAGATCATTCCGAGAAGCATTAAAAGATAGTCATTTCCGGCTCCGACAATAATCTGCTCCGGAGTGCAATTTACTTTCCTTCCTGGGCCTGATGAAGGTAACTGCATATAGCATTTCTAAGTCCATATTCTCCCTGAGGGCAGCCGAGACGAAACAGTTCTGAACTTATCACCCTTGACAGCCTCTCCCAATGCTGCCTCAAGCTTACAATTCTTTAAAACTGTCAAAGAATTTGGATTGTAGTTCAGGGTACCATCTTCATTGAGTTTTCCCTTTTCTTCATCCACAATATTCTCGTACAGACGAACCTCTGCATCTACTGCGCTTTCTGCAGATACCCAGTGGATCGTTCCTTTGACCTTTCTGCCCTCAAAACCGGAACCACTTCTGGTCTCCGGATCATAGGTACAGTGGATCTCCGTTACAACTCCATTTTCATCCTTCTTGTAATCCACGCACTTTACGAAATAAGCACCCTTTAAGCGCACTTCATTTCCAGGGAACAACCGAAAATACTTCTTCGGCGGCTCCTCCATAAAGTCTTCGCGTTCAATATATAACTCTCTTGAGAATGCAACCTGACGCTTGCCAGCAGATTCATCCTCCTGATTGTTATCGATATCAAAATATTCGACCTGACCTTCCGGATAGTTATCAATAATGAGCTTGATTGGATCTAATACCGCCATCATACGGTTTGCCTTCAGACGCAGGTCCTCACGGATACAATACTCAAGCATTGCATAATCCGCAGAGCTCTGTGACTTTGATACACCAACCAGCTCCATAAACATCTTGATGGATTCTCTTGTAAATCCACGTCTCCGAAGTGCAGCAATTGAAACCAGTATTCTGACAACCATACCATCTTCCGTTCTCCTAAAACCGGAAAGCTGACTGTTGATGAACTAATCGCAGGCAAGACTGTCCATCTTACCCAGTTCGGACGTTCCCTGCACGAATTGGGCATTGACCTTATTTCCGCAAAGACTCCTCAGGCAAAGGGGCGGATTGAACGTTTATGGGTCACACTGCAGAGCAGGCTCCCTGTTGAGTTCGCAAAACGTGGGATTACTACTGTGTCAGAAGCAAACCGTTTTCTGGAAACAGAGTACAGGGAACTTTTCAATCAGAGGTTTGCCGTTGAGCCGGAAGCAGAGTCTATTTTTGTCTCTGCCGCAAAAGATTTGAATCTGGATTCCATCCTTTGTGTAAAGCACACGAGAAAAACAGATGCAGCCGGGACATTTTCGTTTAAAATCGGTGTTTTCAAATCCTAGATGAGGGATTTCCGATTATCAATGCCCGCCGTGAGATCACTGTATTGATTAACCCACGTTTTGGAATTCGTGTAGAGTACGGCGGACGAATCTATAATACCATCCGTTATCTGAAACCTCAGAACAAAAATGCCAATACAGAAGTTCCCAAAAAGTGTCAAAAACAGTAGAACCACACCTTCAGCTGCGTCACAGCAGTGATGAATGGAAAGCAATCTGGTGGATGGAGGATTATAATCTGTCACTTAAATTTTTATATGAGCTATTTTTCGAGAAGCAGCAGTCAGCTTCATAAAAGGGCATTAGCCCTTTTATGAAAGTGACATTTTTCAAATAAATTTCTATATTAAAAGTGACATTTTCATAAGTTATTGACAGTACTCGGTTTACTTTGCCGCGTTGATGTGATACAATAAGCCCGCTGTCTAAAATATGTATCAACGCATTTCATTTTTTCAAAAGTATGCGCTATTTTTATTTTAGAACAAATTTACCTGATTACAAAAAAACAAAGAAAGGCTTTTAGTTATGAAAAGAGAAAATTTTGGTTCACGACTCGGCTTCATCCTAGTGTCGGCCGGGTGTGCTATCGGACTGGGCAATGTATGGAAATTTCCCTATATGGCCGGACAATACGGAGGAGCCGCATTCATTTTAATCTACCTGCTGTTCCTTGTGATACTCGGATTACCGATCATCGTATGTGAATTCAGTGTAGGACGCGCAAGCCAGAAAAGCATCGCCACATCTTATAACGTACTGGAACCGAAAGGAACGCGTTGGCATTTTACAAGATGGTTTGCAATCGCCGGAAACTATCTCCTTGTTATGTTTTATTCCATGGTCGGCGGATGGATGCTTTATTACTGCTTCCGGATGGCAAAAGGAGAGTTTGCAGGCATTGATTCCACAGTAGTTTCCTGCAAAATATGATTCCATGCTGGAATCTCCTGTCACACTGACTTTTTGGACTATACTTGTAATTTTACTTGCTTTTTGGATCTGTAGCATCGGTCTTCAAAAAGGTGTCGAAAAGATCATGAAGATAACTATGCTCTGCCTTTTGGCAATCATGGTCGTACTTGCCATAAGGTCAGTTACTCTTCCGGGTGCAGCAGAAGGACTCAGATTTTACCTCATTCCGGATTTCGGAAAAGTACTCGAAAACGGGGTCGGAAACGTTATTTTCGGAGCAATGAGTCGCTTTCTTTACACTAAGCATCGGAATGGGCGGAATGGCAATCTTCGGAAGCTATTTAGATAAATCCTGTTCTCTCACCGGAGAATCTTTAAGCATCCTTCTACTGGATACTTGCGTTGCTCTTACTGCAGGTTTAATTGTATTTCCTGCATGTTTTTCATTTAATGTACAGCCGGATGCAGGTCCCAGACTTGTATTTATCACTCTTCCGAACATTTTCACTCAGATGCCGGGAGGACGAGTTTGGGGGGCTCTGTTTTTCCTCTTCCTTTTTCTTTGCAGCCCTGTCCACGATCGTCGGCGTATTCGAAAACATTGTTTCCTTCGGGATCGATCTTTTTGGATTCAGCCGCAAAAAATCTGTCGGCATCAACATTGTACTTATTATTGTATTAAGTATTCCTTGTATTCTCGGCTTCAATATTTTATCGGGGATACAACCGCTCGGAGCAGGGTCGAACATTATGGATTTAGAAGATTTCCTTGTGTCAAACAATATCCTTCCTCTTGGTTCCGTTATATATCTTATGTTTTGTACACACAAAACGGTTGGGGATGGAACAATTTCATTCAGGAGGCAAATGCAGGAAACGGATTGAAATTTCCTCAATTTATCCGTAAATATATGACATATATTCTTCCTTGGATCGTTGTCATCATCTACTTAAAAGGCTACTATGACAAATTCAGTTCTCAAAGCAACGTCGTCTTCGGCGTATGGATGGCTGTCGCATTTGCATTTCTTCTCCTTGTTTTTTCCGTCACACGGAAGCAAAAACAGACCAAACTATAATCGTTTTTATAAATTCGCTTTATTAAGTGCAGACAGTAAATAATATCAAAAGAAAGTTCTGTGGATCTCCAAAGAACTTTCTTTTTACAGTAGCGAACTACATTTAATATTTTTTTGCAAATTCTACATTGCCCTGTTCAAAAATATTTTCCCACATCAGCAAGGAGTCTTGCAAAATACAAACATACCGTCGGATCAATGTCCGGATGTTCCCTCCTCAAATCATAATTCTGTACACCGATAAACATTGTATGCGATGCCTTCCAATCCCTTTCCAATATCGGGAAGAAATCTTCAATATCTTCACATCCCGCATAAAAAAGATATTAATATTATTTTTCATCGCATCAAAATACCGATAAAAATCTGGTAGTTTCACTCCCTCCATTACTCTGATAAAATGTGTCAATTTTTCCAATCCTTCTTTTTAAATCTTCCAGTTCCTCTCTTCCTATTTTCATCTTTCCCTCCGCCCCCATAGCGAAAATCACCACTAAATTTTGTACAAGTATACCACACAATCAAAAAAAGAACAGAAAATGACAGGAATTCTTGCATTATTCTGTCTTTATCCTGCCATTTCATATCTCCGAGATACAAACAGGCGACACTGAACAACACTTTTTAATCACAGCCGGGCAGTCCTTTTAAAACAAAAAAAGAAATAATTATATAATTATATGAACGTCTTGTAATACAATTCTCTTGACAACTACTGCTGAATCGTTGTATATTTATCATGCATTTGAGTTACATATATGCTGTCTTGGCGCAGTCGGTAGCGCGTCGCCTTGGTAAGGCGGAGGTCGGGGTTCAAGTCCCCTAGACAGCTTTCTGATTTTAATATATCGATTACTTCTGATTATCTATACAAAACAGGAGAGTTAGTATTTCACTGACTCTCCTTAAATTTCAAACAATTACTTTTTTTCCGATGATCCTATCACAACATTTCCGAATCAAGCAAAATCGTAAACGGACCATCATTGATCAAACTCACTTCCATTTCTGCTCCAAAGCGACCCGTCTGTACGACTGACACACTTTTCTTACTCTCTTCAATTATATACTCATATAACTGATTTGTCTTTATCCGGCGCCCCTGCCTCAATAAAACTCGGCCGGTTCCCCTTTTTACAATTTGCATAAAGCGTAAACTGTGATACAAGCAAAAAAGACTTCCGCCCACATCAGCTAACGACAAATTTGTTTTTCCCTCTGCATCTTCAAAAATCCGCAGTCCGATCATTTTCTTTATCATTTTATCCGCAACTGCTTCCGTATCTTTGTCTGAAACGCCAATCAATACGAGATATCCTTTTTCAATCTCTCCTATCACGCTTCCTTCCACTTTTACAGATGCCTGTTTTACCCGCTGTATTACAAATTTCATAACCTTTTACCCGCTTTCTCTATTTGAATTTCTCAGGCTCTTATTTCTGTTTTGAGCATTTTTTCTGTTTTTTCTTAATTCTTTGAAGAGCATTATCAATCGATTTCGGACTTTTTTCAACAATTCCGCGATTTTTTATAATCAGTTCCTGTTAAGTGCAAATAAAGAACCTGTTCTTCCATCGGGCTTAAATTTTCTTTCAATCGTTCAATAAAAGCTTCTGTGTACTCTCTGCCAAAATACAATGCCTCAGGATCATTTTCCCGGTCAGGCTCTATCAGATCGATCAGAGGCAGTTTTGTACCGTTTTTATTCGTCTCGCTTTCTTCATAAAGTGAAATATAAGAATTCAGAGGCATATGTTTTTTTCGATTTGACGCCTCAATAGCGGTGTACATTTGCCGAAGTACACATGTTTCCGCAAACCCTGCAAATGACCTGCCCATGCCGCTGTCAAAATTTCTTACCGCCTTGATTAGTCCGATCATGCCTTCCTGAATAAGATCTTCTGTTTCTCCTCCGATCAGATACATTGCGCGTGCCTTCTTGCGGACCATCATTTTATATTTCTCCATCAGATAATCTGTCACATCCCGATCCCCGGAGTGCAGTTTTTCAATCAACTGTTCATCCGTCAGCTTTTCATATTGTTCCATCCTTTAAAACACCCTTCAAACACTGCTTTACATCTTATTTTGCAAGTCTCTGTCTGACAATCTCATAAGCGAGCACGCCGGCTGCCACGGAAGCATTCAGAGAGGTAATCTCGCCTTTCATCGGAATTGACGCAACGAAATCACAATTTTCTTTTACTAATCGGCTGACTCCATCCCTTCATTTCCGACAACAAGTCCGATCGGTCCTGTGAGATTCATATCATACATTGATTGTCCGTCCATATCCGCACAGACAAACCAAAGCCCTTTTTCTTTCAGTTCTTCCATCGTCTTAACCAGATTCGTCACTTTGGCAACCGGAGTATAATTCAACGCCCCTGCCGAAGTTTTTCGCTACGGTCGCCGTCAAACCAACCGCTCTCCTCTTCGGAATGATCACGCCATGCGCTCCGGCAATATTTGGCTGTTCTTATAATTGCCCCCAAATTATGAGGATCTTCAATCCCATCTAATACGATCAGAAACGGATCTTCTCCCCTCTTTTTTCCGCAAGTTTAAGCATATCGTCAATCTCTGCATAATCATAAGCCGCAGCGTAAGCAATTACGCCCTGATGCCTTCCTGTCTGCGTAAGTTGAGATAATCTTTCTTTTCCGACAAAATTCAAGATTGTTCCATGCTTTTTTGCTTCCCTGACAATCGTGCGTACCGGACCATCCTGACATCCGTCCAACACAAACAGCTTATCGATCGTCCTTCCAGAGCGAAACGCTTCCAGTACTGCGTTTCGTCCTTCGATCACTAATGTATGTTCTTTTGTTTCTTCAATTTTTCAATCGTTTTTCTCTCCATTTTCCAATTCCTTTTCCATACTTTCCAGTCCGATCGTTACAAGCTCAACAAGCCGTTTGTACTCCTTTTTCAAGTAAAGATAACCCACTAACGCCTCAAACCCTGTCGCTCTTCGATAATCGGTGATCGACTGATTTTTTGCAGCCGAAACGCTCCTTGTATTCCTTCCCCTTCGATATACCGCATGTTCTTCTTCTGTAAGATGTTCCTGAATTGCCCGCATCATAAAAGACTGAGCAGACGCCTGCACATACCTGCTTGTCTCTTCATGCAGTTTATGCACCTGCCTGCCGCCTCTGCCTACCACTCTCATCTTAATAATAAGATCAAAGACACAATCTCCTATATAGGCTAAAACAATAGAGGAACTTGCTTTTGGGTCGGCCTGCTTCATTCCGGGAATCAGATCCATATAATACTCAAATCCATATCCTAAGCTTTTTTCCATTTTACTCCCTCTCGCGTATCTTCAAGAATAATCCCTTTGCCAGGAGCTCGTCTCTGATCTGATCTGCCAGAGCAAAATTACGATCTTTCCTTGCAGCCTGACGTTTTTCTATCATCTCTTCGATTTCCGAATCTAACATTTCCTCTTCTTTTTATAACGATAATACCCAAAAACATCTGTCAGCAGACATAATCTGTCAAGCAGGTTTTGCAAATATTCCTTTGAGCTTGCTCCGTCGGCAGTCGTGTTCATATATTTGACAAGATCAAAAATAGCCGCTATCGCATCGGCAGTATTGAAATCATCATCCATTGCCCTTTCAAAAGCTTCTACATATTCTGATGATTTCTCAAACAATCTCTTCTCCGACTCTGTCATTTTTCTCTTCTGACGTGTTTGAAATAAGGAATTTCAAGTTATCTGCCGCAGTAAGGATTCTCTCCAAACCGTTTTTTGCTGCTTCCATCAACTCTGCACTAAAATTCAGCGGACTTCTGTAGTGTGCACTCAACATAAAAAATCTCAAGATCTGAAGGTCATACTTTTCTCCGATCTCTCTTACTGTAAAAAGTTACCGAGTGATTTTGACATCTTTTATTATCAATATTAAGAAATCCATTGTGCATCCAATATTTTGCAAATTCTTTTCCGTTCGCGGCTTCGCTTTGAGCAATCTCGTTTTCATGATGCGGAAATATCAAATCCTCTCCGCCGGCATGAATATCAATTTGTTCTCCGAGGTATTTTTTAGACATCTCCGAGCATTCAATATGCCATCCCGGACGGCCCTCACTCCACGGAGATTCCCAGGCAGGTTCTCCCTCCTTTTTCGGTTTCCAAAGCACAAAATCAAGCGGATCTTCTTTTTCGTCTTCTCCTGTAACGAGAAGCGATCTTCCTCCCGACCTCAAATCATCCAGATTCTTATGCGAAAGCTTTCCGTAACCTTCAAACTTTCTTGTTCGGTAGTAAACCGTTCCGTTTTTTTCATAGGCATATCCTTTTTCAATCAATGTGGAAATCATTTCCACCATGCCGCAGATTTCTTCTGTTGCAAGCGGATTTTTCGTGGCCGGTTTTACATTCATTGCTTCCATGTCTTTTTTTACATTCCGCAATATATCTTTTCGATATCTCATCAGCAGAAACGCCTTCTTCAATCGCTTTTTTAATGATCTTATCATCTACATCTGTGAAATTTGATACAAAATTCACATCATAATTTTTATATTCAAAATATCTTCTTACTGTATCAAATACGATCATCGGTCTTGCATTTCCTATATGGATAAAATTGTAAACCGTAGGACCGCATACATACATTTTTACTTTTCCTTCTTCCAACGGCACAAATTCTTCTTTTCTCTTTGACATCGTATTATAAATCTTCATCATAATCTCCTTTCTTTTCCACACATCTTATCTCTTTCACAAGACGTTTCAATTCCTTATGCAATCTTAAATTTTCTTCCTGAAGCCTCTTAATATCCGACAATACCGGATCCGGGAGATGAATTTGATCCATATCGGATCTCGGAACTTTTTATTATCCATTTTAACGATACGCCCCGGCACACCTACTACCGTACAGTTCGGGGGCACCTCTTCTAAAACAACGGATCCTGCCCCGATCTTGGAATTTTCCCCGATCGTAAAAGAACCTAATATCTTTGCTCCCGCGCTTACCATCACATTATCTTCCAATGTTGGATGGCGCTTTCCTTGTTCTTTTTCCGGTTCCGCCAAGCGTTACCCCTTGATAAAGAGTTACGTTATCGCCGATCACCGTTGTCTCACCGATGATAACTCCGCTCCCGTGATCAATAAACAAGCCGCGTCCGATTTTAGCTCCCGGATGAATCTCAATCCCTGTTTTTCGCGCCGCTCTTTTGTGAAATCCATCTCGCCCAAAAAAATAATGTTTTTTTAAATATAATTTATGAGCCACTCTGTATCTGAGTATTACACGAAAACTTGGATAAAGCAACACTTCCATATTTGATTTTATCGCGGGATCCCGTTCCCGCACAACTCGTATTTCTTCTTTAATATAAGATACAATACCCATTCTGTTCTCCCACAAAATATTTTTACTTTTACCGGTTAAATAAAAACTTCGTCTCAGATCAGAGACGAAGTTTTTCCGCGGTTCCACTCTATTAAAAGATTTTTCTTTCACTCAACAGCCTGTAACGTATGCTAAACGAATCAGGCTACTTTTCATTCACCCGATCAGCTCCCGGACGCACTTCACAAACCATCTTTGTACAGGAATGCTTTCAGCCTCCGACATTCCCTCTCTGCGAACTTTCACAATCTGTTACTCTTTCCGTTCTCTGCTTTTTATTCTTCGACATATAATTTATATTATGCAAATTCCACATTTTTGTCAATACCGCTTTTCTTTCGAAGGCAATCAAAATCGCCGTTGCTTTTTTTCTTTTGAGCACTTTTCCTCTCAGACAACCTCATTGAAATATACTCTTGTCAGTTTTTCTATTTTCTCTAACTCTTCACCAAGCTCAGCTGTACAGATCACGCCCCTCTCTTTCACGCAGTTCTTCCAAATCGATCCTTCCAAACAAATATTCTGTCAAATCCGCTATCGGAAATACTCCTTGTGAATCTTCGGTCTCCTGTACATGTATTTCTTTCTCGCCCCGTACGCTTGTCAATTTCCATACACAGCTGTTTTTATGCAAAATAGAGTCAAGCACAGCAAAAGAACATTCAAGAGTTTCTGTTTCATCGACGATCATTGCTTTTTAAAAATTCAGGCAAACAAACAATTCTTGCCATAATCATAGACCGCATTTTACAACCTTTTTTATTTAAAGGAGCATAAATTCTCAGCGATTGCTGTACTCTGTTTTCATTTTGATCCACTTTCCGGATATTGCTTTTATCCAACAGCATCTGCATCGACCGTTCAAATTCCCCTTCAAATTGATTCAGATACAACGGCTCTCGTACTTCAAGTCCTTCTTCTAAGGCGTAGGCATAAAACCCTTTCAACACACCGTTTTCCCGCATAAGTCTAACCCCGCCCTTTTCACTTTGCCGCTCCAATATCATCGTCTGATAATAGGCTGTATCTCGCTGAGCATATACTTGCCACGAATCCGAAAAAATGTTCCTCAAAAAAATCTGCCATCTCTTCTGCGTCCCACAATCCCGCATCTGAAAATTCAAGCGTTCCTTCTTTCTGCGGCTCACTTTCACGATTTCTAGCATCTGCTGTCTCATCTTTTTGACTTCTTGCATGCATTGGTCATAAATATATCTAAAATCATAAGGTCTGTAAATCGCTTCTGCCGCAGGCATTAAAAATGTAAACGGCACTTTTTCCGAATGCATCCGTTCCAAAACAGTATTTAGCAGCGCCCGCATATATCCTCGACTGCGATATTCTTTTTTTCGTTGCAACAGCGACAATATATTCTGACGGAAAGCTTTTTATCCTCCAGCCGGATCCGATATGGATTCAACTGAAGCATTGAACAAATTCTCCCATCCTCTTCCACAACGTAAATTTGATTTTTTGCCGCTTTAATATAGTAATAATAGTCTAGGAATGCCTTCGTATCTTCCGGAAATATTTCTTCCCACAATTTTCGTGTCGCAATATGTTCGCTCTGCTCTAATTTACGGATGATCATTTACTCGTTCCTCCCGATGCGCGAACAACATCCTCCGCACATTCCACAATCCGAAGAGACATCCGTACTGCTGTAATTTGTATATTTCTCGATCGCACAAATCGCCTGAGAAGAAATCCCTTCTCCGTCCCCTGTAAACCCAAGTCCCTCCTCCGTGGTCGCCTTGACATTGACCTGATCGATCTCAATACAGAGTGCATCTGCAATATTTTGACGCATTGTATCAATATACGGGCGCATCTTCGGACGTTGAGCAATGATCGTCGCATCGATATTTTCAATCATATACCTATTCTCATCCAAAAGCCCTCCTACATGTTTTAGAAGCCGAATGCTGAAATCCCTTTATACTGCGGATCAGTGTCCGGAAAATGCTTTCCGATATCCCCGAGTCCTGCCGCGCCCAGCAGTGCATCCATGATTGCATGTAGCAGCACATCCGCATCAGAATGTCCTAAAAGTCCCTTTTCATACGGGATTTCCACGCCTCCCAAAATCATCTTTCTATCTTCCGCCAATCTGTGAACGTCATATCCCATACCTACTGCATGCTCATCTCTCCTCATAATCATTTTCTATCTCTGTTTCCGTCTCTTCAATAAATTCTTCCATTGCCAATTCAGGCTCCTGATTTTTTCCACCTTCTTTTATCATTTCATCTTCTGCATCTTCCTCGTTTTTGTCATTTGGCTTTTCTGCCTCTTTTTTTTTCACTTTATCATCCGATTGTTCTGTCTCCGATCCTGCCTTATAGCCTGATTTTTCCGTTTCTCCTTCTGCTTTATCATCTAACTTTTCTGCCTCTTTTTTCGATGTTATTACCGGACTGTGCTGTTTCCTTATCTGTTTTCCCCTGCTCTGCTTCTTTTTTTCATTTCCTCATTCGGACCAATTTCCGGCAAAACATTTTTTCTTCTTTTTCGATCCGCCTGATCTTTTTCCCGCATCGAATGCCTCTTTATCTTCCTCTTCAATCCTATGATCTTCTTTTTTTCAGATCAAACATTTTTTCACATAATAAATAGCATAGGCTAAACCGATCAATATAAAGATTACAGACATCACACACATAAAAACCATATTATTCGGTTTTTCATTTACCATTTCAATCAACATCCTTATCCCAAGCCAAGCTAAATATCCTCCTAAAACAATCCGAAAGGTATACCATGCCTTTTTATTCATTTTCCTCTTCCTCCGTAATTATTATGTGCTTTATTGTAACATATTTTTTTTTTTTTCTTAAAGCAACTCGTGACATACTCCCACCGCCTAAAGAGGTGAGGACTTCTCACGAATCTGTGGAAATTTTTTTCAGAAGTCTGTGGCTGCACTTTTATGAACATTTATAAATTTACTGATTTCAGACTTCGGATGTGCTTTTAAAAGAATATGATCTTTCATCATTTCGACTGCTTATATAATATCATATCTTTGTGTACTTATGAATAATATATAACTCAATTCCTTCCCCTCTTTAGAAGTAGAGGATTCCTTGTAAAAGGTAGGTTAAAAACATATACCTGCACCTTTTAAAATTAATGGAAAACAGATTTCCGAAATGAACATAGAAACTGGATTTTACTCTTACATTTACCTTAAAAATTAAAAAATTTAAAATAAAAATTTTTTTAAAAAGTGTTGACATTTGATGAAAAATAATAGTATAATAGCGAAGCGGGTTACAGAAAAGCTTCTGAAACCCAAAACAATATGGGGTCTTAGCTCAGCTGGGAGAGCATCTGCCTTACAAGCAGAGGGTCATAGGTTCGAGCCCCTATAGGCCCCATAACTTACAAATATTCGGAACATTTTGTTCAAGTTATGGCGGAATAGCTCAGTTGGCTAGAGCACACGGTTCATACCCGTGGTGTCGCTGGTTCAAATCCAGTTTTTGCTACTAATAAAAACTCCAAGATATTTTCTTGGAGTTTTTATTATATTCTTTTTCCTTTTCATCTGTTGTTATCCCCTCACCCCTCTGCTTTTTTCTCACTTTTGAACATAAGTCTGCCCCCTCCTGCTCTGACAATATTAAATGATCATACAAAAGCAGAGCATACACTCGCATATGCCCTGCTTTTGCATTACTGACTTTTTACTTAAAATATTTTACTCCGGATTCAAAAATCTTAAGATCCTGCTCTCCATAAATATTAATCGCAACAGAATTACCCCTTCTTTCAGAGTGAGCCATTTTTCCGAGCACTCGACCGTCCGGACTTGTGATTCCTTCAATCGCGTGATAAGATCCATTAACATTCCATTCTTCATCCATCGTAATATGTCCTTCAGGACTACAATATTGTGTCGCCACCTGACCATTCGCAAACAACTTGTCAATCCATTCTTCACTCGCAACAAATCGTCCTTCTCCATGAGACGCAGGATTTGTATATACGCCTCCGAGTTTTGCCTCTGCAAGCCATGGGGATTTATTTGTAACCACTTTCGTATACACCATCTTAGAAATATGACGTCCTATTGTGTTATACGTCAAAGTCGGAGAATCATCGGTCTGTCCGACGATCTGTCCATATGGAACGAGTCCAAGCTTGATCAAAGCCTGAAAACCATTGCATACGCCTAATGCAAGTCCGTCGCGTTCATTTAGCAATTTATCTACCGCTTCTTTAATCTTTGCGTTTCTAAACGCTGTTGCAAAGAACTTTGCCGATCCATCAGGTTCATCTCCGCACTAAATCCACCGGGGAACATAATAATCTGCGCTTTAGAAATCGCTTTTTCAAACTCTTCCACCGAAGAACGGATGTCTTCTGCATCTAAGTTTCTAAACACCTTCGTAATCACATTTGCACCGGCTCTCTCAAAAGCCCTTGCACTGTCATACTCACAGTTTGTACCCGGGAATACCGGAATAAACACCGTAGGCTGTCCGATCTTATGGCTGCACACATGCACGGTTGAAGCATCGTATAACTTTTCCTCTACCGGTATATCCGAACTTTCCGCTGATTTTGTAGCAAATACTTTCTCAAGCGGTTTTGTCCATGCATCCAGCGCATCATCCATACCGATCTTCACATCGCCATATGCGAACGCCTTTTCATTTGTCACTTCACCGATCAAAGTATATTCTCCCACAAGCTCTTCAAACGTGTCTGCTTTAACCTCTGCGACGATATCGCCAAATGCAGGAGCAAAAAATCGCATCTTTATCCAAACTGCTTTCAAGACATACACCCATTTGATTTCCGAATGCCATTTTGCTGACTGCCGAAACAACACCATGTCTGTCAAGCGCATAAGCCGAAACAACTCTTCCATTTCTGATATCTTCTGTAAACTTGCTATACTGTTCCATAATCCGGCTATAAACAGGAAGGTCATACTCATCACGAGCCGCTTTCAGCCACACAAGCTTATTTCCTGCCTCTTTCAATTCCGGCGTAATAATTTCTTTTTCTACTGCCATATCTACAGCAAACGAAACCAAAGTCGGAGGAACATCAATATCCTGGAATGTTCCGGACATACTGTCCTTACCTCCGATTGACGGAAGACCAAAACCCATCTGTGCTGCATAAGCGCCGAGAAGCAGCAAATGGCTGGCTCCAACGTTTTGGATCTTCTGACATTCTTCTGAAATATTCCTGAAACGTAAATCTGATCTTACTGTAATCTCCACCTGCCGCAACTATCTTGGCAACCGATTCAACAACCGCGTAAGCTGCGCCATGATATGGACTCCAACTGGACAGATACGGATCAAATCCATAACTCATCATGGATACGCTGTCCGTTGTACCATTCTGTACCGGAACTTTTGCCACCATCGACTGCGTCTCTGTGAGCTGATATTTACCGCCATATGGCATAAATACACTGCCAGCTCCGATAGAACCGTCGAACATTTCCACAAGACCCTTCTGAGAGCATACATTTAAATCGCTTAATACATCCAGCCATTTTTCCTTCACATCACTTACTGCTGTTTTAACAAATAAACTTTCTTCTTGACGAGGTATTTCCACTTCTACCGCCGTTTCCTGATGCGCTCCATTCGTATCCAAAAACGCTCGGGAAAGATTGACAATCTCTTTTCCTCTCCATACAAGAACAAGTCTTGGCTCTTCTGTAACAACCGCTACTTCCGTCGCTTCCAGATTCTCTTCTTTCGCATAGGACATAAACTTCTCTACATCTTTTGGATCTACAACAACAGCCATTCTTTCCTGTGACTCTGAAATAGCAAGTTCTGTTCCGTCAAGACCCGCATATTTCTTCGGCACTTTATCAAGTTCAACCCGGAGACCATCTGCCAGTTCGCCGATTGCCACAGACACTCCTCCCGCACCGAAATCGTTGCATTTTTAATAAGGCAGCTTACCTCTTCACGGCGGAATAATCTTTGAATCTTACGCTCTGTAGGCGGGTTTCCTTTCTGAACTTCCGCACCGCATGTTTCGATCGACTCTTCTGTATGCACTTTAGACGAACCGGTCGCACCGCCACAGCCGTCACGTCCTGTACGTCCGCCAAGCAAAATAATAATATCTCCCGGATCAGAATTCTCCCGGATTACCGCCCTTCTCGGAGCCGCTCCCAATACCGCTCCTATTTCCATTCTTTTTTGCAACATAATCAGGATGATAAATCTCTTTTACAAGACCTGTAGCCAATCCTATCTGATTTCCGTAAGAACTGTAGCCTGAAGCCGCTCCCCTAACAAGTTTTTTCTGCGGAAGCTTTCCTTTTAATGTTTCTTCTACAGATACTGTCGGATCTGCAGCTCCTGTCACTCTCATTGCCTGATATACATATGTACGTCCTGAAAGTGGATCTCTTATAGCTCCTCCAAGACACGTTGCTGCGCCACCAAACGGTTCGATTTCTGTCGGATGATTATGTGTTTCATTTTTAAAGTTGATCAGCCACTCTTCTTCTACGCCGTCCACTTTGATCGGAACCACAATACTACATGCGTTAATTTCATCTGATTTTTCCTGATCCTGAAGTTTTCCTTCTTTTTTCAATCTGCGCATTGCCATCAACGCCAGATCCATCAGGCAGACAAACTTGTCCTCTCTACCAGCGAAAATCTCACTATGATCTTTCAGATATGCTTTATATGTATCCTCAATCGGTTTCTTATAAAAACCTTCATTAAAAGATACTTCCTTCAACTCTGTCGAAAATGTTGTATGACGGCAATGATCGGACCAGTATGTATCCAGTACGCGGATCTCTGTCATCGTAGGATCTCTGTCCTCTTCTCCTTTGAAGTAATTCTGAATATGAAGAAAGTCTTTAAAGGTCATTGCCAGCCCCAATGAACTATAAAGCTTTTCTAGTTCGTCTTCCTTCATTTCTTTGAATCCTTCAAATACGATCACATCTTCCGGATCATCAAAAACCGTCACGAGAGTTTCCGGTTTTTTCTTCTCCGGTCTTCTCTTGAATCAACCGGATTGATACAATGATTCTTTATCGCCGCAAATTCTTCTTCCGAAATCGTACCTTCGATCACATACGTCGTTGCCGTATGGATCACCGGTGTTTCATCCTCTTTAATAAATCTTACACACTGTTCTGCCGAATCAGCTCTTTGATCAAACTGTCCCGGAAGATACTCTACCGAAAAGCTGTGATCCGCATCAGACATATTAAATGTCTCTTTATAAAGAATATCTACAGGCGGTTCTGCAAATACCCCTGACATGCCTTTTCAAAAGTTTCATCTGAAATATTTTCCACATCATATCGAATCAGCACACGCACTCCCGTCACATCTGTAATACCGAGATAATGGCGGATTTCATGACCCAGCTCCTTCGCAGCAACAGCAAACTCCGGCTTCTTCTCTACAAATACACGTTTCACATTACTCATATGTTGTCTCCTCCATTTTTAACTGAAAACCTCTGTTTGTATCGTACCACACTTCACATCATTAGTATAATTAATATAACTAAACTTTCTAATAAGCAATACTAATCATTTTTCTTTTTTCCTGTTTTTTCTTTTACTTTTCGACTGTTTTCTCTCCATCTCATATAAAGACTTAACAGAAAAAGTATTACAAGAATCCCGGCAAATAGGCTTCCGACTCTGAATGCCATATCATAAAAAAAGACCTTCGGGGAAGCATTCGGATCATAAAATCTTCCGCCGGATCAAACAGCCAAAGATCATTGTCAAAAAAGATATTATGAAACTGTACAAATACTGAATTAAAATCAATCGCCGCGGCAATTCCGATCCCTGCTGTCGGGATCAAAACAATCCCCACTGCCACCTGATATGTCTGTGGAAGGATCTTCTTAACATCCGCGCGACACATATATAGAATCAAAAGGGAGACTGCTGCCGCCACAAGCGCCGCAGTTCTCAATCGCAGCCCTCCGGGAAAAAATATCTCTGACCTCTCTCATATGAAACCTATCCTGTTCATTAAAAAAATCTTGTCTTTTCCCCTCCACTTCTGTGATAACAGATAATGTTTCTTTATCTCCCCGCAAATAATCCATCATTTCACGTGTCACATACATTGCATCATCCATCGTCATATCCAATTCATCCAACACTTCATACTTTTCATATTCTTTGCGGTAAACACTCATATCCGAATACAGAACAATTTCAAAAGAAGAAATCAAAATTACAAAAATGATTAATAATGAAAAAATCACCCCCGCTGTCCACTGAATAATTTTCTTGGTTTTCCCATTCATTCTACGTCTCCCATACATCTCACTTTTTTATGAATCTCAAACAATAATCTTCCTGTCACCGCTCTACTATCCTCCAAATTTATTGTAATTTTATAAAATATATCTTATAATACCTGTAGTATTTATTAGGAGGTCTAATAGTGATCGATATTAATTATGAACTTTACAAAGTTTTTTATCACGTTGCTTCTACTTTAAACTTTTCAGAAGCATCCAAACAGCTCTATATTTCACAATCCGCAGTCAGCCAGTCTATCAAAACATTAGAGAGAAAACTAGATCAGACACTTTTTATCAGAAGTACAAAAAAGTTCAACTGACTCCCGAAGGAGAAATTCTTATGCGGCATGTTGAACCCGCTATGAATCTGATTCAAAAGGTGAAACCCAACTTCTCGACGCGGCATCAACCGGAGGGCAAATACGCATCGGCGCCAGCGATACTATATGCCGCTATTTCCTGATTCCTTACTTAGAGCGCTTTCACAAAGCATTTCCCGGCGCGCATATCAAAGTAATCAACCAAACGTCCATGAAATGTGCCGAGCTTCTGCGAAACGGACTTGTAGATCTTACTGTTGTAAACTTTCCGAACAATCACCTTGAACAACAACTTCCGTTATGCGCATCAAAAAATTCAGAGACGTGTTTATCGCCGGAAATACTTTCCAAAAACTAAAAGGAGAAACTCTGACTTTCTCCCAACTGTTGAAATATCCCATCTTAATGCTGGACAAAAAAACAGTACGACCAACGAATTTCTTCATCAGGTATTTCAACAACATCAGCTCGATCTTGTTCCCGAAATCGAACTTACGAGCAATGATCTGCTGATCGATCTGGCACGCATAGGATTAGGCATTGCTTTTGTGCCGGACTATTGTATTTCCCCTGACAGCGAAGACGTATTCATCCTGCACACAAAAGAAGAACTTCCCTGAGCGCGAACTTGCTATCGCATACAACGAACACCTTCCGCTCTCACGTGCCTCAATGGAATTTTTGAGTTACTTCCGTGATAAAACATGCTAACATTCCCAAAATTCCTGCATGTAACTCGTCAAACTTTCCGCAGTACAGTGTCGGGCATTACTCCATTCTCTCGGAAATAATTCCCGATACCTTCCTGTGGAAAACCGCTCATCGAGCAAAAGGATCAGTCCTCTGTCTTTTTTCTGTCCTGATCACCCTTCCTGCAGATTGAAGCACTTTTATTCATCCCCGGATAGAGATATGCATATTCAAAACCATCTGAACCGATTCCGCTAAAATACTGTTTGACAATCTCCCGTTCATTACATACTTGAGGAAGTCCTGTTCCAACAATGATCACACCGATCAACTTATCTTCCGGCAAATCTATCCCTTCAGAAAAACTTCCTCCCATCACGCAAAAACCGACAAAGCTTTCTTCCCTTATCTCATCGAACTCTTTAAGAAACACCTCTCTGTCTTCTTCACTCATAAACGGAGACTGAACAGCAGAAGAAATTTTTCCGCACTTTTCCGAAAAAAACACTATGCACTTCTTCCATTACCCGATAGGACGGAAAGAACACCATATAATTTCCCTTTTTCGCATCTGCTGCACCCACAATATATGACGCAATCCGCCGGTACATCTCCGGCCCACGCTGTGTATATCTTGTACTCACATCTCTTCCGATCAAAAGCAGCCGACTGTCTTTCGGAAACGGAGAATCCGCATAGATCGCATAATCATCTGTTTCAATCGATAAAAGTTTTTTATAATAACGGACCGGAAGAAGCGTTGCCGAAAAAAAGACCGTTCCGATACCATATTCTAAATATGCCTGTAAATTCACTGCCGGATTTACACAAAAAGCTTTACCATAAATCTGCCGTCTTGCTGATACTCACTATATATAACATAATTTTCATCCAGAATATCATGAATATTTAAAAACTCTCTTACTTTAAAATACAATTCTAAAACTTGATCCCGTTTATCCGATTCGGAAGATTTCAAAAAAAACGTTCCATCTCCGCCAAAAGATTCATCAATTTTATCGCCAGATGAGAAACACTTTCAAGCACTCTATATTCTTCACATTCTCTCTTTAATAAAAGAAACTGTCGGTTTACTTCGTCTGCTTTTTTTTGAAAGAATCGGTTCTTTAACACGCATCATTTTTTTCAATTCAAGGAAATCTTCTTTATACAACCGGGCACTGTACATTTCCTTCCTCGTTCGACAAAATTATGCGCCTCATCTACAAGAAAAAATATATTTTTCCCTGCATTTTCAGCAAAAAAAACGTTTCAAATGTGCCGTCGGATCAAACGCATAATTATAATCACATATAACTGCATCTACCCATAACGAAACATCCAATGACATTTCAAAAGGACAAACCATATATTTTTCAGACTGATTTTCAATCACGTCTCTTGTAATTTCATTGTAATTCATTATCAGATCATACACTGCGTCATTCACGCGGTCAAAATGACCTTTTGCATATGGACATGAAACAGGATTGCATTCTGTCTCCTCACATTTACATATCTTTTCTTTCGCAGTAAGCGTAATCACTTTCATCTGCAGACCTTGTTCTCCCAGTATCCGAAACGCCTGTTCCGCAACAGTTCTTGTAATTGTTTTTGCCGTCAGGTAAAAATCTTTCTCCCAGCCCCTCTCCTATCGCTTTTACCGACGGAAACAAAGTAGATATCGTTTTTCCGACTCCGGTCGGAGCCTGAAGAAACAGCTTTTTTTCCGTAATATAGTACGGTAAACCGCCGCTGCCACCTCTCTTTGCCCTTCCCTGTAAGAAAACGGAAATTCAACCAATCGAATTGACGAATTCCTCTTTTCCTCCCACTTAATCTGAAATCGAGCCCATTTTTCATAACTACTGATCAATTCTTCAAACCAGCATTCCAATGCTTCATACGTATAGTGTGATAAAATCGTCGAATCTCTTCTGTATCCAAATTGCAGTATGTCATCTGAATACCGATTTCACGCAGGCTATGCTGCTTTGCATATATATACGCATAACATTTTGCCTGAGCAAGATGGACATTCACCGGCTGTTCGATCAAACTCAAATCACGCAAAATACCTTTAATCTCATCTATAATTACTTCAGATGTATCCCCTTTATAATAACTCCGTCTGCCCGCCCTCAACTCTAAGATCGAATTCTCCACATGGAATCTGAAGCTTCATCGCTGTTTCCGCATGATAATCCGATCCCATCTGCCGTTGTATTTTTCTGTGAAGCCTTCCGCCCATAGCCATAACATCTTTATCTGACATTCCTATTTTTCGATTATCGATATCGCCTTCCCGCAAAACAAATTCAACTAAATCTCTCACGGAAATACGAACAATCTTCACTTCTTCTTTCAATAATATCTCTGCCCGTTCTGTCACTTCGTATTTCATCAAAATTTCGGATATTCATATAAGCACTTTCACTTCACCGCATCTTATCTGCATTTTGAAATTTTCATGATAGTTCTATCATAATCCTATTTTATCTTCCGCACAACTAAATTCCGTCATTTCCCCTCTATATCGAAAAGGAAGGTGCGCCTGCTGACATTTGGGATTCTCCTCTCTTTGATCGAAACCGAATGAAAAACCGCTTCCACAAAAACTCATATTTCCGTTCCTCTTCCGATATATTCTCTGCCGCTCTCTCATTAAAAAAGCTCTCCCCACACAAGTCTCCATCTTTTCCTAACTCCGTGTACAAGACATACTTTATGCGTTTTATCATATATGATCCAATTTTCCAATGGAAACCTATCCTCAAAATGATCTGCAACACAAGTTAAAATCTGCGCTTTCGGAGTAATCTCCGAAAACAAAATTCCGTTTTCAAGTTCTCTGAAACGAATAAATTCTTCATATCTATGCGCTTCATTGGACACGCTCCTGCTCATAGAAAATACATCCGCAACTGCCGGACACCCTAAATGTTCCATTATCTTTTCACTCTGCCTGATTTTTCTGGCTTCCTGCAGCACTTCAAATACTACCGTTCCTTTTCTGTCATCTGTCGAAAGAAGCGCATGGTAAATCTCCCAGTAGGCATTGTATCCGAGATGATGCTTTATCATTCTTTCTAATCTCAGCGCTTTTTCTTCTGATTCTTCTACTATTCTGTACTCACAAAAAAGCTGCCGCTGTGTCCTCCCCCCTCAGTTCGACACCCGCCTGCGTATCTCTGCATTCTTTCCAGGCATCATGCAAAGCTGAATAAATGCCGGTTATCGTATCTTCACATATATAGATCTGTTTCATCGCTTCCCCAATCTGCCGGATATTCTCTTATTTTTCAAAGTAACCAAAAATCAGCAGCTCTTATTTTACCTCCTATTCTATCCCCATATCGTCAAATAACGACAACTGACGAAAGCTCATCCCATCTGCGCCTTCGGGCAGTTTTCTTTTGTATTAAGGAGATTTCTTGTAATATAATCTTCATCCATTCGAATCGGATACATCATTTTCCCTTTACATGTAATAAAATAGAGCGCCCGCTTCAAAACAACTCCCATTTTCTTTAAATCTTCAAAATCAAGCATCCCCATCCTGCGCGCTTTCACAATGCGCGATGCTGATTTATACCCTATTCCGGGAACTCTAAGAAGCATATCATATGCCGCGTAATTTATCTCGATCGGAAATTCTTCGAGATGCCTTAACGCCCAAAAGCATTTCGGATCAAGATATGCATTAAAATTAGGATTTTCTTCATCCAAAAGTTCTCCTGCTTCAAAATGATAGTATCTGAGAAGCCAGTCAGCCTGATAAAGCCTGTGCTCTCTTAAAAGAGGAGGTCGCTGCTCTTTGACAGACGGAAGATTTTTATCTTCGTTGACCGGAATGAATGCAGAATAAAATACTCGCTTAAGATCAAATTTTTTATACAACGACTCTGCCACATGCAAAATCTGATAATCAGACTCCGGTGTAGCGCCTATGATCATCTGCGTGCTCTGTCCCGCCGGAACAAACTTAGGCACATGACGATAAGTTTGAATTTCATATTGATTTTCCGCTGACATCTGCTGTACAAAACGCATTGGTGCAAGGATATTCTTCCGCGTTTTATGCGGCGCCAAAAGACGAAGGCTTTCCGCAGTAGGAAGTTCTATATTCACACTCATCCTATCTGCAAGATACCCCGTCATCTGAATAAGACGAGAATCCGCTCCCGGAATCGCTTTTACATGGATATATCCCTGAAAATTGTGTTCATGACGCAGCTTGTATAACACTGTATACAAAAGTTCCATTGTATAATTCGGACTTTTTAAAACCCTGAACTTAAAAATAATCCTTCTATATAATTTCTTCTATAAAACTCCATCGTCAAAGTACATACTTCTTCCGGAGTAAAAGATGTACGTACAACATCATTTCCTGATCGGTTCACGCAATACTTACAATCATAAATACATTCATTTGTAAAGAGAATCTTCAGAAGAGAAATACACCGCCCGTCTGCCGAAAAACTATGACAAATTCCTGCTTTCCTGCAGTTTCCCATTCCTTCTCCGTCTCCCTTGCGCTCTGTGCCGCCAGATGTGCATGAAACATCGTATTTTGCCGCATCAGACAATATCTCTAGCTTTTCTCCTAAAGTCATCTCCGTCTGCATCAGTTTCAACATTTTCCGAAAACCTTCCTCTTTCTTGTTAGAACATGTGTTCTATTAAAGAGTAGCACATATGTTCTGTTTTTCAAGAGTCTATTCTGCATCCGCCACAATAACTCAAGCAAGAAACTTTGTAACACACTATAAAATCCCCCAATTTTATCTATAACAAAAAGCTGATCCTAAACGATAAGCTTCAAACTTACCATTTAAAAATCAGCTTTTTATCTGCTCTTTATATGCAATTTATATTTGCTTTATTCGCACTCTCTGATACGCTTTCTAAGCGGGAGAACCATAGCCGGAGATACTGACAGCTCGTCCAGTCCCATCTTAAGAAATTCTTCCGTAAGTTCAAGATCTGCTCAAGTTCACCGCAAATACCGATCCAAGCACCTTCTGCATGGGCATTATCCGCCGCCATCTTGATCAGCAAGTACTGCGGGGTGATGCGGATCATAAAACTTATCAATTTTGCATTCTGACGGTCGATCGCCAGAGTATACTGCGTCAGGTCATTCGTTCCCACACTGAAGAAATCCACTTCCTTCGCCAATTCGACTGATCATAACAGATGCCGGAGTCTCGATCATGATACCGAGCTCTACATCTTCCTTATACGGAATACCCTCGTTCTTAAGTTCTTCTTTCACCTCTGCAATGATGGCTTTAATCTCATGAACTTCCGCAACTGAGATAATCATCGGGAACATAATAGAGATATTTCCAAACATCGCCGCACGATAAAGAGCTCTAAGCTGCGTCTTAAAGATCTCTTTTCTCGTCAAACAAATACGGATTGCTCGATATCCGAGAGCCGGATTCTCTTCTTTATCAAGTCCGAAATAATCCACCTGCTTGTCTGCTCCGATATCAAGTGTACGTATGATGACTTTCTTTCCTGCCATGCTTTCCGCAACCTGCTTGTATACTGCAAACTGCTGCTCCTCTGTCAGGAAATGTGAATTTTTCCAAATACAGGAACTCGCTTCGGAACAAACCGATACCGCCCGCATCATTTTTCAATACTGCTCCTACGTCTGAAACATTACCGATGTTTGCATAGACATTGATCTTCTGTCCGCTCTTTGTCACATTCTCTTTTCCTTTAAGCTGCTCAGAAGCGCTTTCTGCTCCTGATCTTTCGCGCGCTTTTCTTCCATGACTTTCATTGTTTCTTCATCAGGATCAATGTATAACATTCCCGTAAATCCGTCAATCACTGCCATCTTTCCGTCATATTTTGTCAACAGATCTTCTCCGAGTCCGATCACCGCCGGAATATTCATTGTACGGGCAAGAATTGCCGTATGTGAATTGGAAGATCCATACATTGTAGCAAAACCGAGAACTTTACTCTTATCCAGCTGAACTGTCTCACTTGGAGCAAGATCATCTGCTGCAATGATACACGGCTCAGTCATCTCTTTCATACCGCCGGATACTCCGCACAAAATATCCAATACCCGCTCAGACACATCTTTTACATCGGCTGCTCTTCCCTGCATATAAGCATCATCCATTGATGCAAACATCTGTGCAAAATTATCTGCTGTTGTTGCAACTGCAAATTCTGCGTTCACTTCCTGAGAACGGATAATATTTTCAATTGATTCAAGATAATCCAGATCTTCAAGCATCATCTGATGGATCTCAAAGATCATGGCATTTGCTTCTCCCACATCTTCTATTGCTTTATCGTACAATTCTTTCAACTGGGATACTGCCTAAAAATGCCTCTAATTCTGCAAATGCCTTATCTTCATCGTCACCTTCTACTGTAATCGTAACTTCTTCGCCTGTCTTAACACCAAGCCCCATAACTCCGAAGATTCTCTTCGCATCTGCTGTTTTATCACCTTTTTGTAATTTTAACGGATGATGTATATCCTGCTGCCTGTTTTACAAGAATTCCTGCCGGTCTTGCGTGTATTCCCTCCGGATCTGTTACAACGTATTTAAATTCTTTCATTCTCTTAGTCCTCCTTAATGATTTCATCGTACTTTTGTTGTACTTTTTACAGTATATAACATATTCACTAATTTTTCAATCTTTCTGTCACACTTTTTGTTATTAACTTGTGATAATGTCTCCTTAAGATTCACTTGAGGTTTTGTCTCTTTTTGGTATTCTATTAAAGTTATGAAAGAAGGTAAAATTACATTGTCACAAGAACAACTGAAAACGCTGACTGTCATCAACCGTTTCATTGACAAGTCTATTTCCAGACAACAGGCTGCTGAACTTTTGGGTCTCTCCACACGCCAGATCACACGCTTAAAGAAAGGAGTCCTTACCTCTGGCGCTCAATCCCTCATTCATAAAAATACCGGTAGAAAACCCGTTCACTCCGTTTCTGACGAATTGAAGGAAGCTGTCCTTAAGATTTATTCCCGCCCAGAATTCTCTAATGCCAACTTCCTCCATTTCAAAGATATACTCTCTGCAGATTTCGGAATTCAACTTTCCTACTCTGCTCTTTCCAGTATACTAAAAATGCTGGTTTTGAAAGCCCTAAAAAAAAAAAATCCGACACCGCACACATCGGCGCAAACGTAAGCCCCATCCCGGACAGCTCATCCAGATCGATGCCACGCCTTACGAGTGGTTTGGGGAAATATCAAATACGCCCTTCATGGTGCTATCGATGATGCTACCGGGCAGGTCGTCGGACTTTTCCTGACACAGAATGAATGCCTTTACGGTTATCTGGAAACCATGCGTCAATGCTGCTCTGATTTCGGCATCCCACAGACGGTTTATTCTGACAACCATACCATCTTCCGTTCTCCTAAAACCGGAAAGCTGACTGTTGATGAACTAATCGCAGGCAAGACTGTCCATCTTACCCAGTTCGGACGTTCCCTGCACGAATTGGGCATTGACCTTATTTTCGCAAAGACTCCTCAGGCAAAGGGGCGGATTGAACGTTTATGGGTCACACTGCAGAGCAGGCTCCCTGTTGAGTTCGCAAAACGTGGGATTACTACTGTGTCAGAAGCAAACCGTTTTCTGGAAACAGAGTACAGGGAACTTTTCAATCAGAGGTTTGCCGTTGAGCCGGAAGCAGAGTCTATTTTTGTCTCTGCCGCAAAAGATTTGAATCTGATTCCATCCTTTGTGTAAAGCACACGAGAAAAACAGATGCAGCCGGGACATTTTCGTTTAAAAATCGGTGTTTTCAAATCCTAGATGAGGGATTTCCGATTATCAATGCCCGCCGTGAGATCACTGTATTGATTAACCCACGTTTTGGAATTCGTGTAGAGTACGGCGGACGAATCTATAATACCATCCGTTATCTGAAACCTCAGAACAAAAATGCCAATACAGAAGTTCCCCCAAAAGTGTCAAAAACAGTAGAACCACACCTTCAGCTGCGTCACAGCAGTGATGAATGGAAAGCAATCTGGTGGATGGAGGATTATAATCTGTCACTTAAATTTTTATATGAGCTATTTTTCGAGAAGCAGCAGTCAGCTTCATAAAAGGGCATTAGCCCTTTTATGAAAGTGACATTTTTCAAATAAATTTCTATATTAAAAGTGACATTTTCATAAGTTATTGACATCTTTCTGTCACACTTTTATCAATCATCCGTTGACTTTTAATACAGAAACATATTTTTTTTTTCTTAAATGGAGGGCAACACAATGACAGGTACAGTGAAATGGTTCAATAACCAGAAAGGTTACGGATTCATCTCTGACTCAGAAGGAAACGATATTTTCGTTCACTATTCAGGACTTGTAATGGATGGATTCAAGACTCTGGAAGAGGGTCAGGCTGTAGAGTTCGAAGTAACAGAAGGCGCTAAAGGACCGCAGGCAACTAACGTAGTAAAACTTTAATCAGATTTTTTAATGTACCTTTTAATATATAAACAAACTCGATTTATTTATTATTAAAAAGCAATACAGAGAAATGAGATTAAAAAGAGAACCGGACAGTAATCGAACTGCCCGGTTTTTTTCTTGTTTTTAGTTATAACACAGGAACAGTTTTAAACAGACTCTGTTCCTGTATGTTTTATACCGTTATTAGCTTTTGCTCGTGCTATTTTATATTAGACACATATGCTTCTGAAGCTTCCCATACATCGAATCCGCTTCCTCTCAAAATATCTACAACCCTTGCAGGATCATCACATTTTAAAACCGCAGAGGCATCTTCCCCGTTAGCAAAAGCATACATATATTCAATATTCACATCACCTTCCACGATCTGATGCATTGCCCGGCTCAGTGAACCAGTCTCATGAGGAACTCTCAGTGCAACAACATCGGTCAGCATGGAAGTAATTCCATTTTCTTTCAATACGGCTTTTCCTTTATTCGGATCTGATACGATCATACGCAGCATTCCGTATTCGGAGGTATCTGCAAGACTTAATGCTACGATATTGATATCATTTCCCGCCAGTACAGAAAGCACTTCATCAAGACGTCCTTCTCTGTTCTCAAGAAAAACTGATAACTGCTGAATTGTAATTCCCATTCGTTCTCTCCTCCTTCTACAGATCTCTGTTGTCAATCACGCGAACAGCTTTTCCTTCACTTCTTTGAATCGACTTCGGCTCTACAAGCTTCACTTTTACAGATACGCCAAGCGCAGTCTTTAATGTAGCTGCAATCTTATTTCTGAGAGCGTCAAGTTTTCTGATTTCATCTGAAAATACAGATTCGTCTACCTCTACCATAACAGTCAGTACATCAAGATTATCTTCCCTGTCAACAATCATCATATAATGAGGCGCTACAACTCCTCCGATTGAAAGAAGCGCCGTTTCAACCTGAGTCGGGAATACATTTACACCGCGAATTACTTTCATATCGTCGGTTCTTCCTGTAAATTTAGAAATTCTCGGCAGTGTTCTTCCACAGGCACAGGTACTGTGATCAATACTTGTAAGATCTTTTGTCCGATATCTTAAAAGCGGCATTGCCTCCTTCGCAAGAGTTGTAAACACAAGTTCGCCTGTTTCTCCGTCCGCACACGGTTCATGGGTTGTCGGATTCAATACTTCAGGATAGAAATAATCAGCCTGTACATGAAGTCCCGCTTTATGGATACAATCCTGAGCCACTCCCGGACCTGTAATTTCACAAAGTCCGTAAATATCAAAACAATTAATGTGAAGGATATCTTCAATCTTCTTGCGCATCTCGTCCGTCCAAGGTTCTGCGCCGTGAATACCGACTTTCAGATTCAGCCTGTCAACAATCCCTGCTTCTTGAATGGATTCTGCAAGATACAAAGCATACGAAGGAGTACATGCAAATGCAGTTGCTCCAAGGTCTTCCATGACCATCATCTGACGCCTGGTATTTCCTGCTGACATCGGGATCGTCATTGCACCTAACGCCCTTGCTCCAAAATCCAGTCCAAGGCCTCCGGTAAACAGACCATAACCATAACAGACATGTATAATATCTTCCTCGGTAAGTCCTGCCATCGTCAGACATCTTGCCACACATTCCCCCATACTTCCACATCTTTCTGTGAATACGGTGCGATCGTCAGTTTTCCGGTAGTACCGGAAGTTCCCTGCACACGGACAACATCCTTTTCGGTATTGCCAAAAGTCCAAAAGGATAATTTTCCCTTAAATCTTCTTTTGTTGTAAACGGAAGTTTTCCGATATCTTCAATAGATTTGATGTCACCGGGCTCTATTCCCATATCCTGCATTTTTTTTTCGATAAAATTCTACATTATTATATACTCTGTTTACTACCTCGACAAGCCGTCTGCTCTGAAGAGCGGCCATCTCGTCCCTGCTCATGCATTCAATCTTAGGATCACGAATCCTCTCAACCCAGTTTTCTCTTGATACTGCAGCCATTATTTCTTCTCCTTTAGTCAATTATATATCTTTTATAAATCCTCTTCCTCCACAAGCTTTACATCCGCCTGCTTCAGAACGCTCTCCGCTTTTTCAAAGTCATCAGTATGAAATACCATGACCGGGGCTTTCCCTTCTCGGATTACGAAAGAATAGATATAATTTACATTGATCTGTCCGTCTGCCAGTATTTTCAACATCTGATTCAGATTTCCCTTTTCGTCTTTTAGTTCCGCACCGATCACATCACTGACGCGATTTACAAACCCTTTTGACGTTAAACTTTCTTTTGCGCGGACCGGATCATCTACTACCAGACGCATGATCCCAAATTCCGGAGTATCAAATGTTGAAATTGCACGAATATTGACATGCGCCTCAGTAAGTACGTTTGTCACATTCATCATACTTCCCGGTTGATTTTCCACAAAAAACTGATATCTGCCTGATCATTAACTATCACCGCCTTTCCTTTTAGGTTCTCTGTCAATATCTGCCAATATTTTTTCACACAGATTGTTTGTTGTTACGATACATTCATTATCATATGTCTTTTTCTTTTATATGGCTTCCACCTATTTCAACGTATATCCCACATCAAAAGCTTTCTTATTTAATTCGACTGTCTTTTGGGGAACCGTTTTTCTATCACTTCATACCACTGCTCTTTTGTAAAATCCATATGCTGTGCCGCTACGCCGAGGACGATCAGGTTAAACACTCGGATTTCCCAGTTTCTTTGATTCTTCTGTTGCATCTACTTTATAAACTTTGTATTCCTTTTCCAAATCTTCTAAAATATTTTCCGGATACCGGGCTGCTCCGATCACGACCGGCATAGGATCGATACGCCAGTCATTGACGATCAACACTCCGTCTTTCTTCAAGAAGTGCGCATAGCGAAGCGCCTCAAGCCGCTCAAATGCAATAATTACATCTGCCTGCCCTTCTTCCACAATCGGTTCCGCCACTTTTCTCCGTATCGAACAAATGTAACGACACTTCCGCCTCTCTGTGCCATACCGTGTACTTCCGAAAGTTTGACGTCATAGCCACCTGCGATCGTCAGACCTCCGAGGATTCTGCTCGTGAGAAGGGTTCCCTGTCCGCCGACACCGACGATCATAATATTTTTCACAGCCATCCCTTACTCACCTTCCTTTATAAGCTCGATTGCATCAAATTTGCACAAATCTTTACACAAACCGCATCCTGTACACATTGTATCGTCAATATGAATCGTTCCGTCCGGGTTTTTCGTCATTGCCGGACATCCCGGCTTCATGCACATTCCACATTTTTTGCACTTATCGGCATGTGCAATATAAAGCGGCTTTTTCCTCTTATCAAGAAGTACACACGGAGTTTTTGTAATAATGACCGATACTTCGTCTCTTGCCACCTCTTCTTTGATCGTTTTTTCAAGCAGCAAAAGATCAAAAGCATTGATCTCATAAACATTTTTTCACGCCCACTGCACGACACAAAGCCGGAATATCAATCGCATATGTCGGATCGCCCTGCAAAGTTTTCCCTGTAGCCGCATGGTCCTGATGTCCTGTCATTCCTGTTGTCGAATTATCAAGGATCAGTACTGTTCCTGTCGCATGATTATATACCATATTCATCAATGAATTGATGCCTGTATGCAAAAAGGTGGAATCGCCGATTACGGCAACCCAGTTCTTGATATACTCTTTTCCCTTTGCCTTTTCCATTCCGTGGAGTGTCGAAATACTTGATCCCATACACATCGTTGTATCAATGACGCTCAAAGGCGCAACCGCTCCAAGCGTATAACATCCGATGTCGCCGGCAGCATGCATTTTCAGCTTATTCAATACATGGAAAACACTTCTATGCGGACATCCCGGACAAAGAATCGGCGGTCTTCCCGGAGCTTCTGCCGGTTTTTCAGATCCGGATTTTCTTTCAGGATCGCTTTACGGAGCATATTGGCACTGTATTCGCCCTGCACTGTAAAAATTTCTTTTCCTACAGCCGGAATTCCCCATGAACGAACTTGTTCTTCAATTACCGGGTCAAGTTCTTCTACGATATACAGCGTCTCGACTTTTGATGCAAACTCTTCGATCAATTTTTTCGGAAGAGGATTCACAAGTCCAAGTTTAAGAACAGATGCATCTGGAAGCGCTTCTTTTACATACTGATACGGGATTCCGCTTGTAATAACTCCTATCTTTGTATCATTCATCTCCATCTTATTCAGCGAAAGTGTATTCGCTGCTTCTGCCAGTTCAAGATTGCGTTTTTCAATTTCGACATGACGAAGTTTCGCATTTCCCGGCATCATGACATTTTTCTGAATATTTTTCTCATACGGTTTATCTTCGACCTGCGCACGATCACAACAACTCTACAATTCCCTGCGAATGTGCCAGTCTTGTTGTTGTCCTGAAAATAAAGGGTCTGTCAAACTGTTCACTCAATTCAAACGCCGTCTTAAAGAAATCTTTCGCCTCGGCGCTGTCGGACGGTTCGATGACCGGGATCTGTGCTGCTCTCGCCACCATTCTTGTATCCTGCTCGTTCTGAGAGCTGTAAAGTCCCGGATCATCCGCAACAACAAGAACAAGTCCACCGTTTACTCCCATATAAGATACTGAATAGAGCGGATCTGCTGCCACATTCAGGCCTACGTGCTTCATACAGGCCATAGAACGTACACCTGCGATACTTGCACCGACTGCTACCTCTGTAGCCACCTTTTCGTTCGGTGCCCATTCTTCATATACATCATCCCTGTACTGGACAAGATATTCACTGATCTCAGTACTCGGTGTTCCCGGATATGCGGAAGAAACCTTCACTCCCGCCTCGTATGCTCCGCTCGCAATCGCCTCATTTCCGAGCATAATCACTTTCTCTGCCATTTTATAGTCCATCCTTTCGTAAATCTGTCACTCGTTTTGCTTTACCCTCAAACCGTCTTAAAGAGTTCGGCGCCACAAGCCTGATACAGGTTGCAAGTCCAAGCTGCGATTTCAATGCTGACTTAATCCTCGTCTCAAGTTCACTTAATTTTGCATAGCTGTCAAGAAGTCTGTCATCGATCAGTTCTACCGTGATAGTCATCACATCCAGACGGTTCTTCGCTCTACCAGAATTTCATAATGTGGTCCGATCTCATCAATCTTGAACAGAACTTCCTCGATCTGTCCCGGGAATACATTCACACCGCGGATCACAAGCATATCATCTGCACGACCGGAAAGATTTTCCATTCTGCAGGTTGTTCTTCCGCATTTACACGGCTCATACATCAGTCTTGTCATATCTCCGGTTCGGTATCTTACGATCGGAAGCGCCTCTTTCCAAGACAGGTAACAACAAGTTCTCCTCTTTCTCCCGGCGGAAGAACTTCCTCTGTTTCAGGATCAATAATTTCAGGAATAAACCAGTCTTCATTAATATGCATTCCACAAAGCTGTGTACATTCTCCCTGAAACACCCGGTCCGCAAAGTTCACTCATACCATAATTTTGTGTACAGACAAACTGTTCTCCCCAAACACGGTGCATCTCTTCCCGCATCGGCTCTGTCATGCCTTCTCCTCCGAACAGTCCGATTCTTATCTTTAAATCTTTTGATGGATCGATCCCTCTTCTGCGAAGTTCCTCTCCAAGATGGAGCGCATAAGACGGGGTAGCCACAAGAAGTGTCACACCCATATCCTGTAAAAACATAATCTGTTTGTTTGTATTTCCTGAAGACATCGGAATCACAGATGCTCCGATCTTCTCAAGACCTCCGTGAAGTCCGAGCGCTCCCGTAAATGTTCCGTATCCAAACGCGATCTGTGCCACATCTTCTTCCGTCGCGCCTCCCATGCATGCAATTCTCGCAACATTATTCAGCCAGATATCCAGATCGTTTCTTGTATATCCGACAACGGTCGGCTTTCCCGTCGTACCCGAACTTGCATGATAACGAACGATTTCCTTTTTATCAACCGCAAAAAGGCCGTCGGGATAATGATCCCTGAAGTCTGCTTTATATGTAAACGGCATCTTCTTTAAATCTTCCAACGTCTGTATATCTTCCGGACGTACACCTGCCATATCCATTTTCTCGCGGTAAGGTTTCACTCTGTCATAAATATATCGAACCGTATCCTTCAGCTTTGTAAGCTGTATCCGTTCGATCTCTTCTCTTGGCAGAGTCTCTTCCTTTGCCCATATCATCGCGCATATCCTCCTTTATAATATGTTGTGCCATCGCTTATCGGCAATCTGCTTTTCAGCTTTCTTTTTACTGATGTCTATTAGTATAGCACAATACTTTTGCGAATTAAAGCTTTAAATCAAGAAAAATTCCTCTTTACCCGGAGGACCTGATCCTGTCGGGCAAAGAGGAACTCTATTGTTTCTATTCTTTTTATCATTAAATCAAATTTAACAAAGAGGATATTTCTCTGTAAGTTCTGCTGCCAGTTTTCTTGCAGACTCTACATTTTCTTCACTCTCGATCACCATTGCAATGATCTCGGCGATCTTATCCATATCGTCCTCTTTCATTCCCCGAGTTGTAACTGCCGGAGTTCCGAGTCTTACTCCGCTTGTCACGAACGGAGAACGAGGATCGTTCGGTATTGTATTTTTATTACATGTAATATGTGCATCGTCAAGCCGTTTTTCCAGCTCTTTTCCGCTTACGTCATTTCCGGTAAGATCTACGAGCATAAGATGATTGTCTGTATCTCCTGAAACGATCTTCACGCCGCGTTTTTTCAAACCTTCACAGAGCGCTTTTGCATTTTTTACAACCTGCATCTGATACTCTTTAAATTCCGGCTGAAGTGCTTCTTTAAAGCATACTGCTTTTCCTGCGATCACATGCATTAGAGGACCACCCTGTGTTCCCGGGAAGATTGCTTTGTTAAAATTAAACTTCTCGTTCACTTCATTACTTGAAAGGATCATTCCGCCTCTTGGACCTCTTAATGTTTTATGGGTCGTTGTCGTTGTCACATGTGCATACGAAATCGGACTTGGATGGAGACCTGCTGCCACAAGTCCTGCAATATGAGCCATATCTACCATGAGATACGAGCCGACTTCATCTGCGATTTCACGGAAACGTTTGAAATCGATCGTTCTTGCATAAGCGCTTGCGCCCGCAATGATCATCTTCGGTTTACATTCTTTTTGCAATTTCCAAAACCTTATCATAATCGATCACGCCGTCATCATTTACTCCGTAAGGAACGACATGAAAATACTTTCCTGACATATTAACCGGTGAACCATGAGTCAGGTGTCCGCCATGGTCCAGATTCATTCCCATGATCGTATCGCCCGGTGTCAGCATCGCAAACTGAACTGCCATATTAGCCTGCGCTCCTGAATGAGGCTGTACATTTACATACTCACAGCCAAACAGTTTTTTTGCGCGTTCTCTTGCCAGTTCTTCGGCAACATCCACGCACTGACATCCGCCATAATATCTTTTTCCCGGATATCCCTCTGCATATTTATTCGTCAAAGGACTTCCCATCGCTGCCATCACTGCTTTGCTCACCCAGTTCTCAGAAGCGATCAATTCAATATGGGAGTTCTGTCTCTTCATTTCCGCTGTGATCACTTCCGCAATCTCCGGATCTGCATTTTGATTTCATCGAAGTCGTACATCGTCATTATCCTCCATCTCATCTGAAATTTGAAATTTGAAATTTGAAATTTCATAAATTTACACTTTACTATGACAAAGCGTTAGAGTTATTATAGCATAGCAGATGTATCCCGTCTACGTCTTTCTAAAGACAGAAAATAGGAAAGGAAGAAATATTAACGATATGGGAGAACAAATTTTAATTAGAAGATGACGCAGATATCAACAATCTGCTTGCAAAAATATTACGCACCGAGCATTTTAAGCCGATACAGGCATTTTCCGGAACAGAAGCAAAACTGCTCTTTATGCACAACACGCCGGACTTAATCTTACTGGATCTTATGCTTCCGGGATTATCCGGCGAAGAACTTCTATCCGAACTTCGGGAAAATCTTTCTTCTGACGTACCAGTCATCATATTGTCTGCAAAAATTGCCCTGGCAGACAAAGTGTCACTTTTAAAAATGGGTGCCGATGATTATATTACAAAGCCGTTTGAACCTGAAGAAGTCATAGCAAGAATCCAGGCTGCTTTTACGGCGTACTGCAACATCAAAAAACTGTCTTGCCTAAATTTAGAGTTATATCCGGATTCTAGAAAAGTTACTGTTCACGGAATCGAACTTTCTCTGACCGCCCACGAATATGACTTACTCTATCTTTTCATAAAAAATCCAGAGAAGGTCTATTCCGCGAAATGCTGTACGATCTCGTCTGGCACGGAGGCTATTATGGGGAAAACAATACTGTCAATGTACATGTAAGCAATCTCCGAAAAAAAAAAAAAAGAAGCCGATCCTGAAAACGAATATATCCGTACTGTATACGGAATTGGATTCAAACTTGTTCTTCATTAAATAAAACAAAATTTGAAGCAGTGATTTATCATTTAATAACTGAACTGATTCAAAAATTATAGATTTAAACTTTGATAAACCTAATCAGTACGATTTTATAAGTTCTTTAAAAGTTCTTTATGACTTATTAAAACAGATTCAGATATAATTGGCATCGTAACAGCTTTTATTCAAAAACCTGCTGCATAAAATAAAATCCATACGGAGTGAACAGATATGAACAGATATGTCATAGAGACAAAACAAATCACAAAAACATACAATCCGCGCTCTCCTTTATCGCACTGGATCATGTGGATCTTCATGTAAGCGAAGGCTGCATTTACGGACTGATCGGAGATAATGGCGCGGGAAAAAGCACATTACTCAAATTACTTGCCGGACACATCTTTCCAACAAACGGAGAACTATGCCTTTTTTGGCGAAACAGAAGAAAAAGCACTTTGCAATATACGCAAAAATATCGGCTGCCTGATCGAATATCCATGCTTTGTTCCAGGCATGACTGTTGAGCAAACTCTGCATTATTATGCCATTCAAAAGGGAGTTCCAGACAACAAAAAAATCGGCGAAGCAATTCAACTGACCGGTCTATCCGAAAACAACATGCAAATGTAAAACGCTTTCGCTCGGGCAAAAACAACGGCTCGGACTTGCAGTTGCCCTGCTGGGTGAACCGCAGATTCTCATTTTGGACGAACCGATCAACGGACTTGATCCGAGCGGTATTGTCGAATTTCGCAGTATCCTTCAACAATTAAATGAACAGAAAAACATCACGATCCTTTTATCAAGCCATATTTTATCAGAATTACAACACCTTGCCACAGTTTACGGCTTCCTAAATAAAGGAATCTTACTTGAAGAGATCAGTTCTGAAGCTTTACACGCAAAAATGCGCCAACTGTATCGAACTGACTGTTTCTGATGCTGAAAAATATACCGTTCTGCTCGAAAAATCTTTCCTGAAGAAAACTATAAAGTGCTTCCTGGGAAATACGATTGCATTTATAAACCGCACGAGACAGCCGAAAGCTTCAGCAGACTTGCCGCAAAAATGATGTTTACATTACAAAAATGCAGACACTCCAGACATCATTGGAAGATTATTATATGGAACTGAAGAAAAGAGGTGCTGTAAAATGTTGAATTTTATTAAAAGTGAGTACTACCGTATGATCCATACAACCGGAATCCGTGTCTTCTTCGGAATTCTCTCTGTTTTGACCATTTTACTGATATCAGGTATTTCGATTGTTGAAACACAGTACCATACAACCTCTTTTTTCTTATTCCATCCTTGTATCGAGTCCTATGTTTTTCACATTGATGGGAATGCTGACCGCTTCGATTCTCTATGAAGACAGCAAAAGAAACGGGATTATAAAAATTCGATAGCAAACGGAATTCCCAGAGGAAAGGTGTTCTTCAGCCAATGTATCGTCAGTATCACCACTGCTACTGTCATTATGACGATTGTTCTCACCCTCTGGATTTTCATGACCGAACTGTTTCTTGATAAAACCGGTCCGGTTCATATGACCGATCTGCTAATGGAAATTCCGGCTATTTATTTGATTGCCGTATCCAGTATTGTTTTAACAATCGTACTTTGCCTGTGTTTTCAAAACGGCGCATTCATATTTTTACATGGCTTTTTGTCTTTTCATTTTTCCGACAATTTTACTTAAATTCGGAATAGCAGTTTCAGCCCATTTTAAAACAGATTTCATCTACAACATCGCCATGTGGATGCCATCGAACTTTTTTCAGATCAACACCGCAAACGTCAATATGAGTTCATGCATTACCGCATGGGATACAACCGGCGGTATGCTGCGCTGCATAATTGCAGGAATTTCAGGAATTATTATTTTCATGGCAATCGGATTCAGGCACATCCGAAAAGCAGACTTATAAACATAAATATGGAGGGATCACATATGTTGTATATCATTCTATTTCTTATCAGTATCGCAGGAGGATATGTTGCGTTTCGCTACATTTCCCTTCTCCGTGCATTAAAACAGATACAAAAAAGAGCTCAATGTCATACAGCAGGATCTCCAAAAATCAGATGATACATCTTCCCGTTCCGAACAATCGGTTAAAGGAACTTCTCATCACAATCAACTCTTTTTTTAGATGAGCTTCACCATGAGCGCGCGCGTTATACAAAACAGGAAAAAGAATTTCAAAAACAGATTGAAAATATCAGTCATGACCTGCGTACTCCTTTAACATCCCTTCTGGATATGTTAGACTATATAAAAGTTTATTTACTCTTTCAACTGGAAATCTGTCTTCAATGTCAATTATTTCAAATAAATTTAGGGTAATTCTTTCTCTCCAATCAGAGTAAGATATTCATTAACAGCTCTGCGGTCAATCATAATTTTCCCATGACCGGCCCAATGACGATTGCTCTCTCTCTTTTTCAAGCCAGAAATCCAATATTCATCGCCGTTTTCAATATCTACATAGTTAGAATAACCACCATTATATTTTTGAAAGGCATGGTCATTAAAATAGATTGTTTTCTTACTTTTTGAAGTTTTGACATATCCAATCCATGCCGGACCATCATCAGAATATCCCGTTTTTAATTCAATGTACATTAAATCTTTAATCACACTAATCACTAATCCAAAATGTCAAAACTCTGCCAACCCGAACTATATATTTATTATCATCTTGACTAAACGCTCTTAAATAAGCAACCACTTTATTATCATCCATAATATAGCAGTGTAAAGAATTATAATCTATATCATCCATATCCTGACAATGAATATTTTGTTCTATAGTAAAAATTTGCGACCTTGATTTCAAAATTTCATATAATTTTTTTGTTGTTAATTCATCAAATGTTTTTTGCAAAAATTCCATTTACATATCTCGCTTTCAAATTCATATCTTCCGTTACTTTTACAAGTTACAAATCTATCTCTTACTCGGAAAGCAATCTTTCAAGTAAAATCTTTCGGTTATTAATAAACATTTCGGTAACTTTATAACTCTGCGTATCTTCATATTCACATTTGTGTACTATTCCATCGTCAAATGATAAAATCTGTGCATCTGGTATTCCTAACAAAATAGGGGAATGCGTAACTATAATAAATTGTGATCCTTCTTTTTGCACATGAATATATTTCCATAAGCAATGTTAATTGTCTTTGAGGAGATAATGCTGCTTCCGGCTCATCAAATAAATATAACCCATTTGGTCGCAGGTGATTCTGTGTGAGCGCAAGAAAGCTCTCTCCGTGTGATTTTTCATGGTATTTCTCTGATGGATGAGCCCAATCCGAATACTCCAGTTCTTTTGTTGCAACATTATAAAAGCTTTCTGCTCTAAGAAAATATCCCCATTTTGTTTTTTACGAAATCCTTTTGAAATTCTGATAGCATTATACAATTCAGAATGTGAATCAAAAGTCGAAAAAGAATAATTTTTAGTGCCGCCTTCCGGATTAAAAACCGTATGATACTGCAAGAGCTTCTAAAAGCGTCGATTTACCACTACCATTTTCTCCGACAAAAAGGTAATTGGTTTTTCAAAACAACTTCTTTTAATTTATTTATAGCTTCAATTTCTCGTAAATAACTATCGTCCTCAATCTTATTCCAATCTATCGACAGGCTTTGTATAAATTGTTGATTCATTTGATCACCTCAAACTGATATAAAACATAAAAATCATTCTTTCGTTCTCTGACAAAGAATACGCATTCTTTTCCCGATAAATAATTCTATTACTTAATAAGTAATATTACCTTTTTATCTGTTCAGTTGCAATGGATTGTTCGTTGAATTATTTTCTATTTTTTCAAATATTGCTATCTAATTACTTGTCCGTTGTTTTCTTTTACTATATAACAAACCTGTCATCAGTAATGCACTTATACAAACAATCATATATCCCATTACATCATTTGTATCAGCCGTAGTTGGCGCTTTTTCTTTATTATTCGTATGATTATTCGGTTTTGATGTTTGATTTACATCCTTTTCTCCAAACCGTTCGCTTTTCGCAATCGCTGCATCTACAGCACTATAATCTGCTACTCTCAACAGTTCTTTTTCCATTGCCTTTTCCAATTTCTTTCGATTAAAGAAAAATAAATGTTTATGGGGTTCATTAGCTTTTATGTTTATAGTCGGACTGGCTTTTCCGCTGTTAAGATATAAGGATATGAAGCAGTCCGGATATATCAATAATCTTGACAATGGATTTTTTTGCGCGCTTTGTTCATAGGAATTATTCTTGCTGTATTTTGCAGCCTTTTTATCGGTACAGAACATAATGATAGAACGATCAGAAACAAAATTATCGTAGGACAAAAAAGAGAAACGATCTATTTATCAAATATGATAACTTGTTCTGTTATCGCGATTACTATGTGCATTGTGTTTTTGTTCCATACCTTAGTGTTGGAATACCTTTGCTTGTTTTTTACTGCTGATGTGAAATTGATTATGCTCATAGGCGTAACCGTCCTTGTTTTATCAATTACATTTGCTTCACTTTTCACACTTATAACAATGCTCTTTCAAAATAAATCTATTATTGCAGTGTCTTGTATTCTGCTTTCATTCGGACTATTACTTGCAGGGGCAATATGTAATAGAATGTTAGATGCTCCGCCAACTATTCCGGCTTACTCAATAGGAGAAAATGGCGAAACAACAGCTCAGGAAACAGAAAACCCAAAATATTCGGACGGAACAAAACGAGAAATTGTACAATTCTTTTATGATGTCAATCCAGGTGGTCAGGCAATTCAATGTTCAACAATGCAGCCTGTCAATTTAACACGATTACCTATATATTCCTTAGCAATAATTGTCCTTACAACCGGTGCAGGTGTTTGGATTTTCAAGAAAAAAGATTTAAAATAAAAGAGCGAACACATTATGTTATGGTTATGGCTTTTCATAAGTGGATTGATCTTAATAATTATCTTGCTACTCATCAAAATACATTTATTGCGAAAATCTGCACAAGAAATAGAAAGTTCATTTTCCGAAAAGCTCATAACCGATAGTAATATCTTTAATTGATATTTCAAGCAATGATAAATATATGCGCCATTTAGCAAATGAAATAAATATCCAGTTACGAAAACTCCAAGCTGAACGCAGAAAATTTCAAAAAGGTGATTTAGAATTGAAGAATGCTGTTACAAATATTTCTCATGATTTACGCACACCGCTAACCGCAATATACGGCTACTTAGATTTACTTGAACAGGAAGAAAAAAGTGAAACAGTCAACAGATATATAGCCGTCATAAGAAATCGTACAAAAATGCTGAAACAGCTTATGCAATTTAAATATTCCGGCAAAAGTATCCCCTCCTCCGGTGTTGGGATACTTTTGTCTTATAAAAAGCTAAAAATACAACATTTTTTACCTATATTCGCGCTCATTTTTCTATACATTTCTTCCGCTATAGATTATAATAAAAGGCAAGATGTTTTGAATTTATTATTTCAATATTTTATGTAGGAGGAAACCACGTATGAAACAAAAACTATATGACAAATTTGCAGAACTTTTCGGCGCTACGGATGATGCACATTTTTATTTTGCTCACGGCCGCGTCAACCTTATCGGAGAGCACACCGACTATAACGGCGGTCATGTATTCCCCTGTGCCCTGACACTTGGTACATATGGCGTTGCAAGAAAAAGAGAAGACCGGCTTATGCACTTTTATTCCTGCAACCTTGACGAGATCGGCGTAGTAGAAACATCTCTGGACGACCTTACTAACAAGGATTGTTACGACTGGGCAAACTATCCGCTCGGAGTTGTATGGACATTCTCCGAAAAAGGCTACAAACTTGATACCGGATTTGACATGGTAATATGGGGGAATATTCCTAACGGTGCAGGTCTTTCCTCTTCTGCTTCTCTGGAAGTGCTGACCGGAGTGATCCTGACTGATTTATATGGAATTACCGATCTAAGTCCAATAGATCTTGCTTTATTCGGACAATACTCCGAAAATAATTTTAACGGCTGTAACTGTGGAATTATGGATCAGTTTACAGTAGCTGTCGGGAAAAAAAGACAACGCAATATTTCTTGACACAAACACTTTGCAATATGAATATGCACCCATTCTTCTTGAGGACTCAAGATCATCATTACAAACAGTAAAGTAAAGCACAGCCTTGTCACTTCTGAATACAATGTCCGACGTCAGGAATGTGCGGATGCGCTTAGCGATCTGCAAAAGGAACTGTCCATTTCTTCTCTCGGCGAGCTTACTCCAGAAGAATTTGAAGAGGCAAAGCACCTGATCCGGGATGAAGTTCGTGTAAAACGTGCCAAACATGCTGTTTACGAGAATCAGCGCACTATCGCCGCCGTCAAAGCTCTGAAAGAAGGCGATATTACAAAGTTCGGAGAATTAATGAATCAATCCCATGTTTCTCTGCGCGATGATTATGAAGTATCATGTAAAGAAATCGATCTGCTCGTTGATCTTTCATGGAATACCCCGGGAGTCATCGGCTCTCGTATCACCGGAGGCGGATTCGGCGGCTGTACCGTCAGCATTGTAAAAAATGAAGCCGTAGACAATTTTATTAAAAATGTCGGAGAGGCCTATAAAGAAAAATTCGGATATGAAGCTGAATTTTATGTAGTAGACATCGGTGTCGGCGCTTCCAGATTAGATGTATAATCTTCCGTAAAACAAACTTTTAAAAACACAAAAAACACACCTTGTACAAGATACCAAAACTCTTTTACCCGGTGTGTTTTTTTTCTGCCTTTCACCTTGCTCAGCGGATCATCCGTCACTTCAGATATTCATGGACATTTTCTTTTGTGACTTTGGAATAGGGCAGATAAATGTAATTTTCATTAGTAAATTTTATTTCCTCCGCTTCTTTTCCGATTACCAATGCAGCTGAAAGCTTTGCTATCGCTCTCGCCTGTCCCTCTTTATCATTATATACCGTTCCCGCCATACTTGAATCTTCCACTGCCTTCAACCCTATATCCGTGCCGTCTATTCCTATAAATACCGGAAGAAGGGCCTCTGTATAATTCAAATTTTTATAAGCGTCCAACGCTCCCAGAGCCATGTCATCATTATTTGCCAACACAAGTTCTATCTTATTTTTATACTGCCCCAGCATCTGCTCCATCCGGTTCTGTGCCTGCGCCCGGTTCCAGTTCGCAATCTGGTAACTTAACTTTTCCAGTTCAATCCCATTTTTGTTAAGCGTATCTACCGCATTTTCTGTACGAATGATCGCATCCTGATGTCCGCTTCCCCTTCCAGAACTACATACTGAATTTTTCCGTCCTTATTGTGATCTATCTGACTGTTTTGCCGTATCATTTCAACAGCCAGCTCTCCTTGCAGCACACCGGACTGCTTTGCATCTGCGCCAACGTAATAAAGCCTGTCCCACTGCCTCATATCTTCCGCAACCGGTTCTCTGTTAAAAAATATGATCGGCACCTCATTTTCCCTTGCAATATCTATAATTTCCGACGGATCTGCCCGATCTACCAGATTCACACAAAGGACGTTGCATCCTGCATTTATCAGCTCTTTCACCTGGTCATTCTGCGTGCGCTGAGATCCGGCAGCATTTTTAACTGTCACAGTCGTCTCAACTCCATTCTTGTTGAGATGATTAAGTTCTTCTTTAAAACAGACAAGAAGTTCGCTTAAAAGGTATCGTTTTGATCGTAACAGGTAACTCCGACATAAACCTTGTCTGACATGGATATTTTCTGCTTACCGCAGGCACACAAGAGTTGTATCACCATACATAAAACAATCGCTGCCGCTAATAGTTTCTTTTTTTTTTCATTCCTCCACCTCTGTTATAATCCTCATGTACTCTATACGCCTTACTGACTCATAGTGAACAAAACTTCTTGATTTTCTTTTTGAAAACAGTGTCTCTCTGCGAACAGTCGAATATGAAACCGTGTTTCGTTCCGGCATTTTTTCATGAAGCGCCGCAAACTGTCTGATAGTTCTGCCACACTCTGATATCCTCTGTTAAACTCATCCGGCACTACGAGACATTGTATCTCTCCTGTATCTAAATAATAGAAAGCTTCCATAGAATGTCCGATTCCATACAGAACCGCCCCATGCAGATATTATTTGTCGAAGAACATTCCCCGGCTGCCACCAGACTTATATTATCTAATGTCATTATAAAATCCACTTTTTCGCTTTGTTCCATTGAATTTTTTCCTTGTCTTCCGCAAAAGAATCCGATATCTGCCATAGAATATCCGCCTGTTTTTCTTCCAAAACCGCTCGAACCCCCTCTGCCCGTTCACTTATAGCTTCTGCGTTTTCTTCTCCCGAAACGAGCCCTATCTTTTTCCCTTTTATATTTCCGCCGCAGTCTTTTAATAATTCCTCTGCCAACGCTTTTCCCAGGGCATAATTATCCGCTCCCGTAACCGGCATTTTCGTTTCTGTTCCATCAGAAGACGCAAGGCTTTCCACAAGCACAACAGGCACTTTCTTTTCGACTTCTTTTAGCATCTTTTCTGTTTTCTCTCCATTGGCAGGCTCTACAATAATTCCGGATGCGCCGTTTGCAATTTCTCTTTCTATTAAGTTCTCTTCTTCCTGTACACTCAGACTTCCCGCTGTACTTACCACAAATACCTCTGTCTTTTTATCTGCCGCCGCCATTTTTGCCCCATACTTAAATGCTGCCCACTGACTATCATCTGAATTCTGGATGATCACGGAAATTTTTTCTTGCTTTTTTCATTTTTTTCCAAAAACATGAACATGACCAACACAAAAACCATAAGCCCCAGAAATGTTTCTACCAAAATAAATATCTTTTTGCCATTCTTCATCCTTATTCCCTCTGCGGTTCCTTTTTCTGTTCATTCTCTTTTCGTGAAGGTTTCCTCCTTCCAAAGCCTTGCGGTTCTCTTCTGTATACAAAACCGCCGGGATGCAGATCGAGACAGTTGTTCCTTCATCCGGCTCGCTTTCCACGACTATACCATATTCTTTTTCCAAATACAATCTTAATGCGGTTATTAACATTCACAAGTCCTACTCCCGAACCATGCTTATGTACTCTTTTCTCATCTGTCAAAAGCCGGCTCACTTCCTCACTGCACATACCGATCCCGTTATCTGTCACCGAAAGAATAATAAGCCCATTCTCCATCTTACCGCTGATTTTTATTTCACCGCAGTCATCTGTCCCATTGATTCCGTAATTGATCGCATTTTCCAAGATCGGCTGTAAAACCAGTTTTACAATACAAAATGCATAAAGAGAATCATCTACATCGAAAGTAACTGAAAAGGCATTTTTATATCGTATCTTCTGTATATTCATATAACTTCGGGCATGCTGCAGCTCATCCCGGATATTAATCACAGTATGCCCTTTTGATAAACTTATACGGAACAATTTTGCAAGCTGTGAAATCATAAACGCCGCCTCGTCGTTGCGTCCATCCTCGATCATCCACGTGATAGAATCCAGCGTGTTATAAAAAAAATGAGGATTAATCTGGCTTTGCAATGCATCCAACTCGCTTTTTCTACGTTCGTTTTGTTCGATAATAATCTCCTTCATAAGCTCATCTATCTGCTCATAAGATTTTTGGATAGAATATCCGAGATACCGGATTTCTTCCGCTCCTCCAATATATACCTCCGGCTTTTCACCCGCTTCATACTCAGTACTGATGCGTTTAATTTCAAAATCGGGCTTGAGATTCTCGCTGAAACGACACGATTAAGCGCTACAAAGTACCATTACCGTCAGAAGCATTAACAAAATAATAAAATATCGCACGTCGATCATCCCGTGTATAAATGCCGAATAAGGAATTACCCCCACCAGCTTCCATCGGTATAACTGATAGTATTGACTATTACTTTCCGCCTCTCGCCTTTAAAATCATCTTCGTACACACCGTCCTTGTGGGAGGCTGCCAGACTGCTGTTTTCTCCGCTAAGACCGTTACTGATCTGTATCTGCCTCGGATGATAGATGATTTCCCCCATTACTGTCGCACAGATAATAATACTCTCCATTGTTCAAAGTATTGATCTGATTCATCATTCTTGAAATATCCGCATAATCCATATCCACAAGCAGAACCCCCAGTTAGACACTCCGCTGTCTGTAATTTCGATCATACGGCTTAAAGAAGTAACCCAGTAATATTGCTGCGTTCCATCATCAAATAGATTCTGTACATGAGGTGTGGAAAAATGCATATTTTCCACTTCATCCAACGCCTGTATGTACCAGTCCTGCTGGGTTACGTCCGGATCTTCTTTTGAGACGCTACCGGTTCTGCCGCCAATAAACTTCCATACTGATTATAGATAGCAATACTTCGCAGATTCTCTTTATTAGCCTCATATAAAAGATTCATCCTGCTTTGAATCTCCTGTTTTTGTTTGGAGAAATCGCTCTCTTTTATAATATTGTAGTAAACGGTATCAGACACCTGTCTCATACTGACAAGATAATCTTCCAGACTCTCCCCGTCTGTTCCATCAGCTTTTGGGTACTCTGCACAGTCTCTTCCCTTGATAACGTAGAAAACCATATATACATAACAAACCCGGAAATCAACATGATAGTGATGGAAACAAGCGAAAACACTCCCATCAGAGTCGTTTGTATCCCTTTTGGTTTTAAATTTGTCCATCCCCATATTTTTCCCAGCTTCTCACCCGTTCCGTAATGCGGCTTTTTTCCGTATTTTGGTTTTCTCCTTGCATATCATACCCGCATTTACTTTTCAAATACTTGTTTTTCACTTTTATATGCTCCGCTCTGTATTTTGACGGTGATACGCCAAACTTCCTTTTAAATACATAGCTAAAATAATTAGGATCTGTGTATCCTACTTTCTGCGCTATGACATAACTCTTTTCATTTGTTTCAATCAGCAGGCGCGCAGCCTGTTCCATACGGTAATCTGTCACATAACTGACAAAAGATTTTCCTGTTTCCTTTTTAAACACTGTAGAAAAATAGGAATTAGACACCCCAAGTCTTTCACAAATCTGAGCCAGAGACAACTGTACATCTGCATATTGACTGCGGACATGCTCCTTCGCTTTTTGATACAAAGGACTGAGTTGATCTGCTCCTTGCCGTAACCAAATTTTCGCTGAAGCAAAGGCTGATATCCGTAAGCCATTTTCGCAGCGCATCGGGTTCAAGCTCAAGCAGCTTTCCATAGAGTATTCCGATATCTCCGCCTACCCCTCCGCTGCAATATCATTATTTACAGAAAACCGAAACAAGGCGGTTACCAACTCCATGATCACCACATGATGCTGCTGCAATGATTTCAGCGGAAATGAAATGCTTTCTATATACTGATCTACCGCTTCTACAATCTCTTCTTCCGAATTCAAACGAATCTTTTTAAATAAATTCAACAATTCCATATCATTTGTAAAACAGGGCTCTCCCGACTCTTTAGGCGCGATTTCCTTAATGTTAATCGCCCTGGAAGCGCCGTAGACGGCACGATATGAAACCGCTTCACGCGCTGCGTTATACGATTGTGCCAAATCAAAATCTGACTGCAGACCTGGCCTATTCCTACCGTGACAACAGTTCCCATCATGCGGTTTACATACTCAAAAAGCGGTCGCAGTCATCTGTCAGCTCCGCAATCTCATTTTCATTGTTTATCTGGGCAAACAGAACGCTGTTTCCAAGGTAGGGAAAACATTTTGCCTTCCATCTTTTCCCCAGACGGTCTTCTGCCTGTTTTTGTACAGACGCGGCTAAAAATAAGGAATTCATATTTTCCGGAATCTGACTGGACGACATATGAATGACCAGACAGCAGTATAATGGACCCGGAAGAGAAATCTGATAATCCGACAGGTATTTCTGAAGTTCATCCTCATGAATCCTTCCCTCTATCAGAGTAGAACAAAAATTTGCCTGCAAAAGGAAGGGACTCCGTATAATAATGTTCCAGCTTTTCCATGCTTCTTCTTTCACTTATCTCCTGATCCAGCTTTATTTTTAACTTTGTGAATATATTGATCAATTCCACAGAATTAACCGGCTTTAAAATATATTCCTCGATCTCAAGATGCACGGCTTCTTTTGCATATTCAAAATCATCAAACCCGGTAAAAAGTACGATCTTCATCGCCGGATACTCTCTTCTGATATGACTGCACAGCTCCATGCCGTCCATATATGGCATCCGGATGTCTGTCATAACAACATCCGGCTGCACTCTCCTCTATCATTTCCAGCGCCTTTGATTCCATTATCGGCATATCCGGTAACCTGAAAATCCCAGTTCCTCCCATTTAATTTTTTCGGATAATAGCCTGTATTACTTCTTCTTCATCATCAACCAAAAGTATTGTATATTTATCCATCTTCCCCCATGTTATTTTCCGTTTTATTTTTTCATTATAACAAAGACATACATTTGTAAATACGACCTCATATTTTATCCGTCGTCTGTTCTTTCTGTCTTTTAAACCGGCTCAGAATAAAACACCAAAGATGCCATTCCATGAATTTCGATCGCCGGGATCTCCGGCACTCCGGCTTTGGCTCATCACCTATCCTAAAGCAGAAAGAGCCGACATAATGTCGGCTGAGAATACGAACTGGAGGTTTGTATCAATACCAAGAATGGTCGAGGGAGTATGTTAATGCTGTAAAGATAATACACCGAGTAACAACACCGGAAATCTTACCAATACCACCAGTAAAGGATACACCACCAACTACGCAGGCTGCAATGGCATCCATATCCCAGCCCTGTCCATAAGCTGCAGAACCAGATCCTACCATTCGGGTACATTCAAGCCAGGAACCAAATCCGTAAAGGATACCTGCCATAATGAATGCTCCAAGTGTAACTGCGAATACGGAGATACCGGAAACAGCTGCTGCCTCCGGATTTCCACCTACAGCATACAGATTTTTGCCAAATGTTGTTTTGTTCCAGATAAACCATACAATGACAACTGCTGCAACTGCCCACAGAATGATGGTCGGGAATCCATTGACTTTTGGAATTACCATATTCGGAATGGTCGGCTCGATCGCTCCGAAGGAAACACCTTTTGTCGCATAGGTGACCAGACCAAAAATGACAAGCATGTTCGCCATCGTTGATATAAACGGATGCATCTTGAATTTCGCTGTAAAAAATCCGGCTATACTTGTAAAGAACGTACATAATACAATACATGCCACAAGTGCCAGCACGACTCTTGCCGGTGTCGGTACTTTCGTAAAATCAAAGATGTGTCCGAACACACCACCTGTATTTATACCCTGATGCATAATAATGGTTGCTGCTGTCATACCCATACCAACCATTCGTCCAACAGACAAATCTGTACCTGTGAGGAGGATCAGTCCTGCAACACCCAAGTGCAAGGAACATTCTAGGTGAAGCCTGCTGGAGAATATTTAAAATATTATTATACGTAAAAGCGGCGTTCCTTTTTTGATTGGAGTTATGATACATAACGCAACAAAAATAAGAATGATCGCGATGTAGAGTCCATTCTGTAAAAGGAATGTTCTCCGGTTAAATGTATACTTATAATTTTCCCATTTCTGTGCCTGATTTTCTGCAAATGTAAATTTGGACAACCGGAGCAGATCAATCAGATGATACTTGTAACTGTACGCATCATGCTTCCGGTCTTTAATCCTCTGATACTCTTTTTCCAGTTCAATCTTTTCATTGGAAACACGGTTCTTATATACATAATTTTCTTCTTTGACCTCGGCCTGGGCGGAAGTCTTTGCCAGAGTTTCTTTGTGTTCCTTTTCAATCTTTGCAAGTTTCTGCTGATGCTCCTGCAGTGCCTGTTCCTTTTCCGCTATACAACTTGCCTTAACTGCATTATAATACTTGTCAAAATTATTTTTGAGATAATTTTCTGCTTTCCCGATCAGTTTTGCGATCTGGTCTTTGTTCTGTGCCTCTACCGCTTTTGCCTGTTCAAGCTCCTTCTGGCAGGATGCAATCTCAGAATCTTTTTCCCCTTTGGAAAGTGTTTTATCTCTTTTTACGTTTTCGATCCTGCTCTGGTACATAATGACTTTTGCCGTACCATCTTTTCTGAGTTCATCAATCTCTTTTTGTATTTTTCCGACATATTCCTCAATCGGCTGACGCAGTGTTTTTTCCTGCTCCGCTGTAAGAATCTTGCTATTTGCCATATCTGTCCCCCCTGCCTATAAATATTTCGCGCTGAGGCGAAGTAATTCTTCCTGATTCGTTTCCTTTGTATTGACAATGCCCGCAAGCCGTCCGTTCGACATGACACCGATCCGGTTTGTAATACCAAGGATTTCCGGCATCTCAGAAGAAACCACGATAATGGTCTTTCCCTGTTTTGCCATCTGTATGATCAGGTCATAAATTTCATATTTTGCGCCGACATCAATTCCTCTTGTCGGTTCATCCATCATAAACACCTTCGGTTCACGCTCGAGCCACTTTCCAAAAATAACCTTCTGCTGGTTTCCTCCGGAAAGACTTGAAATCATATCGTTTGGTCCCAGACATTTGGTATGCATGACTTTAATTTCATTTGCGGTAGCCTTTGTCATTTTCGGTTCTGAAAGTGCCGCGCCTTTTTTATATGCATTAAGATTTGCAATGGTTGTATTAAATGTAAGATTCCCTTTCAGGAATAATCCATTTGCCTTCCGTTCTTCCGTCATAAGCGCGAATCCATAATCCATTGCCTCTTTTGCACAGCTGAAATTCATAAGCTTATGGTTCAGATAAACACGGCCTGCGGCTCTTGTGCGGATACCGAATATGGTTTCCAGCAATTCTGTCCGTCCGGCTCCCACAAGGCCATATAAGCCAAAAATCTCCCTTCACGGACATCAAATGTAACATCCTGTAAATACGGCTCATATTTTGTGGACAAATGCTGGATTGATAAAATAACATCTTTCGGCTGATTATCCACCGGTGGAAAACGGTTTTCCAGCACACGGCCTACCATTGCAGTAATCAGTTCATTCATATTTGTTTCTTTTGCACTTTTGTCATGACCAGATTTCCATCCCGGAGTACGGAAATATCATCACAGATCTCAAATATTTCATCCATTTTATGGGAAATATAAATAAGGGAGATGCCCTGGTCACGAAGCATCCGCATCATATCAAAAAGTTTATCCACTTCCTGTACGGTAAGTGATGATGTTGGCTCATCCAATACGATTACTTTCGAATTATATGAGATCGCCTTTGCAATTTCACACATCTGCCGCTGGGATACAGACATATTTCTCATCGGCTGATCCAGATTTACCGTCATTCCCAGTTTCGGAATAATTCCGAGGCTTCATTTTTCATTCTTCCCTCATCGATCATCCCAAGGGAATTTACCGGGTATCTGCCAAGAAAGAGATTATCCACTACGTTTCTTTCAAGGCATTGATTTAATTCCTGGTGTACCATCGCGATTCCATTTTCTAGGGCTTCTTTCGGTCCGGAAAAGTTTACTTCCTTTCCATCCAGATATATATTTCCTTCATCTTTCTGGTATGTACCAAAAAGACACTTCATCATTGTTGATTTACCGGCACCATTTTCTCCCATCAGACCCATAACGGTTCCTCTCTTCACATCCAGATTGATGTGATCAAGTACTCTGTTACGTCCAAATGATTTACTCATGCCACGTATCGATAAGATAATATCTTTGCTCTGATCCCCCATACTATCCGCTCCTATCCTTTTGTTTTCGGGGAGAGAACCGTATTTCTCCCCCCGAAGTTAAGTTGTTTTACTGATTTAAAATAGCTGTGTAAGAAGCTGCATTATCTGTCTTAACCATGTTGATTGCAAATGCATCGTACTGGCCCGGATTGCCCAGACGGTTTGTGATATTAGACTCTGTCTGTCCATCACCACCGATGTACTCTACATCAAGATTTAAAAGATCATCATAGTTCTGTAAAAGTGGCTGATAGGTTGAGCTTAAGAAGTTATCAGAAGCGTTGTAGATATTCAGCCATACCTTCTTTGTCGGATGGGCAGATGCATCTAACTGTTTGGATACTGGTTTCCAAACAACTGTAGAATCTGTGAAATCTTTGTAGTTATCAGCGGTTACTGCCACGTTCAGGGAATAGTAAGATCTCTCGTCTTCTTTGTATACATAAACGTCACTGCTTAATACATTTCCTGCATCGTCTGCAGTTCCGATACCCGTGTCAACATCTACACCATCCAGTGCATTTCTAAGAACACGCAGTGTCAGGTATGCCTGTACGTCTGCATGCTGGCTGATCGTTCCACCGTAGCCTTCTGCAATTGCTGCAACTGCATCGCTGTTTGCATCATATCCGAATGTCGGTACACCGTTATCCTTTGACCATGCATTAAACATTGACATTCCCATTCCATCATTGTTGGATACAACGACATCAATGGAATCTCCAAAAGAAGATGACCATGTTCCAATAGCATTACCGGCTGTTGCTGCATCCCATGTAGCTCCGGCAGAGTTTTTCATTTCCTGGGAAGCAAGTTCACGGATCACATAGGTTTTTCCACCTACTTCAATGCTTCCGTCCTGAACCTGTGATGCTTTTCCATCGGTATTGGTTCCTGCCGGTGCACTGTCTGCCTCGCCGTTTTTATCCACTGCTGTTCCAAGTGCTTTTCTGACACCTCTTGTACGGGCAATGGAATCATTGTGACCGATATCACCGATTGCTAAAACATAGCCGATCACGCCATCTCCGTTACGGTCAATCTTGTCAATATTTTTCTCGATGTAATCTTTTACCATGGTACCCTGAAGCTCCGCACCCTGATTGGCATCAAACCCTACATAATAAGTATCCTGTATGTCACGTATATATCTGCCGTTCCCGGATATCCCTGATCTCCATCCGGACTATGAAGTTTAAAACGAACAGACGTCTCCGTCACCTCTTCCGTCTCCCATATCCTTATATTGTAGAAATCCATACCGCTGTGCAGATTATTTCCGTTATCATTCCCCGTCAAATGATATGTTTTTCCGTTTAATTCAAATTGCGCGCCGCCAATCCGGTTTGCATTTCTTCCGACAATCGTTCCGAAAAAAGCACGTACCTGCCTCATAACCGGCCGCGTTTTCATATCCCAGAACAACGTCCGCCATGCTTCCCTCTTTATTTTTCACCTTCAAACTGACCAGTGTCGCTCCTAAGTCAGTCACTGCTGCCTCCATCCCGTTTTCATTTCTTATCACATAGAGACTCGCCTGATTTCCTTCCTTCGTACACCCAAAATTTCTCGTCATTTCCATTTCCTTCCTTTCTGCTGCGTTTTCGTTACTTTCATCCGCTTCACTTTATATGGATGTTTATAGTATTCTGCCCCGCATTCTTCTGTTTTCATTATATAGTCAGCATGTTCCGATAGCAAGAGGATATCAAGAAAAAAAAAACAAAGTCTCTCTCATCCGTTTTAACTTCATATTAACGGAAAACTGATATGAATACTAAACCAGTCACCCTTCATCTGCGCGCTGATTTCTCCATTCATTTTCAGTACAAACCCTTTTGTAATAGAAAGGCCGAGTCCTGTCGAATTTTTGCTTCTTGCTTCATCTGCTTTATAGAAACGTTCAAAGACTCTTTGAAGATCGATCCGATCCGGATATTCCACTCTATTTTTAAACACTAGCTTCGCTCTGTTTTCCTTCTTTTTCAGTTGAATCTTCAATTCTTTATTTCCATGATCCAACCCGTTTTTCACAATGTTTTGTATAATCCTTCTAAGCGCCTGTCCATTCCCCATGATCCAAACAGGCGTATCTGTCAAGTCAAATTCCGGAACAATTCCCCTTTCTGCCCATTCATCATAATATGAAAACACTGTTTCTTTCAGAATCTGAGTTAAGTTTTGTCGTTTTTTTTTTCAATTCATACGTTTCATTTTTTAACTTTGTATAAGTAAACAGCTCTTCCAGCATCTCTTTAAGGCTTTCGATTCGTTCCTCTATGATTTCGATATAACGCTTCCTGTCCGCTTCAGACGAACAGGTTTCCAGCAGTTGAAAATATCCGTCCATTGATGTCAGGGGCGTCCTTATATCATGCGATAAATTCGTATATGTATCAGCAATCATCCGTTCTTTTTTTACATATTGTGCAGCTTCTTCTTTTCGTTCTTTAATCATCTCGTTCAGAAGATCTGTCAACTCTTTAATATTTCCCAGCTTAATTTCTTTTGTGATGAGCATATTGCTCTCATGCTCTCTCAGAAAACGCAATTGGCGGCAGATATCTTTACCTGCCGCATATAACTACCCAATATACAAATCAATGTAATAATAACTCCGACCAAAATCCCAACTATAACATACATGTTAAATATCTCGTTTCTTAAACACAAAACTTCCCAAACAGACTGCGGCTGCCACAAATGCAAATCCAACCAGCAAAGTAACCGCCATTTCCGATGTAATCTCTGTTCCAAGAAGCGTAATCTTCCCGCTCACAGTATAATTGATCATATGAAAATTTTCCAGTCCGACTTTTTGCAAGCATACGATCAATAAAACTATAAAAAATAATAAGTGCATTCATACACAGACAAATACCTATCACAATGCTGACTACATTATTTCTGATCACAAGCGCAATACACATTACGATCATCAAAAGAGCAAAATGCAGTATCGTCTGAAGAAGAAAATAAAGCGCAAATGCTCTTTTATCTCCCAGTATAACTTCATGGAAAAACAATTTGTTTGCCACTGCCTGTACAATGAAGAACAACATCATCGTCAATACTGTATAAAGGAACAAACATACGGCTTTGGCACATACGATCAAACCTCTGTTTTCACTTGACCTGCTATATTTTTCACAAATCCGCTCGTTACATCTGCCGTAGAATACAGGATTGTAAAGATGATCATAAACACCGCAACGGCCTTTCCTTTTATATTTGCAAAAAACATATCGAAAACAGAAACCTGTTCCCCGGTTTTGTCGGAGGCGTCACATCCATTCCAAGATTCACCTGACCGCTTTCTTGTTCTTCCATTGCATATTCATAATTCTGCTGCCGATCCTCAAGCGAATATGCATCCATTTCACCCGCTGTAAGCGCTGTTGTCACAATCATAAGAACAGCAAAAAATTGTCCAGATTACATAGAGGCTTTTTGTTTTAAACATACGGAACAATTCCATTCGTATCATATTAAGCATTGCAGGCACCTCCTGTCAGATTCAGAAAATAATTTTCAAGTTCTTCGCTTGTAATTCCAATCCCTCTCACACTGACACCTGCTTTTGCAAGTTCCATATTCACAGCTGCGCTTTCATCCAGCCTTTCGTATATGTGGATCGTATTCTTGTCTGTCACCTGATAGTTCTTAAATCCCATCTGATCCAGCACCGGCAGCGCCTGTTTTGGGTCATCGAGAAAAATCTCCATCCTTTCTCCACAGCGCTGCATCAACTCTTCTTTCGTAATTTCCTGTACGAGAGTTCCGTTATGAATAATTCCATAATGGGTTGCGATTTTAGACAACTCTTCTAAAATATGACTGGAAATAATGATCGTCATATTCTGCTCATCTCGAAGTTTGAAGATCATATCCCGGATTTCCGCGATTCCCTGTGGGTCTAATCCGTTAATCGGTTCATCGAGCAGCAGCAGATCCGGCTCTCCGACAAAGAGCCATACCGATCCCGAGTCTTTGCTTCATTCCGAGCGAAAAATGTTTTGTCTTTTTCTTTCCCACATTAGACAGGCCAACTGTTTTTAATATATTTTCAATGTATCTTTTGTCATTGATCCCAAACAATCGGCATTTTACCGCCAGATTATCATAAGCAGACATATTTCCGTATAGTCCCGGCGACTCAATCAGACAGCTGATCCTTGAACGTACGTTTTCAACTGAGCATTCTTATATCCGAACATTTCAATCTCACCCGAAGTCGGTTGTGATAAACCGCTTATCATTTTCAAAAATGTCGTTTTCCCAGCTCCGTTTCTTCCGATAAAGCCGTAAATCGAACCTTTTTTCACATGAAGATCAACATGATCTACCGCCTTATGATGACCGAATTGTTTTGTCAATCCGTGTGTAGCCAATAAATATTCACTCATCTTTTTCTCCTTTTCTTTTCTTTATCTGCTCTCATTCTATAAACAAATTGCTAATCAATCGCAAAAAAAAAAAAAAAGAGTAAAGATTACGGATGAAGCCTGTACCCGATCCCCCATACAGTTTCAATATATTCTTTATCTGTCACAGCCTTGATCTTCTTGCGGATATTACTTATATGTACGTCTAGCGTCTTTGTCTCTCCCATATATTGCTCTTCCCACGCATATTCAAACATTTCTTCTTTGCTGAATACTTTTTTTCGGATGTTTTAACAACAGCTCCAATATTGAAAATTCCTGTTTTGTAATATGAGGCAATTCTGTATTTCCACTTTTACAGTAAAAATCACCCTTATTAAGTTCCAGCTCCTGATAAGTAAATCGGTGTTCCTCCTCTTTTCTCCCTGTTGTTTCTGCCCTTCTGATCTGCACTTCCACTCTGGCAGTTACTTCTTTAATATCAAACGGCTTTGTCACATAATCATCCGCTCCGCCGCGCAAAATTCCACTTTATCATCAATCGTATCTTTTTGCTGTTAGAATGATCACCGGGGTATTTCCTTTCTTTCGAATATCTCTAAGTACTTCTTCCCCGGAATTCCCGGAAGCATTAAATCAAGAAGTATAACCGAATATCTTTCCCCTGTAAAATCATTCTTGCTTCCGTACCTGAGAACGCCTGCGTACATATATACCCTTCTTTTTCTAATGCTTCTTTTAAAAGTCCGTTAATATTTACATCATCTTCTACGATTAATACTGAATTTCTATGTTCCATCTCCATCCTCATTTATGTAACAGATGTTTTTATTCCTCTGTTTTTCATACGCCTTGTTTATATTTTCTCCGGATTCATATAAAGTCATTTATTTTATCCATAGCATACAATATTCTTTTCTCCGGTTTCCGCATCTTTTCCTTCTCTTTGAATACAAAATCCTTCCCTTTCATAAAATTGTACTGCCCTTTTATTTTTTACATATACGTTTAATTCTAATCTTTTTCTCTTTTGTTTTACAAAATCAAGAAGCTGCTTTCCGATACTTTGGGAGCGAACGTCTCCTCTGACAAAAAATCCCTCCACATAATCTTTATCTAATCCGATAAAGCCGAGAATTCCGCCTGTTTCATCAAATATCTCTTCCATCATGTCTTCTGTCTCGAAAACATAGATTTCCGCCTGCAAAAACATCTCTTTAACCGCATCTTTGTAACCTTCCCAATAACACGGATCAATAAAATCATGCGCTTCTTTATTCGCGGCAAGCCAGATTTTCACTGCCGCTTCCAGATCCTGTCTTTGAAATTTTCTGATCACGTCTTTTCTCCTGCATCTTATCTTTTTTTATTCTCCGCATTCCGCGGCGTTTAAAAAGTTTCTGCCATCATGTAAAATCAAACAACGATAACTGATTGCTCTTCGGCAGATTTCCAAACAGTCCCAGCTCCGACATCAGATCGATCACTGTCTTGCTGACTTTTGTTCTTTGCCTGAAGTCGTCAAGCGACAGATACGCCCTGTCTTTCGCCGCCTCTTCGACTGCCTCCGCAGCTTTATCTCCCATGCCTTCAATGCTTGCAAAGGACGGCATCAGTTTTCCATCCACGATCTGAAACATTTTTGCTTTCGCCTTATAAAGATCCACCGGAACAAACTCAAACCCACGGGCATACATCTCCTGCACGATCTTCATATTTTCATCGTATCCTGCTCTTTCTTGCTTAGCTGATCCCTTTCGCTTTTTATACTGTTTTATATGATAATTCAACGTTTCTTTCCCTGACACATAGCGCATACGAAAACGCATCCGCCCTGATGCCGAAATACGCAGCATAATATGCAAGAGGATAATTGATCTTACAGTATGCAATCCGGTATGCCATCATAACATAAGCTGCGGCATGAGCTTTCGGGAACATATAACTGATTTTTTGCACGACCAGATATACCAGTCCGGCACATTCTGTGCCTTCATCGCCTCTTCCCATTCCGGTTTCAGTCCTTTTCCCTTTCGCACACTTTCCATGATCGTAAATGCGAGAGCACTTTCTACTCCTTTGATTGATAAGATAGATCATAATATCATCTCTCGTACAAATCGCCGTCGAAATCGTCGCCTTTCCCGATTTGACAAGCTCCTGTGCATTTCCAAGCCATACATTTGTCCCGTGGGACAACCGGAAATACGGATCAGGTCTGACAGGGTCTGAGGCTTGGTATCCTGCACCATCTGGATAACGAAATCTGTACCAAACTCCGGGATTCCCAGACTTCCGATCTTACATCCGTCGATATCCTCCGGCTTAATCCCCAGTACTTCTGTTCCGTGGAACAGCTCGATCACATCCTTATCATCAAGAGGAATTTCGGTCGCAATGAACGGATGCTCTGCATTGTACTCATTCGCCATAGCATCGGAGGTGATATAATCTTCCAACGTTCGAATCATGGTAGGATCGTCATGTCCGAGAATATCGAGCTTTAAAAGGTTATGGTCAATGGAATGGTAATCAAAATGGGTCGTAGTGATCCCGCACTCCATATCATTGGCAGGATGCTGCACCGGTGTAAACTCATTGATACTGTGACCATGCGGAAGTACAACGATTCCTCCCGGATGCTGCCCGGTACTTCGGCGGATTCCGGTACATCCTTCCGTCACACGCTCAATCTCACATCTTCGTTTTCCTCTGTCCACGCTCTTCATAATAATTTTTCACAAATCCGTAGGCAGTCTTGTCCGCCAGTGTTCCGATCGTTCCGGCTTTGAACGTATGTCCCTCACCAAACAATACTTCTGTATATTTATGAGCTTTTGCCTGATAATCTCCTGAAAAGTTCAGGTCGATATCCGGCTCTTTATCTCCCCTTAAATCCAAGGAATGTCTCGAATGGGATGTCAAATCCCGCTTTGACAAGCTGTTCTCCGCATACCGGACACTTCTTATCCGGCATATCATACCCGCATCCTCCGGCAAATGAACGCACTTCATCCGACTCAAAATCACTGTAATGACATTTTTGCACAATAATAATGTGGACTGAGTGGATTTACCTCCGTAATTCCTGACATCGTTGCTACAAACGAAGATCCTACTGATCCTCACGTGAACCAACCAGGTATCCGTCCGCATTTGACTTCCATACAAGCTTCTGTGCAATGATATACATAACGGCATATCCGTTGGAAATAATGGAATTTAATTCTTTTTCCAGACGTGCGGAAACCTGTACCGGCAGGTCTTCCCCGTACATCTCATGAGCTTTCCTGTAACAGATATCTCTCAGTTCCTGATCCGAATCCTGAATGACCGGCGGGCATTTGTTCGGATTGACCGGCGAGATCTTTTCTATCATACCCGCGATCTTCACCGGATTATCTATAACAATCTCTCTCGCCTTTCGCCGCGCCAAGATAGGCAAATTCTTCCAGCATCTCATCGGTTGTCCGCAGGAACAGCGGTGGCTGGGTATCCGCATCATCAAATCCTTTTCCCGCCATAATAATCCTTCGGTAAACTTCATCGTCAGGATTTAAAAATGTACGTCGCATGTTGCCACTACCGGCTTTCCGAATTTTTCTCCGAGTTCCACGATCTCCCTGTTGATATTTTGCAGATCTTCTATTGAATTTACATCCGCTATACGTTCACTCTCGATCATAAACTGATTGTTTCCGACAGGCTGTATCTCATAATAATCATAGAATTCCGCCAGCCTCGCAATCTGTTGGGCAGAGCGCTTTTCATGCACTGCCTGATATAATTCTCCCGCCTCGCAGGCGCTTCCGATCAGCAGCCCTTCCCTGTGCTCGTTCAAAAGACTTTTCGGTATTCTCGGTCTTCTTGCGTAGTAAGTCATATGAGATTGAGAGATCAACTGGTACAGATTATATCGGCCGATATCATTTTTCGCCAAAATAATAATATGATGTGTCGGCATTTTCCGAATCGCATTGACATTCCGGTCCCCTAACGATTCACTTCTTTTAAAGTTCCGACCTGATCCTTTTTCAGCATTTCTGTAAATTTAACAAATATTTCCGCAGTTGCCTCTGCATGATCCACTGCACGGGGATGATTCTCAAGGGAAATATTCAACGCTTTCGCCACGATATTTAATTTATATTTTGACAACGTCGGCAAAAGTACACGTGCCAGCGCTACTGTATCCAGATATACAAACTCATCCGAAAGTCCAAGCGACCGGCAATTCTGTTCGATAAATCCAACATCAAACCCGGCATTGTGCGCGACAAGCACACCGTCTCCTGCAAACTCAAGGAACTGAGGTAAAACAACGTCTATTGTCGGTGAATCCATCACCATTTCGTCTGTGATGCTTGTCAGGTTTGTGATCTCAAACGGAATCGGCCGTTTCGGATTCACAAACGTACTAAAACGATCCGTGATCTTTCCGTCCGTCACTTTTACGGCCCCGATCTCTATGATCGCATCTTTGATTGAACTAAACCCTGTAGTCTCGATGTCAAAAGACAATATAAGTATCGTCAAGCGTCTGATTGCCTGCGTTTACTGCAATCTCCGTCAGATCGTCCACAACATATCCTTCCACACCGTAAAGAACTTTAAACGGGTCGTCTTTATCAAGTGTTTCAATATAATGATTGGCGTCCGGAAACGCCTGAGCCACACCGTGATCTGTGATCGCGATTGCAGGATGTCCCCAGTCATGCGCACGTTTTACGATATCTTTTACTTCCGACACTCCGTCCATGTCGCTCATCTTCGTATGACAGTGAAGTTCTACCCGCTTGATTGGACTTAAATCTTCCCTTTGAACCGTAAAATCACCGATCTTTTTTAATTCCTGTTACAGAAGCTATCGTAAGTTCTCCGTCAAATTTATCAATCGTCGTAACTCCTTTGACTTTTACGAACGCTCCTTTTTTAATTCCCCTAAGATTTCAGGAAGTTGTTCGTTTTTCGCAAACATTTTCACTGTGATCGTGTCTGTAAAGTCTGTCACAGAAAATATAATGATCGTCTTTTCATTCCGGATCTCCCTCGTATCAAAGCTGATAATCTTACCGTGTACTGTGATCTCTCCCATTTCTGTGATCACCTGCTCTAAAGAAATAGGCTCATCTTCAAAATTACGCCCGTAAATCAGATTCGGATCGTCACCGATCTTAACAGGACGGTAAAAATCTTTCTTTTCGAATTCACCTTTTTAAATTCTCCCTTTTCACTCCTCCTGATATTGCCGCCGATGTTCCTTTCCCGTCTCGGGATGATACCGATGCTTTATCCGCCGCATTTTCAGATGAAGTTCTTTTTTTTATCTGATCTTTCTTCTCTTCTCCTTCTGCCTGAGGCGTTTCCCCGCGCTGTCTTGCCCGTCTCTCAAAGATCGCATTGATCTCCTGTTGGATTCTCTGTTCATCATATTCCCTGCTTCCTGTTCTGTCAGGCTCTTTGTAATCTACACGGATCTCTGCCGGAATATGAAATCTTTCTGAATACACTTCCTTTAACAGATCCACTATCTCTTCTTTTTTCGCCCTGCCGAAACAATCGTATCGAGCAGTTCCAGGCAGACTACATTTTCCGCTTCATAGCGGATATCTGCCTGTGCAAACATATTAGATGCAAGCATACTTTTTTCTTTCAATTCGAGGATGATACTCTCCCTGTATTCATTCATAAGCGCTTCTGCAGTATACTGTCCTGAGAGCATATATTCCTCCACAATATGCACCGCAACAGCCGTTTTGGCAAATAACTGATCTTTGATACATTGTTCCATCTGAAAAAATCTGCTTCTTCTGAATGAGATGTCTGCTGAAAATATATATGTTAAGAAAATCACGTCGCGAGTTCGTCGTGATCTTCTTAACTTCCACATCTGAAAACAGCAAACGGACATCATCGTCTGCTCTCAACGTCGGAAATACATGAAAAAATTTTTATCGTCTTTTACCTGTTCCAAATCAACAGCTCCTATATATTCTTTTACACTGATAACAGTAATACGTATTCTTTTTAGCTCTCTTCATCCGGCATGATCCGAATCTGTCACTTTTTCCAGTTTAAAAGTTCCTGCCGCAATGTTTCCAAAAGTTTTTCTTCTTTTACTTTTTTATGATCTCGCCTTTTTTGATCAGAAGACCTTCTCCGATCCCTCCGGCGATTCCGATATCAGCTTCTCTTGCCCTCCCGGACCGTTCACTACACATCCCATAACGGCAACTTTGATATCAAGAGGAATATCCTGAACCATCTTCTCCACTTCGTTTGCCAGACCGATCAGATCGATCTTCGTCCTGCCGCAAGTAGGACAGGATACAACTTCGATCCCGCCTTTTCGCAAACCAAGTGTTTTTAATATAAGCTTTGCGCTTCGAATCTCTTCTGCCGGATCTCCGGTCAAAGAAACCCGGATCGTATTTCCTATCCCCTCGTTGAGGATGATCCCAAGACCTATCGAAGATTTTATATTTCCCGAATAAACCGTTCCCGATTCTGTGATACCGACATGAAGCGGATAAGGACATGCCTTTGCGATCAATTCGTGAGCTTTCACGCACATCAGCACATCCGAAGATTTGATACTGATGACCAGATTGTCATATCCCATTTTTTCGATCATATGCACTTTGTCAAGAGCACTCCACGATCCCTTCTGCCGTTACACCGTTGTATTTTTTCCAAAATATGCTTTTCCAAAGAACCGCTGTTCACACCGACACGGATTGGTACATTGTACTCTTTTGCCTTATCTACAACAGCCTGAACCTTTTCTTCCGAGCCGATATTTCCCGGATTGATGCGGATCTTATCCGCACCGTGCTCGATCGCGGCAAGCGCCAGGCGGTAATCAAAATGAATATCTGCCACAAGCGGAATATGAATTTGTTTTTTATTTCTTTCAACGCCTCTGCCGCTTCCATTGTCGGAACCGCACAACGAATGATTTCACATCCTGCCGCCTCCAAACGCAGTATCTGATCTACTGTTTCTTTCACATTTTCTGTCTTTGTATTTGTCATGGACTGGATCGTTACCGGATGAGTTCCTCCGATCTTCACATTGCCGATCGCAATTTCTTTTGTGTTTTCCCTGTACATTCTGTTTCTCCTTTTTCCGAACTGTCTTATCGTTTTATTATAACAGAAGAGTTCCGTAAACGGAACTCTTCTTCATCTGATTTGCTGTTACTTCTTTTCTCTTTTGACAAATACAAGCTGATCGCCATATTCACGCTCTGTTAATGTAAGCGTATCTTTCTCTATACTGTAATCATATGTTCCTGAGAGAAGTCCTTCCGCCTGTGTATCCTCAGTGTGAATCGTAAAAACCTTCGTTTTGTATCCACTTCTGATTGCACCGTCTCAAAAGACTTTTTATCCTCGTCTGTCAGCGTAACTTTTCCGTTACTTTCTATCTTGATCACTTCTCCGCTGTCTTCACTGACCCAAGTTCCCACAAGTGGATTTCCGACAAAGAGTCTCGTCACAAAAAAGACCGCTACGATAACTATAAGTATTGATGATATTGCAACAATCGTTCTCCAAAGCGTACTTCTTTTCTCTTCATTATTTTCTAAAATCATAGATTATTTCGTTTCCCTTCTTTTTTCTGTCTCGCTTCGGGTTTTGCACCAAAGCACTCTGTTCTGCATAATTTATTTTCTTTTTTTCATTTCTGTCTGACAATCTTAGCGTCGGCAAAAAATTCCGGTACATGGAAACTCGGCACACTCGATAAGATAGGGGAATAAGATGCATAATGTTCGGCTTCTTTTGACTCTGAAATTTTATAAAAATTGCATGTAAAATAGCTTCCTTCTCCTAAATTCAGCGGTCCGTAAATCTTTTCCAAAATTTTAACGGGAACTTTCAATTCTGCCGTCCAGTCATTTTCATGCACTTCTGCATGACATTCAAATCCCACCCGTTCCGCCTCTGTAAAATAAGAACGGTACATCCGTCTGGAACCATATTCCGCATGCAGGACTCCGTTTGCATTTACTGCAAAATTCAAATAATTTTCTTCATTCGCTCTCGAAGAAACCGGCTCGAACATAAGATAAGCTTCCATCACGCTGTCTCTGTAAATCGGGTCATTGATCTCCGTATAAACACGAAGAGGATTCTTTTCTTCACAGATCAGCTTCAAATAGAATGCATCTTGAGGAATAAATCCGATATATCCATACATAGGAGGAAATTTCTCAGTTCCCCATAATGCATTTTCCACACGAAACGGAATCAGATCATCCAACTGCTCTTTTCTTTCTATTATTGCAACCTCTAATTTCATACGATGCACCTCCTCGGCTTTACTACAGAGCACAACTGTTACAGATTAATTATATGTTTATATATAATTTATCAGAAAATTTGTTGTTTTTCAATCCTTCGTATTGCCAATTCAACGCACATCTGCTATAAAATCATTCTCCGCCTAATTTTGATGCCGCAAACCATCCTGCCGCAAATGTCACCACTCCGATCAGCAATGTCACAACAGAGAACGCACTCCAGTCTGTCTTTAACAAAATTGCGATCGGCGATGCGATGATCAGACCGATGATCGCATAATATGCATGGATCTCCGCTTTTGAAAAAATAAATTCGATCAGCTTTGCAATCAGGAAGATCCCGATCACGATCCCGATTCCGAACGGTATCAAAACTTTACACTGCGTCAAAATACCATTTATATCAAAAGCTACAACAGCGTCAATAAATTGATTGATTGTTTTCAGAATCGTATCATAATATCCGAGAAGCATAAGCATCATAGATCCGCTTACTCCGGGAACGACCATCGTTGCAGCCGCAATGATACCAACGCTGAACAACTTGATCATATTTATAATTCCGAAACTTACATCTGCCGCTTTTCCGTTTGTATCCCCAAGCAAAGCCATCAGTATCACTATTCCGAAAAAGATCAAAAATGCGGCGATCTTCCCTGTTGAAACCGAGTGACCTTTCACTTTATTAAAAATAAACGGAAGACTGCCCGCGATCAATCCGCAGAAAGCAAAATTTGTCGGAATCGGATAATTTTCCAAAAGAAACTCAAACAACCTTGAAAGAATAACGATTGCCGCTCCCGCTCCTATGAAAATCGGAATAAGCAGTTTCATGCTGTTCTTAAATTCTGATTTCAGATGCGTGATCGCATGAATCAGTTTATCGTAAAGTCCCATTGCGACCATCATTGTTCCCCCGCTCACTCCGGGAATAATATTCGCAATTCCGACAACCATACCTTGTAACAATTTTTTATCATTTTCTATGCTCCTATTTTCTTTTTCAGGAAATCAAGAAATATCTTCATCTCCTCATCTGTGCCTATTGTGATTCTAAGATAATCTTTTATCTTAGGATCATTCCAATGCCGCACATAAATTCCCGCTTCTTTTTAATTCTTCAAACAATTTAAGCGCATCATATCTCGGATGAGTCACAAACAAAAATTTGCCTTTGAATCTGTACATTCAAATCCGAGATCTCTGAGTTGCTCTTTTACATTTTCCCGCGTTTGTACTATTTTACTTATATTTGTTTTAAAATATTCCGTATTTTCCAAAGCTGCCGCTCCACATGAGATTGCCGCACAGCTCATTGTATAAGAATTAAAAGAATACTTGACATCATTCAGACAGCGGATCAATTCAGGATTGGAGACTGCATATCCTATTCGCATTCCCGCCATACTTCTAGACTTTGAAAAGGTCTGCGTCACGATCAGATTATCATAACGGTCAATCAAGCTGATCGCTGACTTTCCTGCAAAATCAACATACGCTTCATCTATGATCACAATATTGTCTCTGTTATGACGCAAAATGTCTTCGATGAAATCCACTTCCTCATAAATCGCCGTCGGGGCATTTGGATTCGGAAAAATGATTCCTCCGTTTACTTTGTAATAATCTTCTTTTACAATTTAAACTTTCCATCTAATTTGGGGCAGACATACGGAATCCTGTACAAATTTGCCCATACCTGATAAAAAGAATATGTAATATCAGGAAATAATATCGGTTTTTCCGAATTAAAAAACGTAAGGAAGCAAAGCGAAAGCACATCGTCTGATCCGACTCCCACAAAAATCTGATCTTCTCCTACTTTTAATTGATCCGCGAGCGCTTTTATAAGCTTCCCTGAGGTCGGATCCGGATAAAGACGAAATTCATCCTCTTTCAGTTCATCAAAAACCGCTTTCACTTCGGGCGCCGGGGGGTTCTCATTTGTATTCAGTTTCACTACCTTTTGCCGCGGCTGTTCGCCCGGAACATACGGATCCACTATACGTATATTATTTAAAAGTTCTTTTCTGACCGTCATTGTCTCTTCTCCCGCACATGGCTTTTTACATTCTTAGCTCTATTTATATTCTCCGGCAAGTTCTTTGAATTTCGGAAGGGAATTTACGATTGTTTCGTATGCAACGCAGTATGCCATACGCACATAACCCGGGCATCCGAAAGAACTTCCCGGAACGATCAAATGTTATATTTCTTTGCCGCTAGCGCAAAACGCCTTTTCATCTTCAACCGGAGACTTGACAAACAGATAGAAGGCGCCCTCCGGTCTGACACACTCAAAGCCAAGCTCTTTCAGTCCGTTGTATAAAGCTTCTCTGTTTCTGTCATAATAGGAAATATCGGTCTGCTCATTCAGGCATGCTTTCACTACCTTCTGCTGCAGGGTCGGTGCATTTACAAATCCAAGGATTCTCGTTGCAACGTTGCTGCGGCGTTCAGTTTCTCACTGTCTGCCACTTCATCCGGAATTACAAGATAACCGATACGTTCTCCCGGAAGAGAAAGCGATTTACTGTAAGAATATCCAACGATTGTATTCGCATAATACTTGTCTGAGATAAGGAACTTCCACTCCGTCATAATGCAAGTTCTCTGTATGGTTCATCTGAGATCAGGACAATATCCGTTCCGAATTCTTTCTGTTTCTTCTCAAGAATCGTTGCCAGCTTCTCGGATCGTCTCTTCGGAATATACAACTCCTGTCGGATTATTCGGCGTATTGACGATCACCGCTTTCGTCTTTGCCGTGATCTTTTTCTCAAACTCATCAAGCTTCGGCTGAAATGTCTCTGTATCCGGAGATATCTCCACGATCACACCGTCATAATTATCCGCATAGCTTCTGTATTCTCCAAAATAAGGAGCAAACACAACAACTTCATCACCGGATTCAGCAGTGATTTCAAAATCACATTTAAGACCTCCTGCTGCTCCGACTGTCATCGATAATTTTTCCTTCAAATTTGTTCCAAAGCGTTCATTTAAAGAATCGCAACTGCTTGTCTTACATCTTCATATCCTGCATTGCTATTCGTATAACCGTGAAGTACGATCGGATCCTCATTCAAAGGATCTCGATCATTGCCTTTTTACTGCCTCCGGTGCCGGTACATTCGGATTTCCCAGGCTGAAGTCATAGACATTCTCTGCTCCATAAATTTTTGCAAGGCGGTTGCCCTCTTCAAACATTGCACGGATCGCAGAACTGTTCGCTACCATATTTTCCATTTTTTTGATAAATCAGCTGTCCTCCATTTCTTTTACAATTCCTTTCTCCTCAAAAAAGCCGGGCGATAAGAAATTTTGCCTTACGAAGTCCTTCTTCCCCGTGCATCATCTTCTCTGTTCACATATGTAATCCATACATTCATGTTCAACAAACTGCTGATTGATCATCGGATACGCCCCTGTCTACTTCCGCAAACGCTTTTTCAATATGCACGACAAATGTGTCGTCGCTGACCGGTTCTCCGACTGTAAAGGCTACGATTCTTTCCGTCTGCATTTTAAAACGCCGCCTTTAATCCCAAGTTCTTTGTATAAACGGAGGGAATTCAACGAAACGCACATCTCTGCGTTTTCTCAGGATCATCTTCACATCCTTTGAATTTCTCCACTTCAGAGCCATCTGGAAGCACGCTTCTACATTATCGTCACTGAGTGGCTCGTAGCTCCAATCCGGATAAAGCTGCTTGAATTTATTGATATGGTTTCGCTTTCCGTGAAGTTTTTTCCTGCCAAAGTGAAGCAAGCTTCTCCGTCTCATACACATAATCTGCCAGATCTCGGTTATACTCAATCTGGAATTTTTCGGATACCACTTGTCAAGCTGTGCAAACATATGCGGTGTTACATTATAAAGATAAAAGGAACGTCTTCATCCTTTGCAATATTCATCAATTCTTCCAATGCTTTTTAACGGCTTCCGGTTTCCTACCGGATAAGTAAACGAATGATTCCATCTCCTTCTCACGAAAACAAGTGTATCTTCGATGATTGCATATTGCACTTTATACTGTCTTGACCATAGATATACATTCACAAATGTTCTCTCACAGCTTCTGCTTGGAGCCTGTGCAAAATAATAGGAAATAATTTCTTTGTCTTCCAATTCCGGCCGTTTAAACGTAGGTATCATCTTTAAATCTTATCCCTCCATTTTGCAAGCTTCGCTGTCTGATCCGCTGCTATCAGGCTGTCGATCACTTCATCTAGATCTCCGTTCAGAATGCTATCCAACTTATGAAGAGTCAGCTTGATTCTATGATCTGTTACGCGTCCCTGAGGGAAATTGTAGGTTCTGATCTTCTCCGAACGATCTCCGGTACCGATCTGGCTTCTTCTCTCTGCCGCCTCAGATGCCTGTTCTTCTCAGCTCCAGGTCGTAGAGTTTAGAACGAAGCAGTCGGAATGCTTTTATCCTTATTTTGAAGCTGTGACTTCTCTGTCTGGCTGTAAATTACAATTCCCGTCGGGATAATGAGTAAGACGCACCGCGGAATCGGTTGTATTGACACACTGTCCTCCATTTCCGGATGCACGCATAACATCAATACGGATATCCTTTTCGTCGATCACTACATCGACTTCCTCTGCCTCCGGCATCACTGCAACCGTGATCGTAGATGTATGGATACGCCCGCCGCTCTCTGTTTCCGGAACGCGCTGAACCCGTGAACTCCGCTTTCATATTTCAATCTGGAATAAGCTCCCTGACCTGTTATCATGAATACGCACTCTTTGAATCCTCCGATTCCGTTCTCGTTCAGTGAGATCATCTCTGTCTTCCATCTGCGGCTGTCCGCATAATGCACGTACATACGGTAGGACTCAGCCGCGAATAATGCCGCCTCATCTCCGCCAGCACCTGCACGAATCTCCACGATAACATTCTTATCATCGTTCGGATCTTTTCCGGAAGAAGAAGGATTTTCAATTCCTGTTCCAGTTCCTCTACACGTTTTTGTTATCATTCAATTCTTCTTTTGCAAGTTCACGCATCTCTTCATCTGATTCTTCTTCAAGCATCGCCAGACTGTCTTCGACATTCTGCTTGCAGTTCTTATATTCATTGATAAGCTTCAACGATCGGTGCAAGATCACTCTGCTCTTTCATCAGTTTTCGGAAACCGTTCAGGATCGTTTGCCACATCCGGCTCCTGAAGTTCTCCCATAACTTCCTTCATATCGAATTAACAAATCCTCTAATCTGTCAAACATTTCTCTTATCCTTTCCTTGTACCTTTTTGTATACTGTCCTGTATATTTTTTACACTTTGTAAACTACCCACTGTCTAAAGCTAATGGGCTTGCGGCAAACTTATTTTCAACTATACATGCCTTTATACGACGCGGTCAAGTCCTGCAAGATCTTTTTTCACTTCAATATTTTCATACCCAGCCTCTTGAAGATCAGAAGCGTTTTTCGCTTCCGCCTGATCGCTTCCGATCTCAAATATAAGCCATCCGCCGCGCTTTAAATACTGTCTGCTTTCTTTCACGATGATCCGATAAAATAAAGACCGTCCTCTTTTCCGTCCAATGCCTTGAATGGATCGTGAAATTTGACTTCCGTCTTGAGCCGCTCTATTTCAGATGTCCGTATGTAAGGCGGGTTTGAAAGAATCATATCAAAACTTCCTTCTACGTTTTCAAACAGATCTCCTTGCACAAACAGTTCGCTTCTATACCGAGCTTTTTCGCATTTTCAACCGCAACAGCCAGCGTCTTCTTCTTTTGAAATATCCGAGCCGACGCCGTAAATATCTATTTTTCGTTTCCTTCTTACATAATGCAGCATACTCAAAAGAATGCAGCCTGATCCGGTACAAAGATCAAGAATCCGGACTATTTGATCTGAATATGTTTTTTTCATTTTTTCAAGCAGACACAAAGCCTGTTCTACAAGAACTTCTGTATCCTGACGGGGAATAAGTACATGTTCGTTTACCAGAAACGGAAGTCCCATAAATTCCTGTACCCCGGTAATATGTTGGAGCGGAATCTCTCTGCCCGCCTTTTGATACACTCTTCATACTGTTTTTTTTCTTCTTCAGTCAATTCTTTTTCCGGGTATGCATAAAATACTGCCCTGCTGATCTTTGTCACATATTCTAATAAATACCATGCATCGATCTTTGACTCTTCGACGCATGCCTTTTCTAACAAATTCGACGCCCCATGCATACCCTGCTTCTTTATAATTCATTGTTCTTCTCCTGCCACTCCCGCCAGTCAAACACTTTCTACCGCACAGATCGCCACTTCGATCATACTGTCATCCGGTTCTTTCGTCGTCATATTTTGAACCCACATTCCCGGCTTACTCAAAAGATTCACAACCGGATTGTCACTGTTGCCTGCCAATTTGATGATTTCATAAGAAACACCTGCAATAAGGGAAGAAGCGCCAACCTGATAACAATGCGCATCACCTGTGACTGCGCCGTAATAAAAAAGCAAAATATCACACTTACGATCATCACAAAAAAAGAAAACTTGTTCCGCATCGTTTGTGCTGTTTTGAACTTTTCCTCACATTTTCCACATTCAGTTCTAATCCGTGTTCGATACAGTTAATACACTTGTGTTCCGCCCCGTGATACATAAAGGTTCTTTTTATATCTTTTGTCCTTGAAATAAGAAAAATATAAATCAAAAGATCGCAACACGGATCACACCTTCAAAACAGTCACCGCAACACGGGATGACGTCACCCGTTTCAAAAAGTCCGCTCAGCACATAGGGCAGTATCATAAACAATGCCGCAGCCGCCAGCAACGAAATGACTACCGTAATGTTCATAATGATCTTCTCTTTCTTTTCTCTCTTTTTGCGCCTCTTCTTTCGTCAAAAGTTCGCCTTCCTCTTCTTCCTCAAAAAACGAAGCAGAATACATCAACGTCTTCATTCCAAGAACAAGAGAATCCACAAAATTAAATATTCCTCTTATAAAAGGAATTTTCAGAAGAACTTTCCACGGAATCACACTATGATAATCCCACACTTCTGATTCTATCTCTCCATCCGGCTTTCGTACTGCCACAGAATACTTTCCGCCGTTTCTCATCATAATGCCTTCCAGCACTGCCTGTCCGCCAATATTCGATGATCGCATAATTTCCCTGCTTTCTCCTTTACTGTCTGCCGGAATCTTAACTAAGAGAATTGCTTTCTCAGTCTGACCTGTACAGATTTTTAATTACTGAAAAACTAACGTATTCTCAGTAAAGAAAAGAGGCTGAGATGATCCCACCTCAGCCTGCTTCATTCGCTTCTTATTTAATACCGTATTTTTTATTAAACTTATCAATACGTCCGCGAGCCTGTGCAGCCTTCTGCTGTCCTGTATAGAACGGATGGCATTTAGAACAGATCTCCACATGGATCTCCTCTTTAGTAGAACCTGTTACGAAAGTGTTTCCGCAGTTGCAGGTTACAGTTGCCTGATAGTAGTTCGGATGGATTCCTTCTCTCATGATTTTCACCTCTCTATTTCAAAATAGTTATTATAATCTCTAAACAGCTTCCTCATTGTATCACAAGTTATTTCCTTTTGCAACTATTTTTTTAGATAAACTTCTGACGAATAACCTGCTGCACTAATTCTGCATTTGATTTTGTCCTCGAAAACATATTGATCAGATTGTCTGCGGCTTCTTCCGCTTTCATTCCGTTTAACGCCTTCCGGATAATGTAACTTGCTTCTTGTTCCTCTTTATTAAGAAGAAGATCTTCTCTTCTCGTTCCGGAACGCGGAATATCGATTGCCGGAAACACTCTTTTCTCCTGAAGTTTTCGATCAAGCATAAGTTCCATATTTCCTGTTCCTTTGAACTCTTCGTATACGACATCGTCCATCTTACTTCCCGTTTCTACCAGTGCAGTGGCCAGAATAGTAAGACTTCCGCCTTCCCGCATTTACGGGCAGCACCAAAAACCGCTTCGGATATGAAGTGCCGCAGGATCAAGACCGCCGGACAATGTTCGTCCTGATGGCGGAACGGTCAGGTTATATGCCCGTGATAATCTTGTAATACTGTCGAAAAGGATCATTACATCCCGGCCATGTTCTACCAGACGTCTGGCACGCTCGATCACCATCTCGGACACCCGCTTATGATACTCCGGCAGTTCGTCAAACGTTGAATAAATAACCTCTACATTTTCCCTTCGACTCGCGGAATATCTGTTACCTCCTCCGGACGCTCATCGATAAGAAGAATAATCAGGTTCATGTCCGGATTATTTTTCTGTACGGATAAAGCGCACCTGCTTTAAAAAAGTTGTTTTACCGGCTTTCGGAGGTGATACGATCATCCCTCTCTGTCCCTTGCCAATCGGCGATACCAAATCCATAATCCGCATCGCCGTACTGCTTCCCGGCTGTTCCAGGCTCAGTCTTTCATTCGGAAAGATCGGCGTCATATCTTCAAAATTCTTTCTTGCATGATCTTCATCGGATCAATGTTATTTATCCTTTGACAGATATAAAAGTGCACTGAACTTTTTCCCTGCTGCGTCTTGATTCTGGTATTTCCTTCCAGAATATCTCCTGTTTTAAGATTAAATCTACGGATCTGCGATGGGGATACATAGACATCATTATCTCCCGGCAGATAGTTCGTCACTACGGATAAATCCATATCCATCCTGCATAACTTCAAGAATCCCCGCACTGTAATACCACTGTCCAGCTTGTCTATGTCATGAACTTCTTTATCCTCCGGTATTGGCAGATAATTCTTTTACTGTTTCTTTTGCGTTATTCTTTACTTTCTCGTCTTCCTCCAGCATGCGCTCGATCAGTTCAGCTTTTTTCATGTGGAAATTCCTTTTAATCCTCTTGCCTTTGCCAGGTCTTTTAATGTCGCCAACGGAAGAGATTCATACTTTTCTTTCATCATATAGCCCTTTCACCTCAAAATATATCTTCATTCTCTATCTGGTTTCCCGTTCATAACTTCATCATTCATTGATTCAGCATTTCTTAATTTGCAGGTTATCTGAAAATTACGTCAGAAATGACGATATTAGTTGAAACATGACATTATTATACTATATATCTCTACAATTTTTTAAAGGACTTTTTTGTAATCCACTGCACAGTAATCCACTGCACATCCCGGCACATCTTTTCACAAACAGCACACTCTCACAATAAATTGTTTCACTTTTCATGCTTTCTGCGTATATTGACTTGCTCTTCTATGAATGATATGATTAAAAAAAAACTCATAAAAAGGTGGTATCCATAAAATGACAAATAGCGAAAAAGCTTTAAAAATGCACGAAGAATGGCACGGAAAGATTGAAACCTGTGCAAAATCCCACGTAAACTCAAGAGAAGATCTGGCAATTGCTTACACTCCTGGTGTTGCGGAACCTTGTAAGGTGATCGCCAGGGATCCGGAGGCTGCCTATACTTATACAATGAAATCCAACACTGTAGCTGTTGTTTCCGACGGAAGCGCCGTTCTCGGCCTTGGTAACATCGGTGCTCTTGCTGCAATGCCGGTTATGGAAGGAAAGGCAGTACTTTTCAAAGAATTCGGCGGTGTCAACGCTGTACCGATCTGTCTTGATACACAAGATACAGAAGAAATCATCAAATCCGTTGTAAATATCGCTCCTGCTTTCGGTGGTATTAATCTGGAAGACATCAGTGCACCCAGATGTTTTGAAATTGAAGAACGCTTGAAAGAACTCCTTGACATTCCGGTATTTCATGACGACCAGCACGGAACAGCTATCGTTGTCCTTGCAGGTATCATCAATGCCATGAAAGTAACTGGAAAAGACAAAGAATCTGCCAAAGTTGTTGTAAACGGTGCCGGTTCTGCCGGAGTTGCTATCACAAACTTCTTCTCACCTATGGTTTCAAAGACGTGACAATGTGTGACATCAGCGGAATCCTCGGAAAAGATCTCAAAACCTCAACTGGATGCAGCAAAAGATGGTCGAAGTAACCAATCCGGAGCAGAAAACAGGTACCCTTGCCGATGCTTTAAAAGGTGCTGACATCTTTGTCGGTGTATCTGCTCCCGAATATTGTCACCCAGGACATGGTTGCTTCTGAATTGATTTAATGGCGCCTGTTTTTTCACAGTTTCAGCCAGATGGGGAACGTTATCGTTCCCTGAATCTCTATCTTAAGAAACTGTTCGGAGAAAAAAGTATATAAGGTCACTTTAAACGGAGGGATGACATGTCCGAACAGAGACGGACATATCGGAACCGGCGGATGTATTTTCTGCAGTGCGATGGGATCCGGTGACTTTGCGGAAACGCTTCGCTTTCTATTACCGAACAACTAAGGGAAGGCAAAGACGCAATCAGAAAAAAAGCGCCCTGTACGCAAATTTATCGCTTATTTTCAAGCGTTTACAAACACTTACGCTCCTGTAGATCATCTTGAAAAAATATTTACCGAAGCAATAAACGATCCCGATGTCTGCGCTCTCTCAATCGCCACCAGACCCGATTGTCTGCCTCCTGCCGTACTTGAGCTGCTTGGCAGATTAAACCGGATCAAACCTGTCTGGGTAGAGTTGGGACTTCAGACGGTCAATTCCGAAACGGCACGTTTCATCCGGCGCGGATATCCGACGGATGTATTTGATCATGCGGTGCACCGGCTTCGTATGCTTGGAATCACTGTCATCGTTCACGTCATCCTCTTTCTTCCGTACGAAACGAAAGAAATGATGTTCCATACGATCGATCATTTGAACAAACTTGATATTCAGGGGATTAAACTGCAGCTTCTTCATATATTGAAAGGAACAGATCTCGCAGCCGTTTACGAAAAAACACATTTTCACGTACCTGATATGGAAGAATATATCGAACTGCTCGGGTCATGTATCGCAAAACTGCGCCCTGATATCATTGTTCACAGACTGACAGGAGACGGACCTAAAGAACTTCTTATCGCGCCGTTATGGACAAGCGCAAAACGAACCGTCTTAAATCGGTTTCATCAATATTTAAAGCAACAAGACATTTGGCAGGGGAAAGGATTATCATGTCTGAAACATTTACACTGTATAAACTAATCATACTCTATATGCTGAACAAAGTTGATTTTCCGCTCACCACTTCCCAGATATCGGAATTCGTACTGGATAAAGGGTACACAACTTATTTTAAATTGCAGGAGGCAGTCTCCGAACTGACGCAGTCCGAGCTGATCCGCACCGAGACAACCCACAATCGGACTCTCTATCATCTCACAGAGAGCGGTGCGGAAACGATCCATTATTTCAGCAATAAAATTTCATCCGCCATACGCAAGGATATCGACGATTTTCTGACCGAAAACAATATGACTTAAAAAGAAGAAGTATCTGTAAAAGCCGACTACTATCTAAACACAAATCAGGAATACGAAACAAGATGTCAGATTGTAGAAAACGGTTTCAGCCTGATCGACTTAAAATTAACTGTTCCGACTGAAAAAGAGGCTAAAGCCATCACAAATCACTGGAATTTAAAAAGTCAGGAAATCTACACATTACTCCTTACGAATCTTCTGTAAGTATTCCGTTATCGATTTTTTTCGTATCCGAGTATGCCCGGTTCATAGAATCGGGCATTTTTATTTCATCAGGAAGGTACTGCTGTTTCACATAATGATCCGGATAATCATGAGCGTACTTATAATCTGTGCCATGACCGAGTTTTTTTGCCCCTTTATAATGCGCGTCTCTAAGATGTGCCGGCACGCTTGTCTGATAGTTCCTCACCGCTTCATTTGCCGCAAAAATCGCATTGACCGCAGAGTTACTTTTAGGCGCACATGCTACATACGTCACTGCCTGAGATAAAATAATCTGAGACTCCGGCATGCCGATCCGCTCTACCGCCTGTGCCGCCGAAACGGCAACCGTCAGAGCCATCGGATCTGCATTTCCCACATCTTCCGCTGCGCATATCATAATGCGGCGGGCAATAAATTTGACATCTTCTCCCGCATACAGCATTTTTGCCAAATAAAACACTGCCGCATCCGGATCTGATCCACGCATACTTTTGATAAAAGCCGAAATAATATCGTAATGATTATCCCCTTTTTATCATAGTTTACCACTCTTTTCTGTATACATTCCGAAGCTGTTTCAAGAGTAATATGAATAATCCCGTCTTCTGACCGTTCTGTCGTTAAAACGCCCAGTTCAATCGCATTCAACGCGCTTCTGGCATCTCCTCCCGACATATCCGCTAAAATTCAAGCGCTTCTTCTTCTATCTTGGCGCCAAAACTTCCGAGACCTTTTTTTCTTCATCTTCCACCGCACGTCTAAGCAATATTTTAATATCTTCTTTCTCAAGCGGTTTCAATTCAAACACGGCAGAACGGGAAAGCAAAGCTCCGTTCACCTCAAAATATGGATTCTCTGTTGTGGCCCCGATCAATATCACTGTTCCGTCCTCCACAAACGGAAGGAGATAATCTTGCTGGCCTTTATTAAACCTATGAATCTCATCGATAAAAAGAATCGTCCGTTTCCCGTACATTCCCTGCATATCTTTCGCTTCTTTTACGACTGCCTCCATATCCTTTTTTCCGGCTACTGTCGCATTGATCTGCTTAAATTCAGCACTTGTCGTATTGGCGATCACTTTTGCAAGGGTGGTCTTTCCGGTTCCCGGAGGGCCGTAAAAGATCAGGGAACTAAGCTTATCCGCCTTGATCGCCCGATATAACAATTTATCCTTTCCTATAATATGCTGTTGGCCGACCACTTCATCCAAAGTCTTAGGGCGCATTCTGGATGCCAGCGGCGATTCTTTTCCTTCTTTGTCTCCCTCATATAATCAAATAAATCCATCTGGTTCTTCCTTTCGTCACTCTTCTTGTTTTCTCTGTAAATCTACTCTGCCTGTATCAAACTGCGGATTACTTCTCCTGCGATCAGCAAGCCCGCAACAGGCGGAACAAACGAAACACTTCCCGGAATGGTTCTTCGCATTCCCTTCTCTTCTTCTGTCGTACGCCCTCTGCGCTGATCGGCTTTTCCTTTGAATACAACACTTTCAAATGTGTGATGCCTCGGTTTCTAAGTTCCTTTCTCATCACTTTACAAAGAGGACATACACTTGTTTTTGACAGATCTGTAATCTCAAACATTTCTGCATGAAGCTTATTTCCTGTACCCATGCTGCTTATAATCGGAATATTCCGTTCCCCGGCAAGTTCCGCAAGGACAATTTTCGCACTGACCGTATCGATCGCATCTATTATATAATGAATAGTTCCGATCTGTTCCAGAAGTTCTTTTGCATTGTCCGGCAGAACAAAAGTCTCGTATGTTTCCACTTTGATATTCGGATCGATGTCTTTGATTCTCTCTCTCATCACATCCGTTTTCATTCTTCCGATCGTACTATGATAAGCAATCGACTGCCGGTTAATATTTGTAAGCGATACATCGTCATTGTCGATCAATATCAATCTCCCGATACCGCACCTTGCCAATGCTTCGATACAGTGAGATCCGACGCCTCCTACACCAAACACGGCAACAGATGCTTTTTTTAATTTTTCCATATTTTCACTGCCAATTAAAAGTTCTGTTCTTGAATATTCGTTTATCATCCGTTCTCCTATCCTGTTCTTTCAAACTATCAATTAATAATCAATTCGTCTGCTGTCACAAACTCATATCCTTGTTTCTCCATAATATCAACAATCTGTAATGCGGCCTCCACCGACTCTCCGTAACAGTCATGCATAAGGATTACATCTCCTTCTTTTGTATCCGCCGTTACTTTCTCGACAATTTTTTCCGTGTCTTTTGTAACCCAATCAAGAGAGTCAACCGTCCATTTCACATATATTTTATCGGGATCTTCTTCTCCTTCCGGCATTGCCCCAAACGGCGGACGGATAAATTCCGTCTCATGTCCTGTGATCTTTTAATCGCCTCATCTGTAGTTTTAATCTCTTTTTTCAGCCTCTCTGCCGCTGATTTTCGACAGATCGACATGACGATATGTATGATTTCCGATCAAATGACCTTCTTCATACATTCTTTTTACGATTTTTTGCTTTCTTCTTGTTCTGTGTTTGCTCCGATCAGAAAAAATGTTGCTTTGATCCCCCGTTCTTTTAAACCGTCCAAAAGCATCGGAGTATACTTTATATTCGGCCCGTCATCAAACGTAAGCGCAATCTTCGGTTTCTGCTCTTTCTCCCCTGCACATTCCGCCGCAACATCTTCTGACGCCGTTGAAACAGCCGTTTGAAAATCAAATGGAAAAAAGCGCAGCACTGCTGCCAACACCAAGATCTGCATCCATATTTTTCTGTTTCGCTCCATTGCATCTCTGCCTTTGATTTCTTTCACTTTCCAGTATATGTTCTTCTTCTCTTATAGATGCAAAGCGTTCCGTTTTGCAAGATATACCGTCATATTTTTCTTACACGGCTCTTTCTGTACTCTGACGGACTTTCCCCTTTCTGCTTACGAAAAGCTTTTGAAAAAATAAAGATTATTTTCAAAACCGACCGAATAAGCAATCGCCGAGACCGAAAGATCTGTCTCTCGCAGAAGTCGACACGCCTGCTTGATCCTGTATTCCGTCAAATATTCTTTCGGCGATCTGTTCATATAATTTTGAAAAAGAACGAAACAAATGGCTTCTGCTTATCCCGACATAGGAAGCAATCTCTTCTACCGTAATAGGATATGAATAATTTGTTTCTATATAACTCTCCGCCTTCTCTGCGTAAGTCAGCTGTATCGCCTTTTCTTTCTCTTCATGCTCTGCGTAATGCATAAACACTGCCAGCAGACTGTACATCTCCCCTGTCATAGCGACAGCGGCCTCATATGTATTTCCTTTCGCATTATAAATCCGTTCCAGTCCGTCACGTATCTTTTCTGTCGGAATCCTCCCTTTTAAAATATACGGAGTCTCCCTGCTAAATTCTGTATTTCTGATAAGAGACGCCGCATCCGCGCCCATAAACCCTGCCCATGCATATTCCCACGGCTTATCCGCATCTGCCTGATACCTAAGCTCTACTCCCGGATAGAGAATAAACGTATCTCCTTCTTCCAAATGCTTTGACACAGTTCCCGTACAATAACATCCGCTCCCCCGACAAAATGTGATGAATACAATAGTGATCTCTCACCCGGGCCCCCACTGATATTCGGGATCACATTTCTGATATCCGACATTATATACGGACAAAGAATTCAGCAGATTTTCCCCTGTTTTATACGAATGTTTATATGATGCTTCCATAGAATCCCCTTTCTTGATCCTTCGTTTCATATCCCGATCATCAAACTATATCCATTATAAACTTTCCCTTATTATAAATGCAACATTTTTACATGGATTCGCACGGATTTTTATAGACCTTTTCACTGCTTTCATCCTATACTATAGACAGAAAATTTCGAGAAAATAAAAACTTTCCACAAATTAATTAACAAAAACAGAAAAAAAGGAGTCCGATCATGCTTTATGAATCAATCAAAAAATTAGTGCAATATGGGATAGATACCGGTCTTACTCCCGAATGCGAACGTGTTTACACAACAAATCTTCTTCTTGAACTCTTTCATGAAGACAACTACGAAGACATCGAATGTACTTCCGACAACCGTGATCTTGAGGAAATTCTCAAAGATCTTCTTGACGAGGCCGTAAAACGGGGAATTATAGAAGACAGCATTACATACCGTGATCTTTTTGACACAAAAATCATGAACTGTCTGATGCCGCGTCCTTCACAGATCCAAAAAGAATTTCAGGAAAAATATAACATTTCTCCTGAGGAAGCCACCTCTTACTATTATAAATTAAGTCAGGACAGTGACTATATCCGCCGCTACCGCATCAAAAAGATCGAAAATGGACAGTCGAAACCAAATACGGCACACTTGACATTACCATCAATTTGTCCAAACCGGAAAAGATCCAAAAGCAATTGCCGCTGCAGGAAAAGCGAAATCCGCTTCCTATCCAAAATGTCAGCTCTGCATGGAAACTGAAGGCTATGCCGGACGTTCCAACCATCCTGCAAGAGAGAACCACCGCATCATCCCGATCACGATCCAGGGACGCAGCTGGGGATTCCAGTATTCTCCGTACGTTTACTACAATGAGCACTGCATCGTATTTAACGGCGAACATGTTCCGATGAAGATAGACAGAAATACATTTGCCAAACTGTTTGATTTTATTAAACTATTTCCACACTACTTCCTTGGATCGAACGCAGACCTTCCGATCGTCGGCGGCTCTATCTTAAGCCATGATCATTTCCAGGGCGGAAATTATACTTTCGCCATGGCCAAAGCTCCGATCATCGAAAACTTTACTGTGCCGGGATATGAAGACGTGGAAGCGGGAATCGTCAAATGGCCCCTTTCTGTTATCCGTCTGAGAGGAGAAAATACGGAACAGATTATCGACCTTGCAGATCATATTCTTTCAAAATGGCGTACTTATACAGACGAGGAAGCATTTATATTTGCAGAAACAGATGGGGTTTTACACAACACGATCACCCCGATCGCCAGAAAAAAGACGGTATGTATGAACTTGATCTGACGCTTCGCAACAACATTACAACCGAGGAACATCCTCTGGGAGTATATCATCCGCACGAAGAACTTCACCATATAAAAAAAAGAAAACATCGGTCTGATAGAAGTAATGGGTCTCGCCGTTCTTCCTGCAAGACTCAAAGGAGAGATGGAACTTCTAAAAGAATATATCATAGAGAAAAAAAAGACATCCGAAGCAATGATCAAATTGCAAAACACGCAGACTGGACAGATGCCTTTCTATCAGAGTACGACAATGTTACAGAAGAAAATATCGAACAGATTTTGGAACAGGAAGTCGGAAAAGTATTTTGCAAAGTACTCGAAGACGCAGGTGTATATAAATGCACAGATGAAGGAATTAAAGCCTTTAAACGTTTCATTTCCACACTCTGATGGATATACCTCTGATAAACTTCTCCTTTGGCAATATATCCCCTTCGGAAAGGGAGTAAAAGAGAGGACCTTTCGTTCATTTTGAACGAAAGGTCCTCTTTTCCATAGAGACTGTTATTTCACAGCCTCTTTTCATAACACGCCTTTCACTTATAAAAAACAAGACATTTTAATATTTCTTGATATCGGGCTGATCCGAAAGCGATCATCATAACAAAATCGGCTCAAGGAAAATCAGTCCGATCGTAAACCCAAGTCCTTTTCCGAAGCTTTTCGCCAGATTCACACAATAAAACACAGACAAAACGATCGTTACCAGTCCGCACAGACCTCCCAGAAATCCCGAAAACGACCAGAAATCTCCGCCTGAAATACTGGAAAATATACTTTCCAACACTGTAAAATATGAAATAAATCAAAACATATTCGGAGTCCACGCGATCTTATAAGCCGTATATGTATTATATACCGGAATTATAGACTTCCAACCGGCCTCTCCCGCTTTCATAAACATCAGCCAGTTTGCGAGAATCGTCAACGCAACCAGATTAATGCCGCAGCGCCATAGACCCTCCTCCGATCGCGAGAAATAGCATAGAAAATATTGCCCAAGCCATATCGAAACCTCCTGTTTTCCTGTCCGGATCGCTTCCATGAGATACTTTCAGGAAGCGTTATCCATAAATTTATTCCCATTATACTTCTTTACAATCAAAACTACAAGAGAACATTTTTTCTATTTTAAAGCGCTTTACGAAAAATCTTTCAAGCCATCCAGTTTTTTTCTCACTTCTTCCATTTTTACAGAAAACTCTTCATAAAATCCGTTTTCATCATCAGCCCGATATGGCGCCTCAAAAAAGCTCCTCAGCACATATAGAGTCAATATATTTCTGTTTTTATCATCCAGCCCGAAGATCGCATTTTCACAATCTTTCAGAAATCCATGCCACTTCCATATATAGTCCTCATACGCTTTCAAGTTTGCAATTCCGAGCCATTTTTTATTTTTATCTTACCACGTTCCTTTCTCGCACATTCATGGATCTGGATAAAATATTTTATTCCGTTTTCTTCATAATATCTGCCAAGAGGAAACAGACGGCAGATACCCGGTCTATATGCATGTATGCTGCATCTGCCATACACATCTAAAAACGGACAGACATCTCCTTCCGGCGTCATCCGCACGTTCGGCAATATCATACCGTCTACAATCCCAGCTCAATTTCCTGTTCCATCAAAGCCGTAAATTCTTTTCCGACCCCTTTTTAAGCCGCCATATATCCATAGGATCTAATTTGATCGAGTCACCCATTCCTCTGCAGCATGCGGAACACCCCGCACAGTCATGACAATCCGCTTTTTTACCATATCTCCGGACGAATAGAGACGCCCGTCTGATATTTCATTCAAATCAATATTTCGTTTCATTACTTCTCATCCTCTGATAACTCTGTATTTCTATGCATCAAATCTTCCAGTGTGATACCATCAAAATAATCATTGATCATTTTGTGAAAATCAGTCCACATTCCAATTGTGTGACACTGATCTTTTCTTTCACAGACAGGTGCATTGCATTCCAGGCATGAGACCGGAGCAAGGTTTCCCTCCGTAAGACGAAGGATTTCTCCGACCTTATATTCTTTTTGGTTCACGGCAGAGACGATACCCGCCGCCTTTTCCGTGAACGCCTTCTATTAATCCGTTTTTGTCAGCACCGGCAAGATCCTTTCTAAATACTTCAAAGAAATACCTTGCCGGGCAGCCACGATTTTCATCGCGACATGCCCGGACTCTTTATTCTGTGCAAGATCGATCATCACTCTTTAAAGCATATCTTCCTTTTGTGGAGATCAACATTCAGCACTTCTCCTTTCTCATGCTTTTTGAAAGTCAATCCGCGAACATCGGTGTCGACAAATAGCGATCCCCCGTATCAGGCAGAAGCACTACGATCGTCTTTCCTTCATTCTCGCTGCGTTTTGCAAGCTCTATTGCCGCCCAAACCGCTGCTCCGGATGAAATGCCGACAAGAATACCTTCTCTTTGTCCGATCATTTTTCCTGTGGCAAATGCATCTTCGTCCGAAACTGCGATAATCTCGTCATAAACATTTGTATTTAAAATTTCCGGAACAAATCCTGCCCCTGATTCCCTGAATTTTATGCGCTCCGGAATTCCTTCTGAAAGAACTGCCGACGACTTCGGCTCAACAGCCACGATCTCCACGTCTTTTTTTTTCGATTTCAGATATTCGCCGACGCCGGTCAGGGTACCTCCTGTTCCTACTCCCGCCACAAAGATATCGACCTTCGCATCTGTATCTTCGTAGATCTCCGGGCCCGTCGTGTCCCGATGAGCCTGTGGATTCGCCGGGTTTACAAACTGACCCGGGATAAAGCTGTTCGGAAGTTCTTTTGCCAATTCTTCCGCCTTCTCAATCGCACCTTTCATTCCTCTCGCTCCATCACTTAACACGAGTTCCGCGCCATATGCTTTCATGATCTGCCTGCGTTCTACCGACATCGTTTCCGGCATCACTATAATAATGCGGTATCCTCTTGCCGCTGCAACAGCCGCAAGACCGATTCCTGTATTCCCGCTCGTCGGTTCGATAATAACAGAATCTTTCTTTAATTTTCCGCTTTTTTCAGCCTCATCTATCATCGCTTTCGCTACTCGATCCTTTACAGAGCCTGCCGGATTAAAATATTCCAATTTTGCCAGGATTTTTGCTTTCAGCCCATGTTCTTTTTCAATATGGGTCAGTTCCATAAGTGGTGTTTTTCCGATCAACTGATCGGCTGATGTATAAATCTTAGACATATTATTATCTCCTTTTTCATGTTTCAATTTTATTTTCTCACAGTTTTTCAACAGATGCAAATCCCTTTTCCAAATCTGCGATAATATCGTCGATATGTTCCGTTCCGATTGAAAGACGGATCGTATTCTGCCGGATTCCCTGCTCCTGCAGTTCCTGTGCGTTAAGCTGAGAATGGGTTGTTGTTGCCGGATGGATCACAAGACTTTTGACATCCGCAACATTTGCCAAAAAGAGAAAATATTTCCAAATGATCGATAAACTCGTGCGCTTCTTTTATTCCTCCCTTAATCTCAAATGTAAAAAAATAGAACCTCCGCCATTTTTGAAAAACTTCTTGTATAAATCATGATCCGGATGATCCGCCAGAAGCGGATGATTCACTTTTTCAACAAGGGGATGGTGATTCAAGTATTCGATCACTTTTTTCGTATTTTCGGCATGACGTTCCAAACGAAGGGAGAGCGTTTCTGTTCCCTGAAGCAAAAGAAATGCAGCAAAAGGAGAGATTGCCGCGCCCATATCACGCAGGATCACCGCCCGGATATATGTCACAAACGCCGCGCCCGGAGCCGCCTGCGAAAACACAACTCCATGATAGCTGTCATTTGGGTCTGTAATAGCCGGATACTTTCCCGAAGCTTTCCAGTCAAATTTTCCCGAATCTACAATAACTCCTCCAAGGGTCGTACCGTGGCCACCGATAAATTTTGTTGCAGAATGTACGACAATATCTGCACCATGTTCGATCGGCCGAATCCAATACGGCGTTCCAAACGTATTATCCACCACAAGAGGGATCTGATATTTGTGAGCTAATTCTGCCAGTGCATCCATATCCGGAATATCACAGTTGGGATTGCCGAGCGTCTCGATATAGAGCGCTTTTTGTCTGCTCTGTAATTGCACGTTCTACCGCTTCCAGATCATGGATATCTACAAAACTTGCCGTAATTCCGAGATTCGGCAACGTATGCGCCAGCAGATTATAACTTCCGCCATAAATTGTTTTCTGCGAAACGATGTGACCGCCGTTCTGCGCCAATGCCTGAAGCGTATATGTGATCGCTGCAGCTCCCGAAGCAACCGCCAGAGCCGCTGAACCGCCTTCCAGCGCCGCGATCCTTTTTTCAAATACCTCCTGCGTCGAGTTTGTCAGCCTGCCGTAAATATTTCCTTCTGCCTGAAGACCAAACCTTGCCGCGGCATCGGCACAGTCGTGAAAAACATATGATGTCGTTGCATAGATCGGAACTGCTCTCGCATCTGTCGCCGGGTCCGGACGTTCCTGTCCTGCATGTAACTGAATTGTGTCGAATTTATAATCTGCCATATCTTATCTTCCTTTCTGTTTTTTACCTACTAAAAGGTTGGTATTAAGATATCACTTAACACCAACCTCGTCAAGAGTTTTTTCATTTTTTCATTATAAGGAAAAATTATTTCCTTATTTCTCTGCTTCCAGCAAATATACGCATGCCCCATATGGCTCTAACGACAAATCTCTTTCAAACGTCTCCGCCGCGTTATAATTTGAAATCAAAAGTCTGCTTTTCTTAGCCTGCACCTTTTCTTCTATATGATAATTGATCGTCTTATCCGTAAAGTTTCCGACTACGAGAAGCGTCTCCTTTTCTCCCTTTCTAAGATATGCATATACGCTTTCATTTTCCTTATCCAAAAGCTCATATACCCCATCTGTAATAATCGGCATTTCATGGCGAAGCTGAATCAGTTTTTGATAATAGTAAAAATCGAATCCTGATCTGCAAGACACTGTTCCACATTGATCTCCTTACAGTTTTTATTCACTCCGATCCACGGAGTTCCTTCTGTAAACCCGGCATTGACCGTATTATCCCACTGCATCGGAGTTCTCGCATTGTCCCTTGATTTCAAGCCGAGAAGTTCCAATGTATCTTTCTCGGAAAACCTTTTCTTTCCGTAAAATCCCGAAAAATATCAAGCGCTTCCACATCTTTGTACTCATCTATAGACTCAAAATGAGCATTTGTCATCCCCAGTTCTTCTCCCTCATAAATATACGGAGTTCCCTGCATCATATGAAGGATCGTTCCCAGCATTTTCGCCGATTTAACACGATACGGTTCTGATTCATTTCCGAAACGAGATACCGCCCTTGCCTGATCATGGTTGCTCCAGTAAAGACTGTTCCAACCGTCACATTCATGCATTGTATCCTGCCATTTCGTCATCACTTCTTTTAAATCTGTCAATTTCACGCGGTTTTTAGCATATTTTCCATTTTCATCATAATCAAGATGCATATGATCAAAATGAAAGACCATATTCAGTTCATGCCGATCCGAAGCTGTATAAGGCGCCGCCTCGTCTGCACTTGTATGAGGAGCTTCTCCTACAGTCATAATATCGTATTTGCTCAACACTTCCCGATTCATTTCCTGTAGATATTCATGGACGCGCGGACCGCTTGCACAGCCTGCATAATAACTTCCGTATGCTTTGTTTTGAATCACCGGACCATCGGGATAAGCCGGATCTTTTTTGAAATCAAAGTGATTACATCCATCCGAAATCCGTCAATCCCTTTTTCCAGCCAAAAGCGAAGAATCTCCTGTACTTCTTTCCGGACTTTAGGGTTCTCCCAGTTTAGATCAGGCTGCTCTTTTGCAAACAGATGAAGATAATACTGCGCTGTCTCTTCTACATACTCCCATGCAGGTCCATAAAGCTTGATCCCCAGTTATTCGGGATCGTATCTTTCCATATGTAATAATCATGATATGGATTTTCTTTCCCTTTTTTTTGCTTCTGTAAACCACGGATGTTTGTCCGATGTATGATTGACAACAAGATCCAAAATGATGCGGATTCCCTTTTCATGAGCCTCTTTTAGCAGCATGTCAAAATCTTCCATCGTCCCAAGCTGCGGCTCTTTTTTTATAGTTCGATATATCATACCCATTATCAACTTGCGGTGATTCATAAATCGGATTCAGCCAGATCACATCTACTCCCAGCTTTTCAAGATACGACAGTTTTCTCTGATTCCGTTCAAGTCCCCAAATCCATCACCGTCCGAATCATAGAAGCTTTTCGGATATATTTGATATACCACGCTTTTTTTCCACCATGCTGTCTGATTATTCATCTTCCTCATCCTCGTCATTTGAAACCTCATTTACGTATTTCAGTTCTTCTTTTGCCGTCTCAATTATTTCTTTCATTCTCTCTTCCGTAATATACTTCCCTTTGCGGTTCCATAGCAATTTGAAATGCAAGAGGCAGATTCATACCGCTTACGATATGTGTATGCGGTCTCGTACGGTATTTAAAAAACTTTTGATTTACACTTCCGACCATTAAATCCGTCAATACAACAACTTCATCTTCCCCTCGAATCCGTCCATCACTTCGTCAACCGCTTCTTCTACCGGACGATTGTCCACATAAGCTGACAATGCGATCGTTTCCTGTATCCCTCCGGAAATAAAATTCAATGTATCTTTCATCCCATCCGCCATCTTCTCATGAGATGCTATTATCAAAATTCGTTTCATATGATTCTCCTTCCTTTCCAGTCATCATACTTTTTATACAGTTAAAATCCCAAAAAACGCACATACAAGTGAAATTACAATAATAAGAAGGATCAATTTTGTAGCTGTCCATTTTTTATTCCCAAGTAATTTATATACAAGGAGAGTCAACAGGACCGGAAGAAGAGACGGCATGATCTTGTCCAAAATATCCGTCTGTAAGTTCAATGCCACTTCGCCTACTTTAAAATTCAAAGCTGTCGTTATTTTTACAGAAGTAGCAATCAGCGCTCCGACTACGCTTAAGCCCATGATAGATGCCGCCTCTGTAAATACTGTCAGACGTTTTCCTAAATTTGTGATCAACTTTGTTCCTGACGTATATCCGATCTGGAACATCTTTGATTTTACAAACCAAAATGCGATATTGCACAAAAGCCAAATAATCGCGCCAAGAGGATTCCCCTGCTGTGCCATATATCCTGATATCGATCCGATGATCGTCGGCCACAACACCCATACAAGAGTATCGCCCACTCCTGCAAACGGTCCCATCAAACTCGTTTTCAAAGATTGAACCGTATCTTTTGCCGCAATTCCATCTTTTTCTTCCACCGCAAGCGTTGCCCCTGAGAATCATACTGGACATAACTGTCGTAGAGTTGAAGTAATTAAAATGATTATTTAATGCCATTTTATATTCGTCGTCTTTTTTATAAATCTTTCTAAGCACAGGCGCCATTGCCCACGCGATTGCCGGACCCATCTGTGATTCATAATTAAAAATATTGCATGCCATAAAGTTATATCTTGCAGCTGTTTTTCTCAGATCACGCTTTGTCACCTGATAACGTTCTTCTGTCTGTACATCCGTTCCCTGACTCATTTCTTTGTTCATTTCATTACTCATCAAAATCATCTCCCATCTCATCGGCATGTTCTGCTGCTGCCATCGTCACTGCATCCGCTTTATTAATCTCTGTTGTAAAATACCAAAATGCTGCCGCAAATCCTATAATCGCAATTCCAAGAACCGGTACTCCCAAATATGCGGACAGAACAAATCCGACCAAAATAAACGGAAGGAATTTCTTAACCGGCATATATCTCATCAACATTCCGATACCGACTACAGGAAGCATACCTGCCGCAATCGAAAGACCGTTTGTCACCCACTCGGAATAACTTCCAAGATCAGTTCCACGACATTAGCTCCGAAGCATACTACGATCACTGTCGGGATTATTGTCTGCAAAGAACAAAGAATCGGTCCAATCCACGCTTCCATGTTCATTGTTTTCCATTTTCCTTCATTATTATCTGTCTGCATCTTATGAGCGACAAAGTTTAAAATAATTCTTACAACTACTTCCAACTGGATTGCCAGAAGCCCTACCGGAAGTCCGACTGCAATCGCTGCATCGACTCCTGTTCCGGTTCTCACGGCAATAAACGTTCCTATAATCGTCGCCAAACCATAATTCGGAGCAGATGCTCCTCCCAAAGCTGCAACGCCAAGCGACATCAACTGGAATGTTCCTCCGATCATAAGACCTGTATTCATATCGCCCATGATCAAACCTGATATCATTCCTACAATTACCGAAAACCATGACAAAACAACCGGTCCGTTCTGGTCAACCGTCATATATCCTGCCAAAATCACGATCAAAATATTTTGTATTACTTCCATATCTTTCACCTCAATCTCTCTTTAACAATCCGATTCCGAAAAATCTCATCACATTAAACATATCTCTTTTATCCGAATCTCTTGTTTCTTAATATGCCTCTTCTGCATCTGTCGGAACATATTGAATCACAACCGGTATTCCTTTTCCCTTGATCGTTTCAAGATCCTCTTTTTCTTTTTCATTTAATGCAATAAATTTAGAAATAGGAGTTCTTCCGTCTTCATTAAACATAATCCCAAGATCAACTTTCGGTATCTCTACGCCGCCTTCAATCAGACGGATTAAAGTTTCCGGTTCTTTTACAAGGACAAAAACTCTTTGACCGTCATATTTCCCTGCTTTAAAATTAGCAATCGCCGTCTCTGCCGAAATCACCGATACTCCCTGTTCCTGCCGGCTTCGCCATTCTCATACTCGCTTTTACCTCTTCATTGCTGCAAAGAATGTCGTCTACAACCATAAATCTCTTCACCTGAAGCGCCGGCGCCCATTGATTTACGATAATCCCATGAATCAAACGCTGATCAATTCTTGCTAATACTACCATTTTTGTTCCTCCTCTTTTTAATCATTTTTAGTTTCTTTATTTGTGTTTTCGTTTACAAATACGTCTCTGTTTTTCGTTTGGTATCGTTACCAATTTTTGTTTTAAAAACCGGTTCTATTTTCATACCGGTTTCTGTCCGATTTATGCCGACTGTCTGACTATCAGCTTCAAATCCAACTCTTTTCTTCTTATTCCTTCTGATTCACCTTTTAATTGACGAACCATTTCTTTTGCCGCACATCGGCCTTCATCCTGTACAGGCTGCCATATCGTTGTTAACGGAATCTGGAGATAGGATGCCAATGGCTGATCATCTACTCCCATAATCGCAATATCCTGTGGTATTTTTACACCATTCTTCAGCGCTTCCATCACCATGCCTGCCGCAACCTCATCACTTCCGGCAATTACCGCATCCGGTTTTTCGGAAAGTTCCAAAATCTTCCGCATAATCTTTCGCCCGTCTTCCATTTCCCTCACTCCCGAAAACAGCCATGCCGTATTTGCCGCAATTCCGCTTTGAGCAAGCGCGTCCATATATCCTCTATAGCGATCGCTGTCGATATTAATTCCTTTATCCTGAAGGGTCACTGCTCTTGTTCCTGTACAATATGCAATCTTTCGATATCCTTTTTCCAAAAGATATTTCGAAGCTTTATAAAACCCTTCATACTGTCTGCCGCATACCATCGAAATTTCCTTGTCCTGATTATATTCATTGCAGACGACAAGTTTTCCATATTCGCCATATGATTTCAACTTATCCCAGTCATTCTCTATCGCACATAAAATCACTCCGTCAGCATGCTGCATCTTCAGAAGATTCATTGCGCTTTCTTCACTTTCTTTTTCTCCGTAAGTCTGCACGATCAATGTTCGGTAATGATACTGTCTGCAAGTTTTCTCAATTGAATCGACCAGTTGTGCGAAAAAGTTATTTGTGATAGTAGGAACAACTACCGCTATATTCCCGGAGCCCGAACCTCTTAACTGTCTTGCCGCCTGAAGCGGACTATACCCAAGAGCGTCCATAGCCTCCAGTATCTTCTGTCTCTTTTCCTCCGAAACATGAGGTTTGTTATTGATAACTCTTGAGACAGTTGAAACTGACATTCCTGACAGCCGAGCAACATCTGATATCGTTGCCAAAACTTTTTCCACCTCACTTTTCTCTTTGTTTTCTTGTTTATGTCTTTACAATATACTCACTTTCGTCATTTGTCAATCGCATTTTTGGTATCGTTTTCATATTTGTCAAAACATCCAAAATCCACAAATGAAATTTGGTAGTTTTAACGAATAGGTTTTTGATTTTTTATCTTTCATAAAACTTATCTTTTATTCTTTCGTATCTTTTGAAGGACCAGACCGATCATCAATCCAACCAAAGCCGGACACACCCATCCAAAACCATACTTCGACATCGGAAGCATCTTTGATACCGCACCGAGCATCTCCTGAAGTTTCACGATTACATCCGAATTTTTTGGCAAAGCTTTCACAAAATCTAAAATCGCCGCTGCAGCCGTAAACGCTGTCACCCAACTGTATATTCTTCTGTCATTCCCAAACAGCTTTCCGCATAAAGTAAGCAAAATAAGTGTCACTGCCAGCGGATACAAGAACATCAAAACAGGAAGAGAATATGCAATGATCGCATCAAGTCCTACATTTGCGATCAAGAAAGAAAGAAGAGAAAAATCACTGCCCACACACGATAAGAAGGTCCGTTCGGAAATATCTTTTCAAACGTCTCCCCACAGCTTGTAACAAGGCCGATCGCTGTTTTCAAACATGCCACCGCAAAAATCAGCGCTAATATAATCTGACCCGGCTTTCCGAAATAGTATTCGGAAACGATCGCAAATGTCTCTCCTCCATTTGCCGCCACAGGAAACACCCCGCGGCTCTGCGCACCGACAACCGCAACCAAAACATAGATAAGCGCCATTAATAATGAGCTGAAAACGCCTGCTTTTATCGTATTTTTTTGCCACTGCTCCCGACTCCTTTATATCAAGGCTTCTGATTACATTAACAACAATAATTCCGAAAGCAAGCCCGGCCAGAGCATCCATCGTATTATACCCTTCCAGCAGACCGGTTGAAAAGGCGCCGGACACATATGCGCCGGATGCCTCGATCTTACTCATATTTCCGGCCGGTGAAAAAAGCGCCCGAATAACAAAATACTCAACAAAATTAAAAACAGAGGATTCAGTATTTTCCCGATCCACGTTAAGATCTGTCCCGGCTTCAATGAAAAAAACAATACAACGGCAAAAAATACAAAAGAGAATATTCCCAATCCTGCCATCTTCCCGCCGTCTGAAATAAACGGCTCTATTCCAACTGTAAACGAAACCGTAGCGCATCTTGGGATTGCAAAAAAAGGCCCGATCGTCAAATACAAAAGACACGTAAAGAAAACTCCGTATTTTCTGCCGATCTGACTGCTTAATTCCAAAAGTCCGTCTTTCTGGCTGACGCCAAGCGCCGCCACACCAAGAAGCGGAAGCCCGACACCTGTGATCAGAAAACCTGCCGATGCCGCCCACACATGATGGCCTGCAAGCTGTCCCATAAATATCGGAAAGATCAAATTTCCCGCGCCAAAAAACATCCCAAACAACATACTTGCAACAAATATCAACTCTTTAAATGTAAGATTTTTTTCATGTTCCACCTGCCTTATACGTCTGAATACTATAAATATTTCTCCCATTACATCTATTTCGTTCCGATGCGGCAAACGCCTTTACTGTACATTTTTTATCAAGAATACATCCAGTGTATCATATACACTTCCGATTCGCCAGTTTTATTTAAGCTTTCCTTAATATTCCTTAATATTCCCGCAATTCCCACAATCTTCTTATTTTCGATGATATACTTATTTTATACTTTTAACGAAACACAAACACTTAGGCGAACTTGCTTTTTCACAACTCCCAACAGCCTTTTAAAACATATATAAAGGAGAAACTCTATGGAAACTTTAATTTTTATACCTATGAATTTGCGGCTTCGATCCTTCCTTTTCGGCTGCCTTTATTTTTCTTTCGCACAAACAGAAAAAGGGCGGAGAAAAACACATCTTCTGCCCGGCCTGCTTTTTATTTCTTTTTGCCGTCTACATCGTATGTGTATATCACGTCACAGGAACCGGCACTTTATGGGATGCATTTTTGTATCGCTTCCAAACAGAAATTTCCCACATTAATCCTATCCCCTTTTCTGCGGGAATCGATATGGTCGGATATATTTTGAATATCATCCTGTTCATTCCGTTTGGGTTTTTGATCCCTTTAATCTGGAAAAAAATGAGATCGCTGCACCTAACCGCCCTTGCAGGATTTTCTTTTTTCCATACTGATCGAAATAAGCCAGTTATTAAATAACCGACGAACCGATATCGACGACCTTATTATGAATACTTTAGGAGCGATTATCGGATTCTTAATATATAAATCATTCAAGAAACTGATGCCAACCAGACTTCATAATAAGTTAAATGATTTTTCTTATCCTGTCTTGGAACTTCCGCTCTACATTTTCATCCTCTTTGCCGGACGTTTCTTTTTCTTCCATGAAATGGGATTTGCAAAATTGTTGTACGGATTTTAAATGCATTTTATCAGATCAGAAGAAAACGTATTTTTAATGCTTTTCTTTGCCTACATGCAAGTATGTCCGCAGAAAAGAAAAATTTCCCGCGGACATACTTGTTATTTCTAACTTGTTATTTCTATTTTCTGTTGATTATCATGCTTATTTTCACTCTGCATATCCATTCGGATTCTGGCTCTGCCATCTCCACGAATCTTCACACATTTCTTCTAATCCACGCTCTGCTTCCCAGTGAAGTTCCTTTTTTGCTTTGGACGCATCGCAGTAGCATGTTGCAATATCGCCTGCACGGCGCGGTTTAATTACATATGGAATCTCTTTTCCGCACGCTTTTCCGAATGCTTTCACCATATCTAATACGGATTGTCCGTTTCCTGTACCGAGATTATATACCGAAACACCGTCTTTTTCCTTCAGCTTCTCTACTGCGCGCACATGACCTATCGCAAGATCGACTACATGGATATAATCGCGCACCCCTGTTCCGTCATGTGTGTCATAATCGTCTCCAAATACGCTAAGACACTCCAGTTTTCCGATCGCCACCTGTGAAATATAAGGCATCAGGTTGTTTGGAATTCCCTTCGGATCCTCTCCGATCATACCGCTTTTATGCGCTCCGATCGGATTGAAATAGCGAAGAAGCACTACGTTCCACTCCGGATCTGCCGTATGAAGATCTGTCAAAATCTGCTCTAACATCCATTTTGTCCATCCATATGGATTTGTACACACACCCTTTGGACACTCTTCCGTGATCGGAATAAATGCCGGATCCCCGTATACTGTTGCCGAAGAACTGAAAATAATGTTTTTACTCCATGACTTCTCATCACATCACAAAGAGTGATCGTTCCTCCGATATTGTTTTCATAATATTCGAAGGCTTCTGCACAGACTCCCCTACCGCTTTAAGTCCGGCAAAATGAATTACCGACTCTACATCTTCTTTGTCGAACACTTCATTAAGCCCTTCTCTGTCGCGGATATCTACTTGATAAAATTTCAGATCTTTTCCTGTGATCTCTTTCACGCGATCTACCGCTTTTTCCGATGCGTTATATAAATTATCTACGATGACCACATCATACCCTGCATTTAACAATTCCACACATGTATGGCTGCCGATAAATCCGGCGCCGCCTGTTACTAAGATTGACATATCTGTTTCCTCCTCGTAAATATTTCAGATACCGTTCAAGGTTCTGTCTATTGCAGTTTTCCTTTTTACTGCCGTTTTATTTTACATGCACATCTTACCACTCATCCTACAAAATAGCTTTATATTTTTATATCATCTTATAGTAAAAATGTTGCATTAAGACTAATCCCACAAATGCTGCGGATATAAGCCCGAATCTTTCAGAGACTGTATCGCTTCTACGACGACCGGCTTATCTTCTTTATAAGTAACTCCGTGCCACTTATCTTCGGACTCAAGTACTTTCACTGCAGCGCGGTCTTCTGCTAAAAGATCACTTACAACCGCCGGGAGAAAATATTCACATTTTAAAGGATTTTCTTTCAATCCTTTCTCTAAAAATGCCGGAAATCCCGTTTTGATCTCTTCTAGAATACTTCTCGTAAATCCCCACATATTCATTGATACAAGTGTATCCGGATCGATTTCGTTCCATGTCTGTCCGTCATCTTCCGAATATTCAATGCCGTTATTTCTCTTTTCAATACGGGTTCTTTCCGTAACGCTTACAAGTTCATTCGATGCGTTTAACCCGCAGATACCTCTTGCCACATGTCCGTTATCTGTCACAGTATTTTTCAAACGGTATGCAACCATCGTATACCGATACTTGTCGTCGTCTTCATGGGTCGTCAAATAATCGTAAATTGTCTGAAACGCATGCCGTCCGTAATAATCATCTGCATTGATCACAGCAAACGGTCCGTCGATCTCATCGATCGCACTTAACACCGCATGGGCAGTTCCCCACGGTTTTTTACACGGTCTTTCGGAATCTCAAATCCGTCCGGAATGTTTGTCAGTTCCTGGTACACATAAGCTACATCCATTACTTTCTCAATCCGTTTTCCGACTGCTTCTTTAAAGTCCGTCTCGTTTTCCTTTTTAATAATAAAAACGACTTTCTCGAATCCGGCGCGCTTTGCATCATAAATAGAAAAATCCATAATAATATGACCTTCTTTATCGATCGGATCGATCTGCTTCAATCCGCCGTATCTGCTGCCCATTCCAGCCGCCATAATGACCAAAACCGGTTTTTTCATCTTAAATCACCTCATACTTAAATCTTAATCTTATCATTTTCTGTCATCTGAAATAAGGATACCACATTCATCAAAGAACGTCCACCTGACGTTATTTCATTCGGATTTTTTCTTTGTCTGCTTTTTCTTTTTTCTCACACTATATCCGAATTGACCAAGCTTCTCTCCCAGAGATAAATATTCCCCGTGAGAATAGGCAATCAATCCCGTATTATTCAGCATAAATTTTCCGTTATCATCCATATATGAATCATCCACCTGAACTGCAGTCACTTCTGCAAGGAACATATGATGACTTCAAGCTCCTCCATTTTTTTTACTTTACATTCAATATTTACCGGGCTTTCTTCTATAATAGGAGCAAATTCAAGAGATGATGCTTTTCCTTGCGTAAGACGACATTCTTTCCACTTATCTACATTCTCTCCCGAACGAACTCCACAGTAATCTGTCGCTTTTGTCAATTTTTCTGTCGTCAGATTGATCACAAACTCCCCGCTTTCTTTTATCATATGATAAGAATAGCGCTCGGACGAACAGAAATATATAACATCGCCGGATTCGTGCACACAGTTCCGGTCCATGCTATCGTAATTATGTTACTGTTTCCTTCTTTATCTGCGGTACTGACCATCACCGCCGGAAGCGGATAAAGCATGTTTCCCGGTTTCCATATTTGTCTGGACATTTTATCCTTCCTCTCTTTTTCCGTTTTATTATTGCTGCAGGACGCTGACAAGCGTCGGAACAAGCTGCTTTTTCCTTGATACTACTCCTTTTAGCATGATCGTATCCGTGTCTTCCGGCAAATCATATGCATTTAATATTTTTCCTTTGCCTCCGGACCGCCGCAAAGAAGTTCCGATGATTCTGTCAAAATATTTGTCAACATAAAAAGATCATATTTACCCCCGCTGTCTGCGCACGCTTTCTCCAAATACGGCTTTACTTTCTTTTTTTGATTCCTTCCAGTTCGTCGGAACTCATTGAATTCACCTGTCCTACTCGAACACAGTCTCGTTGACCGTAAATTTTTTAAAATCAAGAAAGCATATATCCTGAGCGCTTTTCCCTTTCAAATTACTTCCTGCACGAAACATTTCCTGCGCCAGAATTTCAATCTCGACGCCCGCAGTCTGAGCCAGTTTCCTCGCTGTGTTTTCATCCAAAGGCGTACAGGTCGGAGAGCGGAACATCAACGTATCGGAAATAATAGCGGAACAAAGGAGCGCGGCGTTTGTCGGATCTATTTCAACTCCGTTTTCTTCATACATCTGATATACGATCGTAGCCGTACATCCCACCGGCTGATTACGGAAATAAACCGGTCCCATCGTCTGAATACTGCCCAGTCTGTGGTGATCGATGATCTCCATTACTTCTGCCTCTTCCACTCCGTCCACAGCCTGGCTTTTCTCATTATGATCGACAAGAATCACTTGTTTTTTCTTACGTTCAATAACCGTCGTCTTGAGATCAGTCCTAATAATTTCCCGTTTCCGTCAACAATCGGGAAATCTCTGAACCGTTTTCGCGCCATCACTTCTTTTACGTCATCAACATAATCCTTCATTTTGAATGTAACCAGATTCGTTTTTGTCATAAAATATTTGACCGGAATGCTCTGATTGATATGCTGCGCCGCAGTAAAGTATCATGAGGCGTCCTTATGATCACAATCTGCTTTTTTTTCCGCCTGTTTAATAATCTCTTCTGAAATCGAAGCGTTTTGACAGACGACCATACAGCTTGCTTCCATATCTACCGCACACTGCTGTGCATCCTTTCTGTCTCCCATGATCACAAGGTCATCTCTGCTTATAAAATCCGACATGAGAATCCTGCTTGAAGCTGCGATCACTACTTTTCCGTTTAACAGATAGCTATGCTCATTTCCGGTGATCACTTCCCCATCTACTGCACGGGCAATATTTCTATACTGAGTCCTTGCCTTTGATAAAATCATACTATCATAAACATCCATATATGTCTTGGCAATATCACCGATCGTAATAACCCCTTCCAAACTGCCGTCTCTTACAACCGGAAGTGTATGAATGTTCAGCTCCCGCATCGTTTCCCACGCTGTGCGGATTGAAGGTTACTTGTCAATCCTTCTACTTCTTTCAACTCAACATCTTTGATCTGTTCTCTTAAATCAGACAAAAGCTTCGGAAGGTTTCACTGCGAATTTTTCAAGAACATACTGTGTTTCTTCATTTAATTGTCCGGCACTGACGCGGCTCATAAGCGTGACCTGTCAATTTTGTTTTTAATGCGGCGTATGCAATCGCGGAACATATGGAATCTGTATCCGGATTTTATGGCCGACAACATATATATTTTATCTTTCTGTCTACTCATATATTTTTACTCTCGCTTTCTTTTCATCCAACATCAATAATCTGAAAAGATTCTATCTTATCGATGAAAAGCATTTTTCATCCATAACTGCATTATTAAACATAAATCTCATTCTTTGCAAAAGTACAATAAACAATATAGTCAAGAAAAATTAAGAATAATTTTTCATTTTCTTCACGGATTTTCAAAATATTGTTTTTTTCTCCTCCATCTGTGGTATACTTTTCTATAACTAAAAAAGAAACAGAGGTGCTGCACAATGAGCGAAGAAATGAAAGAACCAATGCAGACAGATAATGATGCAAAACAGAGGAAGCTGCTGCTTCCACAACAGAAACGATGGCTGACTACGAAGATCATTTCGACGATGCCAATCCGTGGAACTCGTCACAAAATATATGGAAGAAAAAAACAGTTCTTCCTGTAAAATAGAAGGCGTTGTAAATGGCGGAGTAATCGTGATGATCGAAGGACTGCGTGGATTTGTTCCTGCTTCCAGACTTTCCCTTTCCTATATTGAAGATCTGAGACTTACCTTCTCAAGGATATTGAAGTTCAGGTGATTGATGTGGATCAGGCAAATAACCGTCTTGTCCTTTCCGCAAGAGAACTTTTAAAAGAAAAAGAAAAGAAAGCGCGGGAAGATCAAATTGCCAACCTGAAAATCGGAGAAGTTTTAGAAGGAACAGTCGAGACTTTACAAAAACTATGGCGCGTTCATCAAACTTGACAACGGTCTGTCCGGTCTTGTACACGTTTCACAGATTTCACAAAAGCGTGTAAAATTGCCTTCCGATGTTTTAAATGCCGGAGACAAAGTCACTGTAAAAGTAATCGGAATCAAAGATGGCAAAAATAAGCCTTAGTATGAAAGCGCTTGAAGAAGACAAAAGAAGAACCGACAGAAAAGTTGTTATCCCGAAAAGTGAAAATATCGGAACAAATCTCGGTGATCTTTTCAAAAATATTCAATTATAAATCATATTGGTGCTGTGGATCAGGCGGCAAAGAATTTGTTTGAAAATTCTTTGCCGCCTGTACCGTTGTATTGCCATAACCTTGTTTTCTTTACAGCTTCCGCCTTTCTTTCTGAAATATCTCCACGGACATCTAAAAGCTCACCCCTGCACACATATATTCCCCAGTATCTCTTCCAGTGCATTTTTACTGCTTGTATGGCACCGGATCACATCTGCATTACATCTTCCCGCCTCTTCTACCGCACACCGTACCATCTTATGTGACACTGTATTGGTAAAAAGCACGATCAGATCCGGGCTTCCGATCTGCTTACTTATCGCCGCCGACATCTGAGTAAATACTTTCGCTTTACAATTAAACTGCTTACATACTTTTTTATACTGACATACCATTCTGTCATGTCCGCCTATGATCACAACACTCATCGCCAACCTCCTGAAATATTTTTCTGAATCCTTCACGTATGATCTCCATTCACAGAAAATACTATGACACAACATTGCTTCTGTTTTTGGTTAGTTGCGGCTAACTACTTTCATATATCATACATGATTTTTCTCTGTATTTCAAGTGTTTTTGATAATATTTCTCATTTTTCTTTTATCAATTTCAAAATCCTACTTTATATCTGCTTTTGTATTTTTGTCTCTGTAGTCTTCCATTTCCGCATCGTATAAAAATAATATGGCACAAGTGGAATCAGCGCAGCGATCCATGCCGCCGGATCGGCGAGACACACTCCCTGAAAAGTTGTCCTTCCGGCAGCCGCCATAACAATCGCACTTCTTGCTGCAAGTTCAAAAACACCTCCCAGCATGGGAACAAGTCCATATCCCATTCCCTGAAGCGTATTCCGGTATAAAAAAATACTTCCCAAAAACGGATAACACCAAAACACCGTACGAAAATATAATACAGACACATTGACAACTTCTGTCTCAGACGGATCGATAAACAGCCATGTCATATATTTTCCGCCAAAACAAACGGCTGCCATTGCGATCACACTCCAGACTAATATCATGACCTGTGTGCATCTCCCCCCGACTTTACCCGGTCCATTTTCCCTGCACCACGGTTCTGTCCTACATAAGTTGCGATCGTAGCACCAAAAGCAACAAATACCGTCATAATAATATTTTGCAGTTTCCTGCAGCCGAAAAACCTGCCATGTACGTTTCACCATATACATTAACCGCTCCCTGAACGATAATCGTTCCGATCGCCGTAATTGAAAACTGAAGCCCCATCGGAATGCCAAGTGAAAGAAGACGCCCGAAACTTTGAAAAGAAATCTTTCGATCTGATTTTGTCAAATGCAAAATAGGAAACTTTTTTCACAATATAAATAAAACATAACAACGCAGAAATTGCCTGTGCAATGACCGTCGCATAGGCACATCCTTCCACACCCATTCCGAATACGACGATAAACACTACATCAAGAGCTACATTAATTACCGCAGATATAATAAGAAAATACAGCGGAGATTTTGAATCGCCTATCGCACATAAAAAAAAAGCCGCCAGTGAATTATATGCGGCAGTCACGATCAAACCTGCATAAATAATCCCCATATACTGCTTTACTTCAGGCATGATTTCCGCAGAATAATTCATCATCCGTAAAATAGGCTCATTCGCGATCAAAAGTCCCGCCGTCATAAGAACGGCACATCCGCCTGCCAGATAAACCGACATCGCCACGTAATGCCGCATTTTATCATATTGTTTTGCACCGAACCACTGTGAAACAAAATTGCAAATCCGCTGCTTAGTCCGTTAAGCCAGCCCGTCACAAAAAACATCAGCGATCCGGTACTTCCGATAGCCGCCAGAGCTTTCACTCCGATAAATTGTCCTGCTACAATCGAATCTGCAATATTGTAAAACTGTTGAAATATATTCCCCAGAAAAACAGGAATCATAAACTGGATAATCAATTTTGCCGGGGTTCCCACTGTCATATCATTGACTGCATCTTTTGTTTTCACCATTTTTCTTTTCCCCCTTCTCTCTTCTGTTTGCATGTACTTATCAAACGATCGCGCCTGATATTGCATAAAATGCATCCCTAATTCATTCTGCCGATAAAATTTATCCAACCTTTTATTATACACTTAATTTTGTCATTGTAAAGCATTAACTTGATAATATTCATGTACAAAATACATCTTAAAAATTGGTACATATGCCGGATATCTTCTTATGTCTCCATATGATATAATACGCTCATGGTAATTTTACCGAATACACCTTAGGAGGAAAAACTATGAAAAATTTAATCCGTAAGATCTCGCTTATTATGTGCGTGATCATGCTCACATTGCAGTAAGTGCATGTGGCAAATCTGACAATGATTCAAAAAGAATGAGCCGAAAACTGAGGACACAGCAAAAGATGATGCAAAAGACGACGCAAAAGACGATGCAGAAGATAATGACGATGCTGCTGTTACAGGAAAGTTTAAAACACTGGAAGATTTCGTAAATTCCGACATTATGCAGCAGCAGCTCGAAACACAGCTTGCATCTCTTGAAGGAAGCGGAATCGCACTTAACCTTACAGCAGAAGATAACAAACTGATCTACAACTTCACGATTGAAGACGCTGATCTTTCAGCGGCTCTCGCAGCGGATCCGTCCACTTTGGAGTCCTCTCTTCAATCTCAGGCTTCTACATTTGAATCAGTTGCTTCTTCTCTGAAAGCCGCAGTAGAAGTAGAAAATCCGGTTGTTGTTGTTCGTTACCTTGACAATACGGGAGCTGAGATCGTAGCTCAGGAATTTGCCGGTTAATCTTTAACCAAAAACCAACATTATATACTAATTAAATACAAAAGCTGCAGAACGACAGCCTGATAAAGAACCTTTGAAACATCATTTTTCAAAGGTTCTTTTTCGTGCCGGCATGTTCCGCTCTGAAAACAATTCTTTTGTCTAAAACGCTATTTTAAAAATCTGTATATATCAGATATTGACAGAAAGCACATTTATATGTATACTGTACCTGTCAGATAAGTACAGTATATGCAAAGGAGTGAATTAATTGAAACAACAATATATCTCGATCCGACATCTTTCAAAAAAATTCAATAAAGACTTCGTCTTAAAAGACATAAACGCTGTTTTAAACAGCAACGAAATCCTCGGTTTTCTCGGACCTAGCGGCGCCGGAAAGACAACAACGATCAAAATCCTCACCGGACAGCTTAAACCTACATCCGGAAACGCAGAGATCCTCGGCATTGAATGCGATAAAATCAACGAACGGATTTATGAGCAGATTGGTATTGTCACCGATTCCAGCGGCGTTTACGAGCGAATGAACCTTTATGACAATCTAAAATATTTTGCACGAATTTTAAATGTTCCTTCCGAAAATATCGATCTCTTATTAAAACGGATCGGATTGTACGAACACCGAAAAAAATGGCGGGAAAACTTTCCAAAGGACAAAGACAGCGTCTCATTTTGGCAAGAGCGATCCTTCACCGTCCGAAAGTACTCTTTCTGGATGAACCTACAAACGGACTTGATCCATCTGCCTCTAATGAAATACATAAACTTCTGATGGAATTAAAAATGAGGGAATGGCTATTTTTCTCACAACCCACAATATGGAAGAAGCGGCGAAACTTTGTGACAATGTTACTCTTTTTAAATGACGGCGTTATTGTCGAATATGGCTCACCGCAGGCAATCTGCTTAAAACATAATCAGATCAAAAAATACCGCGTCCGCCTTACTGACGGCACAACTCACCTTCTCTTACAAAACGAGAAAACAACCGGGCAAATCGCACAATGGATGAACAGCGGACAGCTTGAAACGATCCATTCATGTGAACCTACTCTTGAAACTGTATTTTTAGACACAACAGGGAGGAATCTTCAATGAAAATAACAGCAATCCATTTCAGAAAACTATCTGCCGTCACAGAAATGAAAATGAGAACTCTCATGAGCAAAAACTTTATCATCATGCCGATCTTTTCCCTCGGATTTACTTTTCTTATGAAAATACTGTACCGATCCATCGCTGACGGAAAGATCAACATGGACGGCTACGCGCTTTCGCTCGGCGTTCTGATGAATATTTCCATGAGCGTATACTGTACTGCAGCCGCTCTTGCGGAAGAAAAAAAAAAAAAATACGCTTCGGACACTGATGACTTCTTCAGTAAACGGACTTGAATTTTTTTCTCGGAAGCATTATACCGGTTATAATTTTATCCACAGCCGTAAATGTTTTATGTGTTTTCATCGTACAGCTTACACTTTCCGGATCCCAATGGGGCGCATATCTTATCATTACGACAGTCTGCACTTTCATTGCATCTGTCGTCGGCATGATCTTCGGTATTTATGCCAAAACCCAAGTATCCGCAAGTACGATCACTACGCCTGCGCTCATTATATTTATGATGGTTCCGATGTTGTCCGGATTCAGCAGCATTTTAGAAAAGATCTCAAATCTTCTCTTCACCGGAATTGCCCTTAATGCTATATCTGCAATCAGCGCCGGGAAAGCTCCGATCCATTTGTCCGGCATCATCGTCCTGTCTGTCGAAGCCTTTTTGTCAGCAGCGCTTTTCTGATCTTATATCGAAAAAACGGATTTGAAAAGTAGATGCAAAATACAGAGCATAGAAATTCAAGTGCAAAACCAAAATTAAAACAGCAAAAAAGCCGAATACGACAGGGAGATCAACAGATATGGAAATTATTTTAAGCAGCACAAGCGGACGTCCTATCTACGAGCAGATTACGCTGCAGATCAAAGAAAAGGATCATGAAAGGGGATCTTGCCCCGTGCAGGCTCTTCCTACTATGCGGAAACTTGCAAAAGATCTGCATGTCAGCGTTATCACAACGCAGCGTGCATATGACGATCTGCAAAAAGATGGATTTATCGTTACTGTTCCTGCAAAAGGAACTTTTGTTTCAACTGAGAATCAGGATTTTATCAGAGAGGAAAACCTAAGGCGTATTGAACAATTACTGACTGACGCAGCTTTTCTTGCAAAAGAAAACGGGCTTTCAATAAACGAAATAAAACAAACTTTAGAAATCGTTTATACGGAGGTATAGCAAGCATGAAACAGGCATTACACAAAAAATCTCACAAAAAAATATAAAAGATTTCACTTTAGATCATATTTCTCTTGATCTTCCTTACGGTATGATACTCAGATTGATCGGAGAAAACGGATCCGGGAAATCAACTTTGATCAATTCTATCCTAAACATTGTAAAAGCTGACTATGACGAGGTCCATATTCTCGGTCAGGATTTAAAATCACAGGAGAAAGAAATCAAAAAGAGATTGCCGTCATCTTTAACGACTCTCATTACGGTGAGAATTTAACTCCTCTTTTTATAGGAAAAATGCTTTCCGGCATCTATACTGACTGGGATCAGAAAAAATTTACCGATTACCTGAAACAATTTCATCTTCCTGAAAAGAAGCGGTTGAAAACATTTTCCACGGGGATGAAAGTGAAACTGGAATTTGCCGCGGCGTTGAGCCATAACCCGAAACTTTTGATCCTTGATGGAAGCTACAAACGGACTCGATCCGGTTTTCAGGGAGGAAATCCTCGAAATATTACGAGAATTTACAGAGCAGGAAGACCATTCCGTCCTTATTTCTTCCCATATCACAAGCGATCTGGATAAAATTGCCGACTATATCGCATACATACATGAAGGAAGACTGCTCTTCCTTAAATCTATTGACGAACTGAATAATGACTGTGGAATCATCCGCTGCGGACGAGAGTTTTTCGACGCCCTTTCTCCGGAGGACATTATCGCATACAGAGAAGAGCCTTACAGTTATTGTGTATTCATAAAAAACAGACAGTCGCTGCGAAAAGCATTCTGCGACATTTCTATCGAGAATGCTTCCATTGAAGATATGATGTTATTTTACAGCAAAGGAGAAAAATCATATGAAAGGAATTATATTAAAAGATCTTTATGAAAATTTCCGCATTTTTAAAAACGGGGTTTCTTACCTCGCAGCAGTTCTTTTCCTCTTCCTGCTTATCGAGGCTATGCAAACGGGAGACTTATTTTCCTTAAAATATTTCTTTATGCTGATTACTGCTTTTGTGTTTCCGCTTTTAGGCTGCTCCTCTATTGAATCCTCTCTTGAGCAAGATGAAAAAGTGAATTTTGACAAAATCCAGCTTACGTTCCCCATTACAAAACGGAGATCGTACTGTCAAAATATATACTTGGAATCTGCTTTCTTACAATATGCAACGTATTCTCCCTGATTTTTGTTTTCTCGTTCACCAGCAGCCACAACAAAATCACTTTGCAGGAAGGGGCTGTCTGCATGGGGTTCGGAGTTCTTTTCTCCCTTGTCTTTTTGCAGTCGTTAATTTTGCATTCTTTCTGCTCGGAAGGAAACTTGGTCTTATCGTTTATATCTTTATCGCCATGCTTTTCGGAGGAATATACGGAGCCGTTTCCTCTTTAAAGGGAATGGAATTTCTTATGGCAGGTGACAAAACGATGATCTTTATAATCGGTATTCCGATTGGGATTTTATTCGTTGTAATCAGCTTCTTCCTGTCGCTTGCATGTTATAAAAAACGTTATTCATAAAGGAGGCTTCTTTCCCGGCATACGTCACTTGTCAATATCTTCCAGTTTTGTCTTTCCGATCATGAGATTTAAAATCTCCACATCGGTCTGTTTCATACCTGCGCGGCCTACATATCCGACTGCCTTGATTGTATCTTCAGGGCAGTCCATTACAAGACCTTCTCCTCTTGCAAACGTAAGTCCCCGCATCGCCATCTTATGACTTAGTATCGCGGCCTGAAGCGCCGTGGATATTTTTGCCGCACAGCTTGGTTTTGCACCATCACAGACAATACCTCCCGCATCCGCTATCGTATTGACAACTGTGTTTTCAATCTGTTCCAATGTTCCGCCGCATAAATATGTAATCCCTGCCCCTGCTCCTGCCGCAGCACATACTGCTCCGCAGTACGCTGAGAGAGAACCGATATATTTTTTTCTGATTCAGAGCCACAAGGTTAGATACGCATAACGCCCTGTAAATCTCTTCTTTGCTTTTCTTTAGTTCTTTTCCGAACTCGATCACAGGAAGAGAACAAGTCATACCCTGATTCCCCGAACCGGAATTAATGATCACCGGAAGGGCACAGCCGCTCATTCTTGCATCCGAACCGGCAGATGCTTTCGCCACAGCGCGCCACTTTACATCTTCTCCGAACTCTTCTAGCACAACTCGTCCGACCTGTGCTCCCCAAAGTTTCTCAAACCTTCTTCTGCGATTCTCGTATTGTATTTTATCTGACGTCCAAGAACTTTTTCCACATCAGTAATCTGTACCTCATTTGCAAATGTAATAATATCTTCCAAATTCAAAAGACTCTTATCCGGTGTTTTTCTCTCTCCTGACAATATTCTTTTTTTTCTCTTTGTGAAAAAAGCACCTGTCCGTCTTTTTTCAATATGGGTGATATTCGTATGCTCGTCTTCTATCACAACAAGAGCTTCACTCTTCTCTGTCTTTTGCATACTGCATATGCTTCAATATATAAATTAGCTACATCGTCTTTTAAAACACAATCACAAAATCCTGCCTTTAAAAAGTTTCTCCGCCTCGTCGATTTCCCGATCTGTAACATGCTCCAGCACTTCAAGCGCCTGTGAAGGATCTCCGCCTGTAATTCCGAGTACCGCCGCTGCTTCTACGCCTTTCATTCCTCCGGAATTCGGTACTTTTACTCCTTTTACATTTTTGATAATATTACCGCTGCACCGCATCGTAATATGATCCGGCATCTTTCCTAATACTTCTTTTGCTTTTGCCGCAGCATAAGCAAGCGCGATCGGTTCTGTGCATCCAAGCGCCGGAACAAGTTCGCTTTCCAAAATTGTTACATATTCATTATATATTTTACGGTTCATTGCAAAAAACCTCCTGATTTCTCGATTTTCTGATGTATCTTATAACAGCAGTCTGTCTGATCCTGCCGCTTTCTTTACAGCTTTACACCATCTTTATCGATTATACTATCAGGAGGTTTTTATATCAATCTTTTTCTTTTACGTGTCTTTCCGGCACGGATGTACACCGTTTATTCCGTCCTACATCTTTTTATTTTCTGTCTTTCCCGCACTCGTCGCGCAGCCTGAACACGAACCACAGTTTCCGCCGCATCCGGCACACCCGGGCGCTTTTCCCCTTTTTGCGTTTTTTCTTGCTTTATAAATAAGAAAAATACAATAACTCGCGATCAATGATATGATCAAAATATCTGCTGCCATAACACGCCTTCTTTCTAAACTAATTTTCTCTACGCCGCCTGTACCGACCGTTTGGAATATATTTTTTATTTTTATACGGATCCGGCCTAAACAGTAAGATCAACAGGATCACCGCAATCGCTATACCTACAGCCGTTCCTACGGTGAACGCTCCTCCAAGCACAAACGTACCGATCTGATATACGCTCAAAGATACGACATACGCAAATACATTCTGGAACACAACCGCAAACCAAAACCACTTTCTGGACTGCATCTGCTGCGCCATTGTTGCGATTGCCGCCAGACACGGGGAGTCCAAAAGATTAAACAGCAAAAAACGAAAATGCTGCCATAGCCGACGGAAACCACGCTGCTACTTTGCCCGCTACATTTACGGTATCTTCTACATCTCCCGACACATTTGCAAGAACTCCCATTGTAGAAACAATGGCTTCTTTTGCTGTAAATCCTGAAAGATAGCTGCCGCAACAGGCTGCCATTCACCGAAACCGAGCGGTTTAAACAGCACTGCAAGCGCTCCGCCGATCATCGCCAACAAACTATTGGCACTGTCTTGAACAATCCCGAATTTTCCGTCTGAAAATCCAAATCCTCCAAGGAACCACATAACAATACATGCAAGGAACAAAATGGTACCCGCCTTGATGATGAAGCCTTTCAGTCTCTCCCATACATGAAGCAGAACTGTCTTTACAGACGGAATGTGATACTGCGGAAGCTCCATTACGAACGGAGCAGGTTTTCCTGAAAACATCTTCGTCTTTTTCAATATTATAGCAGAAATAAGCACTGCCGCAATCCCTATAAAATACATCAATGGTGCGATGAAGGAACTTTCTGCATATCCTGCCGCCTCACCTGCGATCACTCCGCCCATAAGGGCGATAACCGGAAGCTTTGCCCCACATGGAATAAACGTAGCTGTCATGATCGTAAGCCTTCTGTCATTATCCTGCTCGATCGTCCTTGAAGCCATAATCCCCGGAATTCCACACCCTGAGGAAATAAGAAGAGGGATGAAGCTTTTCCCCGACAATCCGAAATGTCGGAACACGCGGTCCATTACAAAGGCGATGCGAACCATATATCCGCAGTCTTCAAGGAATGATAAAAGGAGAAACAATACCGCCATCTGTGGAACAAAGCCAAGCACAGCTCCCAATCCGCCTATGATTCCGTCAACTACAAGCCCTGTGATAAGACTGCCTGCCCTATATTTCCCAAGAAACCGCTGACTGCATCCTGTATACTGACTACAAACACATCGTTTGTCCAGTCTGTCATCCCTGTTCCGACCGTTGTGACGGACACATAATACACAACCCACATAACGAAAACAAAAATCGGAAGGCCTAAAAAACGATTTGTTACGATACGGTCTATCTTATCTGAGACAGTCAGTTTTTCTCTCCCTTTTTGAACGGTATCGGAAACAACTTTTTGTATGTACTGATACCTCTCGTCTGTAACAATACTTTCCATATCGTCATCATGCTTTTCTTCCATCGCTTTACGCATCTTCTCGATCGCTTTCAAAGACTCGCCTGACATTTTTAAATTTTCTAATACTTTCCTGTCATTTTCAAGAAGTTTTACTGCATACCAACGCTTCTTACGCTCGTCAATCCATGTTGGAAGCAGCTCTTCTACCGCTCGTATCGCCGCTTCTAACTCTTTTGAGAATATCGCTTTCGGTATGCTTTTTTCTCCGCTTTTGACAGTGCAGACCGTTTCTTCGATCAATTCTTTTAGTCCTGTCTTTTTCAAAGCCGACGTTTCGATCACCGGACAGTTGAGAAGTTCAGACAATCGCTTCTTGTCGATTTTCATTCCTCGCTTCCGGATCAAATCAGCCATATTTAGCGCAATCACAACCGGAACTCCCGTCTCGGTCAACTGGGTCGTCAAATACAGATTTCGCTCAATATTGGTCGCGTCTACAAGATTGATGATCACGTCCGGATCCTCGTTCAAAATATAATCCCTGCTCACAACTTCTTCAAGCGTATACGGGGAAAGAGAATAGACTCCCGGAAGATCCGTCACTTTGATCTTCTCCTCTTTTGATTCTTTTGTTCTTACTTTCCCTTCTTTTTTCTCTACCGTAACTCCCGGCCAGTTTCCGACATATTGATTTGCTCCCGTAAGCGCATTAAACATTGTCGTCTTTCCACAGTTCAGATTTCCGGCAAGTGCAGCCCTGATCTCCATTTTGTTCTACCTCCTACTATACAGTTTCTACAAGGACACATTTTGCATCCTCTTTTCTTACTGACAACTCATATCCTCGAACCGTAACTTCTACAGGATCGCCAAGCGGCGCAACCTTCCTTATATAAATCCTGCTTCCCTTCGTGATTCCCATGTCCATGATCCGACGCTTATAAGCCCCGTCCCCTTCAATTTTAATCACAGTTACTGTACTTCCCACTTTTGCGCTGCCTAATGTCCTCTCCATGCCATTCTCCTCCGCTTCCTATTTCACTCAAAATTTTTATAGCCTTTTCAGCTCTAGATCATAATATGCCTCGCCATTTCGGCATTTACCGCGATCCTGGAATTTTTAATACTCACGATCACGTTTCCGCCCATCTCGGATAATACAGTAACTTCCGTTCCTGCCACAAAACCAAGATTTCCGAGAAAACGCCTTGTCTCCTCGTTTCCATTTACGCGGTTTATCACACTTACCTTGCCTATTTCAGCCATCGTAAGCGGCATAAAAACACCTTCCTTCTATTTTAAAACTTTTTTGAAATTGATAATCTTTTTCATTTATCTTTAGTTAGTTTAACCTAACCTTTGTAAATTGTCAAGTATTTTCACAAAATAAAGCACAAAGCGTTTTTTCTACAGTGACGCTCTGTGCCTTTTCTATAGCGGATATTCTTTCTCTTGCGAGCTTTCGCACACATATGTTATACTTAATTTTAATGAATATTGATCTTTCATTCATAAATAAAATTTATTTGAGGTAACATTATGATTATAAATGAATCTGCTGAGAACTATTTAGAAACAATTCTTGTATTAAGCGGACAACTTCCTGTTGTCCGTTCTGTAGACATTGCCGCAGAACTTGACTTTAAAAAGCCAAGTGTCAGCGTCGCAATGAAGAAGCTGCGTGAAAGCGGACATATTACAGTTTCACCGGAAGGCTATATTACACTCACCCCTCGGGAAAAGAAATAGCGGAGCGTATATACGAACGACATACCCTCCTTACTTCCTGGCTGGAATATCTCGGCGTCGATTCAAAAACCGCCGCTGATGACGCCTGCCGTATTGAACATGTCATCAGCGCGGAAAGCTTTGACGCAATAAAAAACATATTAAGCGATAGCTTTTATTTTTAATTTCGGTAATATACTTTTATTTCTCAATATTGACCTGATCAAGAACTGCGCCTAATTCCTCTGCGGATTTACGCAGTTTTTTTCATTTCTTCCTCGCTGAAATCAATCTCCAGCACCTGTTCCGCCCCGCCTCTTCCGACAATCGTCGGAATGCTTAAGCACAGTCCTTCTAATCCGTATTTTCCATCAAGCGATACCGAAATCGGAGCGACCGTATGACTGTTTCTTACGATTGCTTCTACGATTTTTTCCGCTGCCATTCCGATTCCGTAATAAGTCGCTCCCTTTCGCTCGATAATCTCATAGGCGCTGTCACGGACTCCTTTGTAAACCTCTTCCATATCCTGTGCGAAGTGTTCATATCCCCGCATCTTTGCAAAATCCTGTAATTTAATTCCGTAAATATTTGCACAGCTCCATGCTGCCAGTTCGCTGTCACCGTGTTCACCTACGATAAACGCATGTACATTTCTGCTATCTACATCCAACTTTTCACTGATTATATATTTCAATCTTGCCGTATCAAGCACTGTACCGGAACCGATCACTCTTTCCTTTGGAAAACCGGATTCTCTAAGCGCTACTTCCGTTAAGATATCTACCGGATTCGACACGATGAGCAAAATTCCTTCACAGTTTACGCGTTTGATCTCTTTTTATGATTGACCGCATAATCGCTGCATTTTTTCTGCACAAGATCCAGTCTCGTCTCTCCTGGTTTCTGGTTTGCCCCTGCCGTAATAATAACGACCGACGCATCTGCAATATCCTCATATTCACCCGCATAAATATCCATTGCATGTGTAAACGGCAGTCCGTGGCTGATATCCATCGCCTCTCCTTCTGCCTTCGCCTTGTTTGCATCAAGGAGTACCATTTCCGAAAATAATCCTTTCTGCATCAATGTATAGGCAATCGTAGAGCCGACAAACCCACATCCGATTACTGCTGCTTTTTTTGTATATTTACCATATCTCAATACCTCCTGTTTTCCATGAACTTTAATGAACTCATACCGCCACTTTATATTCAGGATCTCATAATAAGCGTTTTTTTCTAATATTACTTGATCATATTTCATCCTTTTTTAATTCCTAGTATTTTAGTGGGGTTTAACTTTATCTTCATTATATAGTAGTTCCCTGAAAAATCAATCCCTTATCAGGTATTTTTTCCATACAATCAAATATTTTTCAGTAATTCTTTTTTATCAGTCTTCTAAAGAATGCTTTTTGTAATCGTTACTTTTTCATCATAACAGATAAAAACGTCTTCTATCTCGCTTTTTTTCAGCTTCGGTGTGATCAAACTGATAAAAGGCACAATCAAAAGTCCTGCGATCATTGCCATTGCGCCTGCATTGATCGGAGATTTTATAAATCCAAAAACATATTCGCAACAGTCAGTCCGACTCCTGTTATAAACCCTGCCCATACACCCGCACGGGTAACGCCTTTCAATACAAACCATACAAAAACGGAGCTAAAACGCCCCGGCTAACGCGCCCCATGAAATGCCCATAAGCTGTGCGATAAAGGTCGGCGGATCAAGCGCGATCACAACTGAGACAACAATAAAAACACGATTAAAACCTGCATTGTCACAATCTGCTTTTTCTCGCTCATTTTTTTCATAATATTATCTTTCAAAAGATCGAGCGTCAGTGTAGAACTGGATGTCAGCACAAGGGAGGAAAGAGTTGACATTGACGCAGAAAGCACAAGCACAACAACAACCCCTATAAGCAGATCCGGAAGCATGGAAAGCATATGCGGTATAATACTGTCATAAACGACCGCTCCGCCCGCTTTATCGTAAATCTCGGGACTGTCGAACAGTCTTCCGAATCCTCCGAGAAAATAACATCCACCTGAGATAATAATTGCAAATATAGTTGAAATAATAGTTCCCGTACTGATCGATTTTTCATCTTTGATCGCATAGAATTTCCCGATCCTCTGAGGAAGTCCCCCATGTTCCAAGCGAAGTAAGAAGAACAACGCCCAGAAGATTGACAGGATCCGGACCAAAAAAGATGTAAACGCTCCCGGCTGTCCTTGTGTCAGGGGAACATCACTTGGTATCTTCGCCATTTCTGCTATTGCATTCATGAATCCGCCCTGTCCATTCAGAACCGCCGCGATCACAGCCACAATGCCAATCAGCATAATGATTCCTTGTATAAAATCATTGATTGCCGTAGCCATATATCCGCCCAGGATAACATAGAGCGCCGTAAACGCTGCCATTGTCACGACACACCACGTATACGGAATATTAAAAGCCATCGCAAACAAACGTGACAAACCGTTATACACCGAAGCCGTGTACGGGATCAGAAAAACGAACACGATCACAGATGCCGTAATCTTAAGTGATTTGCTCTTGTACCGTTCTCCGAAAAAATCCGGCATCGTCCTTGATCCAAGATGCTGTGTCATCACTTTTGTACGCCTTCCGAGAACTACCCATGCCAGAAGGCTTCCGATTAATGCATTTCCGATGCCGATCCATGTACTGGCAATTCCGTATTTCCAGCCGAACTGTCCGGCATATCCGACGAACACCACTGGCGGAAAAGTAGGAGGTGCCATAGGCAAATGCCGTCAGCCAGGGACCGACCGAGCGTCCTCCCAGAACAAAATCGTCTACACTTGTAACATGTCTTCTCGAATAAATTCCCACTGCCGCCATCACTGCGAAAAAATAATAAGCAGTATAATTTTAATTCCCATCTTTTTTCCCTCTCTCTGCCGTTTTATCCTTTAGACCACTTTAAAGCGTAACACTTTAAAGCATTAAAGTATCTTTTTATAGAATAACACGGGTCTAAGACCCGTGTCAACTGTTACTTTTTTCTATTATGCCCGTTTATCTTCCCGTTTTATCTTGTCAGTACATCTCCTGTCACTTCATCTCCTCGACCCGGTTTTGCACCTTCTTATCAAAGTTTTCTATTTGTCTGCTGTATGACTCGTTCATATATTTTGAATGAAGCATAAAGTCCGCAGTCGCAAGATTATTTGCAATCGGAATATCATATACAACTGCGATACGGAGCAGCGCCTTTACATCCGGGTCATGAGGCTGCGCCTCCAGCGGATCCCAGAGAAAGATCATAAAATCAATCTGCCCTTCTACGATCTTCGCTCCAATCTGCTGATCTCCGCCAAGCGGACCGCTACAGTATCCTTTTACCGGAAGCCCTGTTCGCTCAGCGATAAGACGCGCCGTTGTTCCTGTTCCGCATAAAAATGCCCTTTCAGTATCTCTTTTTTTTTTCACACCAGTCTACAAGTTCTCTTTTCTTCCCGTCATGTGCCACAAGCGCGATATGTTTTACTTTTCAATTTCCATCGTTACATATTTATCATCTAACATCCGATCTCCTCCTTTTATCTTAAAAATAGTTTTTCATAAAATTTTTCTTACCGTCTGTTTTTATACAAACTGTTCCATCGTATCAAATCTAAGTAATGCGATCGCGCCCATCGCAACCGTGATCATCAATCCATAGATCAATACGATCGGAAAGATCAACGTTTGACTGATCAACACTGCCGCCAACACTCCGACACCGGCTCCGACTCCTAAAAGCGCCATCTGGATAAACATTCTAAGCAGACTTTGCCCTGTTTTTCCGAATACTTCCCCGAGAAGGCTCTGAACGATCACCATTGTATACAGGCGGTCTGCCTGCAAAACGGTGTAGATCAAAATACAGTAAATGATCTCTATTACCAGAACATGCCAAAAAATCCCAATAGGAATGCAGATGATACATCCGTCCGCAAATGCCTTTACATGTTCCATAAGAGTCGCATACCACATTTTTTCAGCGGACTGTCAGGAATAAGAAAAATATACGGATTTTTCAACTCGCTTTCCCATTTTCCTGTGTAACCGCTCATAATAAGCGCCACATACGCGACAACTCCCAACAAAATAAAGCCCGCCATACTGCTGTCTGACACCGATTTTGAGAGAATACGCGAAAATAAACGCAACGACTGCCGAAAGAACTGTCATTTTCGTGAAAATAAAATATTTTTCTTTCTTATATTCCAGAAATTGCCTGTAAAAATCGCTCTTGCTCCTTTTGCTGTAATCTTACTCTCTACACGGCGAAACCTTCGCTTTTTCGTCCCGGTATTTGTCACAAATTCTCCGCTTTTCTGCCTCTTTTTCAGTTCTGCATAATCGTCTGCGAATTTCGCCGCCTCTTCATAATATCCGCCGTCACATTTCATTCTGAACGCCGCCGCAACAATGAACACCGTAAACACCGAATAGATCACAGTACAAATTACATTCAGAGTTGTCGGACCGAGTAAAACCAACCTGTATACCGCAATCTGCCATCCGACTACCGGAATCATCTGAAGGACCGGCCAGTTGATAAACGAAAGAGCGCTTTCTACTGACAGACCTTTTTCTTTAAAATAAAGTACGATCATCAACGTAAATGCAATCAAAAACACTTTCATTCCGAAGCAGATCCCTTTTATCAATTTTGCGGAAGCTTATCATTCGTATATAAAATGATCATAACAGATTGTTCTACCGCACACTCTACGCCGCATCCTATCAGAAAGAAGAAAAGCATCTTCCACCATTCCACATGAAAAACCGTCAAGCCTCCGATCGCCAACACGATCCATATGAAAAATGACATCAGATAATTCATCCACGCTCCCTGTATCAAAACAAGTTTGGGGCTGATCGGAGCGGGAAATACGAACTGAGAATGAGCCGGCCGAAACAAGATTCCTTTTCGAGAAGCATAGGACATAAAGTTTCCTACTGTAATGTAGATCGTCCACACCGTCACAAGAATGACAAGTCCTTGAACAGAATCGATCCGAACTGTAACCGCAAGTGTTCCAAGCATCACGATAAGAAAGATTCCATAGGCGGCCCCAAAGATCAACGCAAGAAGCGTCGTCGGTTTTCTGACTGCCTTTTTCAGGTTATTTGCCGCTGTTCTCTTTATCAAATATATTAACGCTTTCATGCTTTCTCACCCCCTGTCATCTCAAAGAACAGTTCATCCAGCTCTTTTCCCTGCGCGTCTGCTTTTGTGTAAGAACCGGCAATATGCCCTTGTTCCATGACGATCATCACATCCCACAAGTTCTCTACCATCTCAAGCATATGCGTACTGATAAGAACTGTCGCTCCGTTATCACGCAGTTTTAACACGACATCTTTCAGCATCTTGATCGCCGCCGGATCAAGTCCGACCATCGGTTCGTCAAGAAGGATGACTTCCGGCTTTACCGCAAGGGCACAGCATATGCTCACTTTCTGCATCATTCCTTTTGATAATTCATTGCCAAGCTTATCCTGCTTGTCATCCATCTCAAACGCTTTAAGTATCTTTTCGATCTCCTCGTCTGTAATTTCACTGTCATATGCCATTCTCACATATTCGATATGCTCCCTTACCGTCAGCGCATCGAACATATTCGGAATCTCCGGAACATAAGCAAACTTCCTTTTCGCAGGAATCTGCCGGGCAGGAATCCCTTTAATACGAATTTCACCCTGATACCGCAATAAACCGGCAATGCTTTTGATGATCGTTGATTTTCCCGATCCGTTCGGCCCTAAAAGAACCCCTACCTGACCGTTAGGGACGGTAAACGTCACTTGATCTACCGCCAGATTCTTTCCATAATATTTTGTCAATTCTTTGATCTCCAGCATAGTCCTCTCTACCCTTTCTGTCCGCGTCCTGTATAGTTTGCTTTTACTCGTAATACTTGATAAGTGCCTGTGTTCCGAGATCTCCGTTGCCGTCTGCTTCAAGCTCTTCATAAATGGCAAGAACCTGGCTTAAAACTTCGAGATTTAAACCGCTTCTGTTTGCTTCGATGAGCGCCAGCTTCATATCTTTAATAAAATGCTTCATAAAAAATCCCGGCGCATAATCTTTTTCTATGATCTTTGGTCCGAACAGATCAAACTGTCTGCTTCCGGCTGCCCCTGTCGCTACGGATTTCGAGAACACATTCAGGTCAAGTCCCTTTTTCTTTTGCATATGTCAGCGCTTCGCATACACCGGAAAGAGCTCCCGCGATCATGATCTGGTTTGCAAGTTTGCAATGCTGTCCGCATCCTGCCGAACCTTCGTAATTAATATTGGTTCCCATTGCTTCAAACAGTTCATGACAGTTCGTATAATCGCTCTTATCGCCTCCGACAAGAATAGAAAGAGTTCCTTCTCTTGCCCCCGTATCTCCGCCTGTGACCGGCGCATCAAGCACATGAAATCCCCTGTTTTGTTCCTTCTTCATACAGCTTTTTCGGCAATCTGCGGACTCGTGGTCGTCATATCGATCAAATATGCACCTTTTTTCGCACTGTCCAAAATATTTCCGCTGTCGAAATACACTTCTTCCACGTCCTGCGGAAATCCCACAATGGTGATCACTGCCTCACAGTCTTTACGCACTCGGAAATCGTTTCATGAAAGATCGCTCCTTCCCCGATCACGTCCTCGACTTTTGCTTTTGTCCGGGCATAGATATGCAGTTCAAATCCTGTTTTCATGAGGTTGCTTACCATGGACTTTCCCATAATGCCAACACCGATAAATCCGATCTTCTTCATCTCTTTTTTCCTTTCCCCTTATATGCCGCTATTTTTACGACACTTCTGTTTTTATCCACATCGGTTTGTCTGTCTTGCCTGTATTAATATTTTTCTACGACTTCGCTTTTGTTTTTATAAATACTGTAGGCAGGTACAAATCCACGTACAGAAGAAAGTGGATAAATATTACTGTGACTTCCAACAACAGTTCCTGGATTCAGGACGCTTCCGCATCCTACTTCTACTTCCATCTCCGAGCATTGCTCCGAACTTCTTCATGCCGGTTTCTATATTTCCTTCCGATGTTTTTGACAACAACAAGCTTTTTATCCGATTTCACATTGGAAGTGATAGAGCCTGCTCCCCATATGAGACTTGTATCCGAGAATGGAATCCCCTACATAGTTGTAGTGCGGAACCTGGACTTTATTGAAAAGCACGACATTTTTAAGCTCTGTCGAATTTCCTACGACTGCTCCTTCTCCCACGATCGCGTTTCCTCTTATAAACGCACAATGACGCACTTCCGCTTCTTTCCCGATGATCGCCGGACCATTAATACATGCGGTAGGCGCAACTTTAGCTGACTTTGCGATCCAGACATCTTCTCCTCTTTTTCATATTCATCACTGCTTAACGTATTCCCTGAGTTCTTTGATAAAGGAACTGATCTTCGGAAGGACCTCCCACGGATATGTCACTTTGTCAAAAAGATCTTTTGCGATTGTCTCCTCTAATGTATAAAGTTCCTTTACTGTCAATGCATTCATATATTTATCTCCTTTTCCGCCGTTTACCGGCTCTTTTTTATAATAACCTGCCGCTTTATCATAACAGGCTCTTAACTGATACTGATTATTGAGTCCTTTTACTCCCACCGTCCTGTTCGTTATAAAACGATCCAGCTTCATCATATATTCATCGGGAGTAATGCTTCCCTCCGCCACATACGTAAGACCTTTTTCCCAGCTTGCCGTAAGTTCCGGATTTAAAAGTGATTTGATCGAATGATCCACTACGTCAAATACCATCTCTCCTTGCAAAGTCGGTGTTATGATCTGTGTTTTTTATTCAGGGCAAGGTATTTAATATGAATCAGTTTCTTTAATATTTCCGCCCTGGTCGCGCTCGTTCCGATACCGCTTCCTTTTATCTGAGCGCGAAGATCTTCATCCTCGATCAACTGCCCCGCATTTTCCATAGCAAGGATGATCGATCCTGAATTATACCGTTTCGGAGGCGACGTCTCCCCTTCTTTTATATCTAATGCTCCAACCGGAAGAACGCTTCCTTTTTCAGCGTTTTAATCACTTCAAACAGCGCCGTATCAAGGTCCTGATCTGCCGTCTGTTCTGCATCTTCCTCTTTTTCATTTGCATCGGTTCTGCTTTTGCCTTTGTTTACACTTCGTTTTCCCTGCGGAACGCCTGCCACTTTCAAATATCCTTCCTCAGCTAGCACTTTAAAATTGGAAAAGAAACTCTCTTCCTTTATCTTCGATATGATCGCCACTTTTTGATACACTGCCGGCGGATAAAAATACTTAAAAACCTTTCTCACAATCAGATCATATACTTTATGAGACGTTGCCGAAAGCGAATTCAGCGCTCCTAAACCTTGTCCTGTCGGAATGATTGCATAATGGTCCGTAATCTGCTTATCGTTTACATATCTTGTCTTCGCCAGATTTTTATGACTTCCAAAAGAAAGGATATCCTGCAAATACGGCTGTGCCGGAGGATATTTTGACAGCCCGTTCAAGTTTTTCTGCTGATCTCTTTTGCAACTGCCGTCGACAAAACCCTGGCGTCTGTCCTCGGGTATGTAACAAGTTTTTTTTTCATATAATTCCTGCACGACCCGAAGCGCAATTTTCATCCGGACTGATCTTAAACCGCTTCGAACAGTCGTTTTGAAGTTCGGCCAGATTATAAAGAAGGGAGGATTTTTCTTCTCCTTTTTCTTTCTCCACAGACTCAACGATACACTGTATCGGCTTTTCTTCCAACAAATAGGCGATCAGCTCTTTTGCTTTTTTTCTTCTGTCTTAAATCCATTTTCTTTATACAGATCAAACGATTCAAAATACCGCGAGCCTTTCACTGCCCGCCATTCTCCTTCAAAACTGTGACCTGACGCATCGATCGTGCTGATCACACGGTAAAAAGGAGTTTTTACAAACTCCGTATCTCCCTTTCACGCCTGACAACCATTCCGAGAACGCATGTCATTACACGTCCTACCGAAATCACCGAGTATTTCGTATTCAGATAATTAGAAATACTGTTTCCGTATTTCAGCGTAAGCAAACGTGAAAAGTTGATTCCCATCAGATAGTCTTCTTTCGCGCGAAGATAGGCGGAAGCGCTTAGATTGTCATACTCTGACAGATCTTTTGCTTCCCGTATGCCTCTTAAGATTTCCTCTTCTGTCTGTGAGTCGATCCACACGCGAAGTCTTTTTTCCCCGACACCTGCGCCTTTTGTTCTACAAGCCGGTAAATGTACTCTCCCTCCCGTCCGGAGTCGGTGCACACATAAATTGTGTCAACGTCTTCTCTGTTTAAAAGAGAACTGACAATCTGAAACTGCTTCGCCACTGACGGATCACTTCATATTTAAACTCCGAAGGAATAAACGGAAGTGTCTGAAGACTCCATTTTTTTCAATGCCGGGTCATACTCTTCCGGATAGCTCATCGTAACCAGATGACCAACGCACCATGTGATCACTGCTTCGTCGGATTCTAAATATCCGTCCGCTCTTCTTGTCTTTAATTTTAATGCCTTTGCGAACTCCTGCGCTACGCTGGGTTTTTCGGCGATATAGAGTTGTTTTTCATATAATGTATTTAGTTTCCTTTCCTGCTCCGAAAGTATTTCTCACCTTTTTTCAACACGATCTATTCCTTTTTCCAAATGCGCTGAATACTTTCTGAAAGATTGATTTTTTTCCTTTTTGCTTTCGGAAGCGTCTTCGGAGGGCGTGCATTCAACGCAGCCTTCATAAATGCAGCCTGCGCGTTGACCGCTTCTCCTTTTCTTTCTTTTTTCTTATATGTACCGTCACTTGTCATAATACGCGCTTTTACATTGTCTGCAAGCATCACTTTCAGATCATGGATCAGGCGTCTCTTAATTGCATCGTCATAAATCGGACATGCAACCTCCACACGTTTCTCTGTATTTCTCGTCATCATATCTGCCGATCCGATATAAACTTTCGCCGTTTCTCCTGTTCCGAACACAAACACTCTCGGATGTTCCAGATACCTTCCTACAATGCTCGTAACCCGCAGATTTTCCGTATTTTCTTTCACTCCCGGCAATATACAGCAGATTCCGCGTACGATCAGATCCACTTTACCCCTGCTGCAGACGCTTCCTGTACTTTTCGGATAAAATCCATATCCGTTACAGAATTCATTTTCATAATAATACGTCCATCCGCGCCTTTTTGAATTTCCTCATCCATATGTCTTAAAACTTTCCGTTTCAGACTAAACGGTGAAACGATCAGATGATGATACTCTCCGTCCAGATTGCCGATTGACATATTTTTAAAGAATACGGCCGCATCCTCGCCGATTCCCTGATGTGATGTCATAAGCGAATAATCTGTATACATTTTGCCGTCTTTTTCATTATAGTTTCCCGTTCCTACCTGGGTAATATAACGGATCTCATTTCGATTCCTGTATGTGATAAGACACAGTTTTGAATGAACCTTGTAACCGTCGAATCCATACAGCACACGACATCCCGCTTCCTCCAGACGCTCTGACCAGTCAATATTATTCTGCTCGTCAAAACGCGCCCTAAGTTCGATCAATACCGTTACCTCTTTTCCGTTCTCGGCTGCCGCACAAAGGTATTCTACAAAGGCGGGCCTTTTTCGCCAGACGGTAGATCGTGATCTTGATCGTCATAACATCGGGATGAAACGCAGCTTCTTTAATAAGCTGCAAAAACGGATCCATACTCTCATATGGATAAGACAACAAAACATCTTTTGCGTTTCACCTGCTCCATCACGCTGATCCCTTCGGCAAGCGCAGCGGCAGGCTGAGGTGTAAACGGCTCGTCGATCAGCGCTTTTCTCATAGATTCGGGAATCTTATCTGCGATTGCGAAAATAAACCCAAGCTTCATCGGCATTTTCGTCCTGAAAATACATTCCGGCGTAATCTTAAACCGGTCGCAGAAATATTTTTCCATCTCTTTTCCGAGCGGAGCGGCTGTCTCAAGTCTTACAACTGCCATTTTACGTCTTTTATGAAGTGTTTCTTTCATAATATAACGGAAATCTTCATTATCTGCCAACGCTTCATCATCCGGTGCGATATCCGCATTCCGCGTTACGCAAATATAGTTTTTGTCAGATACCTGATACTGTTCAAAAACAAGTTCCAGATATTCCATGATCACTTTTTCCATTCGGATGTAGCGCACATCATGCCCCGGAAGATAGAGAACGTCCGAAATGTACTGTGGCACAGGCACAATGCCGAGCATGACATTATTTTCCATTTTCAGCGTCGCCACGACGTAAATATCTTTATTAAGCAGATGAGGGAACGGATGGTTCGCATCTACGATCTGAGGCGATAAAACCGGAAGCACCTGTTCTTTGAAATATTTTTCACATACTTCTTTTCCTGCTGCTCCAATTCTTTAAAATCTAACCCACATACGCCATACGGCTGAAGCTGCTTTTTATTTCCGCATATGTCTTATCTCTCTCCTTATAAAGAGGAGCTACCGCTTTATAAATCTCCTCCAACTGCTGCTTCGGAGTCATTCCCGAACGGATATCCTGTTTTTACTGTCAGCTACTGCCATATCGTAAAGGCTGCCGACACGAATCATAAAGAATTCATCAAGATTACTTGTAAAAATTGCGACAAATTTCATCCTCTCCATAAGAGGAACACTTTCGTCCTGCGCCTCTTCCAACACACGCTGATTAAAACGAAGCCATGATAATTCTCGATTTTGCGTATACTCTAAAGTCTCTGTTTTTCCCATCATACCCTCTCCTTTTTGATTTTCCGACATTTCTCATCTTGTAAACTATCGTTTCATTTATCGTGAAAAAAGATTTCTGCTTTTATTTTTCCAAATATTCCATAAGATCATCAAACTTTCGTTCTGTGTACTTATATCCGTGTTCATAAAATGCATGCAGCGTTTCTTTATTTCTCTCAAGTCTTGAAACAGGCTTTACCTGCGGTCTGAGAATAAAATATCTCACCTCGTTTTTCAAAGCTGATCTAAATAATTCATCGTTTTATTATACTCAAAACTTCTTCTGAAGATCGTCCTGATCAAATTCGGATATGATTTATACGCTCTTTTATATACTCTCTGCATCGTCGGAGAAAGAACCGACTTCCTGTAACCTTGATTTTTCGTAAGAATCACGACGATCTTTTCATTTTCCATCTGCTGTGCCCGTCTGATCGGAACAGAGTCCGCCAGTCCTCCGTCAAGGTACGGAACATTGTCGATATTAACGATCGGGTAAGCAAAGGCATACTTGACGACGCTCTGCAAAAGTTTCATCAGACGGTCGTTATCACTATCCTCTGTCATATACTCCGCTTTTCCCGTCAGACAGTTTGTCGTAACAATCTGACAGTTGATCTCCGAGTTAAAATATGTCTCGAAATCAAACGGAAGCAGTTCTTTCGGATATTTATCAAAGATCAGATCCATATTCATCAGACTTTTCTCTTTGACGAAGTCTCTGATCCCATAGTAATATTTTCCTTCTTTGTCAGTCGGTATCATACAGTCTCTCGTTCTTCCCGGCTGCCGCGAAACATAGTCCACCGCATTGCACGAGCCCGCCGAAACGCCGATCACATCCGAAAAATACAGATCTCTCTCCATCAGATAATCAAGCGCTCCCGAAGTAAATATTCCTCTTGTCGCTCCGCCTTCAAGAACAAGTGTTGCCTTCTTTATTGTCATATGGATAACCTCTTTTCTGCTACAATCTACTTCCCTCTTTTAACTTCTACATTATATAACTTTTTTTTCCTTATTGTGAAACCAGAAGTTGATTTTTAAACAAATCTTTTTCAAATTCTTTTCAAAATCTTTACTTTTTGTTGTAGGTCATATCCAGAAGCTTCTCCTGCCTTATCCGACAATAATTCAGGTTTTTTTTCATAAATAAATTACCGGCCTTCCTTTGCTTTATTTTTTACTCAACAGCGCTTTCACTTCCTCTACAGTCAATACTTTCCCATAGGATATAACTTCGCCGTTAAACACTAATGCAGGTGTCGTCATTACTCCGTAACCGGCGATTTCCGCAAAATCTGTAACATGTTCAATCTCATAATCTAATCGAAGTTCAGATACTGCCGCTCTGGTTGCTTTTTCTAATTCCATACATTTTACGCAGCCCGAACCCAATATTTTGATCCCTTGCTCTTGTTTCTTATTTTCTGTATTTTGCATTGTTTCTGACGTGCAATTTTCACCACAACAGCATGATTTTGTTTCTTTTTTTTCTTTCCAAATAATTTCATTTCTTATTCGCTCCTTTTAAATAAATATCGCACTAAAAATTAAAGAGATAACCTACAATGATAATACCCGACGTACAAATGGCAATAAATAAAGTCAATAATTTAGGCTTTACTGCCTTTTTCAACATGATTAAAGACGGCAGGCTTAATGTCGTTACTGCCATCATAAATGATAAGATCGTACCCTAATTGTGCTCCCTTTGCAAGTAATGCCTCTGCAACCGGAATTGTTCCGAAAATATCAGCGTACATAGGGATACCGACAAGCGTAGCTAAAACAACACCGAACGGGTTATTACTTCCTAAAATACTTTCAATCCATGTTTCAGGTATCCAATTATGAATAATTGCTCCAATCCCCACACCGATCAAAATGTATGGAAATACTTTTTTTGAATGTTCCCATCACTTGTTCTTTCGCATATTGAACTCTGTCCTTTTGGTTAAGGCAGGGGAACTAATATCAACCCTACTTGCATTTTTGACGAAATCTTCTACATATTTTCCATATGTAAGTTTTCAATGAAGGTGCCGCCGATGACGGCAATGATCAAGCCTACAATCACATAAGCAAGGGCAACTTTAGCCCCAAAAATACTCATTAGCAATACAAGACTTCCTAAATCAACCATAGGCGAAGAAATCAAAAGGAAAATGTTACGGCCAGTAGCAATCCCGCACTTGTAAAACCTATAAACAACGGGATAGAAGAACATGAGCAAAATGGTGTAACCGTTCCTAACAATGCGGATATGATATTTGCTCCGATACCATGAAATCGCCCTAAAATTTTTTTACTTCGTTCGGGTGGAAAATAACTTTGAATATACGAAATAAAGAAAAATCAGTAAACATAACAAGATTGTGATTTTGATTACATCGTATAAAAAGAATTGAATACTTCCACCTAAACGACTGTTAATGTCTAACCCTAGTTGTGATAGACCCTTACCGATTAAGCCATTCAACCATTTCATACCTAATATTTGGTCTTGGAAAAATAACCATATTGAATTTACCACTTCAAAAAGTTCCTCCTTTACATAACATATCAATTTTTTTTGATGTGATAAGGTTTTATAAAAGCCATCTTTCGATGACCTTTATTTGCAACAATTTGATTGATTTTCAGTATTTGGTGTTGTTAGTTCTAACAATCGTTTTGACGCATATTCACTTCCGCTTTTACTTAGGCTGTAATGCGTCCATTTTCCCTCTTGTCTTGCATTAACAATACCAGAGTCGCAAAGTATTTTCATGTGGTATGATAAAGCCGATTGTCCTATGTTCATGTTTTCAATCAGAACACACGCACATTTTTCGCCACTCTTCAAGTAATCTAAAATAGTAAGCCTTTTTTGTATCACAAAGAGCCTTAAAGATTTTTGCGTCTTTTGAAAAATCAGTCATCGCCGTCATTCCTCACATCAATTATTTTTGATATATACATCATAAGTCTTGTAAAGTGGTTTGTCAACATGTCACATCAAAATATTTTGATGTGTTTTTTCTTCCTCTTGTCTGCCAAAGACAAAAAAAAGAAAAGATAAAATAAACCGAGAGTCAACTGCATTCTGACTCTCGGCTTCATTTTTCAAACGGAGATGGCGGGATTCGAACCCGCGTGCCCCGGAGGGCTAACGCATTTCGAGTGCGCCCCGTTATGACCACTTCGATACATCTCCATGAAGAGCTGTGCATGATTTCCATACACAGCTTTTACATTATAACAGAATTATTTCCAAAAAGAAAGAGGATATTTCAAATTTAATCAACCTTTAATCATCTTCCTCAGTCGAAACAGTATATGTCTGTCTCTTTCTTGCCATCTCATCACTTTCAAGATACTCGTCATATGTCGTAATCTTGTCGATCAGTTGTCCACCCGGAACGATTTCCATAATACGGTTTGCAGTCGTCTGTACGATCTGATGATCCCGAGACGTAAAAAGTAAAACTCCCGGGAATTTGATCAGTCCATTATTAAGAGCTGTGATCGATTCCATGTCAAGATGGTTTGTCGGCTCATCAAGAAGAAGAACGTTTGCTCCTGAAATCATCATCTTAGAAAGAAGGCAGCGTACTTTTTCTCCTCCTGAAAGAACTTTCAGCTTCTTCACACCGGCCTCGCCTGAGAAGAGCATTCTTCCGAGGAAACCGCGAACATAAGTAACATCTTTCTCTTCAGAATACTGAGTCAGCCATTCTGTGATATTATAATCATTATCAAATTCTCCGCCGAAATCTTTCGGGAAATATGCCTGAGAAGTTGTCACTCCCCCATTTATAAGTACCTTCGTCCGGTTCCATCTCTCCGATCAGGATCTTAAAAGAACTGTCTTTGCGACTTCATTACTTCCGACAAAAGCGACTTTATCATCGTGACCGAGAGTAAAGCTGATATTGTCAAGCACTTTCACGCCGTCGATCGTTTTAGAAAGACCTTCTACCGTAAGCACTTCGTTTCCGATCTCACGGTTCGGACGGAAATCAATATATGGATATTTTCTGCTGGACGGTTTGATCTCGTCAAGCTGGATTTTCTCAAGGGCGCGCTTTCTCGATGTCGCCTGCTTTGATTTTGAAGCATTTGCGCTGAATCGGGAAATAAAGTCCTGAAGTTCTTTGATCTTCTTCTTTTTTCTTATTTGCTTCTTTCATCTGACGGATAAGAAGCTGACTTGATTCATACCAGAAATCATAGTTACCTGCATAAAGCTGGATTTTGCCATAATCAATGTCAGCAGTCTGGGTACACACTTTATTTAAGAAATAACGGTCATGGGATACCACGATTACCGTATTATCAAAATTAATCAAAAAACTCCTCCAGCCATGCAATCGCATCCAGATCCAGGTGGTTAGTAGGCTCGTCCAGAAGCAGGATATCCGGATTACCAAACAGTGCCTGAGCAAGAAGAACTTTCACCTTCTGCGGACCTGTCATATCTTTCATCATTTTATAATGAAGTTCTGTGTCGATCCCAAGTCCGTTTAAAGAGTCGCGGCGTCTGATTCAGCTTCCCATCCGTTCATCGTAGCAAATTCACCTTCAAGTTCACTTGCCTTTATTCCGTCTTCATCCGTGAAATCTTCTTTTGCATAAATCGCTTCTTTTTTCTTTCATAATCTCATACAGTCTGGCATTACCCATGATCACCGTATCAAGAACCGGATATTCATCATATTTAAAATGATCCTGCTGTAAGAAAGAAAGACGCTCTCCCGGAGTGATCGCCACTTCACCGTTCGTCGGCTCCAGCTGTCCTGATAAAATCTTTAAAAAAGTAGATTTACCGGCGCCGTTAGCGCCGATCAGACCATAACAGTTTCCCTCTGTGAACTTGATATTTACTTCTTCAAAAAAGCGCTTTTTTTCCCACGCGCAGAGTTACATTATTTGCACTGATCATTACAATATCTCCTTTTTGAAACTTCGTTTTACGGGATATGTGATGCTTAATACGCACCAACGCCTATATTAACATATAATCCATGAAAAAGGCAAGGACTTATAGGAAACATGTACGTTTCCCCAATCCTGCCTTCTGTTTCCGAAAGCTCCTATAATTTTAAGCTGTTCTCTCAATGCCTGCTGTTCATATCGCTGTATACTTCACAAAACCTGGCGGCAACGGAAACCGGTTCGTTTCCCGCATAAAGATGAGAAGCATCTCCCAGCTTCAACCCCCGAAAACAAGCGATTCCCTTCTCTCGTTCTTCTGTCACTATTTCCGTCACCGATGTCGGAGCAAACGCAAAATACTGCCATGCCGAAAAAGGCGACATATTCCACAGATGCGACAACAACGCGCACGTAATCCCAAAATGGCAAAAAAACGTCACGGTCTCCGTGCATTTCTCTCCACCCTATAACTGCTGCCTTCACGAACATATCCATGCTCTGCAAGAAATCTGTCAAACTCAAGAGTTACCCTGTCATATACTTCCACCGCATCTGAATTTTGGCATAGATCGGATTTTCTCCACGCATCCCTGTCCATACATTCTCCATGTTCCATCCAATACGACGGAACGATATCCCACACGATTCTCGGCACATACCGACCATTTTCTTTCTCCGCGGTAGGATAAGCCTTTTGAAGATGTACCGCCTGATTCAGATCGATCCTTGCCGGAAATTCTCTCAGCCATTCTACAGTCTGTGCGGTCTTTCCCACTTTATCCAGACAGTACTGCGCCGTGTCTTTCGCTCTTCCAAGGGGAGAAACATAACAGCTTCCGAGATTCAAGTCAGCCGCCCGTTCGGCAAGCAGTTTTGCCTCACGATGTCCTTTTTTCGTCAGCGTATCATTTATGTAATCCGGATCTCCATGTCTGATAAATAAAATCCTCACTGTCTATCTCCTGCCTTTCTTTTTATGCAAAGCGTCCGTTTTAACCATCGTTTTGCAAGTCCGGTCCACATCCCCACTTCGTCTAATGCGCCATATATATGCGCCTGCTCTTCCTCTGTCCATTTATCAGGACGTTCTTTTTAGTTTTTGTTCAAACCATTCTTCTGTGGCGACAGACATCCCATGTGCCCCTTCCGCAAATACATGATGCGCATAAGGTACGCCCGCCTTCCTGCATGCTTCGGCAAACAAATACCCGTTTTCCGCCGAAACGGTCTTATCTTCAAGAGTATGCCACAAAAAACACGGCGGCATCTCTTCTGTCACATGTTTTTCGACCGACAGATATTCCCGCTCTTCTTCATCAGAATCTTCTCCGAGCAAAGCTAAAAACGAATCTTCGTTTCTATACTTTCCCGAAGTGATTACCGGATAACCGAGTATCATCGCATCCGGTCTGCATGAAACTTCTTTAAGAAGAGAATTTTCTTCTTTTATATCCTGAAAATGAACTCCGAGACTTCCGCATAAGTGCCCGCCTGCCGAAAATCCGCATACAGCCACTTTCTCCGGATCGATCCGGCACTGTTTCGCATAATAACGTACGAGCCGCACCGTTCTGGCCAGATCTCTAAGCGGCTGAAGGTGCAAAGGCTCGCCTTCCGATGTCGGATTCACACTGTATGTAAGTACAAGCGCATTGTATCCGGCCCTATAAAATGTTCGTGCGACGATATCGCCTTCCGATGATGACACCTGACGATAGGCTCCGCCCGGCACAACGATCATTGCCGGACGGATCTGCCCGTCTTCATGCATATAACTTATCACATAAGGAATATCTCTTTCTTCACTTTCATACGAATATTCCTCTCTTTTCCAAATTGCCGTTCTCTTACCTATCATTTTTCCACCTCTTTTATACCGATCGGCAAAAAACATTTTCAACAATATACCTTGCCGGCGCAAGGATGATTCTTATAACTTGACATCTGCCAAATACGGATTCTCCGCTTCGTAAAACTTCTCATTTTCAACTGCCTCTGCCAGCTTCATATCAATCGGCATACGGCCAAGCACCGGAACGTTCATCTCCCGAGCTGCTTCCTCTACATGACTTTCTCCGAACACTTTAATCTCTTTTCCACAGTCAGGGCATTTTACATAACTGTAGTTTTCTATGATCCCAAGTACCGGAATATTCATCTGTTCCGCCATATTCGCCGCTTTTTTCACGATCATCTGTACAAGATCCTGTGGAGATGTCACGATCACCACACCGTCTACCGGAAGCGACTGAAATACTGTCAAAGGAACGTCTCCTGTTCCCGGCGGCATATCCACAAAGAGATAATCCAAATCTCCCCAAATTACATCTGTCCAAAACTGCTTCACAACTCCCGCAATAATCGGACCTCTCCAAATAACGGGCGCGGATTCGTCTTCCAGGAGAAGATTGACCGACATAATTTTTGTCTCATCTTTTGCAATACATGGAAGAATCCCTTCTTCCGTTCCTCTTGCTTTCTCATGTATTCCATACATTTTGGGAATCGAAGGACCTGTAATGTCCGCATCTAAAATTCCGACTGTATATCCTTTTTCTCTCATCATTCTTGCGAGCGACGCCGTCACAAGCGATTTACCGACACCGCCCTTTCCGCTGACTACACCGATTACTTTTTTTAATAGATGAATATTTGTTTTCCGGTTCACGGAAATCCTCTTTTTTGCTGCTGCATGAATCTGCATGTGCGCATCCTGCGCAAGATTCTTCTGTACATCCGTTTGTATTTTGCTGTTCTGGCATGATCTGCTACCTCTTTCTATAATTTACTCTTTTCTAAGTATAACACATTCGGGCAAAATCTTGTACTGATTTTGCCCGAATATCATTTCTCATTTATTAATCATTTATTCATATTCATTTAACGTCTGTTTACAACCGTTCCACTGTTATCTTGTCACATCGTTGAGCCATTTATAACTTCGATACCGTTTATATGTGATCGGTATTTTAATAATCTCATCACTCATAAGTATCACATAAACAACCGGCACACTTAGCTTAAATACAAATGCCGCAAGAAAACCGAACAATATCGAGCAGCACCACATCGTCGTCATATCGAGAATCAATCCGAATCTCGTATCGCCGCCCGAACGGAACACCCCCCGACAAGCGTTGTATTAATCGCCTGGCCGACAACAAAATAAGACATAACAAAAACATGATCCTCAAATATTCTTTTGCCGTACCGCTCAAAGTCAGTGCCGCCGATGCCAAAGGCGAAACCGCAAGAATCACAGTTCCTCCCAATATTCCCATGATAATGCTCAATATAAGAAACCGTTTTGCATATGCTTTCGCATACTCTGTCTTTTCTCTCCGATCGTCTTTCCAAGATAGATCGCCGCCGCGCTGGACAACCCAAACGATACAACTGTCGCAAGCTGTCTTGCCACCTGCGCCACTGAATTTGCCGCCACAGCCGCGCTTCCCATATGACCGAGTATCGCTGTGTTCGCCGCCGTTCCAAGTCCCCATAAAACTTCATTGACTACAACCGGAAGGGCATAACGCATAAAATCAGAAAATAGAATTTTATCCGTATGAAGCACATATTTGAACCTCAGCCTGATCTCCCTGTTAAATAAACGGGCATATATCGCAACAAGCACAACTTCCAGAATACGGGCGCAAAGAGTTCCAAGCGCCGCTCCTGCCACACCCATCTTCGGAAGTCCGAGCAGACCAAAAATGAAAATCGCATTCATTATGATATTGCATATAAGAGACAGAAGATAGACAACTGTTGCCACAACAACCCGTTCCACACTCCGCATAATATACAAATATGCCTGCGTAACTCCCATCATTATATAGGTAAACGCCACAATTCTCAGGTATTTAACTCCTTCCGAAACAACAACCGGATCGTTTGTAAATACCTGCATTAACAGTTCCGGTACCGCAAGAGCCGACACAGTAAAAAGCGCCGTCACACAGACCGCTGCTTTTACTGCCATTCCTAATATCTTTTCAATCGCATCCCGGTCGCCTTTTCCCCAATACTGAGCCGTGAGCACCGTCGCTCCGGAGGTCAGACCGAACAGGAACAATGTCATAATATACTGAATCTGTCCTGCCAAAGATGCGCCGGATAAAGCTTTTTCTCCAACAGCGCCTAACATAATGACGTCTGCCGCCGTCACGCCTACGTTGATCAGATTTTGAAGAGCCATAGGAACAACGAGCGCCAGCACCGTTTTGTAAAACTTTCTCCGGTCAATTTCTATATGATTTTCTCTCTTTAGCATGATATTTTCCGTAAACTACCTTTTTACTTATTCTTTTGCTGCCCTGTAATGATTCTGCAGCTGTTTTTCGATCATTCTTTTCCGTTAAAGCAATACGTACACACTTTACACGGATCGATTCCGATCGATGCAATCAGATCATCCAGACGGTGGAAACGAAGAGTCGTAAAATTCTGGATCTTCCGAATCTCTTCTACCATCTTCGCATAACGGCAGCTGTCCGGATCGGCATATTCCGCAAGCACTTCTGCCGGACAGTTTTCTCCTTCTGCCTCTTGAATGATCCTGCGTGTGATCAGATCAAGATCTGATTTGGATCTTGAAAAATTCAAAAACTTACAACCGTACACAAGCGGCGGACACGCCGGACGTACGTGCACTTCTTTCGCTCCGCTCTTATAGAGAAATTCCGTCGTCTCCCGAAGCTGCGTTCCGCGCACGATAGAATCGTCGATCAAAAGCAGTTTCTTATCTTCGATCAGAGACTGCACCGGGATCAGTTTCATCTTTGCGATCAGATTTCTCTGGGTCTGGATCGTCGGCATAAAGGAACGGGGCCAGGTGGGGGTATATTTAATAAATGGTCTCGCATACGGTATTCCCGATTCATTAGAATATCCGATCGCATGTGCGATCCCAGAATCAGGAACTCCGGCTACAATATCAGGATGCACAGAATCTCCATCGCGCTTTGCAAGCATGCTGCCACATTTGTAACGCATTTCTTCCACATTGACGCCTTCATAGGCTGATGTCGGATATCCATAGTACACCCAGAGGAAAGAACAAATCTTCATCTCTTTTCCCGGAGCTACCAACTGTTCCACGCTTTCCGGAGTAATCAGATCGATCTCTCCCGGCCCTAATTCTTTGTACGCTTCATAACCGAGATTAATATACGCTGAATTTTCGAAAGAAACACAGTAAGCGTCTTCTTTCTTACCGACAACAACCGGAGTTCTTCCATATCTGTCACGCGCCGCATAAATTCCGTCTTTCGTCATAAGAAGCAGCGTAAAGAGAGCCGTTTACAGTTTCCTGCGCATAACGGATTCCTTCCACAAGCGTTTCTTTCTTACAGATCAAAGATGCCACAAGCTCTGTCGCATTGATCTTACCTCCGCTCATCTCCTGAAAATGGGAATGCCCTTCTTCAAACACTTTTTCTAAAAGTTCTTCTTCATTATTGATCTTTCCAACCGTAACGATCGCAAAACTTCCGTGATGCGACTGTATAAGAAGCGGCTGCGGCTCGTAATCAGAAATACATCCGATTCCAAGATTGCCTTTCATCTCATCTACATCCCTGTCAAATTTTGTACGAAAAGGAGCATTTTCTATATTATGGATCGCACGGCAGAACTCTCCGTTTCCATACGCAGCCATTCCGCCTCTTCTCGTTCCGAGGTGAGAATGATAGTCCACGCCGTAAAATAACTCCAATACACAGTCTTTTTTGATGCAACTCCGAAAAAATCCACCCATTTTCTATGTGCCTCCTGTAAATTTATCAAATTCATTCTGCTATTTATCTTTCACCTTATAAAGGATAAGGAGTTCCCGGCGATAAGTCAATACTTTCTTTCATATGCCTGCTATTATCGTTTATTATAGATATATATAAGCAGAAGTTCTATTCCTTTATTTTTGCCGCTTTGGCATCAAAATCATTCTCCTGCAAACGATTCCCATTTTCTCCGTCTATACAATAAGAGGATGCCTTATTTTGACATCCTCTTACCTGTTAGTCTTCAAGGCTTCTTTCATCTCTTTCATTTTTTCCATGAAGCCTTTCTTTTTTCTTCTTCTCGACTTTCCCTGTTGTCTCATCATGTTCATGAAGTGTATTTCCCGTCAATTCATCAAATCTTCGCAGCGCTTCTTTCGCCTCCGAACTTAATCTTTCCGGAGTCTGGATCTCAAGCGTCACATAATGATCTCCTCTTGCCTGTGGATTACGAAGAGACGGAACTCCTTTTCCTTTAAGGCGCACTTTTTGTATCTGTTTTCGTTCCCGGTTTTACATTATAAATCACATCTCCGTCTACCGTAGGAATACGAATATCTCCTCCGAGCGCCGCTACCGCAAATGAAATCGGATGCGTAGAGAAAATATGAATATCTTGTCGTTTTAACGACGGATGCGCCGAAACATTCACTTCTACAAGAAGATCTCCCCGTGGTCCGCCGTTTACTCCCGGTTCTCCCTTGTCTCTGATACGAACGCTCTGGCCGTTATCAATTCCTGCCGGGATAGACACTTTGATCTTCTTTCGGTTTGCAATGTATCCGCTTCCTGCGCATTTTGAACATTTTTCCTTAATCACTTTACCGGAGCCTCCGCAGTTAGGACATGTCTGCACATTTTGAACTGTTCCGAAAAAGACTGGGATGTATAGACAACCTGCCCCCGGCCCCCGCATTTCGGGCATGTTTCGGGAGATGTTCCGGGTTTTGCCCCTGTTCCATTACATGTTTCACATGGATCTTTCAAAATAAGATCTAATTCTTTTTCACATCCGAAAATCGCATCCTCAAATGTGATTCTTATACTTTTTCTGACATTTGCGCCTCGCATCGGTCCGTTACTTCTTCCGCCTCGTCTTCCGCCGCCAAACAGATCGCCGAAAATATCGCCGAAAATATCACTGAAATCCGCACCGCTAAAGTCAAAGCCTCCGAAACCGCCTGCGCCGCCCGCGCCGCCATCGAATGCTGCATGACCAAACTGATCATATTTCTGTCGTTTTTCAGGATCGCTTAAAACAGCATATGCTTCTGATGCCTCTTTAAATTTCTTTTTCCGCCTCGGCATCCCCGGATTCATATCGGGATGGTACTTCTTTGCCAGTACACGGTATGCTTTTTTTGATCGCCGCCTCATCAGCATCTTTCCCGATGCCGAGGACTTCGTAATAATCTCTTTTTGACTCTGCCATAATACGTATACTCTACCTTTCCTCAAGAAAATTCTACGAAACCGCTTTTTACACGATCCCGTAGAATTTTTATTTTACATTTTGCCTGATATTTCAAGCTTTTATCTCGTTTCCTCTGATATCTTAAACTTCTTTATAATCTCCGTCTACGACATCATCTCCGTTGAATCCTTCCGGAGCCGGTCCTGCATCCTGACCTGGATTCGGTCCTGCTGCACCTGCACCTGCCGCTGCGCCTGCCTGCTCATACATCTTGGAGAACAGTTTCTGAGCGCTCTCCATCAGTTTTTCCTTCGCAGCTTTGATCTCAGCCACATCGGCTTCAGATGTATTTTCCGGAGTTGATTTTGCCAGCACGTCTTTTAACGCCTGCATATCGGCTTCTACAGCCGCTTTATCGTTGGCATCCAGTTTATCGCCGACTTCCTTGATTGCCTTTTCTGTCTGGAATACCATGGAATCAGCTTCATTTCTTGTGTCGATCGCCTCTTTACGTTTCTTATCCTGCGCCTCGAACTCCGCTGCTTCTTTGACCGCTTTGTCGATATCGGAATCGGACATGTTGGAACCGGATGTAATCGTAATGTGCTGTTCCTTACCTGTGCCAAGATCCTTAGCGGATACATTTACAATACCATTGGCATCGATATCGAAGGTTACCTCAATCTGAGGGATTCCACGCGGAGCCGGCGGGATTCCGTCAAGTCTGAACTGTCCGAGTGATTTATTATCTTTTGCGAACTGTCTTTCTCCCTGTACGACATTGATATCTACCGCTGTCTGGTTGTCTGCCGCTGTAGAGAATATCTGGCTTTTCTTTGTCGGGATCGTTGTATTTCTCTCGATCAATCTTGTGGCAACTCCGCCCATTGTTTCGATAGAAAAGAAAGCGGTGTAACATCAAGTAGAAGGATATCTCCTGCTCCTGCGTCTCCTGCAAGTTTTCCTCCCTGAACAGAAGCAGCCAAGAGCAACACATTCATCCGATTCAAAGATTTGCTCGGTTTCTTTTCCTGTCAGTTTCTTTACTTAACTTCCTGTACTGCCGGAATACTTGAAGATCCGCCGACAAGCAATACCTGACCGAGATCTGATGCTGTTAAGTCCTGCATCGGAAATAGCGCGTCTTACCGGCTCTGTGTTCTGTCTACGAGATCTCTTGTCAGTTCATCGAATTTTGCTCTTGTCAGATTCATATCAAAGTGTTTCGGTCCTTCGGCAGTTGCCGTAATGAACGGAAGGTTGATATTTGTTGTTGTTGCGGAAGAAAGTTCAATTTTTTGCTTTCTCTGCCGCTTCTTTTAATCTTTGAAGAGCCATCTTATCCGTTGAAAGGTCAACGCCTTCTTTTGCCTTAAAATCTGCCAGCATATAATCTGTAATCTTCTGGTCAAAGTCATCACCGCCAAGACGGTTATCTCCTGCTGTTGAAAGAACTTCAAATCACGCCGTCGCCGATCTCGATAATGGAAACGTCAAACGTACCACCTCCAAGGTCGTATACCATGATTTTCTGCTCTTTCTCATTGTCCAGGCCGTATGCAAGAGCCGCTGCCGTAGGCTCGTTGATGATACGTTTTACATCAAGACCTGCGATCTTTCCTGCATCTTTTGTAGCCTGACGCTGCGCGTCGTTGAAGTATGCAGGAACTGTAATAACAGCTTCCGTTACTTTTTTCCCAAATAACCTTCTGCATCTCGCTTTCACTTTGTAAGGATCATTGCGGAGATTTCCTGAGGAGAATATTTTTTCTCATCGATCGTCACTTTTAAAATCGTTCCCATTCTCTTTTGATAGAAGAAATTGTTTTGTCTGCGTTTGTAACGGCCTGACGCTTTGCAACCTGACCTACAATTCTTTCACCGTCTTTTTGGAATGCAACAACTGAAGGAGTTGTTCTTGCACCTTCGCTGTTAGTGATAACATGTAGGGTTACCGCCTTCCATAACAGCCACACAACTGTTTGTTGTACCTAAGTCTATACCTATAATCTTTCCCATGTTTTTAATTCCTACCTAATTGATATAATTAATTTGCTACTTTTACCATACTGTGTCTGACGACGCTGTCATGATATATATAGCCTTCATTAAATTCTTCCGTGATGATGTTTTCACCTGCTTCTCATCTTCCACATGCATTGGAAATCTTAAATACCGCTTGATCGGTTTTAACCGCATTAAGTCGTCATGATCTGTTTGTAGATTTTTTCCATTCCTTCTACGAAAGGATCTTCCTTACTTTCCTCCGGCACGGCTGCAAGACCACGTTCAAAATTATCGATAACCGGAAGAATTTTTCTATGATATCTTTCGCTCCGATTTCATACATTTGAGACTTTTTTTTCTCTGTACGTTTACGGAAATTATCAAACTCTGCCATTTGACGGGTGAGACGATCAGTCAATTCTTCAATCTTCTCGTCTTTTTTATCTTTTTTTTTCTTTCTTTGCGAAAAACTTTTTCTTTTCTTTTGATTCTGTATCTTTTGTATCCTGAGACTCTTCCGTCTCTTTTGAAGCTTCCTCCTCAACAGATCCTTTTTTCGTCTCTGCCGCCTCGTCCTGCTCATCTGCAGCCGCTTCGTCTTCCATCTTTGCCGCTTCTGCCTTTGCTTCCTCGACAGCTTCTTTTTATCATATCTTCTTTGCTCATCTTGTCACCCACCGGCTTTCCACCTTTCTATCCTTTTGGATCTTTATTATAAATCGCATCCAACTCTCCCTGCAGAATTTTCAGCGTCTTCATGACATGTTCATAATCCATCCGTTTCGGTCCGATAATGCCGATCGTTCCTTTCATGCCTTCGCCAAGTTCATACGTCGCTGTCACGACACTGCAGTCCTTCATTGTTTTAACCGGAGTCTCATCTCCGATATAAACCTGTATTCCGTGACTATCCTCACTTTGCCAGTGTCTCTGTCACAAGATCGGCGAGCTGCTGCTTTTCTTCAAAAGCACTGATGATCTCCTGTGCGCTTTGCTTATCGCTCAACTCCGGATACTTAAAGATGTTCGTAGCTCCGCTTGTATAAATCTTCATATCTTCTTCTACATGGATCGTCTCTGCCACCGCATCCAGTACATGAGCGACAACCTCACTGTGCACTCCTGCCTGCTCTTTTAACCTGGCGATCAGTCCCAATGTGATCTGATCGATCGGAAGTCCGTTCAAGTGTTGTATTCAGAAGCATATTCAACTTCAGAAGATTCTCATTACTTAACATTTCCCCTACTTCGATGATCTTATTCTTGATTACATTACCGCCAAGTACGATAACCGCTACGATCTGTTCTGCATCAACCTGAGAAAGCTGAATAAATTTCAGCGTATTCCGATTGTTAATCGGAGACGATACCATCGTCGCATAATTCGTATTCGTCGCCAAAACTCTTGCTGCCTGCTGTAATACTTTCTCAACCTTATCGGTTTTCTCCAACATCGCGCTTTCTCTTTTGCAATCTCCTGTTCTTTTTTCTTCCATCAGCAGATCCACATAGAACCGATAGCCTTTATCCGACGGTATCCTTCCTGCAGAAGTATGTGGCTGGAAAATATATCCAAGTTCCTCAAGATCTGCCATCTCGTTACGAATCGTAGCGGAACTTAATTTCAAATCCGTGTATTTTGAAAGGGTCGTGATCCGACCGGTTCGCCAGTCTCCAGATAATTCTGAATGATGGCTTTCAATATCGTAAGTTTTCTTTCACTTAACGACGTATCGACCGCCACAGCTTTTCCTCCTCCTCTCGCTATTAGCACTCTTTTTCTTTCTGAGTGCTAACACCTTTCGTATATTAAGATAGCACCTCATTTTCCGTTTGTCAACAGTGTTTATTATTTTTTATTTATCATGGATTTCATTTCCAACTTGAACTATTTTTTTATGCTTTGTTATTTTTCACAAAGCATAAAAACGTGATAGATAGGGATATTGACGTTTCCCTGATGATTTTCTCTACTTATATTTTACCAAATCTAAGATGCGTAAACAATCACTATTCTTTGTTTTTGTTTTTTTGTAACATCTAAACAAAATCGTTCTTATAAGAATCAAGTCATTCCTATACCCAATAACAGTCTCTCTTCCTCGTAACACTCTTCAGCTGTTTTCCATCCTAGTGATTTCCGATACATCGTATTAATCCAGTATTCTATTTTTTCAATTTTCTTTTTTTTGTATACTGCCTGATCTTTGTTCCTTTAGGAATAAAACGACGAATAATCCTATTTGTGTTCTCATTTAATCCACGTTCCCAACTGGAATATGGATGCGCGTAATAGATCGCAACCCCCAACTTTTCTTCCAATTCATATAGCCTGGAAAATTCTGCTCCATTATCTGTCGTAATACTTTTAAATATTTGATTAAAGTTAGGAGTCTCGTTTTTTAATTTTTTCAAACACCGATGTACCGCATTTACTGTTTTTCCGGAAATTTTACGAATAATCTCTTTTTAGTTTTTCTTTCCGTTAATGTAAGAAGTACTTGATCTGTCTTTTTCTTTTTTTCCTATTACCAGATCAATTTCCCAATGACCAAACTCTTTTTATTATTAATGCTTTCTGGACGTTTTTCTATACTCTGTCCACATAACCGCTTATGTTCTCGGTTCTTTTTTCTTTTTTACGCGTCTCCCCACCTTCTCCGGTAAATCTATATTTTTTACTTTTAATAATCCCTGATCCGTATAGGAATATAATGTACTAATACTACAGATTTCATCTTCTTTAAACAACCTTTTTCTGATTGCTTCTGCGCGCGCAGAAGCAAAGGAGCGTTTACATTTCTGCAGCTGTTCCTCTATATAAGTCAAAAAATTACGGAACTTATTTACCATATATTTTCTACATCTTTTTCGATTTTTTCATAAATGGCCTGTCCTGTATCCGGAAAATACTTTTCTTTTTCATAGTATCCTAAAATAATCGTTGTCGTTCCTCTTTTTAATTCATTTCTAATTGTGTTACTCGCTCTACCTGTTAATTTTCCTATCTCATAAGGACTTCTGCCTTCTTCATGCAGTACTGCTATTATTCTCCGTTCTTCTTTTGTTAAATGTGACCCCTTTTTGCTTTTCTCTGCTCCCATATTTTTCTCCCTAAATTTTCCTTAAAACTATTTCCCCATTTTTTTTTTACATTGTATTTTAAAGCTATTTCCATTTCGTAATCCTGCACATTTTCGGATACATTCAGGAAGAGGAATCCTATTTTCTTTCATTGTTACGACCTCTGTTGCCGATACTGTTTTCATGTCTTGGCGTGTCACACCCGGTATTAATCCTTTATCAATCGCCGCATAAATAGTGTTTATTGATTTAGGATACTTTTCATAGCCATGATCGTCTGTTTTAGGTGTTCAATCACCTGTTCTGGGCTTAATCTTTTTCTCTTTATCAAATACGATATGTATTTAGCCAAACGTTGATCTTTTTCTAAAATTGTTTTATTTCTACTTTCCGTTCTTTTTTCCCATGCCTTTTCATCCGCATATTCCGGATCATATACTCCTTCAACGCTGCCTCTTTTTAATTCGTTAAAAACTGTTCCTCTTGATACTTTTAATTTCTCCGCAATACATTCTTTTGAAAGTCCCGCATCTAACAGTTCTTTCAATTTTGCTCTTTGATAGTAAGTCATTTGACTATAAACTAATTTATCTCCCATATTCTACCTATCCTGCATCTACAAATAATTTCCCTAATTCTTCTTTTCCCAAAACATCAGGAGCAATCGCAATACAATAAGACATCATTGCCTGAAAAAGAATCACTCCTATACGACATCCATATTTGTTTGCCTCATCTTTTATCCGAGCTTTCTGCCGTTCATCTAAATAAATTTGTTCTACAGCATCTTTCTTTACATAATTTTTAGCCTTTTTCTCTGTAATCAAAAGATATGGATGTACCTCTATTTCATTTTTAAAAAATAACTAATCATCCTACGGTGAAATGTGGTTCGTGGGATGTCCATATGCTTCAATAGTAAGTTTTCAAATTTTAATGCATCCGCTGTCACTGCAAAAGTTGTTTTATTCATTTTTATTTTTCTCCATTTCTCATAATCTTCTTTAAATCTATAAGGATTCGTTCTAATTTCTGATACTCCTTTTCACGAATATAAACCGTTTCTTCCAAATTCACCATTATACCTTCAATTCTTTTACTAATTTCCATTGGTTTAATCCCGACTCTTTTTTCTTTTTTTTTTTAACTTTTGCTGCACTTCTTCCTTTAAGCTCACCGGATCGGATTGTTGCAAAATTTCCTTCTGTTCTTCTTTATCTAATTTTGTAAGTTCCTCCGCTTCCGGAAGATTCAGTTCATTTCTCATTAATTTGAAATCAACTCTTCACTTCCATGTTTTTCTATTTTTTCAAAACGCGCAACCTGACCTGTAGACAGATTCATCTGTTCTGCCACAAGCTCTCTTGTTCTTTTCCCCTTTAATTTAATCTCTTGATCGCTTCCAAACTCCTTCGGCAGATACTCCACTCCTGCTTTTTTAAATTTGAAATAATCCGTTTCCATTGCAGCATTTCCATATAAAGAATCGCATCTGTCTTCACCCGGTATTGATTTGTCACAAGGATTGCAAAATCCTCCTTATCTTCATCATTTAACGGAAGTTCAATCTCTACTGGATCTTGAATTACACAAGGCACTTTATTGTCAAAAATCGCCGGATATTCATTTCGATCACGCAGAAGACGCGCTCCACGCCATCGACGTTCTCCAGTAGTCAAAACATAATACCCTTCTTCATCCATTGGCTTAACAATTAAATTCTGCAAGATTCCTCCTGCAAGCTTAATCATCCCTGCCATTTCTTCTATTTCTGTCATTTCATACTGATTCCTACTATTAGGTCGAATCTTGTCCATATCAATATATACAATCTCATTCTTTGAACCATCAACCGTATGTTTCACTTCCTTCAAAACTTCCGAATTTATTTTCTGCATTCCCTCTATTTCTTGTTTTCTATAATTATTTTCCCGATTAAATTTCATATTCAACCTCTTCTTTCTCCAAGTGCATAGCCATCTAATTCTGCACGTATATCCTGCTCATAAATCATCATATTATACCGCATCTCTTTTTGTGTTTCATACAACGATCTTCTTAATGCAACCATTGCCTTGTCTAATGCTCCCATAGTATTATATCGTTTTCTTCTTTGAGATCCATATCGATTCGTTTTTAATTGTCGCACATTTAAGTCATTTAAGATCTCTTCTGCATACTTATTCCCCTGTACTGCTGATTTGTTCAACCATTCTGTTGCTTGAAAATAATTCTTTTCGACATGCTTTCCTTTTTTATATATTCACATCCCATTTTTAACTGTGCCCATTCATTCCCGCCTTCAGCCAACTCACTCAAATAAGCCATCCCTTTTTAGGATTGTAAGCTTCACTATCAGAATTTAAATATTCCTTTGCTAATTGATACTTTGCATACTCATTCCCTTGACTTGCCGATCGTTCTAAATAGCTGATTCCCTTTTCTAAATTATAAAACTCCCTTCTTTCAAATAAATTTTTCCTAATGTATACTGCGCCTGCATATTATCCGCCTTGTCTGATAGTACCTTTAAATGCTCTATCATATAAGGAATTTTTTCTAATACCCTTTTTTATAATAAATATTACTCAATAACAAAATTGCGGGAACATTCCTTGATCCACTGCTTTTCGCAGCCACTCTTCTGCCTGAAGATCATCCTTCTCAACATGCTCTCCTTTTATATACTCACATCCCATTTTAAACTGTGCCCATTCATATCCACCTTCAGCAAGCTCTCTTAAATAAGTAATTCCTTTTACCGGACTATAAGCTTTACTGTCAGAATTCAAATATTCTTTTGATAAGCGATATTTTGCAAACTCATTCCCTTGACTTGCCGATCGTTCTAAATAGCTGATTCCCTTTTCTAAATTATAGAATTCTCCTTCCGTCAAATAAATTTTTCCTAATGTATACTGCGCCTGCTTATTATCCGTCTTATCCGCCAGTGCCTCTAAATGTTCTATCATATAAGGAATTTCTTCTAATATACCTTTTTCGTAATAAATATTACTTAATAACAAGATTGCAGGAACATTCTTCTCTTCTACCGCTTTTCTTAAAAATTCCACTGCTTTCTTTTTCATTCGGTTCACACCCTTTTCCATAATACAGCATACTTCCTATATGATATTCAAACAATGCCGAGTTCTCTTTTCTTCCGCCGCTGAAAATAAATCAAAGGCGCTTTTATAGTATCCTAAACTCTTTTCTACTTGACCTTCTTTTTCTAACATTTTGGCACACATTAACTTTGCAAACGCATTCTCCCCTGCATTTTGAAAGAAAGCAAACGCCCTTTTATCATCTTTTTTCCACACCTCGTCCATTGTAATATAATTGTCCTAACGCATAACTTGCATATTTTGTTTTTGAGTTCTCATACCATTCTAATGCAATTCCAGGTGATTCTTCTATTCCCCATCCACGATCATATTGTTTACCTATACAAAACGCGACATAATTTTTTAAAAATCGATTTTCTTTATTTTCCCCTTGAGATATGATTTGCATTTCTTCTAAAGAATCATATTCAACTTCAAAAATTTCTAATGCTTCTGCAAAATATTCTCTTGCTACTTCTGAATTAACTTCTACTAAATTACCATATAAGTACATTTCTCCCAGCAACTCTTTTACAAATGGATTGTTTTTTCTTTTCTGCGACATTTCGTATCAAGTTAAAAATCTCTTTCTGTTTTTCTGTATCTACTTTTACCCCTAATGCTTGTTTCAATAAATATTTTATTTCTTTTGAGTCAATATAACATTTCATCAAATCCTCGGGGAACTCCTTCGATTTATCTTTTAACATGATATTTTCTGATGATTCCTCTCCAAAATATGCTTTTGCAGAATCCAATTCTTTTTGCAACGTTTCTGATATATTAATTTGCGGTTTTACAGAAAGCTTTAAATCATACTCTTTTTCTTCTATTTCTTGAGCTTCATCCACTTGCTCTACACTTTCTATTTCCTCAATCAGTTGTTCCTGCTCGTTTATAATAAAAACATTTTCTATTTCTTCTAACTGTGTAAGGTCTATCGGCCTTTCTTCATTTGTCTTTTTCTTTCGTACCGAAATTGGTACATCTACTTTATTGTTCATGCATTCAATATAATCTTTTGCTTGCTTTAAAACCGCATTCCCCATCTTTTCTTTTAACTCTTGCAGTTTATTTTTTATAATTTCCTCCTTGATCGCCACCATATGCTTCCGTATATAAAAAGGCTCTGTCTGTCAAGAATTTCTCGAAGTTCATAATATTTTTCCGAAGAATATACTTTAAGAAATTTTTCGCTGATTTCATCAAGCACAGCGCGATATTGTCGCATTTCTTTATTTCCATAATTCATTCGATTTTGGGAATTTCAGGAAGATTTTGGCATAACTCTAAAAATTTACTTTTAATTTCACTATCTTTTGTAAGTTCCTCCTCCTTTAACTTTCCTACAATATCTTTTTCGTATTATCGTATTAATTCGCAAATTCATTTCCTTGTCTGCACAATCTCGTTTATTACAACGCTTTTGCAATGATTAATATTAGACAACTTAAACTTTCCTCTTACCTCCTCCTTCCCTTGATACATCATTTTTTCCGCATCGGATACGGTTCAACTGTCGCTATATGCACATGAATATTATCAGTATTATAATGGATGCTGGCACTCCAAACAGCTTGATCTAACCCTTCATTTTTTAACAATTCATTGATTGCCTTTCGAGTCACCGCTTTCAATTTACGTTCGTCCAACATTTTTGTTTTCATATCATATATCCCATTTTTTGTAGCCAATTATTATCAAACGAGATCACTGTTTGCCACATCAAACTTTGGTTTGTTTGGGCGATTGAAAACACTTTTTTAAATGCTTTTTTTTCCTGAAGAGTAAGAGAATCTTTTTCCGCTGTAAACAAACCTGTACTTTTGTACGGATTCCCCATATACTCATTAAATAGGTTATATGTCGTAATTGCATTATTTCTTTGTGCTTCTTCTCGATCCATGTAATCAATATACTCTTTGAAATTTTTCTGTTCTCGGTCTACAAAAATCTTGCATTAGCGTAACGCCTGCTTTAATTTCCCCATTACCAATCTCCCTGTACCGAAATTCGGTACAAATCATATCGTACCTTTTAACGTGTCATTTTTGACACATGTTTCCTTGTTTCTGTTTCTTATAATCTGCTTTCTGTTTCTTGTTCGCTAAATTTTCCTTCCTCAATGCACTCGCTTTCGTAACAACTGGCGATTCCAACATACTAACCGGATATAATACTTCCGCTTCTTGCTGAATTAATTTTGTATTTTCAATGTCAAACAAAATATCAATCTTTTCTTCCACCTTCCGCAAAATGGAAAGCAACTTGTTGTTTTCCTCTTGGTTTTGAACTATATGACTCCGGACAATATATCTAAGAGTCTCCTGAGTCACTATGAAACCCATGTTGTTTCTTGACTTGCTGAATAACCTCTAAATCTTCCTCATTCATGCGATAATTCTTCTTAATCATACTTTTTCCTTTCTTTTAACAATTCAAGAATATCGTGTAAAAGCATCGCATTTCCTTCCATACAGTCAACCACTGTTTTAAACAATTCTTGATATTGATTATCTAATTCTTTTACTTGAGATGACAGCACATGATTTGTCAAAATTCCCTTTACATATTCACTTCGACTCATCCTGTGTTTTTTTGCCATACTCGTCAGCCGAAGAGCAATTTCCGCATCCATATTACGAATCCTCAACTCATCTATTACTGGCATAACGATCACTCCTTTTCGATATTATACCATTTATACTACCATTATTCAACTGTTTAAAACGTGAGTCACTTGTACCTCAAACGATAAATTTCTGTCCACAGGAAAAGTGCCAGCTTTGCTGGCTCCACGGGGTACACGTGGACACTTTTCCCTTATGCTCTTTAGCTTCTGATATGATGTAATAACAACTTAATTGAGAGCTCATATCTTATGATATTTTTAGGAAGTAAACGAATAGTTTTTTGTGATTTCATTTTTAGATTTATCTTATTTTATTGAATCAAAAAATCACGTGTCATTTTTGACACGTGATTTTTTTGAGAACACATCTCTGTCCTCTGTGTTTGTCCAGGCTTGAAACCGCCAGCGTTGGCATTACAGAGCCGGAACGCGCCGACCGCCTGAACGGATAGCGGTATATTAGCAATAACAAAATCGCCCTGTATTCCCGTAGATATAATCATTTTCCTGTCGTTCCTGCGGTATACAACGCCGCATCCATAACTTATGGATGACCACACGAGCCAGCCGGCAGGCGTTGCTTTTTCGCCTTTTTATAGTCATAAAAGAATAATGCGGCTTTACGCCGTCCTTTTCTTGCTGTAATGCATTTTCAATAATTTCTTTTTCAGACGCAACAACGCAACGCCCGTTTTTACCCAATCACATAGTTTTTCATTTCTTTCACTTTCTCCCCTTTTCCCTTGGGGGCTGGGATATAATCCGTCGCACGTTTTGAAATGTGCCGACCGTCTGAACAGATGCGGTCGAAACGGTCATTTCTGACCGTTTCGGCTTGTTTTGTTTTTAGCGATTCGTTAATCAAATACGATGTTTAATTTTTGTGTCTGTCCAAAGATCCAACATATGGCGGAATTTTTGCAACTCGTAATCTGTAAAATCTCCGTCATTGAGGTGAGAAATAGAATAATATCCATATTCGGCATTAATATCTTGAACGAAATTATAAAACTGTTCAAATCGTCCTAACTCATCAACCGGAAGCATGTAGTGTTTATATTCCTTGTTAGGGCAGTCGTAATAGTCACGTTGCCAAGGGCTTGAAAAATAACGCCTCAACTCTTATCTTGCTTTTTCTATCATCCTGCGTTTTCCTGTCAGTTATTGTAAAAGCGCCCATTGCATAAATTTAGTATAATCTTTCATAATATTTTTTCTCCTTTTTTTTTTATAATATAATTATATTATATTATAACTTATATTACAATATTCGCCGTTAAAAACACACCCTGCTTTTTCTCTTTTTATTGAAAGCTACATGTCATTTTTTGACACATAAAATCTTTCTTATAGGGATAAGTTGCCCCCACCATAATAGATGGGCTTTAGTCTCAAACGAATGCACGCTGCGCATTTATTTCCAACGGCTAACGCCTAATACTAAAAATACCGCGTGTCATTTTTGACACACGGCATCTCGATACAGTCTATTTACTTTTAACATTTTACCCTGTGTGTCAAAATTGACACACAGGGTAAACACAACTTTATTTGACTTTTTACAATCATTAACTCATATCCCAAGACATCTAATATTTTGGTGAACAATCATAAAGAGGGTTTATTCGTTTTCCGTTCTCCTGCTCTACCAGACTAAATTAAAACTTATTTTTCATGATTGTATCCTCTTTGAAACACTGATTTTCTTTCCTCGTGCTGTTCCATTGCTGCTTTCACTTAATCAATATCATCTTCCAATCCAAGAAATTCTCTCACCTGTTTTTCATATACCATTTGTTTCTTCTTTGGCAAACTGATATAACTTTTCATATTCCCTTTGTGTTGTGCTTCATTTAAGCAATAATAATATTCTGCTTTTCTATCGTTCTCGATAATCAACGGAATAATATCATTCCTTAAGCACTCTTTGAATATCAACATTCGCCCTACTCGTCCATTACCATCTTGAAATGGATGGATCTTCTCAAACACTGCATGATACCTCATGATTTCTTCTAAATTCTTAGAAGAGCCTTCATACTCTTGTAATAACTCATTCATTTTGTCCGGTACATCTTTCGGTAAAACCGTTTCAATATCTGATACAATATTTTTCCTATTCTTATATTCACCAACCGGATATCCATTTGCCAAATCTTCAAAGACCCCAGCTTTTAGCTTGTAATGGTATTTCTTGATGAGCGCATCGGTTAAGGGCTCTTGGAAAGTTTGAAGCATGTAATTAAACATTGTAAAATGCCCCGTCATTTCCTACATCTTTGCCCTGAAAATAACGTCTTCTCCCATGAACGTTCCCTGTCTCAAAAAGATTCGCTGTCTGTTTTTCCGTCAGCGTACTTCCTTCAATTTTATTGGAATTATACGCCAAATTCCTCTGCGTATATCCGTAAATACCACTCCTGTCCTGCTTTTCAAATTCTATCCGTAATCGTTCTTTCAAGTGATTAATCATCCCTCTACACACCTTTCCAAAAAATATTTTACAAGTGCAATGCTATAGTTTCATTTGACTTTTTACAATCATCAACTCATACCCCAAAACATCTAACATTTTGGTGAACAACCGTAACGATGGCTTATTCTCTTTTTTTCAACTCGAGAAATAACTTGCTGTTTACAGCCGATCAGTTCTGCAAGTTTATTTTGCGTCACTTTTTCCTGTTTTCTCAAATGAATCATTTCATTAATCAACCTATATTCTTCTCGGCTTTCCTCCCATGCTCTTGCAAATGATTCACTTTCCTTTTTTCGTCTATCTATTTCTTTTTCAATATTTACCTGAACGAATGGCATAATTATAAACCTCCTTCATTTTATATAAAGCTTTTCCCATCGTCTGAACGTCACTTCGTTCATTTTATCGTTTTCTAAACATTCAAGAACAGAGAAAGCATCCGCCTTTTCATCTTCTGCTAGACCATCAATATATTCAAATATAAGGTCTTTCCCTGCACTTGTTTTATAATTATGTAATATCATGCTCTCATCTTCATTTTCATAATACAATATATAAGTTGTAAAAACAAGTTTTTCTTTATTTTGGAGTTGATTTTAATTATTCAAACTTTGCGTGTCAAAATTGACACGCAAAGTTCTGCTTTTTCCCCCTTTTCATTTTCAAGGAATTATAATCTCATTTTTTTACTATCGTATTTATAACAATGTTCAGCTAAAATTTCCTAGATTCTACAACCGTAGCATTTACTTCTTGAATCATTTGATTCAGTTCTTCTTTTCCGATACTATCAGCCAGAAGAATTAACACTTCGTGCACACTGCTTGGAATAATATAATAATCATTCTGAATTTTTCTCCTTATATTCTCTAACACTTTCGGATAAAAAATACAGGAAGCGCCATAGAAATTCGATGTATTTGACAAATACAACAAGCCGTCCTCTTCTTCATCAACCTTTTTTCCTTCCATAAAGCTTTGTCATCAATATAGATTCAAGTGTTGTAAATTGAGGTGGAAACAATTCTAACATATTCTTCAATGCAAGTTCCCACAATTCGCTTTCTTCTATGTTCCACATTTTTATTAATTGATCTGTTATAGCCAGACTTTCAAAATTGTCTCTTTCATTCTCGATCTGCAGAAAATATATAATTGATAAATCCAAAAACTTTCGATGTGGTCTTTCTTTTAAAACACTCTCATTCATTTTTGTGTTTACCAGTCGAAAGACAATCTTTTCAGAAATTGCTGAAACACTCTGTATCTCATTTATAATTTTTCAAACATTCTTTGTTTCCTCTTTTCTTCTTGAATTTCTTTTGTATTAGTGTTATTATATTTATGGTGTTAGGAATTATAATAATTCCGTATGTGAGCTGTCGAACTAACTTTCGATAGCTCTTTTTAACTGCTATTAAAAAACATCTTCTCCGCTCCTTTCTTATAATATAATTATATCATTACGGTATTTTTAAAACCATAGTTTTCCCTTACAATCTATATTACTTTTTTATTCTTTATAGAAAATAACATCATGTACCGAATTTCGGTACAAACTGTTCCTCAATAAAAAAGAAAAAAGAAGCTGACATTTTCCCGTAAAATATGCTGCTTTTTATGTGTGTTTCTGTTTTATAACACAAAAATAAGAAAACATCGTACCCATGAATTGTTAATTACCCATAGAGACGATGTTTTCTTGTTTTGTTGCTAAATAATATTTCCACATATTTTAATCCACAGTCATACGACTGAATTTTGGAACTATCGAAAGTTTAGCCCGACAGCTCACATACGGAATTATTATAATTCCTAATACCATAAACCTAATAACACTAATACGAAAAAATTCAAGATGAAAAGCAAAAATATTGTATTGTATTGATATTATTTTATTTATTGCACGGCATTTGCGGATCTATGACATTATCAACTGCTTTCTTTTCTTTCATTCATTTTTTGTTTTTCCCTGTACTTTTTCTCTTTTATCTATGTATTTTTGCATATTGCGATTATACCCTCTCTTAATGTCTGCCTTGCATTGCGTTAATTTTTTTGCTCATTCTTGCAATATTCGAGCATAGATTTGTAGGTTTATCGCTCATAAAAATCCGACCACAATACACACATACCTTTCTCACTTGTTTCCGTCGTTCCATTTTCTTGACTTCTTGTCCAGATGTTTTGTTATAGTCCCTCTTACGTTCCCGTTGCCAAGCTAAACAGGCTTCACGCTGGCACTTTTCAGAGCAATATTTTTGACGTCCACTAACAACCGTATATTCCGCTCCGCACCACTGACATTTATCAATACATCCCAATCGCGCGCTTTGTCCCCCGTCGCCTGCATCTCCTAATGGTCTCTTGCTTTGCCTTATATGCACAGTCCGGGCAACGCCTAGCCCTCGGACCGCCGTAAAACTCAACACCACAGTCTTGGCAAATACGTTTTTAACGACCGAGTCTATCTTTTTATCCCTCGCGCACTCAGGGCAGTAATAACAATCCTTGCTTCCGAAGAAAGGTTTACCGCATACTTTGGCAAACTCTTTTTGTGCGTTTTCTCATTTCTACTATCCACTAGACTTTATAGTTTAATGCTAAATTCAGATTTCAAAACGTTTTCAAAGTCCGGGGCAAGCTCTAGATATCTTTTTAAAAATTCCTCTGGCTCACACGGTGCAAGCTCAAAGTGCACGCGCTCACGTTTCTCATCATCCATAAATGCAGCTATCGCATCCATCACGTCAGTTGTTAATTCAAAATCTTCTCCATATCTTTTCATTTTCCAAGCCTCCATTTTTTTAAGGTTGCCAATGGTTAATAATAAAAATCCATTTTATTACTTGCATAGTAATTTAATTTTTTAATATATTTATAAAACCGTCCCATTTACCCGGATACCTCTTGTCGATCCACTGTTTAAGCTCATCTTCTGTTTCTTCTCCGCGCATGTAGTCTTGTATATACGATTCCGTTTTGACTCTTGCTTCGTTTTTAGCTCCATACGTCCAGTATTGTATTGCGTGTATGATTTTTTGTGATGCAACATAGCCTACCCCACAGTCTTTTAAAAAAAAATCTTTCTTTTCCTGATGGGGATATAATACAAGCCGGATAAGCTGACGGAATATAATCAGGCTCACCAGTCACAGAACAAATTCCGTTTTTATGCAGAGCGGATAAATAATGCTCTGTCCAATATAGATCTGTGCCGTCGTTATCTAATCCATATACCGCAAAAGCAACATTTGCTTTATCTAATGGCATTTCTAAGTCTAAGTTTGAGATTATATCTTTTAAATCATGCAAAATATCCCCGTTTTTAGCGTAATTATATATCGCGGCAGCATACATGTCTTCGGGTTTTGCTTTTGTATATTCTTCGAGCTGTGATATATATGCTTCATGTCTGCCTGGTTTTGCCCCAAACGGGGCAACATAACATAAATTATCATGCAGCAAGTGCGGACAATCTCCGCTCGTTCTGCGCCCTGACTCATCCGTACAAGGTACTCTTACAAGCTCCCCCTTTAATATCCGGGGTTTTGCGCAAAGAAATTCCCCTTTTTGTTTAACAGTACAGCAATATGTACTGTCATGTAAGTGTGTGCGATCGGCATACCGTCGCTCCGCTCTCAGCTAAAGCGTCATATGCATTAATAAGGCTTATATATAGACCCATGTTCTTCTCCTCCCTTTATTGCTCTTGTATTTTGTTCTTTAGCCATTCAAGTTCTGATTCCGCCATGTCATCTAGATCAGACGGCCAGTATTCTTGGTCAAATTCCGCTCTTGCCTCTTCGTCGAGTTCTGCCAGTAAATCCTCGATTTTGTTTAATTTGTCAATAACCGGATTCCACCACTCAAACTCTTCTTCCGCCATGATATACTCATCAATATCTCCGTCATAATGGAGCGCGTCGTGATTTCCTAAAAGATCTTGCGTCCATTCTATTCCATTCATCCCTCTTGCAATCAATTCTTTTTCCGTTCCGTTTACTAAAATCTTCATTTTATCACCTCATACCTTTCTTTTTTCGCTCTGCATTTTTTAATTCGCATGGCGTTATCCGATTGATTTTCATTGTATACAGGTCTTTTCGCGGGATATATGCTTGTACTGTTTTTTTGTTCAATTTTATTCCGCAGGCTATTGTTTCTATGTCCATCCCATTCCCATATTTTTCCAATATTTCCGCGTGCGTTTCGGATAAAACATATCCATTATTAGATAGCGCTTTTACAATTCTGTTCCAGGAATATCCTGTGTCTTTAGATACCGCCCTGACAGATAGTAATTTATTATAGGATTCTATTATTTTTTTTCTGATTCCGAATTTAATTCGCTAGTTTCCATGTGTTCTCCTTTCTCCCTGTTGGGCTATTGCCTTTCGACAATATTATAATATCATATGTGCGTTATATTGTCAACATTTATATGTGCGTTATTTTAATATTTTTTCTAATTCGTCAATTTAGATAAAACAGTATCACGGATAAAGGCTGAATTTGTTTTATTTAACCCGAGTGCCTCTATTCTTTCCTTAGTCCCATTTGGGAATACTATATTAAGCCTATAATTGCGCTTTTCGTAATCTCTTATAGCTTTTTCTTTGTGCTTCTGTGGTCTTTAATTCTTCCATTTCATCACCTCTAAAATCATATTTACTTATTATCATTATATTATAAGTGCGTTATATTGTCAATGTTTATATGTGCGTTATATACAATTCACAATTATTCATTGTTTATATGTGCGTTATTTTGTTTATTCCGCTAATTGTTTTTATATTATATGTGCGTTATAATAATATCATCAAATAAAACAAAAGCCGGTTGACATCCTAGCAAGACAAGCAACCGGCACCAATCAAAAAAAAAAGGTAAGCCCATTATAACAGGGCGAAAGGTAAAAAAACAATGAAAAGAACAAAATCCATGATTTACAAAGAAACCTCTAAAAGCATAGATTTATTTTTTATACGCAACGAGCGACGACGATTTATACAGAAGAATGATAACGCCGATAATCGAAAACTTAAGAAAGAAAGCCATCAAAGGCGCATATGACAAGGAAAAAGCCGTTGACGCATACTACTACATAGCGACAGAGGCAAGCAAAAATTATAATAAAGATTTTGGCCATTCTTTCAGTGCTTCAGACCGATTCAGTGCAGCTGTTGATATGGAAGAATATTATAGAGAAGATGAAGTTTTTGCAATTTATAAACAGCCGAAACGGGGATCCTTTCCCCGTCCGCAACGATTCGCCCCGTTGTGCTGATGATGGCAGGCGAGAAAGGGAAAATATGAAAGAATTAGAAGCAACAAATAATTGCAAGCGAAATCGAAAAAACAAAAATTACTAGGTAGGACAAACGAACCGGGGCGCAATTCCCCGGCTGCCTTTTGGGTTGATATACCCATTTATAAAAAAATGATAGTGTAAAGTAATCTATGAAAAGTCGGAGTCAAAAAATGGGCTCCATTAGAACCTTGAAAATTGCAGATATGTTCGTTTTTGACATTGTCCGCCACCCTTGACGGCATGGCAAAGCAATGTCTCCAATTCTCCCGGCTTTTCTATTCCATTCACTAAAATTTTCACTTTTGATCCCTTCTTATTATATTTTTCTTTTTTATTGATTTCATTTTTACGTTATACGATGCTTTTGTTCTGTTCATATTGTTTTCTTTACTATTTAATAAACTGATAATCTTCCGATTGTTTTTTCCATGCACCTTCATCCCATACTGGTCTTTTTTGCACATTGCAAAACTCCAAGATCCGCTCTGTTCTCGGATAATAGGATAACGTAATGCTTGCTGCATCTTCTAACCCGACTGCTTCATTTGCAGAAATCTTAAAACGATAATTTTTGAACCGTCTTTCCCGCTTAAATAGTAATAGAATCTAATTCGACCAATTGATTGATGTGTTGTAATCTGTGTTAGGTGAACTGTTCTTGATCCTGTCATAAGATCCATCACAACATTTTTCGATAGCCATCCGCCAAATGCAAAGATGCAAATAAATCCTGCTATTCCCAGAATAAACGCCTTTTTATCTTCCTTCTTCTTTTTTGATTCCACCTATCAGAAAACAGATGCTCCAACTCAAAATAAGTAATGCTCCCATTGCTTCATTTACCATTCCCCACATTCCTGTTTCCGGAAGGAATATCCAACAAGCGATCAAGAAGATATCCGCTGCAACTATTAATATCACTTCTATTTTTTCACGCGTTTCTGTTTTCTGATCTTTTCCTTCCATATTTCCTCACTTTTCTTTCATAATATCAGTACTTTTTTCATGATGCCCTAACAGTGGAGAACAACTGCTGTTAGGGCGAAAACATACGATGCATACCCGAAAGGATATGCAATCCGCCTTATGCCTTTGCAGCCACAGCGCACAATTTCTGATTCCTGTAAGGCGATCTTACATGACGATGTACCAAAATCCGGCACATCTCCATGCACCCTTATTTTACCACAAAATCATCGGTTCATAAAATGTTACCATGTCTTTGCTATTAAAAAATTGAAACCATATATCTGTACACTTATTCATAAAATCATTATTTTATCTTCCGGGCAGATTTTCTCTAATGGACAGTTCTCACAACCGTCCAGTTGCTTTTTTAAAGCATTTATCATTTTCATTATTTTTTTTCTTTTTCTGCAAATGCCTTCATCTCTTTTTCATGTCTAAATCTTCTGATTCCGCATATTCCATATATTCATCCCAATATCCGCGAATCTCCGTTTCCTCCATCGAAATCTCTTCTTCCGCATATCGTATCCATTCCTGTTCAGCGGCAATCCATTCTTCTTTTGTTTCATAAGCTCGTACCATTCCCTCCCCATTTGGATTGGAACGGAAAATATCGTTCCAATCATATTTCTTACCGGCATGATCGATCTGATATCCTCTGTCTAAGCTTTTCCGAGTTTCTTTGATTCCTTTTTTAAGGCTCTTTATCTCGCTGATTTTAAAAGAAAACTTTCTGTATACATTTTTTCTGTCATAAATTCCGCAAACGTAATCTGTGCCTTTTCCATTTTGCCCCTCTTTTTTTCGGAAGACGTACCGGAATTCGGTACGCCTCCTTCCTGATTTATAAATCCTTATTTAAATTTTTAAGATGCTCTTTAATTTGTGTCATGTTTGCCTCTGCATTCTTAAAATGCTTCATTTTGGGAAACCACAAATACATCTGCTTCCCGATTCGTTCCTTTGTACTATCCCAGTAATCAGAATACGGATATTCTTTTACTATAATAGACGATCCATCAGGCAAGTTATATCGGTAGAATGTTTCTTCTGTAAATTCATTTTTACACCATACACACCACTTCTTATAGCTATTTACAAAAGCTTCCCTTTCCTCCATATTTTTCATTTTAGGAAATGGACTATCAGTAATTCCTATTTCTTCTCCAATAGTAGAAACAGGCTCTCTTTCTATTTGACGATGCTCACAAGAAGTTTCTGTTTTCTTCATGGGTTCTCCCGGATTTTGTATCTGTGCTTTCTGATCCTTATACTCTTTGATTTCTTTATGAGATAATCTTCCTGCAGAAACCAACTCTTTTGTTCTTCTTTTGGTAATGCTGACATTTGTACTGCCGCACTCTTTTTAATTCCCCAGTCTCAAATTTTTCCATCGCGTCTTTTCCAAGATTTTTGGATATGGTCAGGTACTCTCCGACAGTTGATTTCGGCATCTTCATTTTTTTCGACAACTTTTCTACCATACGTCCTGTTGCTACATCCGGGAACTGCTCCGGATAAGTCGTAAGTAAATGCCTCATCTGCTCAATTTCACACATAATCTCATAATCATCTTTATTATCGTATCCATTCGATGAATATTTGGAAAAACTTGCACGTACTTCCGATACGTTTCTAATGACACATGGTAAAAATGCAAACTTTTCTTTTCCGCGTTCCTCTACTAAAATCTTACACGCTAAATATCGATGATTTCCTGCAATGATCTGGTAAGAATCTGTATCTGTTTTCGACACGATCAATTCCTGCAGCACTTCTCCGTCCAACTCGATCAGAACCGCTAACGATTCTGCTCGCTCCCTCGTTCTTTTCTGTTTTTCTTCACTTTCTCCAAAACGATAGTTGCCCTGATCTAAATTAAGCTTTGAATAGTGAATCCACTTTGTAACGCGTTTCGGATGAGGATCTGCTTTCTTTACTTCTGATTTAAAAATATTTTCGATTTTTTGCCATCTCTACTTACACCTCCAACAATTCCTTTGCCAGATCCATGTAATCATTCGTTACATCATTCTTCTTTTATGTTTTAACAGCGGTTTGTATAAAGCCAGTGCATTTTCGACTGCAGCTCTTTTACTAATGCATGTGTCCAAAAAATCCCAATCATGCTTCTGTACCATATCTGAATAAATATTTCTCTGCGATCGCTTATTTTTCCACTTTATTAGCAAAGATTTTCCATTGAAATTCTTGCTCAATCTCTTGAAGTCCATCTTCTAAAAGCAGCAAATTATCTCTGCAGAAATTATCTAAAAGCACCGGCGTCACAACCAGATCTGCCGCATATAACGCGCTTCTCGTAATAGATTCGATTGCAGGACGCGTATCGATAACATATATCATAACGATCTTCCACATAAGAAAGTGCTTTTTTAACGCAAGTTCATTGTCGGCATCTGCCTCCTTTAGTTTCACGCTTCCTTTTATAATATCAATATTTTTATACTTGCTTTTTACAATCAAGTGGCTGATCTTTTCAGGCGTTCTTAGAACCTCTCGGATCGTCCTTCCACTCTCTCCATGTGATTTTGTAAAAAACGGCGTCAGATTCGTCTGTGGGTCTGCATCCACAAGCAATACCCTTTTTCCCATTTTCGCCATGCTAAACCCAATATTAACAGCGGATGTTGTCTTTCCCACACCACCTTTTAAATTTGCAATTACATAAGTCTTCATAATGTTCTCCTTTTTCGTACCGAAATTCGGTACATTCATTTTCGTATGTTTTTAGCTATCTCAATTCAATCAATTAAAACGGTAATTCCTCGTCAATCAATTCCGGGATATTCATAAATTCATTTTCTGCCGCTTTTTGTCGCATCCTGGTCATGTCATTTTCGTACTTCTGTAACTCTTCATCAATCTTCTTTAGTTCGTCATGAAGCTCTTGCGTCCAGCTTTTACCGAAACACAGCACAATTTCCGCCCGTCTGCGAACTAAAGCCGTATAGTCTCTAATCTGTTTTGCATCCATCCTTTTCACTCCTTTTTTTTAAATAAGTCTTCATAATATTCTCCTTTTTCGTACCGAAATTCGGTACATTCATTTTCGTATGTTTTTAGCTATCTCAATTCAATCAATTAAAACGGTAATTCCTCGTCAATCCCTTCTGGGATATTCATAAATCCATTTCCTGCCTCTTTTGTCGCAGCCTGCTGATGTACGCCTCTGTTTGCTTCTCTCTCCGTTCTACTCTCTGCAAATTCCTGTTCCTCCACGATCACTTCTGTCGTATATACTTTTACGCCGTCTTTGTTCGTGTAGCTGCCTGTCTGAATACGGCCTGAAACAGAAACTCGCATGCCCTGACGAAAATATCTTCTCTGCAAACTCAGCGGAGCGGCCGAATACAACGCACGGAATGAAATCCGCTGTCGGTTCGCCGTCTCTTTTAAATCTACGTTCAACGGCTATGGTGTATCTTGCAACTGCCAGTGTATTTTCTCCCCCTGAATATCTTACTTCTGGATCTTTTGTTAATCTTCCAACTAAAATTACTTTATTCATTACTTTGTCCTCCAATTCCCAGTGTAACTTTCCATATCTGTTAGTTCCTTTTTAAAATTTCCATAAAACCGAGTTCTGCCATTTTCATTTCAACCTTATAAACACCATAATCTTCTATCAGTTCTTTTAAGTATTCCGTGATAGGCGCTTTCATAAGTTTCAGTTCTGCGATGGTTTGAAGTCGTTTTTCAACTCATCCATTCCTGATCTTATCCTCCTTTCTCTTCCGTTCTTTCTAATAATATTATAATATATAGATACTATTATATGAAGCGAACCACCCCCAAAAGGTACGTTGCTTTTTTCTTTTTTATTGAATAGAAAAGCGACTTCTTCTTTGAGTATTTTTCGTGTATATTCAATAAAATATCGTTTTCACGAACTTGCTTTTTAGCGTGTCTGCTTTTGATTGCAACGCATATACATGAATTAAATAAGTATATAAGTTTACAAATATATTTAAATTTGCTCACCTTACAAAATGCTCTTTTTCCCTTATTTTCCGCGGATTCCCTCTTTTTCCCACCTGTCCAAAATCAGAATATTTTGTTATCTATTTGCTTTAAAAATGGAATAGACTGTATTTTTCTGTTTTTAATTTTTGAATGTATATGTAAAAAAATACTTTAAAAATGGAATACTTTTTTCTGATATGCCTACAAAAAACCGCGTACGGAAATTTCTTATTTTTCCTTCGCGGTTTTTCTGCTTTTCTCATGTTCTTTCTAATTTTTTTTGTACGCCACTTAAGACTGATCTTTTGACCAGCCTACTTTTTATGATACTGCCTCATTAAATTTTTTAATAAATAATGTAGCTTTTAACCTCCGACTCCACTTTCTTGGATCTGGAATTTTCTCATTGATCGTCTCGATCATAGATCGTATAACATCGCTGATGTTTACAAAGCGATTCAGGACTTCCTTTTCTCTGTTTTCTAATACTTTTTCTATTTTCTCTTGTTCTTTTACATCCGGATCTTTTATTTTATTTCTGCGGCACGCTGCTTTTTTACTAAATGCTGCATCGTGATATGATTTTCTGTTGTGTGTCTCACTTCTGATCTTGCAAATTCGGTTTTAAGCGTAAAGAAATACATACCGTTTTTTAAACAAATTGAAAAATAATGCTTTAAAAGTTTAAAGTATTTTTGCAGTGTTCTAACGGTAATGTTTAATAAACCTCTTGTTTCTATTTCATCGTTCTGTTTTATATTTGCATATTTTTTTATAAAATTTTTCCGGTAAATCCGGTATGTATTTACACCGTTCGGTCTGCCCGCCATCTGAATATTGAGCAGATCCATTACAAGTAACTTTTGTTTTGGTTTTAAAGTCCTAAAGTATGGGTCGCGAAATAAATGGTAAGTCGTACTAAGATATTTTACTTTTCCCTCTTCATAGTCTTCTTTCCCATAAATTGTAAAATCATTTCCTATCAATGTAATATCATAGTCATCCTGTCCTTCTATAGAAGATATCACTCCCTTTTCTGTAAGAGATCTTTTACAGTCATAAAACGTCTGTGCAGACATCTTTCCTTCTCGCATCATATCCTTATAATAAACACCTCTGGTTATTCCTCTTTTATCTTGATAAAAGACAGTACAAGCAGAAAATCAATCTCTTTCCCTGTCAGATTTTTTGTCAAACCATGATTTAAAAACATCTAATTTAATTCTCTGCATTCGTACTGCCTCCTTTCGTCCTCAATAAAAAGAAAAATTTATCCGATCGTAAGTTCCGGTTCAGCATTTAAAATCGGTACTTCCTTTTCTCTTTCCTGCGCCTGCAAAAGATCTAAAAAGTTTTGCTCCTTTTTCTCTGTTTTTTAGCTCCATCTCCTGCTTCAGCACAAGAAGTTCCGACTGTTCGTCTAATTCAATATGATTTTCTTCTATAAAATTTTTTAAGTCTTCCTTTTCTTGTTCTGTTAAATCATATTCTGTGTATGATCCGTCAAATTGATATCCTGTGGCTACATATACTCGTCCTTTTTTGTTCCATACCGCTTCTTGTGCTTCTTTTTCGTTTATCTTGACCTGTGCATCTATCGTTCCATCACCAATCAAAAAACTTTTGAACAATCCCGGCTTGTGTTTCCTCTACTTCTTTTTTTTTTTCTATTTCAGACTCTCTCTTTCGGTTTGATGTAATGTTCGTTTTCTGGTTCTCTGATCCGATTGCAGTTATTCGCTCTTTTTGCATCTCTAACAATGTTTTGTAGGATACTTCTTCGTACATGTTAGGGATTGCTTCTCTTACTTTTTAGGATCTGTAACGATCAGATTCTTTGGAATCGACGTTTCAACAGGAATAATATTCCCGTCTTCTGAAAGTCCGACAAGCCGATATCTTACCATTCCTTTTGGCGCAAAGAAACCGTTTTCTCTGTATTGTTCTGTGTTTTGTATTGCACAAGGTTTAATTTCTGGAAGTATTTCTTTCTCAAGAAACGGCAATTTTTTAATGATTGAAACTTATGCACAATTCCGGTCAGATCTTCATTCCAATCTTTTTTCTCTGCCACATGATATGTGATCTGTTCATCCTGCATCTGATACTTTTCTATTAATGTATCATGTATTTGCTGCATCCGTTTTACTCCGGCATTATCATGATCTAAAGCCAACAAAACTTCTTTTTTGGTGTTTTATCAAGTAATGTAAGAAGTGACTCATGTTTGTCTGTTCCGCTAAGCGGAAGATAGTCATACTGCTTATAATCTTTTCCTTGTCCTTTTAAAATAGACATAATACTCATTGCATCGATCACGCTTTCTGTTACAATCACTTTATCTGATCCGTTTGAAATGTAAAACCCTTTTTGATAGTCGCTTCCCGGTAGATCTCTAAGAATCTTTTTTTCTGTCAATGTTCCACGGAGATTTGCAAATACAGGATTCCCAGTCTCATCATAAGATACAAATACACAGTTTCCTCTTTGATCCTGATATAACATCTTTTGGTTTACAAAATCTTGAACAACGTCTTGATCGATACAGCGTGTCTGCGTCAGATATGCATAAACTCTATGCATATTTTTTGCCCGCTCTGGCAGCTTGTCTTTTTAACAGAATCTGCTCCTGACTTTTCTCCTGTACTTCTTTCCTTTCTTTGGATACGAACCGCCTTTCTGCCCCAACCATCGCTGACAATTCGCTTAATGCTGCATGTAAATCTTCTCCGTGTACAAATGCAGTCGCAAAATCAATGACTGATCCGGTTGTAGTCACTCCAATTCCACTGTTTCTCCAAAAACAGTTCCGATCAGGATCGATCCTTACAGAATCATGCTCTTGCAAGGTATAATACCTCCCTACACGCTGCAATTTCATTCCGTGTATTGCTGCATAATCCAAAATTTGAATATCCTGCTTGATCTTTGTATAAATATCCTCACGTTCTGTTTCCACTAAAGTTTTCTTTTCCTGTATTGGCACAGGTTTTAAAACTAATTTTTCTGAAAGCTGCTGTTCCACAAATTCCGCAATAATAGGAATTTCTTCCCGGAAGATAGAAAATACGTTTTTTATCACCTGACCGAAAGAGTCTTTATGCTGTACCTCTTCCCTCTTTTTCATAGGCTCGATAATGTTTTGCCAAATGACGTCTTCTTGAATCTGTAGGTTCGATTCCAAAATAACTTTCTAACATGATGCCCAGCGCGTCCGCTTCCAATTCTTTTGGTGTTCTGATTTCTCATCTCCGATTTGATGTAACAGCACTGCATGTCCTAATTCGTGCGCTAAAGTAGAGAGTTTTTTGTGTGTCTTCTAAGCGATCGTTTAACCGGATTGCATTTGCTGTCGGATCATATTGCCCCCGCAAAGATATGGATGCAAAATTTTCTGTGATGACTGAACATCCAAGTTCTTGTTGTGCATATGCTGACAATCCAATTACAATCGCTCCATGATAAATAGATTCGTACCCCATTTTAAATAGTTCAGGATACTTTTCTTTCGGGTATGTTGTCTGGGAAATATCAAATACATTTCCTGTACGGAATCTCATTTCTGTGATACTTTGCAGTTCTCCTGCCTGATACTGAATTTTCTGTTCTTTTGTTGCCTGCTCTAACGGAATAAGCTTTCCATTTATTTTTAAGATTGTTGCTTGTACCGGCACATATACCTTATATCCCCGCTCTCCTTTTTTACAGACACTCCCATATCCTTCCACGCTTTAAAACTCTGTACATAGGTTGCATATGGATTTTGTTTATAAATCAACATAGTATTTCGTACCGAATATCGGTACATTTTGCTTCAAAAGCGAACATTTCAGCAATCGTTTCCGGTTTTTCCTGCCAAGAAGACGCAAGTTCCTGAATCATTTCCTTCATTTGAGATTCCTGCAAATAGGCTTTTTCTTTCCATTTCTCTTTCTGTTCTTCAGTTAATTTTCTGGGATCTGCCATACTCCACCTCACTAATCTGCGTGATATTCATAGATCTTCTTTATTTCCTGATATTCCGTTTCAGGTAATTTTTCTATCGTTGTTAATAGATCCGCTGTCACAACCGTTCCGATCGGCGCGACCTCTTCTTCGCATTCCATAAAAACAACTCTCCTAATTCATTTTTTTTACAATCGCTTTCCCTTTGTGATAACCTATGGAAAGATAATTCCATTTTTCCGTTTCAAAGTTTTTTGGTTCTCTAAATACCTGCATCATTACTCCCTTTCTTGTGCCGAAATCCGGTACATCTAAAACTGAATCATCGTAGTAATCTCTTTCTGTATTGCGATCAGCACTTTCATCAATTCTTCTCTTACATCTGGATAAATCAAAGACATTAATCCCACAGAAGCAAGTAAAAATATTCCGGCTGTTACAAATATTTTTACTATTTTTGTAAAGCAACGGATACAAAATTTAAATAGATTATTCTTTTCTACGATCAACGTATTATTGTCTTGTATCCCATGTTTCTCCCGAAGCTGTTTCTGCTCTGCTTCCTGCTTTAAGGCTTCTTTTGCTTCTTTTGCAAATCCATTTTTAAACTTTGACATCACACCACCCCCTTGTTTTGCTTTCTTCGGAAGAATCCCTTTTTCTTAGGCAGTTCAGGATTCTTATTTTCGACAGGAATTAAACGATCAAATTCTGGATTATGTATATATTCAAATTGATCTGGCGCATAGACTGTAAAATAGGTGATTTCCGCTTTTTCTTCCATGTACTCTAATAGTTCCGGTCGTTCTTTCTCCGAAATAAAATTAAACAGATAAAACACATCCATATAATATTCATTTTGCAGTACTTGTTGAGTGTACTTCATTTCTGTCGCTTTGCTTCCCGCTACAAATATCCGGATATCTTTTTCTAAAAAGGACGTTTTATTAAATCCTTGCTCGGAATATGCACCGTAATCAAACACAAAGTAATCATAATCCTGATGGAAGATTTCTTGTATCTTTTCCTGTTTATAATACAGATCCACCCCCTCATAGGTAACCCGACCGAGATATTCATCGTGTTCTGAAACAAACACCTGTCCATGTTCTTGCACGAATCCGGTATTATTCACTTCGATGTAGCATGCTTTATATCCTTTTTACCTGTAAATATTTTACAAGCTGTACCGCTTCCGTCGTTGTTCCGATGCGTCGGCATACTCCCGTAATTCCGATCCGCTTCCCGGTCATATCTTTTTGGGCAGATTCCCGATCCTCTTCTTCCAATGGATCATCCATCTGCAGATAGTATCCGTTTAGGCAGCGTTCAAATTCTTCTTTCGCATCTGCCTGTCCGACTGCAAAGATATAAAAACGGATTCCTCTAAAATTCAATTCCTGTATGATCCTGCTTTCTCTTACATAACCGGGAGCATAGATAATTACATTACAGTTTTTCGCACGTTTGATACTTTCAATTTTGGTTGCCAGTTCATCTGCTTTATCAATATATTGTTCTATGTCAATCACAAGATACTGCATTGTTTTTTCTAATATTGCAGTAAGCTGGGTTTCGATGGAAATTGCATTTCCGAGATATTCTACTTTCATTTTTTCGTTTTTGCTGGTTCTTCTAAAAATATCCTCTCTCTTCACTGCCCGCAAACAAAATCATTTTTTATCACTCCCATTCTTTTGTTCCTCATCTTTCAGCTGATTGATCTGTCTCTGCAACTCCTTTGATCGGTTCTTCAATTCTTCTATCATTTTCGTTTTCTCGGTAACCGTATTTGCATTTGATACAATCTTGCTTTCTGCATTTTCCACTGTTTTCTCCGCTTTTTCTGCCTCTTCTTCTGATGGATAGTTTGCTGTTTCTAATTCCTTGATTCGCTTTTTCAAGTTTTATATTTTCTTCTATCAATTCATCGATCTTTTCCTGATGTTCCGAAATCCGGTACGAATCATATGTGATCTGCGCTTTTAAACGGTCAATATCATAATCTATCGCTTCTTTTTTGCGGCAGTTTTGCCACTTTATTTACCTTATCTATATTTGTATAGAGCCGTAATAATTTTTCGCCCTGTTCTTTTTTCTGTCCTTTTTCCCATAAACGGATCGATATTTCCTTCCATTTTTCCGGAACATCTGTAATTCGCAAAACAAGATAGTCAGTGTGTTCCGTTACCGCTTTAATCGGCAGTTTCCCTGCTGTCCGGTCAACTGCTTCAAACTCGATTCCTTCTGATACAAGATCTTTCGCTTCGATTTCGATTATAACTTCCATTGCCCGATCTTTTACGGAATACGTCCATTGTGACAAATACACTTCATGTCGATCCATGACTTGTCGGGCATATAATGACGTGGGTTCTATTAAAGTTTCATTGTTTGGCATCCATATTTTGGATGTAAAGAAAAGAAAATATCCTCCTGCTAAAATACACAACAAGACTTGAATTCCTGCATTCGTTCCTTTTTTATCTTTTTGATTTCTTCTCCTTCATTTCTACTCTCCATACTGGACTTCGAACGAGAATCGGAGATACTCTTTATAAGTATCACATGTTGCCTGAATGACAAGGCGATCCGAACTCTCCGTTTGATAGTCTACGTCAAAATAAAGATACCTCATGTAATCGCTGATCTTTTGTTGAGAATCAGCCTGTACATGCACGGTTGTAACTTCTTTTAGTTCCTTTTTTCCAAATACACCGCAACTGCTTCTTTAAAACGCGTCCAGTCCTCTCCCTGCAGCCAGTCATATGCCGGATCTGCAGCATCATATCCTGTGAATTGTAAAGCAAGCTCTGAACTTTCCTTTCCATTGATCGGCTGCATATTATCTTCCTTTTTTCGGTTTTAGTTTATAGATATCCCTTTTATCTAACCGTTCCTTTTCTTCTTTTGGTTCACTTTTTTGATTGCATATTGTTCTTCTTGTCCTTCAAACGAGACGGGGTCTTCCCAAAGCATTGCAAGAACAGCAAATAAGATCAATCCTGCAAATAAAATGACTTTCACCTTTTTATCCTTTTCCATAATCTGCCCTCTTTATAAATAATAATCTGGGTTTACAGCAATTCCATTTTGTTCTACTTGGAAATGCAGATGTGGTCCGGTAGACTGTCCGGTACTTCCGACTTCTCCGATTTTCTGTCCTTTTCTCACCGATTGCCCTGCCACTACCACAATCCGGGAATGATGCATATATTTTGTCACCAACCCGTTCCCATGATCGATCACTACCCAGTTTCCTGCGCTGTCTGACCATCCGGCGATTGTAACCGTTCCTGCATCTGCAGCATAAGTTGGCGTTCCGACTGGCGCGGCATAATCATGTCCTTTATGTCCGCCCTGTTCATAAGGGCGAATTTCTCCAAAGTAACTGGACTGATAGGTCATATCAGGACAAGGATGGGTAAACTGCCCGTTTCCGGTAACTTGATCTTCTAAATCTTCTGCAGTCATGTTATTAAACTGATATAAATTGTAAATCGTCATAATATTAATGACTTTTTGTACATAATTCGGATCTGTCGCATATCCGGCGCGCCAAATTGCCTCAATAAATGAATCGGCATCATAATGTCCGGTTGCCGGATCTCTCGGACAGATTGTTACATGGGATACATATGGCGGCATGGTAAATTTATGCGCCCATGCAAGCATGCAGTCTTTATAGCTTGCAAACGTGGAAAATACCGCCGTTACTGTTCCCCACGCCTCTTCCGTCTGCATAGTGACCGTTCCGTTTTCTCCATAACTCGGTGATTTTTGACCAAGACAGTTATAATAAGGCGGATTTGATAACTCCGATCCCCCCGCTCCGCCTTCTAAGATCATTTGTCCTAAAACCACGCTTGCCGGATATCCATTCTCGTGCATCATGTCGATTGCGCCTTGCACCATTTCGGGCGTAATCCAATCCGGCAGTCCATTTAACATATCTTCTGTGATGTTTGTTTGTTGATTGTCTCCAAGGATAGAACTCATCATTTCATTTGCTGCCGCTCCAAGCATAAGGATTCCGCCGATCAAAAGGATACCGCCCCATAAAAGCAGGCGTTTCAGCTTTGCCATTACGCGCCTCCTTTAAATAATGCCTCGTCCTCTTTGGAAAGATATACTTTAAAATCAATCGTCTGATCTCCGGAAATAAGTAATGTTGTCTGCCCTCGTGAGTAAAGCGGGATTCGTTCTCTCTGCCGGGGTGTCAAGGCATTTCCGAATATCCGGTCAATTAACGGAATTACATTTCGGTCTTGTTTAAAAATAAATTTATATTGTGTCAGCTCAAACAAAAGTTTCAGTTTTTCGATATTTTCGGTTGTTGATCCTTCTGGCACATAATCGCGGATCGATTGACTGGCAAGCCATATGCTGGAAAAATATTTCGGTCCTTCTCTTAAGTAAATGCTTAATAAATCAAGAGCATATGGTTTCTGCGCGTTCACACTTCGGTGGCTTTCGTCGATATATAGAATGGTATGTGCAACATCTTCTAATGCAATCTTTTTTTCTTCCCACAGTTTTTTCATAATCGCTCCATTTGTCACCGCATCATCCCAACTAAGAGACAAAATATTAAATAACTCCAGATCAAAGATATTTGCATCCATATCCTTTAGTTTTGACAAATCGTAAGACAGTGCTTTTTACATCTTTCATATTATCAACAGATGTATGTCCGTTAAAAACAGAACCATATGTACTGGTAATCAACCTTAAATTACTTCGGATACGATCCAAGTTAATCAGTTTCCCTTTCTACAAGGATCTTTTCACCTGCCCGCCACTTTTACCGACAATCGCCTCAATCTCCTGATCCACATACTCTAATAGATCTCCGAAAATCGGATACGCCTTTGCCGGAAGTCCTGTGATCTGATTTTCTCCATTTGGTTTTAATCCCCATGATTTATATAATGCTTCTACAATTTCCGTAAAATCATTGATTTCTTTTCCATCCGCTTCTGGGCATAAAAACTTATAGGACGTTCGCAGCTTTGCAAGGTGTCTGGCATAATTCATTTCTTCATTTTCGCCGGAACGGAAGATTTCTAGCAAATTAATGATATAGCGCGACATATCTAATGTCCGTCCGGCTAACGCACGGATCTCATCTGTAAATTCTCCGACGACATCGATCACACGCACATAATCACCTCTAAGTACCCTTGATTTAATCCGCAATTTTAATAAAGTTGATTTCCCAAACCTCTGATTCCCTACCACGATCGCAGATGCATTCACTCTGGTTTCTGTCAGCATCCATTCGTTGTATAATACATTTCCACCGCATCCCGTTTCGCCCAAAAAATCTCCGCCATCGTCTTCCAGGCAACTGTAATGGTATGCATTTCCCGCCGCAAGTAATGTCGCTTTCATCGGAAATCCCGAAAGGGCATGAGGTTCTAGTTGTTGTTCTTCCATGCTTTGATAAATACTTTTCCATTCACTTTCCGCTTCGTTTAAGAAAATTGCCGCACGGTAGTTATTTCCCTCTAAAGTTTTAATTGTTTTTGCAACCCGTTCTTCCATTGTCTGCTTTGTCTTTGCCGTCACGAATATCCGCATGGAAATACTCTTCATCACTTCCCCTAATGAACTGATCTCTTCGTATAATCTCTGCATCTCTTCTTCGCGGGATTTCGCATCATAATAAGCGCTGTAATCTTTCGCAAAACGCATCCTTGATGCCTGCTCTTCAATCGCTTTATTAAGATTCTGTTTTACTTTCACTTCATCCATTGTTCCAATGCTAATTGTTGCAACCGAATTTTGGAAATTACAAATATCTGTCATCCAAAAATCATCTAACATCGTTGGTAATGAAAAATATGAACACATGCTTCATACCCTGTTCCCGTTCGACAATACGAATTATAGGGGTCATATTTCCAATCGGCGCAATATGCTGTAACAATTTTTTCGTCATATTCGATCCCGGACTCCTGTTTTTTCTCCTCATCGTTTCATCCTCTTTTTCTATGTACCGAAATCCGGTACGTTAAAATATTTGTGAATTTTTATTTGCAATCTTAAATAAAACCTGTTCCTTTTTGTTGGTGAAATTTCCTCCAAAAGTTCTGTGATTCCACATTCTCCATGCAATTTCGAACCCCTATCACACTTTCGATTGCTTTTCTTCCCGATTTTATTTCTGCTTCTGTTTTCCAAAAAACTGTAAGAAAAACTCTTTTTTACTGTATATCGTTCTCGATACTCTAATTCCGAGATCTTCTTTCGGATCATCGGCTCAAAATCTGGATTTTGATTCTTTTCCGCAATGTGTTTCCAATATTCTTGTTGCTTTTTGTTGTATTGCATGGATACATCAAGGAAATAATTTCACATCCATTCCATATGTTTTATAAAATTTTGCCCATGTAAAACAATCCATCTCAATTTCATCTGGATCTCCGTTTACAAGATCTTTTGATACGATCTGATAAAGATCTGTATATATTCCGTTTTTCTTGATGAAAGCAATGCAATTTTTCGTCATATCTTGCGGTAGGGATCAGTTTTCCTTTGATCTCTTCGATTTTGTTTTTCTTCATCCGTTTTCTTCTCCTTTTTTTCGGAAGTAAATAATACGTTTTCTTTGTCTGCATTAAATAAAGTGCAATACTTTGATACTGTCTCCGTTTTGGGTTTTGGCTGCTTGGCAACACTAAAATTACGCCCATTACGATAGAGAATATCAAAAAAGGAATTTGAAGATAGGTATGTACAGCGCTTTCCAAAAAACGGCTTGTTCCAATCCAGAGGATCAAAAGACAAAATCTCTGAAATATAATTTCCAAAAGACTTGCGTTTCTGATTTGATTTCTTTCGTTACAAGATATCGCATTTGTTCGTTCCCCTCCTATTTTCTTTTTATCGTTTGAAATTTTTCTGAAGTCTTCGCCGGACTGTTTTTTCTTTGCGTGTACGCCGACTTTTCCCGGATTCCTCTTCTCAACGCCTCATTCCCCTTACTTTTTGATAAAGAAGGGCTGGAAATTTTGTTTTGCCTTTCTCCGTTTTCCAATGGACGTTCCATGGAAAACGGCTTTGATGGCTTTGCATCCCCGGATTGGTTTGTTTTTGACGAGAATTTTGCTTTGTTTCTCCTTGCATCATAGGTTTTTGTTCTTCCGCTTTCTTCTGAAGCGAATGTGGTTTCTGTTCTCCTGCTTTTGTCTGCATTCCTCCAATTTTGACTCCTTCATTTTGTCTTCCCAACGGTCAAATATTCCCTTTTCTTCATTTTGCCCTGTCCGCTTTCAGGCATTTTCCCCTCTTTGCTATTCTGCGAATCCACCTTCTGATCTTTTTTGCTAAGTTCCTGATCCATTGCTTCAAACCGCCGGTCTGTATCTCCTGCCGCTGATCCGTCCATTGTTTCTGTATGGCGTTCATTTTCTGCATCATATTCTGTTGACATGCTTTCATCCATACTCTGATTATATTCTGAATTATGGTCATTCCTATTCTCTGTAAATCCGGAGGATCGTTCAACGTCACTTTCACTGTTTTGTTTTGTATTTTCTGCTGTCTGCTGATCCATCTGCGATGTTTTATCATCAGAATGTTGTGTCGTTTGATCTTCAAACGCAGATGTTTTCTCGCTATTATTACTGTTTTTCATTTCTTCTAAAGATTTCGTTTGCCGTTTCAGCTGTGACATTTGTTTTGCATTTCGCACAGATGACATTGCTCCCTCTTGCCATATGCATTCCGGCAATCATTTTTCCAGCCATTGAGGACAATCCTGCATCGATCCCTGTGATCTGTTGCATCAGATTTGCTCCGTCAACAACTTCTAAAAGGCTAAAATCAGTATCATAATTCCCCGTTCCAGTCCGCCAAAATTACGCCCGGTAATATAATCGGAAAATAAAAAGAAAGAGCGTAATGTAATTGCTGTAAAGCATAATGCGTAATAACCGTCTCGGATCGCTTCTAAAATTCTCACCATTTTTCTTTTTGCCCGTTAAATCACCTGAAAATAATGTTGCAAGAATACGACCTACAAATAACTCGTATACAATCTTTATATTTTTATATGCTAATCCGGCAAATACAAAGATAGATGCGATTGCCAGTAAAAATAAGTACCAAAATTAAACTGATAACGGTAATAAAACGTGTTTCCAAAACTTGTCCATGCCACGCCGTTATAAACATCGATCAGTCGGCTCTCATCGGACGCATATTCCAACCGTTTTGATAAGATCTCTTCCGCCTCATCCGTTAATCCATCCCGGCTGTAGTCAACCGTTTCGGTAATATCAATCATTTTCATATCCTTTTTATCCAGTGAATTCTCTGCATACTGTGGCGGCGGTGTACTCCCCATTCATTTGGATCAATCCACCGTTTTTGTCAATATATAGCAGATCATATAAATTTTGATTGACCAACTCATATCCGTCAGTAACATTTTCGCCCCCTGTGACTGCATCTTTAAACATCACAGACATCGTGTTAAATGTACTGAACAAATAACTGGATGAAGTTGCTACCACTATAAAAATCATGAAACTTGCAAAAACATCATGTTTTTTATCTTTTCCGAAAAAGAAACATATATCCTACAATTAATAAAGACAAGATCATAATTGCTTTAATCAATGGATTGTATTCGGCTAAAAAATTTTTAATACATCCCAATTTGTAATATCCACTAACGCAAAGGTATGGTCATACAGGTTTTAAGTACATCAATCACAATGTTAAACCCTTTTACAAGCAGCCATCCCAATTCTCTTAAAACCAAGTCACCAGATTATTTGTATCAAAATAATCAATATTCTTAGTTAAAAATTCAACAATTTCTTCTTCTGTCATATTGTCTCTTCCTATACTAACTGTAAAAGAATCTTCTTTTTCCCTTCGCCGATTGCTTGTGAATGAATAAATCCTACATATTCTGCAATCGTTGTTTCTCCTGTGATTCCGTATTCGTCTTCATAGTGTTCTCCGAATACTTCTTTTTAACATTTGACATATCTGCAGATAGTTTCCTGTCTGCTTTAAAATCTCCTTATGAACAGTTTGTTTTTGCGTATGTAAATTATCCTGTATCTTTACCGGAAGTTGTATCCCCATCATCTGAAAACTCTTCCTGATATCCCATATCCGATCTTCTAAATTAATTTCTTTCCGACTCTCCTTACAAACCTCCAAAAAATTCACTTCGTTTGGATTCGGAAATTTTTCTTTTGGTGCATATTGATAAAATACCATAAGTTCCGCCCATTCTCTCTGGAATTATGAATGGGGCGGGGTTTGATACTATTCCTGCAAGATCCCGGCGTTTTGATCGCCGAAACATCGCAGTTTCTCCTTCTTCAAATTGCATGAGTTCATTCGGTAAAAGCAGCTCTCTTTTCTTAATTGATTCGGTATAATATTTATTCAAAAGAAAACCTAGCTCCTGCTCGCTGCATATCGATCTCCGACTTAATTCCTAGACTGTAAGAAAATTCCGATGCCGTCTCTTTCGAGGCTGTCTGTAGATAAAAATGATTTCCACAGTTGCCCTTTATTGTTTCAGCAATCGACTCACCGTATAAATCATCTAGCTGCTCATAATTTTGCAAATAAAGATCAAAAAGATATATTCTGCCCTAATCCCATTGTTGTCATCGTAGCCATTAAGTCTACCGGAGGCATGTTTCCTGCTTCATCGAATATGATTTTGACTTGTCTGGCACATTTGCCTTTTGATCATCGCAGATTTTCCCCAACGCATAATACATCTGCCGGATAAAGATGGAAGGAATCTGATGCAGGGGAAGAATCATAGGATGGAGTTGCTATAAATACAGCGAGTGGTTTTTCTCCAAATCCGATTTCTCTAAAATCAATCGTACTTTCTGCTATCATCTTTCCAACATTTCGCAGCGTAAATTTACTTAAATGACGGATCATTTCGGAAAAATCCCTGACTTTGTTTTTCCGGGGAGCAACTTCTGTATTTAAATATTTTAATCTTGCCCGATCAGTTTCCGGTCGATTTTCAAAGTAAATGTCTAATAATGTTCGACTTCCATTCCGATTAATCGGTCGTAATACAAGTTGCTGAAAATTGACAATCATGCTGTATACATGGATCGTTTTTCATTATCATTTCGATAATGAAATGGGTGCTTTTTTTTTCTTCCTCGTCTAAGCGCCTCCATTGATTATAACGAATCCGATTCTCTTCTTCGTCTGCCGCAAATGCATCTTGCATACTTGCCAATGCCATTGCACAAAACAGATCTGAAGCGGATGATGTAAAAAAACATCATATCTCCTGTTGCATCATCGACTTGAAATAAGCTATGTGCTAGAGCATTTAGAACCTGCTCTGCCGTATCATAGTCTTTTTTGCGATAATATTGTATTGCTAGGTCTACAATATTAAATCCTGCTGATAACAACGGATTCGACGCGTTTAATAGATAGACTTTATATCCCCGCTCTTCTTCTAACAGTTTCCCAAATGATTTATACAACTCAATCTTTTGGATCATTGATAATCAGCGATGGTCGGTTCTCAGCACGAGAATAAATTTCCAAACTTGTTTTTACCATCGTCTCACCCTTTTCCTGATCGTGTAATTCCGAGGATCAGGTTATTTACCACCATCTGATCGATGTAAAATTGATTTCCAATTCTTGAAACAAGAACTCCCGGATTTCCGTGGTATGGAGTTTCTAATGGTGCAATTTCCGTATATTGCTCCTGAATCTCTTCTGCTGTTGTAAAACGATCTGTTCCTTCCTGCCCCACATTAAAGCCTTTATCCGCCCATGATACTCTGATCCGATAGATCAAATATGCATCCGCTATAAAAATGATTAACAGCGCTGCCAAACCTCCCTGTATTGGCATTTTTGTAAAATCAGGAAGGAAATTTCGTAAGGCAAATAGCTGAATTTCTCTTCCTCCCAAAATTCGCGGAATCATTCCCACCATATGAAATAAAAAACTAAACGCCATGATAAGGAATAGATCTACTGCAATGATGACTGCAATTAAGATATATTTATGAGAAAAGAGATACTCCATTTTCATAACACGCCGTGGATCTTTTATCGGATCAAGTAATTCCTTTTGTATTTTCTTTTTCAGTTCTTCATTCATTCGTCTTTCCCACTTTCGTACCGAAATTCGGTACGTCTCACTTCATTTCTCATGTACCGAAATTCGGTACGTCTTGCTTCATTCCTCATGTACCGAAATTCGGTACACCTATATTATTTTTATGTACCGAATCCGATACGAGATTTTTCCCTATGTACCGAAATTCGGTACGTCCTTTCTTCTTTTTATCCTTAAAATCCGTTGAGATTACTTACTACTGTTGTTACTAATTCTTGGGCAAGATAAACACAGACAAGACCCGCTACAATATAAAGTATATGGCTCTTACACCAGTCTACAACCCTCTGAAATCCTAAAAGGAATCCCAATCCTATAATAATCAAAGCTCCAACTGCCATTGGGATTGCCAGTTTTACCAGCTCGTTTGTTGCAAATGTTTCTATTAAATTTGCCAATGAATCCATTTTTGTTTTTTCTCCTTTATTTTTCTTGTTCTTCTTTCTTCTTTTCGACAGCATCATCAAAATTGCAATCACTGCGCCTATCAATATGAGAATTCCTGCGCCTGTTAAAATGTAGGGAAGTACTGTTTTCTTTTCTGCATAGACCGCAGTTGCTTTTACTGTGTATTCTTTCGCTCCATCCACATCTTCGGTTTCGTAGATAGCTTTATATACCGTTTCTTTTGGAATTTGAATCACACCGCTATATTCTGCCCGGTACATTTGTACCGGCTGCTGTACGTTTGCGATCGCATCGCGGCACAGAACACCGTTTACCAAATACGCATCTCCATTCCAGCTATATCCTGTTATGATACTTCCGGCGGCTGCACCTGCATTTTCCAAAAGCTGCGCTTCATATCCGGACAGCGGCGGAATCTCGTCATTTCTTGGAATGTAATTCCCATTCCACTCATAATAAGCTGCGTCATAATTTGTAAATGTGACTGTCATTGTATTATTTGCCATCACCATTCCCGCCGGATGAATCCCTGTAAGGTTGCAGATCACTTCTTCCGGCTCTCCGGTAATCCGGTTCGTTTCCGTCACCGTTTTCGTTGCCGGAACATCACTTTCTGCGATAACATAATCATAATCGTCATACGCCGTTACTGTTTGCACATCTCCCTCTGCGATCGATTTCTCGACCTTTTCCGTTTTTTCAAGGTATAAACTGTTTTTCCTTCTTTAAAGGTCTGTTCCGGTTCGCTTTTCAATTCCATCTCTTTTTCTTTTTTATCGAGATATTTTGTCTCTATGAGCTTATAAGTAATTTCCGATCGTTCATAGGTTTTACTGCCTTCTTTCCATGTTTTTGGAAATTCTTTTTCGGCAAGTTCCCGACTATCGGCTTCATTCTTCACGGTCAAGGTAATCTCTTTCGTAAGATCAGATCCCGCTGCGAAAACCTGCAGCGGAAATGCCATCAGTAAAAAGAAAAAGCAATAGCTACCATTTTTTTTCTTTTTCATCCGTTCCATGTTCTCCTTCCTTTGTTTACAATATCTAAAATTCTTTTTATAATTAACATTGATACTTAATTTAGTAGGAGGTTTTTATGATATTTATACTATTTTTTCTTTCAGCAGGTTTCGTTTTTATATCTCATGGACTTGACAAGTTTTCTATGCCCAAACATGTTTCTGAAAAACATTTTTCCTACCATACAGTTTATTGCTAAACTATTTTTATCATTTGCTCTCCAACTTACAATTTTGGCACTAGTACAATTTTTAGTTATTGAAACAACACAATTTAATATTTGTGCATATTTGTTTTCGGTTAAATACATCCATTTACTATTATGCGGATACGTTCTCATCTTCATTTACAAAAATATCGCTTAATGCTCAATGAGAAAAATCTTTACTATATCGGCAGTATACGACACAGCCATTCAAATCCGATCCAACACTTGAATATCGTACTTTTTGATGCCACTACACGATTGGAAATATTGAAGAAAAAACTATCTATTCTAAAAAGTTTCTCTCCGATTCCTGTTGCACTACTTATTTTAAATAATCTTCCTCAAGATTTAATATTTTCACCGGATATCAAATCTTTTTGTTTTGCAAAATCAACTAAATATCGGATTATTGGTTATACTAGGCATTTATACTTATCATCTTTTTCAACATTTTCCGCTCAAAACAAATCATTACCCATATATCCAAGATCAAAAAAGAACTCTACCTTTTTTGAGTTCACAGGACTCTGAACTTTCTATTTCCAACAGTAGAAATAATCCAGAACCCCCATAATCCACGTTAATTTCCACATTTTTAGTCCTCCACATTGTACTTTTTGGGGAAATCACACGATGGATTGCCAGTTGCAGTTCTCTTAGATTGACCATTTCTCCTTCAATTTCAAAGAGGTAATTTCTGATAAATAAAATCCATTTTCTAACGAATAATTTTCGGAATGGACAAAAGAACGGTATCATTATCTCCTGTAATTCCAACATCGTTAAAAATTGTTCAATCTCTCTTTTGATTTCATACAATTTCCCCCTTTTACACATATATCTATCTTTGGCCGCGTACCGAATTTCGGTACGCGCCATAATGCTTCGTGTATTTATTCCTCACGTTTTTTCTTTTTTCTGTGGTTGTATATTACTATTGACAGGGTAATTGCTCCTGTACCGATCAGCGCGATCGCAAAAGGCATGATGTCTGAAAAATCTCCTGTTTTCAGAGCAGACAAAAGTCCTCCCCCTTTATTTGGCGGCAAAATCGGCTTCAGGCTACCTACTTTAAAGGTTATGGTCTGATCCTCATCGGTAATATCTTCGTGAGATGCGATCAGTTGTCCGTTATGATATAAGTATTCGTATACTACGATGGATCGGTTATTTAGTTCAGAAGCATCTAAAGTAAAATCTATAGGCACTGTTCCATCTGCTGTCTCGATCTGCACGCTTTTCTCTGCTGTGATCTGCTTTCCATTGATTACAAGAGGCTTTCCTGTTGTTTGATCCATCAGAATGCCTTTCAGGACATATTCCTGTCCTTTGATTAATCCAAAATGATCTACATTATCACGGATTGTTACGTCTTTTTTGCGATTGCCTCATGTGTGCCGCTGATCAGATCGATCGCAGTTGTATTAAGCTTTAATTTATCTTTTACATAGATCTGTTGTTTTTATCATTCGGTCTTCGTGTCTGCTGATTTCCACACCATCTTGATACAGATATTCATAGACCACAATAGTACGTCCTGCAAATGGAGATGCATCAAATTCAATCTGCATATCCACGTCCATTTTTGAACTGTCTGCTGTAAACGTCTTTTCGGTTGTCAGCAGATCTCCTGAAGGCTGATCTTTCACCTTCAGCGGTTCTCCCGTTTTCGCATCCGCAAGGATAAGCTGCAGTTTATATTCCCGATTCGGCATCAGATTTACCATTGACACCGTATCAATCACAGTCAAATCTACTGCATAAGCATCCTGCGTTCCGGTGCTGACATTAATTGCATTTGTTTCTGTGATTTCGGTGCGATCGTTTCCAACCGGAATCGTATGGCTTACTTCTCCATCAACTCTTCCGTCTTCTGTGATTATAAATTCGTAAATCATTTTGTCATCCCATGCATATCCCGGAATGCTTTCTACCTCTGCCACTGCATAATTTCCCGGTTCTAAGTATAAAAGTCTGATCTTTCCATTCTTATCTGTAGTATAGATCTCTTTATGCTGCATTCCCGGATCGATCGGATCTTCTTTGTCTTTGTTCCAAATGACAAATTTGACGCCTTCTAGCGGCTTGTCCGTTCCGGTTTCCTTTTTGTCGATGATAATTTCCGTCGGCTGATTCTTGATTGTAAGGTTCTCTTTTACAAGTTCTGTTTTCTGATCTGCATATTTCAGCTCCACATCCCATGTCTGGTTCGGGCGAATAAATCCGATCGGCTGTTTTGTCTCTTTTTACTACATATTTTCCAAGATACAGTTCTTTTGATCTGGCAATTCCGGTTGTATCTGTGACGATCGTATCAACCACTGTTCCTTTTTCAGCTCTCACCGTTCCGTCCGGCGTTGTGATATCTTCCGCTGCTGTTACGGTAAATTCTGCACCGGATAACAGATTTCCTGTTTCCTCATCTTTTTTTCAAAATTTCGATTTGTCCTTTTGCAGGCTGATTCGGTACGGTAACATCTCCATATACAATCTCTGTTGTCTGATCTTTGTAAGCTAAGGTCACTTCAAACTCTTTCGGATTTAACAGATAACCTTCCGGTGCTTTCGTTTCTTTTTATTACATATTTTCCGAGATACAGCTTATCTGTTTCCGCTTTTCCTTTGTCATCTGTTGTAAGGGTTGCAACAACTGTTTTTTTTTCAGCTCTCACCGCTCCATCCGGTGTTGTGATGTCTTCCGCTGCTGTTACGGTAAATTCTGCTCCTAAAGGAATCGGTTTGTTTGTTTCCGCATCTGTCTTTGTAATTCGGATCTTTCCTTTCGCAGGCTGATCCGGTACGGTAACATCTCCATATACAATCTCTGTTGTCTGATCTTTGTAAGCTAAAGGTCACTTCAAACTCTTTCGGATTTAACAGATAACCTTCCGGTGCTTTCGTTTCTTTTATTACATATTTTCCGAGATACAGCTTATCCGTTTCCGCTTTTCCTTTGTCATCTGTTGTAAGGGGTTGCAACAACTGTTCCTTTTTCAGATCTCACCGTTCCATCCGGTGTTGTAATGTCTTCCGCTGCTGTCACAGTAAATTCTGCGCCGGAAGGAATCGGTTTATTTGTTTCTTTATCGGTCTTCGTAATTCGGATTTTTCCTTTCGCAATCTCATCCGGTACTGTTACGTCTCCGTATACGATCTCTGTTTCCTGATCGGCATAAATCAGTTCTACCGGATATTTCTGTGTATTTAACAGATATCCTTCCGGGGCTTTTGTTTCCTGAACTTCGTATTTTCCAAGATACAATTCTTTCGTTTCAGCTGTTCCCTTATTACTTGTTGTGATCGTATCAACCACTGTTCCGGCTTTCACTTTTACTGTGCCGTCCGGCGTCACAATATCTTCTTTTGCCCGGATTTCAAATTCTGCGCCGGATAAACCGTTTCCGGTTTCTGCATCTGTTTTCTTCACCCGGATTTTCCCTTTTGCAAGTTCATCCGGTACAGTAACGTCTCCGTATACGATTTCTGTTTCCTGATCCTCATATTCTAAGGTCACTGCAAACTCTTTTGGATTTAAAAGATATCCGTTTGGAGCTTTTGTTTCTTTTATTACATATTTTCCAAGATACAATGCTTCTGTTTCTGCTTTTCCCTTCTCGTCAGTTGTAAGGGTTGCAACCACTGTTCCTTTTTCTGTACGGATCGTTCCATCCGGGGTTGTGATATCCTCCGCTGCGGTTACGGTAAATTCCGCACCTGAAGGAATCGGCTTGTCTGTTTCTTTATCTGTTTTTGTTACCCGGATTTTTCCTTTTGCCGGAGCATCAGGATAAGTAATTGATAACGGATTTTCCCAGTCAAATTCTTGATCTACGACAAACGGAATATTTACTCTAACAAATAGCCTTCCGGCGCTTTTTGTTTCGTGTAAGTAATATGATCCATGTTCCAATTTTTCTGGTAGAGTGAATGATCCATTTGCATCTGTTTCAAAGGTGTCAATTACCATCGGTGTCGGATAATGAACTTCCATCGTGATCGGTTTCTTGTTTTCATCTAGAATCTGGAACTGTGCGCCTGCGATCGGGATTACTTTTCCAGTTTCTTTATCCACCTTTTGAACGGAGAGCGGTGCATCCACCGTATCGTTTCGTAAAATGTAGGAGTACGTTTTCCTTCCTCATCCACAGTCACTTCAAATGGAACGATGATGTCATATTCAGGATATGGACTCTCTTCTGTTACCGTATAAGTGTCAAACGGTAAGTTTCCACGCTCGGAATTCCCGAACTGTTTTGTTGAAGCAAAGCCATTTTCGTCTGTGATGATCGTGTAAACATCTCCATTCGTTTTCGATGTCAAATGGAATTTGATATCTTTTAACGGTTTCTTGATGTCTGCACCGGAGTCTCCCGGTTCATCATTGCTTTCACCGTATTTCACAAGCTGGACATCACCGCGAATGACTTCCTCCTTGATCGTCGGCATGTTGTAAGTTTCTACTTGTTCTCCACTTCCTGTAGGGGTGATCTGACGAACAAATATCTCTTCATTCAATAAATATCCCTTTGGAGCTTTTGTTTCCTGAATGGTAATCGTTCCTAAAGGCAAGGTTACGACTCCCTTTAATTTAAAAATTCATCTCCTGAAACTTTATATTTCTCACCAAGTCTTGTAAAACCTCGTTCATCTGTTTTCATTACCCATGTACGGATTGGTTTTTTCCTGATTCCGCCGGATCTTTGTCGGAATATACGGCATAGTATTTAATTGTAAACTCTGCGCCCTCAAGGGATGCACTTCCCTGCGGCATGTTTTGTGTCGTATCCTTATCCACTTTTCCAAGTAAAATAGAAACTGGATCACTTTGCGGATAATCCTTCACATCCACTCTTGTTGTCTGACTGGAATTAATTGTTACCGGATATGTTGTTTTATCCAACGCATATCCTTTCGGCGGAGTAATCTCTTTTAAGTCATAATTCCCTGCTGTAACATTTTCAAATTTTGCATAACCGTTTACATCTGTCGTTTTTCGCGCAATTTCTACTCCATTTTGATATAATCCGTAAACTGCTCCTTTTAAGGAGTAACAGCTATTCCGTTTGTGATTGTTTGGTTTGCGGAACTTTTTATCAGTTCCAACGATCCTGCAAAGGCTCTGTAGACTCTGACTTTTCCACCAACATGCTGATATCCACTTAAATGCTCCCCATCCGGTCTTGTTACACCATCAGTCGCTCCCGGAGGCGTGACACGCACATAGTATTCAATGTATCCGCCTGTCGCGTTTACTTCTGTAACAGTTGCCTCGTAACTTGCATTTTTTGTGCGTTGGTAACGCAGCCGTCGGATCGAGACACTCGAAGTCTTGTACGGTTACAGCTCCGGTTAAATCACCTGTAAAATTGTTTACATAAAAATAATCCTGATAGGGATAATTTACATTCCATGTCCCCGATATAACATGTTCCGGTAGCTGTTGATCCTACGGTTGGAATCCCAACGGAACGCGTTGTTGGTAAAAAAATTAAAACTGCTTATTTCAATTCCTACCATATTCTTTGGGGTTTCTAAAATCTCCAAAGGATCTGTTGCATTAATCGAACAAGCGTTTCCGTTTCCTCGGTTTCATCAGAAGTATCTTCCGCATTTGGCTCATTTTTGAATTACAGCCTCTTCTCCCGCACTTCCATTTGTTGGTTCTTCTGGTAGTGTCACAACTTCTTCAGATGCGTTGACACTCACTGTGTTTTGCGTGTCTGACTGCTCTTCCGCTTCTGTCGCTGCGTATACTGTTACATTTGATAACAATAATAAACAGGATAGGATAATCGCAATCAGACGTTTTCCTTTTTCTCTCATTTTTTACTCCTTTCGTCGTTTGTTTTTGGATGTACCGAATTTCGGCACAATTTTTATCAACAAAAAACTACCAACCTTTCGATTCGTAGTTTCTTGTTTTCCGTATTTATTTTTCATTTTATTGAACTGCTCCACAGCTACATTGATGTCCGGTTACAACCGATTCGTAATGCCCTTGTTCTGGATGTGGAACTGTATAGGTATTTGTTCCTGTTTGCACCTGTTTCCAATCATTTCTATATCCCGCATGCATTGTTTCATCAATATGTCCTTCAGGATTTGATGTTATATCTTCACCACAAGTATTACAATACCATACTATTTGCATTTCAAACACTGGCTCACTGACCGTTTCTGTCAAGCTGCCTGATCGACTACCCATTGTTGAGCATAGAGTGGAATATTGTAATTATGGGTATGTACCGAGCTGCATTTTGATTTCCGTTGCTTCCTGAATTACCTGCATTCAATCCGCCCGTTGTTTGGGGAGCATCATTCTTTTGTGCAGGAGCGGAAGTATCCGGCTGAGATGCTTTCTGTTTCTCTTCCTTTTTCACCTCTGTTGTTTCCTTCGCAGCGTTTTTTGTCTCCGGCTCTTTCTTAGAATCATCTTTTGATGTCTTTTCTTCCTTCAGATCTGTTTTCTTCGTCTGCTTCTCATCAACTTTTTTTTTTTTGATCCGCTTTTGCAATAACCGTTTTCTGATTCTCCTTTTGCATCCCTGCAAGACCGATCCCCAACGCGCCAAGCGCAAGCAGGATCACCGCCATGCAAGCAGCTACTTTCTTTTTATGGGTCTTCATCCATAATCTTAATTGTTCCATGTTTTCTTCATTGTTTCTCACCCCATTCTTTCTGTACCAATTTCGGTACACGAACCTGTTCGAAAAAACACCACATATTTATCATACCTGTTTCGCGAGTATTTGTATACTTATATTTTGAGTATAAAATGTTAGTTTGAATTTATTTTCAATTTCTGAATAGTATCTATGATTATAAGTAAAATTTGAAGTCCTAAAAAGAATTAACACTACAGTCCCTAAGAGAAAAATAACAAATGCAACTATAAGCATTGACCAAGACAGAAAAAAAACATCAAATATTGAGATTTTAGAAATAACATTTCCGATCACTATCATTTCCCCTATTATTAATACACTTCCAATCATACAAAAAAGAATCTTACCTATTCCATGAAGTAAAATGTTTCCCTTTTTCATGCCTCTTCTCCTTTTTATGTCAGAATTTTGTAACCGCACACCGTAGCGCCGCAACAAGTGCCTTAACTACCAATCTACTACAATGTTGATATCGCTGTCTCATTGTATCAGCGGAGCGTTTCAAGAAACGAATTCTATATTTATTTTTATGTACCGAAATTCAGTACGTTTTTTTATTTTTCTAAAATCTCCTTACGGATTCTATTTGCAGAACCAATCGGATTATGATAAATTTCACATCCTCAAATACATCCTGCTCGTCCACATTGATTTTATTTTCTTAAGCCATGTTGATAGTTCATAATCTATTTTTTCTACCATTTCTGCATATCTACATCTTTGATCAATCAATTTTCAATTTTTTTTGGTATATTCATCTTCTTGTTTTCTTTTTTATTTATAAAATTTTCCGTACCGAAATTCGGTACGTCCTACCATATAGGTTCTTCTATTTTGTTCGCATACTCTGATAAATTTCCGAGTGGAAGATTTTTCACCATTTCTTGTCTCAAGATAAAATCCCACACTTTTCATGACCTGTTCTTCTTCAACACAATATGTTTCATATTCTCCGAACCGAATAATCATACATTTTCCGGTTTGCATATCAACAATCTGATCGTCTTCCCACAGCATTTTCTTTCCCATATCCATTTGCTCTGTGTAGCGTTTAATGCTGCCCTCTTCGATGTGTTCCCAATCATCAGCAAGCACAGTGCCGTCATCAAGAATCTTCATCTCGATCCATTTCTTTAACATTTGGTTATACCCTTTTAAACAAAACATATCCTATCTCCTCACGTTTCCATTACTTCTTTATATTCTTCTCTTCTACTTTCTTCTCTTTCTTGAAGCTTTTCTTGTGTATAGAAATCATCAATTTTCAATGTCTGTTTATCAATATACACACGAATATCCTCTCCATATTTTGTATCGATATAAACTATCCAATGTTTTCCTTCTACTCTGTTTCCAAATAAGTCATATTTCAACTCGTCTCTTAAAATCGTTGTGATGACTCCCAACTTTATTACCCATATATCTTCAATTCCTCTTTGAAATTTCTCCATTCCCTTATCAGTTCCGACAACCTTCTTGAAGATTTCCGATGCAATTTTTTTCGTTATTCTCATTCCTATATTTCTTCCTTCCATGTACCGAAATTCGGCACGCAATTTTTATACTATTTCAGTTGTTTTCTTTTTTTTGTGCATGCTATATTATTCATGAGGCAGGATGTTTCTAGTTATATCTGCATGATATAAGTTTTACATCTTGTGTGGATACCACCCTCGGGTTCCCAAAACTTTTGGAGGGTGGTTGTTTTTATTGGCATTTCTTTTTTCACCATATGCCTTGCGAATATAAATTCCTTCCTGCATTGGAATAAGTTCTACTCGATCATTTTTCTCTAATCCATTATTATCTCTTAAATCTTTTGGAATACAGATCGTTCCATTAGACATATCCTTAAATATCCCAGTTCTTCTTGAATTTAAAACGCACTATCATTCATCCTTTTACACCTCTTTCTCGTTTTTCCATTTTTGTATAAATTGCACAAAAAAAACCAACCTGAACTTTTTATAGTTCAAGTTGGTTTTGTAATCTGCCATTTTTTATTTATTTCTGTACATCCGAAACGATGTCTTCTATCTGAATTTCCTATTATCCGAAAGAGGCAGAATCACAGCATCCGCTTTTTCAAAACAAAACTCACTCATTACATAGTTGCTTATATCAACTCCCCGCTCTGTCAGGCGGATCTGCCCTTTTTCTTTTTATCAAAAGACGTTCTTTTCAAGTTTTCCGATCGTTTCTCCGTAAACCGTATCTATTTGCACCCCGAATGTTTCAAAAAAACTTTTTTCCGACACTCCATCTGTTTTCCGCAGTCCGAGAAACATGAATTCTTCCATTTGCTCTTGCACTGACAGTACACTTACTTCTTCTGCTTTTTCCCATACCGCTTTTTTACTCTCTTCTTTTTTGCCGTCCGGATCTACAGTCTTATTCAGTCTTATATAAACATCCATTTTATCTGTATTGCAGAATCGGTGTTCGGCAATCAGAGAGGACGCCCCCAGTCCCAGTCCGAGATATTCTCTTCGCTCCCAATACCCTAAATTATGCCTGCACTCATATCCCGGTTTTGCATAATTTGAAATCTCATATCTCTCATACCCGTATTCCCGAAGGATCTTCTCTGTTATTTCATAAATCGCCCGTTCTGTATCTTCATCGGGAAGCGGAAGTATCTGTCTGTCTTTTCTTATATTACCGTCTTTATCTGATACTTCCGGCATACTACTCTCGCGGGACAACAGTTCTTTTTGGCATATCCGCTCCCCCATCCTCCCCGTAAATCGTACCGAAAACAGTTCCTTCTTCTATAATTAAACTATATGCGGAAATATGTTCCGGCTGTAACTGCGCAACTGTGCGAAGCGTTGTTTCCCAGCTCTTTTTGTCTGCCCGGGAATCGCCGAGATCAAATCGATATTAACGTTATGAAATCCTGCTTTTCTTACCATCTTCCATGTAGTGAGAAATTCATCATATGTATGGATACGTCCAAGCATTTTCAGTTCTCCGTCATCGACCGATTGAAGACCGATACTTAACCGGTTCCTCCGCATGTTTTCCACATGTTTATCTTTTCTTCCGACACAGTTCCGGGATTTACTTCCATCGTTATTTCCGCATTCTCCGCAATATCGAAACTTTCCCGCAAAGCACGAAAAATAGAGGCAGTGTATACTCCCTCTAATATAGAAGGAGTTCCACCGCCTAAAAAATCGTTGTCACGCAATAATCCGAAAACTGTTCTTTTTTTCCTTTTATCTCCTTTTCCACATAAGCAGAAACCTCCTCTTGCTTTGCAGAAAACGAAAGGAAATCACAATACGCACATTTCTTTACGCAAAAGGAATATGCACATACAGTTCAGTTCTTTTTTCATATTTTCCTTTACCTCTTTAAGATGTTTTAAACATCACTTTTCTTTATACATCGACAACAAAAATCACTCGTCATTTTCTCATTGCCTTTACTGTTTCTACGAGCCGACCTGACGATCTTTTTTCCGACTGCCGCCTGAAATATCACCGCCATAACATTTTGCCAAACATCTTTTCTCATTGCCTTTACTGTTTCACGAGCGATGATCTTACTTCGACTGCCGCCTGTATCGGAATCTCAAAAAGCTGTCTCGGAATTTCTTCTTTTAATTTCGCGCACATTTTTCTTCCGCGGTCATAAGCGCTTCCTGCAAATACAATAACGACAATGCATCCACTTCTTCTTTATTAATAAGAATATCAAGCTTCACAAGTTCAGATTTCTGATATCCCATCATCTCATAATCAAATGACGCATATCCTCTTGATCTTGATTTCAATGCATCAAAAAATCATAGATAATTTCATTCAGCGGAAGATGATAATTCAATACGGCACGTTTTTCCTCGATATATTCCATGCCCTGATAAACTCCGCGACGTTCCTGACAAAGATCCATGATGGCTCCGATATATTCAGATGTTACCATGATCTCCGCTTTTACCATCGGTTCTTCCATATATTCAATTTCTGACAGATCAGGCATATTGGTCGGATTTGTCAGGTCAATAACTTCCCCGTTTGTCTTATGGATCTTATAAATTACACTCGGTGCAGTTGTTACAAGATCCAGATTATATTCTCTCTCAAGACGCTCCTGAATAATCTCAAGGTGAAGCAGTCCTAAGAATCCACAACGGAATCCAAATCCAAGTGCTACCGATGTTTTCTGCTTCAAACTGCAGCGCCGCATCGTTGAGCTGTAATTTTTCTAATGCGTCTCTAAGATCCGGATATTTTGCACCGTCTGCCGGATACATACCGCAGTATACCATCGGATTGACTTTTTTATATCCCGGCAAAGTGCGAGTCACACGGTCTTGACGCATCAGTCACTGTATCGCCCACCCGCGTATCTTTTACATTTTTCAGACTTGCCGTAATATATCCGACCATTCCGGCGCTCAACTCTTCACATGGTATAAATCTTCCCGCTCCGAAAGTTCCGACTTCCACAACATCTGCCTGAGCGCCTGTCGCCATCATCAGCATCGGAGTTCCTTTCTGACCGTTCCCTCCTTTGATCCTGCAGAATACAATGACCCCTTTGTAAGAATCATAGACGGAGTCAAAGATCAGCGCTTTTAACGGAGCCTTTGGATCTCCTGACCGGCGCAGGAACTTTTTCACGATCTGCTCCAATACGTCATGGATATTTTGTCCTGTCTTAGCTGAAATAAGCGGGGCATCTTCCGCTTCAATACCGATCACATCCTCAATTTCTTCTTTCACCCTCTCCGGATCTGCACTTGGAAGATCGATCTTTATTGATCACCGGGATCACATCAAGGTCATGATCCAACGCAAGATATACATTCGCCAATGTCTGTGCTTCTACTCCCTGAGCTGCGTCAACTACTAAAATCGCTCCCTCACAGGCAGCCAGACTTCTCGAAACCTCGTATGTAAAGTCTACATGTCCCGGCGTATCGATCAGGTTAAAAATATATTCTTCCCCGTCGTCTGCCTTATATACGGTACGAACCGTCTGTGCTTTAATCGTAATTCCGCGTTCTCTTTCAAGCTCCATGTTGTCAAGCACCTGAGACTGCATCTTTCTGCTCGTCAAGAGGCCTGTCTGTTCAATAATCCTGTCTGCCAGTGTAGATTTACCATGATCTATATGCGCTATGATACAAAAATTTCTTATTTTACTCTGATCTATAACTGACAATTTCATTCCTCCATTATTTGCATATTTTTATATGATTTCTGTATTTGATTTTGTGATAAACTTCACTGCTTTTCCTGAATTCTTCACAATAAAAAGTTCCACAGCCAAATTATCTGTCATAAGTCCGGTCTTAACATTTTGCTCCAACTGCGCCCTTCTTCCATAACAGTTCTCAGCTCTCCGAGTTCATATCGTTTCGCCGCATCCATATTTTTCCCGCAGCAAACGGATGGATCCCTGCCTTTGAAGCGATTTCCTTCTTCCCATATCCATTCGCCATCAGACCTTTGACATGAAAAAAAAGGCGGTATTCTCTCGTCATCAAAAACAGAATACGCATCGGCGGTTCTTTCAGTGCGATTAGCTCATAATAAAGATCCAACGCCCTCTTCTGGTCTTTTCCTGCAACCGCATTGACCATCTCAAATATATGGTTCGTAATCTGAGTGACACAGATCTGATCAATATCGTCTCTTGTAATCCGATCTCTTCCGATCGTATAACAAAACAGTTTTTCCAGTTCTTGTGTGATATTCTCCATATCCGTGCCGACCTTATTCAGAAAATATGCCGCATCTGCGCCTTCCATCTGCTTTTTTTCTTTCTTTACAAGACCAAGCACCCAGCGCCGCAGCGTATTTTCATCCTGAACCGTCAACTCGACAATATGACCTTCTGCCTTTACCGCTTTATACAGCCTGTTTCGCTTATCTACCTCTTTTCTATAACTAAAAAATAAGTAGTAGGCGGGATGTCCGTAATATAATCTGCCAGATCTGTTCCTGCATTTTTAAAAAAGCCTGTATTCTTCAAACACAATAAGACGGCGCGATGCAAAAAACGGCAATGTCTCCGCCAGATCGATTACCTCTTTTATATCTATGTTCTTTCCTTCATAGACGGCATAATTCATCGTATCACCTTCCGGAATCATCGCTCTGACAAGCCGTTCCCTTATACTGTTTCTTCAAATATGACTCTTCTCCGTACAGAAGATAAATCTGTTTAAATTGTCCTGTTTTCAAATCTTCATTTAAGCTTTTCATAACTCTTGTATATATAAAGGACAAAACAATCATTTTGACAAGAGAAAACTCTCAATACTAATCTGTATTCCGTCAGACTTTTTATTGTGACAGCCCCTGTCTGTCTGAGTATTATATGTTTTCACTTTTCTTTTTTTCAACCTATTTAACGTCTCTTCATGCGGATGTCCGTACCGATTATCAATTCCTGCCGAGATGATAGCCGCTCTTGGATCTGTCTTCTGAAGAAATGCTTCTGTACCTGAGTTTTTCGATCCATGATGGGCACATTTTAAAATTTCATATTTTCTCAAAACATCGCTTTTAACAAGAAGTTCCTCTCCCGCACCTTCCACATCCCCTGTAAAAAGCATATCGAAAATTCCCATAAGAAAACTCAAGCACAAGAGACGCCTCATTTCCCGCCTTTGGTTTTGTCATCGCCCCTGCGGTATGTCCGTAAGCGGGCCGATACATCTCAACCGCATCACTTCTTTTGAATCGTTTTTTCTGTCTGCCTTTTCCTCTTCCATATATATTTGCTCCTGTTTTCACAGAAACGACACGCGTTCCGTTTTCTACCGCTATGCGCGCCAGATCTGCCAACTTTTCATCATGATATTCTTCGGGAGGAAGCACAAGCGTGTCAATACGAACTCCCAGCTTCTGCCCTTCCAGAAGTTTCTCTTATTCCACTGATATGATCCTCATCTCCGTGAGTCACAAATACATAATCAAGGCATCCGATGCCCTCCGACAATAAACAAATACGGTTCGATCCGTTGAGCGCCTGCCTGTTTTACATCACTGCTGCCCCCGTCTATCAAATGTTTTTCCCTTTTCCCGAAAGAACAATGCCATCACCTTGCCCCACATCCAGCACTGTTATTTTTATTCCTTCAATATCCATCCGGTTTTTGCTCCGCATGAAAACAATCAAAAACGCCGCCGAAACAAAAAGCATATACCCCCATATTTTCTTTGGAAAACGCCGATACATTCCATATAACGCGAACAATATCACATAATAAGCGACAAGTAATTGTACGCTCGGTTTTCCTGCCGTTATCCGCCCGAACGGAAGCATAACTGCCGCAGAGCACAATCGATCATACGCCCAAAGGATCACGCCGGAACTTTTCAGCAAAATAATACCGATCGGTTTTACAAGCAGGATCAAAACAGAACCCGACAGCCCTGTTCCCATAATAAATGGAGAGCCGGGATTACAAACAAATTTAAAAAAAAAACCGAGTACGGCGGGATTTCAAAATAAAAAGTACAGCATAAGGACCAAGCAAAAAACAGATTCACTGCCAAACTTGCGCTCACCGCTTTCCCCATGCGTCCATATATTTTTTTCTCCGTACCACACCCGAACAAACATTCAAACAAAGGCGTCAGCATACAAATTCCCAAAAGTGATCCAAAAGAAAACAAAATCCTGCATCTGACAGACAGCGGAGGATCTTTTGCACTAAAAAGCGCTGCTGTAACAGCAAGACTTGTGGGAAGGTCATAATCTCTTCCTGTCATTTCAGCGCCCATCCGAACGGAAAACATAATAAGCGCTCTTAAAGCTGAAATACTGTGGACCTGTCATTACTGTATAAAAAAACAAAACAATCGTTCCGACAGCTCCTGACGGGGGAAAAATGAATTTCCCTTTTTCTCAGAAATCCATAAAGACCATTCCGATAAAGGACATATGAAGCCCTGATATGGCCAGCAGATGACCGATCCGTTTTTCTGATACAACTTTTTCATATATGGATCAAGTCTCCTTTTCTCCCAGAAGGATCGCACTTATCGTGTTTCCATAATAACTGCCCAAACACCCTACAAGGAGTTTCTTCCAACCTTGCCTGAATTCATGCAGGATTTTTGATGCATTCAGTCTGCCCGGATAATATACCGACTTCATCCGCCCATACATATGTGCCTATTTTCTGCCTTTTTGTAATAACTCTCTGATCAAAATTGCCCGGATTACGTGCAGTCTCAAATGCAGACGCCTTTCCTTTTTTTTTTAGTTAAATTTCCGATTTTGATATGTGCCGCATCTTGTTTTTCAAGATAAACAAGCACTTCTCTTCCCATATTTTTCTTGGCAGCTCTTGACTGAAATCATTAGGAAGAACGATGCCCGTCGCTTTTTCCGAATACAGACTGCCTTGCGATCTTTCGATCGCTGCCACTATAAAACAGACGGCATTCCCCTTTACACGGACTGCCGTTACAGATTCTTTTTCATCAATCCTATCTGCCGTTCCCGTCAAATAAGATTGATTTCTCCTTTATTGTTTCGGTTTACGATCTGCCCAAGCGCGGTTTCTAATCTCCCGCGCCGAAAAACTCACTCTTATCGCCTGTACTGGGAAACAGTACGCAAAATATACCATAATGGTCGTCTTTTCATTTTTTGTCATCGGCTGCGACCAACTCTAAATTTTCTTTCAGCGGCTGTGAAAGATCCACAGTGCTCCATATACTTAGCTTTTGACTCTCCGTTAATCGTAATCTGAACCTGCGTCGCCTCTGTTCCCTCAACAAGCGAATTTACGATTGAATAAATCGTAAGTTTCGGCAGGATATCATACTCTCCGTTCAGAAACGTACTGTCAAAATTCACATAACAAATATCATCTTTGATCGTCACACCCAACAGATTTGCATTCGGGTTGATCGTCGGATATGCTCCTCTTTCAGGACCCTGCATCAGTTTTCAACAATCATTTTTTCTTTCGACAAATTACTGCTGTAATGAACTTGCCGAAACTTTTGCGGAACAAGCTTATCTCCGCTTTCATTTGCAAAATAAAGCGTTAATTCTACCGTCTGGTAGGCGCTCGGTGACGATCCTGTGTTTTCTACAAAATCATCTTCTGTCATAAGTCCGATCGAATTGCCGTCACTGTCTTTAAGCGACTCTCCGTCGATCGTAAACAGTACTGCGTTGATTCCTTCAATTTCCAAAGGAACATACAATAGATGCCCTCATCAGTTTTTCTTCCAGACTGTTTTACTTTTAAATACGCTTTATTGAAATCGATATCTAATATACTCCCCCTTTAAAGTTCACATTTTTTGCAGATACTTCATTCGGAATCGGAGGAACATTTTCGATTTTATCCGATGGTTTCATTCGTTTCCAGTATATCCTCTGCCATACCGATTTCTTTGTCCGTCATCTTCTTTTTTTGCCGTTTTCCCGGTTTCATAGGGCGCTTTAACAAGTCCTGTTCTGTCTTCATTAAGATAATAGACTGACATCTCGAATCTATTTTCTTCTTCCGGCAGCCTGAAAGGAAAAACGGCAGACACAAAGGACAAAATAAGACAAATGCATATTACGACCGCAAGTTTCCTGTTCCTTTTCATCTCCCCACTCCTTCCGGCACTGTTGTATAGATCAGCGGGATCCGGACTGTAAATGTCGTTCCCTCGCCTTCGTTACTATGCACTTTGATCGATCCCTCTGTGAACGATCACTGCGTTTCTGGCGATCGCAAGCCCCAGTCCTGTTCCGCCGATTTCTCTGGAATGAGACTTGTCTACCCGGTAAAACCTCTCAAATATATGTGCCTGATCTTCCTGAGGGATTCCAAGACCGGAATCTTCTACTTTTAAATAAAATATTTATGATCGGCATTTAAAGACACATGAACCCATCCGTTTTCATGATTATATTTAATCGCATTTTCCACAAGATTTGAAACGGCAAGTGTAAATTTCGTCTCATCAATCTCTGCGCTCACCGGACGGAAACTTTCCATGACCATCTCAACATTTTTCTTTTCCGCGATCGGTTTCAGCCTCTTTAATATTTGTTCAAGCAAGTCGTTGATATTCACCTGCTGAATGTTCATCGTCTGACCGGTCCGATTCATTTTCACAAGAGAAAGAAGATCTGTTATGATCTGATTTTCCCTGGTCGATTTCTTTTCGCGATATCTTCCATAAATTCACGGTACATTTCCACAGGAAGGTTTTCCTGCTCAAGAAGCGAATCTGCCAGCACTTTCATCGATGTCATCGGGTTTTCAGTTCATGGGAAACGTTTGAGACAAACTCTTCTCTGGAGTCGTCCAGCTGCTTTAGTCTGCCGAGCATTTTGTTGAACGCTTCACTTAGCTGACTTGTCTCCGCAAACGTGTCTACGTGCAGCACATCGTCACTGTATCCTTCACTCACATTTTCAATCGCCCCTGTAATCTTATGAATCGGTTTTACAAGTTTATTGGCAAAGGGCCAACCCGAAAACAGCCAGGAAAATCGCCGCTATTCCTACTACGACACCTCCATGCGTATAAAATACCTGTTTTGTAACTTCAATACTGTCTGTAGAGACACTTGCTAAAATCACACCGTCTATCTTCTTTTTCCCCGGGATATTGATCGGTGAAGTCACTTCGATATAATGATTTTTTTATCATAGTGGTTCGTCGGCTTTGTGCGCATGCACCGAACGACGCTTTCCGATACATTCGTCTTTCCTTCATCGAGATTATATGTATCTTTAATTACGCAGAGATCTTCATCCATGATCATAACTCTGCCGTTATGTATATTCGTCAGCTGCGTCAGATTAGAATTGATCACTTCCGAAGTCGGATCGGAAAGATATCCGTATGCCGAGAGCTGATTGCTTAATATTGTACATTGATTTTGGATTTCCGCAGTCCGAAGTTCGACCGCACGCGACTCGTAAAATGCTACGATTCCGAAAAGTGTTGCAAGGCAGGGTATCAGCCCTGCCAGCATTGTACAAGGAATCACACAAAAACGCATGTTCCCGATAATTTTACGGTTGGATACAAATTGATATTTAATCTTGGAAATAATAACCCACTCCCCACTTTGTATGTACATATTTCGGTTCACTCGGATTCATCTCAATCTTCTCACGAAGCCTTCGGATATGTACGTCTACTGTTCTTGCATCTCCCGGGTAATCATATCCCCCCACACCAGATTCAGCAGATTTTCTCTGCTGTATACTTTGTTTGGATTCATTGCCAGAAGCTCTAAAACATCAAATTCTTTTTTGCCGTAAGATTGATCTCTCTCTCTCCGATAAATACTCTTCTGCTCTCACAATCAATCTTTAAGCTTCCTTTGATCAGCACCGGTCCGCCTGCCGGTTCTTTCCGTTTCGACGTCCGCCTCATGATGGCTTTGATCCTCGCCTTCACCTCTAAAATGTTAAACGGTTTCGTTATATAATCATCCGCACCGTATTCCAGTCCCAGGATTTTGTCCATGTCCTCGCCCTTTGCGGTCAGCATCACAACCGGCATATCCGAAAATTCCCGAATCTGCTGACACACCTGAAAACCGTCCAGTTTCGGCAGCATCACATCCAAAAGGACAAGATCATATTCACATGCCTTTGCGTATTCCAAAGCCTCCTCGCCGTCGTATGCGCAGTCAACCTCCATGCCGTCCTGCTCCAGGCTGAAGCGGATTCCTTTACGATCATTTTTCATCATCAACAACTAAAATTCTTCTTACCCATACTCCCTCTTTTTCGACTCCTTATGCACTGCGGTATACAAAACCGCTCTCTTATGTCAGATCGTTATGTCTTCTTTTATTTTATTAAATACTCCCTCTTTGATTCCCTCAATCTGCATCAATTCTTCGATTGACTGAAAGCCGCCGTGTTCTTCCCGATATGCGATTATACTTTGCGCTTTCGCCTCTCCGACTCCTGTAAGCGTCATGAGTTCCTCTTTTTCCGGCTGTATTAATATTTATCTTCCCATCGTCCGTACGTTCGGTCACTTCCGATACAACCCTGCGCCTTTCACTTCATCTAAAGAAGGCACATAAATCTGTTCTCCGTCAACGACAACCCTCGCCTGATTAACCGCTTCCGCCGCAGCGTTTTCTGTCAGCCCGCCCGCTTTCGCAATCGCTTCAAAACTCTGGAATCCTGTTCCAGTTTATACGCCCGAAGCCTGAACTTCTCCGCAAACATATACGAATACTTTTTACGCTCCGGATTTTCTTCCACTGTACCGCTGTCCGCTTCCGCCTTTTTTCTTTCTGCCTTCTCTGCTGGCTTTTCTTCGCTCTTTTGTGATGTATGATCCGACTTTTCTTCTTCCGCAGAAAATAAAAATTCTTCTGTTTCAGGAACGGCCGAATCTTTGTTCCCGCACCCAAACAGGAAACTTGCCGAAATAAGAAAGAACACTGTCATGACAGCGTATTTTTTTCTGTATTTTTTCTGATTGTCTTGCATATTCTTCTCCTCAGCTTTGCCGGGAGAATTACCCCTTTATGTCGGACATTAATATTGTAACGAATTTTTACTAAAATTACAATAGACAATTAACGTCTTGTTACATCTCTGTCAACCTATTAAGGACAACTTTCTTTTTCTTTACAAAAAAACATATATATTACAGATTTATTACTTTTATTTCCATTGAAAACTGCTATGCCGACAACCGCAAGAAGGAGACCACCTGCTTTTCTCCATGAGAACGGCTCCCGATCCATTCCAAACAATCCGAAAAGCTGGATCAGATAAGCAACCGTAAGCTGTGCGATCACAATGAGAAGAGCTGAACGCGCAGGCCCTAACGCTTCGATACTTTTTATAACTGTCCATGTGATCCCTGCGCCGATCACACCGCCTAACAGCATATATTTCGGCTGTACTTCCATAAGCTGTGAAACCTGATCTCTTCCGGTAAAAACCACATCGCAAGACAAACCGCAAAGCCGTAAACTGTACCCAGCCGTTTCCGACCCACATTCCTGTTGTCTTCGTAACCTGTGTGTTAAATACCCCCTGAATACTCATCAGCGCGCCGGACAAAGAGCAATTAAAAACCGATCATATACATACCTCCGAACTGTTTAGATCAAACAATTTTTCTAACTTCCTTTAGTATGTCCTTCGACCGGTTTCTTATTCTGTCTATTTATGTAACATTTCTCTTATGAAAACATTGGAGAAATATCTTTACGGAAACACTTTTTATGCAAGTATTCTGCGCATCTTCTCAACCATCTGATCGATATGCTCTTTTTCTACGATCAGCGGAGGAACAAAACGGATTACGTTTCCCTGCGCTTGTATGATAAGCAGACCTTCTTCAATCGCACGATCATTGATCTCTTTGATCGGCTTTGTGATCACAAGACCCTGCATCAGACCTTTTCCTCTTCGCTCTGTCACACAGTCAAATTCCATCTTTAAGTTCTTCTAATTTTTTTGTAAAGTATGGAGCTATCTCATTGACATGTCCTACAATATTTTTTCTCTCAAAATGGAAAGAACTGTCTTTACCGCCGTGCACGCAAGCGGATTTCCTCCGTATGTCGCCCCGTGATCTCCCGGTTTAAGAGAATATCCGGCAACTTCTTCCGTCATTGCAAACGCGCCGACCGGAATGCCGTTTCCGATCGCTTTCGCCATCGTAAGGATGTCCGGTTTTACTCGTACCCCTGCCATGCAAACATCGTACCTGTTCTGCCCATACCGCACTGTACTTCGTCACAGATCATCAGGATATCGTTTTCATCACAGAGCTTTCTGATCCCTTCCATAAATTCCTGTGTCGCCAGATGAATGCCGCCCTCTCCCTGAAGCGGTTCTAAAATAATCGCACACGTTTTCTCATTCACAAGCGACTTCACACTGTCAAGATCGTTAAATTTTGCAAACTTTACCCCGGAACAAGCGGCTCAAAAGGTTCTCTGTAAGAATCATGTCCTGTAACCGATACCGCTCCAAATGATCTGCCGTGAAACGAGTTTTCCATAGCGATAAATTCATATCGTCCTGATCTTTTTGTATATGCATATCGTCTCGCTGCTTTTAAAGCCCCTTCATTTGCTTCGCCGCCGCTGTTTGTAAAAAAATACCTGATCCATTCCGCTGACTTTATTCAGCGCTTCCGCCGCTTCCCGCAGCTTTCATGATAATAAAGGTTGGACGTATGGTATAATTTATCAATTTGTTTTTTCAGCGCCTCGTTTAATTCTTTATTGTCATACCCAAGCCCTGTCACTGCGAAGCCTGCCGCAAAATCAAGATATTCTTTACCATCTGTATCATACAGATACATTCCCTTTCCATGGTCAAGTGCGATCGGAAAACGATTATATACATGAATAAGGTTTTCCTCTGCCGCCTGTATCTTACTGTTCATCGTGATTATACCTGCTTTCTGTACTATTTAAAATCGCTGTTCCGATACCTTTATTTGTAAAGATCTCAAGAAGAAGACAATGCGGAATCCTTCCGTCAAGAATATGCACTCTTGAAACACCTGCTTCGATCGCATCGATACAGTTCTGAAGTTTCGGAAGCATTCCCCCTCCGATATAACCTTCTGTCATTAGTTTTTCCGCCTCTTTTACACAAAGTTCCGAGATTAAGGTAGACGGATCTTCCGGATCTTTATACACCCTCGATATCAGTCAAAAACGCTAATTTTTCCGCTTTCACCGCGCGCGCGATCGCACATGCCGCATCATCCGCATTGATATTATATGTATGGTAATTTTCATCCATACCGACCGGACAAATGATGGGAAGGAAATCTTTTTCCAGGAGATCGTAAATAATCTGTTCATTTACCTCTGTAACTTCTCCTACATATCCGATGTCCTGACCGTCAGAGTATTTCTTCGCCACCTTTAACAAAGCTCCGTCCTTACCGCTGATACCGATCGACCTCACGCCAAGGCTCTCAACAAGTTGAACAAGACTTTTATTTACTTTTCCAAGTACCATCTCGGCTAATTCCATCGTATCTTTGTCTGTCACACGAAGCCCATTGATAAACTTCGGTTCCATACCGGCTTTTTCAACCCATTTGCTAATCTCTTTTCCGCCGCCATGTACGATGATCGGCTTAAATCCGACAAGCTTCAAAAGCGTCACATCCTCAATAACGCGCTTTTCAATTCTTCGTCGATCATAGCGCTTCCGCCGTATTTCACAACGATGATCTTTCGGTTGAACCGCTGGATATACGGCAAAGCTTCAATCAAAACTTCTGCTTTATCAAGATATTGCTGCATGTTTTTATTCATGTTCTCTCCAATCTTTTTGTCTCGTATCTTTGATCCTGCAAATAACTCTTTTTTCACTGACATGTTCTAGCTTCTGTAATCTGCATTAATGCTGATATATTCATGAGTCAGATCGCATCCCCATGCCGTTGCCGCGGCATCACCTTCTTTCAGATCGGCGATCGCAGTCACCTTAGGCTCAGATAAAATTTCCGTTTTTTTTTCCTCACTGTAATTTAGCGCAACACCGTTTTCAATGATCTGAAGCTTTCCTGCCGCACTTTCAAAAACAAATCCACCTTCTCAGGATCAAACTGTGCTCCCTGAATATCCCATCGCACAGAGGATTCTGCCCCAGTTCGCATCGTGACCTGCTATTGCCGTTTTCGTCAAATTTGAGCAGACGATCGATTTCGACAAAACCTTTGCCTGCTCTTTCGTCTTCGCGCCTACGACTTTTACTTCAAAAAGCGCCGTCGCGCCTTCTCCGTCTCCCGCCATCTCTTTTGCAAGCGTTTCATTGACATAATGGAGAGCTTTTCTTAAACTGTTCGTATTCTTTTGTTCCATATTTAATCTTCTTATTATCTGCCATTCCGTTAGCCAGCAAAAGAACCGTATCGTTTGTAGATGTATCTCCGTCTACGGAAATCATGTTGTAAGTATCTTCCACATCTTCACTTAACGCACACTGAAGCGCTTTTTTTTTGTAATTGCGGCATCCGTTGTCAGAAAGGCTAACATTGTACACATATTTGGATGAATCATTCCCGATCCCTTTGACATCCGCCGATCGTCACGGTCTTCCCTCCGATCTCAAAGGTAACTGCCGCTTCTTTCTTCTTTGTATCCGTTGTCATGATCGCTTTTGCTGCCTCTGTTCCCTTTTCTTTGCTGCTGTTCTTTGCCTCTGCCAGCATTTTGATTCCCGATTTCACCCGGTCCATCGGAAGCTGCATACCAATCACTCCTGTGGAACCGACAAAGCACGCTTTCCGCCTCTACGCCAAGAACACAAGCCGCCTCTTTTGCCGTTTCTTCACAATATTTCATTCCCTCTTCTCCGGTACATGCATTTGCAATGCCGGAATTTACGATCACTGCCTGTGGTTTCCGCTTTGACTCCACGATCGCGCGATCCCACTTTACAGGAGCCGCTTTCACAAGGTTTGTTGTAAAGGTTCCCGCCGCCTTACACGGCTTCTCACTGTATATCATTGCCATATCCATGCGGTCTTTATACTTGATGCCGCTGCCGCTGCCGCTGCCTGAAATCCTTTTGCCGCTGTTACTCCGCCATCGATCACTTTCATTTTGTCCTCTCCTTTTTTGTACCCTATATGTTCTGTCAAAGTTTCTTCTATAAAGAAAACTCCGCCTCTTAAAGAGGCGAAGTCAATCCGCGATTTCACTTTAATGAAAGAAGAACCGTTTCTTTATCAAAACGTCTGTATTTCTGTTTTTGTTCTCCCCCGCCTTTTTCTGTGTCGACGATTGTTTTAAATCATCTAACCGTCTAAATTCTATACGCAAATATTATTAGCTATTATATTATGAAATAAAATCTGTTTTGTCAACTATTTCATCTTTTTTGAATTACGGGCTATACGAATCATTTTTAAATTACCGGACATGGATTTTATAGATGGATTCAAACTCTCTCACAATAAACTAAATACCGCTGATAATTGTGAGGATATGGATGACAAGTCACAAGAGTCACCATATCTTTGCCTTCCTGTATTCTGATCTTATCAATCTCATCCGGAGATATCACCTCTATCCGTTCCACTTTATAAGTCATCGTTTCCCAGAAGTTTGTAATAAATATTTCATCCCCGATTTTCAATTTTTCAATCTCACGAAACATCTTTGCATAACTGTATCCCCGATGTGCGACAACCGCCATATTCGTATTATTCCCACCGATCGGCATCGACGTTTCCGTAAGCTGAGCAGCTCCTTTTTGACATATTTTCTTCGTTAGCGCCCAAATATAACGGAAGCTCAAGATCCATAACCGGAATTTTAATATATCCTGCAATTCCATCTTCTACTCCGTACTCTTCCAAACGGATTGCCGGGTTTGCATATGCATACGGATCTGCCAGATTTTCCTGATTGTTTTTATAAGTTCTTCGTTATAGTTCTTCATTTCTTCATAAAGCCGGGCATATTTTTCAGGATCTGCATCCCGGACATTCTCCGTCGTTTCTTCAAACTGACGAAACATACTCTCTGTCTTTATCTTATAAAATATCTGAAGAATATGCGGATAAAGCAGAATCCCGCATCCAATCAAAGAAGAATCAGACCGAAAATAAAAAGTTTTCTTTGTTTTTCTCACTCTTTTTCATCTTTTTCTCCTTTTTAGACTTCTCTTCCCGGCTTTTTTTCTTTCTGCCCCTTTGTCCTTCGTTTTTCTTCATTTTCCTTACACACACCGCCACTGCAGCAACGAATAAACTGACGAGGGCAAATACCGCTGCGCCATATGCGATCATCTCCGTTATATCCCGCTCTTTTTCGCCGTATCCGACTCTTTCTCTTCGCTTTTCTTCACGATTTCATCACATATTTTTTCTCCCCGGACAAGCAGTCTATGACTGTTTACCCCGTACGGCGTACACGTTAAGAGCGTTATGTATTCCTTATCCGCTATCGGACGCAATGCATCTGTATCTTCCGGCTCTATCACTGAAATCTGATCTACCTCATAAGTAAGAAGATGATCCAATACATGGATATAAAACAAATCCCTTCCTTCATTCGATCCAAATCTGTAAACAATTTTGCAGTAGACAATCCTCTGTGGGATGCAAGAACCGAATGCGTACCTTTTCCGCCTATAGGAAGAGCCGTTGTTTCCATATGTCCGACGCCCCGTCTCAACACCCTCTCACTGACTCCATGATAGATCGGGAGCATAACGTCGATCGCCGGAATTTCAATATATCCCATCACTCCTTCTTTTTCTTCTACATTGAGCACATCTTTATAATTACCGGGCAAAACAGAGCCGCTTCCTAATATAAACGGATCTTCTACAGACATTCCCGTAACAGATTCATTATACTTTACAGCCTTTTCCCACTCTGATTTCATATCTGTCTTCGGAAGTTCTTCAACCGTCTGCTCATAACGACTGATCATCTCTGCCTGGTGTCGCTCTGCAAGCTTGTTACTGACTGCCGGATACAACAGTATACATGTCCGATCAGAAAAAAAGAGCCGTTACGATTAGCTTTTTACTTCTGCTCATATCACCTAAAGGGAGGTTCGTCTTCTAAGACTCCCTCCCTCTTCCTTCTTAGTCTTTCAATCTGCTTTCTATTGATCAGCGATCTTTTTTCTTTCTGGACATAAAAATAATAATGCCCGCCGCTGCCATAACCGTCAGACCGACTGCCGTAAAATGATCGTTCCATTTCCACCTGCTGCCGGAAGTTTACTCGGTTTTGTGTTTATGATCGTATCGCTTGGAACCGTAGCAGTAGATGAATCGTGATTCACTGTCACTTCAAAATATTTACTCGGAAGCTGATATCCTTTTTACCGTTTTTGTCTCTACAAGATAATACTTCTTTGCTCCGGTAGCTGCGTCGTCACCTTGAACTTTATTTTCTTCATTCGCCTTATTTGTATAATATGCAAGACCTCTAAACTCTGCAACGCCCTTATCGTTCGTCTTTACAACTGTAGTAAATTCCTTTTGATTCGGATCATATACCTTCAAAGCTCCTGTAATTTCTCCCGCCTTATTATTTTGGAGAAGTTTTACTGCTGCCTGTGCTTTTTCCGTACTGTCGAAAATCATAAATTCAACATCTTTTAAAAGGTGTTCCGTCTGCCTTTTCCCCAACCTTTTTAATGGCAATCTTTCCGGTATGTACTTCCGGCCGCTCGTTTTCAGGCACGCTTACATCAACAGCCGTACCCTTTGCAGTTGTAAATTTCAAATCTGCGTCATTATAAATTGCTTCCCCTGTTTTTGCCGTTTTATTGATCATCGTATCAAAACGGATCTGAAGAAATGCAGCCTGAGCATCCGGATTATTAATCGCTTTTTTCAATTTTATTTTTCCCGCATCGGTCAGACTTATTATCAATGTATTCTCATTTCCTTCTGCCGGCTCTTCCACTGAATAATCCGTATCTTTTCTAACTCATCTATTACCGTTTTATAATCCTTATCTACCGCTTTAACAACAATGTTCCCTTTATATGTAAGCTGAGAATCGATTTTATCTGTCACTTTGTATAATTTTGCGGTATCATAGCTGCCGTTATCATTTGTCAATGCAATATTACCCGGAATCGCCGTATGGATAATCCACGTCTGATTCTCTTGCATATCAAAAGAATCATGCTTATTTCCTGCATATGTAACATCCTTTTCAATAGACAGCACTTCATTCTTTTGATATACATGTACATTATAATTAAGTGTCTGACCGTCTGCCTGCGTCATCGGAACATCAACATAAAATGCTTTTCCTACCATCGCATCATCTTTCTCATTCGGAAGAACTGCATCACTTCCATCGGATGAATCCAAACCTAACTCTTCTACTTTGTATCTGCCCAACGGAAGATCTTCCAAAACTGCTTCTCCGGACTCATTCGTAACTACCGTACGAGATATTGTCGTTTCGTTCCATTTTCCCGCTTGGTCCTGCTCCATTTTGTAACCTGAAACTTAACATTTGCCAGCGGTTCTGCCGTTTCAGGAAGACTATCCATTTCAATACCGCCGTTTTCTGTGTTTGATTCAAACGCATTTTTCTGCATCAGGCATCTTATATTTATGAATCGTAATAGAACCTTTCTGGTCATTACCCACTACTTGTCCGCTATTTTCCACAGCAAACGCCGTCGTCATTGTTCCAAACAACATTACTGCTGCCAGAGCTATCGTTGTCATATATTTCAAAATCTTTCCCATAATTTTAAGCTCCTTTTCTTTTGAATCTAAAATATAATACAAGTGAACAACAGATGATCATAAATCCACTGAACACAAAAAATCTTCGTACCGTTTCCTCCCATCTTCGGAAGGAGGCTTGTCTCTCTGTTAGAAACCTTAAATCCTTCTATATGATTTCCACTGATTGCCGGTACGTCGCCTCTTGCTTCAAAAGTGACTTTCTTACTGGCATCATCTGTAACAGCAATAGTCACCTTCCAATATCCCGTCGGTTTCAAATATCCTTTCGAGCTTTTGTCTCTTTAAGAAAATATTCCCCTTGTTTCAACCGACCGAAATCAACAATTCCTTCTTCTGATGATACAACCGGACCTCCTACAATGCTCCATTTGTCGGCATCGTTCTCATCACCCTGATAAAGGGTAAATTCCGCGCCCGCAAGCTCATTTCCTGTTTTTTCATCTACTTTTATGAAGGAAAACGGGACTGTAGGTTCATTTTCCACTTGAAGAATTCCATCTTTTTTTCGAACTGCGGAACTGTGGAATCGTCTTTTTCTGTTTTTTCTACTTTAACTTCATCTTTATGTGCATCGACGGTTACTGTCCATGTTCCTTCCGGCAAAAATGAATCCATCCAATGTCGCCTCTTCTGATAATATGTATTCGCCGGATACAAGTTCTGAAAACTTCACGATTCCATCAGCCTTGCTTACCTCTTCCGCGCTCCATGTACATCCTTGTTCATCCACGAATCCCGTCTTATCGTTATGTGCATGTGTACAAGACTCCGGTGAAATCAAGCCTTTGCACTTTTTATCATGTTTATGATTACATGTTAGTTTAAACCGAACTCCTTCCATCACAGTTTGATCTTCTGCGCTTACCTTTTTAAAAACAAAGTCCGTTTTTTCTCTGTCATTTCCGATTGTAAGATTCGCCTTCAATCTGTAAATCGGTTGAACTGTTACCGTACCGTCAATCACCCCGGCCTCTTTTTCATCACCTTTTCCTTTGTTAATAAACTCAGCGGCGTTTTTGCCGCTTCTCCCGTCTCATTTGTAAAGGTCTTCCCGGTATTCTTCTGCGTTTTTCCGGTCAAATACGTTACAATGATCTGATCTAACACCATCCCTGTTCCCGGAGTAACTTTAATATTTACATCCGGCGAATATCGATCGATATATGTACTGTTTTCCCCGGCTGACGTGGATTCTCCTTCTGTAGGCGTTACCGTCTGTTCTCCGCCTGTGATTTCCATTTCACCGCCCCCGACCGAGAAAAGACAGGATCACTGTTTAACTCAAAACCTTCCGGAGCTTCTGTTTCTGCAAAACAATAGTCTCCGTTCGGAATCTCCGTACTAAAATTTATCTTTCCCTCTTCATCTGTTATATACTCATCCGGCTGATACAGCTCTCCTTTTACAAAATTGCCTTCCTCGTCCCGAACGGCTTTATACAGCTTAAATTTTGCATCTTTTACAGGTCTGAATCTTCCTTCGTCGGTGCCTGCTACCGTTTTTGTCAAAAAGTAAGCTTTGTTTCTGCGGGTTCCGGTTTTACTTTTACATAAATACGGATCATATGATTAATTAAAAATTTCATGCTTGAACTTCCGATCGTCGACATATCTGTTTCCGCATTTTCCGCCGTGCCATAATACCACAACACATTATCTGTTCCCAAACCGCATCTCACATATCCACTTGACGAAACATTACGCACCGGAAATATTTCATCTGTCAGTTTATCATAGTCCAAATAAGCGCCATCGATATTGGTAGACTGAATCATCGTAGCATCTTGGTCTTTTAATATTTCAATACGAAGTCCACCGCGTTCAATATAAGGAATTGACAGATTTATATTCTTTATATTTTCATCTGAATTATCTTCCGGTTTGATCAAAATTACCGGATCTGCTCTAATTTAAACGCCTGGTCGAGCGTTTGCTTTATGATCAAACGCCCTCCGGCTATTACCGGATATTTTCGCACCGGATTTAAAGATATATTAAGATGTGTATTTCTAAGCTGCTCTCCAAACCACTTTTTTTCCTTCATCAATATCGGTCAATCCTTCCGCAGAACCTAATGATTCCAAATAATTTATTGATAAAGGCGACAAACCGAAATGGCATTGTTCTCTAAGTCGATCATTCCGGCTTTTTCTAAGCCACTCGATTCCTTCGATACTTTTGATCAATTCATTCTCCGGCTTCTGAGTGTCTAACTGTTCTGTTTTTTCTCAACTTTCTTATTTGCATATTGCACAGCTCCGGGCTCATCCACTAATGACTCCAGATACTTGTTTGCCTCTTCCTGCGTATTAAATTCTTTTGATATATCCTTAATTTCAAACGATGGAATAAACGTAGCCATCTGTGCAGATGCTATATATGTTACTTTCCTTGCATATCCGTCTGCTTTTATCATCCCCGTAAAAGACCCTAAAACTTCTTTCACGCTTTGCCCCGGTGTTCCCATCCATCCTGCTTCAAACAAAGAATCATAAACTGCAACGGCAAAATTACGATCTGTAAAACCAACGTCCATAATCTGCCCGATGCCTATATCTCTGTCTATACTGATTGCCGTAGTTCCTTGTGTATAAACAGGCAACACAAAAAAGTTACTTTTGATTCAGCAATATCAGTCTGCGCTCCTTCCCCTGCTTTATTTTTCCTCATTCCGCCCTGTCTTACCTGATGTCTGATCGTCGGAAACTTTCTTCTTTGTTTTCGTATTATTTATTGTTTGTTTTGTCTCTGTCTTTATCTGTTTGCCTGCCTGCACATCGGCCACATTCCCCAATGTTGCGGCAGAACCAAATAGCAAACTGCATAATAACAGTGACACGCCCCTTTTTATTTTATTCATTATCTACTCCTCTCCCCATCTTCTCTATTGTTCTGCTCATCGCATCCCAACTCCTTTCTACTATACTGCTGTGAAAAGCAGAAGATATTAGTGAGAATTTCCTTCACATCGCCTCTTTTCCTCTCCTCTGTTCCACTCACCCAAAGTGCCAAAAGACGCATTCTTGGATTGCAGGCGGCTTCCAAGTTCTCGGACAAATCCGGACTTTAGCTCGTCGTCGTTGCAAAAAAAAAAGCCGCTTCCTTTTGCCCCTCAGAAAAAGTTACTTTTCGGAATATTTTATCTGTCAATCCCATATAGTAACTAGACATTACCAATATTAGCATAACAAACCTATAGACTCAAGAGAAAATGTAACTATCTATTGCCAAAATTTCGCTAAAAACTCAGCAAACTACCACTCGAAAGGAGACGCTATATGCAAAATCCAAAACAAATTTTTGCGTCCACACTAAAGTATTTACGATATAAGCATCATTTTTCTCAAGAAAAATTAGTTATCCAGATGCAAATACGCGGGAGTACTATTACTCGTGAAGTTTATAAATTCATTGAATCCGGTTCCGGCAATATCAAAGTTTTTGACTTAGTTATTTTAAAAATATCTATCGTATTCCTTACTCTGATTTCTTTGTCGGTCTTTCTCCTGCCACACTTCCACGAACTTCGATAACTATGTTACTTAGACATCCTACTTTCACCGATAATCTCGCACTCTTAAGAACATCCCATGAATATACACAACAACAGTTAACCGATGCAATGAATGAGATGGGAACTTTTATTCACCGGGCTGCTTATGCAAATATTGAACGCGGAAAACGAAATCTTAAAGTTACAGATCTTGTATGCTTAAAAACAATCCACAATGTCCCTTATGAAGCGTTTTTTGAAGGAATCAAAATCCACGAATAAAGATGTCTATACAAAAAAACAGAGCTGCCGATCTGTACAGCTCTGTTTTTGTATAACTCTCATATGATAACTTTATTCAAACAGACTATTGACCGTTAAATGCAGTTATATTTTCTTCATTTAACGTAAAATCATAATAATTCAGATCCAGACGCTCCGTCCATCCGATTGTATTCCAAAATGCATTTCCAATATCATTTTCCGTAAATGCGATCAAAGATACTTTATTAATCTTTTTCTTCTTTCAGCGCTTTCATCGCAAAAACAACCATCCTTTTTCCGATTCCGTGACGTCTGTAATCTTCATCTACACAGACATGATACAAACACCCCCTGTCTTCCGTCGTGACCGCACAAAATACTTCCGACAATGCGACCGTCTTTTTCTGCCACGACACTTGTCGTCGGGTTTCGTTTCAAAAAGCGCGCCACTCCTTCTTTTGAATCATCGATACTTCGGATACCAAATCCTTTTATTTTTTCCAGAGTGCATAGACCCCGTCATAATCTTCTATCGTCATGATCCGTACCATACTGCATCATCTCCTCTGTTTTTTTCCCGTTTGGTTTTACTTTCTGCCCTGCTGCTTTTTGCACGATATACATCTTAAGGAAACATCGGAACAAGCTCAAGGCCTTCACTTTCCGGAAGTCCGAACATCAGGTTCATGTTCTGGACAGCCTGTCCTGCCGCACCCTTGACCAGATTGTCGATGGCGCCCATCATAATAATCCGATTTGTCCGTGGATCGATCTTGAATCCGATATCCACATAATTGCTTCCCTCGACCCATTTCGTTTCAGGGCATACGTCTTTTTGAAGCACACGCACAAATTTTTTTCACCGCCATAATATTTATCATATACAGCCTTTACGTCTTCATAGCTTACTTCTTTCGTAAGTTTTGCATACTCTGTAACTAAAATTCCTCTGTTCATCGGAACTAAATGCGGCGTAAAATTAAGAACGACTTTTTTTCCCGGATGCGTATCCAAGCTGTTCTTCGATTTCGGGCGTATGTCTGTGTGTCGCCACTCCGTATGCTTTAATATTTTCATTCACTTCGCAGTAAAGATTCGGCAGTTTTGCTCCTCTTCCCGCTCCTGACGTTCCTGATTTTGCATCGATGATCAAGGTGTCCATAGCGATCAGCCCTTCTTTTGCCAACGGATATGCCGTCAAAATGGAACAAGTCGTATAGCATCCCGGATTCGCCACGAGACGGGCCTTCTTCACATCTTCCCGATTAACTTCACATAATCCGTACACCGCTTCTTCAATAAACTGAGGGGATTTATGTTCGAGCTTATACCATTCCTCGTATATTTTTACGTCTTTCAGACGGAAATCCGCGCTTAAATCTATAATCTTTGTCTTTGACAAAATTTCTTCGTTTACAAGAGCCGCACATAATCCCTGCGGCGTAGCCGTAAAATCACATCTACCTGTGATGCCAGTTCTTCCATATTATCATCCATGCAGACCGCATCTATGATCTGAAACATATTTTGATATACGTCCGCATATTTTTTTATCTATGTAACTGCTCGAACCGTACCATTTAATTTCCGCCTCTCTATGCCCGGTCAATATTCTGACCAGTTCACCGCCGGCATATCCTGTTGCACCGATAATTCCAACTTTTATCATAATCTATTCGCTCCTCTCTGCTGTTTGCTTTTCACAAACCTGCCCTGTCTCAATATTTCTTCACAAAAAATAAAATGAATATGCATTCTTTTTGCATAATAATACATCATTCTTGCATAATATGCAAGTTTTTTCTGTTATCAAATACATTAATCTGTATTTAACTTATATCCACTTACAAAAATATCGGAAATCGAGACGCTCTCCGAATTAAACTTCAGCTTACGGTTCGATTTCCGATATTTTTATATTTCTTTCTATTATTTTTTCTATGTTTCTTCTCTAACCAGTTTCTTCACACATTCCTCTATAACAGCAGATATATTTTCTGTAAACTGTTCTAGCATCATCTCTCCTTTTTCTTCTGTTGCAGGTACCGGATTTCCGTATGTTCCCTGAAACGCTCAACTCTCCGATCGATGTGTTGTCCATTCCGTACGTAGTCGGTCTGACAGGATATTCCTGCACTGCCCGCTCCATATGAACTGTCTCCGGCTTTACTGCCAGCATAAGTGACGTTTCAAACTCGCAGGCATGAAACATTCCTCCCCATGTCGGAGTTTCCATATATTTATCATAAATTTCTTCCATTCCCGGATAAAACATCCCCAACACTTTCACATCTGTTTCATCTTGTATTTCCCGTATCGCATATTTTATCACCGACCTGTTCGCCTCATGTCCGTTCATAAAAATAAGAATTTTTACCCCGTATCTTTCTACAGAACGAACAACATCTTTCAATATTTCCCGAAGAATATCCTGTCGGATCGTTACAGTTCCGATTCTGTCACGCCAACTCAAGAATACCCAAAATGAATACTTGGATACACAAGCGCTCCCGTTTTTTCTGCTGTCTTTTCAGCCAATGCTTCCGCCAAATAAACATCTGTTCCAATAGGAAGATGATACCCATGCTGTTCCGTTGACCCAATAGGAACGATTACTACCGGAAACTCACGTAACCGCTCCTGCACTTCCCGCCATGTCATATCTTTTGCCCTTGATTGCTCATATTTGGGACACCTCCACATACTTTCGCGCTGTTTCTCTGATCTTTTTCAAATCACTCCTCTTTGCATGTTTCGGAACAAGATTACTTCCGGCCGCCACACCTTTATATCTAATCTATAGAAATTCACTGCATTTTCCGGTGTTACCCCGCCAACCGCCACATAATCCATCTCCGGGAAAGGACCTTTTAACGCTTTAATATAACGATCGGAAAACGCATCGGCAGGAAATAATTTTGCAAGATGGATTCCACAATTTACCGCTGCCTGAACTTCAGACGGTGTCAGCACTCCGGGTAAAACTTCTATCTTCTTTTCCAATGCATATCGAACAATCTGCTCATCAAATCCGGGAGTCAGAATATACGGCACTCCCATATCTGAAAGTACATCAATTTCCTCTTTTTTCTTAACTGTTCCTGCACCGATATAAACATCCCGGCCTTCAAAATACTTTCTGCTTGTTCGGATACACTTCATGCCGTTTTCTCCGTCACTTAGCGAAATCTCAAACCATCTGATCCCTTCTTCCACAAGGCCTTCTATGATCGAAATAATTTCTTTTCTTCCACTTCCCGAATAATCGAGACAAGTCTTGCACTTTCTAACATCATTTTCTCCCTAATAAACTGCCAGCCATCGCTTTGGATTTTCAACAAAAATTTTATGAATCACGTCCTCATCCACCCCTTCGTCCAGAAGTCTTGGAATAAATTTTGTCTTGATAAAGCGGAATCCCGGACCTCCGCCGTATCCTTCCAGATAAGAGGCTCTCCCCATATCTCCCGAAATAAGAAGCTGATCAGCATATCCGTGAGATATCAATGACTTAATTAATGCAACTCTGATACTGTCAGGATAGTATTTTACCTTGCCTGGCCCGTCAAACTGAATATAGATTCCCCGGTCAGCAAGTTTTAACAAATAATATTCATCCGGATTTCGATCTAAATGCCCTAAAGCAACAGTGGAAAAATCTACATTTTCCCGAGCAAGAATATCTAACAATTCCATTCCCATTGTTCCTGCTTCTGTATGTCCCCAGATCGGCGCTCCACACCTTTTCTGCGCCTGTGCCGCAGCAACTGCCGTCTTTTCTTCAAGTGGATGGATCATATTGTAATATGTTCCTATTTTTATGAATCCTGCTCTGATTCCGTCTCTCCCTTCCAAAATATCGTCTGCGAGAATATCGGAAATTTCTTCTGTACTTTTTCTTCTACCCAATTCGGATAGTAAATATGTTTGTTAAATCCGGTCGTTGCAATGACATGAACTCCTGTCTCTTCAGACATTTTTTTTTAAAAGAGACAGATTGCGCCCATAATCTAACGTAGACGCCTCTACTAATGTCTGTCCGCCTACAGACTTAAACAGCTTTAATTCTGCTACGCTGCCTTCATAATCGCTCACTTCCAAATCCCTGTCTTTCTGACATGTCGGCGGAACTGCATACAAATGTTCATGTGGGTATGTAAATCCCATCTCCTCTGCCTGAATATCTCCGCAAACTGTTCTTGCAAATTTCATTCTCATACCGCCTTTCTTCATTTTTTCCGCTTTTCTTTTAAACTCCTGCAATCATTCCTATTAAACGCATAAATACACTTACCAGAATTGCATCTGTTGATGCAAACCACAGACCTTCCACTCCATATCCTGTCACATCAATTAACGGGTATGCCAACGCAACTATCAACGTAAATAAAAATCCTAACAGAAATGAAGCAACGACGCATCCTCTTTTTCCTCCTAATTTATCTCCAAATACTCCGGCAGCGCCTCCCATGAAAAACAATCCGATCACTCCCGGTAATACGACAACTTTCAACTGAGTTGAAATCAAAGTTGCAAGAATCCCGCCTACCATCGCGCAGAGGAAACCGACTGTTGTAGCAACCGGACCGCTTGCATAAAAGATCGGAACATCTAAAGCAGGTCTTGCACCGGGGATAAGCTTCTCGCTGATTCCTTTAAACGCCGGGATAATCTCACCCAGAAACATTCTGACACCTTGAAGAAGTACGAGTACTCCCGCTACAAATGTCATTGCCTGAATAACAGCATATACTATTATATTTTGTCCTCCCGCCAATTCTGAAACAACCTCTGTTCCTGCCATCAAAGCCGTGAAAATATAAACTACTATCATGACGATACTCATAAGAATCGACATATCTTTTAAAAAAAGTCCAGTTTATTCGATACTTTCACTTTTTCCCATGTATCTGTTTCTTCATCACGATTTTTCTTTCTGACCAGCCGACCTACAAATCCACTAAAAACAATCAGGGAACTTCCCCAAAATCAAATGCAACTTCATCCGTCTTTAAAATTTTCCTTGTATAAGGCTGAGCGATTGCAGGAAATACGACCATACAAATTCCCTGGACAACAGAACCTATGGCAACTGCCATCCATCCGTTAATCCCCATCTGATCCAACACGATCGCCATAGTTCCCGCAAACGAAAACATCATATGCCCTGTCAGAAAAATGTACTTAAACGGGTAATTCTCGCCAGAATAATATTAATCACAAACGATAAAAGCATAATCATAGGCGTTTCAAATCCAAGCACTGTCTGAACTGCCGCTACGAATGCGTTATCTTCCGGAACAACACCTGACATTCCAAATGCTGCATTGAACATTGTGCTAAACGGTGTCAGCGCAGATGCGGTCAAACTTGATCCGGCGCTCAAGATAAGAAAACCCAACATTGTTTTCATCGTTCCCTGAATCACGGTTGACGGTCTGTTTTTCATTGCAATAAGACCGATCATCGCCACTAATCCTAATACAACTGTAGGCTCACTTAAAAATTTAACAAAAAATTCACCATAATATACCGCCTCCTTACTTATTCAAATATGGTCTGATCTTTTCTTCGATTTCCGCTTTATCTAAGAGATTTGTAATTGCCAACACCGGAACATCTGCTTCGATCTGTTTTGCAATCTCTGACGATGCCACAATCAAATCGCAGCTTTTTCCTTTATAAGAACCTAGATCTGTTGCCTCACCTTCTACTGTAATCCCATACTTTCTTCCACTTTCTTTCACTGACATCAACAACATAAGACTTGTTCCAAACCCCATTCCGCACACTGTTACAACTTTCATCTTCTCGCCTCCTTTTCCATTAATTTTTCCAGTTCCTCATATGTATTCAAGGCTGCCAGTTTTCAATCATCCGTTCACCTGCCAGCAAAGAACTCAAATCCTGCAAAAGCTCAATATGCCCATCATCTGACACCCCTCCGAGCGCGAACACAACCCAAACAGGATCATTACACGGATGATGAAAACAAACCGGTTCTTTTAACTTCACAAAACTAATACACGGTTCTTTTTACATTTCCGCCCGGTCTTGCGTGCGGCAATGCCAATCCCGGAGCCATTACCATGTACGGTCCGAACCTTTGATAAGAATCGATCATTTCTTTTACATAACCTGCTTTTGCTTTTTTATTTTCTACAAGAATATTCCCACAATATTCGATCACTTCTTCCGGTGTAGACAAAAGCGGCGGATCTAACCGTACCATTTCTTCCGTCAGCATCTTTTTCAATCTATTTGCCATAATACACCTCCATACAGCGTTCTATCTCTTCCGCCGATTTACAGGACAACAATCTGTTCTTATCTTCTAAGTTCAAAAAGAGATGAAATATATATTCTAATTCTTCTTTCATACGCTCATCTCCCCGCTGAAAACATCCCATAACAACTAACTTTACCGATGTTCTCCCCAAATAATCGGTTCTTTCAATAATGCAAACACAAGAAAGCTGCTTCCTTCGATCAAACCGTGAGGCATTGCGATTCCTTCCACTATTTCTGTTGATACCAAATTTTCGCGTCCTACAATTCCCTCTGCTTCTTGTTCCGTAATAAATCTTTTTTCTCTGCATAAGTCACATAAATAATTCAACAGCTCGATTTTTTCCATATATTGATCAATATACAAATACATTTTTGAGACGCTCTCATATCTCCACTTCCGGTGACGCGCTAAATTTCCGACAAGCTGTTCCAATGCAATCTGTTCTTTAATATCCAACATCGGCGACAGCCTCACCCACGGTTTTCCCATAATTTCAGGCTCTTCTACCGGAAATGTCGTAATAAAAAGTCTGCTTCTTCCGCTTTTTTTCCCGCCTCTTCCAAAAGGCCTGTTCCTATTACTTTCGAGATGTGGATATTTATTATGCAGTCTGCTTTCCAATAATTTTGCCGATCCGATTCCGCTTCCATAAATAATCGCACATTTCCACTTTTTCGACTTTAGACTTCTCTCCAAATAAGATGCAAAATGCATGCCCAAAAACTGATTTCATATTTACTTAATGAAAGCTTCGTCCATACCGAAATTTCTTCTGCCACTTCCATCGCATAGTAATACGCTGTCGGATAACTTTCAAGACATCATTGTAAAACAGATTTTCTGTTTCCATCCCTAAAAGATATCTGCTGAAATTCGATGCCAGATGAAGCACCAGTCCGTTTACTAAAATATCGTCCTGAAACAGATCTACCTTGTAATCATTTTTAATCCTCTGAAATGCTCTTTCTGTCATATCTTGATAGAATTGAAGATTTTTTTCATTAATGCTGTCTACATATCCGTTTTGCCAAAAAGCCTGCCTGTAAACAAGAGCAAGATAAATATTTTCTATTTCCTCATCAGATTTCGGACACACTGATGTTTCAATTCTCTTTTTGTATGTTACGAACAACTTCCATATCATGATTTAAATGAACTGTCTGACTGATATTTGCAAAATAGTCAGTTTTAATCGTCTTTCCTATCGCAATCCTTTGCTTTTGTATCAGTAAGTATTTCAAAAGAACAGTTCATTTTCTTTCCTTTTATGCACTGATTTTTGCGCAAGCTCCGCATCAATCTCACTTCTCACTTTTGCCAGCATTTCTCTTGGAACACGAAAAAATCTTCTCCGTTTCTTCTAATGACTTTTTCTTCAGCAATTTATACAAATAGTTTCGTATATAAACTTCACTGCCTCCTATAAAAAAACCTACATACGGTTTGTTTAAGAGTCTGAGCCCTTCTCTTTCCAGCTTTTTCTCTACTTTTTCTATAATTCTGGACATACCTGATCTGCTATAATGCAAAAGTTCCGCAAGATCATCCAACTTACATGTCCGCTCGAAAAACAATTTAAAAAGTACTTTCGTCACTTCCACATCTTCTTCAACCGCCAACGCATCCCTGAATTTTTCTTCTTCAATAATCTCTAACCGATACCCTCTTCCTTTTACGGTATGAATAAAAAATCCATATTTTAAAGATTGTTCTTTTTAATTCTTTCATATATCGGATTACTGTCCGCTGACTAATTCCAGCCAACTCCCCAAGTTCTTGTGAATTCAAAAAATTCTTTTTGAGGATTCCAACAGAGCCTCTAATAACTGCTTGTATTTTCCTGCATCTTCAAGCTCTTGTCCTCCTTCCATACCTTTTCGCTGTTGTTACACTAATTATAATAATATCCATTTATGAAGTCGATATGTATTTATGGCAGTTGATACATGCCAATTTCCCATCCTCTTTCCTGCTCGACATTGATTTTGCATTGTGATCAGCCAATGACATTTGCAATATAAAAAAGAGTTAGGGCGCCTTCCTCAAGGAAGGCGCCCTAACTCTCTTTTTTGTTTTAACAGCTATAATTATTTTCTGATCTGACCGTTTCCGAATATAATATATTTTGTTGTAGTCAGCGCCTCGAGTCCCATAGGTCCCCGCGCATGCAGCTTCTGTGTGCTGATACCGATCTCTGCACCGAATCCGAATTCAAATCCATCTGTAAATCGTGTTGATGCATTTACATAAACCGCTGCCGCATCGATCTCATCCTGAAACTTCAACGCATGATTATAATCATTTGTGATGATCGATTCAGAATGTCCTGTATTATATTTATTAATATGACTGATCGCTTCATCAATCGAATCCACTGTCTTGACCGAAATAATCGCATCAAGATATTCCGTTCCCCAATCATCTTGCGAAGCCGCTTTGATCTCAGGACATATTTCACGAACTCTTTCATCTCCACGGATCTCGATCCCGTGTTCACTCAGCTTTTTAACGATAGGCAGCAGCGCCTTTTCCAACATACCGCTGTGAATTACAAGCGATTCACATGCATTGCACACGCCGATCCTCTGTGTCTTTGCATTTTCGATAATATCTGCCGCCATACTGATATCTGCTGTCTCATCAACATATATATGACAATTTCCGGTTCCTGTCTCAATTACCGGAACCGTACTGTTTGCGACAACATTTGCGATCAAACCTGCGCCGCCTCTCTCGGGATAAGCACATCGATCAAACCGTGCATCTTCATCATTTCGTTTACAACTTCCCGGCTTGTATCCTCAACAAGAAGAACAAGATCCTGACAAAGTTTTTCTTTGCGCAATCCTGCTTTGATCACGGCGCACGATTGCCTGATTTGAATAGATCGCATCGCTTCCGCCACGCAGGATCACTGCATTTCCGGTCTTAAAACAAAGGCCAAAAAGCATCTGCTGTCACATTCGGTCTTGACTCATAGATGATTCCTCACAACACCGAGCGGAACTCTCTTTTGCCCGATCCGCAGTCCGTTCGGGCGAACTTTCATCGATAATATTTCTCCGACCGGATCGTCAAGAGAGGCAATCTGCCGGAGTCCTTCCGCCATATCTGCAATTCTTTTTTTCAGAAAGCGCCAATCGGTCGATCAAAGACTGTTTCACACCTTTTTCCTCTGCTGCCTTCAGATCTTTCTGATTCTCGGCAAGGATCAGCTCCTGCTGCATGATCAACTCGTCTGCCACTGCGCAAAGTCCTTTATTTTTCTCCGCTGTTCCCAGTTTTTGCCGCTGCGACAGCCGCATGTTTTGCATGGTTTGCAAGCATTTCCATATATGATTCCATCATATGCTCCTTTCTTCCGCCCGACATCAGGCAGTACGCATTATTATGGCTAGCTACTACAAATTTTTCTTATTGTATCACCTATCACACTTTTATGCCACCCTTTCTTCGTAAAACAATCTTTAAACGTAATCGTTCAGTCCGCGGCTTTTTGATAGATTCGATAAATATCTTCCTGATTTAATTTTTTCACACATCCGATTGTTCTCTTTCCGAAATGGCTGCACTTTAAAGCAAGTTCCTTCATCTGATCTTCGCTTACTTCAATGTTTAATCCGCCAAGATCCGTCGGCATTTCGATTTGTCTGAAAAAAAGTTTTCCATAGCTTCGATTCCCTTTTTGTATTACTGCATTTTTGTCATCACCGTTTTCCACGCCCATAACATTAACCGCAAATTGTTCAAACCGATCCGGAAGAGCGTCACAAACGTAACGCGCCCAACTTCCCCCATACCGCTGCAAGTCCTGCGCCGTGCGCCACATCAAACATTCCTCCGAGCTCATGTTCAAGCTGATGACACGCCCAGTCTCCGCCATCATTTCCGCACGCCATCAAACCATTATGTGAAAGGCTTCCCGCCCACATTACTTCTGCCCTTGCTTTATAGCACTGTGGTTCATCCATGAGGATTTTCGCATTTTTCATCACTGTACGAAGTAGATGTTCACTGATTCCATCCGTCAGTTCCATATTGTCACAATGATTAAAATATCTCTCCATCGTATGCATCATGATATCCACACATCCGCTTGCAGTCTGATATTTCGGAAGCGTCATTGTCAGTTCCGGATTCATAACCGCGAATTTAGGTCTGCAATAACTGCTGTTGTATCCCCTGTTTCAGCCACCCGTTTTCATTTGTGATCACAGACGAATCACTCATCTCCGAACCTGCCGCCGCAATCGTAAGTACAACTCCGATTGGCAGACATCCGCAAGCCTGACGTTTTTCTCTCGTAAAAATCCCATACATCCCCTTCGTTCTCAACGCCGTATCCAATCGCTTTCGCCGAGTCGATCACACTTCCGCCTCCGACTGCCAGAATAAAATCTACGCCCTCTCGCCGGCACAGATCGATTCCTTCATATACAAGCGACAATCTGGGGTTCGGAACGACGCCTCCAAGAGAAATATAAGAGATCCCTTCCTCATCAAGCGATGCGAAGATCCGATCAAGAAGGCCGCTTCTTTTTACACTTCCGCTCCCGTAATGAATAAGCACCTTCCGGCAGTTTTGCTCTTTGACAAGCTGTCCTGCTTTATTTTCCGTACCTTTTTCCAAACACAACTTTTGTCGGCGCATAATATTGAAAATTTTCCATCATTTCTTTCCTCCTTTTAGATCATAATAAAAATATACTGCTGCATCACACCCGCACATCCTTTATATTTCTCAAACGGAAACTTCCCGGCATATACGGTGTCAATTACTTTTTGTATATGTGTATCAACCGGAAATGCATCGAGCTTATGAAGTGCAAACAAACAGATACAATCGGCAACCTTGCTTCCGATACCTGAAAGTTTCAGCAATTCTTTCTTTGCTTCATCATAAGACATCTCTTTTTTTTTTTCAAGATTAACAGTTCCTCTGCCACCATTTCCGCAGTATTGCATAAATATTTGCTTCTATAACCGAGCTTAAGCGCCCGAAGTTCTTCTTCGGACGCCTGTACAAGCTGCTCTGCTCTCGGAAATGCATAATATACATGTCCTTCGCCGGTTTCTTTTTTATCTCCATACCGTTCACTGATTCTTTGTATCATCGATTTGATCCTCGGTATATTGCTCTGCTGGGATAAAATAAATGTTACGATCATTTCCCATAAATCCTGCTGCAAAATACGGATACCGCTTCCAAATCCTACCGCCTTTTTAAATATTCATCGTCTTTTATAAGCGAAAGATAATCTGCATAACATGTATCGAGGTCAAAATACGTTTTCCAAAATTGTTCAAATTCTTCTTGTGTACAGTAAAATCTTACTTTTTTCTGATCTTCCGCCACCTCGATTTTTAAATATCTGTCTCCCGCCGTCAATTCGTATACTTTTCCCGTTTCATCTGCCGGATCAAGTCTGAAACACTGACCCGAAGAACAAATCTGCGACACGGAAAAATTTTTCTTTTTCTATTATAACCATCGTCTCTTCCTTATCTTTTCCTTACGGTGCTTTTCCTTCTAACGTCTGTTTTATAATGCTTCTCATAATATCTTCCGTAAGCTGTCCTGTCACATATCCATATAAATTTCCGTCACGATCGATCATATATGTCGTCGGAAATGCTGAAATTCCGTACCACTCGAACAGTTCTCCTGTTTCATCCATAAGTACCGGATATGTATATCCGTTTTCCTCCATAAATTTCGTAATATCCGAAACGGTTCCTTCCTGTCCGATTCCGGGTCCCGCGACTCCCTAAGATCACCACTTCCGAATCATTCCCCATAACGGTGTATTCTTCATACAGTTTCTGTATTTCCGGCATTTCGCTGCGGCATGGTCCGCACCAGGTTGCCCAGAAATTCAAGAAGATAACCTTTCCTTTGTAATCCTCCAACTTATGAGATTTTCCGAACTGATCTTTTAATTCACCCATATGTGCACGGACTTTTTCCGGGTCCTGATCTTTTTTCCTCTTTATCTGCTTTCCCACTTGCATTTTCTCCGGACGTATCTTTTCCGGATGTCTGCTCTTCATCCCTCCTGAAGCATCCTTTTCATCCTGCTTTTTACCGTTTTCCTGCTTTCCCGATTCTGTTTTCTGCCCTGCCGAAGACAAATATCCTGTAATATCATTCATTTTCCCTGTAAACATAAGCAGTCCCATCAGCACCATGAGTACTCCGCCGATTTTCACTGTATAACGGACGATCTTCATATGCTTTTGAAAAGATCTAAAAGCCGTGCAGTAAAAATGCCTGCCAATAAAAACGGCAAAATAAATCCGATCGTATACACTCCGATCAAAAGAAAACCTTTCGCTGCCCCGACTCTGCACTTCCAGCCATAAGGAGAACGCTTGTCAACGCAGGGCCTACACACGGCGTCCATGCAAAACTAAATGCGAATCCCATAATAAAAGCTGTGATCAGCGACATCGTCATTTTTTCAAGCCGAATCGGAAATCTATGTTCTGATCCGAGAACTTTGGAACTTCCAAATACTCCAAGCTGATACAGACCAAATAATACGACTAATATTCCCCCGACTCTGGCAAACAGCATCCTCTGCTCATGGAAGAAACTTCCGGCCGCCGACGCGCCCAGACCGAGTATAAAAATGCGCTTCCTATGCCTACGGTAAAAAACAAAACTCTTAAAAACAGTTTCAGCCGATCTTTGTTCTTCTCACTGTTTTCACCCGTTCTGACCGCAGTATTCAAACCGCCTGACAAATAGCCAAGATAAAGTGGTACTAACGGCAATACGCAAGGGGAAAAAGAAGCTTAATAGCCCCTGCATAAAAACTGTAAAAGCCGAAATCCCGGTTTCTATCGAAAATCCCATATGTTTCTCTCCATTCTTTTTATTATTTATCTTTTCTTTCCGTCTTTCTTTTGTACTTGCTTCGCTTTGTACGTTTTCTTTTCTTTTTAAATAATTTATAACATATTTTTTCATATATGAGACAGTGATATTATCACAAAGCCAGCCTGTTTCTTACTTTCGAGTCTTTAAGGTCAAAGCTGTCGAGTTTTTCTCTTATCAAAAAAAAGCTTCTCGGAACAAAACTTTTTTGTTCCAAGACGCTTCGTTATTTTTCTGTTCTTCTTTTAGAGAAGTTCGTTCTGATGTGTTCCGTAAAGGTACTCGTCGATCGTATTGATGATACGGTCTTCGATCAGTTCTACCGGATCATTTTTCAAGTATCCTTCACGTACTTTCGTATACTGAATCGGCATGAACTGGCTGAGCAGGTTCAGCGGAATTCCGAGTGTACGCAAGTTTGTAAGCAGACGATCTGCGGCAGCTTCTACAGCCGGTGTCGGCATATAGTATCTGCAGCGGTCTGAGAAAGAATATTTTCTCTTCAGACGGATCTCAAGCTCTGTTCCCTGATAATGTTTCTTCCAGTTTTTATCGTTTTTAAGCATCTCCGCATCAAGAACTTCCGCAAATTTGCTCGGCTCTGTATCAGTTCCGTATATCAGCTCTTTTTCGATATTTTCCAGTGCGAACATTGCTTCACGCATAGCAAATGTAAGTCCCGGACCTACTTTCAAAATGCCGACTCCGTCTTCTACAAGCTCGCGCAGTTTGATCTTTGTTTGATAATCTGTAGAATGTCCTTCAAATACCAATGTCGGGAAATCTTTGATCGCAGCCATCAGATCTTTTGCTTTCTCACGATCATATTCTGTACATCCGCTGTCTTTTTCTTCTACACCCGGCTGAACAACAACTCCGATTACACGCTCCCATACATCTTTGTCAAGACCTTCTTTTGCAAAAGCTTTTTCTCAAATGCCGCAACTGTGTTCTTAAAATCTTCTACTTTCGTCACCTGAACTCCGTTATCTTCCGCTCCGACAGCTCCTCCCGGAATCGGCACTTCACTTCCGATTACATATACCGGCGGAATTGCTTCCGGATCACGCTCCAACAGCTCTTTATATGTCTCTTCCGCAACTTTTGCAAGATGAGCGCCGCGTCCTGCAATGATCTCGTCGGACAGACGAACGTCTTCCGGATCGCTGTTTACTTTCATACTTGTATCGATATGAATCTTTGTAAATCCTGCTGCAACATAGTGACGGATCAGTTCTTCTGCATCAGCCATCGCCTCTGCTTCATCTTTATACGCGAATGTAAGCGGTCCTAAGTGATCTCCTCCAAGGAAGATTCTGTTACGGTCAAATCCGTTACGATCAGCAATCTCAAGAACAAATTTTTTAAAATCGGCAGGTGTCATACCTGTATATCCGCCGTTTTGATCACACTGGTTTGCCGTACTCTCAATCAAAACACAGGATCCGTCTGAAAGTCCTCTTTTAAATGCCGCCTCGATAACATATCCGTTAGCGCTGCACACAGAATAGATTCCGACATTTTTACCCTGTTTCTGCAATTCAACAATTTTTTTTTAATGGATTTTGACGCATGATAAACTCTCCTTTTCAATTTGCTTTGTTATATTTATCGTAGCACTTTCAATTTGCGCCTACTTTGGATTTATTAAACAATCATTTGCATTTTTAAGAAAGTGCAAAATGAAAATGCGAAATCACATGTTCTGTGCTATACTTATACCGAAAATAATTAATAATAATGTAATCATTACATTAAATTCTAAAGAATCGAGGTTGATATTATGCCATTAGTTACAACAAATGAAATGCTGAAAAAAGCGCAGGCAGGACATTACGCAGTAGGCGCATTCAACGTGGAAAATATGGAAATGGTCATGGCGGTTATTAAAGCAGCCGAAGAGATGAACTCCCCGGTCATCATGCAGACGACTCCATCCACAGTAAAATATGCAGGACTTGATTATTATCTTGCAATGGTAAGAACAGCGGCTGAGCGCGCAAGCGTTCCGGTAGCGATCCATCTTGACCATGGCAGCAGCTTTGAGTTGGCAATGCAGGCTCTTCGCACAGGATATACTTCTATCATGATCGATGGTTCTCACGGCTCTTTTGAAGAGAATGTTGCCCTGACACGCAGAGTGGCAGACGCATGTCTTCCTTCTCAGATCAGCGTAGAAGCTGAACTCGGTAAAGTCGGCGGTAAAGAAGATGACCTTGAAGCAGAGAATGATTCTCCGTATACAGATCCTCAGCAGGCAAAAAGAGTTTGCAGAACGTACAAACGCAACTTCACTTGCAGTTGCAATCGGAACAGCACACGGTCTGTATCAGGGCACACCAAAACTTGATTTTGAACGCCTTGCGGCAATCCGCGAAGTTGTGTCTATTCCGCTTGTACTTCACGGAGCTTCCGGCGTACCGGACGACGCAGTACGCGAATCCATCCGCCTTGGTATCTGTAAAGTAAACTTTGCTACAGAACTTCGTATCGCATACAGCGACGGTGTGAAAAAATACCTTGCGGAAAATCCGGACGGTTTCGATCCGAAAAAATACGGAGCTGCAGGTATGGAAAATGTTACAGCTCTCGTAAAAGAAAAAATCAGCGTATGCGGATCTGAAGGACAGGCTTAATCATAAGCTTCTCCTTTGCAAAAACATAAAAATACAGACCGGAGATTTCAAACTTCTCCGGTCTGTATTTTATGTTCATCTTTCTACATTTATTTCATTTTAGTCAGAGCAACGATATGCAAAATCGCAAAGTACACACCGACAAGTGCGATTCCTCCGCTGAGTACGCATAACCCAACAGAATACTTTTCTACATATGCATTTAATATTACAAGCACTGCTAAAAGGAGATACAAAACAATAAGAACGATCACTTTTCCTTTTGCTTTGTTTTCCACGATGTATTGAAGCGCTGAAACACGACGTTCAAAATCCACATCGTTTACCACTTCCAGCTTTTTCAAAAAATCCCCGCCGAAAAGCAAATTCCGCAATCGCCATCATCACTGCCCAGGCAACCGCAGCCTGAAGCCATGTCAAAAACGTTGCCCCAAACAAAATTGCCGCAAACAAAAGTACAACAAAACGGTTTTTAAAAAAACAGAGCCGAGTTTTCATGTTTTTATCTACGAGATACCCTTTTTTGGTAATCATATCGTAAAAAATAACCCGTCCTTTTTATCTGTATAAATATTTCTTCCTGAAAGGCGGATCTTCTCCACCGGTTTCGATTTTTTCTTAGCCATTTTTAATCATTCCACAATCTTTCATTTTCTAGTTTTTATCTAACATTGCTTTTCCCATGCAATATGTCTGAAGTACCTGATAATCACGGTCAAGAACAACAAGGTCCGCATCCAATCCCACTTTAATAGAACCTTTGCGATCATCGATCTTCAGGCAGGCAGCCGGGTTCTTTGTACATGAGTTAATTGCCGTATCTACCGGAACAAGCGCTTCTTCGATCAGAATACGCAGTCCTTCATTGATATGAAGAGTCGATCCCGCCAAACCTTTTGAAGACGTCAGATGTGCGCTTCCGTCTTCATAAATCTCAATCTCGTTTCCTCCGAAAATAAATTTCGATCCTGCCGGTGATCCTTTTGCCATAAGCGCATCACTGACCATGATTCCGTAATGAGGTCCTTTTGCTTCAAAGAACTGATGGAGCGCTAACGGTGTTGAATGATTGCCGTCGCAAATAATCTCGCCATACATGCTCTTCATTCTATATGCAGCGCCTACAAGTCCGTTCGCACGGTGATTAAACGGTGTCATTCCGTTATATACATGTGTCATCGATCTTGCGCCATGGGCAAATGCCTGTACCGCTTCTTTGCTCGTTGCCGCCGAATGTCCGATACTCACAACTACCCCGTTTTCCGCACAGTAACGTGTCAATGCGAAATCATCATCTGTCTCTGTTGCCATCGTAATATATTTTATTAATCCATTTGCCGCTTCCTGATATTTCTTAAACTGCTCTACCGTAGGTTTTACAATGTACTGTTCCGGCTGTGCTCCCTTGTACTTCATATCAAGATACGGACCTTCAAAGTGAACTCCTAAAATCTCTGCTCCTTCATAACCGTCTTCAACAACTTTCGCCACATTTTTCAAGGCATTTGTCAACACTTCTTCACTCTGCGTGATAGTTGTCGCAAGAAGAGCCGTCACTCCTTCATCTACAATATTGCGCACCCAGTAACGAAGTCCGTCTTCTTTCGCATCATTCGTATCAAAGCCGTAAGCTCCGTGACAGTGCACGTCAATGAATCCCGGCAAAATACGGTTATCTCCGTAATCACAATCTACCGGATGAGTTCCGTACTCATAGATATCGACAATTTTTCCGTCTTTCACTTCAATCTGTGCTTCTACAAACTGATCTGCAAACCAAACTTTTTTACTTTGAATAATCATTACAATTCCTCCTGTCTTTCGCGGGACATACAAATCCCACATCTTGATTTTTGTTAAAAAATGTTGTATTATTTAAAAAGTACAAATCGTTTTTTACAACCGAGGTATCCCATCATGACAAATCAACAGATAACAAATAAATTTGAACCTTTTGGGGCGTTTTATGATGAACCGCTCGACACTCAAAAACATAATTTAAATCAATGGGAGTTTTCTGCATCTTCAAAAAAAACTAGATACTCTCTTTCTTTTCCGTGCGAAGTATATATAGAATGCCCCGCCGGATTGGGACTTTTTGCTTATCGCTACAGATCCTGACATGACGGAGTTAAAAACATTTCCTCTGCGTCACAATTTAAAACTTGCTCCGAATACCGCATTTAATGTGATTCCACTGGCCTCTTCTCTTACGTGGAATATCCTTATCGGGAAAAACTGCTGTAAAGAACAGCAACTGACAGATTTTACAAAACCACTGTCAACTCCGTATACATATCAGCCTGTATCTGTGCCGTTCCACTTAAGGCGAATCCTTGATTGCTGGTTTACAAAGCAGTCCAAAGCATGCCACATTGTACAGCCTGCACACAAATCATATGAACTGATCTATGTGTACGAAGGCAGTCTGGATATCACCCTCTCTTCCGGAACGAACACACTTCAGCCTCATGACTTGATCATATACCGCTCTGACAAAGCCGACTTATCCGTACAAAACGGCTGCTCATATCTCACAGTCGTATTTGAAGTAAATCACAGGCGTTCTCTGCATATCCTTAATCATACATTTCACTGTACAAGCGAAATGCAGCAGATCCTTTGGAAACTTTTGATCGAAAGCGAAGAACATTCCTACTATACTCATACTTTAATGGTCTGCTATCTTCAGGAAGTTCTCCTGCTGATCATGCAGTTCTATGAGACAATGAACCATAAAACACTCTTAACTGACAGCAAATCGGCTCAAAACGACCTTCTGTCTGAGATTCTTGCTTACATGAACAAGCGTCTTACCGAACCGCTCACGATAGAAGACATCTGTCATGAATTTTTATCTCACGTTCTTCTCTGCAAGCGCTGTTCAAGACTCACCTGAACACCTCGCCAAAGAACTATCTGCTCAATATTAAACTTCAAAAAGTAAAGAGCTGATCCGCGAGAATCAATACACAATCAGCGAGATCGCATACAGACTCGGTTTCAGCTCTATCCACTACTTTTCGAGGTTGTTTAAAAAATATTTTAACACAACGCCAAGCGACTATGCCAGAAAAAGCAGCCGAAAACCAAAACCGCCAAAACAAACCCTGATCACATCTGAATGATATTTTAGTCTGTGATTACGTTTTTGAATGCTGTATCGGGAAATTTGGATCACAGTGCTTTTGTTGATCTCCACATCGATCACATCGTTTTTGATCTTAACGATCTTTCCGTAAATACCACCCGCGAACATGATGCGCGCTCCAACTTTGATTGCACCTTGCAGATCGCGCATCGCTTCGCGGTTTTTTCTTCATGTTTCTTGAAGACATTGCGATCAGAACGATTGCACAGATGCCGACAAGTACCGCAACTGTAACACAAGTCCATATGATAACTTCACTGTTAATAGCCATAATTATATTTTATCCTCCTTATCGGAACATGGTCTGCCTTTCGGCAAACCATGTTCTTTTGTAACGGTGACAAACCAAAGTCCGGACTTTTCCAAAACCTTGGCGACCGCTTACAATCCCGAAATATACCTTTTGGCATTTCCGGTAATTCTTTCGGTCAGTCTTATTTTCTTGTATACGGATAAAGTGTAACACCTTTTACAACTCGGTTTACTTCACCTGTCGGACACGGATTATCCGGTGTGATATCAAGTGAAAGTGATTTAAGAACTGCCAGTGTCTGTGCAAACAAGATATAATCAATCCAAGAAGAATGTTTTCATTCTCTTCTTTCATGTCATATACAACTGTGTAGTCTGCAAGTGCTGAAACAGCTTCATCTGCACTGCTCATAACAACTACGATCTTGTTTCCTTTTCTCTGTCCGCTCATTTCTTTGAGAAGGTCCACTTCATACTGTCTTGTATAAGCTTCATCGCTCAAATATACAACTGTTAATGTTGTATCGTCAACGATTGATTTCGGTCCGTGACGGAATCCCATCGGTGTGTCATACATTGTAACAACACGTCCGGCTGTCAGTTCAAGCATTTTAAGGGCAGATTCCTGAGATGTTCCTTTTAATGTGTTGCTTCCAAGATATACGATACGTTCAAAATTGTATTCATCAACGATCTGCTGAGCGACACTGTAATGCTTGTCAAGGAAGTTCTGTCCTGCTGCTGCGATCTTGCGAACTTTTTCAACTGTCTCTTCCAGCTCGTTCAGGTGGAAGCAAAGATATGTTGCAAGATACATGTTAGAATAGCTTGATGTCATTGCAAAGCTCTGACCATGTGTCTCATCTGTCAGATTGATTGCGTAGCAGTTATGTGTCTCTGCCGCACGTTTGGAAAGAGCTCCGTTTTTATTACATGTTACAAAAAGGTGATAAACATTATCACATACGCTTTCTGCCGCATCTACCGCTCCGACAGACTCCGGTGAATTTCCCGAACGTCCGAAACTGATCAGAAGAGTCGGTTTCGTGCGAGACAAATATGCTTCCGGCGTAGCGACAATAGCTGTTGTACCGTAAGATTTTGCTTTGTGATTCAGCAGACCGGAAAGATGTGCAAATAATGCATTTCCTACAAATTCCCTTGTTCCTGCTCCTGTAAGGATCACATCGAAATCATCACATTTGATAACCTGATCGATACATTTCTGAAGTTCTTCTTTGTTCTCCTCGATCTGACGGCATGTCTTCTCCCATGTCGCCGGCTGCTGATAGATCTCCGTTAATGTAAATGTTGAAGATGTTTCTTTCATTTTGTCTTCTGTAATACCAAAAATTGTACTCATGATTTATCTCCTTTCGTGCTGCTTTTTTTGCAGCGTGTTTTATAGTATGCAGTTAATATTCAGACTTACGGCTGTATCGTCTTTTTCCGCGAATATCAGCCATTATAAAAAGTCGATTTAAATTCCGTCTTCAGACTCTTCCTGTACTACCTGCTTGAATTCATATTTTGTTACCTGCTCTTTTCCTGTCTCAAGTACAGACTCCACAAGTCCGTCCAGATCGTCCATGAATTTACGCGACATTACGATCTCTACGAGCATCGGCAGGTTTGTACCCGCAACAATGCGTACATTTTCTTTTCCGTGTCCGAGTGAAGCAGCAACGTTAAACGGCGATCCACCCATCAGATCTGTAAAGATAATAATTCCTTCACAATCTTTCAACTCATCCATTGCTTTCGCAATCTCTTCTGTCAGTTCTTCTGTTCCATATGTCGGAAGAAAATCTACATAACGGTATGCTTCCTGCTCTCCTGCGATCAAATTCACAGAGCTTGTCATACCCGAACCAAAATTTGCATGTCCTGTAACGATTAATCCTATCATAATATCTCTCCTGTTCTATATTACTGTCTGCATTTTCTGCAGTATTTTGCTTTAACTATCTTGCTCCTGAGCCTCAGCCTCTCTAAGATAACGATCGACAACGGGCATATAAACAGCTTTGGGATGTAAACAAGCTTTTGCACTCTGCATGTAAATCAGTGCATTTTTGTCATCCCCCAGAGCAGAATATTGCTTTGAAATCATAACCAAGATCACTCCGAGTGCAAATCCATAGTACCGCTTTGAATTGATATCCTCGTCCATCTCCTCGATCAGATCTGTTCTGCCGTCAAGCATGACCGCATATGCATTCTCGTTGTAATGAATAAATGCCTCGTCCCCTGTTTTCTTAATTTCCTTTAAGATCCAGTCCGCATATTTCCTGTTACCTTTGATCAGGAATGTATGAAAATACGTTTCCAAAAAGCTTTGCTTATCATCAGGACGCGGATATGTCGTATCCAGCATATGTATGAGCATTTTCTCGAATTTTTCTTCGTCTTTCGTCACATATAACACTCTTAATTTATAGAGGTCACAGACATACTCTCCAAGAAGTTTTCTTGTGATCCACATATCTGCCGTTTTTTTCACAAGGACACTGTCCTTGTTTTTTAAATCCGACATTCATATTATGCAGTTGAAAATTTTGATGCCCTGAAAAATAATATATCCGACAGCGGCAATCAATATAATAAAAATTGTTATTGTGTTCAAACAGCCACCTAATTTCCCTGTAAAATAATGGGAGGGGGGGATTAAAATCCCTCCCTTACTTATACCCGATATAGATTTATATCGGCATTTTCATAATGAATCGACTTATTCAGCCGGCTCCTCCGGAAGCTGATACCACTCAACAAGTGGTGTATATCCTCCTGGAATAGACTTGCCGTCTGCGTCCATTGCTTTGGAATCTCCTGTCCAGATACCGAACGCACATCCTACGATTCCTACTACAAGAATCAGGACGATACATTTAACCGGTGTCCAGCCTTTTTGATCAGAACATAAATTCCAAGTGTGATCAACAACGGAATCAATTTCGGAAGTACTCCGTCAAGAAGTCCCTGAATGTTGATTGCCGGATCGCCAACAACGATACGCAGTGATGTTCCACCATAGTTAGCAATAAGTCCACCTACAACGAAGATACCAAGGATACTTGCTGCACGAGTAAACTCTTTTTGCGCTTGATGTCAACAGTGTAACTGCTTTTGTACCAAGTCCGTAAGACCAGTACATAAGACCAAAACGAACTGCAAACTGAACAGCGTTGAAGATGATAAGGAAGAGAACCGCACCGATAATCTGTCCTTCCATCGCCATGTTTGCTGTCAAACCTGCTGTGATCGGAACAAGTGTCAGCCAGAAAAGAGCGTCACCGATACCACCGAGCGGTCCTGCTGCGGAAATACGTACGGAACGGATTGTAGCTGTATCAGCTTTGTTCTGCTCAAGTGAAAGAACGATACCCATTACAAACGTTACAAGGAATGGGTGTGTATTTAAAAAGTCCAGGTTGTGCGCCATGGAAGCCTTCAAGTCTTCTTTGTTTGTATGTATCTTCTGAAGACCCTGGAAGCATTCCCCAAAGCCATCCACAAGCCTGCATTCTTTCATAGTTAAAGGATGCCTGTAAGAAACAGGAAAGCCAAACCATCTTGTTCAGTGTTTTTTATCCAGCTGCGGTGCCGGAGTCAAATCCTGATATTTCTCTGGAATATTATATGCCATCCTGGTCACCTCCTACAAAGCCGGCGCCTGCGCAGGCGTTCTGTTTGATCCTTGTCTGCATAGTAAAGTCATAGATTGCAATAGCTGCACCTACGAATGCACAAAGGAGAAGTGTTGCTCCTGCTGTTGATGCGTTTGCTGCTGCAAATAAGTGCCATTGCGAATCCTGCAAGCAGGAATCCCCACATTTCTCCGGACATCATAACCTTTCATCAAAATCGCAAATCCAACGAACTTCATAGCGCCGCCCGCTGCGTCCAGACCTGCCATTACCCATGAGAACTGGTATGAGAAATCTTTAAGCGTCTCGCCGAGCGCTGTACCACCGTACAGACCTGCTACTGCAAGAACTCGAACAGACATCCAAATACTGCCATCTCAAGGAAGTTGATGTTGCGGATACCTTTAACATTAGCTTCCTCAGCGTACTTGTCAGCTTTTTAGCCATCATACCGGACATAAATGTAAATGTCAGTGTAACTGCATACTGTCCGAATACTGCGAACGGAATTGCAAGACCCATTGCTGCGCCTACACCGTCTGCTGTTGCTTCCATGTCAAGTGAAACTGCGAAAATAGTTGCCATGATACCACCAAGAATTGCGTTTGGCGGCTGTGCTCCACCGATCGGCATACTTCCGATCTGAATAAGCTGGTAAGCACCACCTACTACGATACCAAGCTCAAAGTTACCTAAGGATTGCTCCGATAATCGGGCAGGTAACGATCGGCTGGTACAGGGACTCTAAAAGCTGAACTGGTCAATACCCATGATAAAGGCTACTACGAAGACCAGAAGAGCTTGGATGATTGAAATATCTCCCATGTTTACTCCTTTCCAATTAACCGATAAAACTTAATTATCATTTGAATAATTTTAATCTGTACTTTCTGCCGGTGTATCAGGAACTCGTTTGATTTCCAGTTCCACACCGAGATCCTGCAACTTTCTAAATGTTGCAACATCGTCGTCATCAACTGCAACCGAAGTTGCCACCTGACGTTTACCCTCAGCCATGTGCATATTACCGATATTTAATTTTTTGATCGGTACGCCGCCCTCTACGAGCTTTAAGCACATCCTGCGGAGATTCGCAGATAATTGCAATATGCTGATTTGCAGAAGCTTTGTGGATGATATTGATTGTCTTCTGAATTGAGAAGTAACGAGTCTGAGCATAAGCTGGAGCAGCCATATTCATCAAACCTTGACGGAATTCATCCGCGGCAACCGCATCATTCGCAACAAGCAACAAGTTCGCGCCTACAACGCCACACCACTGTGTTGCCACCTGACCATGAATCAGACGATTGTCAATTCTTGTCAATCGAATATCTGGCATTTTCGTGTCCTCCTCTTATTAAGATTAGCATTCATCGGACAGGTCAAAGCCCCTTTCCTCATGCCGTTTCAACAAGCTCTCTTTAAGAAAATAAAACACTTAAAGAGTAAAATCTGCTTACGAAGTTTATTATACCAAATTCCCGCCTGATTAGTTTGCACTTTTTATTTATCCATTTGCATTTTTGCATTAGATAATTTTAATGAAAAAGTTATGCTTTTTTTATTTTTTATCACAAAAGTTACAATCAACCTCTTTTGTTTTACATTTTTTTCACATTTAATATAGAAGAAACACAAATTCCGCCTCTGAATCTCCCTATTTTTACATTTTTTATAATACTACTTGTGATCTTTTGTATATTTACCACTCCATTTTTGCATTTTTATGCATCTATTGTATATTTTATGCATTTTTATTTAATTTTTCATTTTTCTATTGCATATTTATAAAATCAGGTGTATAGTATGGATAGTTAAAGCAAAAACAAACTTTTAAATAAGAAAAATATATTTCAGGAGGCAATTAAAATGAGCAAAGAAAAAGTTATACTTGCATATTCAGGAGGTCTTGATACGACAGCAATCATTCCATGGCTGAAAGAAAATTTTGACTATGATGTAGTTTGCTGCTGCATCGACTGCGGACAAGGCGAAGAACTGGACGGACTGGAAGAAAGAGCTAAACTTTCAGGCGCTTCCAAATTATATATTGAAAATATCATCGATGAATTTTGCGACGATTATGTAATGCCGTGCGTGAAAGCCGGCGCCGTTTATGAGAATAAATATCTTCTCGGTACGTCGATGGCACGTCCGGTCATTGCAAAAAGACTTGTTGAAATAGCACGTAAAGAGGGCGCGACAGCTATTTGTCACGGTGCAACAGGAAAAGGAAATGACCAGATCCGTTTTGAACTCGGAATCAAAGCGCTTGCACCGGGATCTGAAGATCATTGCTCCGTGGAGAATGACTGACGTTTGGACAATGCAGTCTCGTGAAGAAGAGATTGAATACTGTAAACAGCACGGAATCGATCTTCCGTTTGACGCAAAACACAGCTATAGCCGCGACCGAAACTTATGGCACATCAGCCACGAAAGACTGGAATTAGAAGATCCTGCAAACGAACCGAATTACGATGATCTGCTCGTTCTTGGCGTAACTCCGGAAAAAGCTCCTGACGAAGGCGAGTACGTGACAATGACATTTGAAGCCGGCGTTCCGAAAACTCTCAACGGCAAAGAAATGAAAGTTTCTGATATCATTACCGAACTGAATGCACTTGGCGGAAAACACGGTGTCGGCATCGTTGATATTGTCGAGAACCGCGTTGTCGGAATGAAATCACGTGGCGTATATGAGACTCCTGGTGGAACAATCCTTATGGCAGCTCACGAACAGCTCGAAGAACTTGTTCTCGATCGTGCTACATACGAAGTCAAAAAAGATCTCGGCAATAAATTTGCACAGATTGTATACGAAGGAAAATGGTACACACCGCTTCGTGAAGCAATTCAGGCTTTTATCGATGTGACACAGCAGTATGTGACAGGTGAAGTAAAATTCAAACTGTATAAAGGCAATATCATCAAGGCAGGCGAGACATCCCCTTATTCTCTGTACAGCGAATCCCTCGCAAGCTTTACAACTGGCGAATTGTACGATCACCACGATGCAGAAGGATTTATCAACCTGTTCGGTCTTCCGTTAAAAGTCCGTGCAATGAAAATGCAGGAACTCGAGAAATAAAATTTATCCATACGACAATTTGTTTATGTCATAAAATCGGACAGCGTCTTGCTTTAATATTTTCAAAGCAAAACGCTGTCTTTCTATTCATTCTCTCTACATCCTCGAGAATGCCCATAAGTTCTGAATCTGCGGTTCCAGTCTTTCATAATCCCATAGCTGCCCGCTTCTGATCCTGCTGTTCGGATCATTCACTTTTATTTTTCCGTTTTCGACCTTCGTAAGCACAATAAAGTGTCCTGTCGTCGTAAAGTCTCCGGGCCGCATACTACATATGATCGGACAGCCGCTTTCCAATGCCGAAAATACTTCCGACCGGCTTAGACCAAGCTCTTCGCCCCATATTCCGAACGACTGAACACCTTCCGACATAAGCGTCCAGCTTGTTCCCGACTCTCCCGCATAATATCCTTGTTCCTCTGCAAACTTTGCCACCTTATACGGTGTGACGGACGGATCACAAAGCAGTCCGAAACAACCATAGCGACCGCCGTCGGTCCACATCCGTTGACTGCGATCATATTATCTCCATAAACAGAATATCCCCATCTTTCATCCCACTGTAACAGGAGCGGAATCTCTCCTGCAGCCACTTCCCCGATCGTATCTGCCGGAGAAGCATCTTTCATTTTAGAATAATTTTTACAAATTCCCAAGTTTCAGGATTTTTATCAAGGAGATCTTTGAGAGTATCCGCATTCTCATCGGTTTTGTCAATAGACTGATAAGCCTCTTTTGCTTTATACATTTCTTTTCCTTCTTTCAGAAATCCATTGACTGCCTGACCTAAGCCTCCTGCTCTGTAATTTTCATCCAAAAATCGTTCTTTCAGAAAAAGTACTGCCGCTATGACCGCAGCTACGCAAAATACTGCTGCCACTGCTTTTCTCAGAAATCTTGCTTTTTTCCTCTTCCGAAGTTTTTTATTCTTCTGCTTTCGTTTACTCTGCCCCTGATCTGCATTTCGTTTCTTAGGCTTTTGCTCTTCATATCTTCCGTCGACGTTCCGCCGTTTTGTTCTGTCTGCGGATGTGTTCGGAATCTTCTGTCTGCACCGTACTTTTCATTCTTTCTGTCAAAGCTTTCTTTCCGCATTTTATCGCCCTCTTACTGTTTTTTCTTCACAGCGTAAAGTATATCCGCAAACAGCTTTCTTTTCTTTAAACAAAATCCTAAGTTTTTTTTAATTTTACTTTTTCCGCAACACGTCATTCATAACCCGCAAAATGTTTCCGGATGCAAATTTTTCAATCTGTCTCCCCGTCAATCCCGCGCGTTCCAGCCTTTCCCACAATTTCCACATATCTTCCACATCCCGAATCTCCCGGAAGCGCTTCTTTTGAAAACCCGTCGAAATCCGTCCCAAGCGCAACCGCATCTTCTCCGGCTTTATCGATCATGTACAAAATATGTTTTACAATATCAGAAATTTCCGCTCTTCCTTCTTTTTCTTAAAAATGCAGAATAAAAATTCACTCCTGCCACTCCTCCTTTGTTTCCAAGAAGGCGGAGCATTTCATCTGTCAGATTCCGCGGATGCAGGCAAAGAGATCTTGCGTTTGAATGAGATGCCACGATCGGAAATTCACTGTACTTAACGCAGTCATAAAACCTCCGTCCGACAAATGTGACACATCCACAATCATGCCAAGCTCATTCATTCTCCTGACAGTTTCTATTCCAAATGGTTTCAGCCCTTTTCTCATCACTTTTCTATTAGCACTGTTTGGACTGCCGATACAATTTTCATAATTCCATGTCAACGTCATCAGACGGACGCCTTCTTCATACAATTCATCGATCCGCTCTGTTTTTCCTCCAAGGACACCGCCTTCTTCTACCGTCAGCACAGGGTTCAAAAAACATGTATTTTGTTGTTTTATTTTCCGATCCGCCTGATTACATCTGTCTATTTCTTCCTTGGCATATGAGATCATCCGGCGAACCGCCTTATATGCTCTGTCTTCACTTTCCTTATCTTCACCTGTTCCATCTGCATTTTGTATATAGATACCCGGATTCTTTGTTTTCTTTTCATCTGCATACCGCAGATCTGTTCTGTAATCTTTTAAATTTACAAAACACGCAAAAAACTGCATCTGCGCTCCCGCTCTTTCAAGCCGTTCCATATCTACGCACAATGTATTTTTCATCAGCGTTCCTTTTCTGTTTTTATAAATCTCGCTCACCGTATCGCAGTGCATATCGATCCATCTCATAGCTTTTCCTCTTTTCAAATTTTTATTTTCTTCTCTTATGTATAAGCAGTTCTCTTTTTACATATTCTGACTATAGCACAAGCGCAGTACAATCGGCGGCCTTCTGCAAAATAATACATCAAAAGGAGACTATATGCATCCTAAAATCGGCATCATCATATGCGGATTCAATGAGAATCGGCAGTTTGTACCAAATGTTTATATTCAATCCGTCCGTTACGCCAAAGGAATCCCTCTCCTCATCCCTCTTGTGCGAAGCGACAGGATGATCGATGACTATGTAAGTTTATGCGACGGATTTCTCTTTTGCGGAGGCGAAGATATCACCCCTCTTTTATTCGGAGAAGAACCGCAAAACGGAAACGGAAAAACAGACATTACGGTAGACCTTTTTCAAATCCGTCTCATGAAGCGCGTTCTGGCTTCCCGAAAACCTGTCCTTGCAATCTGCAGAGGAATGCAGATTTTAAATGTTTCCTGCGGCGGAACAATCTGGCAGGATCTTTCCCTTATCCCACAGCCGACGCTCAACCACACACAGCAGTCCGCATCCAGAGGAGATGTCAGCCACCGCATCAAAATCGAACGTTGCTCAAAGCTCAAACAATTTGTAGGCTCGTGCATTTATGTGAACAGTTTCCACCATCAATCTGTCAAAACACCCGGGAGAAACGTCTGTGTCAGCGCCCGTTCCCCGGACGGCGTCATTGAGGCAATCGAACTTTCCGGACATCCTTTCGCCCTCGGAGTTCAATGGCATCCCGAGTGCATGTATCGCACCTCGCCTGAAATGCGTTCTCTTTTCCATGAATTTATTGCACATTCACTTATAAACAGCAAAGATTCCGGACATACTATTTCCTGAAATATTATTTATAAAGGAGGTTATATTCATGACAGAAATATCAATCCTTGATCTTCAAAACCTTCGTCATCTTATCGGCGGATATTCCACTACCCACTGTAAAATGACAGATTATGCTTCAAAAGCCGAAGATCCGAAATCAAAAAATTATTTCAGGATGCGGCAGATTCCGCAATGAAAAATAAGCAGGAACTGATGAAATTCCTGTAATCTTCCACAATTTTCATGAGACAAACAATCAAAATCATTACAGAACGAGGTGAACACAATGGATGAAAAGACACTGGTTTCAGATGCTCTTGTAGGAATTAACGGTGAATTAAAAATGTTCGGGGATATGATCCCACAGACAGAAAACAAAGAATTAAAACAATGCTTAAAACAGATCCGCAATCAGTGTGAGATGGCACAGGAAAAAATGTACACTGCCGCACGGGAAAAAGTTATTATGTTCCTGCCGAAAAAGCATCTATGCAGGAAATCGAACATGTCAAATCTATTTTAAACGTAAAATAAGCCAGTTCAGGGTTCAGGCGATAAAAAACTGCCGCCTGAACCCTGATCCAACTATAGAACCAACTTTTCATAAGATATATTTTTCAATCGCCTCCGCAGCTCCGTCATGGCGATTCGACGACGTTACATAATCTGCTCGTTGTTTCAACATTTCCTCTGCATTTCCCATAGCAATTTTTAAACCGGATTCTTCAAACATGAATGAATCATTTTCCCTGTCTCCGATGCAGGCAATCTCCTCTTTCTCTATGCCAAGATGAGCAGAAAGCGCTTTCAGGCCATTCCCCTTGGACGCATCTTTTGAAAATATTTCGGCATAAATCCCGGTATACGCAGCTTTCACCTGAGGATACACCGAAAGGATCTCTTTTAATTTTTCCTTTCTTTTGACGTAGGAAAATAAAACTGAAGTTCTTCTACATCACAATCACTTTTTGAAAGAATTTCTTCCATGTTTCTCACGCAGCAAACCGCCGCTGCATCTTTCCCGTAAACAATGCGGCCTGCCGAAGTAAAAAAGCTTTCCCTGAGCAAAATAGCGGTGTCTTACATGCGCCGCAATGCCGAATTTTTCTTTTCGGCAGTCGGAAAGGATCGAAAGCGCATCTTCTTTTTTTTATCAGAGCCCTGAACAATGTCTTCTTTTCTTTTACATCTGTCACCATAGCTCTGTTTGAAGTGATCACATAACGAAACAGATCTTTGTTTTTTCGTCATCTTCGGTTTTGCTCTCCCTTAGCACACCTGCCGCCAGCCTGTGCGGAATACACCCTAAATTTCGTCCCGTACACGGAACAACCGTAATCCCGGCTTTCGCAGCTTTTCGCAGTACATCCAGCGTTCTGTCCGTCATACGGCTTCTCTGATCTAAACATGTTCCGTCCATATCGATTGCAAGTAATTTTATCATAATCTCTTACTTCCTTTTTGCGATACTACGCGCAACGTAAACCCGCTGGCAGAAGCATGGGACAAAGAGTGAGTCACACCGCTTCCATCCCCGATCACATATAATCCTTTGTGATTTGTCTCAAGATGCTCATCTAACTTCACTTCCATATTGTAGAATTTTACTTCCACACCATAGAGAAGGGTATCGTCATTCGCCGTACCAGGCGCAATCTTATCAAGAGCATAGATCATCTCAATAATTCCGTCAAGGATACGCTTTGGAAGAACGAGACTTAAATCTCCCGGCTCCGCTGACAGTGTCGGGCGCACGAATCCTTCTTCAATACGTTTTGCCGTACTTCGCCTTCCTCTTGTCAGATCTCCGAAGCGCTGCACGATCACGCCTCCGCCGAGCATATTGGATAAGCGTGCTATGCTTTCTCCATATCCATTGCTGTCTTTAAACGGTTCCGAAAAATGTTTCGCCACAAGAAGAGCAAAATTTGTATTTTCCGTCTGCTTCTTCGGATCTTCATAACTATGACCGTTTACTGTCACAATTCCGTTTGTATTCTCATTTACAACAATACCGTAGGGATTCATGCAAAATGTTCTTACCTTATCTTCAAACTTTTCCGTACGATACACAATTTTACTTTCATACAGTTCATCTGTCAGATGGGAGAAGATCACTGCCGGAAGTTCAACTCTTACACCTAGATCCACCCTGTTTGAGTTTGTCTCGATATCAAGACTTTCGCACACTTTCTCCATCCATTTGCTTCCGCTTCTTCCTACGGAAATAATACACTCCTCACACTCGTCTGTACTGTCCCCCGCTTATCACACGATAACCGCCGTCAACCGCCTCCAGTTCATCCACACGATAATTAAACCGGAATTCTACTTTTTCTTTCAGCTCTTTATATAGATTTTCCAATACAATATAATTGATATCTGTTCCCAAATGCCGCACAGAAGCATCTAATAACTTCAGTTCATTTTGAATACAAAGTTTTTAATATCCGTTCCCGCAGTAGAATACATCTTTGTTCCCTCTCCGCCGTAGGCAAGATTGATCTCATCGACGTATTTCATAAGGTCGATCGCAGTATCTTTACCGATATATTCATACAGTGTACCGCCGAAATCATTTGTAATGTTATATTTTCCGTCTGAAAATGCCCCTGCGCCTCCAAAACCGCTCATGATCGCACAAGTTTTACAGTTAATACAGCTTTTTATCTTCTTTCCGTCTATCGGGCATTTTCTTTCTCAAGAGAATTCCCCGCTTCAAATACAGCGACTTTTAGTTCCGGCGCTTTTTTGCAAGTTCATATGCCGCAAAGATTCCTCCCGGTCCGGCGCCGATAATAATCACATCATATCTGCTCATTTTCTTTTCCCTTTCTTTTTTGTTGTTTTTCTCATTGTTTTTATTTTTCTCTTTTTAGTTTCTTTATTAAAATTCAGAGGTCAAAATATGCAAAAACATTTTTCAATATCACTTGACGTATACGCGACAGCACAAAAGAAAGACCGTTCTCCGGGAATCACTTTCCGAGAACCGCCTTTCCTCGTTTTTATGTCTCTGCCGTTTATGATTACTCTACTTCGGAAAACTCATCTTTTCCTACTCCGCAAAGCGGACAGAGGAAATCTTCCGGAACGTCTTCCCATTTTGTTCCTGCTTCAACTCCGTTATCCGGATCGCCGATTTCTTCATCATAAATGTATCCACATACGTCACACACATATTTTTTCATGATAATACCTTGTAGGATTACAATACATGTGTTACAACTGAATAATTAAAAGCGGAAATACCTTTTCTGTGTTATGCTTTAAGCTACCAAACCTAAACATTTAAGAAAGAAAGGATTCCCGCATGGCAAGTATAACACAAGATATGAGGTATCGTCTATCTCTGATCTGTTTCGCCGAAAAATATGGTGTCACAAAAGCTGCTATCAAATACAAAACCAACCGGCAGTATATTTATCGTTGGAAGCGCCGCTATGACGGCACAATAGAGTCTCTCCGCGATCGTTCACGCCGTCCCCATCACCATCCCAATCAGCATACACCTGAAGAAATCAAGCTGATCCAAGATATGCGTAGGCGCAATCCCCATTCTGGTCTGGTTGTCTTTTGGGTCAAACTTATGCAGCGCGGTTATAAACGTTCCATCCCAGGATTGTATCGTTTTCTGAAGAAACAGGGAATCTTGGCTCAAAAACTTCCGAATCCCAAATATATTCCGAAGCCTTATGAGCAGATGAAATATCCCGGACAGCGTATCCAGGTCGATGTGAAATTCGTTCCTGCATGTTGTCTTGTCAATAATGCGAAAGGAAAGAAATTCTATCAGTATACCGCGATTGATGAGTATTCACGCTGGCGTTTTGTAGAAGCTTTCGAGGAACACAGCACCTATTCATCCGCACAGTTCCTCAAGCATCTGATCCAACGCTTTCCTATGCCAATCGAATGCGTTCAGACAGACAACGGCGTGGAGTTTACAAAGCGCTTTTCCACTTCCGGCAAAGAAACATTGACTTTATTCCAACGGACTTTAAAAGAACTTGGCATCCAACATAAACTGATCCGACCCTTTACACCACGTCATAACGGAAAAGTGGAACGCAGCCACCGCAAGGATAATGAACGTTTTTATACCTCGCATACTTTCTATTCCTTTGAGGATTTTTCCAAGCAGCTTCAAACCTATAACCGTAGGGATTATAACCAGTTTCCCATGAGACCTCTGGGGTGGAAATCACCACAAACTGTTCTGAGGGAATTTATTGATCGGGGTGTAACATATGTTTGACAAAAATTTGCGAAGTTCGATGATAATATTACGGAAAAGCCATAAATGCGTATTCTCATCTCTGTTAATATACCGGATCTCCTGAGCAGATCCCGGCATTTTTCCGTTCCTGGACAAATTATAGAAAACATAAAACCGGAAAAGAAATAGATCCCTTCCAGAACAAAATTTGCCATCATCACTTTCACTAAAGTCCGCGCATCTTTTTTTACCTGAAATTCATTATAGCATTCCCCTATAAATGTATTCCTTTTCAACAGATGTTCGTCTGTTTTCCACTGGTATAAAATATCCATTCTTTCATCAGGCGAGCAGATCGTATCAAGCATATAAGAATATGACTGTGAATGTACACATTCCTGAAACGTCTGAATGTTCAGACAGAGATTCACTTCATTTGCCGTAATATATTCTCCGACGCAGGGCAGATTTGCCGTCTGAATCGAATCAAGAAATACGAGAAAGGACAAAATTTTATCATAGGCTTTCCGCTCCGCCGGCGATAGATTCGGGTAATCTTTTATATCCTGCGACAAGTTGATTTCCTCCGGTATCCAGAAATTATTCATTGCCTGACGATACCATTCGGATGCCCATGTATATTTCAAATTATTATAATCATTTAAATTAGTTGTATTCCCGCCGATCATGCGGCGTTTCAGTACGTCCGTATCTCCGTCCGGATTAAAAAGCGGTTTGTGCGGAAGCGGTTTTTTTTATATCAAATTGCTGCATAGTCGTCTCCTTTTTCTTTTTGCCGGCAAAAAGCGACTTCTTGTTTTCTAGGAAGAACAAGACTCACACTCTTCTACTTCCAGCGATTTTGACCTTACATAGTATACTGTTTTTACGCCGCATTCCCATGCCTTTAAATACAGGTTAAGCACTTGGCGCATTGTATAATCGTTTGTTATATAAAAATTCATCGACTGAGCCTGATCCACATGTCTTTGTCTGACTCCGCATGCGCGTACAGACCAATTCTGATCAATATGATGTGCGTTTATGTAATACCAATACGTCTCCGGGCTAAGATCAGGCGCAACTCTGGGAAGCATAGATCCCTTTTTTCTCTTCCAGGAAATACTTGTTCATAACCGGATCGATCCCCGCTGTCGTTCCCGCGATAATGGAAGTGGAACTTGTCGGCGCGATCGCCAAAAGATATGCGTTTCTCATTCCCTGTCTGTGTACTTTTTTCCCTTAGCTCCTTCCACTCATCCGAGCAGTATCCCCTGCTTTTCAAAATAGGCTCCGCTCTCCCAGTCCGATCCTTCAAAATATCGGTAAGAACCTTTTTCTTTCGCATAATCACTGCTTGCTTCAATGGCCGCATAATTAATCTGCTCAAACAATTTATCAACAAACGCCAAATGTTCTTCCGACTGCCATTTGATCTTATTTTTCGCAAGCATATGGTGATATCCGCTGACCCCAAGACCTATAGATCGATATGTATGGTTTGTGATCTTTTGCGTAGGGAACAGGATAAAAATTCAGATCGATCACGTTGTCAAGCGCCCTGACAACCGTACGCACAACTTTACGGACATATGCAGGATCATTTACCGGAAGGTTACCAAGTGACAAAGACGCCAAATTACAGACGACAAACTCTCCTGCTTTTGTTGTATTGACGACTACTGTGTCTTTGTCTTCTGTCTGTATTTTTGTTTCAACCGTAGAAATCGCGGACATATTCTGCGCAATTTCCGTACAAAGATTAGAACAATAAATCATTCCTTTGTGAGGGTTTGATTCGCACGGTTCACTGTATCTCTGTTAAATGCAAACGGAGTTCCGGTCTCCGCCGCTGATTTGATGATCAGACGGATCAGATCTTTCAAAAGAACTGTCCTTTTCTTAATTCTTGCATCATGAACACAATCCCAATAGCGGCGCTCCCATTCTTCTCCGAAACTATCTTCCAAACAATATCCTTTTACCGTCATGATCTCATGCGGGCACATCAGATACCAGTCCTGATCCAGGTTTTCTCCTGCCATTTTCCAGAACAGATCCGGATAACAGACTGCCGGAAATACATCGTGCGCTTTCATTCTCTCATCGCCGTTATTTGTCCGAAGCTGAAGGAATTCCGGCAAGTCTCTGTGCCATGCATCGAGATATACCGCGACCGCTCCCGCTCTTACCCCAAGCTGATCTACCGCAACCGCAGTATCATTCACGATGCGGACCCAGCGTATCACTCCGCCTGCCGCCCCTTCAAATCCTCGTATCATACTTCCCGATGCACGTACTTTCCCGAAATACAACCCCATTCCGCCGCCGTATTTGCTTACCATGGCAAAATTATCAATCGACCGGAAAATTCCTTTCAAACTGTCGGGAACAGTGTCAATAAAACAAGAACTAAGCTGATGAAACGGCTTTCTTGCATTTGCCAGAGTCGGAGTCGCCATTGTCACTTCTAATTTAGAGAGCATATCGTAAAACTCTCTCACCCACATAAGTCTGATCTTTCTTTTCTCATTCATCGCAAGATGAAGGGCAATCCCTAAGAACATCTCCTGCGGACTCTCCAGCGGAACATGCCGATGTGTTGAGATCACATATCTCTTTATGAGAAGATCCAATCCCGAATAGTTAAACAGCCTGTTTCTTTCTTTTGCATATATAACTCTCCGCTTCTACGATCTCTTCTTTTGAGTAATTTTCCATGATATAAGAACCGTACAGTCCTTTTTCTGTCAGGTAAACAATCTTTTCATACAGATCTGAAATCCTGATCGATTTCTCTTCTTCTTTCAATTTTTCCGAAAAGCGAAAATCAAGCAGCCATCCTGCGATCATTTCCCAACGCGGCGCTTCCTGACTTGTAAGTTCCGCCGCCGCTTTGATCAGCGCGTCGAATCTTTCCCCATCGTCCATATCCGTTTTCAAAAATCCCGAAAATTTCTCAAAAAGAAGTTCCAATGAATAAACTTTTTCCGGAAATTCTGTGTGTATGTCATATAAAAAGCTTTTTCCAACCGTTCTTGAAACTGCAAAGTACGGCACACAAAGCTGTCTGTTATCAAAGTCATTCCTTTTTTCTCAAATGTTTCTGTCATCAATTCCTCCTTTTTTCTTCCTGTATCTTTTTCCTCATTTTCATGAAGACCTAAAACGCCTTCTACAAGAATCTCAACATCATTAAATATATAATCAAATGCTCCTGCCTGACACATATTGATCAAAACCATTCCGACCGGCACTGACAAGATCATCCAGAGTAATCCTCCTGCTTTATAGCCTACATACAAAAAAGCAGCAGGGTAACAAGCGGATTCAGTCCGACACTGTCGCCAACCATTTTCGGCTGAAGGAGCTGTCTTACAACCTGTGTGATCACATAGAGGACGACCAAAGATACCGTCATCTTGTAATCACCCATAAAAAACTGATACACAGCCCATGGTATCAACGCCGTTCCTGTTCCGAAAAACGGCAGAAAATCAAGAAATGAGATCAAAAATGCCACAAGAACAAAATATCCGATGCCCATAAATCCAAGTCCTGCCGCTAAAATCAAAAATACGACTCCCATAATCTTAAACTGCGCTTTAAAATATCCGCCTAATGCATATTTCAAATTATCCGAAACAAGAGTCATCCTCTTTTGAACCGATACAGGCGCAACTTTTTTTCAGCCATGCAAGCACATCTTCCTCTGAACAATGAAAAATATGCCGACATAATAGCTACGACAAACGAAACAAGATAATACGGAACTCTTTTTGCAATATTTCCTGCGGCAGATACAGTCGGTTCACTGATTCCCGATACAACTTTTCCCATATATTGATCAAGATTCGACGCAACTGTGTTCCATCCGTTCTGCACAACCTCGGGAAGCCTATCGAATACTCCCGAAAGAGTATCTCCGATCTGACTCAACCCGCTTTCCAGTTGTGCATATATCGACGGAAAATCTCTGACTAAGCTGGCGACTTCCAGAATGAGCCGGCTGATGCCAAGATAGAGTATACCGACGATTCCTCCGAGAACGAGGATAACGATCAACGCCGAACCAAGCTTTTCACTATACGCAGCCGCTTTTCCAGCCAGTTTACAAGCGGAGCCGCCACTGCGGAAATAATCCATCCGATCACGAACGGCATCAGAAATCCGATCGCTTTTATTCCGATGATCACAAATGCAGCCGTCGCTGCCAGACTAAAAAAGCAGCCGTATGCCGACCTGCCAATAAGGACGTTTATTCTCCATCCTGCGCCTCCACATTAAAACATTCCGCTTCAATCAGTTCCCATATATCCTCTTTTCCCTGTTTCGACACCGAGGAAAAAGGTATCACTTTTGTTCCCGGAACAAGTTCCAGACCTTGTTTAAGCATTTTTTACATGTTTTTGTATCTGACTTCTCTTAATCTTGTCAAGCTTTGTCGCAATGATGATCGGCTGATATCCCTGCTCTACGATCCAATGATACATCATTCTGTCGTTCGCCGACGGATCATGTCTGATATCAATCAGAAGAAATACTGCTTTTAACTGCTTGGAACTGTGCAGATAACGCTCGATCATCCGCCCCCACTGCTCTTTTTTCCTTTTTCCGAAACACGGGCATATCCATATCCCGGAAGATCGACAAGGTACATTTCATCATTTATATTATAAAAATTGATCGTCTGTGTTTTCCCCGGTGTCGCCGAAATACGAGCGTAAGATTTTCTATTCATCAAAGCATTGATCAAGGAAGATTTTCCTACGTTTGATTTTCCGGCAAATGCGACTTCCGGCTTGTCATTTTCCGGCAGCGTACTCGTAATTCCGCACACTGTTTCGAGATTAATATTTTTGATTACCATAATGAACTTCCTTTCATTTTTCGTTTTCTGCCCATAGCCGCCTTCAGCACTTCATCCATGCTCTCTACAAACAGAATTTCCATTCCTTTTGTAATCTCCGCCGAAAGTTCTTCTACGTCCGCCTGATTTGCTTTCGGAACGAGCACCGTTTTTATCCCGGCGCTCTTTGCAGCCAGAAGCTTTTTTTCTTTCAAACCGCCGATAGGCAGCACGCGCCCTCTCAGCGTCACTTCTCCGGTCATAGCCAAATCTGCCCTGACTTTCTTTTCTGTAATTGCCGAGAGCATCGCCACTGCCATTGTTATTCCTGCCGACGGTCCGTCTTTAGGTACTGCGCCTTCGGGAATATGCACATGAATGTCATGTTTTTCAAAAAAATCCGGCGAAATGGCATATTTTTTACTTACCGAACGGATATAACTGATCCCCGTCCTGGCAGATTCTTTCATCACATCTCCGAGCTGCCCGTAAGCATAAGTTCTCCTTTTCCCGGCATTACATTGACTTCGATCTGAAGCGTATCGCCTCCGACGCTTGTCCATGCAAGTCCCCGGACAATTCCTACTTCCGCAGCGATATTTGCCATCTGATAAGTATACTTCTCTTTTCCGAGAAAACGATGGATATTTCGGTCTGTCACTGCAATTTTTTTCGTTCTGTCGTAAAGATTTCTTTTGCAGCCTTTCTGCACACATTTCCGATCTCTCGTTCAAGCTGGCGCACTCCGGCTTCTTTCGTATAATTTCTTGCTATCTTCCAGATTGAATGTTTACTGAACGTAATCTGCTTCGAGTCAGACCATGCTTCTCTATCTGTTTCGGAATCAAATGCTCCTCGGCAATATGGAGTTTTTCATTTTCCGTGTAACTGCTGACCTCGATCACTTCCATACGATCCAGAAGCGGACGCGGAATCGTCTGCAGCGTATTTGCCGTCGTAATAAAAAAGCACTTCCGACAGATCAAGCGGAACTTCCAGATAATGATCTCTGAACTTATGATTCTGTTCGTTGTCCAACACTTCCAAAAGAGCCGAAAACGTATCTCCTTTATAGTCTGTACTCACTTTGTCGATTTCATCCAAAAGCATGACGGGATTTTTTACTCCCGCAGTCCGAAGTCCGTTAGCGATCCGCCCCGGCATTGCTCCGACATAAGTTCTTCTGTGTCCTCGTATTTCCGCTTCATCTCTGACTCCGCCTAAAGAAATGCGGACATATTTCCTTTTCAAAGACCGTGCAAGCGATTTTGCGATCGATGTTTTTCCTGTACCCGGCGGTCCCACAAGACAAAGTATCGGACTTTCTCCTTTTTTTGTAAGCGCACGTACTGCCAGAAATTCCAAGATTCTCTCTTTCACCTGTTCAAGCCCATAATGATCTTCTTCCAGTACCATGCCGGCATATTCCAGATCATTATGATCCTGCGTAGAGCGGTCCCACGGCATCTCAAGCAGAGTTTCTATATATGTGCGGATCACACCGCTCTCCGCCGGAGAATTCAAAGAACTTTTAAATCTCCCGATTTCCTTTTTCAGCTTTTCTTTTACTTCTTCCGGCGCTTTTAACTTTTTCAGTTCTTTTTCAAATTCTTCTGCGTCAGATGCGGTCGATTCCTCTCCGAGTTCTTCCCTGATCAGTTTTAACTGCTCGCGCAAAATATATTCCCTCTGGTGCTTATCCACACGTTCTTTTACTTTCTGCTGTATTTCTTCCTTGATGTCCATGATCTGCACTTCATTCACAAGTTTAAACGCTAGTTTTTCGTATCGTTTCAGCAGATCCGTCTCATTCAATATATCTTGCTGATCTGTGTAATAAAGAGGAATATTCGCCGCAATCTCATCTACCAGTTTCCGCAGGCCTTTCATCTCGACTAACTGGGAAACAGCTTCTTTAGACATCTTTCCGTTTTTTGCCGCGTAACTGACAAACATATCTTTCAGTCCCGCTCCATAGCTTCTGTATTTACATCTTCCGGAAGAATCTCTTCAGAATCATCAAGAAGTTCTACATTTGCCCGTAAGTACAGATCTGTATATTCAATCTCTTTTAGTCTTCCCCGCATTTCGCCGGATACAAGCACACGCACAATATGCTTCGGCAGTTTAATGATCTGTTTGATCGTTCCTACCGTGCCGATCTCGTATACGTCCTCCATCTTAGGATCCTCTGTGTCGATCGATTTTTGTGCAGTCAAGAAAATCTTTTGTTCTTCCGCCATCGCTTCTTGTATCGCAGCAACCGACCGTTCACGGCTTACATCAAAATGAACAACCATTTCAGGCATAATAGTCATCCCACGCAAAGCTACCATCGGCAGGCTTTTTATCGTATTTTCCATGTTGTAACCTCCTGCTGTATCTCATCGCGCAGATCTTTTCCTGCGCTGTCTTATATTTTTCGGACATTTTATCGTATACATAGTAACAATCGCCGGAAGTGACAAAAGGCACGTTCCGGGATTGTAAGCAGTCGCCAAGGTCTCTGGCAAGCCAGGACTTTGGCTCGTCGCTGTTGCAAAAAAGCGGGTGTGATGCCCCCATCACACCCGTTTTACACAGTTCCCTTTATACAGTTATCGATGTTCTGTATATTTGTTCGCAGCTATGCGCTCTGCGATGTCAAAAAAGATCTTCGCTCTTCTCCGTCTCGAAGATACAGCGGCTCACCTTTTCCTTCTACCACATCTCTTGTGATCCTGCATTCTTTAATCGTCTCATCAGAAGGAACCTGATACATCGTATCCATCATGATCTTTTCAATAATCGCACGGAGTCCGCGGGCGCCTGTCTTTCTTTTCAGCGTCGTTTCAGCCACTGCGATAAGAGCGTCCCGATCAAATTCCAGTTTTACTCCGTCCAGCTCAAGAAGCTTCTGATACTGTTTTACGATCGCACTCTTCGGCTCTGTCAAAATGCGGATCAACGCATCCTTATCAAGCAGGTCAAGCGTAACCGTCACCGGAAGTCTTCCGATCAGCTCCGGAATCAGTCCGAACTTCACCAGATCCTGCGGAAGCACTTCCTGTAAAAAGTACATCCATATCATACTCATGCTTTTCCGCGATTTCTGCATTGAAACCGATCGACTTCCTGTCAAGACGAGTCTCGATAATCTTGTCGATTCCTTCAAATGCGCCTCCGCATATAAAAAAGAATATTCGTCGTGTCAATCGGAATCAGCTCCTGATGAGGATGTTTCCTTCCGCCCTGCGGAGGAACTGATGCAACCGTTCCTTCTATGATCTTCAATAAAGCCTGCTGTACACCTTCTCCAGACACATCTCTTGTGATTGATGGGTTTTCTGATTTTCTTGTAATCTTATCGATCTCATCAATATAAATAATGCCATACTGAGCTCTCTCAATATCATAATCTGCTGCCTGGATAATCTTTAAGAGGATATTCTCTACATCCTCACCGACATAACCAGCCTCTGTAAGAGCCGTCGCATCCGCAATCGCAAAGGCACGTTCAGCACTTTCGCAAGTGTCTGGGCCAGAAGCGTTTTCCCGCAGCCTGTCGGACCAAGCATTAAAATATTGCTTTTTTGCAGCTCTACCCCGAGATCCTGTTCTGCCATAATTCTCTTGTAATGGTTATATACTGCAACGGAAAGAACCTTTTTCGCCTGATCCTGTCCGATCACATAATCATCAAGAAAAAGCTTTCATCTCTTCCGGTGTCAAAAGATTAATATCATCAAACAATTCTCTTTCGTTATAATCTAATTCCTCTTCTATGATCTCAGAACAGATTCCGATACACTCGTCGCAAATATATGTGCCGTTCGGACCTGCGATCAGCTTTCTTACCTGATCCTGCGTTTTATTACAAAAAGGAACATCTGACGATATCGTCTGTCGGTTTTCCTGCCATATTCTTTCACCTCAAAGCCAAATTAATGTTTTGCGATCACCTCGTCGATCAGTCCGTACGCCTTTGCCTCCGCCGCAGACATAAAATTGTCACGCTCTGTATCTGCCTTGATCGTCTCAAGTGATTGTCCTGTATTTGCAGCCAATATTTCATTCAATTTCTGTTTCGTACGCAGAATGTGTTCTGCCGCGATCTGGATCTCTGTCGCCTGTCCTTTGGCTCCGCCGGACGGCTGATGGATCATAATCTCAGCATTCGGGAGGGCAAAAACGCTTGCCTTTCTTTCCGCCTGCAAGAAGGAACGCTCCCATACTTGCCGCCATTCCGATACATACTGTAGATACGTCACATTTGATATACTGCATTGTATCATAAATTGCCATTCCTGCCGTCACAGACCCTCCCGGGCTGTTGATATAAAGCTGGATGTCTTTGTCCGGATCATCCGCCTCAAGGAATAAAAGCTGCGCCACGATCACACTTGCGGACACATCGTTTACTTCCTCTCCGAGAAAGATGATTCTCTCTTTCAAAAGTCTTGAGTAAATATCATACGAGCGCTCTCCGCGGCTCGTCTGCTCGATGACATAAGGTACTAAACTCATGGTCAATACTCCTTTCAATCTGTCAGCCTTCTTTGGCACTTATAATATTGTTTGTATAAACGCCGTTTTCAACGGCCGTTCTACAGGCCAAACTGCTGCATATACATATTTTTTGAAAAAGGTGCGCCATACAGCACACCTTTGTATCTTGCTTAACCTTCTACTGCGGCATTTGCGATCAGGGTAACTGCTTCTTGGATCGCAATGTCTTCTTTCATCTGTTTCTTTTCGTTTTCGCCCATGTATTCTTTAAGCTTATCAACTTCCATCTTATAGGAATCCGCCATCTTCTGAAGTTCCTCATCAAGACGCTCCTCGGAAACTTCGATATTCTCCGCTGCAACGATCGCCTCAAGAGTCAGTCTTGTGCGGATACGTTTCTCTGCCTCCGGCTTAAACTCTTCCATCATCTTTTTCTTCCGAAAGACCTGTAAACTGGAAGTACTGTTCCATCGTCATACCCTGCTGCATAATGCGGCGAGCGAAATCGTCTACCATCTGTCTTGACTGGAAGCTGATCATAGCTTCCGGAATATCCATCTGTGCATTGGCAACTGCCTGCTCTACAGACTGGTCTTCTCTCTTTTTGCTTTCCTTCGTTTTCTTTGCGCTCTTTGATCTTCGCTTTTACTTCTGCCTTATATGCGTCAACAGTCTCGCTCTTCTCAGATACGTCGGATACAAACTCATCATCGAGTTCCGGAAGTTCTTTTGCCTTGATTGAATGCACTGTACATTTGAATACGGCAGCTTTTCCGGCAAGTTCTTTCGCCTGATACTCTTCAGGGAATGTCACATTGATCTCTTTTTCTTCGTCAATGTTTGCTCCGATCAACTGATCTTCAAATCCCGGAATAAACGCTCCGGATCCGATCGTCAACGGATAATCGGAAGCTTTTTCCGCCTTCAAAAGCAACTCCGTCGACAAAACCTTCAAAGTCAAGCGTGATCTGATCTTTATCCTGAACCGCTCTGTCAGTTACATCGATCGTTCTTGCATTGCGTTCACGCTCTTTGTCGATCTCCTCATCTACTTCTTTCTGTGTAACTCTTGTAGAAACTTTATCAACTTTCAGACCTTTATATTCACCGAGTTTTACTTCCGGTTTTACAGCCACCTCTGCCGTAAAGATAAATTCTTTACCTTTCTCAAGCTGTGTGATCTCGATCTTCGGCTGTGACACAAGCTCAAGCTCACACTCGTCATATGCTTTCGCATACGCTTCTGAGATCATGCGGTTTGCCGCCTCATCATAGAACACTTCCGGTCCGTACATCTTTTCGATCATCTGACGCGGAACTCTTCCTTTACGGAATCCCGGAAGACTGATCTTGCCGCGCTCTTTCAGATAAGCTGCCTGAAGCGCTTTTTCCACTTCCTCTGCCGGTACTTCGATCGTTAATTTTGCCATATTATGTTCTAATCTTTCTACCTGTAAACTCATTTTTTCCTCCTTGAATGTGCTGACTTCAAAACTGCCTCTTCGTCATATCGCACTTATAAAAAATATACACTCGCAGTCATTGTCATAGTATAGCATACACATCCGCATATTTCCAGTATTTTTTCGTCCAAGTTCAGACATACATGAAACACACGGGAAAAATATTTTTGCAGACTGTCTATGCATATACGATAGATTCCGCGATCTCGTTCGTTTTTTCTGTTCCGCAGAGCAGTTCTGTCAATTTCAAAGCAAATGGAATCGCCGCTCCCATCCCTCTTCCTGTCGTAACATGTCCGTCTGTAACCGCCGCCTCGTGCACGACCTGTGCACAGTCAAGTCCTTCTTCAAAAGACGGATATGCACATGCTTTTCTTCCTTTCAAAATACCAAGTTCGCTCAAAATACTCGGAGCTGCGCAAATTGCCGCAAGATACTTTTTCTTCTTATCGAATTCACCGATCAGATTCCGAAGGCCTTCATGCTCTTTCAGATGCAGCGTCCCCGGCATTCCTCCCGGAAGTACGAGCATATCCCCATCCGAAAAATCCGTCTCCTCAAACAGCCGATCCGCTTCCACAATGATTTTGTGTGCCCCTGTTAATCTGTTTCTGTCCGGTAATCGAGATCGTCTCCACATCGATCTTAGCCCTGCGCATAATATCAACAACCGTCAATCCTTCAATTTCTTCAAATCCGTCCGCCAAAAAATGTATACTTTCAAATTACTACCTCCGTATTTTACTTTTTCTTTTTTTTTCCGCATTCGCTCTGCTATAATCATTATAGCTTAAAATCAGCGGCGAATTCAACTCAAAGCATTGCTCCTTGCATAGTTTTTACAGGTAAAACCGGCTCATCGCCGCTGCAATAAAATTTATGCCGCAAAATGCGGCGGAATGGAGAATATTTATGGAAATCGAACGAAAATTTCTTGTAGATCTTTCCGATCTTCCGTTTGATCCGAAAGATTATCCGGCCAGAAAGATCGAGCAGGCTTATCTATGTACTGCCCCGGTCGTCCGTATCCGAAGAGATAATGACGATTTTTTCCTTACTTACAAATCAAAAGGAATGATGGTAAGAGAAGAGTACAACCTTCCTCTCACAAAAGAAAGTTACTATCACCTCCTGTTAAAAGCCGACGGAAGGATCATTACGAAAACCCGCTATGTCATCCCTATCGAAAACGGCCTTTTTGTTGAACTGGACATTTTTGAAGGCGACCTTGCCCTCTCGTTCTCGCTGAGATCGAATTTCCTGATGAAGCGTTTGCCAAAGCTTATCAGGCTCCTTCATGGCTCAAAGAAGACGTAACCTACTCTTCCGAATATCACAACAGCACCCTCAGCAAAAAAGATTGAAACAGGAAACTCATCGGCTTCAGACAATGGGCAGTTCACCCTTGTCTTTTGATTTTTCAAGTTACTATCGTTATATTATTTTTATTTTCTTCATGGACATGCGTTCTCTGTCGTGATACTATATTACAGTAAATCGTTTCTGCATCTGCTCTTTTTAGTTAGATGTACGCATACGATCACCGTATTTACACGGCAGCTTACAGTTTAATCCGGAGGAATAAGTATCATGGGACTTTGCAACAACAGAATTGTAGTAAAAGTTGGAACTTCTACACTGACAAATGATGCAGGAAAAAGTGATCTTCGCGCCATCGACCGCCTTGTCTGCACACTTGCCGACATCCAGAATATGGGATATGAGGTCATCCTTGTATCGTCGGGAGCGATCGCAGTCGGCCGTAACAAGCTGAATATGCACGAAAAGCCGGACAGCATGCGTATGAAACAGGCTGCTGCTGCGGTTGGACAATGCAGTCTGATGTATTTATATGACAAATTTTTCGGAGATTATGACAAGACTGTTGCACAGTTTCTTCTCAATGCGGAAGATATCGAACAGGAAGAAAAAGAAAGAAAAACTTAACGAACACATTTGACGCCCTGCTTGAAATGGGAGTCATTCCGATCGTAAACGAAAACGATTCCGTAATTTATAAGGAAATCGAATCAGAAGACCGCCTTTTCGGAGATAATGATATGCTTTCTGCTGTCGTATCCGTTCTCTGCCGCGCTAACGACTTGTCATTTTTCTGATATCGACGGTTTTATGACAGCGACCCCGCCTTCACCCGAACGCGAAACTGATCAAAGAGATCCGTCAGATCGATGAAAGCGTCTATTCTCTCGCAGGCGGCGCAGGATCAAGACGCGGAACAGGCGGTATGAGGACAAAACTTCAGGCTGCCGAACTTGCCGCTTCACAGGGCATCGATACGATCGTGACGAACGGAAAACACCCTGAAGCTTTGTACGATATCGTAAACGGAAAACAGGCGGGAACTTTATTTGTCGGAAATAAGGACTGCCTGTAATAAAGATATCTATGACATCTATACAAAGAAAGCAGTTTCCCGAATTCAGGTTTTTATATTTTCAAAACCTCTATCGGAAAACTGCTTTTTCTTTTCCTCAGTTATCTACTTCAACTCTGCCTCTTTTATAAAGCTTTGTAATTCTTCGCTGTCTTTTAAAAATTTCATCTCTTCATCTGTTTCGATCGATTGAACGAGCGCTTTTTGTAACTGCGAACCAAACGACTTATCAACTTCTTTCGTCTGAATATGACGATACAAAGGCGAACTGTTAATATCCCATTTTTTCGTAAGTGATCTCAGCATCGGCAAAAGTATCTTTACCGCCTTCGCTCTTTTTTCGTAGCCACATAAAACTGAAACTGTGCACCGTAAGAATTATATTCCCACAGATCAAATACCTGCGCCGCCTGCTTGTCGATATCCGCAATATATTCCGCGTCTTCCATCCGCTTTTCTTTCAATGCGATCTCCATTAACGTCATCAGCGCCCCATGAATTTCGGTTGTGGCAGACAAAAGCTTTTCTTCTGTCAGCTTTGCCGCTTTTTCTAACTCTCCCTGCGCAATGTACAAATTTGCCTGAAGCTGTTCTCTGTCGAGCACCCTCTTTTTTGAAATCGTATCCAACACTTTCTGGGCCTGTTCATAATCCTGTTTTTCCATCAATTTAGAGATCAGATACGCCTGCGCCTGTTCTCTGATATCAATCCGGTCACTTTGCATTACCCGTTGAAATAAAGCTTCGATTTCCTCTTCGTATTTTCATATGAATCAATTCTGTTTCCTTGAAACAACAGCAGGCCGTTTAGCAGCATCGCCACGTTACCGATCAGCAGATCACAGGTAGGGTATTCTTTAATTTTCCCGATCGCAAGAGAATATCCCGCTTCAAAGCCGTCTTTTTTGCCGCTTCAGACACTTCATTCAAAAACAGCGCAACTTCTTTCTCCGACAGATCATCCTGAAAAGACAGCAAGGTGTTCAGATCCGTATCAAGAAGCCTGGCAAGCGCCGGAAGCAAGACTATGTCGGGACACGACGTTCCTTTCTCCCATTTATTGACAGCCGGAGCCGTCACCCCAAGATAATTCGCAATCTGCTCTTGTGTAAATCCTTTTGCCAGACGGCGTTCTTTTATAATTTCATTGATTCGCATAATAATAGGCACCTCTCTTGTCTAAGCTCAAATACATGTCTAAATCAAATATAACATCTCTTCTTCACTTATACAATTAAGGCGCCGTTAATTTATCCTTATGTTTTTTAACTGCCGGTATACCGAAATAACTTTCCCAGCCTTTATATTTTGTATGATATCCGTGATTCTCTTTTGGTATTAAATCATTCTTTCACTCTTCGTGTTGAGCTCCGCGTACATAATATTATCGTAAATGTATTTCATGACGGCAATCACGGCATCAATATTATCCTGCATATTCGGAACTTCAACATAACTGATTGCTCCGCCTGTTGAAAGAGCCTGGAACTGGGATTCAAACTTCAGTTTTGCAAAAGCGTCGATCTTCTCCGACAAATGCACATGATAACTGTTCGTAATATAATTTTTGTCTGTAATTCCCGGAATCACTACCAAATCTCTTCTGAAGACATTTTGCAAACTTATAGGTTGTACTTTCAATCGGTGATCCATAAATACTGAATGCAATGTTCGTCTCCTCTTTCCATTTATTACAAGCTTCATTCATATGCTTCATGACATCCAGTGCAAAAGGAGTTGCCTCAGGATCTGTATGAGACTTTCCTGTCATATACTTCACGCACTCATAAAGCCCTGCATATCCAAGCGAAATTGTTGAATATCCACCATAAAGTTTGTTTATCAATCGGTTCTCCCTTTTTCAGACGGGCCAAAGCCCCAAACTGCCACAGGATCGGGGCTGCATCGGAAAGCGTTCCCTTCAGACGGTTATGTCTGCACATCAACGCACGATAGCACAGCTCCAGCCGCTCATCAAAGATCTTCCAGAATTTATTCATATCGCCTCCGGAAGAAAGTGCTACATCAACCAGGTTGATCGTTACAACGCCCTGATTGAACCTGCCGTAGAACTGATAGTTTCCATTCTCATCCTTCCACGGACTTAAGCAGCTCCGGCATCCCATAACCGGGAAACAGTTGCCTTCTTTTAATTCTTTCATCTTCTTCTCAGAAATATAATCCGGTACAAGACGCTTTGCAGTACACTTTGCAGCCAGCTCTGTCAGATAGATAATATTCACTTCCTTCTTCGATATTATCATCTTCCAGTACATAGATCAGCTTCGGGAATGCCGGAGTTACCCACACTCCTGCC
>VOFE01002272.1_pt1 | contig 236001 bp, 409 predicted proteins | sample 5384071 | NCBI WGS metagenome assembly VOFE01 (sample SAMN12384724, study PRJNA508395) | human gut metagenome | isolation source: healthy gut D | host: Homo sapiens
TCCCGTGCGCGCGCTGGGGTGACGGATCAGCATTCCCAGGTGCAGCTATATAACGAAGGCCCTTTCGACAAGATCATCACCTTTGTCACCGTGGAAAATTTCCGCACCACCATGGCCATTCCGGCCTCGCCTATTGAGATGAAAGATACGCAGTATCTCGAAGGGCAGAGCTTCAACAAGCTCATCGCTTCCGAACAGGCCGCGACGGAATATGCCGTCACCAGCGCCGGCAAGATGAATATGCGCATTACGCTTCCCGGGTGGATGAGAAAAATATTGCCGCGCTGCTTTTCTTTTGGAGATGGCTACGGCCGCCGCTGGGGAATTTCTCGAAATCGACGCGTTTGATCAGCCTGGCGTAGAGGCGGGAAAAATCGCCACCTTCGCCCTCATGGGCAGGGAAGGATACGAGGAAAAGCCCGGAATTGCAAAAAAAAAAGAGCCGGACGAGGCTTTTATTTACAACTGCTAAGTATTTAGAGGCGCAGCGCCCTTCGCCCAATGGGGTTTGGCGCCAGCGCCTCTTTTGTGGGGAAACTATGGCGGAAAAGATGCAGCTACAATTGAGCGCAGGGGATTTCGCCCCCTTCTTTGCCGGTCAGGCACAGGATGCCTACCGCCTTTTCGGCTGCCATTTTCTGAAGGAGGAAAACGCTTGGCGATTCTGCGTCTATGCGCCCCATGCCAAGGCTGTCAGCGTGGTGGGAGAGTGGAACCGCTTTGAGGAGAAGCGCAATCCCTTTAAAAAAGCTGAGCGACGGTGTGTTTGCGGGGCTGGTCACTGGCCCAAAAGAAGGCGGAGAGCTATCAGTACTGTATCACTACCCAGGGCGGCCGAAAGCTTTGGCGCAGCGATCCTTTTGCCCGTCAGGGCGAGCTTCGCCCGGGCTCCGCCTCTCGGTTTTCGGTGCCGAGGCCCTATGCCTGGAGCGATGGCGCATATATAAAAAAGCGCGCAGGGAAAAAGTGGAAAGAGCTGCCCATTCCATCTACGAGCTGCATCTCAGCTCTTGGAGGCGGGGCGCGGATGGCGGTTTTTAAATTATCGGGAGCTTGCCGGCGAGCTTTGCGCCTATCTCGCGCAGATGGAGTATACGCATGTGCTGCTCCTGCCCGTCTGCCAGCATTATAGCGATGCTTCCGCCGGGTTTCACGCGACAGGTTATTATGCGATAGATCCGCGCCATGGCACGCCAGAGGATTTTCAGTTTCTGGTAGACCGCCTGCACAGCATGGGCGTGGGCGTACTGCTCAGCTGGCAGCTTGCGGGTTTTTTCTCAAAGCCCCGGCGGTCTTGCTTGCTTTGATGGCGGCTGTGTTTATGAGCCGGAAGACGCCTCCGGTGAAAAAGGGCCTGCTCCCTTTCGATTTCGCGCGCCCTGCTGTTCGAAGCTTTCTGCTCTCCAATGCTGCCTATCTGTTTTCAGAGTACCATATCGACGGGCCTGTGCGTGGGGAACCCCGTTGCATTGTTGGGCAGCGGAGCAGAATCTTCGGCGCCCGGCCTGAGGTTCTTCGGAATCTGCACCGAATGCTGGCAGAACAGTTTCCTGGCGTTCTCGCCATTGCCCGAGCGGAATCCTCCTCTCCTCTGCTCCACGCAGCCGCTGGAGGAGGGCGGCCTGGGGTTTTGCATCAAATGGAATACGAGCTTTGCAAAGGACATGTGCTCTGCGCTGTCTCTGTCCGAGGCCGAGCGGGAGCGCCGCCTGCGCCTCCCGCTGTTTTCGGCGTTCTCTGGCCAGCAGCTTTTGGCCTTTGGGCACGATGCGCCGCCCTTGCCGGAAAATCTCGCCATGCTTCGGGCGCTTTGACCTACCAATTTGCTCAGCCAGGAAAAAAACTGCTGTTCATGGCAGGATTTTGCTGCGCCGTCCTGGGATTTTTCCGATGAGCTTCCCTGGGCGCTGCTTGGATACGAAGCGCATGAAAGATGCAGCGCTTTGTCGGCGCGCTCAATCATCTATATCAAAAAGCCGCCCGCTCTATCAGCTGGATGGCAGCCGGGAGGGCTTTGGTCGCTTGCCGGTGGAATGCCCGCCGGGCACGTTTGCCTTCTTGCGCAAGGCGAAAAATGGGGCGGGCGCCGCAAGCAAATGCTGTGCGCGTTTAATTTTTCAGATGCCCCGGCGGATTTCTCCCTGCCGCTTTCCGGCGCGGAAACGCTTTGCCTCGCCTTGGATACTGAGCAGAGGAAGTTTGGCGGCGCGGGCCTCGGGGCGGAGCTAAAGATAGAAGGGGAACAAGTGCGCTTTTGTTCTATCCGCCCATAGCGCTGCGCTATGGGACTGTGAGCGGATGTGCCTTGAAACTCCCGCATAAAAAAGCGTATAATAAGGATGGATTCTTGCGGACGAGTTTTCCGCATTAAAAAGGAGAAAACATGGCTGCTTACCCGTCGGATATTGAAATTGCCCAAGCCGCAAACATGCTCCCCGTGAGCGAAATAGCAAAAAATTGGTCTCGAGGAAGACTATCTCGAGCATTATGGCAAATACAAGGCAAAAATAGATAATAGCGTTCTGAAAGAGAAAAATCCGTGCCGGATGGCAAACTCATTTTAGTCACCGCCATCACGCCTACGCCCGCGGGCGAGGGTAAAACCACGGTCTCCGTGGGCCTGGCGGATGCCCTGCGCAAAATCGGCAAAAATCCGTTGTCGCGCTGCGCGAGCCATCTCTTGGGCCGGTGTTCGAGTCAAGGGCGGCGCTGCGGGCGGCGGTTATGCACAGGTTCTGCCGATGGAAGATATCAATTTGCATTTCACCGGCGATATGCATGCCATCGGCGCAGCCAACAACCTGCTGGCTGCCATGCTGGATAACCATATCTTCCAAGGCAACGCCCTGCGTATCGACCCAAAGCGCATCACTTGGCGCCGCTGCGTGGATATGAACGACCGCCAGCTCCGGGAAATCGTGGGCGGCCTGGGCGTGCGCACCAACGGCGTCACTCGCCAGGATGGTTACGATATCACCGTGGCGTCGGAGATTATGGCAATCCTCTGCCTAGCTACGGATATTTCGGATCTGAAAGCCCGCCTTTCCCGCACCATCGTGGGCTATACGTATGACGAGCAGCCTGTCACCGCTGGCGATTTGCATGCCGCCGGCGCTATGGCTGCGCTTCTAAAAAGATGCCTTAAAGCCCAATCTTGTGCAGACGCTCGAGCACACGCCGGCCTTTGTGCACGGCGGACCGTTCGCCAATATCGCCCATGGTTGCAATTCCGTTATGGCCACAAAAAACAGCCCTGAAATTTGGGGACTATGTGGTGACAGAGGCGGGCTTCGGCGCAGATCTCGGAGCAGAAAAGTTTCTCGATATCGTGCCGCATGGCTGGCCTAAGGCCCAGCGCCGTGGTTGTGGTGGCCACCGTGCGCGCGCTCAAGCACCATGGCGGCGCGGCAAAGGCCGAGCTGGGAAATGAAAATCTGGAAGCCCTCAAAGCCGGCCTGCCCAACTTGCTCCAGCATGTGGGCAATATGAAAGAAGTGTACGGCCTGCCCGTGGTTGTCTCGATTAACCGCTTCCCCACAGACACCGAAGCCGAACTCGCCCTAGTGGCGGAGGAGTGCGAAAAGCTTGGCGTCCAGGCCGCGCTGACGGAAATCTGGGCAAAGGGCGGGGAGGGTGGCAAGGCTCTGGCGGAAGAGGTTGTGAAGCTCTGCGAAGAGCCAAACAACTTCGCCTATAGCTATGAAAGCGACCTTTCCATCAAAGAAAAACTTGAAGCCATCGCAAAGAAAGTCTATCATGCAGATGGCGTGGATCTCGTGGGTCAAGCGCCGAGGCAGCTGAAGCAGCTGGAAGCGCTGGGCTTTGAAACGTGCCTATCTGCATCGCCAAAACCCAATATAGCTTTTTCGGATAATCCGGCACTGCTCGGCGCGCCGAAGGGTTTTCGCATCTCGGTGCGCAACCTGAAAATCTCCGCTGGCGCAGGGTTTATCGTGGCGCTCACCGGAGATGTGATGACGATGCCCGGGTTTGGCGCGGACCCCCATGTGGAGGGCATCTACACCGGCGAGGAGATCAAGGAGATCCGCAAGAACGCCATCCATGCCGGCCTGAAGCTGGTGGACTGCCCCATCCGCCATCTGGGCACCGAGAAGGCGCAGCAGCTCTACCTAAACATCCAGAATTATCTGGCCGACGCGGGCGTCGAGATGCTGTTCAACACCGAGTGCGAGAACATCATCCTCGAAGACGAGGTCTGCAAGGGCGTCCTCATCAAGGGACCCCGTGATGAGGAAGCCTATCCGGTTTACGCGGATACCGTCGTCATCGGCACGGGCCGCCGTGGCGCTGACTGGCTGGAGAAGATCTGCGCAGAGCACCACATTGCCCACAAGCCCGGCACCGTGGACATCGGTGTCCGCGTGGAGTGCCGCAACGAGGTCATGGAGAAAGTGAACAAGGTGCTGTATGAGTCCAAGCTCTCGGCTACCCCAAGCCCTGGAAGAACAAGGTCCGCACGTTCTGCCAGAACCCCGGCGGCTTCGTGGCGCAGGAAAACTACGACAACGACCTGGCTGTCGTCAACGGCCACAGCTTCAAGGAAAAGAAGAGCCCCAACACGAACGTGGCCATCCTCGTCTCCCACAATTTCACCGAGCCGTTCAACCAGCCCATCGCCTACGCCCAGAAAGTGGGCGAGCTGACCAACATGCTGGGCGCGGGCCATATTATGGTCCAACGCTACGGCGATATCCTGGACGGCAAGCGCACCTGGCAGAAGGAGCTGGCACAGTCCAACGTGAAGCCCACCCTGAAGGACGCCGTGGCAGGCGACATCACCGCCGCCATGCCCTACCGGGCCATGACCAACATCATCGAGTTCATCAAGATGCTGGATATGGTCGTGCCCGGCTTTGCCGCCAACGAGACCCTGCTGTACAGCCCGGAGCTGAAGTTCTACTCCAACAAGGTGAAGATGGACGAGAACCTCGACACCAACATCCAGGGTCTGCACTGCCTGGGGGATGACCTCTTCTCTGGTCTCGGCCGAAATCCTCGCAGATCTGGTGCAGGGCAAACCCTCCAAGTTCGCCCCGGTGTTTTCACCCTCTCGCAGCATCATAAAACCCCAGCTCGCAAAAAATGCCGTGTCTGCCGTGGGAAATCTCCTGCGCCTTTCCCGGCCGCGATGCCCGCATCTGGGCTGTGCGCTTCGGTGGAACAGCGTAGAGCATTCCTGGGATTGCCCCTGTCATGGCTCGCGGTTCGATACCCAGGGCCATCTGCTCAATAACCCCGCTACCGGGGAGCTAAAAACCATTAAATAACCTAAGGCGCGCTGCTTCTGCAGCGCTTTTACAGCATACTCCTCCCGGCTTTTTTCACTACCTGTATCGCTGTTTTGCGAGAGAGAGAGCCAAAAAACGCCTTTTCCGGCGGCTTTTTGTGGAAATTTTACGCGACTCTGCTATAGTGAGTGTATTGCGCGTGACCTATGCGGACTTCCTTGAGGTGCAAAAATGCTTGGAAATTTTGGATTTTCCTATGTGGGCCTTGTATATCTACTCATGTTGTTTGTCCCAAACCTCATCTGGGCAAAGCATCAGCCAAAGGGGTATTGCCCGGCAGGGGAAAATAAAGTTCTGCTATTTTGTGAGCGGGCAGGGCAAGTGTTGGTGACCTGTGCGGCCCTGTTCTTCTCGGATTATAACCTGAAACCTTGGTCGGCCTGGAACCTTGGCTCGCCGCCTCGTTTCTGCTCATGCTGCTCTATGAAGCCTATTGGGTGCGCTATTTTCGCGGCGAACAGACTATAGAAGATTTCTATGCAAGCTTTCTTGGCGTTCCAGTTCCCGGGGCAACGCTGCCCGTCCTGGCGTTCTTTTTGCTCGGCGTCTACGGCAAAGTCGTCTGGATGCTTGCAGCTGCTTTGCTGCTCGGCATAGGGCATATCGGCGTCCATTTGCAACACCGCTCCAAAATAAGCCGTTAAAGGAGAAATTATATGAAAAGCATTCGGAAATATACCGCTCTTCTGCTGGGTGTCATCGTGGCATTTTCGCTGTTTGGTTGTGCCCCGAGCCCAGATGCTATCCAGGCGCGATTCGATTCCTTTTAGCGGAGGAGTTCGCAGAAAGCCTCTCTTCAGACTACCTGTCCATGCATGTATTTGTTCTGCATCCGGAAAATTATGGCATCGACCGGGAAAAGGTTCCGGTAAACCTGGGAATGCGGATGACGCTGGAAAATAAAGCCGCTCAGCGCGAAGAGCTGAAGAAGTCGATAAAAAAGCTAAAATCTTTTCCAAGAGAGCTTTTTGACTCCGGCTCAGCAGGATACCTACGATGATGTCTACCTGATGACGCTGCAAAACCAGCAGAACCTCTGCCAGGAAAAAATTCGACTATTTTGACGAGAGCTTTTCGGATAACGGAATCTATACCAACCTGCCCACGCTTTTTTGCAGACTATCGCATCCATACCGAATCCGATATCGCGGATCTCATCACTTTAATAGCCGATACCCGAAGCTACCTGCAAAGTTGTCTGAGTTTGCAAAACTGCAGCAGCAAAAGGGCACGCTTTCGATGAATTGCGATACGGTTTTGGAATATTGCCAGGGTATTTTGGAGGAAGGTGAGCAGAGCGCCGTCTTAAAGAGCATGCTGCAAACCATCGAAGATTTCCCTCTGGAAGAAGGCGAAAAGCGGGAATATCAGCAGCAGTTGACAGAGGCTTTCACCTCTTATTTCCTGCCCGCCTATCAAGATATCGTAAGCGCCGTAACCGAGCTTCAGGCGGATGGCGCAAAGATAAAGCCCCTGGCCGATATGCCAAACGGCAAGGAATACTATGCCGCTCTGCTGCAATACAAGTTGGGTACTACCGCTTCGGTAGAGGAAATTACCGCCGAGATTCAGTCCTTTACCAAAAAACTATGAGAAATTAGGGGAGCTTCTCCAGGATCCGGATGTGCTGGAGCGCTATTTCAGCACGGAATTGACCACGAACTATTCGGATTTTACCACTATGCTGGCGGATCTCGAAAAGATGATCGCCGTGGATTTTCCGGATATTGGCCAGGTAGAATACAGCATCGATCCGCTGGCTCCGGCGTTAGCCGTGAGTTCTGTGGCCGCTTATTTCAATCTGCCTTCGCTGGATGGCGATGAGCCTCTCACCATCAAAGTCAATACAACCAATGGGTATAGCGATATGAATAGCCTGGAGATTTTCAGCACTGTTGCCCACGAGGGCTTCCTCGGTCACCTATATCAAAGCGCCTATGCGCGCAAAGTTCTGGCGGATGAACCCCTGCGCCAGCTTTTTACTGGGTGCGATGGCTATGCGGAAGGCTATGCCAATTATGTGGAACTATTCGCCCCGGGCTATCTTAATCTGGATCCCCAGCTCGTGGAACTGTGGCGGGTAAACTCGCTGGTGACGCAGTGCTATGTCGTCCGGATGGATATTGGAATCCATTACGAGGGTTGGGGGAGGAGCAGTGCAATCAGCTTCGGGAGATGCTCGGCCTGGGAGAAGACGGCGTAGATGCTTTTCTCGCTCAGCTCACCGGAAATCCCGGTACGTTCCTCTCCTATTACGTTGGCTCTATGGAATTTTTCAATTTGCGCGAACAGGCCGAACAAGCGCTGGGCCAGGATTTTAACCTTAAGGCTTTTCACGAAGAAATTTTGCGCTACGGCAATGTTCCTTTGGATTTTTGAAAATCAAAACATCGGATTACATTGAAAGGCAAATTCGGGAAAACGCTGCGTAGATAAAGTTTTCGAAGAGTTTCAAAATTTGCAGTTCTCACATTGTTTTTAGAGCATAATAAAGACGCGCTTCTCATATATTGTACAAAAATCAAAAAAGAGGGATACAGATGAGAAACGGCGTGCATCAAAAAAAGAGCGAGAGCAGTCCCGGTAGGTAAAGCTAGGATAAGCCCTAAAAACAACCATATGCTGGTAAAATTTGTTCTTCCAAAGCTGGATCGGCAAAAGGCGTTGGCCCTGGCGCAGTAGCGCTTTTGATTCTTGGCATCGCCATTGGGACAGGCGGCAAGCGCGAGCAAAAAAGAGAAGCTCTTTGGCAGTTGTAAGCAGCGGAGAAAATGCAGAGGATCACCCTGATGGAGCGGGGAATGATGATTTAACGCTCAAAGTTTGCGTGGGCGATACGCTGGAGGAGATGAACCTCGAAGAGTATATTCTGCGGGTGGTTTCAGCAGAAATGCCCGCAACCTACGACCTTGAGGCACTCAAGGCCCAGGCTGTCGCTGCACGGACGTATACGCTTAGAAAAAGCTGGGCGGAGGCTGCCAGAAGATTGCCGGTGCGGAAATTTGCAGCGATCATACCCATTGTCAGGCGTATTGTTCTCCCTGAGCAGATGAAGGAAAAATGGGGCAAGGATTTCGATAAGTACCACGATAAGATGCAGCAGGCTGTGAGTGAGACGGCAGGGCAGGTGCTCGTCTACGATGGGCAGCCCATCAGCGCGCTATACTTTTCCTCCAGCGGCGGCAGGACAGAGGATTCCCAGCACGTCTTTGGCGGCAACGTTCCTTATTTGAAAAGTGTTGCGAGCCCGGGAGAGAGTGAGTACGAAGGCGCGCAGACCAAAAAAGGAATTTTCCTATGCGGATTTTGCGGCCGCAGTGATGGAGCAGCACCCCGAGGCCAAAGTAACGGCGGAAAATGCAAAAACGGTTGTGGCTATCGTTTCTCGCTATGAGAGCGGGAGGGTGGAAACACTAAAAATAGGAGAGACCACGATTTCCGGCGTGAAAGCCCGGCAGCTTTTTGGCCTGCGCTCGGCAAATTTCACCATCAGCTTTGGCGCGGATAAGCTCACATTTGAGACGGTGGGCTATGGGCATGGAGTGGGCATGAGCCAATCCGGTGCCAACGCCATGGGCAAAGATGGCAGCAGCTATGAGCAAATTCTGACGCATTATTACACCGGTGTGGCGTTTGGCAAGGTACAAGATTTTATTTGACCAAAAAATGCGCAAAATAATTAAAATGAAATGCGTGAAAAATACCCGAAAGGGTTTTTTTTCGTTTTACGGGGCAAAACTAAATCAACGGAGGTGCAAACATGTTTGAAAATAAAGGACCGAACAAATTTGTGACATTCATGAAAAAGCAAGGCATTTACATTGTCGTTGCGGTATGTGTCCTGGCAGTGGGAACGATTGGTTATCTGGCGGTTTCTTCCAAGGATTCGCCGAAGGATGAGGGCGGACAGGCCGTGCAGAAGCAAGAGGCGCCGACGCTGAAAGACCAGCTGAACAGCGCGAAGCCTTCAGAAAGTCCCTCGACTTCGGCAGAGCCTTCGCCTTCTCCCAGCGCGTCCGCGCCAGTGGAGAGCAAGCAAAGCGGCGGACAGGGCAAAGTGTATTTGCAGATGCCGCTGGACGGCGAGATCATTCGCGCGTTTTCTGGAGAAGATCTTGTGTATAACGAGACGATGAACCTTTGGGCGACGCACAACGGCATCGACATCTCTGCCGTAAAGAGCACAGATGTAAAAAGCCGCGATGGCGGGCACGGTAAAGCGCGCAGAGGCAGACAACATCCTTGGAAACATTGTGGTCATCGAGCACACGGGCAACCAGAGGACTGTCTATGCGGGGCTTAGCGAGCTGGGTGTCAAAGAAGGCGATAAGGTCAATGCGGGGCATGTCATCGGAAGGCAGGGACGCCTCCCTTCGAGCAGAAGGACGGCGCACACTTGCACTTCGAGTACGAGAAGGACGGGAAGTTTATCGACCCGGTCTCGGCAATGGCAAAGTAAAAAAAGCAAAAAAACGGCAGGAGGGCAGCGTCAATCCCTGCTGTTTTTTGTTTCTCAAAAAGCCCTTTCAAATCTTGCGGATTTGTTATAAAATGAAGGTAGCTTTTATATGCGAGGAGGAACAAAATGGAATTATCTAAACTTCAAAACGGAAGTGATATACGCGGCGTGGCCAGCGAGGGCATCGCGGGGCAGGCAGTCAATCTGACGGATGAGGCGGTTTTTCATCTGGCAGCAGGGTTTATTTCTTGGCTGCAAAAGCGCCTCTCTAAGGATAAAGTGCGCATCGGCGTTGGCCGGGATTCGCGCATTTCCGGGCCGAGAATTTTGGAGAATGTAAAAAAAGGCGGCGGAATATTGTGGTGCAGATCTCTATGATACCGGTCTGGCATCTACTCCGGCGATGTTTATGTCTACCATCACGGAAGGCTTCCAGTATGACGGCGCGATTATGATCACAGCAAGCCACTTGCCCTTTAACCGCAACGGGCTGAAGTTCTTCGTGGCCGAGGGCGGGCTGGAGAGCAGCGATATCAAAGCGCTCATCGCGCTGGCGCAAAAAAAGAGGATTATCAGAAAGCTGGGGGCGGCAGCTATACGCAGGTGGACTTCATGAGCGTATATGCAAATATTCTGGCGGAAAAAATACGCCAGGGCACGGGCAAAGAGAAACCGTTGGAGGGCATGAAGATCGTTGTGGACGCGGGCAACGGCGCAGGCGGCTTTTTTGTGGAAAAAGTTCTGAAGCCCCTAGGCGCAGATACGGCGGGCAGTCAGTTCCTGGAGCCGGACGGCACATTCCCAAACCATATTCCCAACCCGGAGGATAAGGACGCAGCAGCATCCATTTCTAAGGCAGTGCTGGATGCAAAAGCGGATCTCGGCGTGATTTTGATACGGACGTCGACCGGGCGGGCGCGGTGGACGCGGAGGGTGGCATCATCAACCGCAACCGGTTGATTGCCCTGATCAGCGCAATTTTGCTAGAAGAGCATCCGGGCACCACCATTGTGACGGACTCCACAACTTCCAGCGGCTTGGCAAAATTTATCAAAAAACATGGCGGCATCCATCATCGCTTTAAGAGAGGGTATAAGAACGTCATCAACGAGAGCATCCGCCTGAACAAAGAGGGGCAGGATACGCAGATTGGCATCGAGACTTCCGGTCACGCTGCGCTCAAGGAGAACTATTTCCTGGATGACGGCGCATATCTTGTTACAAAGGTGATCATCAAGATGGCGCAGATGGCGGCGCAGGGGCAGAACGTATTCGATCTCATCGCCGATCTGGAGGAGCCCAAAGAGGCTGTGGAATTCCGGCTCTCCATTCAGGCGGAGGATTTTAAGGCATACGGTGCGCAGATGATCGAAGAGCTGACAAAAAAGGCAGCGGCAGACAAGCGGTTCACCCCGGCGGATGACAACCACGAAGGCATTCGAGTTTCGCTTTCCCCAGCGGACGGCAACGGCTGGTTCTTGGTGCGGATGTCGCTACACGATCCAATCGTGCCGATAAACGCCGAGAGCGATGAAGTAGGCGGCCTCAAAAAATCGTTGCGGCGCTTTACGAGCTTCTAAAAAGGCTATGAGCAGCTCGACCTTTCGCCCATTGAGGCGTATCTGAAATAGGGAGGCTATTATGGCGGAAAACGAAAACAAACAGGGCAGTCCCGAGACGAACGGCACCAACAAGTTTATGGATAAGGTCAAAGATGGCGGACACGGTGGACAAAAACAGTTTCCGAGCAGATCGAATCCATTAAAATCAAGAGCAAAGTGAGCGCTCTAAACGACGAAATTGACGACCTTTACCGCGCCATGGGCATCAAGGTTTACCAGGCGGCGGGGAGAGCATCGACAAGAGCGTGTTTGAGGCTGAAATTGCTGGCATCACAGAGCGGTTCGACACCATTCACAACTATCTGGGCCGGGCGGCGCAGATACGGGGGTGTCACGGTTTGTCCGGATTGCGGCAAGGAATGCCATATTGAAGATGTTTTTGCGCCAAATGCGGGGCAAAACTCCGATAAACCGCTTGACAGCGGCAGGAAGACGTGGTAACATTAACTTCGTTAAGCAGAAACTACCCGTTTCTCACCTGCCGGCAGGCGCTAGGCATGGTTCTTTGCAAGATATTTTGCTGCGGGTAGAGAAATTCTGCCCGCAGTTTTTTGTTTGAAAGCGCCTAAGGGGACAGGATAGAAGGAGGGGTTTTCATAGCTAACGATCTACTCATCAATGAACAGATTCGCGACCGTGAGGTGCGCGTAATCGGGGAACAGGGCGATCAGCTGGGCGTGATGGATATTGCCGCTGCACAAAGAATGGCAGACGAAGCCGGGTTGGACCTTGTGAATATCTCCCCAAAGCGACGCCGCCGGTTTGCAAAATTATGGACTACGGCAAATTCCGCTTTGAGCAGGGCAAAAACAGAAGGAAGCCAAGAAAAACCAGAAGACCACAACCCTAAAGGAGATGCGGCTTTCCGCCACGATTGATACGCACGATATGGAAGTCAAGGCGAAAAACGTCAGCAAGTTCCTGGCGGGTGGAGATAAGGTAAAAGTATCCATTCGTTTCCGGGGCAGGCAGCTAAGCCACACGGAGAATGGGCTGGTCGTTATGAACACGTTTTTGCAGATGCTGGGGAGACGGCGCAGTCGTCGAGAAGCCGGCAAAATGGAAGGCCGCAGCATGTTCATGATACTTGCACCGAAGAATTAACCTAGAGAGGAGGGCATTTTATGCCGAAAATGAAAACTCACAGAGGAGCCGCAAAGCGTTTTAACGTCACAAAGAGCGGCCGCGTCAAAGAGCCCAGGGTAACAAGCGTCACCTTCTGAATGGCAAGTCCACCAAGCGCAAAGAGGCCTGAGAAAGGGCGTCTATATGCAAGACACCTTTGAGAAAAACATGAAAGAACTCCTGCCCTATAGCTAAGGCTGGATAAATCGTTATTTAGGAGGAATTTATTATGGCAAGAATTAAGAGAGCCGTTAGCGGCCATAAAAAGCGCAGGAAAGTATTTAAGCTCGCGAAGGGCTACTATGGCGCAAGACACAGACAGTACCGCACAGCCAAACAGGCGGTCATGAAGTCCAACTGGTATGCATATCGCGGCAGAAAGCAGAAGAAGCGCGATTTCCGCTCCTTGTGGATTACCAGAATCAACGCTGCTGCACGTCAAAATGGCCTCAGCTATTCCAAGATGATCAACGGCCTGAAGCTGGCGGGCATCGAAGTGAATCGCAAGATGCTGGCCGAGCTGGCAGTGAGCGATGCGGCTGCATTTGCGCAGCTGGCAGAGGTTGCCAAAGGCAAACTGGCATAACAAAACCGGAGGGGCAATTCCCTCCGATTTTTTATTGGACAAAGGGGAGAAGATGGAGCAGATTGCGAGCGCCAAAAATGAATATATTAAGCTGTTGCGCAGCTTGAAGCAAAAGAAAAACCGCGAGGAGACAGGGCTGTATCTGGCGGAGGGGGAAAAGTGCGCCGCTGAGGCGCTGCGCTACGGCAAGGTGGAGGCGCTGCTCGTGGCAGAAGAGGGGCATCCCTTGGCGAGCCGGGCGGAAGAAGCGAGGGTACGGGTTATTTGCGCCTCTCAGGCGGTAATGGAGGCGGTTTCGGAGGTCAAGACGCCCCAAGGCGCGCTGGCAGTGGTAAAAAAGAGCCGAGCAAGTTGCCCGAAGCCGGGCTCTTTGTGGCGCTGGAAGATGTAGCGGATCCGCAGAATGTGGGCACGATTTTGCGCACGGCAGACGCTGTGGGCGCGGCAGGGGTGTTGCTTTCCGGGCAATGTGCAGATTATGTTTCCCCGAAGGCGGTTCGGGCAGCCATGGGCAGCACGTTTCATTTGCCCATCGAGGTGGCGGAGGATTTTCACGCGCGGCTAACTGAGATGAAGCGGGCGGGCATTCGGCTGCTGGGCGGGCACCTAAAGGGAGTGAGACCATGCCTGGCACGGGCGAGAATCTCTGCGTGATCATTGGAAACGAGGCCAGGGGCATGAGCGAGGTAGCGGCGGAGCTTTGCGATTTTCTCGTAAGAATCCCGATCTATGGCAAGGCCGAGAGCCTAAACGCAGCGGTGGCGGCGGGGATTTTGCTCTATCGCTGTAAAGAGGAAGATAGCGCGGCGCAAATTTATAAAACCCTTGCAGGAACTTTTGGCATGTGCTAGAATAAAGATTAATAAAAGGCTATGACAAGGCAAAGTACGCCAGAGCACGCAGAGAGAGCGCCGGCCACCGGCTGAAAGCAGGCGCAACAAATTGGCGGAAATTTCACCTTCGAGCAGCGTTGCTGATATTGTAGGCAAAGCCGGTTTCAAACCGTTATCATGAAAGAGGCCAAGAGATTGGTGAATTCGGGTGGTACCGCGGAGTTTGAGCTTCGCCCTGTAGAGGGCGGGCTTTTTTTATTTTCCCGGGAATGCCGCGCAAATATGAAAATCGGAGAAGAGAAAATGGAGAATCACGAGAAGATTTTAACAGAAGTGAGAGATGCGCTCTCTAACCTGCGGCAGGAGGGAAAGACCGCAGAGCAAGAGGCGCTGGCCGCCTGCAGGAGCTTCGGGTGAAATATCTCGGCAAAAAGGCGAGATTTTGCAGATGATGAAGCAGATGGGCAGCCTTCCAAAGGAGGAGCGGCCGAGCTTTGGCCAGAAGGTGAACAGCCTGCGCCAGAGCGTCGAAGAGGCGATTGAGAAAAAGCGCGGCGAGCTGGAGGCGGCGCTCAAAGAAAAAAAATTGGCGGCGGAGAAAATTGACGTGACGTTGGAAAAGCCCGAAGCCGTAGTGGGCGGGATGCACCCGCTGACCAAGGTTTACCACCAGGTGCGCGGCATTTTTGAGGGCATGGGATTTCAGGTGGTGGAAGGGCCGGAAATCGAATTTGACAAATACAATTTTGAGATGCTCAATATCCCAAAAGACCACCGGCGCGGGATGCCCAGGATACGTTTTATGTAAGCGACGACATTGTGCTGCGCACGCATACCTCTCCGGTACAGGTGCGCACGATGTTAAAATACCAGCCGCCCATCCGGGTCATCTGCCCGGGGCGGGTTTACCGCATGGACGATGTGGACGCAACACACTCTCCCGTCTTTAACCAAATTGAAGGGCTTGTCATCGATAAGGGCATCACGTTTGCCGACCTCAAGGGCACCATTAATTCTTTCCTAAAGCAGCTTTACGGCGAGCAGACAAAGACTAAGTTCCGCCCGGGGTTCTTCCCTTTACGGAGCCCAGCGCAGAGGTGGACGCGACCTGCTCTCTTTGCGGCGGCAAGGGCTGCCCTTCCTGCAAGGGGCGGGCATGGTCGAAGTTTTGGGCTGCGGCATGGTGAACCCGAAAGTATTGGAAAACTGCGGGCTGGACCCGGAAGTTTATTCGGGATATGCCTTTGGCCTGGGGCTCGACCGGCTCACGAACATCAAGTACGGCATCACGGATATCCGCCTGCTCTATGAGAACGATGTGCGGTTCCTGCGCCAATTCAGATAGGGGGAAGAAGAGATGAAAGTACCATTCAAATGGCTGAAAGATTATATTGAAATTCCGGTCTCTGCGGAGGAATTTGCAGACGCAATGGTGATGACGGGAAACGGCGTGGAGGAGATTACCGAGCTTGGCGCGGATATGAAAGACGTGCTGGTGGGCAAAATCCTCAAGCTGGAGAAGCACCCGGACGCCGACCGTTTGCAGATTTGCAGCATCGACGTGGGTGCGGAGGCGCCGATTCAGATTGTCACCGGGGCGGACAATGTTTATGAAGGCGCGCTGGTGCCCGTGGCGATGGTGGGCTGCCACTTGCCAAACGGCATGCATATCAAGAAGGGCAAGCTGCGCGGCGTAGAATCCCTGGGCATGCTCTGCTCGGGCGAGGAGCTTTGCATCAAAGAATCCGATTATCCCGGGGCCGAGGTTTATGGTATCCTGACTTTGCGGGAAGGCACGCCCGGCCAGGATGTGCGGGAAGTTTTCATGATGGACGGCAAGGTCATTGATTTTGAGATTGGCGCAAACCGGCCGGACTGTCTTTCCGTCATCGGCATTGCCCGGGAAGGCGCCGCAGCGCTGGATGAGGGATTTGCCTGCCCGAGCCCAAGTTTTGCGAGAACGACGAGGATATCTCCTCTTATGTGAAAGTCACGGTGGAGGACAAAGACTTGTGCCCGAGATACATGGCCCGGGCGGTGAAGAATGTGAAAATCGGCCCTTCGCCCAAATGGATGCAGGAGCGGCTTTCTGCGGCGGGCGTGCGCCCCATCAGCAACATTGTGGATATCACCAACTTTGTCATGCTGGAGACCGGCCAGCCCATGCATGCGTTCGACGCGGCGGATATCCGGGGCGGCGAGATCATCGTGCGCCGGGCAAAGGATGAAGAGAAAATTGTGACGCTGGATGGCAAGGAGCGGGAACTTTCCCCCTCTATGCTGCTCATCTGCGATAAAGAAGGCGCCATCGGCATTGCCGGCGTCATGGGCGGCGAGAACTCGGAAATCCGGGAGAACACGCGGACGGTAGTGTTTGAATCCGCCAAGTTCATGTATGGCAACATCCGCCAGACTTCTCGTGGGCTGGGGCTGGCGACGGAATCCTCTATGCGCTATTCCAAGGGCGTGGATGCTGCGAACACGGAATATGCCCTGCACCGGGCCTGCCAGCTGGTAGAGGAGCTTTGCGCCGGCGAGGTTGTGGGCGGCGAAGTGGATATCCTGAGCGAGGATTTGAGCCAGAAGGTCATCACGACCACGGTGGAGACCGTGAACGGGCTGCTCGGCGCGGAAATTCCGGCAGAGCAGATGCAGCAGTGTTTAAACCGCGTGTTCATTGAGACAGAGCTGAAAGATGGCGTGCTCACCTGCCATGTTCCGCATTTCCGCGGAGATATTTACGGCAAAGCGGATATTGCCGAGGAAGTGGCGCGCATTTACGGATATGACAACATCCCCGAGAGCACGGGCGCAGGCCAGATGATGCAGGGGTTGGAGCGCTGCAAGGAGCCCGAGCAGGATGCGATTCGTTCGTATCTTGCGGCAGAAGGCTATTTTGAGGCGGTAACCTACTCCTTCCAAGGGGAGCAGGATTACGATAAGCTGGAGCTGCCCGGGGAGCATACGCTGCGAACAGCAGTGCGGCTCAGAAACTCCCTGGGAGACGACCGGGCGCTGATGCGTACGACAATGGCGCCGGATATGCTGAAGGTGATGAGCGGCAACTTGAAGCGCAAGAACAAGCAGGTAAAGGTTTACGAGCTGGGAAAGGTTTATCTGCCCGAAAGCCTGCCGCTTAAAGATAAGCTGCCCGACGAGCGACAGATGCTGACGCTGTGCATGAGTGCTGACGCAGGAGATTTTACACCCTTAAGCGGGTGGTAAAAACATTTTTGAGATTCTGCGCGTGCCTGGGTTCGATGTATCCGCAGGGGGTGAAGGCTTCCTGCACCCTGGGCGCAAGGCCGAGATTTACGCGGGAGAGCAGAAAGTCGGCCAGATGGGAGAGATTGCCCCGGATGTGCAAAAGAACTTCGAGCTGTCCATGCGCACGTATTACGCGGAAATTGACCTCACGAGCGTATTTGCGCTGATGCAGGCAGAGATTAAGTTCGCTCCGCTGCCCAAGTTCCCGGCGCTGGAGCGGGATATCGCGGTGATCTTGTCCGAGCAGGTGGAAGCGGGAAGCGTGGCCAAGTGCATCCGCAAAAACGGTGGAAAGCACCTGGAGAGCGTGGAGCTGTTTGACGTATACCGCGGCGATCAGCTGGCGGAAGGCCAAAATCCCTGGCATACGCGCTATCTTTCCGTTCGCCGGATACGACACTCACAGATGAAGCGATCGCGGGCAACATGGAGAAGATTTTATCCGCGCTTTTAAGCGAGTTTGGCGCGACGTTAAAGAGAGTGAGAAAAGGCCGGCAGCTGAGGTAGCCGGCTTGCTTTGTCCCGCGCGTTGTTACTAAAGGATATGGCAGATTTCTTGCAAATGGGCGGGGGGTATTGTATGATGAAGAAAACTGTGGCATTATGAGGTATTTTAATGATGGATCAGAATCCGAACCAAAATTGGCAAGGGCAGGGAAATAATCAAATGGGCGGAGCGCCTTATGGTCAGCCGCCTTATGGGCAGCGATACCCCGGCGGTCAGCCGCCATACGGGCAGCAGCCCTACTATCAGGGCTCTGGTTATAATGGATATCCGCCCCAGCAGCCGAGCAAGGGGCTGGGCATTGCGGCGATGATCTGCGGCATCTTGAGCATTCTGCTTATTGCGGCGAACATCCTTGTGGCCATCGGATGCGGCATTGCGGGCCTGGTGATGGGAATTGTGGGCAGAAAGAAGAACAAAAAGGATGGTATGGCGCTTTCGGGCATCATCACTTCTTCCATTGGCATTGGGATCTGCGTCATCGTGTTTATTCTGGCGATTGTGCTGGTAGCGGGGACGCTCGGGTCTTACGGAATGGAGTATTTTGACTATTATCTGAACGGGGCGAAGGCCGCGGCGCTTTGCGCAGGGGCTATCCTCTAAAAATGGAGGGGCGGCTGGGATGCTGGCAAAATTTGCCATTCTTCCCGGTTCGCGCCTCTTTTTTTATAGCGGAGCGTGTGGTATAATGAGCCTGCTAAGGAGAGTGTAGATGAGAAGAATAAAGTTGGTTGTTTTGATTTAGACGGCACTCTTGCGGATACGCTGCCGGATATTGCCGGGGCGCTGGGCAAAGTGGCTTCAAAATATGGCTCTTATGGCGACTTGATGGAGTTGGTGCGCCGGGGAATTGGCAATGGCGCAAGAAAAACTCATGGAGCGGGTTTATGATGCGCTTCAGATTTCAAGGAAAATTTAGAAGCAGATCTGGCGGAGTATAGGGATTTATACGCCCAGAATAGCTGTATTGACACGGTGCTTTATAAAAATACTTTGCCGGTATTAGAGGAACTGAAAAACGGGGCATCGCTATGGCGGTGGCCACGATGAAACCGCGGGAGTCCACGCAGGCGGTGCTGGAAAAGCTCGGAATCGCACACTATTTTTTCGGATCATTTCGGCGGATGATATGCAGGCGCCTAAACCCGATCCTTGGAGCGTGAACACATGTATCGCCCAGAAGGGCGTGCGGCCAGAGGAAACGCTGATGATCGGGGATTCTATGACGGATGTGGGCGCGGGAAAAAGCGCGGGAGCGGTGAGTGTGGCGGTGCTCGGTGGGTATTCCAGCCGGGAGAAGATGTTAGTAAGCGGCGCGGATTTTCTCGTAGAAGAGATTGGAGGATTGCTTCCCATTCTGGATAAGCTGGGATAAGGGGGCGGAGATATGATACAAAAAAGAAGGCCGAGGGTTCGGCGGGGCAGGAGACAATTTCATATCGAGCCGAGGTTTTTATGGATCGGTGGGGGCGCGCTGGCAGCGGTGATTCTGGCGGTCGTGCTTTTAATGTTTTTTCCAGCAAGACTTTTACGGCGCAGCAGGGGACGCTCTCCTTTTCTCAGAGCTCGAGCGGCGTTGTCATCCGCAGGAGACGCTCTATAAGGCAGATAACTACGGCAAGGCGGAGTTTATCGCCCAGGAGGGGCAGATTGTCACAAAAGGTACGCCCATTGCCGACGTCTATAGTTGGGATTATAACGACAAAGATTATGCAGATTTAAAACAGCTCCAGGAAAAGATCATGGATTACCAGCAGAACAATGTGTACTCCAACATCCGCTCGGAGGATCTGGAGAGCCTAAACGCCATGATAGATGAAAAATCTGCGCAGATTCGCGCCATCGTCAAAGGAGAGCAAAAAGGCAACCTGCTCGTGCTCAATAAGGAACTGGAAAAGCTGATGGACGAGCGAGCGGCGGTTTTGCGAGATTCCACCAAGCAGGACGATCAGCTCAAAACTTTCTATGACCAGGAGACGGCGCTCAAAAACAAGATCGACAACTGGAAGCAGACGATTTTGGCCGAGAGCGACGGGGTTGTGAGCTTTTATTTCGATGGTACAGAGGTGCTTTTGACGCCGGAGAACATGACCAAGCTCACGGTGAAGAATATCAACGATATTTTGCAGGGCAAATCCAGCTATACCAGCCAGGAGACGACGGCGAGCCGCGCGCTTTATCGGTTGGTGAGCCAGAACGAATGGTATGTCGTGATGATCTGCGATGAAAAAGTCCCGGAGTTTGAGAACAAAACTGCGTTTCAGGTGGAGTTTTCCTACGGTGAGGAATACAAGTATTCGGCCACGGTTTTCGGGCACAACAGCGAATCCGGAAAGGAAATTTACTATCTGGCCTTCAGCCAGCCGGTGGACAAGCTATTGTTGGCGCGGCAGGTGCAGTTTAAAATTTCGGCGGAGTATGTGGGCATCAAGGTGCCGGTTTCGGCGGTAAAAACAAAGGACGGCGTCACCAGGGGTGTATTATAAAAACGAGGAAGGCAAAAAGGTGTTCGAGCCGGCGGCAGTGCTCATTCGCCGGGATAAGGAATGCATCATCGAACCTATCGATTTGCGCTCGGGCCTGGATGTAGGCAGCGAGATTTACTCTTAGAAGCGGGGCGAGAACAGTGAGTATTTTGCAGAACATGCAGGAAGTTCTGGAAGGAATTGAGAACAGCGCGGCGAAGTCCGGAAGAAAGGCCGGGGAAGTGCAGCTGGTGGCGGTGAGCAAAACCGTGGAGCCTGCGCGCATTTTGCAGGCGGTAGAGGCCGGGGCGACAATGCTGGGTGAAAACCGCGTGCAGGAATGGAAAAGAAACAGGAAATACTTCCTGAAAATATTTCCTGGCACATCATTGGGCGATTGCAAAAAAACAAGGTAAAGTATATAATAGGTAAAATAGATCTTTTGCACTCGCTGTGTACGTTGGACGTGGCGCAGGAAATTGAGCGCCTTTCGGCAAAAGCCGGTGTGCGGACAAGCTGCCTGGTGCAGGTGAACATCGCAAACGAGCAGAGTAAGGCTGGCGTAGAAGCGGGGGGAGCTATTCGGCTTCTTGGAGCAGATGCAGGGCTTCTCACATCTGCGAGTGCAGGGGCTCATGGCCATCGCGCCGTTTGTGGAAAATCCAGAAGATGTGCGAAAGTATTTTGCCCAGATGCGGAGCTGTATGAGAAGATGCCCGTAGGCGGGAACTTGGAGCGGAAATTTCTCTCGATGGGAATGTCCGGGGATTATAAAGTAGCAATAGAAGAGGGGTCCAACATGGTGCGGGTTGGGTCTAGCATTTTTGAGCACGCGACTATCAGTAAACGGAGGATACGAGCATGGCAAAGAACTTTTGGAAAAAGGCATTTGGGCCTCTTGGCGGCAACGATGACGAAGAGCTCTATGAGGACGAGATGCTAGACGAAGAATACGACGATTATGAGGAGCAGAGCGATCGCCAGGAGCCTATCTATGAGGAGCCCAGCTTCTCCAGACGGCGCAGCAAGGTAATCTCCATGCCCGAATCCAGACCCAGCGCCATGGGCGGCGGGGACACGCAGATGAAGATGATCATCTTCCGCCCGACCTCTTACGACGAGACGCAGGGCGTCATCGATAGTCTGAAGGCCAGAAAGCCCATCATCGTCAATCTGGATGAGATTGACGTGGCTGTGGCGCAGCGCATTCTAGACTTCATCAGCGGCGCGGTTTATGCGCTGGGCGGTGATATCAAAAGGCTGCGCGCAATATCTTTGTTGTGGCGCCTTCCAATGTCGAAGTGACGAGCAACATGGCAGGCGAGCGTTCCACTAATGATTTTGATGTAAGAGACCTGTAGGTTTTAGGAGACAAGCATGGAACTGACAAAGGCATATATTGGCACGGTAAAATTTGATCAGAAGCGCGGCCGGTACGATGCTTTCTGAGGTGGACAACTTTTTAGATAAAGTTGCGCTGGAGGCGGAGCGGCTGCAAGCAGAGCTAAAGGATAGCAAAGCGCAGCTGGAGAAATACCGTAGCATGGAATCTGCGCTGACGAGTGTCATGGTGACAGCGGAAGCAAATGCCAAAAAGATTGAAGCGGATGCAAACCAGCGCGCAGCTGGGATTGTGGCGGAGGCGCAAGCTGAGGCGGATAGGGTGCGCGGCGAGATTGTCGCGCAGGAGGCATCTCTTCGGGAGCAATACAGCCGGGAGCAGGCAGAGCTTTTGGAGCAGGTAGAAAAGCTCACAGCGTTCGCGCGGGAATATAAGAGCGCGCTTCGCGGCAAGATTGCGGCATTCTTAGAGGAACTGCAAGATTCGCCCACACAGCAGGAGATCGCCGCCGGGGGCATTGACCTGAGCGACATTCTAAAGAACTTGCCCGAGACGGACAGCGAGCTAAAAGCCATGATCGACGAGCTCATATGAGCAACAAAAAAGCGCCCGATAGGGCGCTTTTTTGTTGCCTTTATTGGCCAACGTAAGTGATGCCGATTTCTTTGTTATCCGGGTGCACGGCGATCCAGGTATTGCCGGGCTTTAAGATGATGGGCAGGCCGTTGTCTGAGAAATAGAGGGTGGAATCATCCAAGCTCTTGCGCTCCCAGTAACCGGAGACATGCTTGCCGCCGATAAAGAAGTCGCACTTGCCTTTGCCGACCATCTCCACCATACGCCGCCCGCCGCCGTCATTCTTGCGGACGTACGTCTCGGCATACTGTACAACGAGATTTTGCACAGTGAGGGGTTCGGTTGTGGTGGACTTTTCGCCCTCCGCATCTTCTGTGACGGTGCGCACCTCGAAGGCTTTTGCCCTTTTCGAAGCGGAAGAACTTATCCTTGGCGGAATCGTACTGGAATGTGACGAAATTCTTGGTATCCGTGACGTAAGGCAGGCTTACGGTATCCACCGTGTCGCCAGTATAGCCGGGCGTCTCGCTGAAGGAGAACTGGGTGCGGTTATTTGGCGTGTAATCATACAAATCCTCCTGCACCTTGACCAGGTTGGCATAGACGTTGTGCGGCGCAGAACGGGATTTATCGCGCCAGCAGTACTTGTCGTATTTTCCCTGCATACCATCCACCCGAACTTTAATATATTTCGTGGACTGCCCATAAATATAGGAAGGGGACTTGGGATCGTCCGGGCCGCCATAGTGCATGAAGACTGCGTCCCATTCCTTTTGCATATTGATAAAGTACAGCCGCGCCGAGCGGACGGGGCCGACAACGGTGGGTTTATTGTCGTTAAAAATGCACATAAAGCGGGTAATATCGCCTTCGGCCATGGCCTCATAGATGATATCCGCTTGCTGCAACGCCGTTTGTGGGCGTGCCTGAGCCTGGTTTTCCACCATGATGGCGATGGGTTTATATTCCGGCGGTTGATCGTAGGGCATGCCGGTGGTGGGAGAATAGTAGACTGTGGGCTCACTAGAGGGCTCCTGCGAGGGCAGCTTTGAAGGGACGAGGGCCGCAGAAGCAGATGGATCGCTCACAGCAGGATCCTCGGCTGTGCAAGCGCCGAATGCAAAAACAGTAGTGAATGCCAAAAGAAGCGCAAGCATTTTTTCATGTAGAGTACCTCCTCTTTGGGTTACGCATTTATTGTAGGCGAAGGCGGATCTTCTGTCAATGAAACAGGCATATTTTCTGTGTTGTTAAAATAAAAATACATAGAACAAAACAAAAGGAGAAACTGCCATGAGCGGATATGAAGAAGTAAGACGGTTAGACGCACGGCCCCACAAGGTCATCATCGAGGGAAGAGAGCGCATTACAGTGAGCTCTGTGGAGGATGTTGACAGCTTTAATGAAAACGAAGTGATTTTTCTGACCGGGCTTGGGATGATGACTGTGATTGGCGAGGAACTGCACATTGCAAAGCTCAATCTGGAAGAGGGAGAGCTGGTCATCGACGGGCAGATTCAGGCGGTGGATTATGCTGACCATGAGGAGATCCGCATGAGCAAGGGCGGCATTTTCTCCAAAATATTTAAATAATGGAAGGGACGCTGAGCCAGCCGTATTTATTTGCCGCGGCAATGTATGTGGGGATGCTCGGGGCAGCGGTCTATTTTCTGCTTTCCTGGCTGGGGAAAATCCTGAAAGGGAAGGTTTGGAGAGCCGTTTTGGACGTGCTCTACAGCCTATTCATGCTGCTCGCAATCGCGGGGATGATATACCTTGTTGCGGATTTGCGTGTGCGGGGATTCTACTTCGTAGGCGTCGGCCTGGGATTTGCCATTTATTGCCTGGGAATTAAGCCGGTTTTACAGTATATTTGTAAACTTACGCGTAGGGGGGCGCAAAGCAGAGGGCAAATAGTTGACAAAGGATACCCAAAACCTCTAATATAAAGGTAACTCCAAGGGGAGGTTTTGATATGCAAAACAAGCAACCGGATACAGAAGTTCGGCCGCAGAATGATATAAAAGAAGAAAAAGAACGCCGGGAGATTGCCTCCGGGCGTGCTTCCCAAAGAAAGAAGGCGCTGCTTCGTTGGGCGCTTATTGGGGCTGTGGCTATTTATGCCGGGGTAACACTCGCGATGCAGCAACGCACCATCAGCGCGCAAAAGCAGGAGGCGAAAAAACCTGCAAGAGCAGCAGAAGCAGATGGAGCAAGACCTAGAGTTTCTAAAGGAAAAGGAAGCCTACACCGGTTCGGATGCATATATTGAGCGAGCCGCCCGAGAGAAGTTTGGGTGGGTCAAAGAAGGGGAAATTATCTTTAAAAAAGCAGCAGGATGCGACGGGGGATACAGGCAGCAATGATACACAGCCGCCGGCCTCGGATGCAGACGAGGAATAGCGGTATGGAGAAGCAATTTGCCATCGATATTGGGACGAACTCCATCCGGCTGCTCTATGCGCAGATAGAAGGAGATAAGCTGCGCACGGTAGAAAAAAATTGTGAACACAGTGCGCACCGGGGAAGGCGTGAATGCCAGCGGGATGCTTTGTGAGCCGGCAATTTGCCGGACGGTAGCCGGCATTTCCGAGTTTGTTCGCCAAGCAAAAGAATGGGGCGCAGAGGAAGTGCAGGCGTTTGCCACAAGCGCAGTGCGGGATTCGAAAAAATGCGCAGGAGTTTGTGCAGCGCATCTGGCAGGAGTGCGGCGTGCGCGTGCAGATTTTGCAGGGCGAGCAGGAGGCGATTTGCAGGATTGCCGGGGCGCTGCATGGCAAGAGCCAGGGTGCCATCATTGATATCGGCGGCGGCAGTACGGAAGTTGCTGTAATGCAATGCGGGCAGCTTGTTCGGGTAAAGAGCGTGAACGTGGGCTGCGTGCGCGGGCTGGAGATGTTCCCGGAAGAGGAATATGAAAAGGTCATCGCCTGGGCGCAGGAAAAATTTTGGAATTAAAATTCCGGATCTGCCCAAACTATACGGGATTGGCGGAACTGCGACAGCGCTTGCGGCGATTGATCCGGACCGCAGGTTTACGACCGGGATAAAGTGGATGGGCACGAGATTTCTATGAACCGGCTGGAAAACTTGATGGGGGAGATCCGCGCGCTCTCAAAAGAAAAACGCATCTCGCGGATGTGCCTAGACAGCGGCAGGGCAGAAGTTATCGTATATGGACTGTCAGTGTTGCTCGGGTTTGGCCGGGCATACGGAATTCCAGGCATTGCCGTGAGCGAAGCGGATAATCTCGAGGGTTACGTCATACTGCGGCACAGGGGAGAGCTTTAAGAGAAATTTTTCCTTGACAGAAGCAAGACGCTATTATATAATAAATGATGTCGCAGCGATGCGGCTCGATAACGCGGGATAGAGCAGTTGGTAGCTCGTCGGGCTCATAACCCGGAGGTCGTGGGTTCAAATCCCTCTCCCGCAACCATTTCAAGGCGCTTTTCGAAGCGCCTTTCTGGCGGCTTAGCTCAGTTGGCTAGAGCAAGCGGTTCATACCCGGTCGGTCACCTGTTCAAGTCAGGTCGCCGCTACCAAAAGCAAACCTCATATCGAGGTTTGCTTTTTATTTCCTTGCTGCGCCGCAACTTGACAAAGTTTTCCGCTGAAGGGTATTCTAAAGGGGTGCGATGTTTAAACAAGACAGCGAAAGGATAACAAAAATGTCTATTGATAGAGCGAAAGCTTATTTGAGGCAGTTTGGCCTGGAGGATAAGGTTTTAGAGTTTGATGTTTCCAGTGCAACGGTGGAACTGGCGGCGCAGGCGCTCTCCTGTGCGCCCGAGCGCATTGCAAAACCCTTTCCTTTGAGGCGGAGAACGGCTGTATGCTCGTCGTCGCGGCGGGGGACGCAAAGGTGGATAATGCGAAGTTTAAAGCTGCGTTTGGACGCAAAGCAAAAATGCTGGCGCCGGAGGACGCTGAGCGGCTCGTGGGTCATGCGGTAGGCGGAGTTTGCCCATTCGGCGTGCGCGAGGGCGTGCCGGTTTATCTGGATGCATCGCTGCAAAGATTTGAGACGGTTTTTCCCGCCTGCGGCAGCAGCAATAGCGCCATTGAACTCGATATCCCAACGCTTCAAGCATGCAGCAAAGCAGTAAAATGGGTGGATGTTTGCAAGGGCTGGCAAGAGCAAGCCTGAGTTCATAGATTATTCATTGCAATAGACCTGCGGGTTTTGTATAATAATTGTAACGAACTTAAAGATTCCGGAGGAAAATATGAAATATGCGATAGTCGCAGATAGCAGCTGCGATATGACGCCTGAGCTGCGCGAGAGGCTTGGGGTTATCACCGCTCCATTGACGCTGACGCTCGGGGAGCAGCATTTTATAGATGACGATACGCTGGATTTGCAGCATTATATGACAGAAATGCGTTCTTTCGAGGGGAATCCCACCTCTGCAGCGCCTTCGCCCGAGCATTATCGCGATGGTTTTTTAACTGGAGATGCAGCTTTTTGGTATCACGCTTTCGGGCAACCTTTCGGGCTCCTATGCCAGCGCCATGGTGGGTAAAAACCTGGCGGAGGAAAAGGGCGGGGATGTGCATGTTTTTGACTCCAAAAGCGCTTCAGCCGGGGAAATCCTGGTGGCGATCAAGACGCGGGCGCTTATCGAGCTAGGCAAAACCAAAGAGGAGATTGTCCCCGCTATCGAACAATTTATCAAGCGCATGAAGACGTTTTTTGTGTTGGAGGATTTGGAAAATCTCATTAAGAACGGAAGGATGAGCAAAATAAAGGGGCGAATCATTTCGGCGCTCAATATCCGGCCGCTTTTGGGCTCGGACGGGGATGGCAACATTGCGCTATACTCCATTGCACGCGGAGAGAAGCAGTCCGTTGAGAAGCTCGCTCGCACGGTGGCGGACAGCGGGTACAGACAAAAGGGCAGACGATGGTCATAACGCATTGCAACAACCCTTCTTTTGCGGAGCGGCTGAAAGAGATCGTGCAGGAGCGGTATTCCCTTTGCAGAAGTGCTCGTGGTGCCAACAAAGGGATTGAGCTCTATGTATGCAAATGAAAAGGGAGTTATTATCGCATTTTAACAGATTAGACGCGCCGAGAGAGTCTCTCGGCGTTTTTTTTATTTGATTTGCATTCTGTATCCAAACCTCATATAATGAAGAAAAAAAGGAGGGAGCAAAATGAATAAGAAGTGCTACATATGTTTTGTTCTTGCGGTAATGTTGTTGGCGATATTGCCTATGACGGCCTTTGCAGAGGCCCCGGCAGAGAGCATTTTGATAGAGGCGGGCAAAGCGGCGAAAAACGAGGATGGGAGCTATCGGTTTTCCAAGCTAGATCTCTCTGGCGCGGGGATTGTGGGCGTGCAGGTCTCCTTTGCAGATCAGATGCGGCCAGGAGATAGCCCTCGTGGCTCCAAAAGAACTGCCGGAGGGTATTACAGCAAATGAGAACCTCACTTCCCACGCGATGCTCAGCTTTGATATCGATCCTGCCGTGGCGGATACCGCAGCGGTAGAGGCATTTTTGCAAGGGCTCAGCTTTACAAAAAGGAGAGCAGACAAAGGAACTGCTCGTCTATTTTAACGTGACGGCGGAGAAGCTGTATCAGCAAGTATTTTACTTCGCGGCCAATGATAAGTACTATGAAATTTTCTTTTTGCCCTGCTGCGCGATACCGATACGACATATGGATCAGGAAACTTTGGTAGCGACAGACGATACGTTCCCTGTGGTGCGCGGATATAGTCAGAATATTGAAAGCTGGCGCAAAATGTCAGCTACCGGGGGATGCAGGAAACCCGCGCGTATTCCGGATGAAGCCACAGACAACTTTTGTGGGAAGTGTTGAATTTCGGCGCGACGATAGGCGCCATTCATACGGAAGACGGATGGTATTGGATGGATGAGAAGGGCGAAGCATCGGCGGATAAAGTGGAATATGCCCGCATCGCCGAGACAGAGCCGCGCTATGGGAGTTTCTGCATTATAGCATCAACCTCCAGAAGGAGGACGATGGCCGGCACGGCCTGCGCTCGGCGGCGGGAAACCATTCCTGCACAGGCTATTTGATCGAGTATGATAAGGGCTTTTTAGCGCAGAATAACGCCAATGCAGAAGCCTTCGCTACGACAGTGGGGATGGCAGGCGGTGCATCGACAGTCTGGATGGGCTGGGCGGCGATCGGCGTGCTGGCTCTTGCCGGGCTTTGCTGGGCGATTCTTATCAAGGTAAAAACAAAAGAAAAAGCCGGAATAGTAGAAAGATATGCGAAAAAAAAGCCGGGGCAAATTTTTGCTCCGGCTTTTTATGGGTTGCAAAATGACAGGAACCTTTGTAAAATAATAGGGTATGAAAAAAGGAGGGCGCAGATGTATACCTACTACACGAAAGGCGTTTGTTCCAGCAAGATGGAAATCGAGCTGGAGGGCAACAAGATTCGCAAAGTAAATATTGTTGGGGGCTGCAATGGCAATTTGCAGGGGCTTTCCCGGTTGGTAGAGGGTCTTTCCGCAAAAGAGGCAATGGAAAAATTGCGTGGCATTCATTGCGGCACAAAGCAGACATCTTGCCCGGATCAGCTTTCGATTGCGCTGGAATATGCGCTAGAAGAGCAAAAAAAAAGAAATGAACGAGACAATTTCCGCGATTCTCAGCCGTCGAAGCGTGCGCAAATTCAGGCAGGAACAGATCTTAGAAGAGGAACTGCAGCAGATTCTGGAGGCTGGGCGCAGCGCGCCCAGTGGAAGCAACAGCCAGGCCAGCCATCTGCTTGTGATACAGTCGCCCGAGATTTTGTTGCGGTTAAAGCAGCTGGCGGTGCGGAGGATGGCACAACTTGGTTATGATGAGCAGACATATCCGGCGTTACGCGCAGCGATTTTGCGTTCAAGGAAGGGCGATTGGGATTTTACCTATGGAGCGCCGACGTTTCTTGTTATAGCGAATAAAAAAGGCTATGGCAACAACTTGGTGGACAGCGCATGCGTGCTTGAAAACATGATGATTGCAGCGCAGTCGCTTGGGGGTAGGCACTTGCTATATCAACAATATCAAATGGCTCAATGAAGATGAGCAGATGCTCGCCTATTTGCGGGAACTCGGCATGAGGGATGGAGAAATCCCCTGCGGTGGGCTGAGCCTCGGATATAGCGCCATGGAGGCGCTGCCAGCGCTAAAAAGAACAGGAAACCTTGTGACACGGCTTTTAAAAAGGGGAACTATGAGAAGCATTGGTTTTGACAACGATAAGTACCTGCACCTGCAATCCGAACAGATTCGGCGGCGTATTGCCGAATTTGGAGGCAAGCTCTACCTTGAATTTGGAGGAAGCTGTTCGACGACTTTCACGCCTCCCGTGTGCTACCAGGGTTTGCGCCGGATAGCAAGGTGAACATGCTGCTCCAGCTAAAAGAGCAAGCGGAAATCGTGTTTGTCAGCAATGCTGCGGATATCGAAAAAACAAGGTGCGCAGCGACCTTGGGATCACCTACGACGCGGATATTTTGCGCCTCATCGATGCATTTCGCTCCATTGGGCTTTATGTGGGCAGTGTTGTCATCACCAGATACCAATCCCAGAGCGCGGCGGACGTTTTCCAAAAGCGGCTGCAAAACTTGGAATTAAAGTATATCGGCATTACAATATCGAAGGATATCCCTCTAACATTCAAAAGATCGTCAGCGATGAAGGGTATGGCAAGAACGATTATATCGAGACCGAGCGCTCGCTGGTTGTTGTCACGGCCCCAGGCCCGGGCAGCGGCAAAATGGCTACCTGCCTTTCCCAGCTTTACCACGAGCATATGCACGGCGTCAAAGCAGGCTACGCCAAATTCGAGACTTTCCCCATCTGGAACATTCCGCTCAAACACCCGGTGAACATCGCGTATGAAGCGGCGACAGCGGATTTAAGCGATGTAAATATGATAGATCCTTTCCAGTTGGAGGAGTACGGCAAAGCGACGGTAAACTACAACCGGGATGTGGAGATTTTCCCGGTGCTCAGCGCCATGTTCGAGCGGATTTTGGGCTATTCGCCCTATAAATCTCCGACGGATATGGGCGTCAATATGGCGGGATTTTGCATCACCGACGACGAAATTGTCAAGGCAGCGGCTCGCCAGGAGATTATCCGCAGATACTATGCGGCGCTTTGCGATAAGCGCAAGGGCGCGACAGAGGAAGATTTGAGCGGAAAAATTGCGCTGCTCATGGAGCAATCTGGCGCCAGTGTCACGGATCGGCCGGTGGTTGCGGCTGCGAATAGAAAAAGATGAGCAAACGCAGGCTCCGGCAGCGGCCATCGAGCTAGAAGATGGGCGCATTCTGACAGGGGAAAACTTCTGCGCTGCTTGGCGCATCCTCTGCGCTGCTGCTCAATGCCTTAAAAGGCCCTGGGAGGGCTCTCGGACGAGCTGTTGCTCATCTCGCCGGAGGTTATTGAGCCAATTCAGCGGCTCAAGACAGACTGCCTGGGAAACCGCAACCCCGGCTGCATATGGATGAGACGCTCATCGCCCTCTCCATCTGCGCGGCTACAGACCCGAATGCGGAAGTTGCCATGCAGCAGCTCCCGCGCTTAAAGGGGCTTGAAGTGCACTCGACCGTCCTGCTCGCCAGTGGACGAGGCGATTTTTAGAAAGGTTGGCATCAACCTGACCTGCGAGCCCAAGTATGAGACGAACAAGTTATATCAAAAGAGCTGGGGATACCCTAGCTCTTTTTAAATGCGCTATTGCACGAGTTCGTGAATATAATGCCGCAATTCTTCTTTTTTCTATGGGGAGATCGTTTTGCAGCCACCAGCAGGCGAGGGAAAAAAAGCCCGGTATAAAAAACTCCGCCAGCGCTTCGTTGGGGATGCCGGCGGGATGGCGAATCCCGACTGCCGAAAAAGCATTTAAGTTCTCGAGGCATGGACCGGCTGACGAGCGGCCATGTGCTTCTGGCGGGCGAGGATGTGTCAGGGTTTGACCGCAAACGGCTGACGACCTACCGCCGGCACGAGGTCGGCTTTGTGTTCCAGTTCTATAATCTGCTTCCCAACATGACAGCGCTGGAAAACGTGCAGATCGCGGGTCAGCTTTGTAAAAATCCCATCCCGGCAGACGAAGTTCTGTGTCAGGTCGGCCTTGGTGAGCGTATGCAGAATTTTCCTGCTCAGCTTTCCGGCGGCGAGCAGCAGCGCGTGGCAATCGCGCGGGCGCTGGCCAAAAGGCCGCGGCTTCTGCTGTGCGACGAACCGACCGGCGCGCTTGATTATCAGACCGGCAAGCAGATTCTTGCGCTTTTGCAGAAGCAGAGCCGGGAAAACGGCATGACCGTCGTGATTATTACGCACAATTCCGCCCTGACTGCCATGGCCGACCGCGTCATCCGCGTCAGAAGCGGCCAGATCACCGACGTGCGGCAGAACGCAGCGCCCGTGCCGGTGGAAAGCATTGAATGGTGACGAAGATGCTGAAACTGACAATGCGCCAGATTCGCAGCAGTCTCACCCGGTTTCTGGCGATCGCGGCGATCGTCGCACGCAAAGCGGGAATATGAGGATGGAAAATCCGAAGCAGAGGAAAAGCTGGCGGACGCAGAGCAGCAGCTCCTAGAGGCGGAAGCGCAAATTGCGGATGGAGAGAAGAAGCTGGCGGATGGCCAGCGAGAATATGACGCGGGCAAAGCGGAGCTCGCGCGGCAAAAGGCGAGCTATCAGAAGAAAATCGCGGCGGCAGAGCAGCGGCTTTCGGATTCTTCGGCGGAGATAGCGGCGGCAGAGCAGCAACTGGCCGCTGCAAAAGATACGTTAGAGGGTATGAACTAACCTTTGCCGAGGAAGTGGCAAAGGGGCAGAAGGAGCTGGAGGAAAACCGACAAAAGGTGAACGCCTGGGAGCAACAAGTGCAAACCCTGGCTGATCAAATTGCCCAAGCCGAACAAATAGAGCAGGGCGGCGGGCATGTGCCCGAACTGCCCGGAGATGCGCCGGCAATATGCCGAGCAATCTGCGCAGCTGCAAGCTGCTCAAAGGCTGCTAGAACAGCAAGCGGCAGCCGGCCAGGCAGAGATGCAGAAAAACGGGCGGAGCTGGATGCAGCCTGGGCGGAATATGAGAATAAGGTCGCCCAGCTGGCGGCAGGAAAGCAGCAATTAGAGGCCGGACGACAGGAACTAAGCGCGCAAAAGGCGACGGCCGAGGCGGAATTTGCTCAGGCGGAGGCAAAACTGCTGGCTGCTCAAAGAGAGCTGACCAGTGGCCAGGCGGACCTTGCGGAAGCAAAGAAGGAGCTGGAGAAAGGCAAAAAGACTACGAGGAAGCCAAAGCTGAGGCCGAAGAAAAGCTGGAGAAAGGCCGGAGGGAGATTGCCGATGCACAAAAGAAAATAGAGGATTTGGCAAAGCCGGTTTGGTATGTGCTCGACCGGGATCAGAGCGAGAATGTCGTGCTCTATGATGGCAGCGCAGAGCGCATGGATCAGCTAAAACCGTGTTTCCGGTGGTGTTCTTTCTGGTAGCGGCACTGGTGGCGCTTACCACCATGACGCGCATGGTAGATGAGGAGCGCGGCATCATCGGCACGTATAAGGCGCTGGGGTATTCCAACGCAAAGATTGGGTTTAAATACCTCTTCTATGCGGCATTTGCCACAGTTTTGGGTTCGGCGCTGGGCATTGGGCTTGGGATGTACATTTTGCCGCAGGTGGTTTGGAATGCCTATGGAATCGTATTTTTCGCTGCCCGAGCTCATCATCACGTTCCGGTGGGGTTTGGCGCTGCAATCCATGGGCATGCTGCTGCTCTTCACGTTGGGGGCGACGTATATTGCCTGCAAGGCCTCGCTGTTCGAAGTGCCCGCAAGGCTGCTGCAGCCCCGAGCGCCAAGGCCGGGCAAGCGCATCTTGCTCGAGCGCATTGGCTTTTTATGGAAGCGATTTAACTTCACCGCCAAGACTACGGCGCGCAACCTGTTTTTTAAACAAGCGGCGGCTGCTCATGACAGTGCTCGGCGTGGCTGGGTGTACGGCGCTGCTGGTTACTGCAATGGGCGCCCGGGATTCGGTGGGCTCGGTGCTGGGCGATCAGTTCGACACAATCTACCAGTTCGACATCATGGCTTCGCTCAAGGAGGAGGAGATGAGCAGTGCGCTACAGGCGGCGCTGGATGACGAATCTCTCTTTACAAGTCATTTGCAGACGATGAACAAAAACATGAACGCCACAAATGTGGACGGCAGCTATACCATGACGGCCTACCTTTATATTCCAAAGGAGCCGGAACAGTTAAAGGAGTTTGTGAACCTGCGGCACAGGCAGGATAAGGCGGATGTTCCCTTTTTGGAAGATAGCGTCGTCATCACGGAAAAGCTGGCGGATAACCTGGGTCTGAAGGTAGGGGGATACGCTGGTGGTGCAGTCGGTCACCTCGTCGGACGCGAAGAGCCTCAATTTTACTGTGACGGATATCTGCGAGAACTATGTGTTCAACTATATCTATGTCTCGCCTAAGCTATATACGGAAATTTCCGGGGAGCAGCCGGAATTTACCCAGCTCGTGGCCAAAGTCAATCCCAACCACGAGGCCGCGGCTCTGGAAAAGCTGCGGAATTTTCCGACGAAGTGCCCACTATCACCCTGGTTTCGGACATCATAGACCGAGTGAAGGGCTCAATAGACAGTATCAACGTCATCATCCTGGTGCTCATTGTGCTGGCGGGCATGCTGGCCTTTATCGTGCTCTATAACCTCACAAATATCAACGTGGGCGAGCGCGTGCGAGAAATCGCCACGCTCAAAGTGCTGGGATTCCGGGCGAAAGAGACCAACGCCTATATCTTCCGGGAGACGCTCATCCCTCTATGCTTGGCTGTATTTTGGGGCTGGGGCTCAGGCTCATCCTCTATCAGTATGTGGTAAAAACCGTAGAGGTGGATATCCTGATGCTGGGCCGGCAGGTGAGCCTTGGGGGATATCTGATGGCTTCCGCGCTGACCATGCTGTTCACCTGGCTTGTCAGCTTGTTCATCAACCGGCGCATCCGGCAGGTGGATATGGTGGAATCGCTCAAATCTGTAGACTAAGCAGGGCGGAGATGGTATACTCTGTTTAGGAGGGCAGATAAATGGCGAATCGGCACAAATTTTGTAACAGGATGTATGCGCTGTCTTTGCCCGCGGCGCTGATGTTTTATGGAATTCCGGGGCTGCTCGTAGCTTGCGTAGTCTCCGGCGTATGGGTATTTACTTGGCTCATCTGCCGCTCTGTCAGAGAAAACCGGCAGAAGCGGGCAGCGGCACAAGAAAGGAATAAAAAAAGAGCGGATATCCGCTCTTTTTTTATTTATTCTGTTTTGGGCAGTGTGTCGCTTATAAGCGGCTGTTTACCTAAACCCTTGATGAGGCTTGCAAGGTCTATGCCCGTGAGCTCATTGAGCGTCTCGAGCCCCCGCGCCCGCGACGTTGGTAACTGTCTGGGCAATTTTGGCCGCGCCGCCTTTGCCGTCTCCGGTATCGATGACGGTGATCTTGTCGATGTTCTCCATGGGCTTGGCGATATTTGCCATGATAGCGGGCAGACTGGCTACAATGAGCTCCACCACTGCGGCGTCGCCATATTTAGCCATGGCGTCAGCCAGCTTGTTCTTGGCGTCTGCATCCGCGATACCTTTGGCTCGGATGGATTCCGCCTCGGCTTCGCCTGTGAGGCGAATGGCCTCTGCTTCTGCCTGGGCTTTTATCTTGCGCGCTTCTGCCTGGGCGATGGCGTCAATGCGCAGCGCCTCTGCCTGCGCCTCTGCCTGGCGGATGGCCCGAATTTTGTTTGCCTCTGCCTCAATTTCGGTCTTGCGCTTCTGGGCGTCCGCCGGCTTTTCTACTGTGGCAACCAGCTCCTTTTCCACGGTGATGGCTGCCTGCTCGGCTAGGATTGCCTTTGCTGCTCCAGTTCAGACTGCACTTGGATTTCGCGCATCTTATAGGAGACGTCAGCATCGGCCTTGGCGCGATCCTGCTCGGCGCGGAAGCCTTCCATGCGCAGCAGTTTGTCGCGCTCGGCTTTTGCAATTTCCGCATCTGCCGCCAGCTTGACTTTCTGGCCTTCCTGGGCGGCTTCCGCGGTTTTGATGTCCGTATCCCGCTTGCGCTCTGCCTCGGCGATTTCCGCCTCGGCTTTGGACTGCGCAACCTGCGGGCGCGCCCGGTTTTCCAAATATCCGCCCTGGGTGGCAATTTTTAGGATAGAATAGGAGAGCAGTTGTAAGCCCATCTCGTCCAGCTCTTTGTTGATATCCTCTTCGGTGCGGCGCTCAAACTCGGCGCGGTTGGAGTTGATTTCTTCTACTGTCATGGTGGAGACAATGCCGCGCAGCTTGCCCTCTAAAATCTGCTCGACCATGCCGCTGATAACGGCTTTGGTGGAGATGGCGTCTCCGCTGCAAAACTGCTCCACAGCCTTAAAGATGCTCTCTTTTTCATTGCGTACCTTGACGACTGCCGTGCCCACCACGTCTACGAAAATACCCTGCTTGGAGGGCGCCTCGGTGACGTCTGTCGTCATGGAGATGTTCTCTAGGGAGATGACGCAGCTCGTCTCAAAAATGGGGAGCATGACGCCGCCCCTGCCGGAAAGCACGCGCTTTTGATGCCCGTGATGACCATGGCCTTATCCGCAGGCACCCTGCGCCAGCAGCACAAGATGAATAGGACGACGACTACGATGGGCACAATAATGCCCAAAGCCGACCACAATTTTTCCATTTCAAACATAATTTCTCTCCTCATTTCGGCCAGGAATTGATAAGATAGCATATGGTTTTTGGCCGGAATTAAGTTCATTATAGCATGAAACATAGAAAAATCGAGCAATTTCGACAAATTTGATAAATAGATAGAAAGTTTTTACATTCAAAAAAGCCGGGAACCCCGGCTTTTTGAAGCAATCCTATTTTTCGTTCTTGTGTTCCTCATAAAAAGAGAGGTATTTGTCGTACTGTTTGCGCACCATCGAGGGGACGTCCATCTGATAGGGGCAGCGGGAAGAACACTGGCCGCAGTGGATGCACTCGTCTACGACTTTGAGGCTCTCATAGTATTCGTCAGTGATAAAGCCTTGATAGGGCGAGCGCGTGCACAAGAGGTGCAGCCGAGCGACTGTGGGAATTTGGATACCCACCGGGCAGGGCATGCAGTAGCCGCAGGCGCGGCAAAACTCTCCGGCAAATTCCGCGCGCTCTTTTTCGATGATGGCGTTTAACTCGTCGTCCAACTGGGGCAGCGTGTTTTCATAGAGCAGCCATTCGTCCAGCTCCTCCTGGCGCTGAATGCCGTAGATGGGCACAACGTTATCGAACTGCTGCTGATAGGCAAAAGCTGCCTTGGCGCTGCTGCACAGCCCGCCGGACATGGCTTTCATGGCGATAAAGCCCATATCCTGCTCTTTGCACATCGCGACAAGCTCCAGGTCGCTCTGCGCGGAAAGATAGGAGAGCGGGAATTGCAGCGTATCGAACAGGCCGCTTTTGATGCCCTGCTCCGCGATATCCCGGCGGTGCGCGGTAAAGCTCACATGGCGGATCTTCCCCTTTTTTTGCCTCGAATAGGGCGTAGAGCGCGGTAGCTTTGTCCTCCGGGTTCTGGATGGATTGGGCGTTATGCATCTGGTAGATATCCACATAGTCTGTCTTTAGGTTGCGCAGAGTCGTCTCGAGATCTTTTTTCGCGCCCTCGTAGTCGGTGGACATGGTCTTGGAGGCGATGATGATATCCCCCGCAGGCCGCCGCCAAAAGTCGCCCCGAGCTTCTCTTCGCTGTCCGTATAAGCGCGGGCAGTATCGAAGAAGTTGATGCCCGCATCGTAGGCGTTTTTCAAAATGCTTTTGGCCGTCTGCATATCCACCCGCTGAATGGGCAGTGCGCCAAAGGCGGTTTTGCTGACCATGAGGCCGGTTTTTCCCAATCTAATTTTTTTCTCATTTGAAGCATTCCTTCCGTATCTTATTACTTATAGTTTACTCCTTATAGTGGGCTCCAAGTCAAGCCTTTTTGCGATTGCAAACAGACAAAAAGTCGGGTATCATATCTTTATTAAGAGAGAAAAAGAAGGATTATGAGCATTAAACTTATCGTGAGCGATATCGACTATACGCTTATTAACGGTCCATCGCTGCCTTCGGAGCGCGTCACCAGCGCGCTCAAGCGGGCGATGGCGCAGGGGATCGCCGTGGTGACGGCCACGGGCAGGGGTCTATTCGAGGCGCGCCATATTGCAGAGCACGTGGGCGCGATGACCTATTGCATCTGCATGACTGGAGCGCAGCTATACGATCTGTCCCGGGAGGAATCCGTGTTCTGCCGCATCCTCTCTACAAACAAGGTGAGGCAGGTGGTGGAGGCCTGTCGGGCGTTTCCTGGGGTCTATTGCCAGCTGTACTGCGAGCAGTCCATCGTCACAGATGCGCACAACGTCGCTGCGGCAGTGCAGAACGAGGTGGCCACGGGCTATCTCGGCCGAGTGGAGAAGGAACTGGAAGTTGTGGAGGATATCGCGAAGCGCTCCGAACTGGCCAACGATCGCGGCGCCAAGTTTCTCATCATCGCAAAGGATCAGGCGCAGTTGCCGCCGCTCAAAGAGGTGATTATGAAAATCCCAGGGCTCAGCGCGGTGTTTTCCGGGAGCTGGTCGCTGGAGGTGATGGACGGCAGCGCGAATAAAGGCACGGCCTTGCGGGATTTGCGCAAAATTCTCGGGGTGGAAAAGGAAGAAGTGTTGGCCATCGGCGATAGCGAAAACGATGTCGCCATGCTGGAAGAGGCGGGCATTGGTGTTGCCATGGGCAATGCCACGGCTCCGCTGCTCGCCCGTGCAAAGCATGTTGCGCCGCCGGTTTGGGAGGATGGCGCGGCGGTAGCCATCGAGCGGTTTGCTCTGGGGCAGTAGCATGGCCTGGGCGATTCTTGGGGCGGCAGGCCTGGCGCTGCTTATTTGGTTTTTCTGGGCGCAAAACAACCTGCTGGTAGTGGCGCGGTATGAAGTGGCCTCGCAGAGGATAGCTGAGCCCTTGCGCATCGTGCAGCTTTCGGATTTACACGGTAAGCGCTTTGGGCGTGGCAACCGCCGCCTGCTCAAAAGGGTGCGGGCGCTCCGGCCCGGCCTCATTGCCATCACCGGGGATATTATAGACCGATTCCGCCCAGGGCTCTCCCAGGTCTATGCCCTGGTAGAACAGCTCTTGTTGCTGGCTCCGGTGGTTTACTGCTCAGGTAACCACGAGTATGGCCGGCAAGACCGAGAAGAAATTTTTCGGGAGCTTTCCCGGCGAGGGTGCGCGTGCTGCGGCACCAGATTGCAGAGCTGGAATTTGGGCAAAATCATGTCGCTGTGTTGGGGATAGATGAAATCGGCTATGGCTATCAGAGCCCTCGTTGGCTGGAAAGCCTGGAGAGGCGCCCGGAGTTTCGGCTGCTGTTGGCGCACTTCCCGCACTATTTTGAGCCATCCTACAGCAAGTACGGTATCGATCTTACGCTCTCGGGGCACGCGCACGGCGGGCAGTTTTGGTTCCCGGGCGGGGAGTTTACGCGCCGGGGCAGGGCCTTTTCCCAAAAATACTGCAAGGGAATGCACAAAAAGGGCAACACCATAATGATCGTGAGCCGAGGGCTGGGGAACAGCGGGTTTCCGCTGCGGCTGCTGAATTTTCCGCAGATCGTGGCCGTGGAATTGCTGCCCGAGGAACAATAAAAAAGCAGGCAAACTCGCCTGCTTTTTTATTGTTCCTCTACGCTCTGCCGGAAAGCATGGCGCTCAAGGCGCTTTGTGCCTGAGCGACGTCGGTCAGGTTTTGCAGCGAGCACATGCAGTTATACTGATTGCCGCTTCGCCGGGTGAAGTACGATCTTTCAAAGAAGATACTCCCTGTACCATTTTTGTTCATGCGAATTTGCATGGGAGGCAGCATGTCGGCGGTAAAAATCTCGATGTTTTCCCCCTCTCGAACCAGCAAGCGGCGGTCAGTCACGGCGTAAAAAATTCTTCCCCTCAGTTTAGCATTTTTTAGCGGCGCGCCAAAGGCCACGGAGAGCCCAATCAGCATAAATGGAAGCCCGAACAAGATCATGGCGATATGCCCGCTCAAGATAGCTACAACTTCCCAAAGCAGGGAAAGCCCCATCCAAATGATAGAAAACAGTACGGGCACCCGCCCGTAGGCGTTCAGCTTTCCAGGGCCGGGGGCGCCGCACCATAGCAAGCGCTCGTCGGGCAGCAAATACGGTTTAAAAAGTAGTATTCCTTACTGTACTCCATCAATAAATTACCATGTGGGTATTCCCTGATTTTTTCGCTATTTGTTCTTACTCTGCCGCGGAGGCGCTGGGGCTGGCCGAAGGATCCGCCGAAGCCGAAGCTTCTAAGTTCGCATAGTAGTTGTCGATATACACCTGATATTTCTCGGGATACGTCTTTACTTTCATCTCATCCCGCCAAGATTCGCTCATCTCAAAGAAGGAATCGCTCTTCTTTGTCTCGAGCAGGGAGGAGGCGACGCTCTCCTTGACATCGTCCAGATTTGCAGCGCCCTCTGTCAGGATTTCTTCCAGGCGGATGATGTGATACCCGCTGGGGAAGAGACAAGGTCGCTCACATCGCCAACATTTTTTAGCGCAAACGCGCCAGCGACAAAGCTCTCGTGATAGGTGGAATTCTCCTGGCCTACAACATAACCGTCCGGATAGTAAGCCGCGCCGGGGTCGGTGGAATATTCGCCCATGAGTTCCGCAAAGTTCGCGCCGTCGGCCTTTGCTTTTGCCAAAACTTCCTCTGCCTTGGGCTTGATGCCGGCGAGCGCCTCTTCGAGGTAGGCATTGTAGGCATCTTGATCATCGCCGGAATAAAGCTCGTTTAATTTGGTGGAAGTTTCGGTATCGAACCCAATGAGGATATGCTGTACCCGGCGATAGCCTGCCGGAGTATAGTAGATGGTTCCGCCAGAGAGCGCGTCATCTTCAAAATTCGCGGTGCCCTCTAGGTAGCCCGTCTTAGCCTCTTCCACAAGTTTATCAAACTCTGCCTTGACATCGTCATCGCTGACGGAAATCTCCTCGGTGAAATGTGCGTAGACCTTGTCATATACCAGGGAATCCTCATAGTAGGTGCGCAGGTCTTCTTCTATGTAGCCCTGAGTGGCCATTTCCAGGTTGATTTTGGTCTCAAGTTCAGCGTCGGAAAGATCGGGATTATTCTCTTTGAGAGAGGAAGAAATGCTTTCCCGGCCGGAATCCATGTCGCTCTTGACATCCTCGTCAATCTGCGTCTTTTCCTCATCCGAGAACTCGTAGTAGCCCATCTCCTCGCCCTTTGCCAGGACGACTTCGCTTAAGACCATGGAAGTCAGGATGTTTTCCGCAAGCTGCATCATGGTCTCCTTGGAGGAGGCATCTTCCATGTTGAGGCCCATGTAATAGGCATAGTAATCCAGTGTGCTGAGAAAATCGTTAAAGGAGATCTCCCGATCCCCGACCTTGGCAATCGTGCCGCCGTTTTCTTGTTTTTGCAGCCGGCGAACAGCCCCAAGCAAAGAAGGGCGGCCAGCAGAAGGGATAGAAATTTTTTCATGAAAATGTCCTTTCATTTTTGCAACATGTTCCTATTTTAACATAGCCCACGGGGTAAATCATGATAAATTTGTAAACATTCTGGGGTGATTGCGTGCATTTTTTTGTGCAATTTTGTCATCAATTCTTTTGCCATTTACAAGAAAAAAGAAATACGTTATGATGGAAGAAAAATTTGGGAGTACAAAATGAAAAAAGAGAAATTGGCAAATACGAGTTATTTAAAGGGAGTTTTCGGCGCGCTGTTGGGCGGGCTTGTCTGCTTTATCATGTGGGCGCTGGCAGCGTATTTTGTGGGAGGGAACCTGCATTTAAGCTTTGGCTTTGTATTGGCTCTTTTTTATATACTACGGCTACTTCGCCTTGGGCGGTAAAATCGGGAAGGGCTTTTATGCGGTATTTTTGCCTATGCTATTTATCCTGGGTTTTTGGCCACGGCGGTTTCCTTTGGCATCATTCATATGAACGGCATCGGCTTTACCGGGGATAATTTCCCGCTCTATGCTTCGGCGTATTACGGCGGCAATCTTTTTGGCGGCCTATTTTGGGGAGCTTGGCAATAGCATTCGTCAGGTCTTTTGCAGTTTTCCTCGCTTTGGCCATACTTCGCCATCAGCGCTATTTATGAGGCAGTGGGCGCGATGTGCTATGGCGTGCGCGCGGAAAACAAATCTTAGCCGGCGCGGAGAAAGAGGCAGAAGCGCAGGAGGAAGTATCGGAGGAAAAATAACGCATTCTCTCGCAGGGGCACGCTTTAAAAACTAGGAACCTTTTTCGAGTTTTTGGATAGGATAAAGTAAGGAAGGAACAGGGTTTTTCCTTCTCATGAAAGTTTTGTAAATATCCTATAATTTTGTCTAATTCGTTTCCATATTGGCGAAATTTGTGATAGTATGAAAATAGAACTAAGTGCTATTTTCTAAGTGAAAAGGGGGAGCAGTATGAACAACAAATCGAGCATTGGGGTCGACGTGAGGCTGGCATATCTACTTATATACCTTATCCCGTTTCTCGGGAGCTTCTTATTTCTGATTTTTGACTACAACAACAAGACCGTTCGCCGGCACTGCCTGATGTCCCTGTTTGCGCTAATCGGCGTGATTCTCATCAATATGGTGCTCTTTTTTCCTGGCGAAAATCCCGGTGATCGGCGTGATCTTCTCCATTCTGATTGTGGTGCTCTATATCCTTTACGGCATCATTATGATCATCGGCATGGCCCGGGCGATGAGTGGTAATTTCCTGCGCATTCCTTTGTTCTACGGCATGGCAGAGAAGTGCAGCAGATAAACTTTTAGAGAGGACGACATAAGCTTCATGCAGAAAATCAAGATGAACACCCCGCTCGTGGAAATGGACGGGGATGAGATGACGCGCATTCTGTGGCAGCAGATTAAGGACGAGCTTTTGTGCCCATTCCTGGAACTCAACACAGAATACTACGATCTCGGCCTGCCCTACCGGGACGAGACGGGCGACAAAGTCACCTATGACGCGGCGAACGCCATCAAAAAATATGGCGTGGGCGTCAAATGCGCGACGATTACGCCCAACGCTCAGCGGGTGGAGGAATACCACCTAAAAGAGATGTACAAAAAGCCCCAACGGCACGATTCGCGCAGTGCTCGATGGCACGGTGTTTCGCACGCCCATTTTGGTAAAGGGTATCGAGCCTTTTGTGCGCACATGGAAGGCTCCCATCACCATTGCCCGGCATGCCTTTGGCGATGTTTACCGGGATACGGAATCAAAAGTCGCCGGGGGCGGGAAGGTCGAGCTGCTTGTGACGCAAGACGGCAAAGGAAGAGCGTCTGCCAGTCTATGAATATGGTGAAAACGGCGGCATCGCTCTGGCCATGTACAACACGGTGGATTCCATCAAAAGCTTTGCCAGAAGCTGCTTCCAGTTTGCGCTCGGGGAAAAGAAAGACCTTTGGTTTTCCACCAAGGATACCATCTCAAGCAATATGACCATACGTTTAAGGATATCTTCCAAGAGATTTACGATGCGGAATACAAGGCGCAATTCGAGGCCGCGGGCTTGGAATACTTCTATACGCTGATCGATGACGCCGTTGCCCGGGTGGTGCGCTCGGAGGGCGGGTTTGTCTGGGCGCTCAAGAACTACGACGGCGACGTCATGAGCGATATGGTGGCCACGGCGTTTGGCAGCCTTGCCATGATGACTTCTGTGCTCGTCTCCCGGATGGAAACTATGAGTTCGAAGCGGCGCACGGCACGGTGACGCGGCATTACTACAAGCACTTAAAGGGCGAAGAGACTTCTACAAACTCTGTGGCCACGATTTTTGCCTGGTCGGGCGCGCTTAAAAAACGCGGCGAGCTGGATGGCAATGCGGCGCTGCAGGAGTTTGGGCAAAAACTCGAGCAAGCTACGCTTGCTACCATCGAGAGCGGCATCATGACCAAGGACTTGGCGCTGCTTTCCACGCTTGAAAACGTGCAGGCGGTAAATTCCAGCCAGTTTATTAAGGCGATTCGGGAAAAACTCGAGAGCCTTACTCAATAATTGAACAAAAGAGGAAATATCTACATGACGCTATATGAGAAGTGGCAACAGCTGGCAGAGATGCAGCAGACAGAGCAAGAGCAATTGGCGTATTGGCAGGAGTATTTTGCTGCCGAGACCGAGAATTATAAAAAATTCTCGCGGAGCCAAACAAGGTTTTTGCGGGCAAGCTATCCGAGTTGGCAGAGCAGTTTGGTATGAGCAGCGAAGTCTTTACGGGCTTTATGGACGGCATCAACGACAGCCTAACCTCGGGTTATGAGGTGGAGAAGCTGGAAGAGGACAGCGAAATCGAGCTAAAACTCGATTTTGAGAAGCTCTACTATAATATGCTGGATGCTAAGGCGAAATGGCTCTATACGCTCTCGAATGGGAAGAAGTGCTCCCGGAGGACAAACGAAAAGAGATCACCAAAGCCTGGCGCAAAGCGGGACAGATCATCAACGAGAACAAAGTGGGCAGAAACGACCCGTGCCCTGCGGCAGCGGAAAGAAATATAAAAACTGCTGCGGCAAGGATCTCTAAATTTACCCATTAGAAAACCGGCATTGCGCCGGTTTTTGTTTTCTTGCTTTTTTTTGCGGTTTTCCCATAAGATATAAGGTAGTTAATTTGGAGGTAGTATGAACAGGCAGGATACGATACGCAACTTTTGCATTATTGCACATATCGACCACGGCAAATCCACCTTGGCGGACCGTCTGATTGAGATGACCAAAACCGTCTCCATGCGGGAGATGGAGGACCGCCTGATGGACCAGATGGATTTGGAGCGGAGCGGGGCATCACGATAAAATCCAAGGCGGTGCGCATGTTCCACGAGAAGGACGGCGTGGAATACACGTTTAACCTCATCGATACGCCCGGACATGTGGACTTCAACTACGAGGTTTCGCGCTCGCTCGCGGCCTGCGAAGGGCGATTCTTGTGGTGGACGCCAGCCAGGGCATCGAGGCGCAGACGCTGGCAAACGTATATCTGGCCTTAGACAACAACCTGGAGATTTTGCCTGTCATCAATAAGGTGGACTTGCCTTCGGCCCGGCCGGATGAAGTCGCCCAGGAGATTGAGGATATCATCGGCCTGGATTGCAGCTATGCGCCGCGCATCAGCGCGAAAACAGGCCTTAATATTGAGTCTGTGCTGGATGCGATTGTGGAGTATCTGCCCCCGCCCAAGGGGGATTCCGGCGGCCCGCTGCAGGCGCTCATCTTTGACTCTTTCTACGACAACTACAAGGGCGCTATCAGCTTTGTGCGCGTCAAGGAAGGCAGCGTGAAGCAGGGGGATATGATCCGCTTCATGGCCACAGGCAAGGAATACGACGTCACAGAAGTGGGCGTTTTCGCGCCCCGGCTCGTGCCCACGGCAGAGCTGCGTTCGGGGATGTGGGATATATTGCCGCCAGCATCAAAACCATCAGCGATACTCGGGTAGGCGATACCATCACCCGCCTGGATAACCCGGCTGCTGCGCCGCTGCCGGCTATAAAAAGTAGCCTCCATGGTTTACTGCGGTATCTACCCGGCAGACGGCGCCCGGTATGACGACCTGAAGGATGCGCTGGAAAAGCTGCATTTAAACGACGCTTCTCTGAGCTATGAGCCGGAAACCTCCGTCGCATTGGGCTTTGGGTTCCGTTGCGGTTTTTGGGGCTTTTACACATGGAGATCATTCAAGAGCGGCTGGAGCGCGAGTTCGACCTAGAACCTCGTGACCACTGCCCCCAGCGTGAGCTATCACGTCATTTTGACCAGCGGCGAGCTGGTGGTTGTGGATAACCCGACAAACCTGCCCGACCCTTCCACCATCGAGCACATGGAAGAGCCGATGGCCAAGGTTTCCGTGATGACGCCGGACGAATATGTCGGCGCGGTCATGGATATCTGCCAGGAAAAGCGCGGTATCTTTAAAAACATGGAGTATATTGAGACGACCCGGGTGGTGCTGCACTACGAGATTCCTCTAAACGAGATCATCTACGATTTCTTCGACCAGCTAAAATCCCGCACCCGGGGCTACGCGTCGCTGGATTATGAGCTTTCCGGCTACCAGAAGAGCGACCTCGTCAAGCTCGATATCCTCTTAAACGGGAGATGTGCGATGCGCTTTCGCTGGTGGTGCATGCGGAGCGCGCCTATGCCCGGGGCCGCATGATCGCCGAGAAGCTGAAAGACGTCATTCCGCGCCAGATGTTCGAAGTGGCGATTCAGGCGGCGATTGGCGGAAAGGTCATCGCCCAGGGAGACGGTCAAAGCCATGCGCAAAGATGTGCTGGCAAAGTGCTACGGTGGCGATATTTCCCGAAAAAAAGAAACTGCTGGAAAAACAGAAGGAAGGCAAGAAGCGCATGCGCCAGGTGGGCAGCGTAGAAGTGCCGTCCGAGGCGTTTATGAGCGTCTTAAAGCTGGATTAGCCATGAGAGGATTATATATCCATATCCCGTATTGTGAGCAGAAATGCGGCTACTGCGACTTCGTCTCCTATCCCGGAAGGGAAAATACCATGGCGGAATATGTGGACGCGGTCATCCGGGAGGCGGAGTTTTATGCCGGGGAGCAGGCGGACAGCGTGTTCATCGGCGGGGGACGCCTCCTGCCTGCCGGATGGCGAGCTGGCACGGCTTGTTGAAGGGATAACAAAGAGTATCGAGATTCTGCCGGGAGCGGGTTTTCCGTGGAGGCCAACCCCAATTCCCTGACGGGGGCGAAGGCGCGGGAGTATTTTGGCGCCGGGGTAAACCGCCTTTCCCTGGGTTTGCAGGCCGTGCAGGACGAGCTGCTCGCCTCCATCGGCCGGCTGCATACCTACGCGGATTTTCTCGCGGCGTTGGACGCCGCGCAGGCCGCGGGGTTTACAAATATCAGCGCGGACCTCATGTACTCCCCTGCCCGCTCAGAGCGTGGAGCAAGTCAAAGAGAGCGCAAAGGCGCTGACAGAGCTTCCCATCACGCATCTTTCGGCCTATGCGCTCAAGCTGGAGCGGGGCGTGCCCATGTACGGCGCAATCCAGCCAGACGAGGATACCGACCGCGCCATGTTCTACGCGCTCAAAGAAACGGTGGAGGCAGCGGGCTTTGCACGCTACGAGATCTCCAACTTCGCAAAGCCGGGCTATCAGTGCCGGCACAACTTAAAAATACTGGCGTGTGCAGGAGTATATCGGTCTCGGCGTCGCGGCGCACTCTTTTATGGAGGGGGAGCGCTTTTCCAACGACGATGGCCTTTCCCGGTATCTGGCGGCGCTACGCCGGGGCAAGCGGGCGGAGATTTCCCGCATCAAGGCGGATTTGCCCTTCGAGCGCATCATGTTAAAAACCCGGCTGCTGGAGGGTCTGCCCACAGAGGAAATCCCGGGCAGCGACGGCATGCGAAGCTCCCTAAGAAAGCTGGAGAGGCTCGGGCTATGCACACTGGGAGAAAACTTGGTGCTCACGGAAAAGGGCCTGGATTTGCAGGACAGCGTGGTGCTGGAACTCATTGAAAATCTCGCCTAAAAGTGCATAAAAAGCCGCGCTTTGTTCAATAATTCGTAACAAATAGCCTATTGACTAAAAAAGGAAATAGTGCTATTTTTATATTGTTGATTAGCACTCGACCGGGTTGAGTGCTAACAATTTGGAAAGGAGGGCAATATGGCGATTACAGAGCGACAAATGATGATTCTAAAAGCCATCATAGACGACTATATTGCAACGGGGATCGGTGGGCTCTCGCACGCTTTCCAAGCGCATGGATATGAGCATTTCTCCGCCACCATCCGAAACGAGATGGCGGACTTGGAGGAGAGCGGATACCTCGAACAGCCCCATACTTCCGCCGGGCGGATGCCCTCGGATAAGGCCTATCGGCTATATGTGGATACGCTCATGAAGGTTTCCCGGCTGGGAGAGCGAGAGATTTCCTTTATACGCGGCTATCTGAACCAGAAAATGGGGCAAATGGGCAGCGTCATCGATGCGACGGCCAAAGTGCTCTCCGAAATGACAAACCTCACGAGCCTCGTGCTCGCCCCGCAGCTTTCTCAGGTGGAAATCAAGCGCATTCAAATCGTCAAACTGAGCGAACACAAAGCGCTGCTCGTGTTTGTGTTCAATACCGGCATGGTACGGGATATGGTGATAAACGTCCCGGAGGAGTTAAACCCCTATGAATTTGAGACGCTTTCCAATCTGCTCACGGATCAGGTGAGCAACCGCCGGCTGGCGGACGCGGTCTATGCCGTGCGGGAAGCGGCGGCAGGGGGATATCGAGGCGCATCGGGCGTTTATGGATAGTCTGCTCGACGCGGTGCAGCAAAAACATTGCGCCGGCGGCGGGCAAAGACGTGGTGCTGGGGGCGCGCAGAATATTTTCAACCCCCCCGAATATCAGGATGTGAGCAAGGCGAAAAATTTTCGCACTCCTGGAAACCAAGGATACCCTATATAACATGCTTTCCCGGGCAACGGACATGGGTTTACCATTCGCATCGGCCGGGAAAACGAGATAGATGAGCTGGCGGACATGAGCCTGGTCACGGCGACATACCGGGTGGGCGGCAAAAAAGCTGGGCTCCTTTGGCGTCATCGGCCCGACGCGCATGGACTATGCCAAAATCATCTCGGTTCTGCGGTGCGTCAGCGCCAGTATGAACGAGATTATGGAATATTATCTTACGGACGACAAGAAAAACTGACAGGAGAAGGACATGAGCAAAAACAGGCAGGAAGAAGAACAGCTAAAAGAGCAGCCCGAAGGCCAGGGGGGAGAAAAAGCCCCGGAAGCCGAGAAGAAAGGCAGCCAAGGCGAAGCATAAGAAGGAAGATGCCGAAAAAGAAAAGCTGCAAAAAGAGCGGGACGAATACCTTTCCCTGCTTCAGCGGGAGCGGGCGGATTTTGAAACTATAAGCGCCGCAACCAGACAGGTTCGACGTCTCCATCATTGAGATTGAAGACGGCACGTTCACGGTGCTGGCCACCGGCGGCGACACCCACCTGGGCGGCGATGACTTTGACGAGCGCATTGTGGAATACGCCGTGGCCGAGTTCAAGAAATCCGACCGCATCGACCTGACCCGGGACCCTGCCGCCATGGGCCGGTTGAAAGAAGAGGCCGAAAAGGCCAAAAAAAGCTTTCCAGCGCCCCGGCGGCCCAGCTCAACCTGCCGTTCATCGCGGTGGGCAAGGACGGGCCCCATCATCTGGACCTCTCTATCACCCGGCCTCAGTTTGAGATGATGACGGGAGACCTGCTCTCCCGCACCGTCCAGCCGGTGCAGAACGCCCTGCGGGACGCCGGCATCTCCGCCAGCCAGCTGGGCAAAGTGCTGCTGGTGGGCGGCAGCACCCGGATGCCCGCCGTGGAGCGGCAGGTGAAAGAGCTGCTGGGCAAGGAGCCCAGCCACAGCCTCAACCCGGATGAGTGCGTTGCCATGGGTGCCGCCGTACAGGGCGGCCTGCTGCAGGGCGGCGGCAAGCTGGCCGGTGCCACCGGCGCGGCGGCTCAGGGCCTTGTGCTGATGGACGTGACCCCGCTGACCCTCTCCATTGAGACGCTGGGCGGCGCAGGGGAGATACCCGGCCTTCCTTTGTGCGGTTAAAAGAGGAATGAAACTTGGCAAATAAAGACTACTATGAAACTCTGGGGTAGAGAAAAGCGCCAGCGCAGAGGAAGTGAAAAAAGCCTACCGGCAGCTGGCAAAAAAAATATCACCCGGACCTCAACAAAGACGATGAAGCTGCGGCTCAAAAATTCAAGGAAGTAAACGAAGCATATCAGGTGCTTTCAGACGACCAGAAGCGCGCCCAGTACGACCAATTTGGCTCCGCGGCCTTTGACGGCAGCGCGGGCGGCGGATACGGCGGCTTTAGCGGCGGCGGTTTTGGCGGATTTTCGGACATCTTTGAGAGCTTCTTTGGCGGCGGAGCGACACAGCGGAGAAACGGCCCGGCCCGGGGCAGGATATTGAAGCTTCCCTGCGCATCACCTTTGAAGAGGCTGCGTTTGGCGTGAAAAAAAGTGAGCATCAACCGCCGGGAGACTTGCGAGCATTGCCACGGAACTGGCGCAAAGCCCGGCAGCAATACCAAAACCTGCCCCACCTGCGGGGGCAGCGGCCAGGTGCGCCAGGAACAGCGCACGATGTTTGGCAGCTTTGCCAATATCGCCACCTGCCCCAACTGCCACGGCCAGGGAAAAATTATTGAAGAGCCCTGCGAATCCTGCCGGGGTACCGGGCGGGCGCAGCATAGCCGTAAAATCAATGTAAACATCCCGGCCGGCATCGACAACGGCCAGATCATCACACTTTCCGGCCAGGGCGAGGCGGGGAACGGGGCGGTCCTGCGGGGGGACTTGCTTGTCTATATTCAGGTAAAGCCGCATAAAACTTTTTGTGCGGGACGGCGTAAATCTCTACATGGATATGCCTGTGAGCTTTGGCCAGGCGGCGCTGGGCTGTGAGCTGGAGGTGCCGACGCTGGACGGCAAGGTGAAATATAACCTTCCCGCGGGTACGCAGACAGGCACAACCTTCCGGCTGCGGGGCAAAGGGCATCAAATATCTGCGCCAGGAAGCATACGGCGATCTGTTTGTGAAGATGAATGTGCAGATTCCCCGCAGGTTGACCGACCGGCAAAAGAACTCATCATGGAGCTGGAGAATATGGACGCGGCCAGTGTTCCGAAGAAGAAAAAACTTTTTAAGAAATAAAGCGGATGGGGAATCCTATGAAGATTTTGGTCGTAAACGGCACATCGGTGCGGGGCATCACCTACCATATGAAGGAGATGTTTCTTGCGGGGCTGGGGGAGAGCAACGAAGTCACAGAATTCTACCCGGACGATATGCCGTCTTTCTGCCTGGGCTGCAAAAACTGTTTTTTGCGAGGCGAAGAGCACTGCCCCCATCGGCAGGCAATGGAGCCCATCTGGTCGGCGTTTATGGCGGCGGATTTGCTGGTGTTCGCATATCCAGTCTATGCGCTGCGCGCTCCGGCGTCTGTGAAATCGCTGCTCGATCACCTCTGTGTGCACTGGATGGTGCACCGCCCAGAGCCCGAAGTGTTTGAAAAGACTGCGGTTATTTTGACCAATAGTGTCGGCGCGCCCAATGGCTCCGCGCAAAGGATGTCAAAACTAGTATGTCCTGGATGGGCATCTCCAACGTCTATGCCTGCGGCGCGGGGATGATGGGGGACATTTTCTGGGATAAAATTTCCCGTGAACATAGGCAAATGCTGAAAAAGAAGACGGCAAAGCTGGCGCGCAGGGTGCGTAAAGTAAAGCCTCGGCGGCATATGAGCCTGAAAGTCAGCGTGATTTTTGCGATGAACAAGATGATGCACCAGGCTGTGTTAAACGGCGAGAAAGAGGCCAGCCTAGACAATCAACATTATCTCCGGCACGGCTGGATCAAGCAGAAAAAAAGGTAAGAGTAAAAAGCAGAGGCCTAGGTCTCTGCTTTTTTATGTTTGCGAAATATGTACGCACTTGCTTGCAGGAAGGTTTGAATTTTGCCAGAAAAAAAGGTATAATATATAGTAGTGTAGTATTGCGCCGTTAGGGAGAAAATATTATGAAAATGAAGCAAAGAGAAATCTTGAATGCACTGGCGCTGGATTTTGCGCGGATCACCAGAGCGAAGAGGCGTTCCTTAATGCGAAAATCGAGCAGATCAAACAAGCCACAAAAGAATATCTGATGGGCACGGGCATGAAAGGGTTTATGTTGGGGCTTTCCGGCGGCATCGATAGCTTTGTTTCGGCGGCGCTGGTGGCGGATGCAGTGCGCGATATCAGCGGTCTGGTGCATCTGCTCATTTTGCCCAACGGCGATCAAAAGGATATCCACGATGCGCTGGAATGTGCGAAGGCGCTCACAGATCGCTTTTCCAATATCACCTGCGAGACGGTCAATATCGCCCCCATGTACGGCGGGCTTTTAGAGAGCATCGAGCAAAGCGTCATCCGCGACCATGCGGACGACTATTTTCTCCCAATTCCCAGCCCCGGCTGCGCATGGTCTGCCAGTATGCTCTCGGGAAAGGGCTTTTGGTCGTGGGTACGGATCATGCGACGGAAAATGTCACCGGCTATTTCACCAAATATGGGGACGGCGGCAGCGACTATAATCCCATGGAAGGGCTCATTAAGCCGGATATCTACGCCATCGCGGCGCAGTATGGCGCGCCGGAGTGCGTCATGCAAAAAGGCGCCGGCGGCCGGCCTTGGCATTTCAAATACGGATGAAGAGGAGCTAGGCTTTACCTACGAACAGCTCTCGCACTATCTGCACGGCAACCTGGTGGAAAAAAGACGTCATGGGGCGCATTGTCTCGCTCTATGAAAAATCCGAACATAAGCGGCATCTGCCCGCCTCGCCCATGAACCTATGGTGGAAGGGCAAAAAGGAGGATGTGACGCATGTGGTTGTGGATATGATCCACGCCTTTACAGATGGCAGCATGGCCTGCAAAAATGCGGAAAACGCCATCAAAAATACTGTGAAGTTTATGAACGACAACCCGAGCGTGCGCGTGCTTTATGTGCGCGACTATCATCGGAAGATCACTGTTCCTTTACGGAACAGGGCGGCCTTGGCCTCAGCATGCCGTGGTGGGAACGCACGACAGCGAAATTGAAGAGGCGTTTTATCGCGATGTCCAAAAGACAATCAATTCGCCCTTGGAGCATTACAACGTGTTTAGCAAGGGCATGAACCCGCTCAAGGAAGAGTATTCCGGCTTTGATGCGCAAAATGAGCAGTATGGCGCGCTCAAGTATAACCTAACGCGAAAAGTCGTGGTGAGCGGCGTGGCCACAGAATATTGCGTCAAAAACACCGTCATGGATTTGCTGAAAAACGGCTTTGAAGTCGTAGTGTTAAAGAATTGCCTGGCCTATCTCGAGGAACAGGGGCATGAGGCCGCCCTTATAGAGATGCGGGAAATGGGCGCGCAGATTATCTAGGAGATTTACGGAGGAAAAATGGCTAGAAACGACGAAAGCGTATTCGCAGAAGAGCGCAAGCAGATGATCGTCGAGCTCGTGAACCGCCAGGTCAAGGCCACTGTGGCCAGCCTTTGCGAGGAGTTTGGCGTCTCCCCGGCTACCGTGCGCAACGATTTAAGAGAGTTGGAATTTGCAGGGCTGCTAAAGCGCACGCATGGCGGCGCCATCCGCAATAAAAAAGACGAGCTATGAGAAGATATATGAGGAGCGCCTGGTCTACCGCAAGGAGGAAAAGCACGCCATCGGCAAGGCTGCTGCGGCCATGGTGCAAGAGGGTGATACCATCATCATGGATACCGGCACGACGACGCTGGAAATGGCGCGATTTTTAACCGATGTTTCGCGCCTCACCGTCGTCACCAACGACCTTGGCATCGCATCCTACCTAAACCGCAATTCCAATGCGGATTTGCTCGTGGTAGGCGGGTTTTGCGCAAGCATTTTAACTGCTTCTGCGGGCCGCTCACGGTTTCCGCGCTGGAGGGCTTGAGCGTAGATAAGGCGTTCATCTCTTCGGATGGCGTTTCCGTGGAAAAGGGAATCACCACGCCGAACGTGGATATTTCCATGGTGCGCCGAGCTTTTATCGACCGGGCGGATGAAAAAATTCTATTGGTGGATCATTCTAAGTTTGGAAAGACAGCTTTTGTCAAATGCGCGGATTTAAGCGAGATAGACGTCGTTGTCACGGATGAGAAGGCGGATAAGAAATACCTCGCCCGCATGCGGGAAGAGGGCGTGGAGATTGAGCTTGCAAAGCTCCCCAAACAAGGCGCCCAGAGCGCCGATGCTTTGCCAGTGGAGCTGAAAAACTAAGAGACAAAAAAAGGCCGGAGACCCGGCCTTTTTTGTTTCGCCCATCTTCCGATATATTTCGCCCACTAGGGAAATAGGAATAGATCGGGTGATGAATGTGATAAAAACAGTAAAAAATATCTCGAGTACGCGAAATATGCCGCGCTGGCGGTCGCGTATATGTTTTTAATGGAAGTGCTCGGCTGGGTGTTCGTCTCCCAGGGGCTGTGGAGTACCCTGGGGGGCAGTTCGCCCTTTGCCCTGGTGTTCTATATCGTGTGGACGGTGTTGTTTGCGGCGCTCGCCCTGAGCTTGGCGCTGGTGCTCATCCGCACAAAGGGCAGGGGCATCGTGCCCGCGCTGCATTTCCTAAACGGAGCTCTCTGCGCGCTATATACTTACCTCTACTTTGAGCGAATGAACGTCTTTTCCAGCCTAAACCTCACGGTCTTTCTGTTTTTGGCTTCCTTTTATCTGTTCAAGAAGACCTTGGAAGTGGAGCCGCCTGCGGGCTACCTGCTCATTCCCTATATCATCTGGCTGGGAGTGGCGGTGGTGCTCTCTTATCAGGTTGCCCTGCTAAACTAGCGATTGCTTATCGCGCCTTTTTCTAGTATAATAATCTGGAAAATATGTCGGGTATCCTAAGAAAAGCAACGTGGATTTGGCCAGCGCGGAGTATCAAGCGAGCTTCGGCGCGAATAAGGCAAAAGCTCTATCGGTTGCGAAGGAACCTGAACGGAGGTAAAAAATGAATAACAGAAGCAGGAATCTCAAAACGCTGGTGCTGGGTGCGATTCTCGCGGCGGTGACGCTGGTGCTCGGAATGACGCCCATGGGCATCATTCCCCTCGGGTTTATCAACGTGACGATCATGTGCATTCCCGTGGTCGTGGGGACGGTGTGCTGCGGCTTAAAAGTAGGGCTTATCTTGGGCGCGGCGTTTGGTATAGCCAGCGCATGTTCGGCTTTGGGGTTTCCCTGGTGCCCACAAGCGCGCTTGTGTCTCTGCTCATGGCGGAAAGCCCCTATCAGGTGGTGCTCATGTGCCTCGTGCCGCGGCTTTTGCTGCCAGTGGTGGTGCATCTGGTCTATCAGGGTTTTGCCAAAAGAGTGAGAAACTGGGCAAAGTAGGCGTCAGTGTGGCTGCCGCTGCGGGCTCGCTGACGAACACGGTTTTGTACCTTGGCATTATGCTTCTGCTTTTTGGGCCAATGGGCTGGATTCTACAAAGGTTCTCGCCGTCATTGGCGGCACAGGCGCCATTGCGGGTTCGCTGGAAGCGGTGGCCGCGGCGGTTATCTGCTATCCTGTGGTGTTCGCGGTGCAGGGCAAGAAAAGATAATTATACAAAAGAAGAGAGAAAACTATGCTTTTAGTGATTGACCTCGGAAATACCAATATCAAATGCGGCATCTTTATGGGGGACAAGCTGGTGCACTCCTGGCGCATGGGCACAAAAATCGACCGCACTGCTGATGAGCTGGGCATCAAAGTCGTCTCCTTTTTCAACTACCTTGGGCTCAATACAGAGGATGTAGAGGATATTATGGTCTCCTCCGTCATTCCCTCCATCAACTATACGGTGGAGCATATGTGCCGTATCTACTTTAAAAAGAAGCCGTATTTTGTGGAGCCAGGTATCAAAACGGGCATCAACATTTTATACGATAACCCAAAAGAGCTCGGCTCAGACCGCATTGTAAACGCTGTGGCGGCCTATGAAAAATATGGCGGGCCTTGCATTACGGTGGATTTCGGCACGGCGACTTCTTACGGCGCGGTTTCTGCCAAAGGCGAGTTTTTAGGCGGATCCATCTGCCCTGGGGTTAAAATTTCGGCAGAGGCACTCATTTCAAATACGGCCAAGCTGCCCCGGGTAGAGCTCACCATGCCCAAAACCGTCATCAACCGCAATACGGTGAGCTGCATGCAGTCGGGCGTGCTCTATGGCTATGTGGGCCAGGTGGATTATATCCTGCGCAAGATGAAGGCCGAGCTCGGGGGCAAGGCAACGGTGGTCGCTACCGGCGGCCTGGCAGATGTCATCGCGCAGCAGACTAAAACCATTGATATCATTGACAGCCTTCTGACGTTGGAAGGGCTGCAAATTATTTACGAGAAGAATTTAGAGAGGTAAGAGATGAAACAGGTCAAAATCGCCATTATGGGCATGGGTACGGTGGGCGGCGGCGTGTACCGCCTCATCCAGATGGAGGGGGAGCGCATCGCAAAAGAGCAGGGAATCCGCCTGGAAGTGAAAAAAGACGCTGGCGCTGGATTATAGTGTGCAAGTGCCGGACGCTATCAAGGCTGCGGATGTGCACGAGATCGCCTCAGATCCAGAAATCTCCATTGTAGTGGAGCTTATGGGCGGCTTGGAACCAGCCAAAACTTTCATTAAAACAATGTTGGAAGCCGGAAAACCGTGGTCTCGGCCAATAAGCAGTTGATTGCAAATGCTTGGCCAGAGCTCGAAGCATCGGCAAAGAAGGGGAAAGCCGGATTCTATTTTGAGGCTAGCGTTGGCGGTGCAATTCCCGTCATCCGCACAGTAAATACCAGCCTTCAGGCCAACACCATAGAGTCCATCGAGGCCATCATCAACGGCACAACCAACTTTATCATGACAAAAATGTGCGATGAAGGCGGCGATTTCGCAGAAGTGCTAAAGGAAGCGCAGGATCTTGGCTATGCTGAGGCCGATCCCACCGCGGATGTGGACGGTTTCGATGCCATGTATAAACTATCCATTCTCTCTTCCTTGGCGTTTTGTTCGCGCATGCCTGTGGAGAAAATCTACCGGGAGGGCATCCGGGGCGTAGGTAAAAAGGATATCGAAGTCATCAAATCCCTGGGCCGGGAGGTCAAGCTATTGGCCATCGGCAAGAAGAAGGGGAACGAAGTGGAGCTTCGGGTGCACCCCACCATCATTCCGCAGGATCATATGTTGGCAACGGTCAAAGGTTCTTTCAATGCTGTGTTTTTAAAATGCAGCATGGCGGACGACCTCATGCTCTATGGCAGAGGCGCGGGAGATTTGCCCACGGCCAGCGCGGTAGTATCGGATGTCTTGAATGCAGCAGTAGAAGAACAGCCCTCCTACGCGCGTTTTGAGAATGTGGAAGGCCGGGTCGACCCGGATATCCAGTTTAATACCAACTGGGAGGCAGGCTATTACCTGCGCCTGGGCAGTGCGGAACAGGGCGCTTTAGAAAAGGCGCAGGCAGCGCTGAAGGCGCATGGCGTGAACGTGACAAAGCTGATCCCTCTGGCGGATGATTTTGTGCTCATCTCAGAAAAGGCAAAGGAGCAGGATGTCCAGGCCGCAGTCGCGGAGTTGGGCAGCGTAGCCAGCCTGCTGCGCATGCAGTGAGAAAATAAAAAGCAGCGGCATGGCCGCTGCTTTTTTGATCTCTTTATACGACGTATTTGTAGGTATTTCCTAAGACACATTCTTTGATGCGTAAAATAGGGGAGCCATCCTGTGCGCAGACCACCTGGCGCAAAAGCAGCAGAGGATCTCCCTTGCAAATGCGCAGCACAGAAGCTTCTTCTTTAGTTGCCCGAGCAATCTCGATGGTCTTTCGAGAGCAGGAAACCTGCTGGATGCCATATTCCCGCTCCAAAACATCCCAAATGGAGAGGGATTCTAGGTCGAGCCGCTCTAGAGCGGCATACCTGGGGTGAAGAAAATATTCCTCCATGGCGGCGGGTCTGCCATCCACATAAAAGCTATTGACAAACAGTAAAACCTGTTCTTCCGGCGAAAGCCCCAAAGCCAAAATATCATTTTTAGTGGCAGGAATCAAACGCCTAAAACAAAACCGGCTGGTGAGCTTTGCGTGGTTACCCAATGCAAAGCCGCCTTCGACCAATAGTGAAGTCGCATCAAGCCTTTTTTCCTTGGGGAGAGCAAGCGTGGGTTTCTGTGTCTTGACAAAAGTGCCTTTGCCTTGCCTGCGCACGAGTATATCCTGATTTGTCAGCGCGGCGATGGCTGCGCGAATGGTTGTGCGGCTTAGATTATATTGTTCGCAGAGCTCGAGTTCTGAGGGGATTTTTCTCCCTCCTTATATTTTCCGTTCTTTATTTCCGATAAAATCAGGTCACACAGCTGCAAATAGAGCGGCGTGGCAGAATTTTGATTCAGCATATCTTTAAGCCATCTCCTAGAAGCAAAATGCTCGCATTTTTAGTTAAACAGTGTACAACCCTATTATTACACTGTTATGACATTTCGTCAACAGAATGAAATGGATATAAAGAAAAATTAACAAGTAGTGACTGGAGTTAGAATCACAAAATGATTCTATTGGCAGACAGGGCATGCCCGATACCCCTGCGCTCTAGCATTTTCTGTATTATAGGCATAGAAATACGACAGATCAAGGCGATGGCAGTCAAATGAGTGATAATTCCGATTGCTATTGCCAATAAAGACAATATAATCATCCATAAATTGCGCCTTTGCTTCAATGCTTTGATACTGATCTTCCCAATAAAAAGAATCCTTTTGCCATTTGCTTGATTCTTTTTTTCCAATAATCTGCCTCAGATTTATTTTTTCAGCCTCCTTCGAGTAGTGGGCAACGTCGCTGGATAGTTTTTCGTTTTCCCCTCCAACCTCGTAATCGCCGCATTCCCCTGGAACATTTCCAGCATGAAATAGCTTGTCCCGCAAAGAAGCAGGCAAATAGCAATGCTCATGGCGATGAGAACTGGTTTTGGGTTCAGAGTCTTGCGGGGGATGAGCGTGCCGCAAATGGGGCAAACCTTGGCCTTTTGCCCAATAGCGCGCCGCATTGACCGCATTTTTTCTCTTTTTGGCTTTGTTCTTTTTCTCCTCTTGCGGCGCCTTCTACGCTGGCTCCGCAGTAGGGGCAAAAAGTGCTCGTCTCCGGCAGCGCTTGCCCGCAATGCTTACAATTCATGGGAAGCCTCCTGAGAATCTGTCGCGAGCAAGTTGCCGCAGCGGTTGCAGAACTTCGCCCCCGGCACAATGGGGCTGCCGCATTTGCCGCAGAACTTAGCCGATGGCGCAGGGCTTTCTGGCGCCGGAACCGGGGCGCTATAGGGCTCTGCGGCAGGCGAGTAGGGTGCGTAATCGTTCGCGCTGTAGGGCTGCTGCGTATAGCTATAATCCGGAGCATATTCCGAAGGCTCAGCAGGAACTTCCATCTCAAAAAGCTCGCTGCGATTGTTGAAGTATACTAGGTTTGATATTGTCCAACCAAATGCTCCCGCGAGGCTTCCCATAAAATACGTGCTAAATCCATACATGATAAAGCAAGAGAATAGCTGGCAGCCTGCGCCATACCAAAGATATGCCAGGTTCCATTTAAAGGAAGAGGGAGAAAGCTTTAATAGTTTAATAAATGTAACCAACATGAGAGCCAGATTGCCGATTTCCAGTATTCCGGCAAACGTCAAAAGCCCTGGTACCCTCCCGGAAGATAGATAAGGCACGAGGGGTAAATAATCCCGGATGATCGCGATAAAAGAGGCGAGAATCATGAGTGGAAAGCGGATGAAGAGATAGAAAAAGAGCCACTTTGTGGGCAGGTGAAATGCCTCCGTCTTGCGGCGGTAGATGGATTTGTTCATTGTGTATTCCTTTCGGGTTATTCTTAGGATATTATATTTTTCGACAAAATTCGATAAATTCCTCCTAAACCTAAAAAGGGAAATAAAAAAGAGAGCCAATGCTCTCTTTCTCAAGCGTCTATTTGCGGCTTTTTGCCTTCCGTTTACCCTGAAAATATTCCTTTAAAACCTGCGCGCACTCCTCCTGCAAAACCCCTCCGTTCACCAATGGATGATGGTTGAAGGGCATTGTCGTTAAGTCGCAAATGCTGCCCAGGCAACCGGCTTTCTTATCGTAGGCGCCAAAATAAACCTCGTCCACCCGGGCGTTTATAATAGCCCCGGCACACATGGGGCAGGGCTCTAACGTCACATACAGTTGGCAGCCCAGCAGCCGCCAACCCCTAGTTTTTTGCCGCCTTCTCGATGGCCAGAAGCTCTGCATGCGCACAAGGATTTTTGCCTGTTTCGCGCCGGTTGTGCGCCCGGGCAATGACCTTGCCTTCCCGGACGATTACAGCGCCTACCGGAACCTCGTCGATTTTTGCGGCTTTTTCCGCTTCGGCCAGCGCCAGATTCATGAAGTATTCGTGCGTGTTTTCCAATCTAATCCTCCTGATCAAAGGCGCGCTTATAGTAGTTTAGCTGCCGTTCTGCCTGGGTAAACCTCAGCTCTGCCTGGGAAAACGCGGAGCTCGCCGCTTCGGTATTTCCCCGAGCGGTGGCATCCACCGCCTGGGAGAGCAGCGCAATGCATTCGAGATAAATGCGGCTTACATTTTGAAGGCTCGGGTCTTCCGGCGCCAGAGCGGAGAGCTCTTCTTTTAAAACGACCAAATGCCGCCGGGTATAAGAGGAGACGTTGCCGCTCTTGATGTCCCGGCCGATATCGTTGCAGCGAGAGAAGAGATCGAGCTCATAGAGCTGATCCTCGTAAAGCGCCGCTTGGTTGACAGGGGAGAGCGCAATCGCCACGAACGCCAGCACCAAAATCGCCGCGAAGAGTATCTTGCCGCCCATGACTATGCCTGAAGCTCGCTGAGAATTCCCGCAACGCTGTCAAAGACATAGTCCGGGTGAATTTCGGATTCGTCGATGTCCTTTTGGCTGATCTCCCCGAGAGCACGGCAATCCCTGTAATGTTACCGTTTACCGCCGTGGCAATATCCGTGTAGAGCCGATCGCCCACCATCGCCGTCTTTTTCCGGCGCAGCGCCTGCGGCGGCTAAAATGTATTCGACTGTCTCGCCAAAGGGTTTGCCGGTAAATTTGGGTGCGACGCCGGTGGCGTGCTCGAGCATGGCGCACATCGAGCCGCAGTCCGGCAAGAACGCACCGCCTTCCAGGGGGCATACCCGGTCCATGTTGGTGGCCAGGAAGGGAACCCCCGCGGCAATGAGCCGGCAGGCTGTATCCGCCTTTTCGAAAGAAAACGTCGTGTCAAATCCAATCACGACCGCGTCTGCCGTCCTGGCGTCTGCCTCAAGCAGAGTAATGCCCGCCTCCAAAAACTGCGCATGCAGAGCCGGCGTGCCTGCCAGATATATTTTGGGCGCGGCAAAATGCGTTTTTAAATAGTGGATCATCACATCGCCCGAGGTCATGATATGCGAAAGATTGATGCCAGGGAAGCCCAGCCGCTCCAGCTTTTTCACATAATCGATGGGCGAGCGGGAAGAGTTGTTCGTAAAAAGAAAAATTTGGTGTCCCGCTTTTTAGCGCAGTGATGAGTTCCAGCGCACCGGGAATAAGCGTTTCACCCAGGTTGATGGTGCCGTCCATGTCAAAGACAAAGCACTCCAGTTCACGAATGGGGGTAGGCATGGGTCCTCCTTATAGGGATAGAATTTTCTCGAAGCGCAGGTCTTCTTTGTCAATGCCAGGATAGGAGATGACAATCTCCGCATCGTTTACCAGTGCATACAGGTTTTCCAGCGTCACTTCCTCCATATAGATGGGGTCGGTGATCGCCTTGTACGTGTCCACAATGTCGTCTAGCAGGTTGGAAACATTGTACTGAATGAGGTTTTCTGCCACGTTCCAGGCCTTGTACTGGTCGTCGTTCATCCCAAGCTCCTGCTGCAATTCGTCAAAGAACGCCTTTTCCTGGCCGTAAACATCCGTATCTTGAATTTCCACGATGTGCGTGTCATATTCTTCGTTTAAAAACGCCTCGTCTGTGCTGAGCCCATAGCGCGTGGCATAGTAGGAGAGGATGCGCAGCCCGGCTTTTTCTTTAAAAAAGATCTGTCTCTTTTTTAGATCGGTTCCCTTGGTTTTGTGGGAAATCTCCTGCTCTTTTTTCGAGCGTTCAAAATCCCGCACAGTCATGACAACCTCGCCGTCCACGGTTACCAGCGCGCTGTCGGGTCCATGCCGGATAGCGCATCCTTTGCACAGCCTGCCGCGGCCAAACAGAGCATGGCAGTCAGCAGGAAAAGTAGTGTTTTTTCATTTTTATCCCAATCCAAGGCCTTTTTTAAAAACCGTCCGGTGTGGCTGGCCTTCACTTTCGTGATCTGCTCGGGCGTGCCCGTGGCGATGATCGTGCCGCCTGCATCGCCGCCTTCCGGCCCCAAGTCGATGACGTAATCCGCGCACTTGATGACATCCAGATTATGCTCGATGACCACAATCGTGTTGCCCTTTTCCCCGAGCCGCGCGATGATATCGATGAGCTTTTTCACATCGTGGGTGTGCAGGCCTGTGGTGGGCTCGTCCAGGATAAACAGCGTTCGCCCAGTCTGCTTGCGGGAAAGATAGGTTGCCAGCTTGATGCGCTGCGCCTCGCCGCCGGATAGAGTGGTGGAAGGCTGGCCCAGCTTCACGTATGTGAGGCCTACGTCCTTTAGGACTTTCAGAATCGGCTCGATCTTCGGGATGCTCCTAAAGAACTCGTATGCGTCTTCCACCGTCATATCCAGCACTTCGAAGATGTTCTTGCCCTTGTATTTGACCTCCAGCGTCTCCCGGGTGTAGCGCTGACCCTTGCAAACCTCGCAAGGGACGTATACGTCCGGCAAAAAGCTCATGCCAATTTGGATGATGCCGTCGCCCTTGCAGGCCTCGCAGCGCCCGCCCTTGACGTTGAAGGAGAAGCGCCCCTTGTTGTACCCGCGCACTTTGGCATCGTTTGTCATAGCGAAAAGATCCCGGATATGGTCGAATACGCCGGTATAGGTCGCGGGATTGGAGCGCGGCGTCCGGCCGATGGGGGATTGATCGATATTCACGACCTTGTCGATGTTCTCCAGCCCTAAAATCTCCTTGTGTTTGCCCGGGCGATACTTGGCGCTGTTCAGCTGTCTGGCTGCTGCCTCGAATAAAATCTGGTTGACCAAGGTCGATTTGCCGCTGCCCGAAACGCCGGTCACCGCGGTGATGAGCCCGATGGGGAACTTCACGTTGATATTCTTTAAGTTATTCTCCGCCGCGCCCTTAATCTCGATATACCCGTTTTCCGGCTTTCTGCGCGTTTTGGGCACAGCAATCTTCTTGCGCCCGGAGAGGTAGTCGCCGGTCAAGGAATGCGTGTCCCGAATGACCTCTTCGGGCGTGCCCATGCAGACGACCTCACCGCCATGGACGCCCGCGCCCGGGCCGATATCGAGAATATAGTCGGATTCCATCATCGTATCCTCGTCGTGCTCCACGACAATCAGCGTGTTGCCGAGATCCCGCAGGTTTTTCAGCGTGGCGAGCAGCTTTGCGTTGTCCCGCTGGTGCAGGCCGATGCTGGGCTCATCCAGAATATAGAGCACGCCCATGAGACCCGCGCCGATCTGCGTTGCCAGTCGAATACGCTGTGCCTCGCCACCGGAAAGCGTCCCGGCCGAACGGGAGAGGGTGAGGTACCCGAGCCCCACATCCACCAGGAAGTCCAGCCGGGCGTTCAGCTCCTTGAGCACCCGGTCGGCCACAGCCTGCTGCTTTTTGATTCAGCACCAGGTTGTTTAAAAATTTCTTGGCGTCCAAAATGGACATATCCGAAAGCTCTGCGATGTTGATGCCGTTAATGCGCACCGCCAGAGTTTCTGGCCGGTAGCGTTTGCCTCCGCAGGTGTGGCAAGGCATTTCGTACATATACTGGCGAATTTCCGCCTTCATGCCCTCGGAGGAGGTCTCGTTAAAGCGCCGCTCCAGGTTGGGGATGATGCCCTCAAACGTCCGGTTGTAATGGGAAACCTCCGAATCGTTGCGGTATTCCATGGGGATGACTTCGTCTCCTGAGCCGTACAGCACAATTTTCCTTGCCTGCTCCGAGAGATCCTTCCATGGGGTCTTGACAGAGAAGCCGTAGTGCTTGGCTACAGAGGCAATGCGCTGGCCGTTCCACTTGTCCCAGGCGGAAAGGTTCCAGCCCGAAACCCGTACAGCTCCCTCTTGGATGGAAAGATTTTCATCCTGCACAATCGTGCTCTCGTCGATTTTAGGATGACTCCAAGCCCCGTGCAGTCCGGGCATGCGCCGAAGGGGCTGTTGAAGGAGAACATCCGGGGAGAAAGCTCTTCGATGCTCACGCCGCAATCCGGGCAGGAGTAGTTCTCGCTAAAGAGCATCTCCTCCTCGGTATCCGTATTTTGCACAATCACCAGCCCGCCGGAAAGCTTTAGAGCAGTCTCGATGGAATCCGAAAGCCGGCGGCGCACTTCCTCCGCAGCCGGATGCGGTCGACCACCGCTTCAATCGTGTGTTTGTTGTTCTTGACAAGCGTGATTTCCTCTTCCAGCATGCGCATCTGGCCATCCACCCGCACCCGGGCAAACCCGCTCTTTGCGAGGTCTGCAAATATTTTCTTGTGCTCGCCCTTCTTGGCGCGGATGACGGGGAGAGAATGCTGAGCCTGCTATCCTCGGGCAGCGCAAAAATCTGCTCGATCATCTGATCTACGCTCTGCCGTTCGATGGGCTTGCCGCACTTGGTGCAATGGGGCACGCCCGCCCGGGCGTATAGAATGCGCAGGTAGTCCTGAATCTCAGTCACCGTGCCCACAGTGGAGCGCGGGTTTCTGCTGGTGGTCTTCTGGTCGATGGAGATCGCCGGGGAAAGCCCGGTGATGTAGTCCACGTTCGGCTTCTCCATCTGCCCCAAAAACTGCCGGGCATAGGAGGAGGGATTCCACATACCGCCGCTGCCCCTCGGCATATACCGTGTCGAATGCCAGCGAGGATTTCCCGCTGCCCGAAAGCCCGGTGATGACGATGAGTTTGTTGCGTGGCAAATCCACGTTGATGTTTTTTAAGTTGTGCTCCTTGGCACCGCGTATGCTGATAACGTCTTCCAACTCTGTATACCCCTTATATTTCGCCCTTGAGCTGCTTGATGCGGTCGCGCAGCGCGGCGGCAATCTCGAAGTCGAGCTCCGCAGCGGCTTCTTTCATCTGCTTTTCCAAAATCTTGATGTTCTTCTCGTTTCGATTGATCTCCCGAATGTCCGAAGTTTGGCTCGCCACTTCCTCTGTCAAATCGATCTTGTCGTTCACGGCCTTCTTGACGGATTGCGGCGTGATGCCGTGGGCCTCGTTATAGGCCTTTTGCAGTGCGCGGCGGCGGTCTGTCTCGCTAAGCGCGCTCTTAATCGAGCGGGTCATCACGTCTGCGTATAGGATGACGCGCCCGTCGGCATTTCGGGCGGCCCGGCCAATGGTCTGGATCAGGGAGGTCTCGTTGCGCAGGAAGCCCTCCTTGTCCGCATCCAGTATCGCCACCAAAGCGACTTCCGGGATATCCAGGCCCTCCCGCAGCAGGTTGATGCCCACCAGCACGTCGGACTCTCCCAGGCGCAGCCCGCGGATGATGTCGATGCGCTCCATGGTATCGATGTCCGAGTGCATGTATTTGACTTTGACGCCCATCTCGCTGTAATAGTCCGTTAGGCGCTCGGCCAGCTTCTTTGTAAGCGTGGTCACCAGCACGCGGAAACCCTTTTTGGTCACAGCGTTGATCTCCACCAGCAAGTCGTCCAGCTGGTTTTCCACCGGACGGATGACGACCTCCGGGTCGAGCAGCCCTGTGGGGCGGACAATCTGCTCCACAATCGCGCCCTTGGCTTTTTTCCCGCTCGTATTCCGCGGGCGTCGCCGAAAAGGTAAATCGCCTGGTTTACGCGCTGGTTAAACTCGTCAAACTGCAGCGGCCGGTTGTCTGCCGCGGCGGGCAGCCGGAAGCCGTATTTGATGAGCATCTCTTTTCTGGCCTTATCGCCGTTATACATGCCGCGCACCTGAGGCAGTGTAGCGTGGGACTCGTCCACAAACAGCAGATAATCCCCGGGGAAGAAATCCATCAGCGTAAAGGGAGCATCTCCCGGGCTTCTGCCGTCAAAATACCGTGAATAGTTTTCGATGCCCGAGCAGGAGCCGACCTCCTGCAACATCTCCATATCGTAAGTCGTGCGCTGCAAAATCCGCTCGGCCTCCAAATACTTGCCGTCCTTCTTGAACATTTCCGCCTGGGCGACCATGTCCGCCTTGATGCGGGGTAAGTTCGCTAAAATCTTCTCCCGGCCCACGGCGTAGTGCGTCGCGGGGAAAATCATCACATAGCTCGAGGAGAGCACCGGCTTTCCCGTCACCACGTCCACTTCCAAAATTCTGTCGATTTCATCCCCGAAAAATTCCACGCGGATGGCGCGGGAGAGCCCGCCCATGGGGAAGATTTCCACAATATCGCCCCGCACCCGGAATGTGCCGCGGACGAACTCGATGTCGTTGCGCTTGAAGTTGATGGCCACCAGCCGCTCCATCAGCTCGTCCCGGTCTAAAACCTGTCCGGTGCGCAGCGCGACTGTCGCGTCCCGGTAATCCTCCGGCGCGCCAATGCCGTAAATGCAGGAAACACTGGCCACCACGATCACGTCCCGCCGTTCAAGCAGGGCAGAGGTGGCGCTGTGGCGCATCCGGTCGATCTCCTCGTTCATGCTGGAATCTTTTTCAATATAGAGATCGCGCTTTTCGATGTACGCCTCCGGCTGGTAATAGTCGTAGTAGGAGACGAAATACTCCACGGCGTTGTTCGGAAAAACTCCTTGAACTCGCTGCAAAGCTGCGCTGCCAGCGTTTTGTTGTGCGCCAAACTGAGAGCCGGCCGCTGGGTCTGCTCGCTGCTGTTTGCCATGGTAAACGTCTTGCCCGAACCTGTCACGCCCAGCAAACCCTGGTCGCGCTTTCCCGCGTTCACTCCGTCTACCAGAGCCTTTATCGCTTCCGGCTGTCCGCCGGATGGTTTGAATTTTGATTCTAGTATAAATTTACTCACAAATCCTGTTCCTTCGCGAAAATTCTCTACTCTATTCTATAACACTTGTCCCATGCTTGCAAACGAAACAGTGGGCAAAATATTGCCCACTTTGTTAATTCTCCTAAATTTTTCAATCCATTCCATATTTGGTGAAACAATCACGCTCCAGTAGTGTTCGTATGTCACCATGCCCGGCCGCGCGCCGTTTGGTTTCAGACGTTTTTGCGCGGCGCATAGTCGATTTCCACCTTGCCGCCGTCCCCAGAACGGCAAAAGCTCGCGGCAATCGTCGCCGCTTCGATGACGTCCTGATCCCGCAGCTCCTGCCCCTCGGTAAACAAAATCACGTGGCTGCCCGGCAGGTTTTTGCGTGAAACCAGTAATCCTCGTCCCCTGCAACCCGCAGCGTCAGCGCGTCGTTCTGGCGGCTGTTCCGCCCGGCCAGCACCCGGGCGCCGCTCGTCAGTATGAACTCCATGGGCCGCTCAATGGGTCCCCGCGCTGGAGCTTTTCCTTTGGCGCCAGGTCTAGGTATCCGTATCGCACGAGCTCACCCTTCACCTCGCCAAGATCCTCCAGTTCCTGGGCGCTCTCTGCCGCATATTCCAGTTCCCGCAGATATGCCAGCTCGGCTTCATATTGCTCGGCCTGTTTTTTCCGCGATGGCCACGCCGTTTTTCAGCTTGGTGACCTTCTTAAAATACTTGGTGGCGTTGGCCGCCGGCGAGAGCGAGACGTCCAGCGGAATGCGCACATCTTGCCCTGTAGTAGTTTTGCAGCACAGCCCTATCCATTCCGCGCTTTAACTGGTAAATGTTCGCTGAAATAAGCTCCCCGTAGAGGCGAAATGTGTCGGCCTTTTCCGCGGCCTGTATCGTCTCCCATTGGTACTTGAGCTTCTTTTCCACCCGAGTGATGTTCTTTTGAGCACTTTTTGCAGCGCCTGCTTTCTCTGGGTCAGTTTTGCAAATAATCCCGCTGCGCATAGTAGTAGTCCACAGCCTCGTTCATCGCGGCAAAACTCTTGCGGTTCTTTTCTGAGTAGGCTAGGTAGGGAACGGGGGAGAGAAATACCGGTACGCCCTCCATATTTGTCTGTACACACGGCACCGGGTGCGCCAGCGCATTTTCCAAATAGTTCCGCAAAAATGCAGAAAATTCCGCTGCCCGGCCTTGCTCCAGCATCGCTGGCACTTGGGCAAAAAACCGCGCGCAAAGCTCCTCCGCCGTCTGCGGGGAAACGCCCTCCAGCGCCTCCACCAGCCCGTAAGGGAGCCCCCTTCCCGCGATACGCGCGGCAATCTGCCCGGGCTCTGCCTCTAGCGGGTTTGTCTTGTCCATGGGCGGCAGATCGTAGCTTACCCCCGGGAGCACCTGCCGTTTGCTGCTGGTATCCACGGAAATATGCTTGATGCTGTCCATCACCTTGCCGCTCTCGTGCACCAAAATGATGTTGCTGTACTTGCCCATAATCTCGATACACAGCTTGTAGGAGCAGGGGATGCCCATCTCGTCTTTGGCGGCAATGGCCATATGTACCACGCGCTCCAACCCAATCTGGCAAATGCTCTCGATGCGCCCGCCCGAGAGGTATTTGCGCAAAAACATGCAGAAGTTGAACGCCCTGTCCGGGTTTGCCTTCTGCTGCGCTGTGAGGTGGATTCTCGCCTCGCCGCCAGAAGCCGAGAGCGCGAGCCGCTTTTGCCCTCCTTTGTGTGCAAAAGCAGCACAATCTCGTCCTTTGCCGGCATGTTTATTTTTTCTATTTTTGCGCCCGAAAGCAGCGGGGCAAGCTCCGCTACCAGGGCCGCTATGCTAAGTCCGTCTAGTGTCATATTTTCGCGTCCTTTCTTGCCCTCCCATTATACTATACTTTGCGCTCGCCGCGCCACTTTCCTTGCAATATTCTTCCCGTATGCTACAATAAAAAAAAGAATTGCGAAGGAGAAAAATGATGGCGAGGATTCGGCAAGAATTTAGTTGCGACTATCTCGAGGGCGCGCACCCGCTCCTGCTGCAGCGGCTCGCGGAAACCAACCTGGAAAAAGCCCCGGGCTATGGGGCGGATCCCTATTCTAAGAGCGCCCGGGAAAAATTTGCTGCGCCTGCGACTGCCCGGAAGCGGAAGTATTCTTTTCTCCGGGGAACCCAGGCCAACGCCACGGTCATCGATGCGCTGCTGCGCTCCTATCAGGGCGTGGTGGCGGCGGATACCGGGCACATCAGCGTGCACGAGGCCGGGGCTATCGAATACGGAGGGCATAAGGTGCTCACGCTGCCGCACAACCTGGGCAAAATCAGCGCAGAGCAAATCCGAGGTTTGTTTCAGGCCTATGAGGTCGATGCCAACCGAGAGCATACCGTCATGCCCGGCATGGTCTAGCTGTCCCATCCCACGGAATACGGCACGCTCTATACCAAAGAGGAGCTGTTTGCCATCCGGGTGTGCAAAGCATATGGTGCGCCGCTCTATGTGGATGGCGCGCGGCTCGCGTACGGCCTTGCCGCCGAGGGAACAGACGTCACGCTTCCTGTGCTGGCAGAGGCTTGCGATGTGTTCTATATCGGGGGCACCAAGACGGGCGCGCTGTTTGGCGAAGCGGTGGTGATCACAAGAAAAAACCTGATCCCGCATTTCTTCTCTATCATCAAACAGCATGGCGCGCTGCTGGCCAAGGGGCGGGCGCTGGGCGTCCAGTTCGATGCGCTGTTTACAGACGGCTTGTACGAGAAGATAGCCGCCCACGCCGTCCGCCTGGCGCAGATGATAAAATCCAGCCTTATAAAAAAGGGCTACCGCTTTTTGTTCGATTCGCCCACCAACCAGCAGTTCCTCATTTTGGAGGACGAGCAGCTGGCGCGCTTAGAAGAGCGCGTGGGCTTTAGCTTTTGGGAAAAGTACGATGAGAGCCATACCGTGGTGCGCCTGGCCACCAGCTGGGCCAGCCGGGAAGAGGACGTTCAAGACCTGCTGGAATTATTCTAACAAGGAGAAAACAGATGAGAATCGATGGAAAGAAAATAATGCGCTGCGGGCCTTTCGCGTCACTCCGGGCTTTATGCCCAATTCCCCGGCTCCTGCCTTGTGGAGTGGGGCAATACCCGGGTGCTGGTCACGGCGAATGTGGAGGAGCGGGTTCCGCCCTTTCTCGCGGGGAAGGGCAAGGGCTGGCTCACGGCGGAATACGCCATGCTCCCCGGCTCCACGCTGGGCAGAAAGCAGCGGGAGCGCCAGAAGTCGGATTCCCGCAGCATCGAGATTCAGCGCCTCATTGGCAGAAGCCTGCGCTCGGTGATGGATTTTGAGGCGCTGGGCGAGCGCATGATCACGATAGACTGGGATGTGATAGAGGCGGATGGCGGCACGCGCACCGCCTCCATCACCGGCGGTTTTCTCGCGCTCAGTCTGCTCGTAAAAACTCATGGCCGAAGGCAAGCTGGAGCAAACCCCATCCGGGAAAACCTGGCGGCGGTCTCTGCCGGCATGGTGGGCAGGGGAAGCGCTGCTCGACCTCTGCTACGCCGAAGATTCCTCCGCCGAAGCGGATATGAACTTTGTGGGGACAGAGAGCGGCGGCATCAGCGAGGTTCAAATTGCTGGGGAAAAGCGCACGGTCTCGGACGAGGAATTTATGGCGCTGCTGGCGCTGTGTAAAAAGGCGTGGCCGAGCTGATTCAAAAACAAAAGGAAGTGCTGGCATGAAAAGACTGATTTTAGCCACTGGCAATCCCGGAAAAGTCCGGGAGATGAAGGAAATTCTAAACGGGCAATACGACGAGGTGCTCTCCATGCGGGAGGCCGGCGTGTTTGTGGATGTGGTGGAAGATGCGGATAGCTTTCTTGGCAACGCTGCCAAAAAGCGCTGGCCATCAGCGAAAAAAGTGGATTGTGACGTCGTGGCCGACGATTCCGGTCTGTGCGTCCATGGGCTGGGAAATCGTCCTGGGGTCTATTCCGCCCGGTATTCCAAGGAGGGGACGGACGAGGCCAACAACCAGAAGTTGGTGGAGGAAGTCTCGGTTCTGCCCGAAGCGGAGCGGGGCGCCCACTATGAGTGCGCCATCGTGCTGGCGCGCCAGGGCAAGGTTGCCTTTTCCTGTGAGTGCCGCTGCGATGGGCATATCGTCCTCTCTCCCGGGGCAGCGAGGGCTTTGGCTACGATCCCTATTTCCTGCTCCCGGAATATGGTAAGACCTTTGGCGAGCTCAGCCCGGAACTCAAAAATAAGATCAGCCACCGCTCCAAGGCCCTGGCCGAGCTCAGGAAATTTGCGGAGAGCGAAACGTGAGAATCCGTGTACTTTCTGATACTCACCGGCATATCGAGCCTATGCGCCGCGCCATCGCCCAGGCCGGGGAAGTGGAGTATATCTTCCACCTCGGGGATAACACCGCCGATGCCGCCCAGATTGCCAAATACAGGCTGCCCCGGTGCTCAGCGTAAAGGCAATTGCGACTACTCCGGCGCATTAACCGAGCAAATTATCCTGCAAGGCCAGAAAATCCTGCTCACCCCTGGGCACCAGTTTGCCGTCAAATATTCCCTGGATCGCCTCGCGTATTTTGCAGAGGAGCATCAGGCTGCCGCTGTGCTCTTCGGGCATACCCACGTCCCGCTCAGCGAATATGTGCATGGCCGCCTGCTCTATAACCCCGGCAGCCTGGGGGAGCCCCGGGGCGGAAAGCCTACCTTCGGCATCTTGCTCGTCACAAAAGACGGCGTCCTCCCAAAAACAGTAGCGCTCAACTAAAAAAGAACCCCGAAACCGCGGGGTTCTTTTTTGTTTTAGCCTTCGTATCGCAGCGCCTGAATTGGGTGCATCTTGGAGGCCTTGTTTGCCGGGTATAGCCCGAACAATACGCCGATGGCCAAGGAGAAGGCCACCGCAATGCCCACAACTCCCGCCGAAAGCTGGAAAGTCATGAGCCCGTCCGCCACTATCGTGACGATACCAAGGATTCCCCAGGGAGATGAGGATGCCGATGAGGCACCCGAGCAGGCTCACCATGAGCGCTTCGATTAAAAACTGGACGAGAATGCTGCCTCGCCCGGCGCCAATCGCCTTTCGTATCCCGATCTCCCGCGTCCGTTCGGTGACGGAAACCAGCATGATGTTCATAATACCGATACCGCCGACAAGCAGAGAGATCGCCGCGATGCCGCCCAGCAGCAGGGAGAACGTCCCGGTGACCTCGGTCATGGTGTCTAATAACGAGGATTGGTTGACAACGCGGAATGCGTCCTCGTCCTGCTTAAAGCGCGCCAGCAAAAATCGTTCAGCGCCTCTTCAGCCGCGTCCATATTGTTCGGGTCTGTCGAGGTCGCGTAGAGGGAGGAAACCGCCGTGCTGCCCGCCATCCGGGCGTATACCGTGTAGGGGATGTATACCTCGAGCGTGTCGCCCATCATGGAAGATACAACCGAATCGTCCTCTTGGAGCACGCCCACCACGAGGAAGTTCCGGCCGTCCAGCGTGAAGCTACCGCCCATCGCGTCTGCGGCGCTGCCGAACAACTCAGTCGCCGCATACTGGTTTAAGATCGCGATGTAAGTGCTGTTATCCAGATCCGTGCTCTTCAAAAAGCGGCCGTATTCCAGCTCCAGCCCCTGAATCTCCTGGTAGGCGGCAGATGTGCCGTACACAGTAGCCGATTCGCTGGCGTGTTGGTTTTCGCTGTGGCAGAGGTCTGCCCCATGGGGGGCGACTAACGCAATGTCGGGTCCGCTTCTAGCTCCGAGAGCTCGGAAAGGCGCAGGGGTTGCTGCGGTTATCGACAATGCTGGCGGAAAGCATGTTGGTGCCCAGGCTGGAAATCTGGTCGGTGACAGAGGAAGTCGCGCTATTGACGAGCGAGACCAGCACCACCAGTGCGATGACGCCGATGATGATGCCAAGCATGGTCAAAAGGAGCGCATCTTTTTGCCGCTGATGGCCTTCAAGCCATTTTTAAGGATTGCAGAACCATCTATTGCACCTCCGCTACATGGCCGTCTAGAATGTGAATGCGCCGCCGCGCCTGCTGGGCGACTTTAGCGTCATGGGTGATGAGCACAATCGTGTTGCCCGCGTCGTGCAGCTCGTGAAAGAGCGCCATGATCTCATCGCCTGTTTTAGAGTCTAAGTTGCCCGTGGGCTCGTCGGCCAGGAGCAGGGAAGGCTGCGTCACAATCGCTCGGGCGATGGCCACGCGCTGCTGCTGCCCGCCGGAAAGTTCGGTAGGCTTGTGCTTGCGCCGGGCCTCCAGGTTTACGCGCTCCAGCGCTTCCCGCACGCGTTTTTGCGCTCGGAAGCCGAGATGCCCTGGTAGATGAGCGGCAGCTCCACGTTCTCCTCTGCCGTCATCTTGGAAAGCAGGTTAAACCCCTGAAAGACAAACCCGATTTTGTGATTGCGAATGCGCGCCAGCTCCCGCTCGGAATACTGCCAGATGGGCTGGCCGTCCAGCGTGTAGGTCCCGCTGTCCGCGACGTCCAGGCAGCCGATGATATTCATGAGCGTGGATTTGCCGCTGCCTGATGGGCCGATGACGCTGACGAATTCGCCCTGGTCAATCTGCAAATTCGCATGGTCCAGCGCGCGCACCTCGTCTCCGCCGATGCGGTAAACCTTGCTCACATCCTCAAATGTAATCATGCCGCACCTCAATCCTTCTGCCCGCCGCCCATTCCGCCCTCCGGCGGCTGGCCGCGGTTTTCATTGCCCGTGCTGTTGCCGCCGCCCATGCCCGGCATCATGAAGCCAAATTCACTGCCGCTGGCAGAGGCTTGAGTGTAATATACTGTGTCGCCCTCGGAAAGCCCAGTCAAAATTTCCGCGTTCTGGCCGTCGGAAAGCCCGGTGGTCACCTCAGTTTCGCCCGTCAGATTGCCTTCGCTATCCACGCCGGTATACACGAAAACCTTGCTGCCCTTTTCTTGCAGTGCATCCACGGGAATCACCAGAATATCTTCTTTCTGCTCGATGGTGATAATGGCTGTCGCGCTCATGCCGATGCGCATGGAATCCGTGCGCGCAAGGGAAATCTCCGCCATGTATTTGGTCGAGCCGTTGTTGGAGGAATCGGAGATTTTCGCAATTTCTCCCTCGAACGTCTCGCCGGAAATCGCCTCAAAGGTGAGAGAGGCCTTTTGGCCCACGGCAACAGAAAGAATATCCAGTTCGTCAATCTCCACGCTCAACTTGGCGCTGTCGTCCGAGGCGATGCTAAAATCCGTCACTTCACCGCTGTTTGTAGCGGCCGTGGAAGTGGAGGAAGAGGAAGATGCGGAGTAAGCGCTGTAGGCGCTGCCACCCGAATAGGAGAAGCTACCGGTTCCGCTGTTAGAGCCGCCGGAAGGCAGGGAAGGGGAGGCTGTCTCCGGAGCCGAAGCCTCGGGAGAAGCGGAAGGCGGATTCTGTTGCTCGGTGGCGGTAAACGTAGCGGTAAAAAGCAGAGCGTGTTGCCCTCGGATTCTTGGCTCACGCTCACGCCGGAAATCGTAGCGCCTGGAAGGGTGGGCTGAATGGAGGCCGGGAAAACATACCCAGTCTTGGCCGTCAAGGAAATCTGCGCGCGATAGGCTATGCCCGGCTGAAAGGTTGTCCCCGCCGGATTCCAGGAAATGCTGCCGGCATATTCCGCCGTTTCAGAAATGCTGCTCTGCATCGCTTCGCCTGTTTAGGCGCGGCAATGCGGAGCCCGGAAAGATCGGAAATTTCGGCAGCGCCAGCCGCCAGCAGCGCAACGCCGTTGTTTTCCGCCGGTTTTGCGCTGAGCCCTGTATATCCAGAATAGTTGGTTCCTGTGCTGGAATCCGCCGAATCCGAAGACGTGCCGCCCTCCGAAAGGCCTACGCTGGAAATTGTGCCCGCGGTCTCCGCTGTCAAGGCGCCGGTGTTTGCAATGCGCGAAAGTGTCTGGAGCATTTTGACGAGTTCTGCGCGGTCGGAGAGCAGCTGTTGGTGCTCTGTGGAGGCGGGCATATCCTTTAGCGTAAAGAGTTTTGCCCGAGGCGATTTTTTCGTTTTCCGAGACAGAAATGCCCTTCACTGTACCCGCCTGGCCGGTAATCTCCATCTGCTGGTGAATGTAGAGCGTCCCGGTGCCCAGCGCCGTCTCGCCGTCTAAAACCGTCACGGTCTCGCCGAAGCCCGGGCCGTTGTCCGTCAGCGTAGCAACGAGAACGCCGCCGCTGCAGCTCTCCACCGTCCGGTTTTAGTGGAACCGTCGGCGAGCTCTATGGTGACGCTGGCGCCTGCGGCAAGCTCGGCGGAAGTCTCGATGCGCACAGCCATTTTACCATCGGTGGAGAGCAGAAGCAGCGCTCCATTTTCCGCCATGCAGGAGGAAACGCTGTCATCTACGGCAGCGTAAATCTTCTTCACCCGGCCGGAAAGATAGCTTTTAATTGTGGCGGAGTCCGTGTCATCCTTTGTGTTGTTAATCTTAGTGTCCAATGTCTCAAGTTCGCTTTGCAGCTCGGCAATTTTACTCTGTACTGAAGCGGTGGAGAAAGTGGCCAGAGTATCCCCGGCGCAAACATGATCTCCGCTTTCCACCAAAACCTCTAAAACATCAGGCCAGAGGGAAGCAGGATATCATTTGTCGTTCCGGTCTGCAAATTGCCCGTACCAGTAACACTGGTGGTAATGCTGCCCTTCTGTACTGTGGCAGTTAGCGTTGCCATCGCGAGGGCCTTGCCCCGGTTTGCCTTCGGGAATAGCAAAATCGCCGCCAGAAACACTAGGGCAACGCCCCCGGCGATAAACGGCCATTTCTTCCTTTTTTCTTTTTCGCAATGGGATCCATATTTTGCTTTTTATCCGTGCCTGCCATGTATAAAGCCTCCTGCATTTTCAAATTCTACTTTATTAAGATAGTACCTTTTTGTGAACGCCGTATGAACCAGTCAGTAAAAAATTTTCCCAAAAAGGAAATTTAAAACCAGATAATCAGAGGAAAAAACGCCAATTCCTGCGCGCTTTATTGGCGGCAAAAATAAACATATGGCGCTTATATTGTCGGAAAACCTATGTTAAAATAACTGTAACCACCAAAAATATTTGAAGGGACTTATTCTGTTTTTGTTGTTGTACAGTTTTCGGCAAACGAGCCTAATAAATACCTAGAGGAGGATAATCATGCTGTTCATTACCAATCTCAGAAACATTATCGACTATTCTTACCTATACGCTGGCAAGTCTTGCAATCTCCGTCATTTATACTTTACATGTTGGTTCTTCTTCAAGGAAAAATTTAGCAATACTAGAGCCCTTGTTCATATTGCTCGGATTATTTTCTTTGCATATCTTTTAGGAATTGTTTTGGTAGGGTTTTCTCCCTATTATAGCAGCAAGGCATATCACAACTTTATACCATTCAAAAGCATTGCCGAGTCGCTCGGTACTCACGTACAGGAATACCGTTTAAACTTCATGCTTTCATTGTTTGTTTTCGTGCCAATGGGAATATTATTGCCGATAGTCTCTGTAAAAATTGATAAGATCTATAAAGCGGTGCTTTTTTCTTTCATGATTTGCTTTGCGAGGGAAGTAGGGCAGTTGATTTTAAATTATGGACGCGTATTTGATATAGATGCGCTCATTATCTGCGCGCTTTCCACAGCGGTGGGATATGGTTGCTATGCTTCTATAAAACGCATCATCTCCAAAGTATTTTATATAGATAGGGTTCATAAATAAAATAATTTTTTATACTAAAAACAAGAGTGTTACATTAAAAGAAGCGGGCTATATGTCCGCTCTTTTTTTATTTCTATTTTTTCTTATGTGGTCAAACCATTTGAATTAAGTATGCTGTGCTATTTTAGGTACTAAAAACCGCTTAACAAAGCGGTTTTTGGTGACCCGCCGGAGATTCGAACTCCGGACACCTTGATTAAAAGTCAAGTGCTCTACCAACTGAGCTAGCGGAGTCAAGTATTAAATTTTTATTGGCTGGGGTGGCAGGGGTTCGAACCTACGAATGCGGGAGTCAAAGTCCCGTGCCTTACCGCTTGGCTACACCCCATCGTCACCGACCTATTAAGTGGGGTGAGCAGTGGGATTCGAACCCACGACCTCCAGGGCCACAACCTGGCACTCTAACCAACTGAGCTATGCCCACCATATTGGCGCGTCTGTGGGGATTCGAACCCAAGACCTACGGCTTAGAAGGCCGTTGCTCTATCCAGCTGAGCTACAGACGCAAACTATTCGGCTCTCGCCCCCGCGTTTTGCTGCACAGCCCAAGGCTTGCCCACATCGCGCAAAATAGATTATAGCTTAAATGATAGGAGGTGTCAAGGAAAAAATTCACAACCTTTTGCATCTGAAAAGCTGACATGGGTATAAACTTATCATAACCAGTTTATTTAATATTATAAGAAAGAGCGAACAGCTTTGCTGCTCGCTCTTTTGAAGGGTTACTCGTTTTCGTTGTTCATCTGGTTCTTGAAATTAGAATTTTTGCGATTCTGGTTTTGTTGTTGGACTGGTTGCTGTTCGTGTTGTTGGACTGGTTGCTGTTCGTGTTGTTGGACTGGTTGCTGTTCGTGTTGTTGGACTGATTGCTATTTCTGTTGTTGGACTGGTTGCTGTTTCTGTTGTTAGACTGATTGCTGTTGTGGTTGTTGGACTCCATGTTGTTGTTGCAATTCTTGTTGTTCTGCATTTTAAAATTGCCTCCTTTCGACTTTAAAATTCACGCAAACTTTTGTTGCAAAGATAGTATCTGTAAAAACCCGAATTTTATGTTTGAATCGGATTGAATTTCGCAGCAAAATTTGTTTTTTTTAAAGGATTTTGCCTGTTGTAAAAAGTTTTTTCATAATTATTTTGTCCATAAAAGAGGAAGCATTCCTATGTTTTCGCATTTTCGCCTTGACAAATAAAATGCCGAATGCTAAGATAACACTGTTGATTTTTTTGGCGTTGTTTTGCCAAAAATTGTGTTTCTGGGTGTAGCGCAGTTTGGTAGCGTGCTTGAATGGGGTTCAAGAGGTCGCAGGTTCAATTCCTGTCACCCAGACCATTGGAATGAAGCTCGGTTTTGATATTTTATCGAAAACCGAGCTTTTTAATGCAAGATGACAGATGCTTGCTGAAATAGGTATAAAATGACATTTTTGTTTTGTAAAATTTCAAAATATTAGCTTTGGGTTATTGACATCATAACTATAAAGATAGATAATGGAGGGATTTCGATTATTTTACAAGATAATAGAAAATGGGGGGTGTAACAATGGCAAATATTGATTTGAGTCAGTATGGAATTACGGGTGTCAAAAGATCGTTCGCAATCCTTCATACGAGATGTTATATGAAGAGGAAACAAAATCTAGCCTAGTAGGTTTTGAAAAAGGACAGGAAAGTGAACTCGGTGCTGTCAATGTTATGACCGGCGAATATACAGGCCGCTCTCCGAAAGACAAATTCATTGTCATGGACGAAAACTCAAAGGACACCGTTTGGTGGACTACTGATGAGTACAAGAACGACAACCGTCCGTTGAGCCAGGAAGCATGGGATGCTGTAAAGAAAATTGCCGTTGAGACGCTCTCTAACAAGAGATTGTTCGTGGTAGATGCATTCTGCGGCGCCAACGAGAATACTCGCATGGCCATTCGCTTTATCGTAGAGGTGGCTTGGCAGGCGCACTTCGTCACAAACATGTTCATTCGGCCGACGGAAGAAGAACTGAAAGATTTTAAGCCGGACTTCATCGTGTATAATGCCTCTAAAGCAAAGGTAGAGAACTACAAAGAGCTCGGCATGAACTCCGAGACGGGAATTCTCTTCAATATCACCAGCCGTGAGCAGGTTATTGTAAACAGCTGGTACGGCGGCGAGATGAAAAAAGGGTATGTTCTCCATGATGAACTACTATCTGCCGCTCAAGGGCATCGCTTCGATGCACTGCTCCGCAAACACGGATTTGAACGGCGAGAATACTGCAATTTTCTTCGGCCTTTCCGGAACCGGCAAGACTACGCTGTCAACCGATCCGAAGCGTCTGTTGGTTGGCGATGACGAGCACGGCTGGGATGATAAAGGCATCTTCAACTTTGAGGGGTGGCTGCTATGCGAAAGTTATCAAGCTCGATAAAGAATCTGAGCCGGATATCTACAATGCGATCAAACGCAACGCTCTTCTGGAGAATGTTACGCTGGACGCTGACGGCAAGATCGATTTCGACGACAAGAGTGTAACGGAAAATACCCGTGTTTCTTATCCGATTAACCACATTACCAATATCGTCAAACCCGTTTCTACGGCACCGGCGGCAAAGGATGTTATCTTCCTGTCGGCAGACGCTTTCGGCGTTCTTCCGCCCGTATCCATCCTGACGCCCGAGCAGATGCAGTACTACTTCCTGTCTGGCTTCACGGCGAAGCTCGCGGGCACAGAGCGCGGCATCACCGAGCCCACGCCGACTTTCTCGGCTTGCTTTGGCCAGGCGTTTTTGGAGCTGCACCCGACGAAGTATGCCCAGGAGCTTGTCAAGAGAATGGAGCAGAATAATTCCAAAGCGTATTTGGTAAACACCGGATGGAACGGTTCTGGCAAGCGAATCTCGATTCGCGATACCCGCGGTATCATCGATGCGATTTTGGATGGTTCCATTGGCGATGCGCCGACCAAGAAACTGCCCTATTTCAACGTGGAGATTCCCACAGAGCTGCCCGGCGTAGATACCAATATTCTCGACCCGCGCGATACCTACGCGAACGCTGGTGAATGGGAAGTGAAAGCCAAAGACTTGGCGCAGCGCTTCATCAAAAACTTTGCGAAATACGAGGGAAATGAAGCGGGAAAGGCACTGGTTTCTGCAGGTCCTCAACTGTAAAAATTAGAATATAAAGAAAACATACCGCAGAAGATTTCGCTTTTCTGCGGTTGTTTTTATTGGAGAAAAAACGTAACATTTTAGGAAATTCTTACTGGGCCTTCTTTTCGATGAAAAAAGAAAATGGTATAATAAGGAATCAATGAAGGTTGGGAAAGGGGGATGGGATATGCAGGAGAATAGAAAAGATGGGCGCGAGATTCCAAGCTTTTCTGGCAATTTGCGCAGCCACATGATAAGCGTTCCAGAATGCATTCGCAAAGCTTCGGGTATTCGTATTTTCGGCAGGAGGATCAAGTCTTTGGCGTTTACCACAGATGTGGCCATCATCCGCAATATCAATGCGGATGCCATCATCGCAGTATACCCTTTACACCCCAGCCTGCCATTACCAAGGCCATCATGACTGCGGCGGATATGCCGGTGTTTGTGGGTGTAGGCGGCGGAGTAACGAAAGGGGGAGCGCGTACTGGATTTGGCTCGGGATGCTGAATTTGTCGGGGCATTTGGCGTGGTGCTCAATGCGCCGACGGAAAACGCTACGGTGGAGCGGCTGAAGCTTATTTTAGATATTCCGGTGGTCATCACCGTGGTCTCTGAGCACACGGATATTGCGGGCAGAATTGCAGCCGGGGCGGATATTGTAAACGTCTCGGGGGCAGGCAGGACAGCGCACATTGTCCGGGCAATACGGGAAAAGTATCCTGAACTTCCTATCATTGCCACGGGCGGTCCCACAGAGCAAAGCATGGTGGAGACTATCGAGGCTGGGGCGAATGCCATCACCTATACGCCGCCCAGCAATGGAGAGCTGTTCCGGGTGTCCATGCAGAAATATCGCGCGGCGGCGGAAAAGAAGGCGGAAGAAGAATAAAAGTGGCACGCAATGTGCCATTTTTTTGTCCGGAAGAAAACAGGAGGAAAGATGACAGAGCAGATGCAGGCATGGAGCCAGAATTTTGCCCGGAAAATGCAGGAGCTTTTTTCCAAGTAGAGTGGCGTTTGTGGGCATTCAGGGCAGCCACAGAAGAGGCGAGGCCACAGCGCATAGCGATATCGACATGGTGGTGATCTTGGACGAGCTTCGAATGGAGGATTTGAAGAAATATCGGGACTTTGTTATGACCATGGAAGAGCGGGAGGCGATGTGCGGGTTTGTTTCAGGGAAAACGAGCTGGCAAACTGGCCAAGGGGGGATTTGTTTCAATTTTATCACGATACAGAGGCGATAGAAGGCGACCTTCTCTCTATCATTTCGCTGCCCACAAGGGAAGATGCTGCGCAAGCTTTGCAGGCGGGAGCGGCGAACCTATACCACGCCGCTTGCCATTGCTATCTTTTTGAGCAGGGAAAGGCGCAGACGCTGGCTGCGCTATATAAAGGGCGTGCTGTTTTTGCTGCAAGCCTGGCTTTTTTGCGGAGCGAGAGATTTACTGCTCCAATGCCCAGGCGCTGGGAGAGGAGCTTTTGGGCGAAGAGGCGGCGCTTTTCCAAGGCTGGCAGGAGCGGGGAGCGATTGCGCAGGAATCGGGAGCGGCGCTGGAACAACGATTTTCTCGGCTGATCTCCTGGTGTGCGAAAAAAGTTGTGCGATAAGAATAAAAAGAGCCGCAGCGTTTTTCTGCGGCTCTTTCTTTTTTTAGATGGCCTTTCCTTTGGGAAACGGGATTACATTATTCTTTCTGCGGCGCGTGGCAGGGAGTGGCTCTGCCTCAGCAGGCTCCGCGGGCTGTTCGCTCTCCTCCGCATCGAAGTGCGCCAAGGCGAGGGCCGCTAGCACAGCGGCAGTGGCGCAAGCCCCGAGCGCGCCTAAAAATGAAACAGAGCGGCAAATGTAAATGCGACGAGGCAGGCAATGCCTAAAAAAGAGCGGCGCGGCCCATTTTCCATAACCGCCGCCTTCAGCGCCGCGCATAAAGGCCGAGATGACTTTATCAAAAAAGAGAGCTTGTTTTTTCACGTTGCTCACATCCTTTCCTTGTATTTATCATATCAAAAGGCAGTCCCAAAAACGGACAAAACAGTTGAAGTAAATGCGGTTTTATGGTACACTAAAGCAACACACGGGAGGTGCGCCAAGATGGCAAAGAGCCCTCATCAGAAGATGAAACTGCTATATCTCATGAAAATTCTCACCGAGCGCACGGATGAGGAGCATTTGATGACGGTGCCCGAGATGGTGGCGGCGCTGGCGGAATATGGTATTGGCGCCGAGCGCAAGAGCCTGTATGACGATCTCGAAGCTTTGCGCATATTCGGGTTGGATATCGAGAGCAGACGGGGAAAAAATTACGGCTACTATGTCGCCAGTCGCTCTTTTGAGCTGCCCGAGCTAAAGCTTTTGGTAGATGCGGTGCAGGCCTCCCGGTTTATCACCCACAAGAAGAGCGAACAGCTCATTCATAAAATTGAGAGCCTCACCAGCGCCGGGCAGGCGCGGCAGCTCGATCGCCAGGTGTATATTCTAAACCGCGTCAAAACCATGAACGAGAGCATCTACTATAACGTGGACGAAATTCACCGGGCGATTTTTGAGGAAAAGCAAATTTCCTTCCAGTATTCCGAGTATACGCTGGATAAAAAGCTGCATCCAAGGCGGGGCGGAGAGCGCTATACCGTGAGCCCGTATTTGCTGCTTTGGAACGATGGGTACTATTATCTGGTGGCCTACTACGAGCGCTATGGCGGGCTTTCGCATTTTCGGGTGGATAAGATGTCTAAAATCAGCCTGGAGCCAGAAAACCGCCGGGAGATGAGCGAACGGCTGGACCCAGCGGAATATGCAAACCGGATGTTCGGTATGTTTGGCGGGGATGTTCAGGGCATTGTGATGGAGTTCGATGAGAGCCTGGTGGGCGTGGTGGTGGATCGGTTTGGCAGAGACGTGCCCATCTCCAGCGCCAAAGAGGGGAAATTTACCGCGCATCTAAAAGTCGCGGTGAGCCCGGCGTTCTTATCCTGGGTGTTCCAATTTGGGACAAAGGCGAAGATTATCTCGCCCCCGAGCGTCGCGGAAAAGCTGGCAGAGGCCGCCGGAGAAGTGCAGAAGCTTTATGAAAAAGAGCGTAAAACGCTCTTTTTTCTTTACAGATGTGATATACTGTGCTTGCCGAAAGTAAATGAAAATAAACGGAGGTTTTTTCTATGAAACTCGGATTTTTGAGCGCGATATTGCCGGAGTATACGTTTGATCAGGTAGTGGATTATGCCGGGGAGCTAGGGCTTCGGGCAGTAGAGCTGGCCTGCTGGCCCATGGGCAAGGCGACCCGGCGCTATGCCGGCGTGACGCATATCGACGCGGACGCTTACGACAAACAGGCGATTTGGGCAAAGCTGGAGGAAAAAATGTGGAGATTTCGGGGCTGGGGTACTATCCGAACCCGCTCGACCCGGATAAAGCGCAGAGCGAGCTTGCCATCGCGCATATTAAAAAGCTCATCCATGTGGCGAAGGATTTAAATGTGTCCGTGCTAAACACCTTTATCGGCCGGGATCCGAGAGCCACGCTGGGCGAGAGTTTTTGCGGCGTTTAAAAAAAAGTCTGGCCGGATATCATAAGAGGCCGAGGACAATGGCATCACCATCTGCATCGAAAACTGCCCGATGTATTTTACCACAGACGAGGAGCCCGGGGGCAAAAACCTGGCCTGCACGCCGGCAATTTGGCGGGAGATGTTCTCCATCATCGATAGCAAAATTTTGCCCTCAATTACGACCCCTCGCACATGATCATCCTGCAAATGGACTATACGCTGCCCATCTACCAGTTTGCGGAGAAAATAAAGCATATCCACATCAAGGATGTGCAGTTTTATAAGGATAAGTATGACCAAGTTGGTTTCTTTGCGCCGCCGCTTTCCTACCATACGCCCAAGCTGCCCGGGCTCGGGGATATCGACTGGGGTAAGTTCACCTCGGCGCTCAACGACATTGGCTATAAAGGCGCGGCCATTTTAGAGATTGAGGATCGGGCTTACGAGGAGACGCTGCAAGATAGGCTCGATTCCATCAAGCTTTCCAAGAATTTTATGAATCAGTACATCTTATAAGGAGCAGGCGATGAAAAAAGATAAAGGTTGGCGTGATTGGCGGCGGGTTTATTGGCCCGGTGCATGTGGAGAGTTTAAGAAGGCTCGGGTATGTGGAGGTTGTGGCCATTGCGACGTCGAATCAAGCGGGAGCGGAAAAGCTGGCGGATCAGCTTTCCATCCCCAAAGGGATACGGAGACTACCGGGATCTGATCGCAGACGTGGAGGTGGAGGCGGTGCACATCTGTACGCCCAACAACCTGCACTACCCCATGGCTAAAGCTGCAATTCTGGCGCATAAGCACGTGGTTTGCGACAAGCCTCTGGCCATGACTGCGGCCGAGGGCGCGGATTTGCAGGCGCTGGCCGAGCGGGGAGGGCGTAGTGGCGGCGGTGAGTTTCAACCTGCGATTCTACCCGCTGGTACATCAGGTGAAAGCGATGATAGCGGCGGGAGAGTTGGGAGAAATTTATGCGGTGAATGGCTCCTACCAACAGGATTGGCTGCAACTGGCGACGGATTATAGCTGGCGCCTGGAGCCGGAACGGGCAGGAGAGGCCCGGGCGGTGGGGATATCGGGTCGCATTGGCTGGATGGCGTGGAGTTCATGACCGGGCTGCAAGTGGAGAAGGTATGCGCGGACTTTGCGACCTTTTTGCCCGTGCGCAAGAAACCCAAAAAGGCTGTGCAGACTTTCTCGGGCAAGCTGATTTCGGACGATGATTATGAGGATGTGCCGATTAGCACAGAGGATTATGCCTCCGTGCTGCTGCGCTTTGCCGGCGGCGCCCGGGGCTCCATGACGGTGAATCAGGCGGCGGCCGGGCGCAAGAATCGGCTGTACTACGAGATTTATGGCAGCAAGGCGGGGATTTGCTTTGATGCGGAGAAGCCCAATCAGCTTTGGATCGGCAAACGTATGGGCAACAACGAAGTGATGATCAAAGACCCGGCACTGGCAATGCCGCTGGCGCAGAACGTGATGAGCTATCCCGGGGGGCATGCGGAAGGGTTTGGCGATACGTTTAAGCAGTGCTTTAGGAAAATCTATGAGTATATTTTGGGCGGGCGGCAGGGCGATGTACAGTTCCCGACCTTTGCAGACGGCGTGCGCGAGCTCAAGATTTCCGAGGCAATTCTGCTCTCGGCGCGGCAGCTGACATGGAGGAAGTGCGGTAATCAGCCATAAAAGGACAATAAAAAAGCCTTCGATTGCGAAGGCTTTTTTTGGTGGGAACAATTGGGCTCGAACCAATGACCCTCTGCTTGTAAGGCAGATGCTCTCCCAGCTGAGCTATGCTCCCAAAAACTACCCGCCGACCGACATGGCAGCCGACGAGCAAGCTTTAAAAATGGTGACCCCTAGGAGAATCGAACTCCTGTTACCGCCGTGAAAAGGGCGATGTCTTGACCGCTTGACCAAGGGGCCACAAACGGGACGTGTTATATGTTACACAATGCGCGGGAAGTTGTCAAGAGTTTTTGAAAAAATTGCCCAAGGATAAGCGAAAAACAGCAGAAAATGCCGCCTGGAAAGGGGCAAGAAAATTCCGATGGGGCGGCTTTAGTGGTTGCAATCGATTGTAATTTAGATGTATAATAAATTTATCTGGGGACAAACGCATATCGTATTTAGGGGTACTTTATATGTTGCCCTGGCATCAATTTTAATTTGGCAAGCTGCCAAAAAAAAAGGAGATTTGAAATGGATAAGTTGAAAGAAGACAAGAGATGGGCAAGATCAACGCGGAGATACTTTCGGCGGTGGATCAGAACCAGATTGACGAGCTGGTGGATGCGATTATCGCAGCGAGAAGAGTGTTTGTTTCCGGCTGGGGCCGCGCGGGCAACATCGCAAGAATTCTTGGCATGAATATGTCTCAGCTGGGGATGAACGTGTTCTGCGTGGGCGATAACAACACCCCTCCATTCACGAGAGGGATTTGCTCATCATCTTCTCCGGCTCGGGAAATACCAAGACGATTTCCCTCATCTGCCAGCAGGGCAAAGACCACGGCGCGAAGGTTTGCTTGATTTCGGGCAATGCGGATTCCACCATGGGTAAGATTGCGGATATCAATATTGTCATTCCCGCGGATCAATGGAAAGAGGAAAAGCCGGGCGAGGAGCATTCGGAAATTCGTGGCCTGGCGATTTATCAGGTGGCCTTCATGCTCAACGATTTCATCGAGGAGTGCGTGATGGAGCGGCTGGGCAAGACGTTTGAAGACGTCAAGTTCTTCCACAACAACTTGGAATAAGCGGCGGATAGAGGAGAATTTGCAATGATAAATAAAATGGATAGAGTAGCAGAGCGAGCCAGAACGGGCCGGGAAGATGCCCAGATGCTGGCCGGCATCGACCAGGCGCAGCTGGATGCGATGGTAGATGCCATCCTGGAAGCGAAAAGAGTTTTCGTCGCAGGCTGGGGCAGAGCCGGAAACGTGGGAAGAATCCTTTCGATGGACTGCTCGCAAATCGGCCTGCAAACCTACTGTGTAGGCGATAACGGAACCCCCTCCATTCAGCCTGGGGATATTTTGGTGATCAGCTCGGGATCGGGAAACACCAAGACCATGGCGATTTTGGCGCAGCAGGCCAAAGAGCACGGCGCAAAGCTGGGGCTCATTTCGGGCAACGCGGATTCCACCATCGGCAGAATGGCGGATGTGAACGTCGTGATTCCGCAGGTGAAGCATGTGCGCGGCGATGGCACTCGCCCGCATCCCACGAGCTCTGGCGGTTCCATCTATCATGTCATCGTCATGGTTTGCGACTTAATCCGGGCCTATGCCATGGAGCGGCTGGGCGTGAGTTTTGAGGATGTCGTATACAACCACAACAACCTGGAATAAGAGGAGATTAGGACAATGATGGATAGAGTAAAAGAGAGAATCAGAATGGGCGAGGAGTGCGCCCAGATGCTAGATGGCGTCTGCCAGACCGAGCTGGATGAACTGGCAAAGGCGATTTTGCACGCCAGAAGAATTTTTGTCGCGGGCTGGGGCAGAGCGGGAAACATGATTAAAATCCTCTCCATGAACTGCTCTCAGGCAGGGCTTCGGACCTATGTTGTAGGCGATAACGGCACGCCTTCCATCGGCGAAGAAGATCTGCTCGTTATCGGTTCGGGCTCGGGCGAAACCAAGACGATGGTCGTCATAGCAGAGCAGGCAAAAGCGCATGGCGCGAAGCTGGCGCTCGTCACCGGAAAGAAGGAATCCACCATCGGCAAGCTGGCGGATTTGCAGGTGTTCATTCCCGGTCCGGTGCGGCCGGAGGGCGAAAAAAGTTCCGGATGGCTGCGGCGGCTCCATCTACCCGGTGTTCAACATGGTGGCAGACACCATCCAGTCTTATCTGGCCGAGTATATGGGCCTGGTATCCGCGGATATCGGCTTTAACCATAACAACCTAGAGTAACAAAAAACCCCGCAGGGGGCTTTTTTTAACCGGAAAAACAGGAGGAGAAATGAGCTATCTAATCGAGACAGAGCGGCTGGGCCTGCGGGAGCTGGCCCTTGAGGATTTTGCGGCGCTTTGCGTATTCTTGCAGGATCTAGACGTCATGTATGCCTGGGAATATGCCTTTAGCGATGAGCAAGTGCGGGAGTTTATAAAAACCAGCAAAAGAGCTATGAAACAAACGGTTTTGGATACTACGCGGCGGTAGAAAAGCAGAGCGGCAACATCATCGGCTGCATTGGGCCCTTGATGGAGCATATAAACGGCGAGGATTTTTACGGCCTTGGCTATATTTTGGCCAAGGAGGCTTGGGGTCAGGGATACGCCTTTGAGGGCGCGAAAGCCTGCATGGAGCATTTGTTCAAAAAATACCATGCGGATAAGGTGGTGGCGGAAATCCGGCCGGAAAATACGGCGTCTGTGCATGTGGCAGAGAAGTTGGGCATGAAAGTGGAGAGTGTGTTCACAAAAATTGTAAACGGTAAGCAAATGCCCCATGCGGTTTATGTAAAACACGCTGAAAAATAGCAAAAAGCGCTGCAAATGCAGCGCTTTTTGCTATTTTTTGTGTAAATAATTCATTAATTTGAATGCGACACAAAATTCCCCGGATTTTGCAGGTGTTTTCGAGGAGACTAAACGAGGGCCTTGGTTGGCTTTTTGGCAAAAATATGCTAAAATAGGACAGTATTACGGAAAAAGGAGATTTCCTTTGAATCGGGCAAGAAATTCTATTCGAAATATCATATTCGGCCTGGGCGGGCAGGTTTTAAATATCCTCATGAGCTTCGCCATGCGCACAGTGTTCATCCATACGCTGGACGCGGTTTACCAAGGGGTCAACAGGACGTTTACCAACATCCTGATGCTATTCTCCTGGCGGATTTGGGCGTGGGCACGGCGATTATCTACGCGCTCTACCGGCCGATTGCAGAGGACGACAGAGTCAAAAATCCAGGGACTGATGAAGCTCTACCAGAAGGCGTATACCATCATCGGCTTTGTCATCATTGGGCTTGGATTTGCGACGCTGCCTTTCTTGCAGTACCTCGTAAAAGACGCGAATATTCCGGACTTGCACCTCATTTTCATGCTGTTTGTGGTGAACACGGCCTCGGGGTATTTCTTCTCCTATAAGGGCTCGCTCATCACGGCGCACCAGAAGAATTATATCGTCACCAACGTCATTTATGGTACATCGATTTTGTGTTATGCGATTCAGATGGTTGTCATGAGCGTGACGCACAACTATATTTTGACACTCTCCATCCAGGTGGGTACAAACGCGCTGCAAGGCGTGATTACCATGTTTATCGCCAACCGGATGTACCCGTATATTCGGGGCAAGAATGATTCTGTTTTGCCGGCTGCCGACCGCAAAGCGGTTTTTAAGAGCATGGGCTCGCTCATGTTTTACCGGGCGGGGCAGGTTGTCATCAACGGCACGGACAGTCTCATCATCTCCTCGATTGTGGGCCTGAACGCCGCGGGGATTTACTCCAACTATTCCCTGCTCACCACCACGGTCAAAAACCTTTTGCAGCAGGTGTTTAACGCCAGCACGGCCAGCATCGGCAATATGGCGGCGACGGAGACCACCCGGCGCAAATATCGGGTTTATAACACGATTTTTTCGGAAACTTCTGGATGTTTGGGTTTGCATCCGTCTGTTTCTTTGTGCTTTTTAACCCGTTTGTGGCGATGTGGGCGGGCAAAGACCGGCTGCTGACGCAGCAGATGGTGACTTTCATTGTGCTGAATTTCTACCTTGTGGGCATGCGCAATGTGAACACTACGTTTCGTGACACTATGGGCGTTTTTGAAGAGGGAAAGTTCATTCCCATCGTTTCCGCAATTGTCAACATCGGCATCTCTATCATGACGGCCAAGCTGTTTGGCCTGATTGGCGCGTTTATCGGCACGACGGTAAGCATGGTGACGACACTTTGCTGGATGGAGCCGGTGGTGCTCTTCAAATTCGGATTCAAGCGAAGCCCGCTGCCGTATTTTATCAAGTATGTGACATACTTTATCGTGACGGTGCTCACCACGGCGCTGACGAACTTTCTTGCGGGCTTTCTTGGGACAGGGCTGCTTGCATTCGTGGGGAAATTCGCCATATGCCTTATTGTGCCCAACGTGGTTTTTTACTTGCTCTTCCGCAAGACTGGAGAATTTAAGATGTTATCGCGGCAGGTGAAATCCGTTCTGGGCAGAAAATTCGGGAGGAAAAACACGCATGATTTTATTCGGGCCTTCGGGCAATTCCGAGCAATTTTACGAGGAAGGTTTTAAGCACACCTATGAGGCCATGGCCTGGGTCGCAGGTATGGGGCTGAATGCATATGAATATTCTTTTGGCAGGGGCGTGCGCATCGGGGAGCAGACCGCGGCAATTGTAAAAGAAGAGGCGCAGAAGAACGGCATCGCCATGAGCGTGCATGCGCCCTATTTCATCAACCTGGCCACGGACGATGAGGAGAAGCGACAGAAGAACCTGAATTATTTCCTGAAAGCGCTCGGGCGGCCAAATGGCTCGGGGCGGACAGGGTTGTTTTTCACCCGGGCTCCTGTGCGAAGATGGACAGGGAGCAGGCTTTATGCTGACGCTGCAAAATTTTGCCTGGATTTTAGAGAAACTCGATGAGGCAGGCCAGGGTGACCTTACCTATTGCCCGGAGACCATGGGCAAAGTAAACCAGCTTGGGAACTTAGAGGAGATTATCCGATTGGTAAACCTGGATGACAGGGTGCTGCCCACCATCGATTTTGGGCACTTGCATGCGAGGGATCGGGGCGCCATCAATTCCCCGGAAGATTTTGAAGCGATATTAAAGGCGCTGATCGGCGGAATTGGCTTTGAACGGACGAAAAATATGCACGTGCATTTTTCCCGAATAGAGTTTACCGCGATGGGAGAAAAGCAGCACAGGACGTTTGCGGACGAAGGTTTTGGCCCGTATTTTGAGCATTTGGCGCCCATGCTGCTGAAATATGATTTGGAGCCGCGCATCATCTGCGAGGCCAAGGGTACCATGGCTATGGATGCGCTGGCGATGAAGCGAATCTATGAACAGGCGAAGGGGAACTAAAATGAACAGATTTGAGAAATTGCAGGCATACATGGCGGAAAACGAGGTGGACGGTGTTCTGCTCACAAGCCTGGAGAACATGCAGTGGTATTCCGGGTTTACTGGGGACACGGGGGACATTCTGGTGACGGCGGAAGCGCAGTATTTCATGACGGATTTTCGCTACCTGGAGATGGCCGAGCGGGAGATGGGCGACAGCTTTATTTTTGTCAAGACAAAGCAGGACGGCGCATACGGCGAGGCTGCGGAGCTGGCAAAAAAACACGGTGTGCGCGTGCTGGGCATCGAGACGGGCAAAGTTACGCTAGACCAAAAAGCGGCGATGGACGCGGCGTTTTCAGCCGAATTTGTCTCGGTTGACGGGGCGATGCAGCGCTTGCGCACGATTAAGACGCCGGAAGAGATTGAGAAAATGCGCAAGGGCGCAAAAATCACGGCGGATACCTTCTATCATATGACAAAGGTCATCAAGCCCGGGGTTTCGGAATTCGACCTGCTGGCGGAGATGATCTACTTCTTCCATAAGAACGGCGTGAAGCCTTCTTTTGAGCCGATTATCGCCACTGGCCCCAACTCTTCGCTGCCCCATGCGACGATTTCCGATAGAAAAGTTCAGAACGGCGATTTTGTCACCATGGATTTCGGTGTGATTTATGAGGGATGTGCACAGATTTTACCCGTACCGTCGCGGTGGGAGGGGTTGCGCAGGAGCTGCAAATGATTTATAATATTGTGCAGAAAGCTCAAAAGCGACGCTTGATGCACTGCGCCCGGGGATTACGGGCGGAGATGTGGACGGGGTCGCGAGGGGCATTATCACAGATGCCGGCTATGGCGCGTTTTACGAACATGGGACGGGCCACGGCGTGGGCGTAGAGATCCATGAAGCTCCGTGGTTCCGCAAAAACAACGAACAGGTTCTGGAAGCGGGCATGATTGGCACTGTGGAGCCGGGCATTTATTTGCCGGGCAAAGGCGGTGTGCGCATCGAGGACATGGTGGCCATCACGGAAGACGGTTATGAGAATTTCTATACGGTATCAAAAGATTTGATCGTTTTATAATTGGAGGAGAGTAAAGAATGATATCAGCAGGCGATTTCAGAAAGGGCGTTACGATTGAAATTGACGGCCAGGTTTGGGTGATTGTGGACTTTCAGCATGTAAAGCCGGGCAAAGGGCGCGGCGTTTGTGCACGAAGATCAAAAACGTCATCAGCGGCAGCGTGCTTGAGCGCACGTTTAACCCGACGGAAAAATACCCGAAAGCAATGGTGGAGAGAAAAGAGATGCAGTATCTGTATTCGGATGACGATCTCTACTACTTCATGGACCTTGAGACATACGACCAGCTTCCCTTGGGCCATGCGCTCGTGGAAGATGCGATGCAGTATGTGAAGGAAAACACCAATGTGAACGTGAAGTTCTTCAAGGGAGAGGCGTTCTCGGTAGAGGCCCCGAACTTTGTGGAGCTGGAGATTACCGAGACAGACCCGGGTTTCAAAAGGGCGACACGGCGACTTCGGGCAACAAGCCGGCGATTCTCGAGACAGGCGCAAAAGTCATGGTTCCGCTGTTCATCAACCAGGGAGACAAAATCCGTGTGGACACCAGAACCGGCGACTACATGGAGCGGGCATAAATTATTTACGCAATTAAAAAGCAGCGCTTAGGCGCTGCTTTTTTGTGCTTTCTTATTCGAAAAGCTCTGCGGCTTTGGCCATGTTCTTTATGACAGGCACGCCGAACGGGCAGCGGCCTTCGCAGCTTCCGCAGGCGATGCAGTCGCTGCCCTGGGCGGAGAGCGAAGCATAATGCGAGCGGATGGAGGGGGATATTTTTCTCGTCCAGCTGGGCGATATCGAGGTATTTATTGACGGCCGCGATATCAATGCCTACAGGGCAGGGCTGGCAATGGCTGCAATACACGCAGTTTCCCCTAAAATCGTTGCGCAGCGTGCCGAGAACCGGGGTATAATCCCGCTGCTCATCTCCCATCTCGAGGTAGCGCAGCATCTTTGACTTCCGCGCCGGTTTGGCAGCCGAGCATTGTGCTGGCGACGGCCGGGCGGGTCAGGGCGTAGTGGATGCACTGTGCCACGCTCATAGGCTTCTCAAAGGGGGTATGCTCAGCGGAGATGAGCTTGCCGGCGCCCAGGGTTTTCATCACCGTAATGCCGATACCCTTTTGCTCGCAGAGCTGATACAGCGCAGCACGGCCGGGATCCACACCGCGAAACGCGGCGGCATCGAGGCCGTCGTTTAGCGCTTCAAGCGCGTTTGTTTCGGCGGGAATGAGGTCGAACGCCATGTTGATGCTGAACATGAGCATCTCGGGCAGGCCGGTCTTGATGGCGCGGATGGCGGTCGCCGGGTTATGCGAGCTAAAGCCGATATGGCGGATATCGCCGCGTTCTTTAAGCGCAGGACATAGTCTGCAAAACCAGTTTCGAAGACATTATGATAATCCTCGTCCGAATCGATAAAAAACATCATGCCAAAATCGATATAGCCGTAGATGCGCAGTAGATCTTCAAAGTAGCGCTGCACCACCGGGAGATCCCGGCTGATATCATACTGCTGGCTGATATCCGTCGAGCCGATATGCCCCTGGATGAGCACATCCTTGCGGCGCGTGCCGATGGATTTTGCGATGTTCTCCCGAATCTCTTTGCCGGGCATGAAGACGTCCAGAATGTTGACGCCGTTTTCCAAGGCGGTGGAGACTGTCTCATTTACCTGAGCGAAGGGTTTGCCATCCAGATGCTCGCAGCCGAGACCTATGATGCTACCCTTTAGGCCGGTTTTGCCAATTTCACGGTATTCCATACTTTTTACCATCCTCTTAATCATAGTAATTGGACAATTTCATATTTGGTTGTGCTTTGGTATTTTCCCATTATAGCACGGTTTTTTGCTTTGTAAAAGGGTAAGTCCTTCGTCATAAGAAGAGTTTCCCGGCGTTTTTACATGCTTAGAAGAGCGTATAGCCCGCTTCCCTCTGGAATAGGCGCAGTATTTTTTTAGAGGGATAGGCTTCGAGGATTTGCACTTTAGCGTTCCCATCTGAAAGCAAAAAAACTTTGATTTGGCTCTGGGGCGCGGTATTGGCAATGGAGGGCGGGAGATCATAGGCGAAAAAATAATCTGACGGCTGCTGCGCATCCTCTTGGCCATGCCGCGGAGCTTTTCCTGTGCCTCCTGCAAAAAGGGGGGCAACAGCCTCCTGGGGCAATAGAGCTTCTACTGACAGCGCAAGCGGCGCCTCTTTGTAATAGGAGAGAGCGAGCGCCTGGCCTTGTGCCAGAGAGGGCAAACCGAGTTCGCCGGAGAGGGTTTCCCAGGATGAATGAGAGCAGGAGGTAATCGTGATGCCGGAGGTCATATCTTTGTTCAGGCAGACTGCTTTTTGCCCGCTCACCCACATAGCTCCACAAAATAAAGAAGAGAACGAGGAGGGTGAAGGCTAATTCTGTATAGAGAGAAGCGCGGCCCCGAAGAGGCGCGGCATAGGAAAATGCTGGGCTTTGACAGGAACGCACGACATTTCTTTGAAAAGTGAGCTCGACAGCCGCGCCTTCCTCCAGCTTTTTGAAACGCTTCTCTTGGAAGTTGGAGTGTGCGCTCCTCTCCATTTTCCAAGAGAAACGAGGCGTAATATAAAAATACCATTCGATGTATCGAGCCCAAGGGCGCTACCTGGTAATAGGCGGGCTCGCTACAGCAATTCTGGAAAGTAAGACGGCGGCGGCTATATCCCACCTGTTTGCTCTGCTTGGAAAGCACCTGTGCAGAACTTTTTTGTGTAGCGGGGCGCGAAACAGCCGAAACCGGAGGTATGTAGGATAGCCAAGCAGGATGAGAGCTAGAATAAAAAAGATGAGAAAAAATTAAAACATAGAGACACCTCACAGACGTATATTAAAAAATAATAACACAGCCTTGTCACAAACTTGTGTCAAAGAAAGTTTGCAATTAAAATCTCGCAACCCGCTTTAGCGAATTGCGATATGAATGCAGCCTGAGGCTGCTGGTGGAGATGATGAGACTCGAACTCACGACCTCTTACATGCGAAGCAAGCGCTCTAGCCAACTGAGCTACACCCCCAAACTCCCAACAACACGCATTATACACCATTCGGAAAAAAGTTTCAATAGCTATTTTGAAAAACGGGACGCTTTTGCTTTACAATAAATTCTGCTACAATAAAGGGAGAAGAGGAGGGAAAACATGGCGCAGCGTTCCTTATTTGAAACCGGGCAAAACAACCCGCTGGCGAGCCGGCTGCGGCCGAAGACGCTGGAGGGGTTTGTGGGTCAGCGGCATCTTTTGGGCGAGGGGAAGGTTTTGCGGCAGCTGATCGAGCAGGATCAGGTGTCCTCGATGATATTCTGGGGTCCGCCTGGCGTGGGCAAAACCACGCTGGCGCGCATCATCGCGGGGAAAACCCAGGCGAACTTTATCGATTTCAGCGCGGTTACAAGCGGCATCAAGGAGATTCGTGAGGTGATGAACCGGGCAGAAAACGACCGACTGCTCGGGGAAAACCATCCTGTTTGTGGACGAGATTCACCGTTTCAACAAGGCGCAGCAGGATGCTTTTCTGCCGTTTGTGGAAAAGGGCAGCATCATCCTCATTGGTGCGACGACAGAAAACCCTTCCTTTGAGGTGAATTCGGCTTTGCTTTCCCGGTGCAAGGTGTTTGTGTTGCAGGCGCTCTCGGCGGATGATTTGGCGCGGTTGTTAAAAAATGCACTTTCCGACCCAAAAAGGGTTTGGCGGGCAGGAGATTGAGATAGAGGAAAAGTTGCTCCTTATGATCGCCAATTTTGCCAACGGGGACGCGCGCACGGCGCTGAATACGTTGGAAATGGTGGTGCTCAACGGCGAGCGCCAGGGCGAGAGAACCATCGTCACAGAAGAGATACTGGAGCAGTGCATCAGCAAAAAGTCGCTGCTTTACGATAAGAACGGCGAAGAACATTATAACCTGATTTCCGCGCTGCACAAATCCATGCGCAACAGCGACCCGGACGCTGCGGTATACTGGCTGGCCCGGATGCTGGAAGCGGGAAGACCCGCTCTATATCGCCCGGCGGCTCGTGCGCTTTGCCAGCGAGGATATTGGGCTGGCGGATACCAGCGCGCTTCCCCTGGCAGTGGCGGCATACCAGGCGTGCCATTTTATCGGGATGCCGGAATGCAGCGTAAATTTGACGGAGGCGGCAATTTATCTTTCGGTAACTCCTAAATCCAATGCGCTATACATGGCATACGAAAGCGCGAAAAAAGACGCGCTAAGCATGCTGGCAGAGCCGGTTCCGCTGCACATCCGAAACGCGCCGACCCAGCTGATGAAAGAACTGCATTACGGCGAAGGGTACCAATATGCACATAACAGCCAGGACAAGCTGACGAATATGCAGTGCCTGCCGGATTCGCTGCTGGGCCGTAACTATTATAGGCCGACCACCCAGGGCAAAGAGGCGCGGGTAAAAGAGCGGCTGGAGCAGATTGCAAGATGGAAAAAGGAGCACAAGGAGTAGCATTGCCCCTTTACAAGCGGAGACAAATAGGGTAGAATCTCGTTAGAATAAGAATTTGGAGGAACCGATGCGCATTATTTCTTGCTAGTATTTTTATATGGTTCACAGAATGGAGCAGTCTTATTTTGTGCACCCAGCAGGAAAGATGCCAGGCGCCAAGCGATAGGCCAAAATACGCGGAATAATCCGCGCTTAGGATGCAGCTTTTCTGCATCCTTTTTGTTTTGCGGAGGTGTGTGTTTATGGCGCAAATTATGGTAAAAAAAGAGCTGAGCTTTTCTTACGAGGGGAGCTATGATTTGATTTTTGATCGCGCCAGCTTTCAGTTTGATACGGATTGGAAGCTGGGGTTTATCGGCAGAAACGGCCGGGGAAAGACGACGTTTTTACGGCTGCTCATGGGAAGAGAGGAATTTCAGGGCGAGATTTCCACCGGCGGCGCAATTTTTGACTACTTCCCTTTGAAGTGGGAGATGCGGAGCGGGACACCCTTGCGATAGCAGAGGAGATTTGCCCGGATTTGGAGTTCTGGAAGTTGCAGCGTGAGCTCTCGCTGTTGGAAGTGGAGGAGGATGTGCTCTACCGGGCGTTTTCCAGCCTCAGCAACGGAGAGCGTACGAAGGTTTTGCTGGCGGCGTTGTTTTTGCGGGAAAACCACTTTTTGCTCATTGACGAGCCCACCAATCATCTGGACCTGCATGGAAGAGAAGTGGTGGCGGAGTATCTAAACCGCAAGAGCGGATTTTTGCTCGTTTCCCACGACCGGGCGTTTTTGGACGGATGTATCGACCATGTGCTCTCGCTCAACCGGGCAAGCATCGAGGTGCAACAGGGCAACTTCTCCTCCTGGCAGAGAAACAAGGAATACCAAGATCGGTTTGAGCGGGGCGAACACGCCAAGTTGGAGCAAGAGGTGCAGAGGCTGGCGCGCTCGGCCCGGCAGGGTTCGGCTTGGGCCGACCAAACGGAAAAAGGGCAAATATGGCGGCGGGGTGGCAGATAGGGGGCTTTGTTGGCCACAAGGCGGCTAAGATGATGAAGCGGGCCAAGACGGTAGAAAACCGGCGTGAAAAGGCGCTGGAGGCAAAGAAGGGGCTGCTCAAAAATATGGAAACGGCGGAGGAGCTAAAGCTACACCCGCTGGAGCACTACGCAGATACGCTGTTGCGGGCAGAGCAGCTTTGCCTCTACTATGGCGGCCGAGCGGCAACGCCCTGCCTAAACTTTGAAGTGAAAAAGGGGGAGCGTGTACTGCTTTCAGGCAAGAACGGTGCGGGGAAATCCAGCATCCTAAAACTGATTGCCGGAGAGAAGATAGAGCATACCGGGACGCTTGAGCTAGCCAGCGGACTGATTCTCTCCTATGTGCCTCAGGATGCTTCGTTTTTAACGGGAGGTTTGCTCGAATATGCCCAGGAGCAGGGGATTTCCCAAAGCTTATTTCTGGCGATTTTGCGCAAACTGGATTTTTCCGGGTACAGTTTGAAAAGGATATGCGCTCGTTTAGCGGCGGGCAGAAAAAGAAGGTGTTGTTGGCCAGGAGCTTGTGCCAGGAGGCGCACCTCTACCTTTGGGATGAGCCGCTCAACTATATCGACGTGCTTTCCCGCGTTCAGATAGAACGGCTGATTTTGCAGTATGCGCCGACGATGATACTTGTGGGCATGATAGAGCCTTCGGCCAGGCCGTTTGCACCCGGCAGATAGAGCTGGGGAAATAAAAAAGAGCTGCCTTGGCAGCTCTTTTTTTATTCTGTTTCTTTGTTCGGTTGGCAGGATTTGATATCCGCCAAAACCTGCGCGGAGATGGGCTTTGGCTCTAGCTCTGGCGAGCCGAGATAGTAACCCTGGAGGTAATCCACACCTTCCGCAATGAGCGTTTTCAGCTCGCCCATGGTCTCCACGCCTTCGGCGATGACGGCGATATCGCGCACTTTGCAGTAGAACAGGAGGTTTCTAAGAAGCGCAAGGCGATCTGCATCCTGATCCACGCCCCGGACGATGGACATATCCACTTTCACGAGATGCGGCGTGATGAACAGCAGGGTATTTTCGTTGCTGTAGCCGGGCCGAAATCGTCAATGGCGATCATGCCGCCCCATTTGCGAAGGATTTCGCTCTTTGTGAGCGTATACGTCTCGTGGTAAGGCTCATTTTCTGTGATCTCCATGACGATGCGGTTGAGATAGGGCGCGAACTGCCGCTCGAATTTGGCATAGTCTGCCCGAGTCATCCGGCAGCTGGAGATAGAGTTGATAAAGAGCTTTACATCTGGGCCGATGAGGCCGCGCTCGCATAGCGAGATAAATTCGAAGTGCCCTCAAACCAGGTGAGCGTCTCGATATGGTAGAGTTTTGCCTGGGCCTTGGCGATGCGCAGGGCATCGAAGGGAGAGGCGAGGTCGGACAGCTGCGGCCGCATGAGCGCTTCATAGGCGTAAATATCGCCGGTTTTCGCGCTGACAATGGGCTGGAAGGCATATCGCACTTCGCGTTTCTCGATCAGGTCGTTGAGCGACTCTTGCCCGTTTATGAGAATCGAATCCTCGGAATAGAGTTCTTTGCTGAATTCGCGTATCTGGCCTTTGGTCGAATGCTTGACGCTATACATGGCGAAGTCGGCATATTTGAGCAGCTGCTCTTGGGAATCGGCATCCGAGGGATACCAGGCCATGCCCGCGGATACGCGCAACTTGAAGTTGGGGTTATCCGGCAGGGCGAAGCGCGTATTCGACGTATTCTGCCAAATGCGGTCGGTGATGGCATAGATTTGCTCTTTAGAGTCAAACCCGCTCAAGAAGACATAGAATTCGTCGCCGGAGATACGCGAGACCAGCGCGCCGTATTCATGGAATTTTTTGAGGCATTCCGCCAGACACTGGATGTAGCGATCGCCCCAATCATGCCCATAGGTATCGTTGATATACTTGAGGTTATCGGATCACATGATGAGGCAGGCGGTGCGAAGCTTCTGGGGCTCGTCGAAGCGCTCTGCAAAGCTCGCGGTGAACGAACGGCGGTTGAAGAGGCCGGTGAGCACATCGTAATCCCGCTCATGCTCGATCTTCTGTTTTTCCAACATATCTTTTGTGATATCGAAAGAATGCCGATGGTACGGCTCTCCTCGTTGATCTGCACGAACTGGAGCCATTTTTCGCTGCCATCCAACCGAGGGATTCTAAAGATATGATCTTTCTTATCCGTTTCGAACTGAGCGAGAGGTTGTATCTTTTCCTGGAATTCTTCGATGGGCAGATAATGATCGTTCTCAGTCGCTTCCCAGTTCATAATCTGGGCAAAAGCCGCGCTGCAAAATACCAAGCCGGATTTTCTTTCATATTCAAACACGCCCAGAGGAACCTTCGCGTAGGCCAAAATTTTTGAGAGCTTTGATGCAGAATCGGCCACATTTTGGCTGAGCTTCTCGATGGCTTCTGAAAGAGTATCGATCTCTCGAATATTGGTTTTTGGGCAATGAAAGCGTCGCTTTCGGATCGCTGGAAGCCAGGTTGGCAGCCAGAACTTTGATGGGGCGCGTCACCTGGTTGCTGGCGAAGTACACACCGAATATGCCAAACAGCAAAGCGATGCCCGTGGTGACGAAGATGAACTGCTGGATGCGCTGAGAGGCTTAGGAGCATATTTTCCTCTGTAATCCCGATAAGCGCCCACTGATCGCCCTCAAAGGGGCTGTTGGTATCGTAGAGATGGAAGCGCTGAATGCTGCCATAGACGCTATCCAGTTCCTTTTTGAGGAATCGAAGCGATGAATGCCCGTATGTACCTCGTCCTCCGCAAAAGTAATGGTAGTTTCGGAACCGTAGTATTTTTATAGACCGAGCCATCTGTGACGACAGGCTGGGCGACGTTGCCGCTGATGGTGCAGAGCAGATAGGAGCTGGAGGAATAGTTGCTGATCTCCTCGGCATTGAGTTGCGAGCGCAGGTAGCTTGTCGTCAGGTCGATACCAAGCACGCCGATGACAGAGCCATCCTCCAACACCAAAGGGAATGCTGTAGGAGATGCAATAGTAGTCGTTTTCATCCAGGTTCAGCCCCGCATACCAGTAGCCATAATCGCTGCTCTCCTGGCTATCCGGATTCTCCCGGGCGGCGATAAGCGGGCGATAGAAGTAGGGCGCAGATTCCTCTGTATCGAATTCAAACCCTGCGCTCCAATAGCTGTCTAGGGAGATGCCGAGTTCTTTTAGAGATGGAGGGAGACCGCGCTCCATCAACAGATCTGAATCATCCACAGAGTTGGTGGAGGGATCGAGATCTCTTAGATAGATGCCGGCTCTGGAATAAGGGCCGGCCACATCTTTTTTCTTGCCCGGACCGTCCAGGATGATGGAAGGCCCCCGTGACGGAGTTTTTTGCGCAACATATAGATGATCTTCGGAGCGATTTTCTCCACAATTTCTATGTTGAGGTCAACATTTTGCTGGATATCTGAGGCCGATAGGCCATTTTGCGTCAAAATAGCCTGGATATTTTCTACGATCTCGGCTTCGGATTCCGACAGGTTGGACCAGCGGTGAATCATTTCGTTTTGAATATAGTTTCTGCGGTTGACCACGCGTTCGTTTAAGATGTCGTAGCTATTGCTTTTGACATCTGCGATGACGCCACCAAATAGCAACATTGCGGCATACAAAGCGCCTGCATGAGCACCACAATCATGACGGGTATTATTAGTTTTTTGGATATGGTGTTATTATTCCACGCTTTTTTTGTCATCGTCTGTTCCTTACTGCATTAGGATAGAGCTGCAAGCTCCTTTTTAAATTGGGCCAGCCAAGCCGCAAAATTTTCTTCTGTATTATACTGTGCCACAGCATCTTTTCGGGACATACCGCCGGCGACAAGCGCGTCAACAGCAGCGAGATCTTCCGCGGCCTTTTGGGCAAGGAAGTCTCTACAATGCTGCGGGCGCTATTGCCTTCTGCAAAAGCTTTGTTGGTATAAAGCGTATTATTCTGCACGGTCTGTACACCAATAATCAGGGATTTTTTTCAGCGTTTCAGAGATATTATCCCCATTGGAAGCGATGGCGCTTTCCAGCACTTCGCTGGAGTTTAGCTCCTTTAAAACAGGCAGATACCCCGAGCCCAGGCCGAACTCCAGGCTCTGCTCTTTGGAAGTAAACCATTTTAGGAACACGGTTGCGGCGTACTCCCGAGAGGAATCGGACTTGGTAACCGCCATGCCCGCGCCTTGTTGTACCGCATAGGGCTCTGTGCCCTCGAAGTTTGGAACGGGGAAGGCCAGCGCTTCGATTTCATACGTACTGCCATCCGCCTTGGTAACCTCGGTGGGGAAGTAGGTGGCGCCGGAGGTGGAGCCGACCAGGGCGACGATATCGCCGGTCTTTACATCGTCGCTGCGGAATTTGCCGTAGCTGGCAAAGTGACCGCTGATAAAGGGAACATAGTAATTATCCCAGAATTTGCGCATGACGTCCTCATCTACATGGTAGGAGACCTGCCCATCTTGAACCTGAAACAGCTCTGTGCCCAGCTGCATGCTGCCAATGAGCATAAAGTTTGCAAAGGAATCCCGGCCAAAGAAGGATTTGCCATCATCCGGGATATCCGGCGTGAGGGCGTCGGTATACTCATAATACTCTTTGCTGATCTTTGCAATGCCTTCCCAAGTTTTGAAAGATTCCTCGCTGGCGCCCGTCGCATCTTTGAACTTATTCCAGTCGGTCGCATTGATGAGGAAGAGCTCGGTAGATTTGGCAATTGGGAAAATTTTGATCTCCTCAGTGTTGCTAAACTGCCCTTCGGAGAGATAGGCGGAGATAAAGGAATCCTTCTCCTCCTGGGTGAGATAGGGAGAAAGATCTGCCAGCAGCCCTATTTTGTCGACGCTATATGCCGTATCAGCATAGGCGGCGAAGATGTCTGGAATTTCATCCGCGCCGACCTTATGGTTGGCGGCATCCATCACCTTATCGATGAGCTCGTTGACGTTGCCTTGATTGAAAGCTTCGACGATGATGCCTTTTTCTGCGCCTACGGTCTCGTTGAATTTGGTGACCATCTCATCGAACTTCTGCTTCTGGGCGCCGTTGTAGTAGTGCCAGATGGAGATGGTGACAGGCTTGTTTTGCTTAAGCCGTACTCTTGCTTTGCACACCCTGAAGCGCCCAGGAGCATGCAGACGCTTAAGGCGAGAAGGAGAGTGAATGCGATAATTTTTTCATATTTGCCTCACTTATCAATATGTTTAGCTCCGGCAGGACCGTGAGCCATAATAAACCGTGCTATTTGTCAGCAGTGCCAATGCGCGCGTTCATGGCGTCGTAGTTGGTGCTATGCAGGATGGCATCTTGGGCAGAGATACGGCCGTTTTGGTAGAGCGCAAACAGGCTGTTATCCATCGTGACCATGCCCTCTTTGGCGCCAGAGAAGATGACGGAATCGATCTGATGAATCTTCTCTTCGCGAATCATGTTCTGCACAGCGAGATTGGCCAGCATCACCTCAAAAGCGGCGACCTGCCCGCCCGTGGTGCAGGGGAGAAGCTGCTGGGAAACCACTGCCTTTAACACCATGGAAAGCTGCATGCGGATTTGCCGCTGCTGGTTTGTGGGAAAGACATCGATGATGCGATCAATCGTGTTGGCGGCGCCGATGGTATGCAGCGTAGAGAATACGAGCAGGCCGGTTTCGGCGGCGGTCATGGCGATTTCAATGGTCTCAAAATCCCGCATTTCGCCGAGCAACAGGATGTTTGGGGATTGGCGCAAAGCGGCGCGCAGCGCAGTGACATAGCTATGCGTATCGAAGGGACCTCCCGCTGGGATACAATGCACTTCTTGTGTCGGTGGATGAACTCGATAGGGTCTTCCATCGTGATGATATGCCCGCTGCGGGAGCGGTTGATTTCATCGATAATGCAGGCGAGGGTTGTGGATTTGCCGCTGCCCGCCGGCCTGTGACGAGCACGAGCCCATGGGAGACGCTGCTCAAGTTCATGACAGACTGCGGAATGCCGAATTCCTGGGCATTGGGCAAATCGAACATGATGACCCGGATGACTGCGGCAAAGGAGCCGCGCTGCCGGAATGTATTGGCCCGGAACCTGCCGAGACCGGCGACAGAAAAGAAAAGTCGTCGTCGCCAGAAGTGCGCAGGGTATCCTGACTGCGGTTGCCGGCCAGGGCATAGATTTGGGCAATCAGATCTTGCGTATGCTCCGGGGTCATGAGCTCTTCCCCTTGTTTGGCGAAGTTGCCGTCGATTTTAAAGGTGACAGGCAAATGGGAGATGATAAAGATATCCGATACTTTTTCGGCAATTGCCTGCGAGAGAAGTGTCTGTATGTTCATAGGGTTTCTCCATTCCAGATGGGGCGCTTTTCCTGCTCGGTATCTGTGACCGGCTTTATTTTCCAGACCAGCCGCTCGTAGCGGGCGGCTTCCCGGGGGGAAGGATGCCAAGCTGCACGGTGAGCTCTGTGCGCTGGGAGACCGCGAGCGCAAGGCTTAGGGTATGCGCCCGGCTATCGTACGTGAGCGCAAGGTCGCTGGCGGCCAGGGCGAGAGGGAGATTCTCGTAAAAAAAGATTCTGCATCGCCATGCTGCTCTGCTAGGCTTATCAGCTGGCCGTCCAGCCAGGCAAGGAACTCCTGGCCGCGGTTTTCCGCCGTGTAATACTCCTCGATAGAAAGCTGGTTGCGCGTGGACAGATTCTGCTCCGCGTAGACTGTGGAGATGGCCAGCACGGCAAAGGTAGTGAGGCAGAGGATCATGAAGATCATCAGTAGCGAGATGACACCTACGTTCATTCCGCCGACTTTGTGCGTTTGTCGGTTCATTCGCTCACCCCTCGGGCAGATATTTCTTCGCTTCCAAGGAGCAAAGCAGCTCTTCGCCTCTGGAATAGATGGAAATTTCTGCGGAACACATGGTACCGCTGCGGAACTGTTGTCCACGCACCAAAACAGCAGCGCGATAGACGCTCTGCGCTCTCTGCGCAAAGGCGCAAAGGTATCGTCAAAGAAGAAAACATAGGTATCCTCCTCAATCTCCACGACTGTGCCCCCAGGGGCGCTTTGCAGGGCAAGCGCCATGCTGCCCTCTACCCGGAACTGATCCGCCAGGGATTGCGCGCAACTGAGCGCCTGGGTGCTCTCATAGGCTGTGGCGCTGCCCTTTTTTAGCGGAAAAAAGATTTGCAGCAGAATTGCGCAGGATACGGAGAACACCAGAATGGACACGATGAGCTCAATAAGCAGGCCGATAGATTTGGTACGTTGCTTCATACGCCCCTCCCTTCTGTCTGCTGGAGATAGACGCGGATGGTATTGCTCTGGCCGTTTAAATCGGCGTAGGTGATTTCGATGAGATTGGGGTTTGTAAGCATAGGCTGGAAGTAACCCAGCTCTGCGATGGCATCCACATTGCGGTTTACCTCGTCGCCCTGTTTGCCAAAGGATTCGACGAGCTGGCCATCTTTAAGATAGATGCGCGTATCATACGTCTGGCCATCTAGCGTCTCTGTCAAAATGAGAACTTGCTCCGCTACCGCCACATGCCCTGCGCCACTCGACTGGCGGATCTTTGTGGTGAGGTAGGAAGCACAAGTGCGGTTCTGATAGGAGAGATCCGTATCCTTTTGGATGCCGGAATAGATTTTCAGCCCGAAGGAGGCCACGAACAAAGAGCAGACTGCGAATAGGCACACGAGCAGAAATGGCAGCAAAAAGTAGCGAAAGAGTTGCCAGTTTTTTTGTGCTCACTTGCTCACCTCCCTTTGCGGATAATGACGAAATCCGGCATGATATTAGATGCGAAACAATCGTAATCTACGATGTACTTGCTATGATCGATGGATAGCCCGTAGTTTTCCTCCAAGTATTCAAACGTAGAAGGATAGGAACCCTCCAGAGCATAGCAGGTGACGAGTGCGCGCCGAACGGCCTTTTCTGAGATTTGCAGAGACTCACCCGCAACAGAATTGCTCATGCGCTGCGTGGATAGAAATAAAAACACCAGGGCAATGCACAAAAAACAGGCAAAGAATATGGAATTTTTCAGGCTCAGCAGTTTGCGCTGTTTCATATAAGCTCCTTTTAGCTGATGGAGGACATGATGCCGATGAGGGGCAGCATGATGCACAGCAGGATGATGCCAATGACGACGGAAAGCACGCCCACCAGCGCGGGCTCGATGATGGATAAAAAGCGATCCAGCCGCTGGGGAGGCATCCTGCTCATAGATGCGCGCCAGCCGCGCCAGAGCCTGCTCCATTGAGCCGGATTTGATGCTGCTCATAAGCATGCTGGAATGCGAAGCGCTGTAGATTTTATGCTCATAGAGCGCGTTGCCCAGGGGTTGCCCGCGCGGACTTCTTCGATGCAGGGGGCAAGCTTTTCCCTTAAAATGCTGTTCTGGCAGACCTCTGAGGCGAGTTCCAGGGAAGTTACGATATCCTGGCCGCTTTGCAGCATGATGCACAGCGAAGAAGTGAACCGGGCGATGCCGAACTGATAGGAGAATTTGCGGGTGGCAAACGAGCGCTCGAACAATTTTCCAAAAAAGCGTTTGCCGCTTCTGCTAAGAGAGAAGAGCGCGGCGATGATCGCCACAGCGAGCACCGCGAACAGCAGCCACATCGCGATATTGCCGATGAGCAGTGCTGCACGGATGAGGGAGTTATCGTTGATGTTCATGCCCATCTGCGCATAGACGCTGCCAAAGATGGGCAGAACCGAGGTGACCAAAAACGCAATAACTACCGCCATGATGCCGATTAAGATGAGCGGGCTAGTGACGGTGCTCCTCACTTGGGCGTTGCGCTGGCTTTCTGCTTCATAATAGGAGGAGAGCTCAGAACAGACGGATTCAGCTTGCCCGAAAATTCGCCAATTTTGACCATGCTGACGGCGTAACCGGGGAAAGTGCCTAGCTCTTCCATGGCGATATGCAGGTAGTGCGAGGCCAAAAGATGATCGCTTAGCGCTGCAAGCTGGCCCTCTAGCCCATGTTCGGGAGCATCTTCCGCCATGAGAGAAAGACACTGCTGGATGGGAAGCCCTGCCTGCAGCAGCCCGGAAAGACTCTCGAAAAACACGGAGAGGGCTATAGGGCCAAGCACGGACTGTTTTTTTCTCTTTCATCGTTTTCCTCCTTAGTAGATATAGCGCGTCGTGTAATTTTTCTCCATCGCCGATGTAATTTGCAATATCCTGGCTGCTCATGCCGGCAGCAAAGGTGAGGTCTATGATCTTCCAGGTTTTGAGGTCGACGTAGATTTTCATCTCGACCCATCCTTCTTCTTGCAGATAGATTTCATTCCAGGCATGATATAGCCCTGTGGGCGAGACATAGCCCGTGATGAGTTTTGTTGGTATGCCGTTGCTGCGCAGCATAGCGCAGACCAGGGAGGCATAATCGAAACAGATACCCTGGCCTGTTTCGAGCGTTTCATCGGATCGGGAAGGTAGTCGGTCTGTTTGGTGGCGACTTCGGCCTTTTTCTGCATCGTATTTGATGTTTTCTTTGATATACTCATAGACTTTGGAGACAACTTCTACATCTGATGTGCAGCCTACCGCGAGTTCCTTGGCCTTCTGCACGCAGAGGCTGTCGGCATTATAGTTAGAATACTGGCTCGGGCGTAAAAAGGCTCGAACTCGGTTTTTAGCGTCACTTCGATTTCCTGCGTGACGATGGGCAAAAACATCGTGCCCTCGGTTTGTTCCAGCACCTTTATGGTATAGGCGCCATCGCCCAACTGAAGAGGGAATACTTCCGCATTCCCTTCATTATTCAAATCGTAGTTATATTTGGTTTCTCCCATTTTCACCTGTAGCTTGGCCAGCTTTTCCCCGGTATACCAGGCCATGATATAGCCATCAGCCATATTGCCATAGTCTATGCCGGCATGCTCGGTTTCATTGGCTTGTCCGCTTTTTCTGGAAGGAGAATTTCGCTGACAGGGAACATGCTCGATTGTGTAGTTTGTGGGGGAGAAGCAGGGGCGACAGACGAAGGAACGCCAACAACGCCCGGCGTTTTGCTCTTACAGCCGCAAAACGAACACAGGCTAGTGAATAGGCAGGCAAAATGATGATTTTTCTGAGTTGACCCTTCATGCCATACTCCCACCGCGCCAATTTCATCCATTATAACATACTCCCACAAAAAAATCACACGAAAAATGAAATAGAGCTTTTTATAGAGAAAAGAAGAGGAAATTTGATTTGCAAAGAGAAAAAAGAGTGTAAACTAGAAAAGGACTATAAAAACAAGGGAGACTTCTTTATTATGCACCAACTTTCCCAAAAGGGCAGGCGCGCGGTGATGCTGCTTATCACTGTGCTATTTTGGTTTGCGCTTTACGTATATGTGCCCTACCAAACCCCATACCTCAGCATGCTGGGAGTGGCTTCTTCCTTTATTGGCGTCATTTTGGGGGCCTATGGTTTTTCCCAGATGCTTATCCGCATTCCGCTGGGCATTGGGGGCGGATCGCAAAGGGCGGCACAAGCCGTTTATCGTTTTGGGAATGCATGTGCGGCAGCGGCCTCGGTGCTGCGCTTTCTTTGGCCCAGCGCAACTTCTTTTCTATTGGCAAACCTGATCTCCGGCCTGGCCGCCTCAACCTGGATTTGCAGCACCGTGCTCTACCCGACTTACTACCGGCCCGAGCAGCTCAAAAGGCTATGGGCACATTGCTGGCCATGAACAACCTGGGCACGCTTTCCGGCTTTCTTTTTGGGCATGGTTGCTTCGCAGTTTTTAAAGACGGAGGCGCTGTTCCTGTTTAGCGCGGGGGCGGGGCTGCTGGGAACTGTATGCAGCATACTTATCTGGGAAGAGCCGCAAGAGCAGGGGCAAGCAAAAATGCTGCCGCCGCTTCGGGAGCATTTCCGAGTTTTAAAGAAAGCGGCTGCTGCTTTTCGCCATTGGCATGGCGCTTTTCAGGCGGTCAATATGAGCACAGCGATGTCTTTTACCAGCGAATACGGCCGACAGATGGGCGCGGGGAACCTGAAATTGGTCTGCTTTCTGTGCTGTATATGGCGGCGTCGGTTTTAAGCTCGTTTTATACAGGCACGCGGCATGCTGCCCAGATGGGAGAGCGCAAGCTTGTTCCGGTATTTTTCCTGCTCTATGCGCTTTGCTGCGGAGCCATCCCTTTTATGAGGCAGATATGGGCGCTGTGCATCGTGCAGTTTTGGGCGGATTCTGCTTTGCGAGCCTGCTTTCTATCTTCATGTCCGGGGCGGTGGAAGGCGTGCCGCAGGAAAAGCGGTCTACCGCTATGGGATTTTTTCAGGCTGTCTATGGAATCGGTATGACGTTTGGGCCCACGCTGATGGGTGTATTGGTGCAGGGATACGGCATGCGAACGGCGTATCTTGCGATGACAGCGCTTTGTATCTTGGATGGTATTTTGGTTTGCACATTGCTCTTTAGGAGAACACTTGCGGTGAAGTAAGCAAAAAGGCTCTGCGGCGTATAAATTTTGTATCATCTTGCAAAAGCTATAGGAGAGCATCCTTGAATCTGTTATGATGAAACTGTTTGTAGTTGGAACTTTTTAGAAGTTTTCGCGTCTAAAGAGGGAGTATCAGGAAGGGAACCTAAGGAAATGAAGAACAAAAAGAAAATTATTCTCATTGCGTCGATCTCTGCGGCTGTGCTATTAGTGGCCGGAGGGCTTGTTTGGCTGCTGGGCGGCACAGGCTCTTCTGGGCAAAAGGCATACGTGCAAAAGGTGTCCAACATTTTAGGCGGCGGGTCCCTGGGCGCGCAGAACCGTTTCGCGGGGCTGGTGGAGGCGCAAAAGACGCTGAAGATAGATCTTGATTCCAGCAAGACGTTGCTGGAAGTTTTTGTGGAAGAGGGGCAAGAAGTCAAGGCGGGGGATCCGCTGTTTTCCTATGATGTGGATGAGCTGAAGCTCAACTTAGAGCAACTGAAACTGGAGCTTGAGAGCACTAAGAACAGCATCACCACCATGAACAACCAGATTGCCGCTCTGAAAAAAGAGAAAGCCAACGCGCCCAAAGACGAGCAGCTGCAGTATACCATCCAGATTCAGACGCTGGAAGTGAATATCATGCAGGCGGAGTATACGATCAAGACCAAGACCAACGAGATTGAAAAGGCGCAGAATTCCATCGAGCACGCGGTAGTGACCTCGGAAATCGACGGCGTGGTGCGCAAAATCAACCGCGGCGGCGGGAACGGCAATCAGCCCAATTATGGCGGTGAACAGGATACTTCTTTTATGACCATCATGGCCACGGGTTCTTTTCGGGTAAAGGGATTGGTGAGCGAGCAGTTCGTCTCCTCTATCTATGAGGGCATGAGCGTCATTGTTCGTTCCAGGACAGACGAGAGCCAGGTTTGGCGCGGCATCGTCAAGACCATCGATACGGATAACCCAATCTCTGGGGGGAACAGCGGCGGCATGTACGATGGAGGCATGGGCGGCAAAGACGAGACGACTACGGCCTCAAATATCCCTTCTATATTGAGCTTGAGTCTTCGGAGGGCTTGATGATGGGCCAGCACGTTTATATCGAGCCGGATATGGGGCAGGGAACCCAAAAGGAAGGCTTGTGGCTGCCGGGATATTACCTGCTGCGCGAGGACGACAAGGCGTTTGTGTATGCGGCAAACGGCCGGAATAAGATTGAAAAGCGCAGCTTGCAGCTGGGAGGCTACGATGAGGCAACGGATACCTACGAGATTTTGGACGGCCTGACGCTGGAGGATCGCATTGCGTTCCCGGAAGAGTTTATCGAGGCGGGCATGGGCGTCACAGATTCTCCGGATTATAACAACGGCGGCAACGCTGGCGAGCCGGACGCCGGCCTGCCTGAAGGGAACGGCCCGGTGATTGGCGAAGGCAACGCAGTGGGCGGAGACACGGATATGGGCATTATGCCCCGGGACGCGCAGATGGAGCCGGCAGTTTCCGTCGCTCCGGAGGAATAGGCAAATGGTAGTAAGGCTAGAGCATCTCTATAAAGATTATATGCAGGGCAAGTTTACCGTGCCTGTGCTAAAAGATATCACGCTGGATGTGCGCGAGGGGGAATACCTTGCCGTTATGGGGCCTTCGGGCTCGGGCAAGACGACGCTCATGAACATTCTAGGCTGCCTGGACATCCCGACCAAGGGTACATACCACCTGGAAGGGCAGGATGTTTCCAGCCTGGGCGACCGGGAGATGGCGGAGATCCGCAATAAATACATCGGCTTTGTGTTCCAGACGTTCCATCTTCTGCCCCGGCAGACTGCGGTAGAAAACGTGGAATTGCCGCTGTTTTACGGCGGGCATTCCAAAAGCAACGCCGGGAAATGGCGCAGGCGGCGCTGGAAAAAGTAGGCCTGGGCGACCGGATGGATTTCCGGCCCAACCAGCTTTCTGGCGGGCAGTGCCAGAGAGTGGCGATTGCGCGCGCGATTGCGGGCAGCCCTAAGCTTTTATTGGCAGATGAGCCCACGGGCGCGCTGGATTCTAAGTCTGGCGAGCAGGTGATGGAGCTTTTCTCTAAGCTGCATGGCGAGGGATCGACCATCGTTATGATTACGCACGAACGCTTTATTGCGCAGTGTGCGGAGAAGATTCTCTATATCCGGGATGGTGAGCTGCATCACGGAGAGGAGGCGGGCAAATGAAAAGAAATTGAGCAAAAAGTCCATTATTGCCATCAGCGTCTCGCTGGCCGCAGTGATCATCCTTGGCGTGGTAGTTGCGGTGGTCGCTTCGGCGGGCGGAGAGAAGGCCGATGTTGTGCCGGTATCGCAGATTATGAACTCTTGGGCAGGCAACACCATGACCACCAGCGGCATGGTGCAGTCCTATATGGCTCAGACGATCACGTATAACAAGGCGGATATTATCACCAAGATGCATGTCAAGGAGGGGGACGAAGTCAATATCGGAGACCCTCTGGTGGAATATGACGTCACCGTATTAGACTTGCAGCAGAAATTAAAAAATTAGAAGCGCAGCGCATGGGCTTGGAGCTTTCTCAGCTCAAAACCGAGCTTGCGGCGCTAAAAAGTTAAAACCGGGCGCGGCCCGGACGGCAGCAGGCCAAAATGCCAGTGGCATTGCACTGCTGGCAGTGGCGCCGGGAAGCATCTTAAATACCGGAGAGCTAGACGACACCGCCGTCTATTATAACGAAAAATCCGCCTGCGGGCACGCAGCAGGATCCTTTATCTATATCTATGCGCCAAGGGTACGAAAATCAAGCAGAGCTTTTTGCAGAAGATGCTCGATTTAGCGGCAGACGCCGGAACCACGCTCTATGCCCGAGTGGAATACAGAAAAGATGATAAAGTGAGCGGAGAGCTTTTGTATGCTTATGTGATGACATTTGGCGCAGACGGCACCTTTGAATTTACGCTGGATATGCCGGAAGTTGTACCGCCTTCGCCCTCTCCTTCCCCCTCCCAAGTCCCAGCCCTTCTGAAGAACCTGAGCCGAGCCTGGAACCCGAGCCTTCTTTGGAGCCGGAGCCGAGCCTTCCGATGCCCACGATTCCCGCAGACCCTGGGTATAGTGCGGAAGAGATTCGGCAGATGATCGCGGAAAAGGAAGCGGAAATCCGGGATAAAGAGCTCGAGATCAAAAAGACAGAGCTGGAGCTCAAAAGGCCGAGGCGCAGCTGGAAAACCAGGGTATTGTCACGAGCGTGATCAAGGGCAAAGTCAAAATTGCCGCGAACAAAGACGAAGTCAAGGAAGGCGAGACGCTCGTCTCCGTAACAGGTGGCGAAGGCTTCTATGTTCAGGGCATGGTAAACGAGCTGAACCTGGCAAATATCCAGGTGGGCGATACCGTGCACATTATGAACTATATGAACGGCATGAGTTATGAGGGGACGATCCTGAATATATCAGACGTTCCGACTGTGACCTCTAATTTCTCGGAGAACCCCAACGAATCGGGCTATGCGTTTACTGTGCATATCGACGCCGGTGCGGAGCTCAACCTCGGGGACTATGTGGAAATCTCCTACGGTGCCGGCGGCACGCCGGAAGAGGGCGGCAAGATTTACATTGACAAGATGTATGTGCGCGAAGAAGACGGTGAAAGCTACATGTTTATCGCGGTGGACGGCAAGTTAAAAAAGCAGGTGGTGAAAACCGGAAAGACGCTTTACGGCTGGTGTATCGAGATACAGGAAGGCCTTGGCATGGAAGACTATGTGGCGTTCCCTTATGGCAAGCTCGCGAAGAACGGGACAAAGGTGAACATGCCGGAAGGTGAAAACACAGGCGGCGGGGGTGAAACCCATGATCGTCTCGGTTTCTTAGGAGGAAGAGAGATGTTAGAAAATATTCGTTTGGCATTTGCCGGGGTCTGGACGCATAAGCTGCGCTCCTGCCTGACAATGCTTGGCATCATCATCGGCATTGCGTCTATCATCGCCATCTCCTCTACCATCATGGGGACGAACGAGCAGATTAAGCAAAACCTCATCGGCGCGGGCAACAACGCCGTGGAGATTCAGCTTTACCAGAACGACTATCCCATGGATATGGATCAAGGAAATATCCCGATGGGGGTGCCGGAGATTTCCCAGGATACTTTGCAGCAAGTGCGGGAATTATCTGAAGTAGAAGCGGCGGCAAAGTTCTATAAGCGCAACATCTACTCGGGCATTTTTCATGGCCAGAACAGCTTTTCCAACGGCTTTTTATACGGCATAGACGGCAGTTATCTTTCGGTTTACGGCTACCAGCTGCAGCAGGGCCGCGGGTTTACCGAAGCCGACTATGATGGCAGCAGCAAAGTCGTGCTGCTGGATAAAGCGGCGGCCGATGCTCTGTTTTTAGGTGCAAACCCTGTGGGGGCACCATTGAAATCAAAGGTGAGCCTTTTACGGTGGTGGGCGTTGTGGCGCAAAGCAGCGAATTTCGGCCTGTCATCAATACGGTGGAAGATTACTATAACTACATGAACAAAGGCAACGGCAAGGTGTTTATTCCCATGGCGACCTGGCCGGTGCTCTATACATACGATGAGCCGCAGTCTCTCGTGGTGCGCGCAAACAGCACAGAGGCCATGAGCTCCGCCGGCAAGAAGGCTTCGGACATCCTGAATAGCTTCCTCACGCTGGGGGAGAATAGCACTATCTCCTATAAGGGAGAAAACCTTTTAGAGCAGGCCAAGGAATTGCAAGACCTCTCTAAGAGCACGAATCAGCAGCTCATTTGGATTGCCAGCATCTCGCTCTTGGTGGGCGGCATCGGCGTCATGAACATCATGCTGGTTTCCGTCACCGAGCGGACACGGGAAATCGGGCTTAAGAAGGCGTTGGGAGCCAGGAAAAGCATTATCTCCGGACAGTTTTTGACGGAGGCTGCGGTGCTGACGTTTTTGGGCGGCTTGCTCGGTGTGATAAGCGGCATCATTTTGGCTGTGGGCATCTCGAAAATTTCCGCAGTGCCCATTGTCATCAGCGCGCCGACTGCGCTGGCGGCTGTGGTGTTCTCGGTGGTGATCGGCCTCATCTTCGGCATCGTGCCCGCGATGAAGGCGGCGAACCTAAACCCCATTGAGGCATTGCGCAGAGAATAGAACAGGAGTAGAAAAATTGAACAATCACAAGACAAGAAGATTTTTGGCAGTTTTATCTGGGGCTATCATGGCGGCGGCTTTCTTTACCGGCTGCTCCAAGCAGGAGACGCCTCCCAGCCTCGCCCCCCTCCGTTGCCCCAGTGCAAAGCCAGGGCATTGACGAGGCGGATATGGAGCATATGTTGCCTGTGCTGGAAGGCATTGCTCTGGCGTTGGAATCCGGCATCGAATACGATGCGAAGAACCCGGAAGCGGTCTGGGAGATCCTCTACTATGTGGCCTATAACAACGGCGCGAAGGGGCAGAGGCAGTCGCGGGGGGAGGACGGCACGCTCGCTGTCAGCGAGGACCTGATGGAGCGCTACGCTGCGGCCTGCTTTGAGGGCATGGAGGAACTCCCGAAAGTAGCGGGAAATATGGTCACTTTCGATGAGAAAACCGAGATTTATACGCTAAAAGCATCGGATAAGGGCGAGGCCTATGGTAAAATTCACGCTGCAGAGACGGTGACAAAAGGGCTTTATCGCGCGGCGGTGAACCTGTTTGCCGGGGACGACGAGCTGCCCTATGACCAGTATGAGTTTACGCTGGTGGATTCAAAGACGATGACGGCGGCCAGCCGAGCTTCGCTTACTCTGTGCGCAGCGCGGCCATCCTGAAGATGGATCCGGGCAGCATGGCAAGATAAAAGAGATGATAAAACCACGAGAGCGCCTCGTGGTTTTACTTTTTTCACCCAAAGTATATAATGAAGGAAAACATCGAAAGGGAATGTTCCTATGAGAGAGATAACTGCCCGACAGCTTGGCGCGGCGGTGGAGCGGCTTTTTTTGCAGGCCGCGCTGTGCCCCGGAGAAGACTGCCTGGATGCACTGCGAGATGCGCTTAAAACCGAGCGCAGCCCCCATGGCAGGGGCGATTTTGGAGAGCCTATGCGAGAATGCGGAAGTGGCAAAAAAACTGGGTTGCCCTATTGCCAGGATACGGGCATGGCGCTGGTATTTTTAGAGGTAGGGCAAGACGTGCATCTGACGGGCGCCGTTGAGGAAGAAGTGACCGCGGGCATTCGGGCAGCCTATGAAAAGGGATATTTCCGAAAAAGTGTGCTCGACCCGATCACCCGGGTGAACACAAAGGATAATACCCCAGGCGTCATCCACTATTCCCTCGTGCCGGGAGATAAGGTGAAGATTACCGTGGCCCCAAAGGGTTCGGCAGTGAAAATATGTCTGTGCTCAAGATGCTTAAGCCCTCGGACGGATTGGCCGGCATCAAAAAAATGGTGTTAGAGAGCGTGCAAAACGCCGGGGTAGCCCTGCCCGCCAGTGGTGCTGGGTATCGGCATCGGCGGGACGTTTGAACTGGCTGCGCTCATGGCCAAGCGGCAGCTGCTGCGGGAAATCGGCAGTAAAATGAGGATCCCTTCCTGGCCGATCTGGAAGGGGAACTGAAAGAAAAAATCAACGCGCTGGGCATGGGGCCCATGTCTATGGGCGGGGACAACTACTGCATGGCGGTGCACATCGAAAAGTACCCGACGCATATCGCCGGACTGCCTGTGGCCATCAATTTCAATGCAACGCCGCCCGGCACGCAGTGGAGGTGCTGTAGGATGAGACGATTCAACTTGCCTCTTACAAAAAGAGGATATCATGCGCTTAAAGGCCGGGGACGCAGTGCTGCTTTCCGGGAAAATCTATACGGCTCGAGACGCGGCGCACAAGCGCCTTTGCGAATCCATTGCCGCAGGGGAGGTGCTGCCTTTGGATTTAGAGGGGCGTGCATCTACTATGCCGGCCCGTGCCCCACGCCCCCGGGCTTTGCCGTGGGCTCCTGCGGGCCTACGACATCAAGCGTATGGACGCCTATGCTCCCCACGCTCTATGAAAAAGGCGTGCAGTGCGTCATCGGCAAGGGTCAGGTCGCGCCGGAGGTGAAGCAGAGCATTGTAAAAACGGCCGGGTATATTTTTTTGTGCCACTGGTGGCGCGGGTGCGCTCATCGCCCAGTCGGTCAAACGCTGCAAGGTCGTGGCGTATGAGGAACTTTTGGCCGAGGCGATTCACGAATTCTGGGTGGAGGATTTTCCGGCGGTGGTGGCCATCGATGCGGCCGGGGCGGATATTTTTGAAATCGGCCCGGCGCAGTATAGAAAGGAAGAGAAATGAGAATCGCGGTTGTGACAGGCGCTTCTTCGGGCATGGGCCGGGAATTTGTCCGGCAGCTGGCGGAGCAGGAGCGGCTGGACGAAATTTGGGTTGTTGCCAGAAGAGAGGCGCGGCTCTTGGAGCTGCAAAAGCAAGTGGCGGTTGCGCTGCGCCCTCTGGCGCTGGATCTCACACAGGAAAAGAGCTTTGAAAAATACGCGGCGCTGTTGGCGCAGGAGCGGCCGGATGTGGCGGTTTTGGTCAACTGCAGCGGCTATGGCAAGTTTGGGCATTTTACCGAGGTTTCCCTGGAAGATATGATGGGGATGATCGACTTAAACTGCAAGGCGCTGGTGCGCATGACGGCGCTGACGCTGCCTTATATGAAAAAAAGGTGCGGAGATTTATCAGCTGGATTCGCTCTCTTCCTTCCAGCCGGTGCCCTATCTCAACATTTACGGCGCGACCAAGGCCTTTGTGCTCTCAACACCCGGGCGCTCAACGTGGAGCTGGCACCCCGGGGAATTCGGGCGATGGCCGTTTGCCCGGGCTGGGTAGATACCGAGTTTTTCGACCGGGCGGAAACGCAGGAAAAGAAGGTAGTGACGTATTTTAACGCGATCTACCAGCCGGGAGATGTGGTGAAAACCGCGCTTAAGGATATGAAGAAGGGAAAGGATGTCTCAATTCACGGATTCAAAGTCCGCGTGCAGGTGTTCTTCACCAAGCTTTTGCCGCACCGCCTGGTCATGCGCGTTTGGATGAAACAGCAGAAGTTCCCGATAAAATAGCTTGACATGAAGTGCGCTTTAACAGCTACACTATATCTATTGCGACGGCAAAACCGAATGAGGAGGAAGAGGAAATGCAATACAGGAAGTATGGCAAAACAGGGAAAAATGGTCTCGGCGCTTTCGCTGGGGATGATGCGGCTACCCACGCAGAGCGGAATAGGCAACGCACAGGATATCGATCAGGAGGCGGCCAATGCCATGGTGAAGTTTGCCATGGAAAATGGAGTAAACTACTTTGATACTGCCTATCCCTATCATGGCGGGCAGAGCGAGGGGTGCCTGGGCATCGCAATCCGGCAGAGCGGGCTGCCACGGCCGTATATTGCGAGCAAGAGCCCGGTTTGGCTCATTGAAAAGGAAGAGGATTTCGACCGTTTTTAAACGAACAGCTGGAACGCTTGGGCGTAGAATATATCGATTTCTACCTGCTGCACGCGCTGGATGCCAAGCAATGGGAGAGAGTGCAAAATTCAACCTTTTGGATAAGATGGAAAAGGCCAAGGCGGAAGGAAAAATCCACCATATCGGCTTCTCGTTCCACGACAAGCTGGATGTCTTTAAGAAGATTGTGGATGGCTACGACGGCTGGGAATTCTGCCAGATTCAGCTCAACTATATCGATACCGAGTATCAGGCCGGCATCGAAGGCATGAAATATGCGGCGGAGCGAGGCCTGGGTATTGCGATTATGGAGCCGCTTCTGGGCGGCAGGTTGGCTGAGCCCCCGAAGGATATCAAGGAAGCGCTTGGCGGGATGAACCCGATAGAGGCGGCGCTTGGGTTCCTGTGGGATATGCCGGAAGTGGGCGTCGTGCTCTCGGGCATGAGCGATATGGAGCAGCTGGCGCAGAATATCCGGCTGGCAGATGCTTCGGCTGTGGGCAAGTTTTCAGAGGAGCAGAAGGATATTATGCAGAACGCCAAAAGATTTACGATTCCAAGGCGCTCGTGCCCTGCACGCGCTGCGCCTACTGCATGCCCTGCCCAGCGGGGATCAATATCCCGAGTATTATCGCCAAATACAACAACACTGCCCTCTATGAATTTGAGGATGCAAAAAATCCTATCTCGGGACGGATGTTCAGGGCGATGCTTGCATCGGCTGCCATGCCTGCGAGACGGAGTGTCCGCAGCATTTAAAGCCCAGCGAGCTCATGCCTAAAATCCACGCGTTGTTCACAAAGTAAATGCCCGGCAAAAAAAAGGAGCGCCTGCGAAGGGCGATGAGATGAGCGATGAGTATTTTTGCAGCAGGTAGATTTGAGCTGACGGCGTTTTTAGCGATGTTCCTTCTTGTGATAGGGATTATCTTGATGACCGTCATAAGACAATGGCATAAGGATCGCCGCGCTCCAAGGCTCATCGTGAACGCAAAGGTGAGGGCGAAGCGCATACAGGAGACGCGGCATAGGCGTCGGCGCGGAAAAAGGTACCATGTGGTATCCAGTTTTACATACTATGCTACGTTTCAAGTAGAAGGAGACGACCAGATTGAATTTTTCCTGCGGAAATACGAGTACAATCAGCTAAAGGAAGGGATTGCGGGAAGCTTTGCTTTCAGGGAATGCGCTATCTCAGCTTTGAGAAAACCAAACAACTCTCTAAAACAAAACCCGCCTCATAACAATTATGAGGCGGGTTTTGTTTTATTGATTCGAGTATAGCTTATAATACGCTCCTTTTTCGCCAACAGCTCTTCGTGTGTGCCCTGTTCCAGAATGCCCCCATGCCCGATGACCAGGATGAGGTCTGAATTTTTGATGGTGGAGAGCCGGTGGGCGACGATAAAGCTCGTGCGCCCGGCAAGCACGGTGGTGATGGCCTGCTGGATGAGCTGCTCGGTCTGGGTATCGATGGAGGAAGTGGCTTCGTCCAGCACGAATAGCCGCGGATCCGCCAAAATGACCCTGGCAAAGGAGATGAGCTGCTTTTTGGCCGGTGGAGAGGCGAATGCCGCCCTCGCCGACTTCCGTGTCGTAGCCGTTTTCCTGCTCCAAGATGAACTGTTCGGCATGCACCATCTGGGCCGCACGGCGCACATCCGCGTCGCTGGCGTCCTTTTTGCATAGCGGATGTTATCCCGAATCGTGCCCGAGAACAGGTGCGGGGATTGCAGCACATATCCGCGGTTGCGCTGGAGCCAGAGCTGGGAGCGCTCCCGATAATCCACGCCGTCGATGAGGATCTTACCCGCCTGTCGGCTCGTAGAACCGGCAGATGAGGTTTACGATCGTGCTCTTGCCCGCGCCGGTCTCGCCCACCAGGGCGACGCTCTTGCCCGCCGCGACATGCAGGTTGAAATGCTTTAAAATCGGCTCTTCGGGGGATATAGTGGAACTCCACATCGTCAAAGGTGATATCGCCGGAAATAGCCGGCCAGTTTTCTGTTTTTGGCCTCGAAGCTGTCGCCAAAAACAGCCGATTTCCGGGGAGTCCACAATGTCCAGCGGCGCATCCAAAAGCGAGATAACGCGCTCTGCCGCAGCTTGGGCGCTCTGGAATTCGGCTAGAATCCGCGCTAGTTGCTGGACAGGGTCAAAAAGCTGCGTGGTATAGGAAAGGAAGGCCGAGAGCGTGCCAAAGCCGATGACGCCCAGCAGCACCTCTTGGCCGCCCTGATAGAGCGCCAAAGCCGTGCCTACCGAGCTTAAGAGCATGACGATGGGCATAAACACCGCTGAAAGCACCGCCGAGCGGATGGAAACCTTGCGCATTGTCGTTGTGATTTCCTGAAAATCCTCCAGGTTTGCCTGCTCGCGCACCAGGGTCTTGGTCGTCATTGCGCCCATAATGCCCTCGTTAAACGCGCCGGTGATGCGAGAGTTTGTCTTGCGGACTTCCCGCTGGTATTTTAGAATTTTCTTCTGAAAATATACACAAGCCACGGCAAGGAAGGGGATGACGCACAGCGCGATGAGCGCCAGCTGCCAATTGAGCGCGAACATCGCCACCATGCAGCCCACTACAAAGCACAGCGCCCAGAGAATATCCACAATGCTCCAGGCGATCATCTCGGAAAGCCGGGCGACATCGCTTATCATGCGGCTCATGAGATACCCCACGGCGGTCTTGTCGTAAAAGGAGAAGGCAAGGGTCTGTAGTTTTAAGAAAACTTCCTGGCGGATGTCGTAGGAAATTTGCATTTCCAGCTTACCGGCTCCCGATACAAAGCCACATCACCCCGGCGCTTTGGAACACCACCGCCAAAACATACAGCACAAAATACCAGCCGAGGCCTTGGGTGGTGCCGGGAATGATAAAGTGGTCGATGGCATATTTGTTGAACAGGGGATAGGCGATATCCACCAGCGCCACGCATAACAGCGCGCAGACGCTGAAAATCACCAGCCCTTTGAGCGCCAGGCATAGGAGGCTAGGCGCTTCCAAAGGCTTGCATCTATTTTTTGGTCGAATTCTTCTTCGCGAATACGGCTCATTGCTCTTCTCCTTCCACGATGTCGGTTTTCTGCATGCTCTGGATTTCGGCAATCTGCCGGTACATCCCGTCCTCTGCCATGAGTTGCTCGTGCGTGCCCTGCTGAATCAGCCGTCCGCCGTCCAGCACCAAGATGTTATCCGATTCCCGCAGCGTCGTGACGCGGTGCGAGATGATAAATGTGGTGCAGGTGCCCCGGATAGAGGCCAGCGCTGAACGGATGGCCGCGTCTGTTTCGGTATCCACGGCGCTCATGGAGTCGTCAAAAAGATGAGGATGGGCGCATTTTGCATGAGCGTGCGCGCAATGGCCACGCGCTGCTGCTGCCCGCCGGAAAGCGTCACGCCCCGCTCGCCTACAACCGTGTCGTAGCCGAGGTCGAAGCGCTGCACCACATCGTGAATCGCCGCGGCTTTGGCCACGGAATAGATCTCCTCGTTGGTGGCTCTGGGCGCGACCATGCGAATGTTCTCCATAATCGTGCGGGAATAGAGGAAGGGTTCCTGCAAAACGATGCCGATATTTTTACGCAAGTGCTCGTGCTCGATGTCGTTCACGTTTACGCCATCCAGCAAAATCTCTCCCGATGTGCAGGTATAGAGCCGCTGCATCAGCTGCACCAGGGAAGTCTTGCCCGAACCGGTAGAACCCAGGATTGCAATCGTTTGGCCGGGCCTTACGGAGAAGCTGACGTCCTTCAAAACGTCGTCGTAGCGGTCATAGCCGAAGCAAACATCCCGAAATTCAATATTGCCGGTGATCTTCGGCTTCAGCGCCTTGCCCGACTCCTGCTCGGGTTCGGCAGATAAAAGTTCGTCCAGCCGCCCAAGGGAAACCCCCGCCTTGCCCAGATCGGAAAGGATGCGCCCCAGCTGCCGCACCGGCCAGGTGAGCATGCTGGTATACGTTGTAAAGACGATGACATTGCCCAGGCTGAACTGCCCGGTGGCAGCAAAATATACGCCGGCCAGCGTCGAAATGCCGATTTGCAAATAGCCAATGCCATCTGTGCCGCCCCAGTATACGCCGAGCAACGTATTGAGCTTCGCGGTGATCTCTTTGTAAGCGCGGTTCCTCTGGGTGAATTTCTCAACCTCGCTCTTCTGCTGGCCAAACGCCCGCACAACGCGAACGCCCGTGAGATTTTCCTGCAAAGGTTGCCGAGAGCTCGCCCTCGGCTTCGTCGGAATAGGTGAAATAGTTGCGCACCTTCTTATAATACACAAAGGAAATCGCACACAGGAAGGGCAGTGTGCTCATGGAAATCAGCGCCATGGGCACATGGATGGAAAACATGATGACCGCCGCAACGATAACCATGGTGAGCGCCCGGACGATTTCAAGCAGCTGCATACCGATAAAACGGCGCACCATATCCACATCCGAAGTGCAGCGCTGCACAAAGCTCGCCGGTGGAACTGTGCTTGTGATAATCGTAGGGCACGGCTTGCAGATGAGCATAGAGCCGATCCCGGAGCTTTTTTGCCACACCTTCGGAGACAAACGCCATGCTGCGGCCACGCAATAGCGAGCAAAGACCGTTTAGCAGGGTGAGCATAACCAAAATGATGGCGCAGACAATCAGATTCCGGGTCAGAAACTCCCGATCGCCCAAGCTGCCGAGCAGGGGCTGCAAAAACCCTGGAAGGGAAGGATTCTGTCCTCCGATGACATAGTCTATCGTAAAGCTGGAAACCAACGGTATGAGATAGGAAAGAATGGTGCCCAACAGCACGGAAATGGCGCCCAGCGCCAAATAGCGGCGGAACCCAAGTAAGAGGCTGCTCACAAGGCGCCAATTGATTTTTGCTTTTGCATAATTACCCCTCTGTGTTGCCAAATAAAATTGCATAAACTCTTATAAAACTGTAATGGAGCGAATGTCTACATTATATATATAAGCAATGAATTTTTCAAGAGACTTCGCTTTAATCGCTAAAACATGAACAAAAAAGGAAGGATACCCAGTAACTGCATCAATTTTAATCTTGAAAATAGCAGCGCTTGTGGTATAATTTTTGCAAGAGAACTATATGTGGTAAAATGAATTTGTAAATTTGAAGAATCCGTAAAAATCCCTGAAATTTTTCTTGACTTTGATATTATTAAATGCTAACATAACCTAAGAGTTAGTTACGGAAACGTATCCAGCTCCTTAAAGTAGATTTTCATTTATCAATTTTTTATATATTGGGTTTTAACCCCGAAAAGTATCCAAACATAACGAAGGTTAATTAAAAAAATACATCTTTATTTTAGAGATGTTTTTGGTTAGTTTTATTGTATTATACAGTTTTTAATTGTTACTTTAATAAACTATACTCAAATATTAAAGATGGTGGTGATGTAAGAAAATGGCAGAGCTATTACGCATGGAAGGTGTCTCGAAAGCTTCCCAGGTGTGCAGGCGCTGAAGGACGTTCATTTCGAAGTTCAATCGGGGGAAGTACATGCCCTGATTGGTGAGAACGGCGCAGGCAAATCCACCCTGATGAAATGCTTGACGGGAATCTATGAACCAGAGGAAGGGACAATAACGTTTAAGGGCGAGCCCTGGCACGTTAGCAACCCTAAAGAGGCAACGGATAAAGGTATTTCCATTATCCATCAGGAGCTTAACCTGATGCCTGCTCGCACTGTCGCGCAGAATATCTTCATCGGCCGCGAGCCCAGAAAAATGAGCTTCGTGTTGGACGATAAGAAAATGCGCCGCGAGACCCTCAAACTGATGGAGAGAATTGACTTTTTCCTCGATCCGGATGTTGAAGTCGGTACGCTGACAGTTGCACAAATGCAGATGGTTGAAATTCTGCGCTCGCTCGTTGTGGATACGGATATCCTCGTGCTCGACGAGCCTACCTCTTCTCTTACGAGTGCAGAGGTTGACAAGTTATTCACGATTATTCGTGGCCTGCGCGAAGCGGGCAAAGGTATAGTTTATATCTCCCACAGACTGGAAGAGTTTGACCGTATCGTCGATAAAGTAACAGTTCTTCGTGACGGACGCTATATCAATACAAAACTTTGGAAAGAGACGACCATCAACGACATGATCGCTTCGATGGTTGGCCGTGAGATGACAGAGCAGTTCCCGGTGCGGCACGCGCAGATTGGCGAAGTTGTGCTGGAAGCAAAGAATATCGTGCGCGGCAATGTCCTCAAAGATTGTTCGTTGTATGTTCGCAAAGGTGAGGTTCTGGGCATGGCAGGCCTGATGGGTGCTGGCCGTACAGAACTTGCACGCGCTATCTATGGCGCTGACAAAATTGACTCCGGCGAGATTTTCTTGAACGGCAAGAAGGTTAAGATCCATAACCCCAAAGATGCTGTTCACCTGGGCATCGCTTATCTGTCTGAGGACAGAAAGAGAGACGGCCTGATGCTCGACCAGGATGTTTCCTTCAATACCTACATTGCAAACCTGGAGCAGTATTCCAAGTATGGCATTGTCAAGGATAAGGAAATCAAAAAGACGGTCGGCGAATTCGTAGAGGCACTATCTATTAAGGCTCCTTCGTTGCAGCAGCTCACACAGTTCCTCTCTGGTGGTAACCAGCAGAAGGTTCTGGTGGCACGGTGGCTTTGCAAGAAGTCGGATATCATTTTCTTCGATGAGCCTACGAGAGGTATCGACGTTGGTTCTAAGTATGAGATTTATTGCTTGATCAACGAGCTCGCGGAAAATGGTGCTGCAGTTATCATGATTACCTCTGAGATGGCTGAGATTCTGGGCATGAGCGATAGAATCATGGTCATGTATGAAGGCAGAGTAGTCGGCGAGCTTACTGCAGAAGAAGCCAACCAGGAGATCATCCTGCACATGGCTTCCAATACACATAAACTTATGGAGGAGAAATAAAAGATGGAAAAAACAGCACAGGCCAAGCTCGGCAAGAAGAAGATCACTGGCGAGCAGTGGCAAAAAATTACCATTATTGGTATTATCATTGCAGTCTGCATTGCATTCTCGATTTTGAAGCCGGAAGCGTTCCTGTCGGTGGAGAATGCCATGAACATTCTGCTTCAGATGTCCGTTATTTGCATCATGTCCTTCGGCATGACCATCATAATCATCAATGCAGGTGTTGACCTCTCGATGGGTGTTATCATCGCTTTCACCGGCGTTATCGCAGCTCTTATCGTTAAGGGCGGTAAAGACGGAGACAGCACGGGTAACATTTACCTCGGTGTTCTGGCTGGTATCGCTGCTGGCGCTCTGATCGGTTTCATCAACGGCACGGTCGTCGCTCGTTTCGGCCTGGCTCCGTACATTGCAACCCTGGGCATGCAGCTTACCCTGAAAGGTGTAACCTACCTGATTTCTGGCAACAGCCCGATCTACGTTGCTCCGACTTCTGACTTCAGATTCATCGCTCAGCAGAAACTGTTTGGTGTCATCCCGTTCCCGATTCTTTACACAATTATATTCGGTTTGATTGCTTCCTTCATCCTGAAGAAGACAGTTATCGGCAGACATATCTTTGCTATCGGCTCCAACGACGAAGCTGCTAGACTTTCCGGTATCAACCTGCCGGTCGTCCGTACCGTAGCTTATGTGCTGGGCAGCACGTTCGCTGCTATTGCAGGCGTTCTGTATGCAGCTCGTGTTAACAGCGGTAACCCGACAGCTGGTGGCGGATATGAAGGTAACGCCGTTGTTGCTACAGTTCTTGGTGGTACGTCCATGGCCGGTGGCCACGGCTCTATCAGCGCTGCAGTTATCGGTGCTATTCTGATGACGCTTCTGCAGAACGGCTTTAACCTGCTGAATATCAATACGAACTACCAGTTGATCCTCATCGGTGTCGTTCTGATTATCTCGGTTATCGTCGACAGAATCAGAAGAGAGAAAGCAATGTCCTAGTGGACTTTGCCTATCAAAGCAAAATAAAAGAGCAGGCAGTATGCCTGCTCTTTTTGTTTCCCGGGAAATATAACTGTGTATAAAAAAAACAGTGCATATCGCACTGTTTTTTCGCGTTAGTTTGCTTTGTTTTTCAGCAGTACATCGTGTGCGCCACCCTCAACGATAGAAGTAGAGGAGACAACGGTGATTTTTGCCTTTTCCTGCAACTCAGGAAGTGTAATCGCGCCGACGTTGCACATGGTAGAGCGCACTTTGCTGAGGGAGGACTGTACGTTGCTGCGCAGGCTGCCCGCATAGGGAACGTAAGAATCCACGCCTTCTTCAAAGGAAAGGCTGGAGTTCTCGCCAGAATCATATCGCTGCCAGTTGCGGGCGCGGTTGCTGCCTTCGCCCCAATATTCCTCCTTCATGTATGTGCCGTTGATGTTTACTTTGTTGGTGGGGCTTTCGTCGAACCGGGCGAAGTACCGGCCCAGCATCAGGAAGTCCGCGCCCATGGCCAGGGCCAGCGTCATGTGGATAGTCGTAGACGATGCCGCCGTCCGAGCAGATGGGAACATAAATGCCTGTCTTTTTCCAAATACTCATCTCGAGCCTTTGCCACATCCATAACGGCAGTGGCTTGTCCTCTGCCAATACCTTTTTTGCTCTCTTGTGATGCAGATGGAGCCGCGCCGCCAATGCCTACCTTTGACAAAATCTGCTCCGCCCTCTACGAGATAGCGGAAGCCGTCGGCGTCTACTACGTTTCCCGCACCGATCTTAACTGTGTCGCCGTAGTTCTTGCGGACAAACTGCAGCACGCGGTATTGCCATTCGGAAAACCCTTCGGAGGAGTCGATGCAGAGCACATCTGCGCCAGCCTCGATGAGGGCGGGGATGCGCTCCTCGTAATCCCGGGTGTTGATGCCGGCACCCACGATGTAGCGTTTGGAACCATCCAGCAGCTCTAAACGGTTTTCTTTGTGTGTGTCATAATCTTTGCGGAATACCATATAGGCGAGATGATTCTCATCGTCGATCAGGGGAAGAGCATTGAGCTTATGATCCCAAATGATGTCGTTGGCTTCCTTCAGGGAAGTATTCATATGCGCGCAGATGAGATCCTCAAATTTCGTCATAAACTGCGAAACCTTTGGTATCCGGCGTCATCCGGCTTACGCGATAGTCCCGGCTGGTGACCAGGCCCATGAGTTTGCCGTTGGGCGTACCGTCTTCCGTGACGGGCATGGTAGAGTGGCCGGCTTTTTGCTTTAATGCCAGAACATCTGCCAGCGTATTGTCCGGGCGAAGGTTGGAATCGCTGGTGACAAACCCAGCCTTATAACTTTTCACTCTGGCAACCATAGCAGCTTCGCTCTCGATGGATTGCGAACCGAAAATAAAAGACAAACCGCCTTCCTGCGCCAATGCAATCGCCATTCTGTCGTCAGAAACAGATTGCATGATAGCGGAAACGAGCGGTATGTTGAGGGAATTTTTCGGCCTCACCTTTTTTTAAACTTACAGAGCGGCGTTTTCAAGCTGACGTTAGAAGGGATGCACTCGGCAGTTGTGAGGCCGGGCACAAGCAGATACTCGCCAAAGGTTCGCGACGGTTCGCTGAAATAGTATGCCATACGTGATATTTCTCCTTATTATAATAAAAACTATATTTTTCTTAGGATAGCATTTTGGGGCGCGAAAGTCAAACAGCGCACAAAAAAAGCGGGTCAACAGACCCGCTTTTTACTGGAAAAATGGATTTTAATTATCCCGCTCCGCATTGCGCCACCGGCCGAAAACGCCGGAAGTTTGGAGGCTGCGCCTTTGATATACCCGCCCTTGACGGAGGAGACGTGCCCGATGGTAATGAAAGCGTTGGGCGTAAATTCGTTGATGATTGCAATTGCCTCGTTGCTGCGCTTGCGCTTGAGCGTCAGCTGCAAAACATATTTTTCATCCCCCTCGATGCCCTGGCCATCCAGAATTGTAAGGCCGAAGCCCTTTTCCCGCAGATATGCCGCCAGCTGCAAAGATTCGCTGCCGCTGGGAAGATATACGGAAACGGCGCAAAGCCCCAGCGCCAGCTTTTCGTCCATCCAGGAGCCGAAGTAATTGCCCAGAGCAAATGCCAGCGTCAGCGCAACCACTTTCATAGGATCTTCCTGATAGCCCGTCAAAACCGATGCCGTGATGAACAGCCATAAGAGGTATTCGAGCACAGCCGCAATGCAGCCCACAAGGCGCATGCCTTTGTTGATGAGCACAGTGCGCAATGTGGAAATGGAAACCTCAATAATTTTCCCGAAAAAGATGAAGAGATAGACTGCGACCGTATGGCCACTGGTAAAACTCGCGATGGCGTCCATGAGTGCTTGCATTTTTGACCCTCACTTTAAAAATTTAGTATGAATACTATTCTAACAAGCCGGGCTAGAAAATTCAAAGGAAGCAGCGGGATTGTTTGCAAAATCCTTTCTTCTCTCCGGGGCTATCTGCCGTACGCGGTTTGTGCTATAATAAATGCAAAGAAAAAAGGCGGTAACACTTTGGTTATTTTAGGGATAGACCCGGGCATTGCCATCGTGGGGTATGGCGTAATCGAGTATGATGGCTTCAAAATGAAGCTCATTGACTATGGTGCAATTCTGACTCCAGCAGGCATGAAACTGCCCGAGCGGCTGGATATCATCTACGACAGCATGAGTAGCCTGATGGATCGCTTTGCGCCAGCTGCGGTGGCCTTTGAGGAGTTGTTTTTGCCAAAAATGTCAAGACGGGCATTGATGTCGCCCAGGCCAGAGGCGTCTCGGTGATGGCGGCTTATAAGAAGAACAAAGAGCTCTATGAGTATACGCCCTTGCAGGTCAAGCAGGCGGTGGTCGGCTATGGCCGGGCGGACAAGCACCAAGTGCAGACGATGGTAAAAAACCATTCTCTCGCTGGCTGATATCCCAAAGCCGGACGATGCGGCCGACGCTGTGCCGTGGCCATCTGCCATGCCCAGACGGTGAACTACCGCAAGGCCAACCGATTTTTAAGGATTAGTGGAGGAAGAGATGTACGCTTATTTTCGCGGCGAGCTCGCCGCCAAGGGAAAGGACTATGTCGCTCTCTGTTGCGGCGGGATTGGATATAAGCTCTTTGTCACCGAGCGTTTTTGCAGAATGCCAAGATAGGTGAGGAGACGGTTCTATATACGCATCTTGTTGTGGGAGGAGGAGCTTTCGCTCTATGGTTTTCCCGCCGAAGCGGAGAAAGAGATGTTTGAAAAGCTCATTACAGTCTCGGGAGTAGGGCCCAAGGCGGGGAAAGCTATTCTGTCTGAAATGACAGTGAGCGAAATCGCCTCGGCTATCTTTTCAGCGGATTCCAAGGCCTTTTCTAAGGTCAGCGGCATTGGCCCTAAAACAGCGGGTAGAATCGTGCTGGAGCTCAAGGATAAGATCAAGGTGCAGGATGCCATCGGAGGAGCAGAAGACGGAGCTGTGGCAAGCACGGCGGTAAGCGACGCAATCGCAGCGCTGGTCAGCCTTGGATATGGAAAAGCGGAAGCCGCGGTGGCGGTAGGGGATGTCTCTGCCCTGGCAGATACAGCGGAAGAGCTCATCTTGCTTGCCATCAAGCGCATGGGATAGGGAAAGGGAAGAGAATGATAGAACAGGAAAACGGCGAAGGCCGCATTGTATCAGGGTTTTCCAAGGAAACAGAGGCGCCTGTCGAAGTCAGTCTGCGCCCCAGGGTTCTCGAAGAATACATTGGCCAGGAAAAAGTAAAAGAGAAGATGCGCATCTTTATCCAGGCGGCGAAGTCTCGGGGCGAAGCGCTGGATCATGTGCTGCTCTATGGCCCGCCCGGGCTTGGAAAGACGACGCTCTCGCATATCATCGCAAACGAGCTCAATGTCAACCTGCGAATCACTTCTGGCCCGGCTATTGAGCGCCCGAAGGATTTGGCTGCGCTTTTGACCAACCTAGGCGAGGGCGATGTGCTCTTCATCGACGAGATTCACCGCCTCAACCCCAGGGTGGAAGAGGTGCTTTATCCGGCGATGGAGGATTACGCTCTGGATATCATCATTGGCCAGGGCCCCAGTGCAAAATCGCTGCGCATCGACTTGCCGCGCTTTACGCTGGTGGGCGCCACGACCAAGGCCGGTATGCTCACTTCGCCGCTGCGAGACCGCTTTGGCGTCATCAGCCGGTTGGAACTCTATACGCCAAGAGAGCTCGATATCATCGTAGAACGATCGGCATCCATTCTCGGCATTAAAATTGAACACGAAGGCGCGATGCAGATTGCCCGGCGCAGCCAGGGGTACGCCGCGCATCGCGAACCGGCTGCTGCGCCGGGTGCGAGACTTTGCGGAAATTCAGGCCGACGGCGTGATCACAAAAGAGGTTGCGGATAAAGGCCTTGATATGTTGGAGGTGGATAGCCTTGGGCTAGACGGCGTAGATCGCACGCTGCTCAGCACGATGATCACCATGTTCAAAGGTCGTCCGGTAGGGCTGGAGACGCTGGCCGCGGCGACGGGAGAAGAGGCGGCCACCATTGAGGATGTCTATGAGCCATACCTCATGCAAGTAGGTTTTCTCATGCGCACACCAAGGGGCCGCATCGTGACGGATCTCGCCTATGAGCATCTGGGGCTGGCAAAGCCTGGAGAAAAAGAAAGGGAGGACAGCCAGGGAAAGCTGTTTTAAATTAATATGAACACAAGCGATTTTTACTACAATTTGCCCGAAGAGCTCATTGCGCAGACCCCTGCAGATCCCCGGGACTCCTCGCGCCTGCTCGTCTATTGCCGGCAGGATGGTAGCGTGCAGCACAAGGTTTTCCGGAGATATCATTGACTACTTAAATCCCGGTGACGCCCTGGTCGTCAACGATATGGGTCATCCCGGCACGGCTTTACGGCAAAAAAACAGGATACGGGCAGGGATGTGGAGTTTTTGTTGTTAAACCAGATCGCTGCCGATACCTGGGAAGTCATCATGCGCCCGGGCAAGAAACTGCGCATCGGGGATAGGGTTGCCTTTGCGGAGGATTTGCAGGCCGAGATTCTGGAGAAAAAGGACGATGGCGTCACCAAGGTGAAGTTCTATTTCGAGGGCCTATTTGAGACGCTGCTCGATGAATACGGAAATATGCCCCTGCCGCCCTATATCACAAAGCGCCTGGAAGATCAGGAACGCTATCAAACGGTATATGCAAAAGAGCGGGGCTCTGCTGCTGCGCCCACGGCCGGGCTGCATTTTACGCCCGAACTCATGGAAAAAATCCGCGAGAAAGGCATCGAAATTATTCCGGTGCTGCTGCATGTAGGGCTGGGAACTTTTCGCCCGGTGAAGGTGGATAACGTGGAGAATCATAAAATGCACAGCGAGTACTATAGCATCTCTGGCGATTCCGCCCGGCGCATCAATGAAACCAGAGCCCGGGGCGGCAGAATCGTCGCTGTAGGTACGACCTCTGTGCGCACGCTGGAAAGCGTAGCCGCGGAGGATGGCACTGTAAAGAGCAGAGCGGCAATACCGAGATTTTTATCTATCCCGGCTACCGCTTCAAATGCGTTGATGCCCTTATCACAAACTTCCATTTGCCAGAAAGTACGCTGCTCATGCTTATCTCCGCTTTTATAGGAAAAGAAGAAGCGCTGAGTCTCTATCGCTTGGCGGTAGAGGAGCGGTACCGCTTTTTTCAGCTTTGGGGATGCAATGTTTTTGCAGTAGAATAGCAAATACGGGCATCGATTGTCGATTCCGCTGGAATTTTGCGCAAGATTGCATCAATTCGGACTTGACATTATACGCCGAATGGCGGAAAATCGAAGCAGGTTCAGTCTCCGGGAACCCGATAACTGGCGAAGATTACACCCGTTCTGGGCAGTTTGTGAGGAGAACATGAGAGATAGCGCGGGTAAAAAGCGGTTTACAATAAGTAAAAATCATGCTGTGCATGATGTTTTTATCTCTACTGTTTTTGCCTGCCTGCGTGAGGGCAGAAGCAAAGCAGTCTGTTGCGGCAAAGCGCACGGATTCCTTTCTCGTTCAAGTTTTCGCAAAAAAGGCATTAGAGGGCCGGTGGCGGCAACCGATTTAGCGCCTGCGCCGCGTGTGAGCAGGTTGGCCGGCCTTCTATATCAACACCCTTTAAAATTTGTGCTGATCATGGGCGGAGCGTTGGTTCTGGTTGTCGTTGTGCTACTTATCCTATTCCGTAACCGCGCGCGCAGCGCAGCTGCAATGGAAAAGATGCTCTATACAGATGCGCTTACGGGGCTCCCCAACTATAAAGCCTTTACGCGGGATGGGCGCCGCATCATCGAACATCATCCCGAAAAATATGCCGTCGTCTATATGGATATGCATCAATTCAAAGCCATCAATGACACCTTTGGGTATGCTGCCGGCGACCGGTTGCTCATCTCTCTTTCCAGCCTTTTGCAGGAATTTGTGGATAAGGGGAGAGCTGTTTGCCCGGGTGTATGCGGATAAATTCGTGCTTCTGTTGCACTTTAGCGATCAGGAGGCTTTTTGCTGAGCGTCTGGATAAACTCTCTAAGAGGTTGGAATCGCTCTCTACAGGCGAGTTTGAGTTGGTAAACTTCCTCTTTAGCGCCGGCGTGTTCCGCTTGCAGGCAGGGGATACAGATTTGGGCGTTGCCAGTGATCGAGCCAACTACGCAAAAAGATACAGTACGAGGGCATTTCGTCAATACCTTTGTATTTTATGACGATGTCATGCGCCGCCAGGTGCTGAGCGAAAAAAGCTCTGGAGAGTAGCATGCAGTCTGCGCTGGAAAAAGGAGAGTTTGAGCCGTTTTATCAGCCGAAGATAAATGTTGTCACTGGGGATTTAGTAGGGGCGGAGGCCCTGGTGCGCTGGCGCCATCCTGAAGAAGGGCTGCTTCCTCCGAGCTCCTTTGTCCCTTTCTACGAGAAGAATGGCTTTATCGTCAAGATTGACTTTGCCATGTTTGAAGCCGCCTGCAAGCAGCTGCGCGACTGGAGCAGACGGGGCATCGCCGTAGTGCCCATCTCTGTCAACTTTTCACGCAAGCATATGTTGGATAAGCAATTTGCAGATAAATTGAGGGAGATCGCAAATCGCTATGAAGTCGCGCCCCAGCTCTTAGAGGTCGAAATCACCGAGACCATAGAGCTGGAGAGTATGGATACCGCAGTGGAGTTTGCGCAGTCCCTCAAAGCCAATGGGTTTACTGTTTCCATAGACGACTATGGTACCGGCTATTCGTCCATCGCTTTTTTGCAAAAGCTACCGTTCGATGTGCTCAAGCTGGATAAAGTTTTTTTGGGCAACGCCATGGAGATGCAGAAAGCCAGGGATATCATGCGCCATGTGATTACCGCGGTAAAGGCCAATGGCATCCGAGTGCTCTGCGAGGGAATCGAGACGGCAGCCCAGCGGGATTTTGTCTTGGATTTAAACTGTCAATTTGCGCAGGGGTATTTGTACTCCAAGCCTTTGCCCGCAGAATATTTTGAGCAGTATTTGCTACGGGCGAAAATTGCAGAACATAGCGCTGTGGATTATGTCTCCTTCTCTAATTTTAGAAAACATATCTGGACCAGTTCGTCAGATTTTTTTTTGAGCCGTGTCATGCCTGGCTGGATTATGGGCTGCTATACGACGCCCGGCTACCCAATCTTCTATATCAGCCCGCACCTACTTGCCAGTTTGGGGTATAGCGAAGCGGAATTTTTCTCGAAACTCAAGGTCTGTTTTCAAATTGTGTGCATCCCGATGATAGCGAGGAAGTCGCGCGGCAAATGCAGGAAAATGGGGATCATACAGAAGAGTATTTGCTGCAATATCGGCTGTTAAAAAGGATGGCGGAAGCATCTGGATTCGGGATATCGGCAAAAAGTGACTGCAGAAAATGGCCGAGACGCAATTTTGTGCGTCTGTACGGATATTTCAGATATTATGGCGCTGCAGCAAGAGAAGAGCGATCTGTTAAGCGCGATCCCGGGCGGTGTCAGCGAACTGCTGCTTTTGCCCGAGGGCCCGATGATTTTGAGCGCGACCGATTTATTCTATGAGATTATCGGTCATTCGGCAGAACAGATGCAGAGCCTGGGCAATAGCCTGTTTGCCATTGTGTATGAGCCGGATCTGCCCGAGGCCAAAGCGAGCCTGCGAAGAGCCGGGGCCGGGGGCAGCGCTTGCGAGTGCACGCTGCGCATCCGCTACAGCGATGGAAGCCTGCATTGGCTGACGCTTCGCGGCACTATGCGCAGTACCGGCCGCGGCACTGTCGCTACCGTTATCGCCACTAATATCGATGAGCAGGTCAAAACCGTGAGAACGCGAGAATTGTCCGCACAAAAATGGAGCTGGCGTTGACGCTCACAGAGCACGCGGTGTTCGAGTACGACTTAAAGACCAAAACAATCTATGAGCAAAGCGGCCTGGAACAGTATGGCATCATGAGCCCCAGCCTATCCGAGGTGCCTGAAAGCGTTATATCCGAGGGCTATGTGCATCCCCAAGATGCCCCGGCGATGCGGAAATGTACCAGAAAATTCATGCCGGGCAAACGTATGCCTCCTGTGAAATGCGTCTGCGCAGCGCACGAAATGCAGAGGAGTATATCTGACGCGCACGATTTTAAGCACCATCTATGGGGAAGACGGTGAGCCTGTCAAAGCTGTGGGCATTGTGGATAATATCGATCATGAAAAGCAGATGGAACATACCGTGGTTCAGGAAGAACAGTATAGAAAAGCGCTGATGGCCTCTTCGATTCTTGCCTACGATATCAACCTCAATACAAACCGGGTCGATCGTGTCACTGGGGCCAGCAGCGAGCGCCTGAAGCAAATACAGAATAAACTGCCGGATCCCCATTGCTATACAGAGCTCATCGGCTCTGCGGTAATGTCGATGTTGGTAGAGGAAGATATAGAGCGTTTTCTGCGGAAATGGAACCCACGGCGCTGCTCAAGCTTTTCTGGGGCGGCGCGCGGGAAAAGAATATGAATATCGCCGTCGGATGGTGGATGGCAAGGCTCTTTGGGTCTCGGCGTTTTTGCATATGGTGCAGGATGAACTGAGCGGGGATATACTCTGTTATGTGTACTACCGGGATATTCAGGCGCGCAAAGATGCGGAAGAAAGCCTCAAATACCATGCGACGCGCGATCCGCTCACCGGCCTTTTAAACCGTTCCTCCGGAGAACGGCACATACAGGAATTTCTGGCAGCCCAAAGCGACAACGGCGATGTTTGCCATGCTTTCCTCATGTTTGACGTGGATCACTTTAAAAGGTGAATGATACTTATGGGCATCAGCAGGGGATGAATTTTTAATTCGCGTGGGCGAGGTCATCAGGGAAAACCTTCGCGAGAGCGATATCGTGGTGCGTATCGGCGGTGATGAGTTTGTGGCTTTGGTGAAAAATCTTCCGGATGAGGAAACTGCCTATTCCATTGCTGAAAAGATCTGCGCTGCGGTGCAGGAAAGCGAGAAACTGAAGCACCGCGATCTCACGGCCGCTGTGAGCATTGGCATTTGCAATTGCGCCGGCTCATGGCCAGAGCTTTCAATCGCTCTATCACTGTGCAGATCAGGCCATGTATGTCGCGAAAACAGCGAGGATATCCGCGTCTCGATGTTCGATCCCAGCAGAAAGGAAAGCCACGGCGCGGCAAAATACTGATGAGGCCTTTGCTGATTCCTCAGGTTTAACCGCATGAAAAACGCTCTGGCGCATTGCGCCAGAGCGTTTTTACTATATACTGCGCACTTCTTTTACAAAGTCGCCCAGCATTGCCGGAACCAGCTGCGTCCCTTTGGAATAGCGCTCCTCCAGCGGCAACTCCGCTGAAGTCACGGGGTAGATTTGGCCGGAGTTGGTCACAACCTCGTAAGCCGCCGGCTTGTCGAATATCGCTGCCGCTGCCAGGAAGTTTCCGTTGGCATTGCCTTTTGCCCATAAGAAGGTCTTGAGGCCTTTGCCGTTGCGGCCTTGGACATCGTATTCCGAAAGCTTGCTCTGTTTGGCAAAGCCAAGATCGCTGAACACCGCGATATTGCCCTCGCTATTTGTCTGCGCCGCCAGGATGATGCTGTCGCCGGCTGTCAGCTTGATGCCGCCTACGCCCTTTCCGGTTTTGCCCTGAAGGCTAATCTCCTCCTTGGAAAACAGATGGACATGCCGAGTTTTGTGATAAGCAGCAAGTTTGGCAAAGCAGGATCGTCCACTTCTGCCAAGAGCAGCGTATCTTTGGGCTTCAGGCCGCAGGCTATGATCTTTTTGCTTGCGGCTTTCAAGTTCAGATAAGTCTGTGAATTTTACCATGCCGCTTTGGCTTACGGTGAGCAGCCTGCCCTGGGCAGGGGAACAGACCGAGATGATCTGTTCGCCCTTTTCAATGCCCGCCAGCAGGGAATTGATGGTGCTCCCCGCATCCTTTGTACTTTGGCCTCCTTTGATGTTCTCCACGCCCAAGGAATAGAGATTTGCGTGGCTGGAAAATAGCCAGAGCTTGCCCTCGGTGTTTGTCTCGATGATCTGTGCGGGCTGGTTTTGGTTTCCACTTCGCCGCCCTCCGCGCCTCTGGCGAGCAGTTTCTTACTCATGCGCTTCAGGTTGCCGCCTTTGGTGTAGATGACTGCGCACTCCTCGACGACTTTGAAATGCTCTTCGTCGATGGTGATTTCGCCACTCTCCGAAGAGGGGCGTGCGCCGCTTGATGGAGAATTTCGAACTGATCGCCGAAAGCTCTTCGATTATTACGCCGTCCAGCCGCTCCTGAGAGGCCAGAATAGCCCGCAGTTCGTTTAAAAGCGCCACGGTCTTTTCATACTCTTCCCGCAGCGTCATCACTTCCAGCTGCGTCAAGCGCGCCAGCCGCAGGTCTAAAATCGCCTGGGCCTGCACGCCGGTGATGTGCAGTTTTTCCATCAACCCGGCCTTGGCCTCCTTTGTGCTGCTGGAAGAGCGAATGATTTTGATAACCAGGTCGATATTGGTAACCGCGATGATGAGCCCCTCGAGCTTGTGCTCTTTCTCCTCCGCAGCCTCCTTATCAAACCGTACCCGCCGAGTCACAACGTCGCGCTGGAAGCGGATATAGTAATCAGTATCTCGAGCAACCCTAAAAGTTTGGGTTGCCCCTCTGCAATGGCCACCATGTTAATGCCATAGCTTATCTGCATGTCTGAATATTTATAGAGGCAATCCAGCACTTTTGCGCGTTTGTTCCGCTTCTAAGCTCAATGACAGCCCGAAGCCCTGTGCGGTCAGTCTCGCTGCGCACATCGCTGATGCCGGAAAACAACTCCTTTTTTCGTGGTGCGCAGCTGCTGAATTTTTGCGCAGCATAGCGGATTCCCGAATCTCATAAAGGGAGCTCGGTGATGACAATACGGGTTTTGCCGTTTTTGACCTCTTCAATACTGGTTTTGGCGCGCAGTGTAATCTTGCCTTTGCCCGTTTCGTAGGCCTGGCGAATGCCGTCCTTGCCTAAAATCACGCCGCCAGTGGGAAAATCCGGCCCTTTGATGCGGCGCATCACATCGGAAAGCGTACAGTCCGGCTGTTGGATGCGCAAAATCACCCCGTCCACAACCTCTTTTAAACTGTGTGGGGGAATGTTGGTCGCAAGGCCCACTGCAATGCCCGTGGCGCCGTTTACCAGCAGATTCGGAAAGCGGCTGGGGAGCACGGAAGGTTCCTTTAAGGAGTCGTCAAAGTTAAGCTGAAAAGGGACGGTCTCTTATTAATATCCCGCAGCATCTCCATGGCTACAGGGGTCATTCTGGCCTCGGTATATCGCATTGCCGCCGGGCCATCGCCGTCGATAGAACCGAAGTTTCCCTGCCCGTCGATGAGAGGCATGCTCATCGAGAAGTCCTGGGCCATCCGGGCCAGCGCCTCGTAGATGCTGGAGTCTCCGTGCGGGTGGTATTTACCCATGGTATCGCCCACGATGCGCGCGCATTTCTTGTGCCCGCCGTCCGGGGAAAACCTGCATCTCGTTCATGGCGAACAGGATATGCCGCTGTACCGGCTTTAGGCCGTCCTCCACCCGGGGAATGGCACGCTCTAAAATGACATACTCTGCATAAGGCATGAAGCTGTCGTGCATGAGGTCTTCTAATGGCGTGCGGATGATATTTAATATTTCTCCCTTCATGTTCTCTTCGTTTCCTTCTGTTACTCTGCTTGAACGTTACCCTGGAACTTGTCCAGTTTGTTGAAGTTCGCGTATTCGCTGATATAGAGCTTTCTGGGCTCAACATTGTCGCCCATGAGGGTGGAGATGATGTTGTCGCAGGAAGCCGCGTCTTCCAGGCCCACCTGCACGAGCACGCGGTTGTGCGGGTCCAGCGTCGTCTCCCAAAGCTGTTCCTTGCTCATCTCGCCCAGACCCTTGTAGCGCTTTACTTCGCGCCGCGGCCCATCTTTTTCTTTTGCCTCTGCCAATTGCTTTTCCGTATGCGCCCAAACGAGTTGTTTGCCTTTTTAATGCTATAGAGCGGCGGCTGGGCGATATAGACGTGCCCGTCCGTAATGAGGCTGCGGTAATAGCGGAAAAAGAAGGTAAGCAGGATGGCCCTGATATGTGCGCCATCCTGGTCCGCATCCGCCAGAATGATAATTTTATGGTATTTCAAACTGGATTTGTCGTAAGATTTGTCAAATCCGCGCCCAGCGCCGTGATGATGGAGCGGAACTCCTCGTTTTGCAACACCTGTTCAATGCGCTTTTTCTCCACGTTGAGCGGCTTGCCTCGCAGCGGCAGAATCGCCTGGAAACGGCGGTCGCGGCCCATCTTGGCGTTGCCGCCGGCGCTGTCGCCCTCCACGATGAATAGTTCGTTGTCCTGGGCGCCCCGCCCGGTGCAGGCCGAAAGCTTGCCCACAAGCGGGGCGGAATCCGCCTTGCTTTTCTCTCTCTCGATTTTCTTGGCCTTCTTTGCCGCCTCCCGAACCTTGGCTGCGGTAATGGCTTTTTTCCGCGATTTTAGTGCAAACTGCCGTGTTGTTGAGGTCCGCAAAATACTCGGAAAGCCCTTCGGATACAATGCCTTCTACGGCGATGCGCGCCTCCGTGTTGCCCAATCGCGTCTTGGTCTGGCCTTCGAACTGTACGTTTTTAATCTTGAGGGATAAAATAGCCGAAAGCCCCTCTCGGAAATCTTCTCCCTCGAAGCTCAGCTTCTCCTTGGCCGCCACAGCGGAATTTTTCATATATTCGTTCATCACCTTGGTGATGGCGCTCTTAAATCCAGTCTCGTGCGTTCCGCCCTCGGGGTGGGAATGTTGTTGACATAGGAGTAGATGGATTCGCTCTCGCTATTCCGTATTGCAGTGCCACGCTGGCGAAAATGCCGTTTTCTCGCCCTCGATGACGATGGGCAGGGGTGCAGCGGCTCCTTGTCCTGGTTCATATCCAGCAAAAAGTCCGAGATACCCCGGAATAATTAAAAGAGAGCTTGCGGCTCTTGCCCTCGCGCTTGTCCACCAAAACAATCGTGACGCCCCTGAATGAGGAACGCCAGTTCCCGCAATCTGCGGGCAATGCGGTCAAAATGCAGGTGCAGGTCGTCAAAAACCGTGTCATCGGCGAGATAGGAGATTTTCGTACCGCGCCGGTTGGTCGCCCCGGCTTCGCGCAAAGCATATTTGGGCTTGCCGGCGTGCAGCTTGCCGCCCTCAAAGACGGATTCATACTCCTGTTCGTATAGTTTTCCACCAAAATAAACCTCTACCTTGAGCCATTTGGAGAGCGCATTGACCACGCTGGCACCCACGCCGTGCAGGCCGCCGGAAAAGGCATAGCTTTCATTATTGAAATTTGCCGCCGGCGTGCAGTTGTGTAAAGACGACCAGTTCTACGCCGGAAATATGGAGTTCTGGGTGAATGCCCACCGGGATGCCCCGGCCGTTGTCCTCAACGGTGACGCTCTGATCTTCGTTTAGAGTGATGTTGACGGTGTCCGCATAGCCGTTGGCCGCTTCGTCGATCGCGTTGTCCACAATCTCCCAGAGCATGTGGTGCAGGCCCCGATGCCCCGTGGAGCCGATGTACATGCCCGGCCTCCTGCGGATGGCATCCAGCCCCTCCAGCACCTGAATATCATCGACGGTATATGATGTAGACATGAAAATCCTCCGTGTTGCTTACCTCGTTAAACTAAATTTCTCAATGTTATATTGCCTATTATACTGCATTTTACAGATTTTTTCCAACTATTTTCATCCAGCCCGGTCCCTATAATTGTACTTGGTTTTTACAGGCCGGTATAGTATAATATCTTAACGATACAAGAGAGGATAGTATGGCAAAAAAGAGCTCAAAAAAGTTTTCAGGAGATCATCTCTGAAGAAAAACGAAAAGCAAAGCCCGAAGATACGGCGCAGCATGGCCGTAGAATTGGACAAGCAGAGCGGCAGACTGCGGCAAGCCCTAAAAACGGAAAAACGCTGGCGCTTCGTTGTTGTATGAAAATAAAGAGCCGAGCGAGCAGCAAAAAGCCGCGGCAAAACCTCAAAGAGAGCCCCAAAGTGCGGAACGCCCCGCCGCCCAGCCAAAAAGAAATCCCTCTTCAGAACAGAGAAAGAATCCGCCTCCCCAAGGGAGAAAAGCGCAGCAGATCGGCGAGCCCAAGAACCAGGCGGAAAAAAACCGGCAAAAGCGCCCGCATCAGCTGACTTCTCGGGAAAATATCTCTATCTTCCTGCGGCTATGGAAGAGCCTGCGCTGCGCAAGCGGCGCAGCGCCAGAGGCGCTATCATACTGTTAAGCGCGATTTTGCTCGTGGGAATCCTCGGTTTCTTGGGTTATCAGTTCGTCCGAGCGGAAGAGATCGATGTTCGGGGCAGCGAGTCCTTTGAAGATTCCTATGTCATCTCGCTTTCCGGCATCAAGTCTGGCGTTCATATCTTTAATGTAGATAAAAAAGCTGCGGCTGCGGCCATCGCTCAAGATCCGCATCTCATCCTGCAAAATATCGAGTATACTTTTTTCCAAATAAAATTACGCTTGTGGTCACAGAACGAAAAGAGGCCGCCTGCTTTGAGTTTTTGGGCACCTATGTCATCACAGATTCTGCCGGGGTTATCCTGGGGCATGTGGAGGGCAAGGAACAGCCGCAAAATCTGCCTATCATCCGCGGCATCAATGTGACCGAGTTTGCCCTGGGCGCAAAAATCCGCACAGATGATACTTATAAACAAAATATCATGACCATCCTGCTGGAGCGAACGGAAGAATATCAGCTCACAGGCCAGGTAAAAGAGATAGACCTTTCCGATACCAATAGCGTCACGTTGGGGCTTGCAAACGGCATGAAAGTCATCTTCGGTCAGGCAGATCAGATGCAGGAAAAGCTGGCCTGGCTGCAAAACATATTAAAGGAATTAGAAGCGCAAGGGAAGAGCGGGGGAACGATCGATCTCTTCGGTGGAAATGCCCACATATCTTCCGCCGGATGAGCCCGTATCTTCCGAACCAAATGAGCCGAATCCAGAATAAACGCGAAAAACCGCAGCATTTGCTGCGGTTTTTCTATAAAAAAAGAGTAGTAAAGAGAGTGAGTCCGGCATATGATACAGTATTCCAAGGCGGAGACATTAAAACATCGCGCTTTTTTTCGACACTTTGTGCAGAAACAGATACCATTGTGCATGAAAAGTGCGTGTACAATCAACTATAACAATGTTACCTTATATTTAGGACATTGCATAATTTATTCAAAACCACCAAACAAAAAAAGAGGAGGAAGTAAAAGATGAAAAGGTTAATTTCCATCGTGTTTGCGTTGCTGCTCGTCGCAATGCTGTTCGTCTCCTGCACTGGCGGCGGAGATGGAGGGAGCCAGGAGCCCGCAAAGAGTTCGATTGTTGGGCCCGGGGAAAGCTCCGGAGGCGATGAGGTTAAGGAAATCGCTGTCATTTTGCAGTCCTATACCGGTTCGTTCTGGTCGGATGTAATGAGAGGCGTTGATAAGGCGATCGCAGAACTTGCGGACTTAGGCGTCGAAGCGAACTTCAACGGTCCGGACGACTCCACAAACCTACAGGTGCAGATCGAGATGATTGAGGCTGCCGTAGCCAGAGGGGTAGATGGCATTGCTGTCGCGCCCGCAGACTCTGCTGCTGTTGGCGCCGCAATGTCTATCTGTGAAGAGAAAAATATCCCCGTTGTCCTGTTCGACTGCTCTGCTGAGTCGGATTGGCCGGTTTGCCTAGTTTCTTCGGATAACTACAAACTGGGTCTGATGGCTGGCGAAGCTCTGGGCAAAGCCATGGGCGGCAAGGGCCTCTGGGCAATGATCAACTGGAACGACGGCGTTATCACCAACGGCCAGCGGTCTTGGGGAGCAAAGAGACTATATTGAAGAAAACTTCCCGGATATGAAATGCCATCAGTTGTTCTTTACTTATGGCGTAGCAGACGCGGATATCACCTTTGCTCGCGATACATTGACGGCTGAAAAAGACCTCGGCGGCTTCATCACAGGCACCGAGAGCAGCTGCACCACAGTTGTGTCTGCAACGCAGGAAGCTGGCAGAGTTGGCCAGGTCAAGATCGTCTCTATCGACGTCACGCCGGTCTCTCTGGGCTATGTAAAAGATGGCACGCTCGCGGCTGTCGTCACGCAGAACCCCTTTAACATGGGCTATACCGGCACCATGACGGCCTATAAGGCTGCTCTGGGTGAAAAGGTTCCGAATTTATCGATTCTGGCAGCGCCATTGTTGACAAGGATTCCATGGAGAACAACGAGGAAACTCGCGCTATCCTTAAGGAATTGAATCTGCTCTAAAATCAAATGGAAAAGAGCTCTGCAAGTTGCAGGGCTCTTTTTTTGTATTATTAAGAAAATAAATAAAATATTAGAGAAATAATTTTAATTATATTGCACAAATTTTATAAATACGACTAAAAAGTTAAAAAATCAAAAATTTCCTTAAAATATATTTGTGCCATTATAATGGCATTTTGTCAAAGAGACATTATGATACATCTCTGTTTTTCCAAAAAGTTTGTAGACAAGGCAAAATTGCCATGATAACATCTTCCTGTCAAAGATATGTGCGGGTGGTTTATTGTGTTACACCCAAGTAATAATTGCATATCTGCTGGCGAAATGCCAGTGAAATTTTAAGGAGGAAAAGATGAAAAAGACAATTTCCATCGTATTTGCTCTGTTGCTTGTCGCAATGCTGTTCGTCTCCTGCTCTGGCGGGAATGATAGCAAGCCGAGCGAGAGCCCTGCTGCACCCGGCGAAAGCCAGGCTGCTGGAGATGGCGAAGTAAAAGAAATCGCCGTCATCCTTCAGTCCTACAATGGCTCTTTCTGGTCCGACGTTATGAGAGGCATTGAGAAAGCAACTGACGAGCTGGCTGAAAAAGGCGTCACCGTTAAGTTCAACGGCCCGGACGATCCCACGAACCTGCAGGCTCAGATCGAGATGATCGAGGCTGCTATCGCTCGTGATGTCGATGCTATCGCTGTTGCTCCTGCGGATGCTGCTTCCGTTGGCGGCGTAATGCCCCGTTGCGAAGAGAAGAACATCCCGGTTGTCACCTTCGATGTAAACGCTGACTCTGAGTGGCCGATCTGCCTGGTTTCTTCGGATAACCACAAACTGGGCCTGCTCGCTGGCGAAGCTCTGGGCGAAGCCATGGGCGGCAAAGGCACGTATGCAGTCGTTAACTGGAACGATGGTATCATCACCAACGGCCAGCGCTCCTGGGGTGCTGAAGAGTACATCAAAGAGAACTACCCGGATATGGTGTGCTACAAACTGTTCTACACCTATGGCGTTGTCGATGCAGACCTGACGTTTGCTCGCGACACCCTGACGGCTGAGAAGGACTTCGGCGGCTTCATCACCGGCTGCGAGAGCAACCTGGCTCCTGTCCTTTCTGCAACGCAGGAAGCTGGCAAAGTCGGCCAGATCAAAATCGTTGCTATCGACATCACGCCCGTCTCCCCTTGAGTACATCAAGGATGGCACGGTCGCTGCTGTTATCACCAGAACCCGTTCAACATGGGCTACACTGGCACCATGACGGCTTACAAGGCTGCTCTGGGCGAGGAGCTTCCGGACTTCATCGATAGCGGTTCCGCCATCGTTGATAAGGATACCATGGAGAACAACGAGGATACTCGTGCGATTCTGAAAGATCTGAACCTGCTCTAAGATTTAGATTTTAAAAAGAAAGCCTTCTGCATTTGCAGAGGGCTTTTTTATATGCTTTTCTTCATAGCGTCACTTTTGCACGCATAGTATGAATGGGGTGAAAACTATGCGTGTATTTTTAGTGAAGAAAAATGGCTGTTTCGTGGAGCAATTGTCGTGATGGTTCTGGCCATCGCGATCATCTGTGCGCAAACTATTCCTGCCCAGCCGGTGTTTTTTGGCAAACGGACAGAATACCAGGTGAAAAGCATAAAGACCGAGGAAAAACGCGTTGCTATCACCATAGATACCGCCTTTGGGCAGACGGATTATACTGCCGATATCTTAGCGGTGCTCAAGGAAAGGGCGTGCCCGCAACCTTTGCGGTGATGGGCATGTGGGCCAAAGAGCATCCGGAACAGGCCCTGGCCATCGCATCTGCAGATACCGAGGTCATCAGTCATTCCTATGCCCATGAGCGCTACGATGCCTTAGCGCCCGAACAAGCTGCGGCAGATGCGAAGCTGGCGCAGGAATATCTGGAGCAGATGCTAGGTGTCCAAACCGGCCTTATCCGCGTGCCCTATAACTCCTGCAATAAAGCCACAAGCCAGGCGCTGGGAGAGCGGGCTTTGTCCCCATCGGCTTTGCGATAGATGCCAAAGATGTAGAGACAGATGCCAGCGAAATCGTCTCTCGTATCAGCGAAGAGGTAAAGCCCGGGGATATCATCCTGTTTCAAAATAACAACCCGCATGCTGCCCCCGCCATGGGGAACTCATCGATCGTATGAGGAGCCTGGGATACCAGTTCGAAACGGTCTCGCAGCTGCTTGGGGATAATGGATATACAGTCAATAATAGCGGCGTCGCTGTGCCCTCAGAGTCGCCCACAAAGTCATAATATTGGGAGGCTCTTATGAAAACCTGTGAAACAAACTATGCCGAGCTTTTGGGCCACATCATGACTCCGCCCGTCTATAGCCACTCAGTTTATGAAGAAAAGTTTTACCAGATGAAGTTTGGCGTGCCCCGGCTCTCCGGCCATGTGGATGTGCTGCCTGCGGTGGTGTCTGCTTCGCTGCTCATGTTTTCCCGAAAATGCGCCGCAAATTGGCCTCAAAGGGCAGCTGCGCTCCTATAACCAAGCGGAGGGTAAAACCAATCATCTGCATATCCGCTTCTTTGCACAATCCCTGCAAGATGAGCTGGATGCCTTGTGCCCCAAACGGCAAAATGCGGTTCAGTTAGAGGGGTTTTTGTGCAAAGAGCCAGTCTATCGCGTCACACCTTTCGGCCGCGAAATTGCGGATATGCTGCTCGCGGTAAACCGGTCGTTTCATAAGTCGGACTATATCCCCGTCATCGCCTGGGGGCAAATGCGCGGTTTACCCGGGATCTCCAGGTGGGCCAAAAGGTGCGTATCGAAGGCCGCTTCCAAAGCCGGGAATATGAAAAAGCCTGCCCGGCGGCAAAAATCCTGCGGACGGCGTACGAAGTTTCGGCTTCCTCTGTTTGCATCGTAATCTAGGAAAGAAGCATTTGCAGGAGCGCAAAACTGTGATAGAATAAAGTTATATTATCGCAAAGGAGCGCTACCATGCAAAAGGGCAGTGAAAAGGACTATAACACTCTCTACGACGCGATTCTCTGTCTAAAAACCAGAGAAGAGTGCAACGCCTTATTCGAAGATCTCTTTACGATTTCGAGCTCAGCGCTGCGGTGCAGCGGTTGAAAGTAGCTGGAATGCTCTATGAAAAGCAGACGTGCAATTCCGTTGCAGAGAAAACCGGCGCCAGCACTGCCACGGTCAGCCGTGTCAATAAGTGCCTGAACTATGGGCCGGGCGGCTATAAAACGGTGCTGGAGCGCCTGAAAAAGAAATAGAGCGAAAAAAGGCAACTAGGGAGAATACAATGGATTTAAGCTTTTTAAGCGAAGTGCAGCGGCAGGCCGTCCAGGCGACGGAAGGCCCTGTTCTTGTGCTTGCAGGGGCAGGCTCGGTAAAACCAGCGTGCTCACCAACCGGGTCGCATATCTCATCAATGAAAAAGGGGTGGACCCTTTTTCTATTTTGGCTATCACGTTTACCAACAAGGCCGCGAACGAGATGAAGGAGCGCATCGCCGCTCTGGTGGCTTTTGATGTCAGCCGCATGGCCATCTCCACGTTTCACTCCATGTGCGCCAAGTTTTTGCGTTTCGATGCGGACAAGATCGGCTATGAGCGCAACTTTTCCATCTATGATACTGACGACTGCCTCACCGTCGTAAAGCGCGTGCTCGAGGCGAAAAACATTGATACCAAACAGGCGCGCCGCTTTTTGTCGCATATCAGCAGCATCAAAAACAGCGGGGCGAAGCTGTCTCCCGAAGAGTATGCGGAAGAGGCCGCGGGGCTCGATCCTTCCTGGGGGATTTGGTCTCCATCTACCGGGAATACTGCGATCGCCTGCGCCGGGAAAACGCCATGGATTTTGACGACCTGCTCCTCAATATGCTGCGGGTGCTAAGGGAAAGCGAATTCGCCAAAAACTATTATCAGAACCGTTTTCGCTATATCATGGTGGACGAGTATCAGGATACCAATAGCGTCCAGTATGAGCTGGTTCATATCCTGGCAGATAAGTATAAGAATATTTTTGTCGTGGGCGACGATGACCAGAGTATCTATGCCTGGCGCGGCGCCGATATCCGCAATATCCTGGATTTCGAGCGGGACTACGAGGGCACAAAAAGTCATCAAGCTCGAGCAGAACTACCGCTCCCATGCGAAAATTCTGGATGCCGCCAACGCCGTCATCAAAAAAGGCGGAGGAGCGCAAGGATAAAACCCTCTGGTCTGCCCCGGGAATCGGGGAGCTTCCCAAGGTCTATACCGCGCCCAACGAGTATGCCGAGGCCGAGTTCGTCGCCCGGGAGATCAACCGCATGGCCAGCCAGGATAAAAGCTATACCGATTTTTGCCGTGCTTTTTTACCGCACGCATACCCAGTCCCGCGTGCTGGAGGAAAAGCTTCGGGTCTATGGCATCCCGTATCAGATTTTTGGCGGCATGAGCTTCTTTGCCCGCAAGGAAATCAAGGATATGGTGGCCTACCTGACGCTGTATGAAAACCCTTTGGCAGATACCGCTCTGGCCCGCATTGTAAACGTCCCCAAGCGGGACATCGGAGAAGTATCTGTGGACAAACTCCGGAGCTTCGCCGCTGCCTCCGGCCTGTCTTTACTCGAGGCTATGGAAAAAGCAGATGATTTTATGAACGGTGGCAAGGCCAAGTTCGCATCCTTCCTGGAAACCGTGGAGAAGATTAAAAAGCCTGTGCGGAAAAAGCGTGGGCGAAACGGTGGAAGCGGTGTTTCTGGCCTCTGGCTATCGGGATATGCTCATGCTGGAGCAGAGCATCGAGGGCGAGACGAAAATTGAAAACGTGGCGGAGTTTATAAACCCGCCTATGCCTATGAAAAGACGCCGAGGAGCCGTCGCTGGAAGGATTTTTTGTCCTCAGTCTCGCTCATCAATGATGCCGATACTGTCTCAGAAGAGGGTAGCGTCACGCTCATGACCATGCACAGCGCCAAGGGCCTGGAGTTCGATACCGTGTTTCTCGTGGGTATGGAGGAGAACCTGTTTCCGTCCAAGCGCTCGGTGGATGCGGGCAAGCTGGATGAAGAGCGCAGGCTCTGCTATGTGGGCATCACCCGGGCAAAGAACCTGTTGTATTTACCAATTGTGTGACGCGCAACCTCTATTCCGGCCAGAGCGAAAACTATCCCTCTCGGTTTCTGCTGGACATCCCAAAGGAGATGGTGGAAGAGCTCACGCCCGTCACTCGCATGCCCAGAAAGGAAAGAGCCTCCGCCCCTGCAACGCCCGTCTTCTTCCGCCAGGCAGAATTTAAGCCGCAGGCGCAGGCGGATGCCGGGCAGTTTAGCCCGGGCATGACGGTGGAGCATAAAAAGTTCGGCCAGGGGAAAATTAAATCTATCGCAGGGCAGGGAGATCAGAAGGTCGCGGTGGTGTCCTTTGCCGATGCGGAGCGCAAGTTGTTTTTAAGTTTTGCGCCGCTCAAAATCATAGGATAACAAGGAAGGCTTCCCATGCAGGAAATGCAGCAGCTGGTTTCCCAGCTCAACAAGTACGCATACGACTATTATGTGCTCGATAACCCGCGCATCAGCGATGGCGAGTACGACGCGCTCTATGATAAGCTGCTTCTCTTAGAAAAAAGGAGCAGGGCGTTGTGCTGCCGGATTCGCCCACAAGAAGGGTGGGCGGGCCGGTTTTAGAGGGCTTTTTGAAGCATACGCACTTGTCTCCGCTCTACAGCCTGGATAAGGCGCAGAGTATTGATGCCATCCGCGCCTGGGAAAAACGCAATGAAAAAAATTGCGGGCCCGGCGGCGGAATATACATTGAGTATAAGTTTGATGGGCTCACCATCAATTTGACGTACGAGGATGGTAAGCTTACCCAGGCCGCGACTCGGGGCGATGGCGTCACCGGGGAAGAGATCTATGCCCAGGCGCTCACCATCCGGTCCATTCCGCTCACGATCCCGTTTGCGGGCCGCATGGAAGTGCAGGGCGAGGCCATCATGCATCTCTCGGATCTCGAGGCGTATAACAAAACCGCCAAGGAACCGCTCAAAAACGCCCGGAATGCCTGCGCTGGCGCGCTGCGCAACCTGGATACCGCGGTGACGGCTTCCCGCAAGCTGGATGCCTATTTCTATAACGTCGGCTATATTGAGGGCAGGTCGTTTTCAGATCACAGCGAGATGATCGCCTTCTTAAAGGAAAATAAATTCAAAGTGAGCGATTTTGAGCGGGTCTATCGTTCGGTGGATGAACTCATCGCGGGCATTAAAGAGGCCGGGGGAAAAGAGGATTCAGCTGGATTTCCTCATCGATGGCATGGTCATTAAAGTAAAGGATTTTGCGTTGCGCGAGCAGCTTGGATATACGGAAAAGTTTCCGCGTTGGGCGATTGCCTATAAATTTGCCGCCGAGGAAGTAACAACCACGATAGAGGATATCGTCTGGGAGCTCGGGCGCACAGGCAAGCTCACGCCCATTGCCCTGTTGAGTGAGGTGCAGATTGCCGGGGCAACCGTGCGCCGGGCGACGCTCAACAACCTGGAGGATATTTTGCGCAAAAGAGTCACCGTGGGCTGTCGGGTGTTTGTGCGCCGCAGCAACGATGTCATCCCCGAAATTCTGGGCGCTGTGCCCGGGGAAGAAGGGGTATATGAGGGCGCGCCGACGCATTGCCCGGCTTGCGGCAGTGCGCTGGAGCAGATTGGTCCCAATCTTTTCTGCCCCAATACGCTCTCCTGTAAGCCGCAACTCGTGGCCCGCATGGCGCATTTTGTCTCCCGGGATGCCATGAATCTCGAAAGTATCTCGGAAAAAACCGCCGCGCTTTTGTTCGAGCACGGCCTAGTCCAGGATATCGGGGATCTCTACCGCCTTAGGAGGAACAGCTACTGGCGCTGCCCGGCATCAAGGAAAAGAAAGCCGAGAATATGCTTTCCGCTATTGAGGGCAGCAAACGCCCGGAACTGGCAAGCTTTGTCTTTGCTCTTGGCATCAACAACGTGGGTAAAAAGACTGCCAAAGGTTTGGCCGAGCATTTCGGCTCGTTTGATGCCATCGCCGCGGCCACTGGGGAAGAACTGGTGGGCATCCGGGATATCGGGGATATCGTCGCCCAGTCCATTTTGGATTTTTCTCCAGCGAACAGGTAAAAGAAACCCTGGAAAAGCTCAAGAATTGCGGCGTCGCGCCCAAGTCTTTTGAGAAAAAAGGCCGGTGTGTTCGCGGGTAAAAACGTCGTGGTGACGGGCACACTTTCCTCCATGACGCGCACCGAGGCCGGGGAGAAAATCGAGCAGAACGGCGGCACGCTGCAATCCGCAGTGGGCAAGAATACGAGCTTGCTGGTAGCAGGGGAAAAGGCCGGCTCCAAGCTTGCAAAAGCGCAGAGCCTGGGCATAGAAATTTTAGATGAGGAGTCCTTTTTGGCGCTCCTTTCGTGAGGAAAAAGTTGAAAATTGGAAAATTGACAAATGAACAACTGCAGGAGCTTGTGTTGAGCAAGCTCAAGGTGACGCGCAAAGAGGTGGTGCTGGGCGCAGGAGTCGGGGAAGATTGCGCCGTGCTCGACTTCGCGGACAAGCTCTGCGTCATCTCTACAGACCCCATCACCGGCGCCGCGGAAAATGCCGGCAGCCTTGCCGTGCATATCTCTGCGAACGATGTCGCCGCCGCCGGAGGAGAACCCTTTGCCATGCTCGTCACCATGCTCATCCCGCCCTCCGCTACGATGGAGCAGCTGAACGAAGCCACCGCCGCGCTCTGTACTCAGGCCGAAAGGCTTCATATCGATATCGTGGGCGGGCATACGGAAATCACGGATGCCGTGAACCGCATCGTGCTCTCTACCGTGGTGCTGGGCAAGGCTGGACGCGTGGTGCGCAGCAAAAATATCCGCCCGGGCGATCACCTCATCATGACAAAGCGGGCCGGTATCGAGGGCGCCAGCATCCTCTGTGCGGATTTTCCTGAAAAACTCGCGCGGGTTTTAGACGACGAAGATCGCAACATGTTGGAAGAAATGGCCAACGATCTCTCCATCGTTCCAGAGGCAAAAATCGGAGAGGCCATGGGCGCCGCCGCCATGCACGATGTGACGGAGGGCGGCGTCTTGGGCGCCGCATACGAGCTGGCGGAAGCCGCCGGTCTCGGCCTGCGGCTGCAAGTCGGGAAAATCCCGGTTCACCCGGTGGCGCAAAAGGTATGCGCGCATCTCGGGCTCGACCCGTACCGCCTCATCTCCAGCGGCAGCCTGCTCATCGCTCTGGGCGGCGATCCCGCGCCGCTATTGGAAACACTTCGGGAAGCAGGCATAGAGGCCACGCTCATTGGGCAGTTCACTTCCTCCGGCATGCTGGATGAAAACGGAACTCCTGTTGAGCCGCCCCGGCAGGACGAGCTCTATAAAATATTCCGGTAATGCCCAGGCTTGGAAACTGCCGGAAAACATGATATAATTATTTGCTAAGATATTGCGCGTAAATCAGGGAAGAAACGAGGAAACCGCATGAACAGTATGACAGGCTTTGGCCGCGGAGAGGCGGAGCAGGATGGCCGGCGCATCACCATCGAAGTAAAGACGGTGAACCACCGGTATCTGGATATCAATCTGCGCACACCGCGGGTGCTGATGCCGCTGGAAGACTACGCCCGTACGGAAATCAAAGAAGCTGACCCGGGGCCGGGTGGAGGTCTTTGTAAACTATAAAAATGTCTCGGATGCTGCCGGAGAAATCCGGGTAGACTTGCCCCTGGCAAAGAAATATGCCAAAGCTGCGGAACAGGTGGCATTGGCCGCGGGCATCGCGGATCAGCTGCCGCTGGAAAGCCTCATGCGCATGGAAGGCGTGCTCACAATAGAGGAAGCCGAAGAAGATGAAGCGCTCTTAAAATCCGTGTTTGGCCAGGCGCTGCAAACCGCGCTTTCTGCACTCAATATTGCCAGAAAAGCCGAGGGCGAGCGCATGGTAGAAGATTTGCTTGCCAGGGGCGATGTCATCCTGGAAATTCTTTCGGGCATCGAAGAGCGGGAGCCTGCCGTCATAGAGGAATACCGCGAAAAGCTCCGGGCCAAGCTGGAGGAATTTCTCGCGGCGACTGAGCTCGATGAAAACCGGTTTAATGCCGAAATCCTGTACTATACGGATAAATCCAATATCACAGAAGAAATTGTGCGCATCAAAAGCCATGTGGCGCAGTTAAAAGAAACGCTGGCGCGAAATGAAGCCACTGGTCGCAACCTGGATTTTCTCATCCAGGAGCTCAACCGCGAGTTCAATACCATTGGCTCGAAGTCTTCGGATGTCGCCATCACAAAAGGCGTGCTCGCGGCCAAAGCGGAAGTGGAAAAAATCCGCGAGCAAGTCCAAAATCTCGAGTGAGGAAATGACTATGAATATGGTGAATATCGGCTTTGGAAACATTGTAAACGTCTCTCGGGTGCTGGCCATTGTGGGCCCGGAGGCCGCGCCGGTCAAGCGCATGGTACAGGAAGCCAAGGCCAGCGGCCAGCTCATCGATGGCACTTGCGGGCGCAGAACCCGCGCTGTCATCGTGACGGATGGAAACTATCTCGTGCTTTCGGCTCTACAGCCTGAGACAATTGCCGCCCGGGTTTCTGCCGGCGGCGCTTTGGAGGAATAGATGAGAAAAGAAGGGAAACTTTTTGTAATCTCCGGCCCCTCTGGGGTGGGCAAAGATACGGTCATCACGCATTTGCTGAACAAGAACGATAATGTCGCGCTCAGCATCTCCTGCACAACCCGCGCTCCCAGGGGCGAGGGAAAGGACGGCGTGGATTACTACTTCAAAAACCACGAACAGTTCGAGCAGATGATCGAGGAAGATGGCTTTCTGGAATATGCAAAAATCTTCGATAACTACTACGGCACGCCGGTAGGCGCTGTGAAAGAAAAAAAGCTCCAGCAGGGGCTGGATGTCATCCTGGAAATCGATGTCCAAGGTGCCATCAACGTGCGTAAAAGCGCCCGGCGCTGTGCTCGTATTCATCGCCCCACCCAGCATGGAAGTGCTGAAAAAAAAGGCTTCTGGGCCGCAAAACCGAAACGCCCGAACAGGTGGAAAAGCGCTTTGCCCGGGCTGCCAGCGAGATGAAGCTTGCGGATAAGTATAACTATCAGGTAGTCAACGACGATTTGGAGCAAGCCGTGGAAGAGCTTAGCGCGATCATTGTAAAAGAACACAACAAATAAGGAGCATTGCTATGATTCAGAAATACGATTTGGATAAGACGCTGGAAAAGGTGGATTGCCGCTATACCCTGGTGGTGGAGGTCGCCAAGCGCGCCCGCCAGATCATCGACGGCGCAGAGCCGCTCACCGAAGAGGTGGATCCCAATCCCGTCACGCAGGCCATCGACGAAGTTTATGCGGATAAGGTGACGTATGTCCGCCACAATGATTAAGGGTAGGCATATCGTCCTCGGAGTCACTGGGGGAATCGCCGCCTATAAGGCCGCATCGCTCACAAGCATGCTGAAAAAGCCGGGGCGCATGTGCATGTCTGTATGACAAAGAACGCCTGCGAGTTTGTTTCGCCCCTGACGTTTGAAACGCTCTCGGCAAACCGCGTCATTACGGATACCTTTTCCAGAGAAGTTCCCTACGAGGTCGATCATGTCTCTCTTGCAAAGCAGGCGGAGCTTCTCGTTGTCGCGCCCGCTACGGCAAATATCATCGGCAAAGCCGCAAACGGCATCGCGGATGATTTTCTGTCTACGCTGTTGCTTGCGGCGGCGTGCAAAACAGTCTTTGCCCCGGCGATGAATACCGCCATGCTGCGTCATCCGGCTGTACAGGAAAATATCCAAAAGCTGAAAAATAGAGGATGCGATTTCATCGCGTCCGGTGCAGGTCTCCTCGCCTGCGGAGACGTGGGCGAGGGCCGCATGGCTGAACCAGAGGAGATTTTCTCCTGTATTGAGCGTTTTTTTGCAGCGCAGCAGGATATGGAGGGCATGCGCGTGCTGGTCACCGCCGGGCCTACCCGGGAGAAGATAGACGACGTCCGCTACCTGACCAACCGTTCTTCAGGCAAAATGGGTTATGCCGTAGCCGAAGCAGCAGCACAGCGCGGCGCCCAGGTGACGCTGGTTTCCGGAGCGTCTCTGCCCGCGCCAGAGGGCGTTAAACTGGTGCCGGTCGTGAGCGCAGAGGAAATGTATGAGGCTTGTATGCAGGCGCTGCCAGAGGTGAACCTCGTGGTGAAAGCCGCTGCCGTGGCCGACTATACGCCTCGGGAGAAATTGTCCGGCAAGATGAAAAAAAGGCGGGGATTTGGCGCTGGAACTCGTGCGCACGAAGGATATCCTAAAGGCCATGGGGAGCGCAAAAAGGGTCAGGTGCTGGTGGGCTTTGCCGCGGAAGCGGCGGATCTCGAGAAAAACGCCTTGGGCAAGCTTAGAAGCAAGAATCTAGACATCATCGCCGCCAACGATATCTCGCAGCGATATCGGCTTTGGAAGCGAGAATAACGCTGTGACGCTCTATTTCGCGGATGGTGGAAAAAAGGAATTGCCGCTGGGCAGCAAAAAAGAGATCGCAAACTGCCTGCTCTCCGAGGCGATGGAGATCGCAAAGGCCAGATAATGGTAAAACCGCCGGGAAGTTACCGCTCGGCGGTTTTTGGTATAAACTTTTGCCTGCTGCCCCGGGTGCAAACCGTGTGGGCAGGCATATTGTATGATAAGGTTCCCCGGAAAATAGCATCGCGCGCCGCTTAAGGCAGGCTTGGGAAATTTCCATCCCTATGTTATAATGCTGTTATGGAAAAGCGCTATGTTGAAGTGATCGTAGACGTTGCCCATAGCAGCGTCGATAAAATATTCGATTACGAGCTTCCGGGAAATCTTGCCGCGCAGGAGGGGAGCCGTATTCTCGTGCCCTTCGGCAGGATGCAGGTGGAAGGTATTGTGCTTGCTGTAAAAGAAAATACCGAGCTGCCGCCAAAAAAGATTCGGGCAGTGCAGCGCGTCATCGACGAACAGCCCATTGTGGGCAGCGAGCAGATTTTACTCGCCAAGTATATGTGCGTCAAATATCATACGACCATGGCCTTTTGCCTGCGGCTCATGTACCCCGCCAAAATGCGGGGCGAGCGCATCCGGCCCAAAACCGTGCGCATGGCGGCGATTCTGGATGAGGAAAAAGCAGTGGAAGAGCAGGCCAAGTGTTATACAAAGGAAGGCGTGGTCCGGGCGAAAAACCGCCTGCGCACGATAGAGACGCTGCGGGCGGGGAAAACCCCACTGCACTTCTCGATGCTCCCTCTGTGCGGTATCTGCGAGAAAAAGGCGTCATCGCGGTGCGCGAGGAGCAGGAGCTCCGCACTCCCTATGGGCGCATGGAAACAGAAGCAAAAATATCGTCTTAAATGCGGATCAAAAGCGCGCTATTTCGGAAATAAGCTGCGCGGTAGAGGCTGGGGAAAGAAAACATTTCTGCTCCACGGCGTCACGGGCAGCGGCAAAACAGAAGTCTATATTGCCTGCGTCAAGCGGGCGCTGGAATGCGGAAAGTCCGCCATCGTCCTGGTGCCGGAAATTTCACTGACGCCCCAAATGCTCGGGGAATTTGCCCGGCATTTCCCGGGGGAAATCGCAGTGTTTCATAGCGGCCTTTCGGATGGCGAGCGCTTCGACGAGTGGCGCCGCCTGCGGGAAGGAGCGGCGCATATCATTTTAGGCGCGCGTTCGGCAATCTTCATGCCTGTAAAAATCTCGGCCTCATCATTTTAGACGAGGAACACGAGCAGAGCTATAAAGCTGAAAACCATCCGCCCTATCACGCGGCGGAAATTGCAAAAATGCGCGCGTCCATCAGCGGGGCCAGTGTTGTGCTTGCCAGCGCTACGCCTCTTGTAGAGGATTATGCCAAAGCCGAGCTGGGGATTTATCAGCTTGTGGAGCTCCCGAGCCGCGTCGCCGGCCGGCCAATGCCGCCCATCACACTGGTGGATATGAAGCGCGAGTTTTTGCGGGGCAATCGGGGCATGCTGAGCCTGGCGCCCAGCAGGAAATTGCCGGGGTACTGGATAGAAAAGAGCAGGGATTGCTCTTTTTTAAACCGGAGGGGCTATGCCAGCAGTGTGCTCTGTCCGTCCTGCGGGCATGTTCGCATGTGCACGCATTGCGATGTCCCGCTGAAATTCCATAAGAACGATACCCTGCTGCACTGCCATTATTGTGGCAGAACTTTTCCGCTATCGCAGGAGTGCCCGGATTGCGGCGAGCCCTTCTACAAGCTCTCGGGCACAGGTACCGAGCGCATCGAGGAGGAACTGAAGCGGCTTTTTCCGGCGGCTCGGATTTTGCGGATGGATTTTGATACCACTCGCACCAAAGATGCGCATCAGGAGATCTTTGAGACGTTTAGGAGCGGGCAAGCAGACCTTCTTGTGGGCACGCAGATGATCTCCCGAGGCCTGGATTTCCCCGGCGTGACGCTGGCGGCAGTGCTCGCGGCGGATACCATGCTCACCACCGGGGATTTCCGACAGGAGGAGCGCACGTTTTCCATGATCGAGCAGGTGGGCGGCAGAGCCGGCCGTCAGCGGCCGGGCAAAGTGATTGTGCAGACGTATAACCCCGAGCACTATGCCATTTTATTCGCTGCTAAGCACGATTATAAAGGGTTTTATAGGCAGGAGATCCAGTTTCGGAAAAACACGTTGCGGCCGCCCTTTTCCCGGCTGTTCCGGCTGGTGTTTTTGCACAGCGATGAAAAAAAGGCGGAAAAAACGTGCGAAAAAGCAGAAAATCTGTTGAAAAACGTGCTGGAAATGTACAAATCTGATATAATTTTATTCGTGGCAAAACCGGCCCCCGGTGGCAAAGCTGGAGGGCAAGGCGCGCTATCATATTTTATTAAAAGTGCGGACGGGAAAAAATACCGCAAAGATTCAGCAAGCGCTCTTTGAAGTTTGGGATGCAGTGAAAAAGGATGGCGCGGTGGTGAGCTTTGACGTAGACCCGTACGACGTGAACTGATAAAGGAGAGAAAGCATGGCGATTCGCAATATTATTCAAGAACCGAATGAGTTGCTGAGGAAAAAGTGCAGAAATGTGGACCAGATTTCGGAGCGCATTTTGCAGTTGTTAGACGATATGAAGGAGACGCTGCGCGGAGCGGAGGGCGTGGGCCTGGCAGCGCCGCAAGTGGGCGTGCTGCGCAGGGTTGTGGTAATTGACGTGGGTGAGGGGCCGATGGAGCTCATCAACCCCGAGATTGTGGCCTCCTCTGGCGAGCAGACCGGAGAAGAGGGCTGCCTTTCCTGCGCTGGGCGCTGGGGCATTGTTACCCGGCCGAACTATGTGAAAGTAAAGGCGCTAGACAGGCACGGCAAATTGCGCACGTATGAGGGCGAGGGGCTGCTGGCCCGGGCATTCTGCCACGAGATAGACCACCTGGAGGGCAAACTCTTTGTGGACATCATGACAGAGGAGATTGCGGAGGAAGAGGATGAAAAGTAAAAGCGAGTTAAAAATCGCTTTTCTGGGCACACCGGAATTCGCAGTGCCTTCGCTGAAAATGTTGGTGGATGAGGGATACCGGGTTTGCTGTGTCTTTACGCAGCCGGATCGCAAAAGCGGACGGGGGCATAAGCTTCTGCCGCCGCCCACCAAAGTTTTTGCGGAGCAGGCGGGGATTCCGGTGTTCCAGTTTGAGCGCATTTCCCGGGACGGCATGGAGACGCTTAAAAGAGCAGGCGCCGGATTTGCTCATCACCGCGGCGTTTGGACAGATTTTATCCCGGGCGCTGTTGGAGAGCCTGCCCATGGGGTGCATCAACGTGCACGCATCGCTTTTGCCCAAATACCGGGGGGCTGCGCCCATCGAACAGGCAATTATAAACGGAGAAACGCGGACAGGCATCAGCACGATGTATACAGTTTACGAGGTGGACGCGGGGGATATTTTAGAGCAGGATGAAATTGCCATCGCGCCGGAAGATACCGGCGGGACGCTGAGACAGAAGCTGGCGGAGCTGGGCGCAAAGACGCTTGGGCGCACGCTGGAAAAGCTTTTGGCGGGCACGCTTGTCGCTACGCCCCAAAAAGCGGAAGAGGCGAGTTATTACCCCATGTTTCCCAGGGGTTTTGGCAAGGTGGATTTTACAAAGACAGCCGCGGAGGTCGCGAATTTTATTCGAGGCATCAACCCAGCGCCGGGCGCATTTGCGCTCTTAGCAGACCAGAAGATTAAGCTTTCTTTTGCCAGAGCAGCAGAGGGCGCGGGAGAGCCGGGGCAGATTTTATCTGCGGACGCGAAGGCGGGGCTGGTAATCGCCTGTGGGCAGGGCGCGGTGGAGATTTTGCGCCTGCAATACCCCGGCGCGAAGCAGATGGATACCGGGATTTCCTTAGGGGCAGGGGCGGCATTTTTCTCCCGGGAAGCCGGTTAGAATAGGAGAGCGGCGTGAAACAAAGACAGTTGGCGCTTAAAATTTTAGGCGAGGTGGAGGAAGGCAGCTTCTTAAACCTCGCGCTCAAAAAGCAGCTGAAAGGCATGGGCGAGCAGGACAGGCGCTTTGTAGCTGCTCTTTTGTATACCACGCTGGAGAATTTGGGGCGCATCGATTATGTCATCGACAGCTTTACTGTGGGCAAGCGCGTGCACAAATTGGTGCGCAATGTGTTGAGGCTCGGGGTTTGCCAGCTGATGTATTTTGAGACAGTGCCCGAAAGCGCGGCAGTGAACGAGAGCGTGAAGCTCATAGAGAAATCCCCAAGCGGCAGCTTAAGGGGTTTGTAAACGCCGTGCTTAGAAATGTTGCCGGGAACCTTGGCAGCATCGAATATCCTTCGGCGGAACAAGAGCCGGGGCGGTATCTTTCCGTGCTCTATAGCTATCCGCTCTGGCTGGCGGAAAAGTATATCGCGGATTATGGATTTGAGTTTGCGGAGGCGATGCTGGCCTATCATAAAGAAGGGCGGAAACCTGTATTCGGGCGAACCGACTTAAAACCACGGGCGAAGCGCTTTTGGCTAAGCTAAGGGGCCGAGGGTTTCAGGCGCGGCCGGGGGAATACATTGAGGACTGTTTTACGTTCGCAACATTGCCGGAGTGGACGAGCTCGACTTGTTTTTGAAGGGACTGCTCGCCGTGCAGGGCGAGGCTTCCATGGTGGTGGCCGAGGCGGCGCAGGTGCAGAGCGGACAGGCGGTGTTGGACCTTTGCGCGGCACCGGGCGGCAAGCGCGCGTACGTCGCGCAATTTGGCCCGGGGAAACTTGAGGCATGGGATTTGCACGAGCACCGAGTGGCGCTCATGCGGGAAAATTTTGCCCGGCTGGGCGTTGCGGCGGATTGCAGGGTGCAAGACGCAGCGGTATTCAACCCGGAAAAAGAGGGAGCGTTTGACTGTGTGCTGCTGGACGCCCCGTGTTCGGCGTTGGGGCTACTATACCGCAAGCCGGACATCAAGTATGCCAAGGAGCCGGGAGAAATCGAGGCGCTTACCCGGACGCAGCGGGAGATTTTAGCTGCGGCGGCAAGATATGTGAAGCCCGGCGGCAGGCTGGTTTACTCCACCTGCACCATCAGCAAAGAGGAGAACGACCAAAACATCGACTGGTTTTTAGAGAACCATAAAAATTTCCGGGAAATAAATTTAGCGGCAGCGCTGCCGCTGGGGCTTATGAGCCGCGCCCGGGGCGGCAGGATGCAGCTATTCCCGCACCTGGACGGCATTGACGGATTTTTTCTGGCGGTGTTGCAAAAGGAGGAGGTATGACGCAGCTTCTGGACTTATCGATGGACGAGCTAAAAAGAGCTGGAAGCCATGGGCGAAAAAGGGTTTCGCGCGGGGCAGGTTTATGCCTGGCTCACGGCTTGCGTACCTTTTTTAGAGATGAGCAACCTCTCTAAGCCTTTGCGGGAGAAACTTACAGAGCGGTTTTGCGAAGGGTATCCGGAGATTGCGGAGCATCTTTGCTCCAGCGACGGCACGCAGAAGTTTTTATTGCGGCTTTTGGACGGCAGCGTAGTGGAGTGCGTGCTCATGAGCTATGAGTACGGCAGGACGCTTTGCGTTTCGACTCAGGCAGGATGCGCCATGGGCTGCGCTTTTTGCGCTTCTACCAGAGGCGGGTTATTGCGCAACCTGACGGCAGGAGAGATTTTGGGACAGGTACTTCGGGTAAATGCGACGCTGGGCAGCGGGCGCAACATCACAAATGTTGTGCTGATGGGCACGGGAGAGCCGCTGGCGAATTATGACGCGGTGGTGAAATTTTTACATCTGATACACCAAAAAAAGAGAGCCTTGGCATGAGCATGCGCAATATTTCGCTCTCCACCTGCGGGCTGGTGCCCGAGATATACCGGTTTATGGAAGAGGGGCTGGGGCGACGCTCTGCCTTTCGCTGCACAGCGCCATTCAAAGAAAGCGGGAGGAGATTATGCCCATTGCCCGGAAGTATCCGCTGGAGCAAGTTGTGGAGGCGATGGGCGCCTACAGCAAAAGAAGCGGCCGGCGGGTGATATACGAGTATATTTTGATTGCCGGGTTTAACGATGGCAAGGAGGATTTAGACGCGCTTCAGGCGTTGCTTTCCGCCCAGAACTGCCACATCAACCTGATCCCCTGTAACGACACGGACGGCAGGTTTGCCGCGCCCACCAAGGGACAGGTATACTACTTCCTGGCGGAGCTTACAAAGCGCGGGCTTTCGGCCACGGTGCGCCGCACGCTGGGGGGAGGACATTGAAGGGGCATGCGGGCAGCTTCGGGCCAGGCACATGGGGCTTTCAGGCGAGACGGAGTAGAAATGGATATTTACGCACTCACGCACCGGGGCAAGGTGCGCGAACAAAACGAGGACAGTATTTTCCTCTCAAAAGAAGGCTATCCCTATCTCGCAATTGTGGCGGACGGGATGGGCGGGCATGTGGCCGGGCAGGTAGCGAGTTCCCGGGCGGTGTCTTTTGTGCGCGAGCACTTGAAAAGTTATGATCTGGAGACCATCACAAAAGAAGAATTAAAGCGCATCATCGAGGAGGCAAGCGACTATATTTTAGACATGGCGAGCCGCGATGAGGCGTATAAAGATATGGGCACGACATTTACCGCGGCCATCATCCGCAAAGATTCGGCGATAGTGGCGCACATTGGGGATTCCGGGCATACGCTTTCTCCCAAGGGGAGCTGCGCCAGGTTTCCCATGACCACAGCTATGTGCAGTTTCTTGTGGACAAGGGGTATTTGAGCGAGGAAGAGGCGGAAGCAAGCCCTTACCGCAACATCATCACCCGGGCAGTGGGTATGGAGGAAGCGGAAGCAGAGGCGTACGAAGTGAGCTTTTGCGAAGGCGAGAGCCTGCTGCTCTGTTCGGACGGGCTGACGACGCATTTAACGGATTACGAGATTGGGCTATGTTTACAAGAAGAGTACGGCTCAGAGCGCAAGGCGAAAGAGCTGTTAGAGGTGGCGCTGCTGCGGGGCGGCAGAGACAATATTTCCATCATCGTGGCGCGCAACAACGAGGACAAGATGGTGGACGGCCGCTTTGAGATTCTCTGCACTGTGGACGAGGGCGGCACCAGCATTGTCTATCAGGCAAAGGACCAGCGGACCGGCGGGCTTGTGGCGCTCAAGATGCTGCGCGACGAGCTTGCAGAGCAGGAGGAGTATGTGCAGTCCTTCTTGCAGGAGGGCAAGACGCTGGCGGATTGAACCATAAAAATGTGGCGCATCTGGTGCATGCGGGCATGGACGCGGGACGGTACTATATTGCCACGGAGTATGTGGACGGGGACTCGCTGAAGCGCAAGATTGAGCAGGGCGCCATAGACATAGAGCAAAGCGTTTTTCTGGCCATGCAGATTTGCGAGGCCATCGGATATTTGCACGGCAAGGGGATTTTGCACAAGGACCTGAAGCCATCAAACGTGCTGCTTGTGCCGCCTGACCGCCCCGTGCTTCTCGATTTTGGCACGGCGCAGCAGCAGGGGGAAGAGCAGCACAACAAGGGCGTAGACGGCACGGAGGTTTTTGGCACGGTAAACTATTTTTCTCCCGAGCAGGCCAAGGGGGAGAAGCTGGACAGCAGGACGGATATTTACTCGATGGGCGTGCTGCTCTATGAGATGCTCACGGGGCGGCTGCCCTTCTTGGGGAGGACAATCTCTCTGTGGCGCTCCAGCACTTGCATCAGCCGCCCACGCCGCCCAAGGAGATTCGGGAGGAGATTCCCGAGAGTTTGAACCGCATTGTATTAAAGGCGCTTTCAAGGGGAAAGAGCAGCGGTACCGCAGCATTCGGGAGATGCAGGGCGATTTGCAGCGGGCGCTGCGGCACCCGGACGGCAAGTATGTGCGGTTGCAGGAGGCGGCGCCGGCGGCTACAATGTAGACCGGGCGGCGCAAAAGCGAGCGGGGCGGCACGCGGTTTTGGCGGCAGTTTGCCTCTCCATGGCGTTTATCGCAGTGGTTTTTGCGTTCTTTGCCATATTTGGGGCACTGGGAGGAGCGGACGACGACAAGCAGGTTTATATGCCCGGGCTTGCGGAGAAGACTTATGAAGAGGCGAAGCAGGCGCTGGAGGATTTGGACTTGGTGCCGGTATTCACTTACGAATCCAGCTTGCAAGTGGAAAAGGGATATGTGATAAGCCAGACGCCGGAGATTGGCTCGGCGCTTGTAAAAGGGGAGACGGTATACGTCGCCATTTCGCTCGGCCGGGACAAGACGCTGGTGATGCCGGAGGTTCTCGGCATGCAGGAAAAAGAGGCGCTGGCGCTCTTAAAGGAGCAGGGGATAGATAACGTCGCCGTGCGGTATGTGGATTTGCCTGCCGAGGAAGTGGGCGCGGTGATGAGCCAGACGCCGGATGCAGAGAAACAGGTAGACGATGGGCAGAAGGTGATTATCGTTGTGAACAAGCCCACGCAGGAACAGAATCGGTTGTGCCGGCGCTGGTGGGCAGCGATATGAAGGCGGCTGTGGACGCGGCCGCGAACGCGGGGTTTAAACGCATTTTCCTAAACGTGGTCAATGACGGAGAAGCTGTTGGGGAGGTGGTATTCAATCGCCCCAGGCAGACGCGCAAAATGTCACGACGGATACCATCTACATGACGGTACACCAGCCAAAGAGCGGCGCCAGCTTTGAAGGCAACTTTGGAGAGGGCATCGACCTTTCCAAGGAAGGATTGGTGACTGCGACGCTCACGTTCACGCTGGAGGAACATCAGTATGAATTTGTGGTTTTTGAAGAGAATTTTACAAAGGAACAGCTTTTTGCGCAGAAATATCCCGGCGGATACGACTATACTCTCGTGCTTTCCAGCCAGTTCCGGGGACAAAACTGCACGCTCAATGTTTACTTAAACGGTATTGTAGTATATACTAAGGGTGATTAGAGGAGGGACTTCGATTAGAGGGACTATTTTAAAAGGAATCGGAGGATTCTACTATATTAAGGCGGAGGACGGGGCTATCTACGAATGCCGGGCCAAGGGAAAATTTCGCAATACCGGGCAGAAGCCTTTGCCTGGGGATTTTGTCCGATTTACGCCGGCGGGACACGCCGGGGCGGCAGTGTGGACGAGATTTTGCCGCGAAAGAACGCCTTGGTGCGCCCGGCGGTGGCGAATGTTGACCAGCTTTTCATCGTGGTTTCCGCGGCCAAGCCTGCGGCGGATTACGGGCTGGTGGACAAGATGCTCATTTACGCTCTGCATAGCGATTTGCCGGCGGTGATTGGCATCAACAAGCTTGACCAGGATAAAAAGGGCGTGCGGGGCAGATTTCTGAGCGCTATGCGAAGTGCGGCGCAGGCATTGTGAGCTTTTCCGCCCAGACGGGAGAAGGGCTGGAGGCGGTGCGCGAGATGCTGCGGGGCAAATGCACCTGTCTGGCGGGGCAATCCGCGGTGGGCAAATCTTCGCTATTAAACGCGCTGTTCCCGGAGCTGAAGCTCGAGACCGGCGGCCTCAGCAAGAAGACAGAGCGCGGCAGGCATACCACCAGGCACAGTGAGCTGCTCTATATAAAAGAGATAGACGCGATAGTGACGGATACGCCGGGATTCAGCATTCTGGAAGTGATGGAGCTAGAGCCTGAGGAGCTGCGGGACTATTTCCCGGAGTTTTACGGCATACAGTGCCGGTTTGACAGCTGCCTGCACTATAAAGAGCCGGGCTGCGAAGTGATAGATTGCGCGCGGGCAGGGGAAAGCTGCCGCCCGGGCGCTACGAAGGATATTTAAAGCTTTTAGAGGAGCTATTTGAAAGGAGAGACAAACGATATGTCTAAAGAAATTCAGGTACCAAAAACCATTATTGCCCCCTCGATTCTGGCGGCGGATTTTACGAGAATGGAAGAGGCTCTTAAGAGCATGGAACAATGGGGCGCAGATTGGGTGCATTGAGACGTTATGGACGGCATGTTTGTCCCCAACATCACATTTGGGCAGAAGATGATCGAGGATTTTCGCAAGAAAACCAAGCTGTTTTTAGACGTGCACCTGATGGTACAGGCGCCGGAGCGCTATGTGGATGAGTTTATCGGGTGCGGCGCCGACATGGTGACCGTGCACGCAGAGGCGACAACACACCTGCACCGGACGATTTTGCAGATCAGAAACCAGGGGGTGAAAGTCGGCGTGGCGATTAACCCGGCGACTCCGATTAACGCGGCGGAGGAAGTGCTGGGGGATATCGACATGGTGCTTCTAATGAGCTGCGACCCGGGCTTTGGCGGGCAGCCGTTCATTCCCTACGCACTGGAGAAATCCAGAAGATTGCGTCAGATGATGGGCGATAACCAGTTGGACATCGAGGTGGACGGCGGCGTATGCGAAGAGAATATCGACACGATACTAGATTCCGGCATCAACGTCATTGTGGCGGGCAGCGCGCTATTTAAGGCCAAGGACCCGAAAAAGACGCTGGAGATCCTCCGCTACGGCACGAAGCGGTAAAATAAAGGAGAAACTACGTATGAGAAAAGCTTTCGCGCTGGCCATAGCAGTGCTTTTTCTGTTATGTATGGCCTCTTGCGGGGCGGGCGACCCGATTAAAAAGTCTGCGGATCCGAGCTACACAGAGGAGGGAGAGCTGACAAAGTCGATTACGGCAGCGTCACGCTCAAGTACCCCACTGCGCTGCAGGCCAAAAAGACGGAGTCTCCCATCAAAGAGGATGAAAAGGCCAACACATACCTACTGCTGGAAGTTTCCAATGAGACGGGCACTTTTTCGGTAGCGCGCATTCGTGTTCCTCAGAAGGAGTTTGCCAAAAACACGGACAAGCGCGTAGAGCAGACCAAGCAGGCGCTGGAGGCGGATTTGGGCACGAGCCTTCTGAGCTATCACAGCGAGGTGACGGAATGGAAGAGCAGACCGACGCTGATCCTCCGCTACTCTTATCCCTTTGGCGAAGGCTATACTATGTATAAGACTCAGCATTTTTTTGATGGCGGGGCAGTACACTTATGTGTTTACCACGAGCAACATCGACAGCGAGATTTCGGAGGTACAGCAGATCATCCTGGACAGCATCACCGTGCAGAACAAGGATGGGGCGGCGGCGCCCAGCGTTTCTCCCAGCGTAGCGCCCAGCGAGGACCTGGGGGAGGGCGAGCCGGCAGAGGGAGAGGATACCCCACAGAGCCAGGAACCTACCCCGGAAGAATAGCATTTGCGAACTGGAAAATCCGGCCACAAGCCGGATTTTTTGTGCGCTGCAAAAGGGGCGTCGGCTTGCAAAAGAGGCGCTGCCAAGATATAATATGATAGGTTAAATGTAAGTGAATGGTTGGGACGGCATATGAAGGCGATTGCTATTTCGCTAAAATTGGATGAAAATGCAGCAATTTACGAGGGGGACCCGCGCTTTTCCAGCGAGGTTTGGAAAAACGTGCAGGACGACGGATTCATGCTTTCCACACTGCGCATGGGCACGCACACGGGCACGCATTTAGACGCGCCTTGTCATTTTGTACAGGATGCTCAGACAGTGGCGGATATTCCGCCCAGAAGGTGCTTGGGCAAGTGCGTTGTGATAGACGATATCGACGCGTTTTCCGGCGGGTATTCCCGGGTGCTTTTGAGCCCGAGGAAAGGCGGCGGGCGTATCACCCTGGCGCAGGCGGAGCGGCTCATCGATTTGAAAGTGCGGCTGATTGGCACAGAGGAGCTTTCCATCGGAAACGACCAGGTGCACCGTTATCTGCTGGGGAATGACTGCCTTATTTTAGAGGCGCTGGATCTTTCGGCCGCGCCAGAGGGGGGGAGTATATTTTATCCGCGCTGCCGCTGAAAATTGAGGCGGACGGCTGCCCGGTGCGGGCGGTGCTCATGGTGGCGGACGAATGAAGAAAAAGCTACTGCGCGCATGTTCGGCGCTCTGCGGGGCGTTTGTCGTGCTGGGTATTATATTAAACTGCGTGAACTACTTTGGCTTTTCCAAAGCTTTTTTAAAAAGGAATATGAGAAGTTGGGCACAGCGGCGGAAATTGGCATGAACCGAGAGGACTTGCAGAGAGCCACAGACACGCTGCTGGATTACTTAAAAGACAAGCGGGACGACCTTTTTGTGCAGGCCAACATTGGCGGGCAGGAACGGGAAGTTTTTAATGAGCGGGAAACGCTGCACATGGTGGACGTGAAAAACCTTTACCTTTGGGCGATGCGCATTGGAAACGGGCTGTTGATTTTGGCGGTGTTGTTCTACCTTTGGGCGTTCTTTTCGGGGCAGGACAAGCGCGCGGTGTTGGGAGGATATTTGCAGGGTAACTTTATCCTGCTGGGCATCATCGCGGTACTGGGGATTTATGCGGCGATAGACTTTAACAGTTTCTGGACGGGGTTCCATCATATTTTCTTTACCAACGATTTATGGTTGTTGGACCCGCGGACGGATATTCTGATTCAGATGGTTCCAGAGCAGTTCTTTTTTGATCTGGTGATGCGCATTGTTGTTGTTTCGGCGGGGCTGATTGCGGCTTTGATGGGGATTGCGCAGATGGCGAAAAAGACGCAAGAAGGCGGAGAAGGCGGCATGATTTTAGAGGAAAACAATCAAAAGTTAAAGGCGCTTAGGGAGCGCGGGCACGCGGTGATTTTGGGTATTGAGACCTCCTGCGACGAGACGGCGGCCGCTGTCATACGGGACGGGAGAATTGTATGCAGCAACGTGCTATACACGCAGATTGAGATTCACGCAAAGTACGGCGGGTTGTGCCGGAAATCGCATCCCGCAACCATGTGGAGAAGCTGCCCTATATTGTAAAAAAGCGCGCTGACACAGGCGGGGATGGAACTAGAGGATATTGACGCGCTGGCTGTCACCCAGGGACCGGGGCTGGTGGGCGCGCTGCTCACCGGGGTTTCTTACGCCAAGGCGCTGGCATATGCGGCGGAGAAGCCGCTCATTGCAGTGAACCACATTGAGGGGCACATTTCAGCAAACTACATCTCTCACCCGGATTTGCAACCGCCGTTTATCTGCCTGATCGTTTCGGGCGGACACACGAACCTGGTGAAAGTAGAGGATTACGGCAAGTATAAGATACTTGGAACGACGCGAGATGATGCAGCGGGCGAGGCGTTTGACAAGGTGGCGCGGATTTTGGGGCTGCCTTACCCCGGCGGGCCGAACTTGCAGAAGTTGGCGGAGCAGGGAGACGAGAACGCGTACGAATTTCCCCGGGCGTTTCGGGGGAGACGCATCTGGATTTTTTCCTTCAGCGGGCTCAAGACCGCGGTGGTGAACATGGTACACCGGATGGAGCAAAAAGGGCGAGGCATTCCGGCGGGAGGACATTGCGGCTTCTTTTCAAAAGGCGGCGGTGAACACGCTGGTGCGCAACACGTTTGAGGCGGCGAGGCGGGAAGGCATAAGCCGCGTGGTATTGGCCGGGGGCGTGAGCGCGAACGCGATGCTGCGCGAACAAGCGCAGGGACACAAAGATTGCGAGATTTATCTTCCCAAGCTCGAATACTGTACAGATAATGCGGCGATGATCGCTTCCGCCGCTTACTATCGGCTGATGGACGGTTGCGAGGCCGCGCCGTTTTCTCTCAACGCAGATCCTTCTTTAGAGTTAATTTCCACCCAGGGCGCATAGAATTAGAAAAACGGCAAAATTATGAGGTGAAAGATACATGAACCGCAGACCGCGCAGAAGGAAGAAGAATTACTGGGGCATGGCGATGATCGCGATGGGCGTAGGGCTTGTCATGTTTGCGACGATCTATTTTGCCTCTACGGCAAAGACGGCGAATACCGAGCCCAGTGACGCGATGGCTGGAGTGCGGGTGGTGATTGACCCAGGGCACGGCGGCTTTGACGGCGGTACGATTGGCACTGCAGGGACCAAAGAATCTGAAATTAACCTCGCCATTTCCAAACTTGTACAAAAGGAGTTTGAATCTCAGGGCGCGGAAGTTGTGATGCTTCGGGAGCGGGACGAGGCGCTGGGGAAAAAAAACAGGAAGACATGGCGGCGAGGCGGGAGCTCATCGAGACCTCGGGGCAGGACGTCACTGTGAGCATTCACCAGAATCGGTTTGAGGATGCATCTGTTTATGGGCCGCAGGTGTTTACGCGCCGGGTTCTGTGGAAGGAGAAAAGCTGGCGAAGTATGTACAGGACAGCAAACGAGGCGCTAGAGGTGAAAAAAGCCTCGGGTGCAGATGGAAGGCAATTACTATATCGTCAAATCCGGCTCTGTGCCGGCAATTATTAGTGGAATGTGGATTTTTTGAGCAATCCTGAGGAAGAGGCGAAGCTGAAGACGGAAGCGTATCAGAAAAAAGTCGCCAAGGCTGTGCGGGAAGGAGTTGGCGCGTATCTGGGGCGCAGAAGCAGGGCGTATGAGAGATAATCTTTGTATTGGGTTGTGAATTTTGGGGCAGCTTGGGGAGATGTTGCGGAGAACTTGAAACGCATACGCGAGTTTTGCGGGCAGGCACAAAAGCAGGGGGCACAGATGGTAGTTTTCCCGGAGGTGGCGCTCACGGGATACAGCATTTTTGAACAGGGCGCCATGCAAAAGCTGCGGCACAGACGATTCCCGGTGAGGCCAGCAGGGCGCTTTGCGATATTGCCCGGGAGCTTCGGCTATACCTCGCGGTGGGCATGCCGGAAAAAGAGACGGGGACGGGAGCAGTTTATAACAGCGTGATTGCGGTTTCGCCCGAGGGTGTGGATGCGGTTTACCGAAAGATTCATCCTTTGGCAACGAATCGCTTTGGTGCAAAAAGGACAAGCGCCGGTTATTTGGCAGACGCCCTGGGGTGGCATTGGGCTGGGAATCTGCTACGACACGTATCAGTTTCCGGAGCTTTTGCGCTATTATGCGGCGCAAGGCTGCCGGCTTTACTTAAACTGCACGGCCCAGGCTGGGCAGATGGACACGCCGCAGGGCAGAGAGCGAATGCGGCAATACTACCTTTCGACCTTGGAGGCGGCGAGCCTGGGCAGCGAGATTTTTCTCGCCAGCAGCAACCTGGCAGGAGAGGAGCGGGGCACGCAGTTTGGCGGCGCAAGCAGTCCTTGGCCCGATTCCCCGAGAGGAGGGGCTGGGAGAGGACCCATATTGCAAGATTTATGCCGGAGGACTGGGGAACCAGGAGATAGGCGTAGTGGTCGCGGACATCGATTTGTCCTTGGCTGTGCGCACAATTTATAAGAACAATGCCCTGACGGGAGGCCGGATTACCGGCCGAGCCTTTACCAGGCGTGGCAGGAAGGAAAGCAAAACTAAGCTTGAGCGAGCGTATTTTAGAGAAAATTGACGGCCGGGAGGTGAGGCTGAAAAAACCCGATTGTGCTGGCGTATGTGGGGACACGGTTTACGATCTATACGTGCGCACAGCGCTGGTAAAGCGCACACAGCTGCATGTGAACGAGCTAAACCACAGAGCGGCAGGGGTGGTAAACGCCCGCGCACAGGCGCTGGCAGCCGAACGGCTGGCTGAGATTTTACAGAACAGGACGCGGAGGTATTCCGCCGGGGACGCAACGCTAAAGTGGGCAGCGTGCCCAAAAACATGGAAGTGGCAGATTACCACAAAGCCACTGGGCTGGAGGCCGTGATGGGCTACCTGTTTTTGACAGGGCAACAGGAGCGGATGGACGAGCTCATGGAAGCGGTATTGGAACAATTTGAGGAGGAAATGGCGCGTGGATGAACAGGAAATTATCATAGGCAGGAATTCGGTAAAAGAGGCGATCCGCGCGGGGGCAGCATTGAGGCGATATACGTCTCGGCCCGAAGCGAAGGGAGCATTCGGGAGATTTTGGCGCTGGCAAAGAAGAATGGGCTGGTCATCAAAGAAGTGCCCAAGACCAAGCTGGACGAGATGTCGCTGCCCTATGGACATGAAGGCAAGCCGGGCAACCACCAGGGGATTGCCGCCCGGGTAAGCGAAGTGGCATATAAAAATGTGGAGGACATGTTTGCGCTGGCAGAGGAGCGGGGAGAGCCGCCTTTTCTCATTATGCTGGACGGCATTGAGGATCCGTTTAACCTAGGCGCAATTGTGCGCAGCGCGGAGGTTTTGGGCGCGCATGGCGTAATTTTGCCCAAGCGCAGGAGCGCAGGCATGACGGCCTCTGCTTGCAAGACGGCATCTGGGGCGCAGGAGTATCTGCCCATTGCCCGGGTAACGAATTTGGCGCAGACCATCGAGGAAGTGAAGCAGCGGGGCGTATTTGTCGCCTGTGCGGACATGGACGGGCAGGAGGCGGCGAAGGCCAACCTTGCGGGCGCGATGATGCTTGTCATTGGCGCGGAGGGTGAAGGAGTTTCAGGCTGGTAAAGAGCGCAGCGATTTTGTAGTCAAAATTGCGGTGAAGGGGAAAATTGACTCTCTCAACGCATCCGCCGCGGCTGCGGTATTGATGTATGAAAAGGTACGCCAAGACAGGGAGGTGTGACTTGGAAGAATTTGCAGCAGAGAAGAATGCGGACGTCCTCAGATTGTGGATGGCGGGGAAGAAATTGAGTTGCAGCCCCAGCAGGAACTCATCGGATTTGGCTATGAGCGATACCGGGACATGACGGACGGCGAGATAGCGGAGCTTGCGAATAAGGACGACGCCTGGGCTTCGGATTACCTGCTCAACAAATATAAAAATTTTGTGCGGGCCAAAGGCGCGCTCGTACTCTGATTGGCGCGGACCGAGAGGATTTGGTTCAGGAGGGGATGATCGGACTATATAAGGCGATTCGGGATTTCCGTTCGGACAAGCAGACCTCCTTTCTTGCATTTGCGGAATTATGCGTGACACGGCAGATTATCACCGCTATCAAGGCGGCCACGCGCCAGAAGCACAAGCCGCTTAATAGCTACATCTCTCTCTCAACAAGCCGGTATATGACGAGGAATCTGAGCGCACGCTCATTGACATCATCACGGGAAGCAAGGTCAGCAACCCGGAGGAGATCATCATCGACCAGGAGGATTTTGGCACAGATTGAGGAGAAGATAGGCGAGATGCTATCCGATTTCGAATGGAAGGTGCTTTGCCTTTACTTAAAGGGAAAATCCTATCAGGAGATTGCGGGGGTATTAAACCGCAGAGTTAAATCCATTGACAACGCATTGCAGCGGGTAAAAACAAACTGGAAAAGCACCTGGAGGACACGCGGCGGCTTTCGGAAGAGTGAGCAGGCGCATACAAAAGTGTAACAAGCGTTTTCTTGCACTTTGCAGGAAAAACGTGTAGAATAATACCATTATAAAAACACGGTAATTCCTGGGCATAATGCGCAGAATGATTTTGGAGGATTTTTTCATATGGCAAACGAATTTGTTTTGACAAAAAGGGCAAACAGGACCTTGAAGCACAGCTGGAATATTTAAAACAGTCAAACGCACGGAGATTTCCGAGCAGATCAAGGTGGCCCGCTCCTTTGGTGACTTGAGCGAGAACGCGGAGTACACCGAGGCGAGAAACGAGCAATCCAGAATCGAGGGCAAAATTCAGAGCCTGGAGAGCACGCTGCGCATGGCGACGATTGTGGACGACGATGCGGTAAACTTGGAAAAAGTCAGCATTGGCACGAAGGTGCGCCTGATGGACAAGGAGTTTGGCGAGGAGGAGACTTACCAGATTTTTGGCTCTATGGAGGCGGACGTGGCGAACAATGTCATTTCAACGAATCGCCTGTAGGCCAGGCGCTGCTTGGGCACTCGGTAGGCGATGAGGTTTTGGTGGAAGTGCCGGGAGGCGAAGTGCGCTTCACGATCCTGGAAATTTCAAGGCGGATGAGAGATAGGGCGAAGGGAGCACAGAATGGCAGAACAGCAGAATCATCAGATACCCGAAGAAGAGAACTTGACCGAGGTTGTAAGAGTCCGCAGGGAGAAGTTGGAAGCGCTCAAACAGAGTGGCAAAAACCCGTTTGAGATTACGCATTTTGACGGCGTGGTTTCTTCGGACGACATTAAAGATAATTTTGAAAAGCTGGAAGGCAGCGAAGTGCGCGTGGCGGGCAGGATCATGTCTAAGCGCGTCATGGGCAAAGCGAGCTTTTTCCATATTCAGGACGGCGCAGGCCGGATTCAGGGTTATGCGAGAAAAGACGTCATGGGCGAGGAGCCTTACGCAGAATACAAGACTTACGACATTGGCGATATTGTGGGCATCGAGGGCGAGGCATTCCGCACCAACGCGGGAGAGATTTCCGTCAAGTGCCACAGTGTGACGTTGCTGAGCAAGTCTTTGTTGCCGCTTCCGGAAAAATTCCACGGGCTTAAGGACATGGATTTGCGCTACCGGCAGCGGTACGTGGACCTCATCGTAAACCCGGAGGTCAAGGACACGTTTATGAAGCGCTCTAAGATCATAAAGTCGATTCGGGATTACCTGGACGAGCGCGGCTTTATGGAAGTGGAGACGCCGATTTTGCATGGCACAGCGGGCGGGGCTGCTGCGCGGCCGTTCATTACGCACCACAACACGCTGGACATCGACATGTATCTGCGCATCGCGACCGAGCTGCACTTAAAGCGGCTCATTGTGGGCGGGTTTGAGAAGGTTTATGAGATTGGCCGCATCTTCAGAAACGAGGGGATGGACATCAAGCACAACCCCGAGTTTACGACGATGGAGCTATACCAGGCGTATACGGACTATAACGGCATCATGGAGCTATGCGAGGGGTTATTTGCTCATTGCGCCATGGAGCTTTTTGGCACCACGAAGATCGTCTACCAGGGGCAGGAGATTGACTTGACGCCCCCTTGGAACCGCGTTACGATGGCGGAGGCTGTGCGGCAGCAGACCGGAGTGGACTTTGCGGCGGCTTCGGATGAGGAGGCCAGAGAACTGGCAGGGAAGCTGGGGCTGGAAGTGGGAGACGAGACCATGGGCAAGATTTTGAGCATGGCGTTTGACGCGTTTGTCGAGGACAAGCTCATTCAGCCCACGTTTGTCACGGATTATCCGGTGGAGATTTCGCCGCTGGCCAAGCGCCGGGCGGATAACCCGAAGTTCACCGAGCGCTTTGAGCTATTCATCACCTCCCGGGAGCTGGCGAACGCGTTTTCTGAGCTCAACGACCCGATTGACCAGAAGCAGCGCTTTGTAGACCAGCTAAAGGAGCGCGAGGCCGGAGATGAAGAGGCGCATATGATGGATGAGGATTTTGTGAACGCGCTGGAATACGGCATGCCCCCACCGGCGGCATTGGCATTGGCATCGACCGCATGATCATGCTTTTGACGGACAGTTATTCCATCCGGGATGTTTTGCTGTTCCCGACGATGAAGCCCAGAGCCTAGGAGCCGGGCGACGAAAAGAGGTGTTCTCGTGAAAGAGAAAAACTTTCGAACGGATAAATTCCTGCTCTATATCCTGGGCAAGCTTTTGGCGGTAGGGCTGGGGATTATGGTGATGGTGTTTGCATTTAGCACTGTCATGGCGAGCAGCAACATCTACATCCTGGCAAAGGATGCATTTGCCAAGCGCACCTCTGTCATTTGGTGCCGCTGGACAACAAGGATACGGATATTCTGCCCAGCATTTTTACCGAGGAATACTTAACTAAGAGTGAATTAGCCACACAAAAGACCAACGCCAGCTATAAGGTGAAGAGCTACGACGAGCGCACGGACGTGAGCATCGCGGTGGTATTCCCCTGGCAAAAGACAGTGCGGGTAAAAGTCACCAACAGGGTACAGGACATCTCTGCGGCGATTGCGCCGGAGGCGGTGAATGTGAACGAAGTAGACCGCTTTATCGAGAGCGGAGAGTATATTCTCACGTTTGTGAAGGGCGAGGAGGGATGGAGAGTCTCTGACCTGGAGCTGGTAAAGGACATTACGGTGGATCAATCGGAGGAATACCCGATTCCCACCAAGGCCCCGGAAGAGGACTACGAGGATACGGCGGGCAGCCAGCCCCGGAGGACGCGGTTCCCAGCGAGTCGCAATAGAAAGAAGCGGGCAGCGCCCGCTTCTTCTTTGTATGGAGGTTTTTTTGAATCCGTTTCAATATGCAAAAACAAAATTTTCTGGCGCCGTTGGCTGGGATTACAGATTTAGCCTTTCGCCAGGTGGCCGCAGAGCAGGGCGCGGGGCTGACTTACACAGAGATGGTGAGCGCCAAGGGCTTGAAATTTCAGAATCGGCGCACATTTGAGCTTTTGGAGATTAGCCAGGCGGAGGGCAAGGCAGCGGTACAGCTTTTGGCCGGGAGCCCGAGATCATAGCAGATACTGCCGCGATGCTAGAACAGCGCATGGGAGAGAAGGTTGCGCTATTTGACATCAACATGGGATGCCCGGCGCCCAAGATTGTGAATAATGGGGAGGGCTCTGCGCTGATGCAGGAGCCGAAGCTGGCGGGGAGATCATCTCCGGGCTCAAGCGGGCGGTGAGCCTGCCGGTGACGGCAAAGTTCCGCAAGGGGTTTGCGAGCGACACTTGCGTGAGTTTTGCGAAAACCTTGGAAGAGGCAGGGGCGGACGGCATCGCGGTGCACGGGAGGCTGCGAGAGCAATACTATGAAGGGCGGGCGGATTGGGACGCGATTGCGGCTGTCAAGGCGGCGGTCAAGATCCCGGTGATCGCCAACGGGGATATTTTTGTGCCCGAGGATGCCCGGGCCATTTTGGAGCACACGCGCGCGGACGGCTTGATGGTGGCGCGAGGGGCGCTGGGGAATCCATTTCTTTTTCCCAGATTCAAAGCTATTTGGCCACAGGTAGTTATGAGACGCCGGGGCTTTGGGAAAAAAGCGCAGGTTGCGCTCCACCAGGCGGAGCTGGCCATCCGCCAAAAAGGGCGAGGAAATTGCGATGAAGGAGTTTCGTAAACACGCGGCTTGGTATACAAAAGGATTGCCTGGGGCGGCGCGGCTGAGGCGAAGCGCCACGACGATCTGCAAATTTGACGATCTGCGGGCATTTTTGATTCTCTGCTGGAAAGCGCAGGGGAAAGATGATATAATTTTTCATATAAAAAATGAGGAGAATCGTATGGTAGTTGTAGATACAGTTTTGGAAAAGAGAAGATACAGCAGCTTTTTTTTGGCGGGACAGCCTTAATTTTGCCAACTGGAAATTTGACGTTGTGCTCGTGGCGACGCTGGCGCTTTTGCGGACATGGCCATGCGGCTTTTTGGGGAAGATTGGGCGGGCGCGCTGCTCTCTGGAAGTTTTGGCATTGTGATCGCGCTGTGGTTTTATTGGAGCGCAGAAGCACGCTCAAAAACATTTAAGATTACTCGATATTCCGCTCTACCGTTATAAGACGCCGTTGAAATTTGAGATAAACGACAAAAGATTGTCTCCCAGAACAAGAAAAATGGGCGCATGGAATCTGTGAAATGGAGCGCAATTAGAAAAGTAGCGCAGACGGGAAAATATTTTTTCCTCTATGTGGATAAACACAGCGCGATGATTGTCGCCAAGGCGGACATCAAAGAAGACGGCAGCGAAAAGATTGCTTCCTACTGGAAGGCGGAGCAGGCCCGCCGCCAGGAGCGCAAGAACGCCACAAAAGTGATAGAGGGGGAGGAAATGGACTGGACTTGCATACGGCTGGTGACAGAGCCGAAGAATATTGAGCTTTTGAGCGAACTTTTTGGCGTCCGAGGAGATTTATGAGTTTTCTGTGATGGACCCGGAGGAATTTTCCGAGTACCTAGCGACATCGGTTTATTACGATTATGTCGAGGACAAACTGCTGGAGCAAAAGGATGCGGTGCTCTGCGTTTATGCGCCGAATAACGGCCAGGGCGCAGAAAAGCTAAAAAAGTGCGGCGTGTGGCGGAGCAGGCGGAACAAAGCGGCGCGGCTGTGCGGATAGAGACGGCAGGCCTTCGGGAAGAAGACTGGATGAACAACTGGAAGCAGTATTTCAAACCAACAGAGATAGGCAAAAAGATTTTAATCAAGCCATCCTGGGAGACGATTGCAGAGGAAACCGACGCATTGTACTAGAAATTGACCCTTCTTCCAGCTTTGGCACGGGCACGCACGAGACGACGCGGCTTTGCATCGAGGCGTTGGAAGATTTGGTGCAGCCCGGAGCGGCTGTGCTGGACATGGGCTGCGGCAGCGGGATTTTGGCGGTGGCGGCGATGCTGCTCGGGGCGGGAAGCGTTACGGGCGTGGACATCGAAAGGATTCCATTCGCGTATCGAGAAAATGCGGCGCGCAACGGGATTGGCGAGGAGCATTTCCGGCTGTTTTAGGAAATGTTTTGGCGGACGAGGCTTTGGCGGACCGCATTGGCGAGCGGAGTTATGACGTGATTGCGGCGAACATTGTGGCGGACGTGATCAAGGCGATGATTCCGTTGTTTACGCGATATCTGAGGCCCGAGGGCAAAATGGTTTGCTCGGGCATCATCATTGAGCGGGCAGAGGAAGTAAAAGAGGCGCTGGAAAAGGGTGGCCTGGAAGTTTTAGATATGAAAAAGACGGAGAGTGGGCGGCGATTGTCGCCAGGAACAGGGCATGAGGCGTTTTTTTGCCAGCGAAGCGACGGAAGGTACGGTGACACTTTCGGGCAGCGAGGCCGAGCACGCGCGCCGGGTCTTGCGCATGCGACCGGGGGATTTTTTTCATCGCGGTATCCGGGGTGAGGAGTTTGTCTGCCGGGCGACGGAGGTGGGCACGGAAGAAATTTTGGCCCGGATACAGGAGCGCAGGCAGTGCCCTGGGGAGCCACGGATTGCGATCACGCTTTACGTAGCTTACATGAAGGCGGATAAGCTGGAGTTGATTTTGCAGAAGGCTGTAGAACTTGGGATGGGCACGTTTGCGCCTTTTGTGAGCAGCAGGTGCGTCAAGCTCCCAAAAGAAGGCGGTAAGGCAGGGGAGAACGCTTCGCCAAGATCGCGGACGCGGCAGTGAAGCAGTGCGGCCGGGCGAGAGAAGTGAGAATAGAGCCTGCGCTCAGTTTTGAGCAGCTTTTGGAGAGAATCCCCGGGCACGAGAGTGTGCTGTTTGCCTATGAGAATTCGGAGGTTCCGCTGAAACAGGTTTTTTCCTGAGGTGCAGGGGCAAAGAGACCTTGCGCTTGTCATCGGTCCGGAGGGCGGATTTTCCCCGGAAGAGGCGGAGCGGATTGTTGCGGCTGGAGCGCGGCAGGTGAGCCTGGGGCGGCGTATTTTGCGTGGGGAGACGGCAGCGATTGCACTGCTGGCTCTTACGGCATATGAGATGGGGTGTTAGCATGCGGGCGGCATACGAGACGCTGGGATGCAAGGTAAACCGATACGAGACAGACGCGATGCAAGAGATTTTGGAGCAGGCGGGTTTTGAGACGGTGGATTTTGCTCAGCCGGCAGAGATATACGTCATCAACACCTGCACGGTGACGGCGGTGGCGGACAAAAAATCCCGGCAGATGATCTCCCGGGCGCACATGAAGAATCCGGCGGCGCGGATTTTCGTCTGCGGATGTATGGCGCAGCGCGATGGCGAGCGGATATTGGCGCATGAGGGAGTGGCGGCGGTCATCGGATCCAAAACAAGAGCAAGATTTTACAGATTATAGAGCGCAGCTTGGCGGGCGAGGAAAAGATTGACGCGGTGGAGGAGATATTGCACGAGCGTGAGTTTGAGCCGTTGCAGATATCCCGCAGCACAGAACGCACTCGGGCGAGCCTTAAAATATGCGATGGTTGCAACAACTTTTGCAGTTACTGCATCATCCCCTATACCAGAGGGCCTGTGCGCTCTAGGCAGATCCCCGAGATTGTGCAGGAAGCGGAACGGCTGGTGGCTGGGGGCGTACAGGAGATTGTGCTCACGGGGATTCACTTGGGCTCTTACGGCAAGGATTTGGAGGAGGGGCGCTCATCGACGTCATCGAAGGGCTAAACGCGCTGCCGGGGCTGGCGCGGATTCGGCTGGGCTCGCTGGAGCCCTCGCTTCTGACAGAAGAGTTTTGCCGCCGGGCGGCGGAGTGCCGGGCGTTATGCCCGCATTTTCACGTTTCGCTCCAGAGCGGGAGCCGGGGCGTGCTGGCGCGGATGAACCGCAAATACACGCCGGAGCAGTATGCCGAGCATATTGCAAACGTGCGGAAATATTTCAAGAACCCGGCGATCACCACGGACATCATCGCGGGATTCCAGGGAGAGAGCGAAGCGGAGCACACGGAGACGCTGGCATTTTGCGGCAGATAGGATTTGCAAAAATCACGTATTCCCCCTATTCAAAAAGAGAGGGGACGATGGCGGCAAAGATGGGCGGGGATGCCCGGGCCGGACAAGAAGCGCCGTGCGGCGGAGGTTGCGAAGCTGGCAGAACAGATGCAGCAGGAATATTTGCGCGGATTTTTAGGCCAGGAAGAGGAGGTGCTCCTAGAGGAGCAGGATGCTTCGGGCAAGATGGTAGGGCACACAGCCCGCTATCAGAGGGTGGCTATAGAGGGCGGAGCGGAAAACCAGATGGTGCGCGCGTTGATTACCGGGGTAACGGGAGACACGCTGCAGGGGCAGATGAGATAGGAGGTAGCGATGGAGAACTGTATTTTCTGCAAGATTATCGAGGGGAGATTCCCTCGAAGAAGGCGTATGAGGACGACCAGGTTTTGGCATTTTATGATATCGACGCCAAGGCGCCGGTACATGTGCTCATCATCCCAAAGAAGCACATAGAATCTGTGCTGGCATTGCAGAGCGAGGACGGAGCGCTGGTGGCGCATATTTTTGAGGTTGCGGGCAAGCTGGCGCGGGAGCTGGGGGTTGACGAGAGCGGATTTCGCATCGTGAGCAACATTGGCAAAGATGGCGGACAGACCGTGCCGCACTTGCATTTCCATCTGTTGGGCGGGCGCGAGCTGGGATGGCCTCCGGGCTGAGGTTCTACTCAAATAAAAAAAGCAGGCAAAGCGCCTGCTTCTTTTTATGCTTTATTTTACCCGGATGGCATCCATGCCGCCCATGTATGGGCGCAGCGCCTCGGGGATGCGGACGCTGCCATCGGCGCAGAGGTTATTTTCCAAAAACGCGATAAGCATGCGCGGCGGGGCGACGACAGTGTTGTTGTTGAGGGTATGGGCAAAGTATTTGCCCTCCTCGCCATTGACGCGGATTTTGAGCCGCCGCGCCTGGGCATCGCCCAAGTTGGAGCAGGTGCCCACCTCGAAGTATTTCTGCTGGCGGGGAGACCAGGCCTCCACATCGATGGATTTGACCTTGAGATCCGCCAAATCGCCCGAACAGCATTCCAGCGTACGCACCGGGATATCCAGGGTACGGAATAAGTCCACCGTATTCTGCCAGAGCTTATCGAACCAGGCCATGCTATCCTCGGGCTTGCAGACGACGATCATCTCCTGCTTTTCGAACTGATGGATCCGATACACTCCGCGCTCTTCCAGGCCATGGGCGCCCTTTTCCTTGCGGAAGCAGGGGGAATAGCTGGTGAGCGTATAGGGCAGCTCCTCTTCCTTTATAATCGTATCGATGAACTTGCCGATCATCGAGTGTTCGCTGGTGCCGATGAGGTAGAGATCTTCGCCCTCGATTTTATACATCATGGCATCCATCTCGGCAAAGCTCATCACGCCGGTGACGACATCGCTTCTGATCATGAACGGGGGGATGCAGTAGGTGAAGCCGCGCCCGATCATGAAATCCCGGGCATAGGAGATGACGGCGGAGTGCAGCCGGGCGATATCGCCCATGAGATAGTAGAAGCCGTTGCCCGCCACCTTGCGCGCGCTTTCGAGATCCAAGCCGGAAAAGCGCTCCATGATCTCCGCGTGGTAGGGGATTTCGAAATCTGGAACCACCGGCTCTCCATAGCGCTGCACCTCGACATTTTCGCTGTCGTCTTTGCCCAGAGGCACGCTGGGATCGATGATATTTGGGATGATCATCATGATTTTTGTGATCTTCTCTTCCAGGACGCGCTCCTCTCTTCCAGATCTGCCAGGTGGCTGGAGGCATCCGTTACCTGGCGCTTTAATGCCTCGGCTTCCTCCTTTTGGCCTTTGGCCATGAGACCGCCGATTTGCTTGGAGATGCGGTTGCGATCTGAGCGGAGCGCATCGGCCTCCTTGATGGCGGCGCGATTTTCCGCATCCAGAGCGATGACTTCATCTACCAGGGGCAGCTTCTGATCCTGGAATTTATTCCGGATATTTTGCTTTACGATTTCCGGGTTTGCCCGGAGAAATTTTAAATCCAGCATGAGTTCCTCCTATGTATGTGCGTTTTGGCATAAAAAACCTTCCCCAAAAAATATGGGACGGAAGGATTCCGCGTTGCCACCCAAATTGCCGCGAACGCGGCCGCTCGTAGTACGCTAAAGGGTACCAGGCTCCGGCGAAGCCGGGGAGCTCCAAAGTGGAAAGGCCAGCTTCCCTACCGGTTCACACCACCCACCGGCTCTCTTAGAGGGAATAGGACCGCAGCTTTTTCTACGCTCAAAACTATTATGCCTATTTGCCTCTTACTATATAATTTTTCTCCAAATTTTGCAAGCATTTTCTCCCGGGGGAGAAATTTGACGAGCCTTTTTAAGAACTTATTGACTTTGGGGGCAAACGAGCTATAATTTTAGACATTGAATGGTAATTAATTGCCCTTCGTGCAAATACTCCCCAGTTTGGCGTAGTAATTTGCGCAGTTGACTATGGAGGGGGGGAAAAAGATGTCTGAAATCCGCGTTGGCGAAAACGAGTCCTTGGAGAGCGCTCTGAAGCGTTTTAAGAGAAAATGCGCAAGAGCTGGCGTTCTCGCAGAGGTCAGAAAGCGTGAACATTATGAAAAGCCCAGTGTTAAGAGAAAGAAGAAGGCTGAGGCTGCCAGAAAGAGAAAGCACTAAGCATTTTGAAACAACGGTTCTATGAGCCGTTGTTTTTTTTGTGCATTTTTATAGGCTATGTTCTCATAAATTAGTCGTAGGTGGTGAGAAGATGGCTAAAAAAGTGAAAAAGCGCAGGAAAAACTGGAGGCTTCAAGCCGGTAATGCCTTTGGAATTTCCGCCGCAGGTGGTGGCGGGGGGGCTTGGGATTCATGTTTATGACAATACAGCCTGCACAGTAGAGGGCTTTTTTAAATATTGCGGTTTACTCGGGCAAAGTGCTCAAACTCGCGACGGAGTTTGGGGATATTTGCTTTCTCGGGAGAGACTTTTCGTGGCTTCCATGCAGGAGGGCGTGATCTCCTTTACCGGGGTGATCGAACAAATCCAGTATGGCAGTGCGGAGGGAAGGGAGGAGGCGCCGTAATTGTCTTATTTATGGTATTTTCTTTTTGGATATGTTATCATTGAGATAGAAATGCTGGGGTAGAGCGGCTGTTAAACGCGGCCATGCAGGAGGGCTGAAATTCCTTTCCATGCAGAGAAAAAGCTATACCAGCTTTTGTGCAAAAATTTCGCTTCGGGATTACCGAAAGCTGCAAAAAATTCTGCCGCAGAACGCCCAAGTTAAGGTAAAAAACGGGGCGGCGGCGCGGCGGTTTTGGGTTTATGCGGCGGCGGTTTGTGCTGGACGCATGAGGGGCGCTGCTCATTGTATGCGTGGTGGCAGTATTATCGCTGTTCTGCGTGCGCATCCGGGTGGTGGGGCTCACGAGCTTAAGCGAGTATGACGTATACTGTGTCATGCAGGACGCGGGAGCGAAGGAATTTGAACTCAAGGGTAAGATAGACACGAAGCGCATTGAACGGGCCATTTGGAAGGCGTTCCCTGATCTCACCTATGTGTATGTTTCCTTTGATGGGGCAAGCTTGGTGGCAGAAATCCGCGAGCGCGTCTATCGGCCGGAGATTCGGGACGAACAGCCCTGCGCGGTATACGCTCTAAAGGGCGGCGTAGTGGAAAAAATTGTGGTGACCAGCGGCCAGGCGGCAGTCGCTCCGGGCGACCAGGTACAGGAGGGGCAGCTGCTCATCGCGGGCAGTTACCTAAAAGGCGAAACGCCGATTACGGCGCCGGCTCGGGGTGTGATACTGGCGCGGGTAGATTATATTGCAAAGGCCGACGCTACCATGAGCAGCTATGACAAGGTGCCCACAGGGGAATCGGCAGTGGCGCGATATTTGCGCCTGGGCAAGCGGGAGGTTTTGCTTTCGGGCAGCAACCCATTTGAGGAATTTATTGAAAACACAGAGGTCGTAAGCGACGTGGGCAAAAACGGCCCGCTGCATTTACAGATAATAGAAAAGACATACTATAAGGCAAAAGAGCGTTTACAGCGAAGAGAAAAAACAGGCGGCGCTTTTAAGCGCGGAAGAGGGCGCTTATCAAAAGCTCTACACACAGATGCCCGGGGACGCGGAGATTGTATCCTTCCACAGATACGTCGAAGAGGAGGGAGAAAAGCTTTGCGTGACGCTCGTAGTAAGCGTGAGAGAATCCATCGGGATGACCGGCGGGCTAAACGAGGCGCCGACCGTTCCAAGTACAGATACATAAGATTAATGTTCGGAGGATTTTTGATTGGAAAATCAGAAGCTGGAGCTCACCATCGAATTTGAATCGATGGAGGAGATGAAAGAGATTTTGGCATCCTGGACGAGAACATACGCCTCATCGAAAAAGGGACCGGGGCGGAGATCGTCGCAAAAGATGGGCAGGCGATCATTTCCGGCGCGCCCGGGCAGGCGGAGATGGCAAAGCTGGTAATCGAGAAGCTTTGCGAGCAGTTTCGCCAGCAGGAGTATATTGACGAAAACAAGATAAGCTATTTTCTGGATTTGGCCGGAGACGGCGAGATGGGAAGCGGCCTGGCAGCGATGCAAGGCGTGGTCGCGGTGACCAACCGCGGCAAGCCCATCAAGTGCCGCACGCTGGGGCAGAAGCGCTATATGGAGGCGATTGACCACAATACGGTGGTTTTGCCATTGGCCCGGCGGGGACGGGAAAGACATACCTAGCCATGGCGAAGGCCGTGGTTGCGCTCAAAAATAAGGAGATTTCCCGCATCATTCTGACGCGGCCCGCGGTAGAAGCGGGGGAAAAGCTTGGTTTTTTACCTGGGGATTTGCAGAGCAAGGTGGACCCCTACCTGCGCCCGCTCTACGACGCGCTCTACGAGTTTATGGGAGCGGAGGCTTACCAAAAAGCTGGTGGAGACAGGGGTTGTGGAAGTGGCGCCGCTGGCATATATGCGCGGGCGGACGCTTTCGGATGCATTTATCATCCTAGATGAGGCACAGAACGCCAGCATGGCGCAGATGAAAATGTTTTTGACGCGATTCGGAGAGAATGCAAAGGTTGTGGTGACGGGGGATATCACACAGATCGACCTGCCGCGCGACCAGCAGTCCGGCCTCAAAAAGACGGCAGAGATTTTGAAGGACATCGACGGCGTGGCGGCGGTATACCTGACAAACCGCGACGTTGTGCGCCATAGGCTCGTAAAAGATATTGTAAAGGCCTTTGAAAAAAGAGGAAGAGCGGCAGGAAAACAGGCGAGGTTAGCCATGACAAAGAAGAGAAAAGAAAGCCGGGAGCGGCGACATACAATTTTGGGACAAGTAAAATGAAGGGGAGGACGTTTTCGCTTTTCCTCTACATTTTACTATACCTATTTTGTGTGGCAGTCGGGGTGTTAAGCGCCCAGACGGAGCAGCACAGCTATGTTGTGGGCAGTATTTGCCAGGAGACAGTCACGGCGAACAAAGACATGGTGGACGAGTATAGCACGGAGGCTTTGCGGGAAGAGGCCAAGCAAAAAGTGCAGCCGGTTTATCAACTGGACGATACGATACTAAACCAGAGCGAAGAAAATATCTATTCGGATTTTTCCAAACTAGAGCAGATTCGCCAGAGGACCAAGCAGATCCATGCCGCCCAGGACCCGAGCGTGATAAAGAGCATTGCGGAGACAGACTGGACGGGGTTGCTCGCGCCCTCTATGGAAGAGATTCGCGGCATAGGGCCGGAGTACTTGACGGATCAGTCCATCTACACCATCGCCTCCATGGAGCAAAAGCAGTTAGAGAGGCTGCGGGATGCGACGGTGGAGAAAGTGCGCGCGAAGATGAGCGATGGCGTGGCGGCGGACGACCTGGCGGATGTGATAGAATCTGTGCGCTCGAGCTGGTATCCAACGGCACATTTACTTCTGAGCAGGCAATGGTGGCTAACGCGGTAGCGACAGCCAACGTAAACGCAAACCTGACGTATGACATTGCGGCGACCGAGAGCGCAAGACTCGCGGCAGCAGAGGCCGTGAAACCAGTGGGATATCAGAAGGGCCAAAACATTGTACAGAAGGGCGAGATCATTTCCGAGGCGCAGATGCGGCTCATTAAGCAGATGGGATTGATGACAGACAAGAATTCCGGGGTTTCGCGCTGGGTATTTTCAGGGCTTCTCATGGGGCGGTATTTGCCATCGCGCTTTTATATTGCATCTATCAGAAGCACAGCGTCGTACAGGACCAGAAGAGCGCGGTTTGCATGATTTTGCTCACGGCATTGGGCATTGTAGTAGCGCTCATATGCAAGCGCATTGATTTGCGCATTGCGCCGGTATTTTTGCCGGTGATCATCGGGGCGGTTATTTTGCGGCGCAAGACGGCGCTGCTCTACGGCGTATGGATGAGCATTGTCATTTCCTTTGTGATGGCGCCGCAGAAGGCATTTTTCTTTGACGACCAGGTGCTGCGCAGCTTGCTTTCGGGGTTGCTCGGATCCTTTGCGGTGGTGCTCACCTTCCGCAGCAAGCAGAGCCGGGCGGAGTATATCTACTCGGGAGTGGCGGCGGGCGGCATGACAGCGATTGTATACCTTTGCTACGGCATGCTGGAAGGATACGCCTGGCAGCAATATCTCACGGCGGGGCTTTTTTGGCCTGGGCAGCGGCGTGCTCTGCGGGTTCTTATCCATTGGCATTTTGCCGGTTTGGGAAGCGTGTTTTTCCTGGCGACGCCTTCTAGGCTATTAGAGCTTTCCAACCCCGCGAACACGCTATTGCGGCGGCTGATGATTGAGGCGTTGGTACATACCATCACAGTGTGATGGTGGCGAATTTGGCGGAGGCAGGGGCGGAAGTAGTGGCGGCGGACGCGCTGCTCACCAGAGTTGCGGCGTATTACCATGACGTGGGCAAGCTGACGAATCCGTTGATGTTCAAGGAAAACCAGATGAACGTCGCCAACCCCCACGACACGATGACGCCGGAGGAGAGCGCCCAGGCGATACGGCGGCATATTACCGACGGCGTGGCGCTGGCCAAGAAGAGCCGGCTGCCTGCGCGGATGATCGAGGTGATTTCCCAGCACCACGGAGACGGCACAGTGACATATTTCTACCGTATGGCAAAGATGCAGGGTGAGATTGCGGATGAGAGTATCTTTCGCTATCCGAGCATTAAGCCTCAGACCAAGGAGGCGGGCGTGCTCATGCTGGCAGACGTAGTGGAGGCGACGATACGGGCAAATAACACCATTCGCATGGATCTTTCGACGATTCGAGAGCAGATAGAGAAGCTCGTGATGGAGCGGTATAACAGCGGCCAGCTGGACGAATGCCCGCTTACGAGAAGGGATATGACGCATATCATCGACGCGTTTGTGCGCGTGCTGCAAGGCGCGAACCACGAGCGCATCGCTTACCCGGAGGAGCCCGGAAAATGAGGGATTTTGTCTCGATAGAAAATGAGCAGATTGTGCTTGCGGACGGATGCAGGGAAAAGATAAACGAAGCGGCGGATCGCGCTGCGCGGCTGGAGGGGTTGGAGGATTTCTCCGCAAACATCGTGATTGCGGATGACGAATACCTTCTGGGGCTTAACCAGAAGTTCCGCCAGATAGACCGCTCTACGGACGTTCTCTCTTTTCCGGCGAACGACATAACGGGGCCGATTTCGGGGAAATTGCCCAAGGGCTGGAGCCGGAGCTTGGGGAGGAGGGCGAGGTGTTTTGGGGATATTTTCATCTCTATCGAACACGCGACTGCCCAGGCGGAGGAGTACGGCAATACGCTCACGCAAGAGCTTTGCTTTTTAGCAGTGCATGGTATGCTGCATCTTTTGGGGTATGACCATATGCAGCCGGAAGAAGAGCAGGTGATGCGTCAAAAACAGCGGGAGGCGCTTTTGCGATGAGGTTTTTAAACAGCTTGAACCATGCCTTTGACGGGATTGTCCATGCGTTTAAAACCGAAGGCAACATGAAGATTCACTTTGTCATCGCGTTGCTCACTGTGATTGCCAGTGTGCTCACCTACAGCACGCGCTACGAAATGATTGCCCTTTCCATCACCATCGCGTTTGTCTTTATGGCGGAGCTCATCAACACCGCGATTGAGGCGGTGGTGGACCTGATTACCGAGAAATACCACGAGCTCGCAAAAATAGCAAAGAATGTGGCGGCGGGGGCGGTGCTCATCGCGGCGCTGAACGCGCTGGTGGTGGCATACCTGATCTTCTACCGAAAGCTCACAAATCTTTCCTTTGCCTCGCTCGACTATCTGGTGAACCTGCCGGTGCACTTGACGTTTGCGGCGCTGGTGGTTGTGGGGCTGGTTGTCATCATCATCAAATCCCGCAGCGTGCATAAGAAAGGAAGCTATATTCACGGCGGCATGCCCAGCGGGCACTCTGCGCTGGCATTTTCGCTGTTTGCATCCATGTCGCTGGTGGCGCAGAACACCCTTATCACGTTTTTTAGCGCGATTATGGCGCTTATCGTGGCTGAGAGCCGGCTGGAGACAAATGTGCACACCTTTACTGAGGTGGCCATGGGGGCAATTTTGGGCATTCTCATTACGGTGATCATCTTCCAACTTTCTGAATTACTGATTTTTAAGGAGATTATTTTGGAGCATCTTTCTGGATTTGTATCCATCATGGGCAGCCCGAACGTGGGCAAGTCTACGCTGTTAAACGCTTTGGTAGGAGAAAAAGTCGCCATTGTGACGGAGAAGGCGCAGACCACACGCAACAAGGTTGTGGGAATACTAACGAGACCCGAGTATCAGGTGGTGTTTTTGGACACGCCGGGATTGCACACGCCGCACAATAAGCTGGGCGAGTACATGGTAAAAACTGCGTATGAGGCAAACCGGGACGTGGACCTCACCATCATGGTAGTTGACGGCATCATCGGCATTTTGCAGCGGGACGCGGAAATATTGCAAAAAGCTCAACTGCGACCGGTTTTTGGTGCTCATCAACAAGATTGACGCAGTTAAACCGGAGAAGGTACAGGCATTGATGGACAAGCTGGCGGCTCTTGGAATTGCGGAGGAGGCGATTTGCACAGCTTCTGCTCGGGAAGGATGGGGATAGCCGATCTAGAGCGCAAGATTGTTTCTTTCTTGCCGCCGGGACCGCAGTATTACCCGGAGGACATGATAACCGACCGGCCCGAGCGCTTTTGGCATCCGAGATGATCCGGGAAAAGGCGCTGCTCTGCCTGCGAGAAGAGATTCCCCATGGCGTGGGGAGTAGAGATTGAAAAGGTGGAGGAGGCGGGGAAGATCACCAATGTTTCCGCTGTGCTCTACTGCGAGCGAGACTCGCATAAGGGCATCATCATCGGCAAAAAAGGCTCGATGCTAAAGCAGATTGGCACCGAGGCCAGGAAAGATTTGGAAATGCTATTTGGCACGAAGGTGTTTTTACAGCTTTTTGTCAAGGTGAAAGAGGACTGGCGCAATTCCGGTTTTATGTTAAAACGCTGGGTTACAAAGATTAGCATAAATTTCATGTTTTATTCTGAGCTTACCCGGGAAAAAGTAGAAGTATGAAACTATAATTCCGGAGGCGAGAAGAATGAAACAAGAGAAAGATGCGAAAATGACGGCTTTTGAACTTTTAAAAAACCGGCTCTATCAGTTACTATCTTTTTTACCGGGAGCTTCAAAAGGGGAATAGCCGAACTAGAGGGAAGCTATGAGCGAAAGTGAGACGATGCTATGCGTCGTACTGCGGGCGAACAATTATCGGGAAACGGACAAGATGCTGACGTTATTCTCCAAAGAGAAGGGGAAAATTGACGCGCTGTGCAGGGGCTGCCGCAAACAGGGCAGTTCACTTCTGGCGAGCAGCGATGTTTTTGTTGTTCTACGTTTGAATGAACCAGCAAAAGGGGCGCTATTACATCACCCAGGCAATTTCAAGGACAATTTTTTTAATTTGCGCAAGAATATGCACGCGCTTTTGACCGGGACGCTTCTGCTGGAGGTATGCGAAAAACCGTCATGCCAGAGGAGGGAAACGCCCGGCTTTTTGCGTTGCTCGTAAACAGCCTATACGCGATGGATCGCGGCGCCTCAGCGCAGAATACACTGATCTTCTTTGTATTTAAGCTGCTGGATATTTTGGGGCTGCGCCCGGCCACAGAGAGCTGCGCGTTCTGCGGGAGCCCGGAGGTTTGCAAGGTGAACATCGGGGCGGGGGGCATGGTCTGCAAAAAACTGTCCGGGGGAAGAGATTCCCAGGGAATTTATCGCGGCCATCGACCGAATTTTAAAGACGCCTTCAAGGGAGTATCCAAGATCGAGCTGCCCGAACAAAAGGGACTATATGTTCTGGCCATACGCTGGCTGACGGATACGCTGGAAGTCACGCCCAAAAAGTTTGTTATTATTAAAAGATTATTAAAAATATGAAAAATGAAAGGTAATGGCTGCATTTTGCAATTTATCTCTTGTACTGGCAGTCGTTTTCATGTATAATTCTGGGTGCCAAAAGAATTTTTGGCTGATTTACCTTGTCTAAAAAACTTTCATTATATTTAGGAGGATTTGCGATGAGTAAGAAGTATGTTTACCTCTTCAGCGAAGGCGATGCATCGATGCGTAACCTGCTGGGCGGTAAGGGCGCGAACTTGGCGGAGATGACTAAGCTTGGCTTGCCGGTTCCCCAGGGCTTTACGATTTCTACGGAAGCCTGCACAAAGTACTATGAGGATGGCAAGACCATCGACGATGCCATTGTCGCCGAGATTTACGAGGCAATTGCGAAAACAGAGGAGATTGCCGGCAAGAAGTTTGGCGATCAGGAGAATCCCTTCCTCGTATCCGTTCGTTCGGGTGCACGCGTTTCGATGCCAGGAATGATGGATACTATCCTGAACCTGGGCCTCAACGATGTAGCAGTCGAGGCAGTTGCGAAGAAGACGAATAATCCTCGTTTTGCGTATGACAGCTATCGCCGCTTCATTCAGATGTTCTCGGACGTCGTCATGGGCATTGAGAAGAGCAAGTTTGAGGCAATCTTGGACGCTGCAAAGGAAGCCAAGGGCGTTACGCTCGACACTGACCTTACTGCAGAGGATCTGAAGGAAATCGTCGCAAATTACAAAGAGCTCTATAAAAAGAGATGGGTGTTGAGTTCCCGCAGGATGCCAAGGAGCAGCTGATGGAGTCCGTAAAGGCCGTTTTCCGTTCTTGGGACAACCCGAGAGCTATCGTATACCGTCGTTTGAACGACATACCGGGCAGCTGGGGCACGGCCGTCAACGTGCAGTCCATGGTGTTCGGCAACATGGGCGACGATTGCGGCACAGGCGTTGCGTTCACCCGCGACCCTGCCACCGGCGAGAAGAAGCTCTACGGCGAGTATCTGATGAACGCGCAGGGCGAGGACGTCGTTGCCGGCATCAGAACCCCGAAGCCCATTTCCTCCCTGCACGAGACTATGCCCGCTGTGTACGATCAGTTCGTTGAGATCGCTAACAAGCTGGAGGACCACTATTCCGACATGCAGGATATGGAGTTCACCATCGAGGGCGGCAAGATCTATATGCTGCAGACCAGAAACGGCAAGAGAACGGCTCCGGCTGCTCTGAAAATTGCAGTTGACCTGGTAGCAGAAGGCAAGCTCACCAAGGAGCAGGCTATTTTGAAGGTTGAGCCCCAGCAGCTGGACTCTCTGCTGCATCCGCAGTTTGAGGCCAAGGCGCTGAAGGCTGCGAAGCCTGTGGCAAAAGGCCTTCCGGCTTCTCCCGGCGCTGCTTCCGGCAAGATATACTTCACTGCGGAGGCTGCTGTCGCCGCAAAAGCGAACGGAGAAAAAATTGTGCTGTGCCGTCAGGAGACCTCCCGGAGGATATCGAAGGTATGCACGTTTCTGAGGGCATTCTGACCGCAAGAGGCGGCAGAACTTCTCACGCTGCTGTTGTTGCCAGAGGCATGGGCACCTGCTGTGTTGCTGGCTGTGGCGAAGTTGTCATTAGCGAGGACAAGAAAACTATGTTGCTGCCCGATGGCCGCACGCTGACCGAGGGCGATGCCATCTCCTGGACGGTGGCACGGGTAACGTATACGCAGAGAATATTCCCACTGTTGAAGCTGCCATCACCGGCGATTTTGAGACGGTTATGGAGTGGGCAGATGAGATCAGAACCATGCAGGTTCGCGCGAACGCCGATGCTCCGGCTGACGCTGAGACGGCTCTGAACTTCGGCGCACAGGGCGTTGGCCTTTGCCGGACAGAGCACATGTTCTTTGAAGAGGACAGAATTGCAGCTGTGCGCGAGATGATCGTCTCTAAGACGGTTGATCAGAGAAAAGCTGCTCTTGCAAAGCTTCTGCCCATGCAGAGAGGCGACTTTAAGGGCATTTACAAGGCGATGAAGGGCTGCCTGTCACCATCCGCTTCCTGGATCCGCCGCTTCACGAGTTCCTGCCCACCGCTGAGGAGGATATCCGCGCGCTGGCAAACGAGATGGTTCTCCCTTACGAGGAGTTGGTTCAGACCATCGAGAGCCTGCACGAGTTTAACCCGATGATGGGCCACAGAGGCTGCCGCCTCACCGTGACCTATCCGGAAATCGCAGAGATGCAGACAAGAGCCGTTATCGAGGCTGCTATTGAAGTGAAGCAGGAATGCGGCTATGACATCGTCCCCGAGATCATGATTCCGCTTGTGGGCGAGAAGAAAGAGCTGAAATACTGCAAGGACATCGTCGTCAAGACGGCCAACGAAGTGATGGAAGAGAAGGGTGTCAAGCTCGACTTCCACGTTGGCACGATGATCGAGATTCCGAGAGCCGCTATCACGGCGGATGAGATCGCTGAAGAAGCTGAGTTCTTCTCCTTTGGTACCAACGACCTCACCCAGATGACGTTCGGCTTCTCCAGAGACGATGCTGGCAAGTTCCTGGACGACTACTATGCGAAGAAGATCTCACGAGTCTGACCCGTTCCAGAAGCTCGACCAGGACGGCGTAGGCAAGCTGGTCAAAATTGCGGTTGATCTGGGCAAGAAAACCCGCCCGAATATCAAACTTGGTATTTGCGGCGAGCACGGCGGCGATCCTTCTACCGTCATCTTCTGCCATAACATCGGCCTCAACTATGTCTCCTGCTCGCCCTTCCGGGTGCCGATCGCGAGACTGGCCGCTGCGCACGCAGTTGTTTTGGCAAAGAACTAAGTTGATAGCCTGCTTCTCATAAAAGTGAGAAGTGCAAGAGAGAGGTAGATTTTATTATCTGCCTCTTTTTTTGTGTTTGGGACGATAAAAGAGCCCGGGGAAATCCCGGGCTTTTCTTTCACAAAAACTGGCCTATAATAAAGCTATTGCAAGAAAACAAAATAGGGAGGGGAAGAAGTGAAGGTTTTTATCACCGTAGATATTGAAGGGGCGAACGGCATGTCTTTGGTAAGCGAGTTGGTTCCAGGATCGCCGGAGAACGCCTATTTCCGCCAGCAATTGACAAAAGAGGTTGCAGGGGCTTGCCGCGGAGCATTGGAGGCAGGAGCGACTAAGGTTTTTGTGCGGGATTCCACGCCTTTGGCACGAATATTATTCCGGACGGGCTGCCGGAGGACGAAAGGGTTTTCCTTTGCAGGGGTTACCCGCACGACCTTTATGTGATGATGGGCGGCATCCAGTATGACGATTACGATGCGGCGCTGTTTGTGGCGTCGCACTGCGGGGATATTCCTTTGGGAGCAATGTTTCGCACACGTTTAGCCCAATGCTCGATCGTTTTACCATCAACGGAGGTGGACATGAGCGAATTTACATTGGGAGCCTTTATGGCGGCCTACCGCAAGGTGCCGGTGGTGTTTCTGAGCGGTGACCGGGCGGCATGCGAGGAGGCGGAAGCGTTGCTTCCGGGCATCACCACGGTGACGACGCATGAGGCGATTTGCGGGCGGGCGAATGTATCCAATCATCCAAATATTGCGGCGCGACGCATTCAGGAAGGGGTGCGCCGAGCTCTGAGTGGAAACTATGAGAGGTTGGTTCCGGCGCTGCCCGAACATTTTGAGGTTGTGATGCGCTTTAAGGAACACGCGCGGGCGTTCAACTTTTCCTTCTATCCCGGCGTAGAGCAGATGGACAGCAGGACACTGCGGTTTCAAGCGGACGATTATATGGACGTGCTGCGGCTCATTCACTTTACGCTCATTCCGGGGCGGCCGGGGAGTTTGAAGCATAAAGAACAAAAAGAAGGGGCATTGCCCCTTCTTTTTGTTGCGATTAGATGCGGTTTACACCGGTATCTTTCGCGGCCTGAGCCACTGCTGCGGCAACTGCCGGAGCGACTCTGGGATCCATCGCGCCGGGAATGATGTAATCCGGCGTGAGCTCTTCCTCTTTGATAATATTTGCAATCGCATAGGAAGCGGCGATTTTCATCTCATCGTTGATCTGGCTTGCGCGGACATCCAGAGCACCGCGGAAGATGCCGGGGAACGCAAGGACGTTATTGATCTGGTTGGGGAAGTCACTGCGGCCTGTGCCGACGACAGCCGCACCAGCAGCCTTAGCCAGATCGGGCATGATTTCGGGAGTGGGGTTGGCCATGGGGAAGAGCATTGGGTCTTTCGCCATGGTTTTAACCATTTCCGGAGTGACAGTGCCCGGGGCAGAAACACCGATGAAGACATCTGCACCCACGAGCATATCAGCAAGAGAACCGGATTTTTTCTCGAAGTTGGAGATTTTGCCATCTCCATCTTTTTCCGAGTTCAGACCCTCGCGGCCCTCGTAGATGGCGCCCTTGCGGTCGCACATGATGACATTTTTGAGGCCCATTTTCATAAGCAGCTTGATGATAGCGATGCCTGCTGCACCGGCGCCAAGTGACGACTTTTACTTCCTCAATTTTTTGCCCGTCAGTCTCATGGCGTTGATCATCGCAGCCAGTGTGACGACGGCGGTGCCGTGCTGGTCATCATGGAAAATCGGAATATCGCAAGTCTCTTTGAGTTTCTGTTCGATTTCAAAGCAGCGGGGTGCGGAGATATCTTCCAGGTTGACGCCGCCAAAGCTGCCGGCCAACAGCTGAACGGTTTTGACGATGTAATCGACTTCTTTGCTGCGGACGCACAGAGGGAAAGCATCTACGTTGCCGAAGCGCTTAAACAGCGCGCATTTGCCTTCCATGACGGGCATGCCAGCCTCGGGGCCGATATCGCCCAGCCCCAGCACAGCCGTGCCATCCGTGACAACGGCGACCAGGTTGCCGCGGCGCGTATATTTATAGGAGAGATCGACATCCTCGGAGATTTTGAGGCAGGGCTCTGCTACGCCAGGCGTATAGGCGACAGCCAAATCTTCCGGGGTCTCCAGGGGAGCATGGCAAACAACTTCGATTTTGCCTTTCCATGCTTCGTGCTGCTGTAATGCGAATTCTTTCTTATCCACTGTAATTCTCCTTTCAAGCTTTATTACATATTTAATGCATCCCGCGTGAACGCTTTAAGCGTCTGCGCAGAAGCAACAATGGCTTTTTCTTCCTCTTGCGTATAATCCATATCGAGAATTTTCTTGATGCCGTCGGCATCCACGACGCAGGGAAACTCACGGCGGCATCGTCAATACCCAGGATTTCGCCCTCAGCACATGGCTGACGGGCAGGACTGCTTTTTCATCTTCAAAATAGCATCCACAATCCGAGAAGTGTTCATCGCGATGCCGAGATAGGTTGCGCCTTTGAGAGAAATGACCGTGCCGCCGGCTTTGTTCGTCTCCTGCGCGATATTCTGCATTTTGGGGCGGATATCGATGCCGTTCTTGTCGCAATACTCGAGCAGCGGCATGCCGGCGATGGTGGCGCGGCTCCAAACGGGAACCTGGCTATCGCCATGCTCGCCCAGGATATAGGCATTGACATCGGTGATATCTACATCGCACTCCTCGCTTATCATGAAGCGGAAGCGAGCGGTATCGAGAATGGTGCCCGGAGCCGATGACACGGCTTTTGGGCAGACCAGTTTCTTGCTGAATGACATAGGTGAGCACATCGACGGGATTGGAGATGACGACGATGACAGGATCATCCGCGTACTCCATAATGCTCTTGGCAATTTGGCGCGCGATGGCGACATTGCTCTTTGCGAGATCGAGACGAGTTTGCCCAGGCTTTCTAGCCAGGCCGGCGGTGACGATGATGACCTTTGCATCGGCACAATCCGAATAATCGCCTTGGCGCACCGTGACCTGTTTATGGAAGGCAAGGCCGTGGTTAATATCCAGCGCGCTGCCTTTTGCGCGATCGACGGCGACATCGACCATGACGATTTCAGAAGCGGTGCGGCTCATGGCAAGGGTATAGACCACAGATTCGCCGACTCTTCCAGCTCCAATGACAACAACCTTGTTCTTTTGGATCCACTCATGCTTTCATACCTTCCAATCATAAATAGTGATGCTGCTGGGAACAGGGGAGAGAGGAGCACGGCATTGATAAAAAATATCAATGTAGGGTTCAGGATTAGGCGAATTTTGCTCCGTCCCAGGAACCATTGCCACTCATAAAAATCCAAATCTCGTTCAAATATAATTATATGGGATTTTTGTCAATTGTCAATGGGAACTTGATGGAATTTATGCGGGACGCGCAATTGCGTAGGAATTGTCAAATTTAGTCAAAGCCCATGCAGAACGTGTGGACTTTAGCGATTATTTATATTATAATAGGGAAAAACTAGTTAAGAATCTCCCATTTGATTTAAATTCTATTTTACAGCAGGTGAAAGTTATGGTAAAGCAAAAAGGTGGAAAAATATCGTAAGCCGAGTATCGCTTTTCAAGTACTGGGTATTATTCTGGCTTCGATTTTTATTCTCGCTTCGGGTATGCTCATCTGGGTGGCCTCGTGTGACGCCGGCGCGGGCGAAGTTCCGGATGTTTTTGGCTGGTCTGCTTGCTCCTCGAACGGCGAGTACGAAAGGGGTGCAGCGCGATGCGCTGGTGCTTGTGAACCTATCATATGGCGGAGTAAACTACGAGCAGGGAAATGTTGTGGCCTTTACTATCCAAATGCCACAACAAGCACGAAGACATATTTGGGCAGCATATCGGCGATAGAGGATGGACAAGCCAGCCTTTATATCAATGAAAAGTTGCCGGAACTTCATGTGGATCAAGGTCTGATTTTAGGACGGGCTGAATACTATATTGCAGATGTGGGATATTTCCTGGCCATTTTAGAAGGAGGCTATGGACTGGTATTGGCGATCTCTATCCTGGTGTTGTTTGTCGCCATACTCATCATGTTTATTGGAAATATCGCGCTCAAGCGCCGGTATGCGTTGGAAGACGCACAGTTGGATGCGGAGCTGGATGTTCAAGAAGAGATTTTGGAGAAGCGACGGGAAGAGGCTGCAAACTTCGATTATCGTCCGGAGGACCCGCAGCAAAAAAAGGAGAGGGCGAAGGAGAATTAGAGGCCACTGCTTTTGTTGGCAAAGCGGATGAGAGTTTTGCGCAAGGGCAGAAAAAATCGACGGAGGCGCAAGTTTTTGCGGGAGAAATGCAGACAAAGGTGAGCGGAAACGCCACGGATTCCTTTGGCGCATATCTCTATCGACGCGGACCGACAGCAAGCCGAGCTTTTGGAGCGGCTGCTCCGGCTGGCTATGCAGCAAAAGCAGGTGGAGAACGCGGAGATTTCCCTGGGAGAGGGAGACCCCTGCACGCTGAGCGTTTCCTGCGATTGGAAGGACATGCCCATCGTTTCGGCAATTCTTGTCGAAGTGCAAAAGCGCAAAGAAACGAAATAAGGAAGGTATGACGATGCAATACGAGCGCCTGGCAAATGGGCTGTGTGTGCCCAAAGTGTTTTTTGGAACTTATCGCGTCACGGATGATCATTCGATGGAATCTGTGTTAGAAGAGGCCTATGAATGCGGGTACCGCTCGTTTGATTCCGCTTCCTTCTATAAAAATGAAGAGGCTGTGGAAGCGCTTTTTACACCATGGGTGTGCTGGACGACGTTTTGCTGACCACTAAAGTTTGGAACGATGTAGAGGGCGCGATGCGGTACTGCGTTCTTTTGAGCAGAGTGAGAAAAAGCTTAAGCGGGTGGACATTTACTTGCTGCACTGGCCGGCCCGGGAGTTTATTTCTCGCTGGAAGGCGCTGGAAGAGCTTTATGAGGCGGGGAGAGTAAAGGCGATTGGTGTCTCGAATTTTAAAAAGCACCATTTGGCAGAACTGGCGGCCCACGCGAACATCAAGCCTATGGTGAACCAGATTGAGGCGCACGGCTATTTTATGGACGAGGAGACCATCGCTTACTGCCTCGAACAGGGCATTGCGCTGCAGGCATGGCGACCGCTTATGCGCACGGGGCATATGCTGGAAAACCAGGACATTGCGAAAATAGGGGAACGGTATGGGAAGACTGCGGCACAGGTAGCGCTGCGGTACCTCTTGCAGAGAGGGTTTACCGTCATCCCGAAATCTGTGCATGTGGAGCGCATGCAGGAAAACATCGATATTTTTGACTTTGAACTCACGGAGGATGAGATGCGTTTTATGCGCTCGCTTAACACGGGTGTGCGTACCGCGGGCGATCCGGATACCTTTATTCTGCCGTAGAAACAGGGGGAAGAAAACATGGCGAAAACGATACTAATCGTAGATGACGAACAGAGCCTGATTAAGGGATTGCGTTTTAATTTAGAGCAGCAAGAAGGCTACGAGGTGGACGCAGCGACGGACGGCGAGGCTGCGCTGGCGCTGTTTGAGCCGGAGAAATATGACCTTGTGCTGTTGGATTTGATGTTGCCAAAAATTGACGGCATGGAAGTTTGCCAGCGCATTCGGGCGGTTTCGGACGTGCCCATCATTATGCTCACAGCCAAGGGAGACGATATTGACAAGATTATGGGCTTAGAGTATGGCGCAGACGATTACATGACGAAGCCCTTTAATATGCTGGAGCTGAAGGCGCGGATTAAAAATATTTTCCGGCGTGCGGACAATGCCAAGGGCAAAGCCAGCGCCACAGTGGCGAAAGTGGACGATATGACTGTGGACTTTATCAGCCGCACAGTGACCATTGCGAGCCGCGAAGTGAATTTGACGGCCAAAGAGTTTGATTTGCTTCAGCTTTTTATCAGCAACAAGGGAATGGTTTTTGAGCGCGAGAAGCTGCTGGAGCTCATCTGGAAGCAGAAGGGAGACCTGCGCACAGTGGACGTGCATATCCGCAGGCTGCGGGAGAAGATTGAGGAAGACCCGGCACATCCGCAATATATTCTGACGAAGTGGGGCGTGGGCTACTATTTTTCTAATAAGTAAATTCTCAACCTCCATTCGTTGGAGGTTTATTCTTATCTATGTCGCGGTTGTGCTGCTGGCCTTCTCCCTGGTCACGGTGGGAACCTCGGCGATTATCGAAAATAATATGCTGAAAAGCCGCGCCAGCGCGAGTTTGCAGGATGTAAACGATTTTTCTGTTCGAGTGGCAGGCGAATTTGCGGCGCTGGACACAGAAAACCTGTATGAACAGGCGCTGCAAAAAAGGGCAGGACATTTCCGGCCGGGTGATGATATTAGACACCTATGGCGTTGTGCAGGTGGATAGCTTTTCGCGCCTCAACGGGACGCGGCTTGCGCTGCCTGAAGTATTGGAGGTGCTTAACGGGCAGAAAGACACGGCTTACGGCTTTCACAAAATTGACTCGGACAATTCCTACTTTTGGTCGGGCTATTATGCTTCGGCCATTGTAGAGGATTCCCAGGTGATTGGCGTTGCGCTGTTTTCCGAGAGCATTGCGGATGTGGTTTCCAACATCAACTCCATCAAACAGAACTATTCGGCGATTTCCTGCATCGCGGTTTTGGTGGTGGCGCTCATCTCTATTTCCTCACCAGCCATATTTCTCGGCCGTTGGAACAACTGCGAGAGAGCGCGATTGCTATTACTGTGGGCGATTTTAAAAAGCGGGTTCAAGTGGACGGCAAAGACGAGATTGCAGAGTTGGGCAGCGCGTTTAACACGATGACGGCGCGGCTGGAGGACGTAGATAAGCAGCGCAGCGAGTTTGTAAGCAATGCCTCGCATGAGCTCAAGACGCCGCTGGCTTCCATGAAGATTTTGACGGAATCTATTCTCTATCAGGACGGAGTGCCTGAAGAGATTTACAAGGACTTTCTTTCGGATATCAACGCTCAGATTGACCGGATGAGCGAGCTTATCAGCGATTTGCTGCTCATGACGAAAATTGAGAGTGGCGACAATGGCGCGAAGAAGGAAGAAGCGGATTTGGACGAGCTGGTACAGGATATCATGGATACGCTAGGGCCGATTGCAGAGCAGAAGGACATTTTGCTCAGCTATGCGAACAAAACCCCTGTACGCGCAAAGTGTTTCCCGGCCGCTTTTCCCAGGCGATTCGAAACTTGGTGGAAAATGCTATCAAGTACACAGCGGAGGGGCGGCGCAGTACAGGTGCGCCTATATAAGGATACGCATAGCGCATATATTGCTGTCTCAGATACCGGAGAAGGCATTGCGGAAGAGGATTTGGATCGCATTTTTGAGCGGTTTTATAGGGTGGACAAAGCTCGCGCCCGGCAGACGGGTGGTTCGGATTGGGGCTTTATCTCGTGCGCAGCATTGCGCTGATGCACGGGGACGAGTGGACGTAGAGAGCGAAAAAAAGGGAAAGGCTCGACCTTTACCTTTGTGCTCCCGCTATAGGAGGTAGCTTTGAAGAAATTACTTTGCATTTTGCTTGCTGCGGCGCTGCTTTTCTCTGCGGGGCTTGCCAGCAGGAAGAGCCCGAGCAGGAAATTCAGATAGACCCGACCGGCGGCTCGGAAAACCGGAAAGAGACCAATGTTGCGCTGTATTTCGGCGATGCGAATTACCAGATGCTTGTGCGCGAAGTTCGCAAGATTCGCGTCTCTGTAGATGCGAAGGTGGAAAAAGCCGCGATAGAGGAGCTGCTTGTGGGCCCCAATGCCACGATCGGCATGCGGCAGCTTATCAACCCGGATACAGAAGTGATCAAAGTATCTCAGGAGGGCAAAGGTGCTCACGGTTGTGCTGAGCAGTGAGTTTTTAGACTGGAGCTTTTATTGAGCACACTCGGCCTATGGAAGAAATTAACATGGTCAAACAGCTGGCGGTTTACTCCGTAGTGAACACACTGGTTGAGGCAACGGGATGTTACCAGGTTCAAATTTTGGTGGAACGAGAAGGTGATGGCACTGGTCAGCGCCTGAATTTGAGCGAGCTAGGCATGGCGGAAACCGGGGTGTTGGAGCCTTTGACGCGCAATGGGAAGTAGTACTTTCGGCGCAGAATACGATGGGCGTCATTATGCGCTGCCTAGTTGACCGCAATTACACAGCGATTTACAGCTATTTGGCTTATTCGGATGAGGCGTCTGAGCGGCCTTCGGAGAGCACGTTTGTCTCGTGGTTAGAGGATAGCGGCATTACGCTGGAATCTTACACTATTACAGAAACGCTAGAGCAGAGCAACCAAAAAAACAGCATACATCATGGTGAATTATACGCTTAAACAGTCCACTGCACAGCGAGAATATCGCTCATATCCCGTGAAACTGGTGCAGGAAAACTCTCTTTGGAAGATCAGCTTCACCGATTTGGAAAAGCTGATGGAGTATTGAAATGAGAGCGCGCAAATGTCTTTGTATCGTGCTGGCGGCGGTGTTGTTTTGCAGCTGCTCGGCCTTGCGGAAAATAATGATATTTCAAACCTGCCCTCTTTGGAACCGCAGCAAAATATATCCTCGGGCAGTTATGCGCCATATCGGGCGACGCTTTACTATTTGGATGCCCAGCGCAACACACTTTCTACCGAAATTCGGGAAATTGAGCTAGCAACCGCCACCCCAAAGCGGTACAGATTTTGAGGCGCTCGTTGCCGGGCCGCAGGAAAAGGGACTTTCTGGATTTGGCAGCGATTATGGGCTGAAAAATGTGGAGATCACGGGGGATTGCTAACATTTACTTGACCACAGTTCTTGAGCTGAACGACCAGCGCAAGCTCTTTTTGTGCGCGGCTTTGGCGAACACCGCGGTGGACAACCTCGGCGTGCGATATGCCAATATCTTTATAAACGGTGAGCCTGTCTATGCGGCGGAAAGGCCCTGTGGATTGCTTGGCTTAAAGACAGACCTCGATATGACGGCCTTTTATGATAATTATATGGCGCGGGCGGCAGAACCCACTGGACCATACCTGTGGCGCTCTATTTTTTGGACGACAATCGTTCGTATATTGTGCCCGAGGCTCGCATTGTGAGTTTTGAGGGGGAGGACTACCTAGAAGAGATTTTATACCAGCTATCGCTGGGACCGGCGCATAAAGGAGTATTTGGCGAGCCCTGTGCTGCCGAACTTTGAGTTTACTTATGGAGGAAGCCAGGCGAGCATTGAGAGCGGCACCATCTACGTGGATTCTGTGCAAAGACTTTTCCCCGGCCAGAGCAATACGGCTATGCGCCAGCATGGTTTGCCTCTATTACTCGTTTCATGGGGTCGTTCAAGGGCTAAATGGGCTGGAGTTTACTCGAGGCCCGGAGAAACATAACGTCACCTTCAGCATTTCCCAGCTTTACTTCTTATGAAGAAATTGTGATGTATTTTCCTGGAAAGGATTTGAAACACTTGGAATGCTTCCGCCATGTTGTGCGTGCGGGGCGGGCCCAGGCGCTCAATACCTATATCGAGGAGTTGGCAGCGGGGCCGCTGGCCAGCGAAGCGGTTTTGGCGCTGGCCAGCTTCCCGGCAGATATGGGGCTAGAAGGGATGCTCGGCATCGAGATGCGCGGCAACATTGCCCTGGTAAATTTTAGCGCGGAAATGCTCTACAGCCTGGAGGGTTTCCAGGAAGAGGAGCTGAATTTGTTTTTGTATTCATTGTAAACACGTTGTGCGAAGTGGAGGCGGCACGCGGTGCAGTTCTGCTTCGAGGGGGAGATCATCGACGAGCTCGGGCGGTTTAGCCTTGCGATGCCGCTTCTTCCCAATATTGGCTGGCAAAGTAGGCTGTTGCCAGCCGGGGATCGATCGTATATAATAAATGGAAACGACAGAATGGAGCGACAGGATGCAAATTTTTTCTATGCTGTGCTTCGGCGGACCCTGCGGGGGCCCTTGTATATCTATTATCGCTTTTTTAGCAATGTGTATCGCCATCTCGTTTCACGAGGCGGCGCACGCTTTTGTTGCTTATAAACTGGGGATCCACAGCGAAAAACCTGGGGCGCATGTCGCTGGATCCGCTGCGGCATATGGACTGGCTCGGCTTTGCATCCTTCCTGCTCTTTGGGCTTGGATGGGCGAAGCCTGTCATGGTAAACCCGAGAAACCTGAAGCATTACCGGCGGGACGATGTGCTCATTTCTCTGGCAGGGCCGGTGACAAACCTGCTGGTTGCTTTCGTGTTTTACGGCATTACATTTTTTACGCTGCGGGCGGTGTAAGCAACGTGGTGATCCTGAGATTCTGACGCAGATTTTCCTTCGCTGAATCTGAGCTTCGCCATTTTAACGTCATTCCTTTGCCGCCGCTGGACGGATACCATGTGCTATCCAGCCTGTTTGTGCGCAAAACTACCGTATTTTAGATTTTCTGAATCGGTATTCTTATATCATTTTGTTTGCGCTCATGTGGTCGGGCGTATTTACGTACATCACGAGCTGGGCAGGGGCGGCCTGATGAACTTATTCGCTTCTTTCTACCGGCTGTTTAGTGTAGCGCTATGGAATATGAAATTAGGAGTTGACCAATTTCGAGGGTCCGCTGGATCTATTGCTGCACCTCAGCAGTAAGGCAAAAATTGAGCCCAAGGACATATTCGTCTCTGCGATTACAGAGCAATACCTCTCCTATATGGACGGAGCGAGCTTATAGACCTTGACCGGGCCAGCGACTTTTTGCAGATGGCGGCGACTTCTTTACATCAAGTCTCGTTCGCTGCTGCCAGTGGGTAGGGCTGAGGAGGACTTGGATGAGAACGGCCTGACGCCGGAGGAGCAGTTGGTGGCGCGGCTCAATGAATACCGGCGCTACAAGGCTGTTTCTGAGGAGCTAAAGGAGCTGGAGGAAAAGGGCCGCGGACAGTTTTTCGCTTGCCAGAAGAAATAATTGTGCAAAACGAAGAGGAGCCGAGCTATCTGAACGCCAGTATCGACGCGCTTCTTGCGGCATATCTCAAGGTGCTGCAAAAGGTGCGGGAGGAGCGGCCGGGCGAGGGAGAGCATGTGCTCATTGCCCGGGATGACGTGAGTCTGCGGGGGGCAGATTCGCACGATCATCGCCCGGCTGACCATCAAATCAAGTGTCTGTTTTGAGGAGCTGCTCTCCCTCGCGCCCTCCAGAACAGAGATTGCGGTGACGTTTTGGCGCTGCTGGAGTTGCTGCACCAGGGGGAGATTCGAATTAAACAGAACAGCGCTTTTGGAGAAATACACATTACTAGAAAAGAAAAGGCAGTATAGAGATGACACACGAGCAACTGATTGGGAAGATTGAGAACATTCTGTTTGCGGCGGGAGATTCCATGGCGATTTCGGAATTGGCGCGCATTCTGGGCATACCGGAAGCGGAGCTGGAAGCTGCGCTGGAAGTGGAACAGGAGCGCCGGGAAGCGAGTTATGGGCTGGTATTTCGCAGGCTGGAAGACCGCGTGCAGCTGGCCACACGCTCGGAATACGCGCACCTTCTGATGGATCTCTTTGGCAGCAAGAGCGGAGAAGAGCTTACCAAAGCCATGCTGAGACGCTTTCTATCATCGCGTATAAGCAGCCCGTCACCCGGGGGAGATTGAGGAATTGCGCGGCGTGAACACGAGTTATATTTTAAGCGCGCTGCAGGAAAGGGGCCTCGTGACCGAAGCGGGAAGGAAAGAGGCGCTGGGCAGGCCCATCCTCTACGCCACGAGCGAGGAGTTTTGCGCCACTTTGGTCTTAATTCCACAAAGGAGCTTCCAGAATTGCCGCAGGAATAGAGAGAGTATAATTTAATTATAACTGGATAAAATACCCATAAATCTTTGCGAGGTAGAGATGTGGGTATTTTTTAGTGTACTCGTGGCTTTGGGACTGTTCCTGTTCGGCCCGTTCCAGGCAGAGCTTAAAACAAAAAAGGGCGGGAAGGTTTTTTCTTTCTCACACTGTCCTTTTGCGGTATCCAGATTCTACCGCGGAGTGTTCTTCCTGCACTTTAAGCATGTTGTGCGCCCGCAGATCATAAAAGTAAAAAAAGCGGGTTTAAGAAAATTTATGTCGCAACCATTGAGCGAAAGGCAAAGAAGTACGACTTCAGCTTTCTGTTGCGGAGTACGGATTTTCGAAAACTGGACGCCACACTTTGGCTGGGAACCGGAGATGCGGCCCATACGGCGCTGCTCTGCGGGCGCTTAACACAGCGGCTCGCTCGGTTCTGCGTGCATTTGGCTTAGAGCATGCCTGCGTTGTCATCCGCCCGGATTTTGACCGGATGCGGATATGCGCATGGGTGCAGGGAATAGTTCGCCTCTCTCTTGCAGATATTATTGGTAGATTTTTAAAAGAAATGAGGCAAAAATTCTATGCATCCCATCGAAAACGTATTAAGCATTACCATGTCTGAGCTAAACAAGATGGTGGACGTGAACACCATCGTAGGCAACCTGTTTGTGACGCCGGACGGTTGCACCATTATCCCCATTTCCAAAGTGAGCTTTGGCTTTGTCACGGGGAGGGGAATATGGGCAGGGCGTCAAGGCGCCGATTGAGACGCGCTATCCCTTTGCGGGCGGCACGGCTTCGGGCGTGACCATCACTCCGGTGGCTTTTATGGTAGAGAAGAAGGACCAGATTAAGCTTCTCACCGCATCGGACCGGGATCTGATGGATAAGATTTTAGACAGCATTCCCCAGATGGTGGGCGAGGTGCGCAAGATGTTCGAGCAGGGTAAGGAAAAGAGCGAGAACAAACAAGCATAGCCGCCGCTGGGAAAAGAGGAGGAAAATGGGAACGGGAAAGAAAAGAGCGATCTTTCGTGATGGCTGTATTTTTGATGGTATCGGTCTTAATGCCGGTGGGGAGCGTGCAGGCGGGCCCGGCGGTGAACGCCAAGGCCTATGTGCTCATGGAGGCCTCGACGGGCAGGGTGTTGCTCGAAAATAACCGAGACGCCAAGCTGCCCATGGCCAGTACCACCAAGATTATGACTTGTTTGCTCGCCGTAGAAAATGGAAACATGGAAGATATCGTCACCATTCCAAAAGAAGCCGTGGGCTTAGAGGGCACCTCTATCTATCTGCGGGAGGGGGAACAGGTGGCTTTTTTCTGATCTCGTCTACGGGCTGATGCTGGCGTCCGGAAACGACGCTGCTGCGGCCATTGCCATTCACATTGCGGGCAGCATTGAAGGATTTGCCCAGATGATGAACGAGAAGGCGCGGCAGATTGGCGCGGTGAATTCCAACTTTGTCACCCCAAACGGGCTGCCGGATGACAACCACTATACGACGGCCTATGACCTGGCGCTCATCTCCTCTTATGCGATGCAAAACGAGAAGTTTTGCGAGATTGTGGGTACGACAAAAAGGACCTTCCCGAGGACGACGACTCTCCGGCGCGCTATCTGCGCAGCAAAAAATAAGATTCTCTACCAGTATGAAGGGGGCAACGGCATTAAGACCGGCTTTACCAAAGCGGCGGGCAAATGCCTATCTGCCGGGGCCAAGCGGGATAGCATGCAGCTTGTGGCGGTGGTACTAAACGTCTACGACATGTTTATCGACTGCATGGCGCTTCTGGATTACGGGTTTGAGCACTACGCGATGCGACAGGTGGCCGAGGCGGGCAAGAGCTATGGGGAAATCCCGGTGGAAAACGGCATCGAGGGGAGTGTTTCCACAGCGCTGTGCGAGAACATTTACTTGCCTTTGACCGAGGAAGAGGTTAATATGGTAGAAGAGAAAGTAAATATGAGCAGCAGCTTAATCGCGCCGGTACAAGAGGGCGAGGTTGTGGGTAAAGCGGAGTTTTCTTTTGGAGAGATTACGGCGAAGAGCGATATCGTCACCATCTCATCGGCTCGGGAAAAGACTTATGAATTTTACCTCTTCCAGGTTCTGGAACACTGGCTCGGATTAGAAAAGCAGGCATCTTAGCCTGAAGCTGCAACGGAGGAAATGTGCGCATTGCAAAATTTATGGCGGCAGCTGGTATAGCTTCCCGCAGAAAGTCTGAAGAGATCGTAAGACAGGGGCACGTGAAAGTAAACGGAAAAATTATCTACGATCCTGCGACCAACGTCGAGCCGGAGGCGGACGTTGTGCAGGTGGACGGACGGAAAATCGAGGCGCCGGACGAGAAAATCTATATCATGCTCAACAAGCCCCTGGGGTGTGTTTCCACCTGCCAGGACGACCGGGGCCGCAAAACTGTGCTTGACTATGTAAAGATGTTGACAGCCGCATCTACCCGATTGGGCGGCTGGACTTTACCACAGAAGGGCTTTTGCTGCTCACCAACGACGGCGATCTGGCAAACAAGCTCACGCATCCGAGCCATGAGGTCACCAAGCGCTATTACTGCGTCGTAAACAGCATGGTAACGCCGGACGAGGTGGAAAAAGCTACAAAAGGGCGTGTTCATTGAGGGTGGGAAAACAGCGCCGGCGCGCATCAAGATCATGAAGGCTACGCCCGAGCGCACAGAGCTTACCATCATCATCCACGAAGGGCGCAACCGCCAGGTGCGCCGCATGTTTGAGACGCTGGAAAAAAGAGGTTGTATTTTTTAAAGCGCATCAGCGTGGGGCAGCTTAATTTGGGCAATTTAAAAAGGGAGAATACCGCCTGCTGGAGCAGAGCGAGATTGATTATTTAAAGAGTATTCAATAAGAAATATTTGCCGAAGGGCAGGAATTAGGCTAGCTTCAGAATTACGAAGATAGCCTAATTTGTGAAATTCATAGGAATATTTGGAGGTTATCTATGAGCGAAGAGAAGAGTGTTCTGGCATGGGCCCCGTCTACGAGCGCATTGAGGCGCTTTTGATGTGGGAAGCTTTGTAGAGATTGATAAGTATCTGGAGCGCTCTAATGCAGTGGGAAACTATCCGGATGTCTCTGCGCCTGGCGAGGGCGTGGTAGCCGGATGGGGGACGATAGGCGGGAGATCGGCCTCATGTTGCGGCGCAGAACTATGCGGTGCTCAAGGGCTCTTTTTAGCGTGGCACATGCGCAGAAGATCTGCAAAGTCATCGATATGGCGGCAAAAACGGCTTGCCGGTGGTGTTTTTGTGGGATTCCGGCGGCGCGCGCGTGCAGGAAGGCGCGGCGGCAATGGGCGCGTATTCCGCTGTGATGAAGAAATTGGCGGACGTTTCGGGCGTGGTGCCCACGATTTCGGTGGCGCTGGGCGAGATGTACGGTTCGGCGGCGATGCTGGCTACGTTGACGGACTTCGCCATTGCGGCAGAGGACAGCGCGCGCATCGGTCTTATAAGTCCGATGGTGAAGGCTGCGGCGTTGGGCGAGACTGTGAACGAGGAAAAACTGAGTGGCGCTGCAAATGCGGCCAAGCGGGGCGACATTCAACTGCTGGCGCAGGATGCGGAGTCGGCGATGGAACTCACGAAAAAAAACTTTTGGGTTATTTGCCGCTCAACAACCTGGAAGAGGCACCTTTGTGGACAGCGGAGATCCTGCTGCGCGCCCCATTGTTTCGGATGGCGCGGATGTGCGCGCGCTTTTGACAGAAGTTTCGGACGATCAAGCGTTCTTGGAGCTGGGCAAGGAGTTTGCGCCGGAGATGGTGACAGGCTTTATCATGCTGGATGGCTTTGCTGCCGGCGTGGTGGCGAATGTGCCCGGCGAACACCTTTCCGCGCACGGCTGCAAGAAGGCTGCTCGGTTTGTGCGCCTGATGGACGCTTACGATATCCCGGTTGTGACGATAGTGGACAACGAGGGGATTGATGCGGCGGCAGAGAGCTGCTGTATGCTGCGCTCGCTGGCGCAGCTGGCCTATGCCTATGGCGAGGCGGGCTGCCCCATGGTGAGCATTTTGAAAAAAAAGCGATAGGGGAAGGCTATACCGCGTTTGCGAACAAGCAGAACGGCGCAGACCTCGTATACGCATATGAGGATTCCCAGATTGGCTGCCTCACAGCTGAAGCGGGCAGCATTATATTTTACGACGGCGCAAAGAGCAGAGCCGGCGAATACGCGGAGGAGTTTTTGAGCGCGCTTTCTGCGGCAAAGCAGGGGATTGTTGACGATATCATCGCGCCTGCACAGCTGCGCAGCACGCTGATTCGCGCGATTGAAGTGGTCTCGAACAAGCGGGAGCCAAAGCTGCAAAGAAGCACGGCGTCATGCCGCTATAAGGGGAGGGCTATGATTACACTACTTGGTTTACAGTTTACTGCGGTAGAACTTGTCATCGCCGAGGGGGCTGCTTTTGGCCATCATCCTGGCCATCGCGATTTTGGTGAAAATGCCGCAAAAGGATGGTGGAAAATCCACAGTTGCGGCGGCGCCGGCTGTGATACAAAACGCAGCATCCACGGCGGATGAGGATGAGATTGTAGCGGTGTTGGCAGCGGCAGTTGCGGCGGCGACGGGCATGGCGGCAGGGGATTTTCGAATTGCCTCCCTATCAGCAGCTAAGCCCAAGAGGGCGTTCGGCATGGTCCAAGGCCGGCAGAAGAGAACAGATGAGCAGAAGCTTTTTAATTTATCGGAGGATAGAAGAATGCGCAGATTTATAATAAAAGTAAATGGTAGAGATTACGATGTCGCGGTGGGAAGAAGTTGGGGCAGGCGCCCCGGCAGCATCTGTTCCCGCTGCGGCTCCGGCGCCCGTGGCAGCACCTGCCGCGCCTGTGGCGGAAGCGGCCCCGGCAGCGCCCGCTCCTGCGCCTGCAGCTCCGGCTGCGGCGGCAGTGCCTGCGGATGGAACCAAGACCGAAGCCCCGATGCCCGGCAACATCATAGAGGTGCGGGCGAAGGTAGGCGATACAGTGGCGCAGGGCGACGTCGTCATCATCCTAGAAGCCATGAAGCTGGAAAACGAGATTATGGCTCCTTGCGCGGGCAAGGTTGTGGCAGTGAATGTCCGCAAGGGCGACATGGTCAATTCCGGCGACGTGCTATTTGTCATCGGCTAAGCTGGGGCAAGGGAGGATAGCAATATGGGTAAAGTTTATATTACCGACACGATTTTACGAGACGCACACCAATCTCAGGCCGCGACGCGCATGCGCACGGAGGAGATGTTAGAGGTGGCGCCCATTCTGGATAACGCGGGGTACTGGTCGCTCGAGTGCTGGGGCGGCGCGACGTTCGACTCCTGCCTGCGCTTTTGAACGAAGATCCGTGGGAGCGCCTGCGGACGCTCAAAAAAGCCATGCCCAACACGAAGCTGCAGATGCTCCTTCGCGGCCAGAATCTGCTGGGCTACAAGCATTATGCGGACGACGTGGTGGATGAGTTCGTCAAAAAGGCGATCGAGAACGGCATTGACATCATTCGCATATTCGATGCGCTCAACGACACGCGCAACTTTAAAGCCGCGATGGATGCGACAAACAAATACGGCGGTTGGGCGGAGGCGGCGCTTTCCTATACGACAAGCCCGGTGCACAGCCTGGAGTATTTCACAGACCTGGCTTGCAGAGCTGGAGCAGATGGGAGCGAAATCCATCTGCATAAAGGATATGGCAAACCTGTTGTTGCCCTATGACGCCTATGAGCTCGTAAAAGCATCAAGGCGCGCATCAGTGTTCCGCTGCACATGCACACGCACAACACCAGTGGTACTGGTGATATGACGTATTTAAAGGCCATCGAGGCCGGCGCGCGGACATCGTAGACTGCGCGCTTTCGCCCCTGGCCAACGGCACGTCCCAGCCCTGCACGGAATCGCTGGTGGCGACGCTGCAAGGCACGGAATATGACACGGGCATCGACCTGACTGAGCTTACCAAAGCGGCAGATCTCATGCGGCCGGTGGCGGCGCGCCTGAAGGCGGACGGCTTCCTAAGCCCCAAGGTGTTGGGTGTAGACATCAACACGCTCATCTACCAGGTGCCGGGCGGCATGCTCTCCAACCTCATCAGCCAGCTGAAAAACGCTGGGGCAGAGGATAAACTCATTGCTGTGCTGGAGGAGGTGCCCCGGGTGCGCAAGGATTTCGGATATCCGCCGCTTGTCACGCCGACGAGCCAGATTGTGGGAACTCAGGCTGTGATGAACGTATTGGCAGGAGAACGCTACAAGATGGTTTCCAAAGGAATCAAGGGCTTGCTGCGCGGCGAATATGGCCGCCTGCCCGGCGAGGTGAACGAAGAAGTCAGAAGAAAGTGCATTGGGGATGTTGCGCTCGTCACCTGCCGCCCGGCGGATGAAATTGAGCCGGAATTGCCCAAGTACCGCGAGGAGCTAAAGGATATCATGGAGCAGGAGGAGGATATCTTATCCTACGCCATGTTCCCGCAGGTCGCGCCCAAGTTCTTTGAGTATCGCCGCGCCAAGCTTTACGGGGTGGACGGCAGCAAGCTGGACAGTGAGAACCGCATTCATCCAGTTTAAGAGATAGAAGAGGAAAAGGATTTTGAGGGAACTCCGGTTCCCCTGGAAAACGGAGGGACAGATGAAAATACTACTGGTCAATGACAATGGGATCCGCGGCGAGGGTTTGGTGGCGTTGGTAGCGGAATTGCACGACAAGCACGATATTCGCGTTGTGGCGCCCAAGGGCGAGTGCAGCGGCAATTCCCATCACCTGACGTTCAACCGCCCCATCGCCGTCACCAAGACGACGATCCCGGGCTATGAGGACGTCCCGGCCTACTATGTGGACGGCACCCCAGCGGACTGCTCGCGCATTGCGCTGACCGAGCTTTTTGACGACATGCCGGATCTCTGCGTTTCGGTATCAACAAAGGGCCGAACCTCGGCGTGAATATCCACTGGTCGGGCACGCTCGGGGCAGCGGTACAGGCGACAGAGCATGGCGTGCGCGCGATTGCGCTTTCCCATGTTTGCTTTGAGGCAAAGGGATTTGAATATGCAGCGAAATTCACTGCAGAACTCATCGAGAAGATGGGCGAATTCGACATCCCCCAGCGCACGGTATTAAACGTCAACTTCCCGAACTTGAACGAAGTGACGCCGAAGAAAGTTGTGGTGACCAAGGTCAGCAGAACCAACTGGTTTTCGGGCTACCATGTGGTGCAAGTGGTGGATGAAAACACCACGGAATACCGCGTGGACGGCACGTATCGCGAGAACGACGGCCCCGGAGATGACGACTATGAAATTCGTCAGGGTAACATTTCCATCTCGCCGCTTTTGTACGACTATACCGATTACGGCAGCATGGAAAAAATCAAGAGCGTGGAAAAAAATGATAGATTAAAATGCAAACTTGCAGATTTCAAATTGCATATTGCAGGAGAATTTGATATAATAGGGCGGGTGAAAACTCGCCCTATTATTATTTTTGAAGTGAAACATGGAAAATACGGATTTTGATTTATTAAACCGCATCGAAGAGGAATATAAGACTTTCAGCAAGGGGCAGAAGGCCATCGCCGCCTTTATTCGGGGACAACTACGATAAAGCGGCCTTTATGACGGCTGGAGCGCTCGGGCGAAAGGTGGGCGTAAGCGAGTCGACAGTCGTGCGTTTTGCGTATGCGCTGGGATATAAGGGATATCCAAAACTGCAAAAACACCTACAGGAGATCATCAAAAATAAGCTCACCACGGTGCAACGGCTGAACTTTATGGAGGGTTTGCCCACAGAGAAGATCATCGATACCGTGCTCAAGATGGAGATTACCAACCTAAAGGCGACCCGGGAGGAGTTGGATATCGAGAGCATCAAAGATGTAGTGCGCTATTTGGTGCGCGCCCGGAAGATTTTTGTCATCGGATTCCGCAGCAGCGCGCCGCTGGCGCAGTTTCTCGTCTATTACCTGAGCTATATTTTCGAGAACCCGCAGCTCATCACGCTGGGAAACTCGGACGTCTATTCCCAGTTGCTGCATGTGACGGGTGAGGACGTTGTCATTGGACTGGGCTTCCCCAGGTATTCGACTCAGACGGTGAACGGCTTGCAGTTTGCCAAGAGCAAGCACGCAAAAATCGTCACGATTACGGACAACAAAATATCGCCGCTCTACGAGCTTGCGGATCGCTGCATTTTTAACCAAGAGCGACATGAATTCCTTCGTCGATTCCTTGGTGGCCCCACTTTCCATCATCAACGCCATCATCATCATGGCGGGCCTCGAGAAAAAGCAGAACTTGCTCGAGAATTTCAGCATGATGGAACAGCTCTGGCGGGAGAACAACACATATGCCCGGCACGACTATGATTTTCTGCATCACGAAGAAGGCGGGGAACAAAAGTGAGCAAGGTTGCGGTAATCGGCGGCGGCCCTGCCGGCATGATGGCGGCGTATGCCGCGGCCGCGAACAGCGAAGTTTGGCTGTTTGAACACAACGAAAATTGGGAAAAAAGCTCTTTATCACGGGGAAGGGGCGGTGTAATCTCACCAACTCCGCGCAAATAGAGAGCTTTTTTGAGAATGTCTGCAAAAACTCGAAATTTCTATATAGCGCGTTTTATCAATTTACAAACCAACATCTTATAGCGTTAATGGAAAACACGGCTTGCGCTTAAAGGAAGAGCGCGGCGGGCGGATTTTTCCCGCGTCCGACAAGTCGAGCGACGTCATCCGAACACTGGAGCGCATGTTAAAAGGTGCGGGCGTGCATATTGTGCTAAAGGCGCAGGTGGAACAAATCCTCGTGGAAGAAGGGCGGGCGGCTGGCATCGTCGTAAACGGCGAAAAAGACGGTTTGACAAGGTGATACTGGCTACCGGCGGATATTCCTATCCTCTCACGGGCAGCACGGGAGACGGCCATAAAATGGCGGAGACGTTGGGGCACAGCATTGAGCCCATCCGACCATCGCTGATTGCGATGGTATCTCCAGAGGCTATGTGTTCCAGGCTTTCGGGATTATCGCTTAAGAACGTGGAGCTTAGGCTGCTGGAGGGCAAGAAGCGGCGCTATGCGGAGCAGGGCGAGATGCTCTTTACGCATTTTGGGCTTTCCGGCCCATTGGTGCTTTCGGCCAGCGCGCATCTGACGGATTATTCTTTTGCGGACACCCGGGTGGAAATTGACTTAAAGCCTGCGCTCTCGCTAGAGCAACTGGACAATCGAGTGCTGCGGGATTTTGAGGAATTTTCGGGCAAGCAATTGAAAAACGCCATAGTGAAACTCTATCCCAGGGCGTTGGGCCCAGAAATGTTAAAAAAGCCGGGCTGGATGGAGAAAAGCAAGTGGGAACAGTGAGCCGGGAGGAGCGGGACGCTCTGGTTCGGGTAACAAGGGGTTACAGGTAAAGATCTCGGGTGTGCGCGGCATTAAGGAAGCGATTATCACTCGGGGGGGCGTCTGTGTGCGGGAGATAAACCCCTCGACGATGGAGAGCCGCAAAGTTTCGGGGTTATATTTCGCCGGCGAACTGCTGGATCTCGACGCGTATACCGGCGGATTTAACCTTCAGATCGCTTTTTCCACAGGTTATCTGGCCGGGCGCGGTTAGTGGTATTTGCAATTGACAAAATTGCATATCCGATTTACAATTATTAATAGTTTATGTACAAATCAATGGAACCATCTGAAACAAGGAGATGTGCAATAAACATCATAATTTACTTGCGGCGCGCAAGATATAGGAGGTGCAAGGGCTTACAGTGGACGGTATCATATGGGCTATCCTAGCAGGCGTTGTTTTCCTGGCTGTCGGTTTGGCAGTCGGCTATGCATATCGCAAAAACATCGCGGAGAAGAAGATAGGCCGTGCCGAAGAGACTGTTGGAAAGCTGATTGAAGATGCGCAGAAAAAGCAGAGGCAATCCGTAAAGAAACAGTGCTCGAAGCAAAAGAAGAGGTCCATAGATTAAGAAATGAATTTGACAAAGAATCCAAAGAACGGCGAAACGAACAAGCGAAAATTGAAAAACGTCTCCTCCAAAGGGAAGAGACATTAGACAAAAAAGACCGATGCAGTAGAACAAAAAGAACAGCAGTTAGACCGTAACTTAAAAGAAGTAGCTAAGACAAAAGAAGATATTTCTAAGTTGCGGGATCAGCAGATTGAACAGCTGGAGCGGGTTGCGGACCTCACTTCGGAACAGGCCAAGGGCTTGCTTCTTGAGAAGGTGGAGAGTGAAGCGCGGCACGATATGGCTGTCATGCTGCGGGATATTGAGGCGAGAGCCAAAGACGAGTCTGAAAAAGAAGGCACGCAACATCTTATCGCTGGCGATCCAAAGATGCGCGGCGGATCACGTGGCGGAAACCACGATTTCTGTTGTCGCACTGCCCAACGATGAGATGAAGGGCAGAATTATCGGCCGTGAGGGCAGAAACATCCGGGCGCTGGAGACGGCGACGGGCATCGACCTCATCATCGACGATACTCCAGAGGCTGTCATCTTATCCGGGTTCGACCCGGTGCGGCGCGAAGTCGCACGCGTGGCTCTGGAAAAGCTCATTATCGACGGCAGAATCCATCCTGCCCGCATCGAAGAGATGGTCAACAAGGCCAAAAAAGAAGTGGACAACCAGATCCGCGAGGCTGGCGAATCGGCAGTGTTTGATGTGGGATTCACCCCTGCACCCCGAGCTTGTAAAGCTGCTGGGGCGCCTGCGCTACCGCACGAGCTATGGGCAGAACGTGCTCAAACACTCGCTGGAGGTTGCGCACCTTGCATCCATCATGGCTGAGGAAATCGGCGCAAACGCTAAGCTGGCAAAGCGCGGGTTTGCTGCACGATATCGGCAAGGCGGTGGATCACGAGATGGAAGGTTCCCACGCGCAGCTGGGTGCAGACTTGGCGGCGAAGTATAAAGAAAATGCCGATGTGGTTAACGCCATTGCGGCGCATCACCAGGACGTGGAAGCCAAAACCGTCGAGGCGGTATTGGTGCAGGCAGCGGATGCTGTTTCTGCGGCGCGCCCAGGGGCTAGAAGAGAATCGCTTGATAATTATGTAAAACGCTTGGAAGCTTTGGAAGAAATTGCAAATTCCTTCAACGGTGTTGAAAAGTCTTACGCAGTGCAGGCCGGCAGAGAAGTTCGCATCATCGTCAAACCCGAGGATGTGGACGAAGTTGGCACAACGCTGATGGCGAGAGACATCGTTAAAAAGATAGAAAAGGATTTGGACTATCCCGGACAGATTAAAGTAAATGTCATTCGGGAGACACGGGCTGTCGATTACGCAAAATAACGAAACGACACGGGCCGGCGCAACTTGCGCCGGCTTTTTCTTTTCTGGAAAAAGCCGATGGAAAAGGCGGCGAATAGAAGGAATTTGGCAGGTTTCGTCAAATCTTTATAACTATGGAGAATATGCGGGAAGTTTTTTATAAGCGAGAGCGGGAGACCTCTCCAAATATGCGATGCTTTGCGAGAATACCCGGGGGCGGCAATGGCCCATCGAGGAGAGCCCTACGCGCACGGAATATATGCGAGACAGGGATAGGATTGTGCACAGCAAAGGCGTTTCGGCGGCTCAAGGATAAGACGCAGGTCTTTATCAACCCTGTGGGCAGCCATTACCGGACACGGCTGACGCACACGCTGGAAGTGGCGCAGATCTCCCGGACGATTTCCCGTTGCCTGTTTTTGAACGAGGACCTGACGGAGGCCATCGCGCTCGGCCACGACCTGGGCCACACGCCCTTCGGCCACGCGGGGGAGCGGGCGATCACGGTATACTACCACGAGCACGGGCATCCGGAGCTCAACTTTGAGCATAACGCCCAGAGCCTGCGCATTGTGGAGAGGCTGGAGAACGGCACGGGGCTCAACCTGACCTACGAGGTGCGGGACGGCATCTACAACCATAGAAAGAGCATGCAGCCGGCGACGATGGAAGGGATGTCTGTAAATTACGCAGACCGCATCGCCTACCTAAACCACGATATAGACGACGCGTTGCGGGCAGAGATTGTGCGGCTGGAGGATTTTCCGAGGCAGTGTTTAGACGTGCTGGGGTATACGCACAGCGGGCGCATCAACCGCATGATCACGGATATTGTAGAAAACAGCAGAGATTCGGGTAAACTATGTATGAGCCGGGAGGTCGAAGAGGCCACGGCACAGCTTCGGGACTTTATGTTCAAAGAAATCTACATGGATAGCGTCGCGAAGATCGAGGAGAAGAAGGTGCAGGAAGTCATCAACCTGTTATTTGAATACTACTTGGAGCATTTGGAAGAACTCCCGAGCCAGCATGGAGATTTTTTGAGCAGGAGGCCGCTGGCCTGTGTCGCAGACTATATTTCGGGCATGACGGACAGGTATGCCGTCACGCGGTTCCAGCAGATCTTTATCCCGCATAGCTGGATGCTTTTATAGAAAAAGGAAACCAATATGGCAAGATTCAGCGAAGAATGGCTCGCCCGGCTTTTGGAGAAGAGCGATATCGTCGATGTGATAAATGAATATGTGCCCCTAAAGCGCAAGGGAACCAACCTTTGGGCAAACTGTCCTTGGCATGCGGAGAAAAACCCGTCGTTTAGCGTCAGCCCCTCTAAGCAGATGTTTTACTGCTTTTCCTGCAAGCGAGGAGGCGGCGTCATCAACTTCATCATGGAGCATGAGAAGCTCTCGTATCTTGAGGCAGTGACGCTGCTGGCGGATCGGGTGGGGATGGAGATGCCCGAAGCGCAGGAGGACACGGGGTATCAGCAGCGCAAGGAATACAGAAAGCGCCTATACACCTTAATGCGGGATTTGGCGCTGCATTACCACCATAACCTGAAAAGCCCCGATGGCAAAGCGGGGTTGGAATATATCAAAAAACGCAAAATTGCCGGCCAGATTGGGCCTTATGGGCTGGGTTTTGCGCTGGACAGCTATGACGACGCATATCAATATCTTTTGGGCAAGGGATACACGCTAAAGGAGATGCTGGATGCCGGTGTTGTGCGGCAAAAAGAGGGGCGCGTTTATGACTTTTTCCGCAATCGGGCGATGTTTCCGATTCAGAGCCATTTTGGCGATGTGATCGCCTTTGGCGGGCGGGTGATGGACGACAGCAATCCTAAATACCTAAACTCTGGGGAGACATATATTTTCAACAAGCGGTACCACCTCTATGCGCTCAACCAGGTAAAAAAGCAGCGAAATTTAAACCATATTATCCTGATGGAAGGATATATGGATGTTGTGGCGCTGGCGGGCATTGGCGTGCGCAATGCGGTGGCTTCTTTAGGCACGGCATTTACCAAGGAACAAGCCAAGCTTTTAAAGAAGTTTGTGAACACGGTCTATCTCTGCTACGATGGCGATGATGCCGGGCAGAACGCGATGGATCGGGCAATTCCCATTTTGCAGGCGGAGGATCTTACGGTGCTTGCCATCGAGATGCCGGATAGCATGGACCCGGACGATTACGCCAAGGCATATGGTCCGGAAGGGTTCGCCAAGTTAAAGGCGGCGGCGCTTTCGGCCATGGAGTTCCAGCTCAAGCGGCTGCAGAAGAACTACGATATGCAAAATGCGGATCAGGTTGTGGCATATGCCACGGCGGCGGTGGAGCGCATTGCGGCGCTGGACAACGAGCTGGAAAAGGAGCGCTATATTCGCCTGCTTTCCGCGCAGACGGGGCTATCTAATCAGAGTTTGCAGGCGCAGATGGGGCGCCGGCCGGATGCGGGCATGTATAATTTGCCAGAAGATGAGCAAAACTTAGTAAAAACAGAGATCGACGACGAATCCAGGCTCTTCTATTTGCTTTTGGAATCGCCTAAACTGGCTGAAAAGATAGAGGATGCAGAGGGAGGGCTCTTCCAATCTCCAGTATACCAGAGAACATTTTTGTACATGAAAGAACAAATAAAAGAGGAATTTTGCCTACTTGTGCCGAAATTATATCCGTGTTTCCGGAGGACTCTGCGACATTTGGCAAAGTTTTGGAGATAAAACGCCGGTGGGCGTAGGGGCAGAGGACTACGCAGAGACTCTGCTTAAAAAAGATAAAAATAGGAAGACTCGAGCAAAGGCGGCAGATGCTCCAGCAGCAAATCTCCCAGACGGGGGGAGCGGAGCGGGCGACTGTCATTGGGGAGCTGGGGCGGTGAGCCGCAAGCTCCATGAACTGCACACACAGCAAGGATAAAATTTTTTTAGAAGGTGAAATAGATTGAGCAAAGACGTCCAGAGGACTGAAAAAACCGAAAAGAACGCCAAACCTCAGAAGAGCAAAGCCATTTCCAAAGAAGAGGCTGTTGCAAAAATTATCGAACTTTCCAAAGCGAAAGGCGTTGTCTCTTATAAAGAGATGAGCGATATTTTAGACGATTATGAGCTAAAGCCCGAGCAGATGGAAAAGCTTTACGAGGTTCTTGAGGAGATGAACATTGACGTCATCGACGAAGAGGCGGCGAAGCTTGAGGATGAGGAAACAGCGAAGGAAGAGCTGGAGACCGCAGTGCCCAACAACGTGAGCATCGACGACCCTGTTCGCATGTACTTAAAAGAGATCGGCAAAGTGCCGCTCTTAACTGCGGACGAGGAACGGGAGCTTGCAATCCGCATGAGCCAGGGCGACGAAGTGGCAAAGCAGAAGCTGGCAGAGGCAAACTTGCGCCTGGTGGTCAGTATCGCGAAGCGCTATGTGGGAAGAGGTATGCTTTTTCTGGACTTGATTCAAGAAGGCAATTTGGGCCTCATCAAGGCTGTGGAAAAGTTTGATTACACCAAGGGATATAAATTTTCTACCTATGCCACTTGGTGGATTCGCCAGGCGATCACCCGCGCTATTGCAGACCAAGCGCGCACCATCCGTATTCCAGTGCACATGGTGGAGACAATAAAACAAGCTGGTGCGCGTATCCCGGCAGCTTTTGCAGGAATACGGCAGAGACCCGCTTCCTGAAGAACTGGCAAAGAGATGAATATTCCAGAAGAGAAGGTGCGGGAGATCTTGAAAATTGCCCAAGAACCGGTTTCTTGGAGACTCCGATCGGCGAAGAAGAGGACAGCCACCTGGGAGACTTTTCTGCCGGATGAGGATGCCCCGGCCCCGGCAGAGGCGGGCTGCATTCACGCTCTTAAAAGAGCAGCTGATGGACGTGCTCGATACGCTGACGCCAAGAGAGATGAAAGTGTTAAAGCTTCGTTTTGGCCTGGAAGATGGACGAGCCCGCACGCTGGAAGAAGTGGGCAAGGAATTCAAGGTGACGCGGGAGCGCATCCGGCAGATCGAAGCCAAGGCGCTGCGAAAGCTTCGGCACCCAAGCAGAAGCAAGAAATTGCGGGACTATTTGGAATAAACTTAAGACAAGGCAGCGTAACAGCAGTGGAGAAAACTCCACTGCTGTTTTATATTCTAATGACAGCAAATAAAACAATGATGATTGCTTTTTTTCATGTCTTTGTGCTACTCTTACTACAAAAACCATCAATATATTTATAATTTTCAGGACCCTGCTCATTGACTGAATAGACTTGCGCAAATAGAAAGGGCCGTCGGGCATGAAGAGGTTAAAAAGGCCGTGAGAAAGAAAAATACATATTGGGGAGTATTGATCGTCTTCATTGTGCTCTGCCTCTCTATTGGTGTTTTTGTTTCCAATACTATAATAAGCTCCAGGCCACAATACACGATGAAAGCAGCGGCTATTTGACGGAGATTTCGAGCCGGGTGGGAGCAATATCAATCGCATTATCGACGACAACTATGCTGTATTAAATACAGTCTCCTCTGTTCTGAAAAAATGCGGAGGCGAAGTCTTTTTCCGATGTGGCATCGATTGTGAAAACGCAGCAAAAATATTGGAAGTACCAGCATATGATGCTGATTGACGATAGTGGTAGAGCTTATAATTCTGATGGAAAGCTTCTTTCCCTAAATAATGACACTTATTTTAATCATGTGGTTGTGGAAAAAGACAGGGCGTTTCTACCACGCAGATGATCGATAACCAGGAATGCATTATGTTTGTCATCCCGCTAGAGGGGATGGAGATAGATGGAAAAAACATGATTGCGCTTGCCTCCAGTTATGTCCCCGAGGTTTTTTGATCAGACGCTTTCAATGTCTTCCTTTAGCGGGGAGGCATATTCTTGTATTGTAAACAAATCTGGCATCATGATGGTGCGTTCCAGCGCCAACACACCCCTGAAAACGGGCTATAATGTTCTGACAACCATCGGCGAAGCCCGGATTGAATCTGAAGAGAGCATTGAACAGATCAAAATAACCTGGCGAAAAAAATATTGACGGCCATGTTCACTTTACACAGGATGGCGTGAGCTATTACATGGTATATACGTCGATCAACACACAGGATTGGTCTCTTTTGACGTTTGTTCCCATGAGCGTAGTGAATGAGAAATCGAATTTGTTGTTGCGGATTACGTTCTTGCTTTGTGGGCTCATTACTTTGGCCTTTGCTGGCTTAGTGGCGGTGCTCATGTACAGCTCTTATCGAAATAAACGAAAACTGGAACAGATCGCCTATGTGGATGAAGTGACGGGCGGGCATACCATACAGAAATTTTATGAACTGGCATCCGCAAACTTGCAGGCAGCAGAGCGGCCGCAGTACGCGCTGGTCTATTCAAACATACAGAAGTTTAAGGTGCTAAACGAGCAATTTGGCCGACGCACTGGCGACAATATTTTGAAGGCGTTTCATCAAAGCTTGACGGAGACGCTGAAAAATAAAGAATGCATTGGCAGGATTTCGGCGGATAACTTCTGCTTCTGATCGAGTATCAAGGGAGGATTTCTTGTTGGAGTGGTTCGAATATTGGTATAGCCGAGTAGAGGAGTATATCAAAGTCAACAAGCCTTCCTGGTCTCTGCCCGTCACCGAGTTCGGCGTATATGTTATAGAGAACGATTCCATTCCCTTTTCGCAGATGATCGATCGCGCAAAACTGGCGTTGCGGGAATCCCCGCATAACATCAACAGCAAGCTGCGTTATGCGACTTATAACGATGAAGTGCGCCGTAGTTTATTTAGAGAAAAGCAGTTAGAAGATGCTATGGAACAGGCGATGGAGGATGGGGAGTTCCAGCTTTACTTGCAGCCTAAATACCGCACTGCTGACGAGACCATTGGCGGCGCAGAGGCGCTCGCTCGGTGGGTGAGCGAGGCAGAGGGTATGATTTTTCCGGATGAGTTCATACCGCTTTTTGAGAAAAAATGGATTTATTACCAAGCTGGATTTGTGGATTTTTGAGGAGGTCTGCCGTTGTCTTCGCAAATGGATTGATCAGGGATATCGGCCGGTGAAAGTGTCAGTCAACTGTTCTCGCGTCCATTTGAAAAATTCTCGATTCCTAGAACCGTACATTGAATTGGTGCAGAAGTATGCCGTTCCCTGCGAGCTGATTGAGATTGAGCTGACAGAAAGCATCGTAATGGGGGATGTAGAGCGGCTAAGCAAGACTATCGACGAAATTCACGACGCGGGCTTTGGCTGTTCGATGGACGACTTTGGCAGCGGCTATTCTTCGCTCAATTTAATTCAGTCTATTCCTGTGGATACGCTGAAACTGGATAAAATTTTCTTCTGCAGCAACGCGAAAAGCCCCTGAACGTATGGAGTCTGTAGTGGGCGGCATTGTCGGTATGGCAAAGGCGCTTTCTATGGTGACGGTGGCAGAGGGTGTGGAGTATGAAGAACAAGTGACAATGTTAAGAAAAGTTGGATGCGACTATATACAAGGCTATATTTTCGCCAGGCCCATGCCTGCTCAAGAATTTGAAAAGCTGGCTTTTGGAGATATGGATCAGTAGGGAGCGTAAATATTATGCAGAGCACAGTAGGACGACGATTGCTGTTGGTTGTTGCGGCGCTTCTGATTTTTTCTTCCTGCTTTGCAGGCTGCGCAAATCGGAAGCCAGCGCCAACAAATGAGATTTTGACCCAGAAACCGCTTTCCAGCAAGAAAACCACGATTACTGTACTGGTGAGATATGCCTTTAGCATTAATGCTTTTGAAGAGGCAGTAGAGACAAAGTTTCCGGATATTGACATTGTGCAAGTGGGAAACTACACAAGAGATATGGGTATTGACGAGTATTATGCCCGGTTGAGCACGATGATTTGCCGGATATTGTGATGACCTGGCCGTTGGAAGTGGGCGAAGAGTTTGGGAGGAACGCCTGGTAGACTTATCGGGCATGGAGTTTACGAGCAGGTATAATCTCTCGATGCTCAATGATATTTCTCGGGACGGAAAACTCTATTATCTGCCCGGCCCTTCTCAGGTGCGCGGCATTATATATAACAAAACTTTGTTTGAAGAAAAGGGATGGGAAGTTCCTAAGGATTTCGAGGGATTTATTTCGCTTTGTAAAACCATTGAGGACAGCGGCATGCGGTCTTTGCAATTGGGGCTGGGAAATGGGGAAGTATTAGATACGGCGTTCATAGGATATGGCCTCTCGGATTGCCTTAGCAAACCCCAGGATGCACAGTGGCTTGCTGACTATAACAACGGGGAAAACAGTTTCGGAGATCACTTTGGCCCGGCATTGGATACGTTTCAGCGGCTGATAGATGAAGGGATTCTAAAAAAAGAGCGACCTGGATATCACCTATTCAGATCGCGAAAAGATGCTTTTTTCGCGGCAGTGTGCGATGGTAGAAGATTCCGTATTGCTTGCCAGGCAAGGCTCCAGTATCACGGGAACGACGGATGAGTTTGCGCTGATGCCTTTCTTCAACCGGGGGGAGATGAAGCCGACTGGGCGCGGCTCTATATGGTCTGCTATGTTGGAGTCAACAAGCATTTGGAGGAATCCAAAAATAAAGAGAAATATGAAACCGTCATGGAGGTAATGGACTATATCAGCACGCCCGAAGGCCAGGGAAGCGATGATGGGCGATACGGGCGCGATGTTTTCCAGTTTGACGGGGTTGAGCCGCCGAATATTCCCGAGATAGAGGATTTAATTCCTGCGCTCAAACGCGGACGGTACGCGACATTCCGCAGTTGAAAAACGCACAATCGGCTCTGCGAGAGGGGCTTGCGGGCATGGTGCGGGGCGATACGACAAAGGAGCAGGTGATAGAGGCCGTAGATGCACAGAATGTCTCTCCGCCAGAGAGCGAAAAGTCTACGCTGCTTGGCAGCGCAACGCAAGATTTTACTCTCGTGGAGACGGGAAATTTCATCACGGATGCCATGCGCGCCGAGAGCGGATGCGAGATAGCGCTATTCCTGGACAACGGAAAAAGATGGCCTTTATAATGGAAAGGAGTCAGCGCCAGATTTTACAGTGGAGAGATAACCGTGACGGATGTTGAGCGAGTGTTGCCCGACTTGAAATATGGCGCGACGGGCACGCTCTGGAAAACTTCCATGTCGGGCGCGGATTTGAAAAAACGCTGGAGTATTCCATTGTGGCAGATGGACACAGCGGATGGTTCTATTATTTTTCTGGGTTGAAGATGGAGTTTAATCCCGCGGCAGTGCCGGGCGCGCGCATTCGAAAAATTACGATGGCGGATGGAGAGGAGATCGATGCTGAAACGATCTATACAGTAGCTATCATGGAGGATTCCGTTCCTGCGGAATGCATGCAAACGTGCGACAAGACGGATGTGACGATTGCGGAGATTGTCGTTGAGGCGGTTAAGAGTGTTAAGAGCATTTCTCCTTCTGAAGATGGAAGGTTTGTCATCGCGCAGCAATAGGAGAGGATAAAAATGACGGCGAGGCTGTCATTTTTATTTTAAAGGGTGAGATTGTGGGGGCGTATATGAAAAAGCGAGCGGTTTTTTAAGATTGTGCAGTATTGCGAGGTGGCGGAAGTGGTGGCGGATATTGGATGCGATCACGGCCTAGTCAGCGCAGAGCTGATCCAGCGCAAAATTGCAGGCAAGGTGATTGCGGCAGATATCAGCGGCGAATCTTTGAAGAAAGCGGAAGAGCTGGCAGAGCGTCTGGGGATGGAAAACCAGATTGAATGCCGGTTGGGCGATGGGTTATCTGTGTTAAAACCGGGAGAAGCGCAAGGCATTATTATTGCCGGGATGGGAGGGCCGCTGCTCATGCGGATATTGGAGCAGGGGTGGAAAGTGGCGCGCAATGCCTGCTATCTCGTGCTTTCCCCGCACAATTACCCGGATAGTGTGCGGCAATATCTGAATCTAGCGGGATTTTGCATTGAAAAGGAGGAAATTTCCCGGGAAAAGGGGAAGTTTTATCCGATTATGAAAGCGAGACTGGGGCGGGAAGCAGCGTATTCGCCTCTGGAAAAGCTCGTAGGCCGCAATGTGTTAAAAAATGAGGAATGGCGGGAATATGTGCGTCACGAGGTTGAAGTACAAAAATTCATTTCCGCACAAGCCGGCGACAGCCCTGCTGGGCAGAAGGCGCGGGAGAAAATTGCGCTCTATGAGCAGGCGCTTTTGGAGAGCAAGAAGGAGGAATAAAATGGCGATTACGGCAGAAAAATTTGCGCAGATGGTACAGCGGATAGCTCCGCTTTCTTGCGCCTACGATTGGGACAACAGTGGCATGACGCTGCATATACACGATGAGGTTAAAAGGTGTGTGTGTGCCTGGATGTGACGGAAGACACGCTAAAGGAAGCGCGGGAGGCCGGGTGCGATACAATTTTATCCCATCATCCGCTGCTCTTTTCCGCGCAAAAAAGTTTGATAAGGAAGAACCGGTTTCTTCGTTATTTTTACAAGCTGTGGGTGCAGGGATAAACCTATATGCGGCGCACACGTCTTATGATTGCGCGCCGGGAGGCATGAACGATCAGCTGGCGGCGCTGCTCGGGCTTGTGAAATTGCGGCCGCTAGTCGTCCAGGGCGAAGATGAGAAAGGCGCAGTGACAAGCGTTGCCGGCACGGTGGGCGAATATGAGGCGGCGTTAGATTTGGCGGCTTTTGCAAAACGGGTGAAAGAGGGTCTGAAATTGCCGGTGGTGCGCATTGCATACGGCGGAAAAGAGATAAAGAAAGTGGCCTGTATGGGCGGCGCTGGCTGTGAATTTTTGATGGATGCGGCAACAGCCGGAGCAGATGCTTTCCTCACGGGAGAGGTAAAGCACAACTACTTTGCGGAGGCGCGAGCGCTGGGTGTTACGCTGGTGGAGGCCGGGCATTATGACACTGAGAAGATTTTTGTTTCCGCGATGTGTGATAGTTTACAAAACATAAAAAATGAGTTACAATGTAGCATAGAGGTAATTTGTTCGCTTCACGAGAAGCGTCCATATGAGTTTTGTTAATGCTTCTGCAACCGCATGTCGGTTGCAGATTTGATATACAGGAGGTTATGATTTTGGAGAATTTACAGGATCTTTGGCAGTACCAGCAGGCGGATATGGAGCTGGACGCTTATAAACGCAAAGTACAGGATACCCCGACGAGAAAGAAAATTTTGCAGCTCAAGCGGTTTTTGCAGAACAGCCAGGGGAAAGATTACGGATGCGGAAAGCAAAGCCGCGGTAAAACAGAGCGCGCTCACTGAACTTAACACCCAGGCAAAAAAGCTGATGGACGAGGTGGAGGAAATTTCCAAAGATATTGGCTATTACTCGGAATGCGATGATGCGGAGCTTGATCAGAAACTGGTGAGCGAGCTGGTAAAAAAACAGCGAAAAAGTATGCGATGCAGCGGCGAGTGTGCGTGGGGAAATCGCAAAGATTCAAAATGAGGTTCTGGCGATGGATAAGCTCATTCGGGAGATTTTGCAGAAAATGCGCACGGCAAAGACCGAGTATGATCAACTGATGGTGGAATACGATAAAGAGCAGGCAGGAAGTTCCGAAGAGCAGAAGGCGTTGGAAGCAAAGCTTGCGGAGGCGGGCAAGAAAATTCCTCAAGAGATTTTGGCGGAGTATAAGCGCGTCAAGGGATTCGGCCCACGCCAGTGGCAATACTGAAAGACAACCGATGCGATGGCTGCAAGATTCAGCTGCCTTCGGGGGTTGCGTCTTCCGTAGCCAATTCGGAACAGCTGGTACATTGTGAGAATTGCGGAAGAATTTTAATTGTGCTATAATGTTTTTGTTTGAGCGGACGAGGTGACTGCACTCTTTTTGAGTGAGGAAAGTCCGAGCACCATAGGGCAGAGCGCCGGGTAACGCCCGGTGGAGGCGACTCCAAGGAAAGTGCAACAGAGATATACCGCAACCCTGGTTTACCAGGATGCGAGGGTGGAAAGGCGAGGTAAGAGCTCACCGGAACCTCTGGCGACAGAGGCTCCTGTAAACCCCGCTCGGTGCAAGATTGATATGGGAGCATATAATAGCGGCCCGCTAAGCTTCATGTAATCGCTAGAGCCTGCTGGCAACAACAGGCCAAGACAGATGGTCATCCTAGACAGAACTCGGCTTATTGTCCGACTCAAACACTTAAAAACCACGGACATCCGTGGTTTTTTTGAAAAGAAATTTAGGCAAGGGATGCATAGGAATTGCGAAAAAAGTAAAATTCCTGCGAACCAGTAAAAAGGAGAATGGCGTGAACCAAGCGTTTTACCGATTACAAAAAAGAATTAGAGGAGCGGGGCATTGGCCAGCCGGATTTCATTTTGGTGACGCCGGACGCATATGTGGATCATCCCTCTTTTGCAAACGCGCTTATCGGGCGATACCTGGAGAGCCTGGGATATACTAGTGGCAATATTGGCGCAGCCCAATTTTGGGGACAAGCGGGCATACAAGGCCTTGGGAAAAACCCAAGCTGGCGTTTCTCGTCTCGGGGAAATATGGATTCCATGGTAAACCTGTATTCGGCAAACCGTGCGCGGCGCAAGTATGACATGTATTCCCCGGGCGGAGAGGTTTGCAGCCCCGGCGGGCAGTCACTGTGTACTCTAAAATGCTGCGGGAGGTTTATCCGGATGTGCCCATCATCATCGGGGGCATTGAGGCGAGCCTGCGCCGGTTGGCGCACTACGATTATTGGGATAATAAAGTCATGCCCTCGGTGTTGGTGGATTCGGAGGCGGATTTGCTGGTTTATGGCATGGGGGAAAAACCCTTGGCGCAGATTGCCGAGGCGCTCATGGCAGGGATCGCGATTTCGGACATCACTTATGTGCGTGGGACAGCGTATCTCGGGCAAAGCCCGGAGCAGGTTTATGAAGAGAAGGTGGTATTGCCCTCCTTTGAGGAGGTGGCGGAAAACAAAACAGCGTTTGCAAAAGCCTTTGCCGCCAGCTACAAAGAGCAGGATTACATCCGGGGTAAGGTGTTGATACAGCGGCATGGGGATCGATATTTGGTGCAAAATCCGCCGGCTGAGCCGCTCTCCGAGATGGAGTTTGACGATATCTATGCGCTGCCCTTTACCCGGGAGGCGCACCCTTCCTATGAAAAAAAGAGATTCCGGCGCTGCAAGAAGTGAAGTTCTCCCTGGTTTCCAACCGGGGATGCTATGGCGGGTGCGCATTTTGCGCGATTTTCTTTCATCAGGGCGCTATATCCAGAGCCGGAGCACAAAGTCGCTGGTGGAAGAAGCGGAGCAGCTGGCACAGAGAAAGGATTTTAAGGGGTACATCCACGATGTGGGCGGCCCCACGGCAAACTTTACGCGGTTATCCTGCAAAAAGGCAGAGGAGCGGGTATGTGCGCAGAGCGGCGGTGCCTGTCGCCCAAGCCCTGCCCGAACTTAATCGTGGATCACAGCAAATATTTGGAGAGCTTGCGGGCGCTGCGCAAAGGTGAAGGGCGTAAAGAAGGTGTTTGTGCGCTCGGGCGTGCGGTACGACTATGCAGTGCTCGACCAGGGATGACACGTTTATAAAGGAGCTTGCGTGTTATCATACCAGTGGTCAGATGAAAGTCGCGCCCGAGCACTGTGCAAAACAGGTATTAAACCTCATGGGCAAGCCGGGGATTGAGGTATATGAGAAGTTTGTCCGGAAATTTGAAACGGCCAGCACGCAGGCAGGGAAGAAGCAGCATGTTTTGCCTACTTCATCTGCTCGCATCCGGGCTGCACGCTAAAAGACGCCGTTGAGCTGGCGGAATACCTTAAAAAGAGCGGGTTTGTGCCGATCAGGTGCAGGATTTTACCCGACGCCGGGCTCGGTTTCCACGTGTATGTACTACACGGGCTGGACCATTCACGCTAAAGCCGGTTTACACGGCTAAAGAGCAGGAAGACAGGGCGATGCAGCGAGCGCTTTTGCAGTTTAACAAACCGGGGAATTATCCAATGGTGAAAAAGGCGCTCTTAAAAGCAGGCCGCGGCGACCTGATTGGAACAGGGGAGAAGTGTCTGATAAAGGGTAAATTGCGCTTGCGCTAGCTAGGCGCAACCAAAGTTATGGTAAACTATACGTTGTATTATTGGGTAGGTATGTTTGTTTCTTGTGGGGAAGGCCCAGGCAAGCAGATACACAAATAAATAATTTTACAAATGAGTTGCAATATGGAGGAAGAACATGGCAAACGTCAAAGAACTAGAGAAGAACAAAATTGAGATTACGTTCGAGATTTCCCAGGATCTGCTAAAGCAGGCCTCGGCAAAAGCCTACAATAAAAATAAGGGTAAAATCAACGTGCCCGGCTTTAGAAAAGGCCATGCGCCCAAGGCTGTGATTGAGCAGTTCTACGGCAAAGACGTGTTCTTTGAGGATACTTTTGAGACGGCGTTCCCGGATGCATACGGCGCGGCGCTGGATGAAAAGGAGATTTTTGCAGTTTCCCGCCCGGAAAATGTGGAGATCGTTCCATGGAAGAGGGCAAAGATATGGTCGTAAAGGCAGAACTTTATGTGAAGCCGGAAGTGGAGCTGGGCGACTATAAGAAGGTTTCGCTGGAGTTCGAGGGCAAGAAAGTGCTTGCCAAAGATGTAAAGGCGGAAGTGGAAAAAATTATCGAGCAGAACGCGCGCTTTGAAGAAGTTGAGCGCGCCGCTAAAAATGGCGATAAAGTTGTGCTCGACTATTCGGGCAGCGTAGACGGCAAGAAGTTTGACGGCGGCACGGCAGAGGGCCAGACGCTGGACCTTGGCAGCAACACTTTTATCCCGGGCTTTGAGGAGCAGGTTGTGGGCATGAAGGCCGGCGAGGAGAAGGATATCGAGGTGACTTTCCCGGAGCAGTACCATGCAAAAGAACTGGCGGGCAAGCCGGCAGTGTTTGCGATTAAGCTGATCTCCGTAAAAAAGAGAAGCAGCTTCCCAAGGCGGATGACGAGTTCGCGCAGGATATTTCCGAGTTTGACACGTTTGAGGCGTACCAGGCGGACCTGAAAGAGAAGCTGCAGAAGCGCGTTGAGGAGCAGAACAAGCGCGAGCTGGAGAACGCTGTACTGGGCAAAATCGTGGAGGAGAGCAAAGTCGACATTCCCGCTTGCATGGTGGATACACAGATCGACAGCCAAATTCAGGAGATGAGCTATAATCTCATGTATCAGGGGCTGAATATGCAGCAGTATTTGGAATATACTGGCCTCACAATGGATAAAATGAGAGAGCAGGCGCGCCCGGGTGCGGGAAGCGGCTGTGAAAGCGCAGCTGGTTTTAGAGGCGATCAAGCAAAAAAAGAGCAGATCAAGGCAGATGAAGCCGCGGTCGACAAGTCTATCGCTTCCTTTGCAGAGATGCAGAACAAGTCCTTTGAGGATTATAAAAAGGAAATAAAGGCAGAGGATCTCGAATATATTACCGAGAGAGCAAACTATGATGCGCTCATCGAATTTTTAGTGAAGAACGCGAAAGTTTCCAAGCCCGCGAAAAAAAAACGGCAGCGAAAAAGGCGGATAAGGCCGAAGAAAAGCCCGCGGCAGAAGAGAAGACAGAAGAATAAATAGCACCTTTTTGGCGCAAAGCAAAAAGGAGTTGAGTGTTTTGAGTTATGTACCTATCGTCATTGAGCAGACGAACCGAGGGAGGAGAGCGCAGCTACGACATCTACTCGCGTCTGCTAAAAGACAGAATCATTTTTTCTATCCGGCGAGATCGACGATCTCACGGCGAACCTGGTTGTGGCACAGTTACTGTTCCTGGAAGCGGAGGATCCCGATAAGGATATTTTCATGTATATCAACAGCCCGGGCGGCTCTGTTTCCGCAGGCATGGCCATCTACGACACGATGCAGTACATTAAGTGCGACGTTTCCACCACTTGCGTGGGCCTCGCGGCCTCTATGGGGGCGTTCCTTCTGGCTGCTGGCGCGAAGGGCAAACGGCAGGGCGCTTCCCAACAGCGAAATTATGATTCATCAGCCCTTGGGCGGAGCAAGAGGCCAGGCAACGGATATCGAAATCCAAGCCAAACAAATTTTAAAAATCAAAGAAAAGTTAGCGGGCATTCTCGCAGAGCGGACGGCAAGCCTTTGGAGCTTCTAAAGGCCGATATGGAGCGCGACTTCTACATGTCTTCAGACGAGGCAAAGGAGTATGGGCTCATTGACGAAGTCATCCCGGCGAGACACTAAACTGAGGTGAATATGAGCAATAAAACTGACGAGACCAAGCCGGTCAAGTGTTCATTTTGCGGAAAGTACCAAGAGCAGGTGCGGCGCATTGTCGCAGGACCTGGGGTATATATCTGCGATGAATGCATCGAGCTGTGCCGGGAGATCATCGATGAGGATTTCACGGTAGATAGCACGCCGGATCTTGGGGATCTGCCGAAGCCTGCGGAGATCGTCTCTGCACTAGATGAATACGTCATAGGGCAGGAGCGGGCGAAGAAGTATCTCTCTGTCGCGGTTTATAACCATTACAAGCGGATTAAGACCTCCGAGCACATGGAGGATGGCGTTGACTCTCCAAGAGCAACATCTTGATGTTGGGGCCGACGGGCTGCGGTAAGACGCTTCTTGCGCAGACGCTGGCGCGCATCTTGAACGTGCCCTTTGCCATTGCCGATGCGACGGCGCTGACAGAGGCGGGCTATGTGGGTGAGGATGTGGAGAATATCCTGTTAAAGCTCATCCAGGCTGCGGATTATAACATTGAAAAAGCACAGAAGGGCATCATCTACATCGATGAGATCGACAAGATCGCGAGAAAGAGCGAGAGCCCCTCTATCACCAGAGACGTTTCGGGCGAGGGCGTTCAGCAGGCATTGCTCAAAATCATCGAAGGCACGGTGGCGAGCGTTCCCCAGGGCGGGCGCAAGCACCCACACCAGGAATTTTTTGCAGATAGACACTACGAACATTCTGTTTATCTGTGGCGGCGCATTTGTCGGCCTGGAAGATATCATCGAGCGGCGCGTAGGCAAGAAATCTATGGGCTTTGGCGCGGATGTGCAGACGAAAAAAAGAGCGAAACCAGGGCGTGTTGTTCTCGGAACTTCTGCCAGAAGACTTGCTGAAATTTGGCATGATTCCCGAGTTCGTTGGCCGAATCCGATTGTGGTGACGCTAGAGGCGCTGACAGAAGCAGCGTTGGTAGAGATCCTCACCAAGCCGAAGAACGCGCTCACCAAGCAGTATAAGAAGCTTTTTGAGATGGATGGGGTGGAGCTGAAGTTCGACGAGGATGCCGTAGCCGAAATAGCCAAACAGGCGATTGAGCGCAACACGGGCGCCAGAGGGTTGCGTTCCATTCTGGAATCCATCATGATGGACGCGATGTATGAAGTGCCTTCAGAAGAGGATGTGCAGGCCTGCGTGGTCACGAAAGATACCATAAAGCTGGCTCAGCAGCCCAAGCTTGTCCGTAAACCGGCACAAAAGCAGTTGCCCGCCAGCGGCGAATAAAGGATGAAAAGCAGCAGAAATTCTGCTGCTTTTTGATAAACTGGAGTTTTTAGAGGCAAAGATGAGATTTAGAGGAGAATCTATCCCGTGGAACCCTTTGGCATGGCTGCCATAAGATTAGCCCGGGCTGCATGCACTGCTATGTTTATCGTATGGACGAGCGGCATGAGAAAGACAGCGCTCAGATTTATAAGACACAGAATTTCAACCTTCCCCTGCGCAAAGACCGGAGCGGCGCCTATAAAATTTTGCCCGGAAGCTGCTTAGCTACCTGCTTCACTTCGGATTTTTTGCTGGAGGAGGCAGATGCATGGCGCGGCGAAGCCTGGCGCATGATCCGGGAGCGCAGCGATGTGGATTTTTTTTTGTGACCAAGCGCATCGATCGGCTGGAAAAGTGCCTTCCACCGGATTGGGGGATGGGATATGACAATGTGGAGATCAATTGCACGGTAGAAAACCAGCGGATGGCGGAATATCGACTTCCCATTTTGCAAAAACGCACCGATTGTACACAAGGGGATTGTCTGCGAACCGTTGCTCTCGGCGATCGATTTATCGCCGTATCTGGGAGGCTGGTGCGTCAAGTGGTGGCCGGGGGAGAATCTGGAAGTGATGCGAGAGTTTGCGACTACGATTGATCTTAGACCTGCATCGGCAGTGCGTGGCCGCGGGTGTTCCGTTTTATTTCAAACAAAACCGGAGCGCGGTTACGAAAGGACGGGAAAGTCTATCGCATCCGCAGGCAATATCAGCACGCCCAGGCCAGAAAGGCGGGCATCAATTATTTTGGGGAAAAAGAGAGAAAGTAGGCTCTTTTTCTTGATTTGAATAAAATGTAGAAAAAGGTCGAAACTTCTGGTGAAAAATTTGTTTTAACAGCTGCATATACTGACAAATTTCCCGCTTAATCTTTTGCTATACTTTCCTCATCAATTTTTGGGAGGTGCAAGATGGAACAATACTATATGGTCGAAGAGATCCTGAAAACTGGGAGACGGGCGCAAAGTATTGCTGCTATGGCGTGGGGATTGAGAGAAAAAAATATGGCGATCTCGTCTGGAAAAGGCACCTGTGCAAGAGTTTGTACAGCTCTTAAATGACGAAGGGCTGGAGCAAATTCATTTGGAGGGGAGCGATTGAGGATTTTGTACAGTCGTTGGACGCGTAGAAAAATTAGCCCAAAAAATATCGAAACTTGTATAAAAAAATTCTTGACAGCAATAGTACTTTTAATTATAATTCTATGTTAGGTTTGTCGATGAAATCGAAAACCTTAAAGGAGTGTCGAATGAAGGTATTGTTGCAGGGAGCATCGGTATACAGTGCACTGGGATTCGCCCACAGAGATATCGCTATCGAAGATGGCCGTATCCGAGATGTGAGGGAATCGATCCCTGTTCATGGAGTTGATACAGTTTTTGATTTGAAAGATCTTTTCATCCTGCCGGGTTTTGCAGATGTTCACGTTCATCTGCGGGCGCCTGGATTTTCTTTTAAAGAGACAATTTTAACCGGGACGAGGGCAGCGGCCAGAGGCGGATATACCGCGGTATGCGCCATGCCAAACTTGAGCCCGCCGCCAGATACGCCGGATAATCTGCGGGTACAGCAAGAGCTGATAAAAAAAGAGGCGCAGATTCCTGTCTATCCCTATGCCTGCATCACAAAGGGGCAGAAGGGCAGCGGGGAGCTGGTGGACTTTGCGGCGCTGGCGGAGGGAGCGATAGCCTTTCCCGACGACGGTCGGGGTGCAGACGGGCGAGCTGATGAAGAAGGCCATGCAAAAGGCGGCATCGCTGGGTAAAATCATCGCGGCGCACTGCGAGGACGACGCGCTCTTAGGGGCGGGTATATTCATGACGGACGCTACGCCCGGGAGCATGGGCATAAAGGCATCTGCTCGAAAAGCGAATGGGGGCAGGTACAGCGAGACTTGCAGCTGGCAAAAGAGGCGGGCTGCCGCTATCATGTCTGCCATGTTTCCACGAAGGAAAGCGTGGAGTTGATACGAAGGGCAAAAGCGGAGGGCGTGGCCGTGAGCTGCGAGACGGCCCCGCACTACCTGCTGCTGTGCGACGAGGACCTACAGGAGGAGGGCCGCTTCAAGATGAATCCGCCGCTGCGCAGCCGGGAGCCGATAAGGCGGCGCTCATCGAGGGAATTTTGGACGGCACGATCGACCTAATTGCCACTGATCATGCGCCGCACACCGCAGCGGAGAAGAGCCGGGGATTGGCGGGCAGCGCCATGGGCGTTGTAGGGCTGGAGACGGCGTTTCCAGCGCTCTATACCGGGCTGGTAAAGGGTATCCTCGGACTGCCAAAACTCATGGAGCTGCTGAGCACTGCGCCGCGAAAGGTCTTTGGCGCCCGGCGGGAAGATAGAAATCGCTGCGGGGCAGCCGCGGATCTATGCGGTCTGGGATCTGGATGCGGTATATGAGATAGACGTTGATGACGATTTTGTTCGAAAGGCCGGAGCACTCCGCCGGAATGGTTTCGGCGGGATGCGGGTTTTCGGATGGTGAAAATCGTTTGACTATGGTAGATGGGAGAGTAGTATGGAAAACAAATTTTTAAGGAAGCTAGTGCTGGAAAATGGGCAGGAGTTCTACGGATCGGCAACTACGGTATTGCCGACGAGGATTACGAGACGAAAATCCGACTATCGGCGGTATGATCGTGCGTGAGTACAACGACCTGCCGCAACTTCCGCTATACCAAGACGCTTGAACGAAGTATGCGAGGAGTACGACATTCCTGCGTCGTGGGGCGATCGACACCCGCATGCTGACGCGCATTATTCGTGACGAGGGTACCCAGCGGGTGATCGTCGTCGATGCGTCGATGCCGCAGGAGGAGGCCCTGCGCCGCCTGAAGGAGGCGCCCGTGCGCCGCGACATGGTCGAGCGCGTGAGCTGCCGCAAGCGTTGGTTCTCCCGCACGGCCAATCATCGTTTCGACGTGGTGGCCGTCGATTGCGGCATCAAGCACAACATCATCCGCCTGCTCAACGAGAAGGGATGCAACGTGACGGTAGTGCCCTACGATATTACGGCCGAGGAGGTGATGGCTTTCCGTCCCGACGGACTTTTCCTCTCGAACGGTCCCGGCGATCCGACCGACGTGCAGCCGGTCATCGAGATGGTCCGCACGCTTCGGCGGGCGCCTGCCGATCTTCGGCATCTGCATGGGCCACCAGGTCATTTCGCTGGCCTACGGCGCCCGGACCGTGAAGATGAAGTTCGGCCACCGCGGCGCGAACCACCCGGTGAAGAATCTGGCCACCGGCAAGATCGAGATCACGAGCCAGAACCACAGCTATGCGGTCGATACGGAGTCGCTGAAGGGCACCGGACTGACCCTTACGCACCTGAATCTGCTGGACGATACCGCCGAAGGCGTCGAATGCCGCGCCGATCGGATTTTCAGCGTCCAGTATCATCCGGAGAGCGCGCCCGGTCCGCAGGACAGCGGCTATTTGTTCGATAAGTTTACCAAAATAATGGAGGAGCGGAAAAATGCCTAAGAGAAGAGATATAAAGAAGGTAATGGTCATCGGCTCGGGGCCGATCGTGATCGGACAGGCTGCCGAATTCGACTATGCGGGCACGCAGGCCTGTCTCGCACTCAAGGAGGAGGGCTACGAGGTGTGTTCGTGAATTCGAATCCCGCCACGATCAGACCGACGTGCAGATCGCGGACAAGGTCTACATGGAGCCGCTGACGCTCGAGTACGTCGCCAAGATCGTCCGTTTCGAGCGTCCCGACGCCATCGTGCCGGGGCTGGGCGGCCAGACGGGCCTGAATCTGGCCGTGCAGCTGGCCAAGAAGGGCATGCTTCAAGAGTGTCAGGTCGAGATTCTGGGTACGTCGTTCCAGTCGATCGAGCGCGCCGAGGACCGCGAGCTGTTCAAGGAGCTGTGTCAGTCGCTGGGCGAACCGGTGCTGCCGTCGCATATTGCTAACAACATGGACGAGGGCATCGCCGCCGCGAAGCGGATCGGTTACCCGGTGGTGCTGCGTCCTGCCTTCACGCTGGGCGGCACGGGCGGCGGTTTCGCCGACGACGAGACCGAATTGCGCGAGATGATGCGCAATGCCCTGTTCCGCTCTCCCCGTGCACCAGGTGCTGATCGAGAAGAGCATCAAGGGCTATAAGGAGATCGAGTACGAGGTGATCCGCGACCGCAACGACACGGCCATCTGCGATCTGCAATATGGAGAATATCGACCCGGTCGGCATCCACACCGGCGACTCGATCGTCGTTGCCTCCGTGCCAGACGCTGACCAACAAGGAGTATCCAGTTGCTGCGCGACTCGGCGCTGCGGCTGATCCGCGAGCTGAAGATCGAGGGCGGCTGCAACGTGCAGTTCGCACTCGATCCGCTCTCGTTCAACTACTACCTGATCGAGGTCAATCCCCGCGTGTCGCGCTCCTCGGCTCTGGCGTCGAAGGCCTCGGGCTATCCCATCGCCCGCGTCAGCGCGAAGATCGCCGTGGGACTCACGCTCGACGAGATCCGGATCGCCAATACGCCGGCCAGCTTCGAGCCGGCTCTCGACTACGTGGTTACGAAGGTCGCCCGCTTCCCCTTCGACAAGTTCTCCGACGCTTCGAACAAGCTCGGCACCCAGATGAAAGCCACGGGCGAGGTGATGTCGATCGGCCGCACGATGGAGGAGAGCCTGCTGAAGGCGATGCGCTCGCTCGAAACCGGCGTCTGCCATATCTACCACAAGAAGTTCGACGACTGGACGGTCGATCGGATGCTCTCCTATATCAAGGAGGGAACGGACGACCGGCTTTACGCCATCGCGCGAGCTGATCCGCGGCGGCGTCGATCTGGCGCTGATCTACAACAACACGAAGATCGACATGTTCTTCCTCGAAAAGTTCAAGAATATCGTCGAATTCGAGCGCGTCGTAGAGGCCGCTCCCCGCGATATCGAAGTGCTGCGCGAAGCCAAGCGCATGGGTTTTAGCGACAAGTTCATCGGTCAGCTGTGGGGCGTGCGCAGAACGACATGTACCTGCTGCGGCGCGAGCACGGCGTCTTCCCGGTCTACAAGATGATCGATACCTGCGCGAGCGAATTCGCCTCCTACGTGCCCTATTTCTACTCACTTACGAGGAAGAGAACGAGTCGCTGGTGAGCGACCGCGAGAAGATCGTCGTGCTCGGGTCCGGACCGATCCGCATCGGTCAGGGCGTCGAGTTCGACTATTCGACCGTACACGCCATCTGGTCGATCCGCGAAGCGGCTACGAAGCGATCATCATCAATAACAATCCCGAAACCGTCTCGACCGACTACACCACCAGCGACAAGCTCTACTTCGAGCCGCTGATGGTAGAGGACGTGATGAACGTTATTACGCTCGAAAAACCGAAAGGCCATCGTCGTGTCGCTCGGCGGACAGACCGCGATCAACCTCGCTGAGCCGCTCTCCCGAACTGGGTGTGCCCATCATCGGTACGGGTGTCGAGGCGATACGGAATGCCGAGGACCGCGGCTGCTTCGAGAAGATCATGGAGGAGCTGGGCATACCCCAGCCCGAAGCCGAGGCCGTCACCGATATCGAGTCGGTGTGAAGGCCGCCGCCCGCATCGGCTACCCGGTGCTGGTGCGCCCGAGCTACGTGCTGGGCGGCCGCGCCATGCAGATCGTCTCGAACGAGGAGCGTTTGCGCCACTACCTGCAGACGGCGGTCGAGGTCGACGTCGACCAGCCCGTGCTGGTAGATCGCTACATCATGGGCAAGGAGCTTGAGGTGGACGCCATCTGCGACGGCAAGGATGTCTTTATCCCCGGCATCATGGAGCATGTCGAGCGCACGGGTATCCATTCGGGCGACTCGATCAGCGTCTATCCGACCTTCAGCGTCAGCCAGAAGGCCAAGGACAAGATCATCGACTACACGGTGAAACTCGGTCCGCCGGATCGGTATCATCGGCCTCTACAACATCCAGTTCATCCTCGACGGCAACGACGAAGTCTACGTCATCGAGGTCAATCCGCGCTCGTCGCGTACGGTGCCGTTCCTCTCCAAGTCGACGGGTGTGCCGATGGCCCACATCGCCACACGGGTCATCCTGGGTCATTCGCTTCGGGAGCAGGGCATTACCGAAGTATATGGCAGGGAGCGCTCCCGCTGGTACGTCAAGGCGCCGGCCTTCTCGTTCGCCAAGATCCGCGGCATGGATTCGTACCTCTCGCCTGAGATGAAGTCGACGGGCGAGGCCATCGGCTACGACGACAAGCTGACGCGCGCGCTCTACAAGGCGTTGCAGGCGTCGGGCATGAACGTCGCCAACTACGGTACGATCTTCCTCACGATCGCCGACAAGACGCGTGGGTTTGTCACGGATGCGATGAAGGGGAGCAGTTTTTCCTACAACTACTTCTTTGCCTGCGGGCCGGAGCCAATGCTAAAGGCAGTGGCGGACGCCGCTGTATGCAGCGGACAGCTGAGCTTTGAGGAGCGCATGGCCTGCGGCTTTGGGGCGTGCATGGGGTGCAGCTGTCACACAAAAATACGGGGATAAGCGCATCTGCAAAGACGGCCCAGTTCTGTTAAAGGAGGAAGTGATATGGTAAACACTTCTGTCATATTGAGCGGCCTTAAGCTGGAGAATCCCGTGATTCCGGCCAGCGGAACATTTGGATACGGCAAAGAATTCAGCGCGTTCTACGACATCAATATGCTGGGCTCCTTCTCCTTTAAGGGGACAACGCGGCAACCGCGCTTTGGCAACGATACGCCCAGAATTGCGGATTGCACCGCCGGGATGATCAATGCAGTGGGGTTGCAAAATCCCGGAATTGACGCCGTGATAAAAGAAGAATTGCCCGAACTAAAGAAGTTTTTTCATAAGCCTGTCATAGCCAATATCAGCGGGTTTTCTGTGGAGGAATATGCCGAGTGCTGCGCCAAGATAGACAGAGAGGAACAAGTGGGCATCATCGAGGTGAACATCAGTTGTCCCAACGTGCGGCACGGCGGCATGTCGTTCGGCACAGCTGCCAGAGCGCCGCGGAGGTGACCCGGGCAGTAAAGGCCGTGACGACAAAGCCTGTCTATTTAAAGCTCAGCCCGAATGTGGAAAAATATCGCGGAGATTGCGCTAGCCTTGCCAGGAAGCCGGGGCGGATGGAATTAGCCTCATCAACACGCTGCTGGGCATGCGGGTGATGCAGCGTAGCAAAAGCCTGTGCTGGCCAACACCATGGGCGGCCTTTCCGGGCCGGCCATCTTTCCTGTGGCACTGCGCATGGTCTATCAGGTGGCAAAGGCGGTTAAAACCCGATTATGGGGATGGGAGGCGTTTCCAGCG